>Ga0256914_1000012_pt1 | contig 202211 bp, 213 predicted proteins | sample HulkmetaG_FD_191571 | JGI IMG/M metagenome (GOLD analysis project Ga0256914, IMG submission 191571) | Hydrothermal chimney microbial communities from Main Endeavour vent field at the Juan de Fuca Ridge, Pacific Ocean - Hulk | ecosystem: Environmental > Aquatic > Marine > Hydrothermal vents ...
GGAGGTTCAATTCCCAAATGCTTAAAAATCTCAGGATGACGAAGAGGAAGCTCAACCAACTCACGAATCTTCTGCTTAGCCTCCTCCAAATCACCAATATCCTCCCATGTTATTCTTGGAACAACAAGTTCAGTCTCTTTAACAGGTTCTTCACGTACTGAGACTTCTGTATCAATTCCAACATATGCTGCAGGTCCTGGAGTTACTTGTGTAACTACGAACTTTATACTACCTGTGTAGTATGGTATCTCTATAATACTGCCTTTCCATACTGGTTTTCCTAGTAGGAATGCTCTCTTGAGATATTCAGCATCTGCACGTACTGGCTCGCCTACAGGTGCTATAACAACTCTCTGTGCAGGTCTTAGATTTGCTCTTCTCACACGTACCTTATCTCCAATACCAACACCAGCATTTTGTCTCAATATACCATCCATCCTAATTATATCCTTATCCTCATCATCTGCATATGCAGGCCATACCTGTGCATATGCAACCTTTCTATTACCAACAATCTCAACATAATCTCCAGGCTCTACACCTAGAAGCTTCATATACTTACTAGGTATCCTAACTATACCTCTACCAACATCTCTCGACCTAGCCTCTGCTACTCTAAGTATTACCTCCTCAGCCATTACTCTTTAGAATACTACTAACGTGAATATAAACCCGACCATCCAGATTAGGCGGGAACAACTAGAACAGTCATATTGCGCACATATTCTATAAGACCATTAATGTACATTGTTAATGTGCAATTAACAATACAGGTAGGATTAGTACAGTTATAGTATATATTCCACGTACGTGAAAAAATCTCTCCACCTTCTATACACGTAGTATTTATACGAATAACATATCTTGATGGTGTTATATCACCAGTAATGTTATACAATACTAAGCTAGCATTAAAACATAGCCAACCACTAGAGTTGTTGTACATTATAAGTTGAAGTAGCATTATACCTGTAAGATTATTTGATACTCCAGGTAGTGTTAGTATTGAAATTTGAGGATAGCTAAATCTTACATATGTTGTATATATTACACCACTACGTGTTAATAAGTTAATACTTAGATATCCTGGATATGTAAGATATGTCGAGTTTACTGCTATAGATATGTTATTAATATTTTGATAATTTATATAGCAGTACTTTTTAGGTATTAAGATTTTTGAATTATTTGTTATATATATACAGGAAACACCTACTAAGTTTGAAATTAATGATGTTGGAATTGTCATATTTATAAAACATTCAGTACCTATGCAAGATATGTTAAATATGTATATTCTAGATGTGTAGTAATTTACAACCCTACTAACTTTAGAGTATAAATTTGTTAAAGACATAACACCTCTAAAATATATGAAAACAATTGCAAGAACAATAATAACTACAGACACTATAACAAGAGCAGCAGCCACAAGCTCACCAACACCTCTATCAGAAACACGCCGCCTCATCACACACTCAGAAGTGCCGCACACCATCATTATCCAAACAATACTAAACAACTCAAATTAATAAAAATTTAGAACACAGACACAACATACTCAACTATCCTTAAGATGCTACATGCCTAACTCAACGTTCACACTTATTTCAATTCTATATTCTTCGTATGTCGGAAGATAGAAAGCTAGATCACTATAGGAAGAAGCACTTCAAACAAAAATTTTAAAGAAAATATGAGTTTGAAGTACATCACTTAGAAAAATATTGCGATTACAGGTGCATCTACAAAATCATCATATATACTATCATTAAATTCACTGTCAAGCTTAACAATCCTCAACTCTCTATACCATTTTAACAAAGTCATAGTGCTAATCTCAAATTCCCTACTCAACGCATCTTCAGGCTTTAACCTAAGCCAGTTAACCCTCCTAAGCGATTCAAAAAGCTCCTTCTCCACATGGAAGGGAACTTTAGACAATCCAACAACATAATACGACAACAATATGCACCTTGGATATTTATCATACACCTCCTCAACATTCCACGTAGTTAAATCTACTATCTTCTTCTTACCCATAGTTCTCACCTTTCAGAAAGAGAAAAAGTTAGATAAGCTTTTTTCAAACCTCAACCTCAGTAAATCTCCACATCTCAGCTCTTTTTATATAAGCTAAGTCTTAGTAGTCTGACATTTTTGCAAATTATTCTTGAAAAGTGGGAAAAAGTACTTAAAATGTCTTGGCGTTTCTTTCGATTCTTTTCTAGATTTTTCAAAATTATATTATGAATCTTTGAAGTTAGCTCATTTGAGACTCTTTCGATTCTTTTCTAGATTTTTCCAATTCAATTGGCACATCTCGAGAATTGTTAGAGTTAGGACTTTCGATTCTTTTCTAGATTTTTCCACGTGCATAATGCACATGCTTAAAAAACAAAACAATGAGCTTTCGATTCTTTTCTAGATTTTTCAAAAAGAATTTGTTTGAAATGATTGAAAAAATTAAGAAAATCTTTCGATTCTTTTCTAGATTTTTCAAGCCGAGGATAGTTGTTGATGTTGGTTGTCACAACAGGCTACTCTTTCGATTCTTTTCTAGATTTTTCGTGTCAAACCCACAAATTGCGTCATTAATTCCACAGTTACCTTTCGATTCTTTTCTAGATTTTTCAGCATTCAACAATGTTCACGACATTGCAATTGTTGTACATCTTTCGATTCTTTTCTAGATTTTTCAACTTCTCTACAAACATCACGAGGTTGGGACTAGAAGCTCCTTTCGATTCTTTTCTAGATTTTTCGGGACTATCACCTGAGGAACGTAGGCGATTCACGAACTTTCGATTCTTTTCTAGATTTTTCATGAAATGATTGTAGCTGCAGCACAAATACTAAACTGCAAATTCTTTCGATTCTTTTCTAGATTTTTCCTACCAACACAACGCCTAGGTGCTGTTAGAGTACTAATACCTTTCGATTCTTTTCTAGATTTTTCAGGTAAGATAGCTGAGTTCTATTCAAGAAAATTAACAGATTTTTCTTTCGATTCTTTTCTAGATTTTTCGGAGAATTGAGATATACGGAAGAACCAGCTTCGAGACAGTTAACTTTCGATTCTTTTCTAGATTTTTCCCTACAGTTGTAACACAGTAACCTATTCCTTATGAATCTCTTTCGATTCTTTTCTAGATTTTTCAGAAGTTCTAGAAAAGCTAAAAGAGACAAAGAAGAGAATTGAACTTTCGATTCTTTTCTAGATTTTTCTACCAGTAGGTACGGTAGGAAAACACAATAATCACAACCTTTCGATTCTTTTCTAGATTTTTCAAAACCTTAAGGGTATGTGCCCCATCGAAAAATTTCAAAACCTTTCGATTCTTTTCTAGATTTTTCATAGGGAAAAATGCGAACGACGAATGGTTTTATCACTACTGCCTCTTTCGATTCTTTTCTAGATTTTTCCTATGTGAAATTGAGAAAAAATAAACAACGAAAAAGAACTTTCGATTCTTTTCTAGATTTTTCGATGGTGGAAAGATAGTTAAGGTGTTGAATAGTGATGAGGCCTTTCGATTCTTTTCTAGATTTTTCTATACATGCGTAAGACATGTTTAAAACCAGAAGAAATAGAACTTTCGATTCTTTTCTAGATTTTTCATGTTGAAGATGTAAGTCATACGTTACTATCTACTACCTTTCGATTCTTTTCTAGATTTTTCACCGATAATAACAACCGGAACGACAGAAGATGGAAAGGAAGTCTTTCGATTCTTTTCTAGATTTTTCCAAATACTATTTTGAATACAACCGATTGCACCATAGTTGCTTTCGATTCTTTTCTAGATTTTTCGTGTCAGGAGCAAAAGTTGCAATTGTACCAACATTCAACCCAACTTTCGATTCTTTTCTAGATTTTTCTATAGACATATACGTTTTTGAAGGTGATAAAGACCATGAAAACTCTTTCGATTCTTTTCTAGATTTTTCACAAACTTATTATTCTTGTATTGCTCAGAAAGCTCTTCACTTTCGATTCTTTTCTAGATTTTTCCTGAAGGTGAAAGTATAGATGTGTCAACTGTATATCAAGGTGTAAAACTTTCGATTCTTTTCTAGATTTTTCATAAGTTTGAACGTTGCAGGTATATAAGCTTTACTTTCGATTCTTTTCTAGATTTTTCTAGACATGTAGATATCAACATTACCGTTAATGTCGTCTAACCAGCCTTTCGATTCTTTTCTAGATTTTTCAGAAGATATTGGTATATAGAAACAGATCCAGAAATTGAAAAAGACTTTCGATTCTTTTCTAGATTTTTCCCAGCAGGTGAGGAGGCGGAGGACATTGAGGACATAAGACTACTTTCGATTCTTTTCTAGATTTTTCCTATTAGAACTTCGAAGAAAGATCAGAAGAGAACTGACTTTCGATTCTTTTCTAGATTTTTCTGAAGGTTTTTATTTTGGTTTTTTATTTCCTGTTGTCTGTACTTATCTTCTGCATACATGTTTTTATGTCTTACCATTAGGAAAATGCAACAATTCAACTCTCCTGAAGAGAAACATTTCCACAAGAAACAAGTAATACAAAAAAGAGTAATACGGAGGTTACGAGATGCAGTTTGGGAAGTTGAATTTTTAGTATGTTACTGCTTGTGTTATTCAACTTGTTTAGCGTTAGCTTTAGATTTGAATGAGAAGTCGTTGTGTTGTGCTAATTAGGTGTTGTATAGTGTTAGTAATTTCTTTAGCTAGTCTTGTTTGTTAGATATTTAGCTCGTTATCATACAGATACCTGATAATGTATTTCTTCTTATGAGTGATCTCCTAACTTCATACTGAATTAAGAATAGTAACTTAATTGACTTTATTAATTTTTAATTTTATCAAGTCTTTTGGATATGTAGAATATTACATTTTTCAAGAGTATACTTAGGGCACATACCTACCATTGATAGTGATTTATGATCCTCGCTAATATCTATTCTATCTTTCTTAACAACCTCTTAGATTGATTTAATTATTCTTAGAAATTTATGCTATACTTATTAACATACCTTGTCTATAACTTTCAAACATGTATCTAGAAGTGCATGTTGATGTGCATATGCTTCAACCTCATAATCTATCTAATATGTGAGTGGAAGTTAGAGTGATAGAAGCGCCTTTTTGTGGCGCCCCGGCCGGGATTTGAACCCGGGTCACGGGCTCGACAGGCCCGCATACTGGGCCAGGCTATACTACCGGGGCTTGTTCTCTTTATTGTCTACGCCTTTTTAAGGTTTTCTATTTTTAAGTGTTTCTCTGTTCATCTTTATTTGGTATCTGTTGACATATTTATGACTATTTTTAGTGTGGTACTTTGTTGATCTTTTTAAGGTGATTATGTGTGTTTATGTCTAGTGGATCGGGAGGTGACATAATTGACTATAGGGTACTACTATCTCTACTATGTGTTAGATGTATATTTGTGTATGCGTTAGAGGAGATTGTAAGTACGTTACCTCTAGTCTATGGTATTAAGATGCTTAAACTTGTTAGAGACATATTTGGTGATTGTCCATGTGTTAAAGATCTTCTAAATCTAGGTGTTGATAGATTGAAAGATAGTTTGAAGAAGGCTAAGATAGTTCAAGATATTCAAATTAAGAGAAATGGAAATATATTAACAATACATGTAGTTGGATGTGTACTTGCAAGACAACTACACTCTAGAATGAGTAGAAAAGAACATCTATGCCCTTGGGTATTGATGATATTGTTAGCTATGGGTCCTAGAATATTTTTAAATGCTAAATTTACTAAGAGGTACCCGTACATAACTGAGGATGGTGCAATTGCAGAATTTGAAATTGTAGAACAATAATGCGGGGGGCAAGTCCAGACCCCTCATAGATACCCCTTTCTCGGGGTTCTCAGGGCGGTTAGGTATCTATATGTACAAAATTCTTAAGCCTTATTTAATCTTAAAGACATGTTGATGTTAAGAGAAACTATCGAGAATATAGAGAAGGAATTGAAAATTTTAGAAGATGTTAGAGATAGAGTTATTAAAGAGAGTAGAGATATTGTAAAAATGTCAAGAGAGATAATACATTCAATACATAAGAAAAATATTGAAGAAGCTAAAAATAAATTAGAAAAGCTTGAAGATATTATTAAGAAGATAATTGAAGAAGTTAAAAAATATCCACAACTATACTATAGTGGACTAATATATGGACCATTAACTGAGTATGTTGAAGCGAAGATACTTTATGAGATAGTTTGTAGAGATAGAATACCAACAATAGATGAGTTAAATGTCGAGGTAGTACCATATCTCTTAGGTTTAGGTGATGTTGTTGGTGAACTTAGAAGAATTGTTGTCGATAGTTTGAGAAATGGTGATTTAAAGTATGCTGAGAAGATATTTAAATATATGGAGGAGATTTATGAAAATCTATCTCTAATAGTTATACCTGATGCATTAGTTCCAGGTCTTAGAGGTAAGGTTGATTTTATAAGGAAGATGGTTGAGATAACTAGAGCTGATCTAATGATTGCAAGATTGAAAGTTTATAGAGAAGTTTTTGAAGAGAGTGATAAGGAATGAAAAATAGAAGGAAGTTTGACATAATTGCAAAGTCTAGATTACCGAAAGATTATAGTCTTGAAAAGCTTAGAAATATGCAGAAAATACTATCAGAGAGAATTCAGGAAGTAGATACATTAACTAGGATTGAGAAGGTATGTGGAATAGATCTAGCATATAGATATTCTAAAGATGGAGAATATGGTATTGCATGTGCTGCTGTATGTGACATAGATGGAAAATTGATAGATAGAGCATGCATAGTTACGAAGATAGAATTTCCATACATACCTACACTACTATCTTTAAGAGAGTTGAGACCTATGATAATGGCATATAGAAGATTGAATATAAAACCTGATGTAGTTTTAGTAGATGGTCATGGAAAAGCACATCCATATAGACTTGGAATTGCAGCACATTTTGGAGTAGTAATGAAAGTACCAACTGTAGGATGTGCAAAATCTCTACTATATGGAGAGTTGAGAGATTGTAATGAAGATTATTGTAATATAGTAGATCCAGAGACAGGAGATATTATTGGAAGAGCATTAAAACACTATAACAAGTATGTATATGTAAGTGTTGGAAATTTAATAACACTTGAAACAGCATGTAGAATAGTTAGATCATTATTAAAAACAAGATCACAAATGCCAATACCAATACTATATGCACATAAACTATGTAATGAATATAAGAGAAGACTAGAAGCTGGGATTGAAAGTTTGGATAAATACTTCAGATAGAGAATAATAACAACTACACAAAACATACTTAATACAAAAATCAAAACTAAAACATATTTAAAAACATGTTCTATAAATCAAAACTTTATGAACATCACAGTAATAATTTTAGAATCTATACTTATAGGAATAGTATCAGGATTCTTAAGTAGCTTTCTAGGTATTGGTGGTGGTATTGCAGTTTTACCATTCTTAACATTTATACTAAATCTCCCCATAGACATCGCTATAGGTACTACAAACTTAATAGTATTCATGAATGGTCTTATTAGTAGTTTAATGCATCTAAGATTAAGAAATTTTAAAAGGGACATAATACCAAGCATTACAACATTTGGAATAGTTGGTACGATATTAGGTTCAATAATATTTCAATATTTGAGATATGTATCATGGATATTGAAGATATTGGTAGGGATATACTTCATATATGTATCATCTAGATCTATGTTAGAGAATCTTAATAGGAGAGTACCTATATTCAATATTAAGTTTAATTCAAACAATGTAATACCTCTGCTAGGTATCTTTTCAGGATTTATAGTTGGAATTTTAGGTATGGGTGCAGGTTCAATTCTAGTTCCTGTGTTATCTTATGGTTTCAATATACCTATCAAAATTGCTATAGGTACATCATTAATCTGCTTTACACCGATGTCATTCATTAGTGCAATTATTAAACTTATATCAGGTAGTTGTAACTATCTAATAGCATTTTACATAATGCCTGGACTAGTTATTGGTGCTAGAGTTGGTTCTAAATTACTTATGAAGAGTTCTGTAAGGATTGTTAGATTTATGTTTAGTATTGTCTTTCTAATACTTGGAGTTAAGTTTATTCTAGACTCAATAAGTACAATATCTAGTTTATGAGAATTAGATATGTTATAATGTATAAATTGAAAAATTTGAAGAATATTGAGGATATTGTTCAAATATGTAGGGCTAATAATATAAAACCCATGTATATACAGAGAGAGGATATTGAAATTCCAAATATTGAGGGTATTCTATACTATAGAGATATTGAGGAAGCTTATAAGAGTATTGATGATGGAAATATCAGGTATGTTGTATTAGAGACATATGGAGATAAATATGTTAATGAGGTAGATCTATCTAGTAGTGATATAGCTATCATTGTAGGTGCTGAAGATATTGGAATACCTAAGGATGAGTTAGTAAAAATTGATAGTTCTAGAGTTCAGGTTGTTAGAATTCCAATGAATATACAGGGAACGAGTTATAATGTAGTTACTAGTCTAGTAATGTTAATTACAGAAGTAATGTTTCAAGAAATGATGAAGGTATCCTAGACTGAGTAGATGGTGATAACCCGGATGCTGACAATAGTCTACACATATCCTGAAGATATATACTATGCAGGTGTATTATTGAGAACAGCGTACATAGCTACTAAACTATCAAAATACATCATAGTTACTAAGAGGAGAGTAAAATTGGGAGATCTAGTTAGATATTCTAGAATTCCAATTAAAACATTTAAAGAAATTGTAAGTATACGTAAAGATCACGTAGACGTGTACAAGAGTATAATGGAGAACGCTCATGATAACGATACTATAATTGTAGTGTCTAGATACGGTGATGAGACTCTAAGTATGAGAGATTTAAATAAGATATCTGCTAGAAATCTTGTAGTAATAGTAGATGAGTATGGATATTATAGAGAGTTTGATTGGAATATAAATTTGTATAGATATTGGACAGATATGTTTAATAATCCTGCATATGAAGCAGTATCCTTAATATATCTTCTATACGTTAGAAATGTTGAGTATAGAGTTGATATTGAGCAAGATTTATCAAATCTAGATTATGGAGAGTTGATGCATATTATGAGAAGTGTATTACAATCTGTAGAATCTATATCAAACTTCTACATAATAAATCCTAGAACTTTAGTATTCTCATTGAGGCATATATTTAGAAAGTATGGATTTATTATAGATGTTGTAGATACTAGTGTAGATCTTAATCATGTTGATGGTAAGATTTTTGAGAAGATTGTTATAGAAGTTTATAATTATGGTAATCTAACATACTTAGGTAGTTATGAGATTACTTTTGATGGTAATATACTTACAGTACCTGTTGTTGATAGATCAGGAAGTATTAGATATTTAAAATTCTTCATAATTCCTGATAGAGGCAAGATTTGTGTATCACCTACTGTCTGTGTATCTAGGGAGAGTGAGATTAGTCCTGAGGAGAGTATTTCATTTCTTTTCTGAAAAAGTTTATATAACATATCTAAACTCAAATCAGGGGATACTTATTGCCACACAAATTGAATCACTACGAATTGTTCGAGAGAGACAGAGTAGACCTAGAGAAAAGTGGAGAAACTTCATAGAATGGTTTAATAGTGTTATAATGGAGAGTGAGATTTATGATTTTAGATATCCTGTAAAGGGTTGTTATGTATGGAGACCATATGGTATGAAGATTAGGAGAAATGTTGAAGATTTATTAAGAAAACTTCTCGATGAGACTGGTCATGAAGAGGTTAAATTTCCTGTATTTATACCACAAGAATTCTTCTCTAAAGAAGCTGAACATTTTAGAAATTTTGAACAGGAAGTATTTTGGGTAACTAAAGGTCTTAGTGGTGAAGAGAGACTTATATTAAGACCAACTAGTGAGACTGCTATATACCCAATGGTTAAAAATTGGATTTATGATCATAAAGATCTACCATTCAAGATATATCAAATAGTTAATGTGTTTAGAGCTGAAACAAAGATGACACATCCCATGATTAGACTTAGAGAGATATCAATGTTTAAAGAAGCACATACATTTCATGCAGATCGTGAAGATGCTGAAAGACAGATTAGAGAAGCATTGGAAATATATAAGAGATATTTTGATCAACTATGTGTACCATATATAATATCTATAAGACCTGAATGGGATAAGTTTCCAGGTGCTGTATATACAATAGCTTTTGATACAATAATGCCTGACGGTAAGACACTTCAGATAGGTACAATACACTATCTAGGTACAAACTTCTCAAAAGTTTTTGAAGTTATGTATCTCAAACCTGATGGTAAGAGAGATTATGTACACATGACATGTTACGGAATATCTGAGAGATCTATAGCTGCAATGCTTGCATTACATGGAGATGATAGAGGACTATGTATACCTCCAAACATAGCACCAATACAGGTAGTAATCATACCAATAATGTATAAAGAAGTCAAAGAGAAGGTTAGAGAAGAAGCATACAAAATACTTGAAGAATTGAAGAGTAGTAATATAAGAGCTGTAGTAGATGATAGAGAAGATAAAACACCAGGATGGAAATACTACTACTGGGAACTTAAAGGCGTGCCTATAAGAATAGAAATTGGGCCAAAAGATATTGAAAGTAGAAAAGTTACAGTAGTTAGAAGAGACACATTTGAAAAATATGAAGTAGATAGAACGGAACTTATAGAAGCATTAAAATACCTATTCAATAAAGTTATAGAAAACCTTAGACAAGAAGCATGGAACTTCCTCACAAGTAGAATAAAGTTAGTATCAAAAATAGAGGAAGCAAAAGAACTTGTAGATAAGGGTAACATAGTTGAAATACCGTGGTGTGGTAGAAAAGAATGTGGATTAAAGATACAGGAACTTACAGATTCAGACGCACTTGGAACACCAATAGATAAAGATGTTAGTAGTGAAATTAAAGATCTTAGAGATCCAATATGTGGAGAAAGGGCTAATACACTACTTAGAATAGCATTAAGATACTAATATACTAAATCATTCTACAACATCTAAACATCCTGTAAATGTGTTATAGATTATATTCCTAATCTCTCTAGGCACAATACTCTTGGGCACAACTACGCTCCAAATCTCACTACTATACTTAGAATATTCTGAAAACGGGATTTGAAGACCAATATATACTAACACTTCTCTCTTCTTAACATTTATGTACATTATCTCAGGTGTACCAAGCTCGCGTAGATCAATTTTACCTAAAATCTTGTTTATATAAAACCATGCTAAGTCTGATTTTATAGATTTAATAAACATGTTATCACTAGTAAAATCTTGAACTGTTACATTCTCTGTCTTAAGCTTATTATACAGCCTACTTATGCTATTTGAAATTTTCATATATATTCCTGCATAGCACATTTGTATACATTTTGTAGAATTCTTAGTCTCGTTTATACATTTCTCATAAAACTCTTTTGTACAGTTTATAAATGATGCATATAGATTTATTGAACCTTGACTTACCTTTCTATACACTATAGTCATATTCTTAAATCCTATACATTTATCTAAACTTACGTTGAAGATTTTACATATATTAACAATGTTTGGATAGTATATATTGTATATATTGTCTCTCTGTGTATAATACCTATGGTACATATCGATTAATGCTCTAAATGCGGTGTCATTACCATACTTGTTAAGTATGCATAGTAGCGTTGCTACATTCAAAACATCTGGTAATCCATGTTCAGGTACTGGAAATACTATTATAGTTGGATTACCTGTAAAGTTTCCATTAAGAATATCTTTGTATAGTGCTAATATCTCAGTCTTACAGAAGGGACATGTTGGACTGACAAAAAATATTACATACACTGTTCCTGATCCTCTATGTGCTACAATTCCAAAGTAGTGTGATATATTTAGTATGAAGTTTAGCTTTGCTCTACTTACATTATATATCAAAATTCCAGCTAGACATGATTTTGCTCTATGTTTATGCTCTATCTGTGTAGTCTTAGTCTTATTTTGCTCTATTAATGATGGTATTCTAGATTTTGAAATATGTGAAGTTTTGAGCGTGTTGCTATAATATACGACTATTGCTGATACACATATTATTACAGCTGCTATTATTGTAGCTACAATAAATCCTATCTTTCTATTAATTTGAGGTGACATTATATTAGGTTTCTAGAATAGGTTTAAAACTGGTTAGGAACTATATAAAACTTGTAGGTATTGTGATAGTACTACTTTGCTGCAACGTGTAGTGTACTTCTAGTAGCTTTAAGTCCTGGCTCTCCATGTTGCACTATCTTACATGTGAGAGCAAATTCTCCAAGATAGTGACCTATATGCCATGGTGATATGTATACTGGTATGTATGTTATTCCATTATATACATGTATTGTTAATCCAACCATCTCTGGTAATATGATCATATCTCTACAATGAGTCTTAATGACAACCTTCTTACCTTCAGCCATGAGTTTCTTAGCCTTTCTAATCTTCTCAAGAAGCTTTCTATGTTCAGGCTTTAATCCACGCATTAATGATCTTCTCTGTCTTGCAGGTAGTAACTTTATGAATTCTTCCATAGGCATTTTTAGAAGTTCTTCAAATGTGTATCCTCTATACCTATAGTTCTTCCACTCTTCCTGTGGTATTACTGGTGGAGTTGGCCATCCTGTTTTACCCTCACTTGAACTTGACTGCTTACTTGACATGTATTAACTTAAATGTTTTAGAGATATTTAAACCTTGTCTCTATATGTTTATATCAAGGTTTAGTGATTCTACAATACATCTCTTTAATGATTCTCTACCATCTTTATAGTATATTCTTGCAAGTTCAAATAGATTTTTAACTCTCATTAATTTATTAAATATCTTCTTTGCATTATACTTACCATCACTCTGTATCTCAATATCAACACAAACTCTCCAAACAATATCCTGTATCTGTGATGCAAATTGTGAATCAATACTATCTGCAAGATGTACTATCTGACCTTCAATCTTACTAAAACTAACAGCACCATGCGTCTCAGCTATCACACGTATAAGATCATCAGGAGCACCACGTTTTGTAAGTTCAGCAATCATAGAAAATTCATGACTAAGATACCAATCACTTCTTGGACGTACACCGCCAGTTACAGGATCTGGCTCATATTGATAATATTTAAATAAGTCGTGAAGAATTGCTGCACCAACTATTAAATCTAAATTTGAAGATATGTTATAAATTTTCTCAAATGTCTTTGCTATAGATAGTGAAAGTTCAACAACACTGATAGTATGGTCTATTAGTCCTCCTGGATATGCGTGGTGTTTTACAGGTGCTGCAGGTGATTCAAATATACTAATCTTCGGTTCAACTCTCGTGAATGTTATTATAGGATTTTCTAATAGATCAATAACAATATTTCTAATCTTTTCATCACTTATAGATTCAGCATAGATCTTCAATATATTATAAAGTTCTTCACGACTAAGACCAACATATCTATCATATTGAACAATCAAATTCATGATATAGCTTTTCGATATGTTGGAAATATTAACATTTCTCAGACCCGACCATTATCATCAAATTTCAGTGCTGTAGACCTTCATCACATCAACTTACCTCTCTTAAATTCACTTATCAATTTTTTACAAGTTTTCCAACTTTTTCTAGCAATAGGTGGTAATTTACCATGTCTAGATATGTATGATATTAAGAATTTTATTGTTCTAGGATCACTAGGATATCCACTACCAAAATCTCCATAAACCTTCTTCAATTTCTCAATCTCGAGATCTCTCACACATTTAGCAACTATACTTGCAGCAGATACGACAACGATATTTAGATCAGCCTTATGTTCAACATATATCTCTAAATTTCTAAATATATTCTCAAGATCTCTCCTAAACTTCTCTGAATTGACTGTTGGTGAATCTATAAATACTTTAACATTTTTAAACTTTCTAACTAAATTCTCTAAAATCTTAACAATCTTATCAAATTCCAACTTATTTAGAAGTCTATCTTCTACATATTTATCAATTTCTTCAGGATTTACAATAACGTACTCTACATATTTAGCTATTTCTCTAATCTTTGAATAGAGTAAGTATCTCCTATCTGGTGTAAGTAATTTAGAATCTCTAACTCCTAGAGACCTCAATCTCTCAATATCATTAGAGTCAACACATACACATGCAATAACCATAGGACCTATTACAGGTCCTCTACCAGCTTCATCGATACCACAGATAATTTCACTATTAGACACTGTGATTATGTCAGTATACACTTATTTAAAATTGGTCTTCTATTTAGAAAGTATTTTATGTATATGTTCAGCTATTAGATCTAGAACACTTATCTTACTATATCCTGTCTCTATAGTGTCTGAACATATTATAGATTTTACACCACTCTCTACAAGTTTTCTATCAGCATTATCTAAAAATTGGCAGTGAGTTGCTAATGCATAGACTTCTTTAGCATTCATACTTTTCAATATTCTTGTAGCTTCTCTAATAGTTCCTCCAGTAGCAATTATGTCATCTATAATTATAACAATTCTATTCTTAACATCAACTTCTCTAGGTTTCATAGTAATTTGACCAGTTACTCTATCTCTATACTTTTCAAAATAGTCATAATTAACATTTAAAATCTTTGCAACTTTCTCAGCTCTCCATAATGAGCCAAAATCAGGACTTAAAATAACTAAATCTTCTCTACCAACATTATTCTCTATATATTTTGCATATTTTTCAAAAGGTTCAACATTAATACACACAGCTTTACTACTAGTAAATGCTTGAGGTTTATGTACATCAACTGTAAGTATGTAATCTACATAATTTTCAAATATTTTTATTAAAGTCTTCAAGCTAACAGCCTCACCATCTCTAAATCTCCTATCCTGTCTTGAATATGCTAAATATGGACATACAAGTACTAGACTTCTACAATTTAAATCTCTTAAAGCATCTAAAAGCAATATTGTTCTAAATATCTTCCTATCCTGATCTGGATACAGGCTAGAAAATACTACAACATCTCTATCTTTAACATCTACAGGAACTCTAACATAATCTTCACCATCAGGAAATACCTTATACTCAACACAGAAAAAATCAAAACCTAACAATTCTGCTAATCTTCGAGCTCGATTAACATCATCAGGAAATGATAATACAATCATTGAAAAAATTAAAAATTCGAAAACTTATAAACAATATCACCATAAGTAAATTTATACTAGAATGATGAACCCAGGCTGTGTGAATGATGATCGAGGTTAATAGCGCTGATTGAAAGGATGATAGGCTCTCAATGTCTTTATAAGTCATCCCTCACTGTGACTGTTAACGATAAGCAGGAGTACGTTAGAATATATAACCATGATGTTAAGAGGTAGTTTGAAAATTATCGTGATATTCTTCTAAGATTTGTCAGGCACTTAGATGGTACAGGTAGACTTTTTAGGATTAGGGTTGAGTTAGCCCTAAAGGGTAAATTCTTGTAGTATGTATTCCTCATATGCGTGAAGTCAGCCTACCTAAGCCTTGCACGACATTTAAGGTCAACTTGCCACATATCTGCTGTTCGGTGTACTGGGTTATATAGCCGTAAGCTTACTGGTATTGCAAAACTTAATAGAGGGTTAATACTTGTACTCTACAACATCGTAAATAGCAGAACATTTGATAGGCAAAAATCTCACGAACAATTCGTTGTTCTATCTCATTTCACTTTTCTCGATCTCATGAATATATGTCTAACAAGCTTTTTCAGAGACCAGATGCTATTAAGCGGTTAAAGATAGTCAAGGACAAGTAAGATTATAGAGTGTACTGTCCGCTACCTCAAATGCACATACCTCCATGGGGCCAGTATATGTATGAACAGTCATGTTGCATATAGGATTGAGTTCTTGAGCAAGTAGTTCTAGAGGACTACTATGCTTGATTGCGAGAAGACCTAAGGTGTCAATTGTTAGGATCTTATTTCTAAGAGGTATCGCATATCGATAATCCGCACGGTATACCACGGCGGTGCTAGGTCTCTTAAAGATGATGATTGGTGATTTACGAATATTTCGCAGAATAGTCGTACCATTCTTAACCTCAAGTCTAACTGTGTGAGTACTTGTGTATTTTAAAAACTCTCAACGTGATACCTCTGCAGTATTGTGATAAATGCAATAAAGGTACTCATTCTATATAGTAATAACCTACTACATGTGCAGATGGGAATCCTAGTGAGGATCTCTTCTTTCGTCAGGTTCTTTCTGAGTAGCAATCTCACTAGTAAAGTCCTATCTTTGCAATTACATAGTAGTAACATACCGTTATTTGAGATATAGTGTTCAGTGTTGCGGAACGTGTCTAAGACTGTCTAGGCAAACCTACGTGTAATCTCTAGGTTAGGTAATCATACTTGATATAATACATGGTGTGTCCCTAGTATTGTCGCTCCTATGGAGTAGACATCGCTGTGTGGAGGAGTGTTACAATCTCATTACAAAAAACTTGCCCTCAGCTGAGATATATCTGAGCTCAGTAGCGGGAATGGACACATTATGCAACATTACTATGCAGGCTAGCTATTGGGACGTGCTCTCCAGAGACACACATTAAGCCATTTAGAAAGGGCGGTATTGTTCCAAGGAGACTTGTAGGGGATTGTCGTAACGTATACGAGAATCTTGAATTTAGTGTGACTTTTACTACGGGTCTTGACAGATGGTATCTTTGCATATTTCCTCACTAATGCACATTATGTATTTAGCAACCTTTTGAAAGAATCCTTCTACATTGTTTTCAGGCGTATATTCCCAAGGTTTTGCCTTTCCACAATGTCGAATATAATCATGTACATGATCGTAATGATGTGCGTTATCCCATCTTATGAGCTCTTTGCATTTATTCTCACATTTACGTCTTAACACCACTGCGTAGTCTTTTGTACAATGAAATCTTAGAGTAAGAATAAGCTGTTTACCACATATGAGAATCGACATGTGTGCTACACCTCTACTCACGTTGATTGTATACTCTCTATCAAGGTAAAAATAATGTTGTAGACATCTTCGTGCAGACTCTACAACCTCAGTAATACAACTCACGTAAATCTAGCTAGGTATGCCTAGCTTTGAACATAACTCTCGATAGGACTTTTCAATTTCTTGCAAGAACTCCAGAAGATTTTCAAGCTCTATACAATGTTCCCATGTTGGATGTTCAGGAACTTCACCTCTCTTTATTTTCTCCTGTATCTCATCGATAATACGTCGTAGTGATTCTATCGTTACTGGTTGCGTTATTTCAATATTAAGTTTTTTGAGAATAGATGACACCTTCCTTAACTCTGTATCTGCTGAACTCGTTATCACTACAGCACATCCGACTGGTGTTCGCTTGACCTCGGGTAAATTATCTACAAGCCTTGTAAGTTCTCCACTAAGAATTAGGTAATACCTCTCCCTTAGGGTCTTAATTATATGTTTAACTAATTCAACTTCTTTGAATGAAAATACATAAGAGACATCAATTTCTCTCCTAACCTTCCTCCCTCCCTCAGTAACTGTGACAACAGTCTTAAGTCTCAGTGTAGGTATGGGTACTAGGACCTTACTAATTATTGGCATACGCGATATTGCATCTATTAGCTCACCTACAAGTTCACTTATGGAAATGAGGCTGCTTAGTATACGTTTAAGCTCATACTTATACATGTCGAGTTCTTCCGGCTTTATGGGTTCTCGTAATGCTATTCTTTCATGCAGCAGATTTTCTAGCTTATATAATTTATGGATCAGAGGTTTTAATTCTTCCAACTGCGCAATAATTCTCTTAAGATACTCCACCTCGACCTTAACTGAGGTCTCAGTGTGCATATCGATAAGTTCTCGAGCAGCTAAAGATTGAAGCTCTCTCTCGAAGTAATAGTTCCATATTGGCAAGTCTACAGAGGAGTCCTGTATTTTCCACCATCTCGTTCTAGTTATGCTTTTACCGAGACGCTTCTTCGTAATATAGTCAAGCAAGAATAGTATTAGCATTAAGTCTCTGACAGTTATATTCTGCAACTCCTCGAGAATGTACAGTACTAGCCACTCATTAGCAAGTCTCGTCAAGTTGCACATCATAGATTACACCTCCCCTTCTGATACTACCTATCATTTGACTCTTAATACTTATCATAAACGTTCAATACAACCCTAGTCTACGTTACAATTTTTATCGTTTCACAACGTTGTGCGAGAGTTTCTATAGACTGTCCATACGTAGTATGATATACTAGAGATTAGCACTTAGGTGTATCCTCAACCACTTATTTAAGAGACAGTGTAACACTGAGAACGACCACTAGGGTCTTCAAGCCTATCAGCCTCCTAGACTAGTTGAAGTTGCTCGATGCTACATTACGAGCGAACCTGCAGACAACTTGACCCGTTGTGCAGTACAGGTGATATGCCTTTACCATGTAATTGTCTGCTGATACTAAGCTGAGAGCTATTAATCGCAATATGCTTGTTACCGATTTACCACAGAATTAAGATAAGTAGCAAAATGTTGAAGACCGATAACAGCACAGCATCATTTACGCTTATAGCTCTGTGAATGCTACGCTGAATCTAGAGATATCAAGGCAAAGGATACGCCTAAGTGAGAGCTCCCAAAAAGTAAGGTGAGGTATGGGAGATAGTAAGACATGTACTTAATATTACGTATCTACAATATCTTAATGTACTATATGCCTATTATAGATGTTGTCTATACGTATCTAGATGTTGTTTTTGAGATATTTAACTTGGAAAAGCCTGGATTAGAAATTTTTGATGATGTTAGTATTTATCCAACATATGTAGACTATGATAGGTGTGTAATTAAGATTTGTAGAGGTTATCTAAATTTTCTACAGGAAGAGTTCTATAACACATGTATGAAGATTTGTAGAGAGTTCTTAAAAGATTATCTAGATATATTTTCAATATCTTTAAGACCATTAACATCAAGTGTAGGACTTCTAATAATGTACTTGTTATCTAATGGTGAATTTAAGACATATTTAACATATATTAAAAATCTTATAAAGCGTAGAGATGTGTTTAAAGATGAAAATCTTCTAGATTCGATATATTCAACAATATTTATGGTAAGTGAGTTATTACCATCGTGTTTTTCTGAATTAATTAGTAGAAGTCTCGCATATGTTTATAGGAATGTGCCTATATGCAACATTATCTTAAGTATGTTAGGAGATTCTAAGCAAGTTAATATGTTGAGAAGTGCATTGATAGATTATGTATCAAATAATGTGAGTAGTATAGTTATAAAACCAATAATGGATGTTTTAGATGTAATAATTAGAGGTTTTGAACTTTCAGACTTAGTATCTTGTAGTGATGTGATAAAGATATGTAGAATATTATCAAAGATTAGGAGTTCTCTAGTAAAGATAAACTATACAGTATCTCTAGATAAGTCTAAGACTTTTCAAAATATTTAAATATATTCTCAAAATCTGAATTTATGTGATAAAGGTTGTATCATTTGATTGTTATGGTACTCTAGTAGACTGGTTATACGTTTTTGAAAACTTCTTCAAATATCTATATGGTGATAGATATTTAATATATCTCAACAAGTTTTTAAGATGCGAATTTGAGAAAGTATGTTCTGGAGTGTATAAGAAGTATTCTGAAATATTGAGAGAGTGTTTATATGAGTGTTGTGATAATGTTGATACTGACCTCATAGATATACTTCCAACATTATTTTCTAAGTCTCCACCATTTCCTGATACTTTAATAGGTTTGAAGATGTTGAGAAGACTTGATGTTAAAGTTGTAATTTTCTCAAATACTGAACGTAGACTTATAGAAAATACTGTGAAAGGTTTTGATGATCTTATAGATATTATAGTTACTGCTGAAGATTTGGAATGTTATAAACCTAATATTGAATGTTTTAAAAGATTTTTAAGATATATAGATGAAAAACCTGAGAATATTCTTCACGTTTCTGCATATCCTCAATACGATCTTGAGCCAGCTGATAAGCTGGGTATTAAGACCCTTCTTGTAGACAGGTATGGATATTCTTGGAAGTGTTCTGTTAAGGATATTGTTGAAGTATATAAGTACGTTTCTAAACTTCTAAAACATGTCTCAAATTGATCATAGAGTAAAAATTGCAACATACATCCTTGAAGAACTTGCACTTAGAGGAGGTAGTTCAAGATTAAGATATTTGAAAACTTTCAGATTACTATGCTTTTGGCTTGGTAAAGATGTTGCTAACTATATTCTAAATAAGCTTGCTGAAGGTAAGTATATTACTTTAGATAAGGATAGAGTTATACTAAATGTTAAGTTGAAGGTTGAGAAAAACTATAATAGACTTATAAAAGAGTTTGAAGAATATGTTAAGAACCTATATATTAATAATGTTAAGATCAGTCTGCGGTAATTTCATCATACTCAGCAGGGCAAGTCCTCTTCACCAACATTACTATCTAAATGTCTAACTAATATTCTTAACTTATTATACACATCTAGATACTTCTCAACTCCACGATCAGTAATCTCTACAATAGTTCTAACACTTCTACTAGTTATAACTTTCCTCCTAACTTTAACATATCAAAGTTCTTCAAGTCTTTTCAATAAATCTTGTAGTGTACTTAAGGGAATTTTCAATATCTTTGAAAGATCTGTAATTGTTGTTCTTCTTAATAGATATAGTGTTGTCAATATTAGAAACTTCCTAATATTTAACATATCTTCATTCTGTAATTCTCTTATAATCTTCTCAATATTATCTCTACTACTCTGCATATAGTATTTTAACAATCTTCATAAATCCTATGATGTAAGTTATGAAGTATATCGTTAATATAAGTCCAACATCTATCAATCCTCCATATATTAATGAGTGATCTATAGTTTCACTATGTAGTAGTATGGGTATGTAGCATATGGGGCCTGTACATATTATAGCTATTCCTGCAATCTTTGAAGTATTTACAGGTACTATTTTCTTCTCTACAAGCTTTCTCTCAAATAGAGATACTACTATATGTGCTATTCCCAGACATATATACCATATAGTACAATATAGATAACATTTGAGAAATATTGAAATATTTAAAAATGATACTAACATATACGCTATTGGGAATATAACTATGAATATTATATGCGAATTAGTATATTTTTTTTTAAACTCTAATCTCATCAAAATCTTTTGGTTTGTAATCATACTTTACTAATCTCATCGTTAAAATACCTGCAGTAAATGCTATAAATATAGATATTAAGCATATGTATGGAATATCTAGAACCATATTAACAACACCATCCAGTAAGATCATGGCAGTAGCTATACATAATATTGATGTAGATATCGAACCAAAGATTATCCAATTTGTAGTTATACTTAATGTATATCTATACTTCTCAAGTCTTATAGTAAACTCTGCTAACTCTTTCATATTTCTTAAGTCTCTCTGAGACATGTTTTTGATATAGAGGATCTTAAATATATGTTAAGTGAATTAACGACCACTCGATATCTAGAAGTGTTTAAAATCAGTTTAAACGGTGCATAATCATTAATTCATACCTCACGCGCATCATCATTATACTTGTCCCCACCCTACCGCAGTCGCGGTCATCCAGACCATCACGGTCTGTCCCGCGAGCTGAGGCCAGGTGGGGTTCTAGATAGTTTTTAATATTTTGAGGTAGATAAATCTTCTGAGTGATGAATTGAACCCACGCAGAATTGATGAAGATACCATAACATGCTGATCTTTTTAGATTTTTAAGAATGGGGAAAAAGAGGGATTTTATTTTTCTATAGTTATTGTTATGATATTTTTGTTTTTACTTCTTCTATTATTTCTGGGTGTTTTTCTTTGAAGTGTTTGTATATGTTTGATAGTGTTTTGAATGCGTTTTCTCCTTCTTCTATTTCTTCACCACAAACCTTACACTTAGAACCTTCAACATACTCCTCACGCAAAACCTTAGCAATCTTAGACCAAACAACACGACCCATCTTGCGACCCCCGTGTTTAAGGGTTTGAGAACTGACTAATTAAGTTCAAGCTAAATGAAGTTATTCTTTATCAATTTGTAGATTTCTCTTTTCACAAATTGGTGTATGTACTTTACAGACCTCTCAGCGGTTAGTAGACAATTTCTTACTCTTAATAGACTGTGTAAAGAGAATCTCCTGTAATGAGGGTTAGATGTAAGAAAGATCTTGAAATTTTGCTAGAGTCAGTGCCAGACTACTCTAAGCCTAAGATTGAACTTGAGCAATATATAACAGATTCATCTATAGTCTCTGAGATAGTCTGGTTATCATTCATGAGAGGAGAAATTTCAGAATCTAAAGTTGCAGATTTTGGATGTGGTACAGGTAGATTTGCAATTGCATCTGCACTACTTGGAGCTTTACAGGTAGTATGTGTAGATGTTGATTATGACGCAATATTAGACTCTAAGGAGAGTGTGTATAGACTAGATCTAGATAGTAAAATAGATTTAGTAGTGTGTGATGTATTGAAATTACCATTTAGAGAAAACTTGAAATTTAATGTAGTATTTCAAAATCCTCCATTTGGTATACAGAGTAGGAGAGGTATTGATATAGCATTCTTAGAATCTTCAATAAAATATTCAAAGATAGTATATACAATACATAAAGCTGAGACTACAAACTTCATCATAAGGAAAATTCAGGATTTTGGTAAGCATGTAGATGTTCTAGGGTATAGAAGTATTACAATACGTGCAAAATATCCACATCACTATAAGAGAATTCATAGAGTTAATGTAGTGATTTTAAGAATATATTAAGCAATAACTTTAATATTTTCCTTATAAACATATGCGTATGGTAGTGTGAAGTTTACAAATTTCTCTACCTGTTTTGTAAATTTGACATCTCTCAATATTGTATACATATTACCTGAAATCATAACTCCCTTAACAGGTTTTTCAGATCTATTCTCGATAATCCATGCACATGGGGCTGCAACACTGAATTCTCCACTCTCTGGATTACTGGAATGTGCACCTTGAACATCATCTACAAGCAGCACTTTGCCACTCTTCAACTCTTCTAAATCTAGACTACCGGGAAGTATCTCAACATTTGTAAATGATACTGTTGGTGTTGAATAATATCCTGATCTATATCCATTACCTGTAGTTTCAAGATTTGCTATAGATCCCCAATATATGTCAGATATAACATTCTTTAAAACTCCCTTCTCAATTAAGATAACTCTTCTAGTAGGTACACCTTCATCATCAAATGGTGTTGATTCTAAATCTCCAGGCTTTGTTGCATCATCTATAAGTGTTAATTCTCTACTAAACAACTCTTGACCAATCTTACCAATAAATGGACTTCTCTTTAATGCAAATGCTCTAGAATTCAATACTGAGAGTAGTGTATACTCTAGAAGATGTGTAAGTGCTTTAGGACTTAAAACGACGTCTATATTAGTATAGTCAAGTTTTACAGGTTTTAATAGCCTTCTAGCTTTATCTTTGCATCTCTCATATACTTTAACTAGATCAACAATCTTAACTCTACTACATTCAAAATCGTAAACTCCAGGTGTTGTATATGTACCATCTCTAGCATTAACTTCAAGACCAGCTGTTGATGTTGTTTCTTCACATTCTAACTCAACACCATTTGTATTAGTTATAAATCTTCTAGTGTAAGATACTTCAATACCTGCAAACCATATACTAAAAATATCTCTATCACTTTCATAATATTTTAGAAACTCATTAACATAACTTAAAACATATTCTACATCTATATTCGCGAGATCTCTATTAAATATATCAGAAACATTTACAGGTTTTGAAATTTTTGGTAATCCTCTCCAAGGTATTTTTGAACATAATTTTGCAATTTTAAAAGCTCTATCCACAAGATCTATAGGATTAACATCTAGACTACTAGTATATACAAAACCTACACTATTATCAACGACAACTCTCAAACCAAGACCACACTCCTCAGATATAGATGAGCCTTTAAACTTACCTTCCTGACATTCAACAGTTATAGATTTACAATATTCACAATATACGTCACCTTCAACATTTCTACTCTTCAAAACTTGAATAATCTTCTCTGCAAGATCTACAAATCTATCAAACACAACTAACAATACCTCGAGCAATAATTAAAGTTTGGTGGGCCCGCCGGGATTTGAACCCGGGATCACCCGCGCCTCCTCTACCGATCTAAATCCACGGTATGTGAGGCGGGCATCCTACCGCTAGACTACGGGCCCTATATCCTAGACATGAATGTTCTCTATAGGTTTAAAATCTTTATTCTAAAATCACAATAACGATACATAGTACACATGTAGGCGGGACGGTATAACTCTTTAAACAGTTTAGAATCTATATACTCATGGCCTCTGTGAACAGAGTTCAAGAGATATGTTCACTATTGAAACAATTACGTAAGAATGAGATTACTAAGGAGAAATTGGAGAGATGTTATCTAATACTCTCACAAATAGTTGATAAACGTTGGATTTCTAAAGCACTTGGAAGTAGAGACCGTGCAAATGCATTGAAGACAATTGTGGAAAATCTACAAATAATAATAGAAATATTAGATAAGTTAGATTCACTATGCTCAGAAACTAGTTAAATAGTTCTAAAAGTTTTAATTAAAAATAAAAATTCCCAATATTGATAAATGAGAAAGTGTACATGTATAGACTTGAGAAATGTGGAGGTTAGGATATGTAGATATTTTGACGGAGTAGCCGTTAGAGATTATATATGTTTAAAATATGGATCTAATATTTATAAATTTACTAATTTTATAAAATTCTTCAAATTTCTAGAAGAGAAATTGAGAAATAGAGATGTTGTAGAGATGATTTATAATGAACTTGATATGAGAGACCTCTGTGTTAGATGTGGTACATGTTGTTCAACAGGTTGTCCTCCAATATCTTTAGAAGATTCAGATAGGATATTTAAATCAAGATTTAGAGATTATGTGATTAATACTTTTAGAAATTTAACAAATCTTGATATTTATGATAATGTTGAACTATTCATTATATGGAATTCACATATACAGATTTTGAAACCTTGTCCATTTCTGAAGTTTGAGAAATATGCATTATGCACTATATATGATGCACGTCCTGAACTTTGTAGAATATTTAAGTGTTGGTCTCCGAGAGTTGATAATTTACGTAGAGAAGTTTTAAGTAGGATTCTAAATGATTTAGATAGTGTTCATGAAGGTAAATTTGAGAAGTTTAAATCTATAGCTTTAGAGAATATAATTTCCATGTACAGATACTTATTTTAACTACTTGTTCTATATTCTCTACAGGTATTGTGCATATAGATGATTCGCAAGATTAAGATTGGTTCTAGACTTTTCGAGATTAGAGTTCTAGATCCTGAAATTTCTAAAGTTGTTAAAGAATCTCCATGTTGGGATTTTATAACAAGTATTGATGGTCTTGATAAGGTATTTGTGAAGTTTGGTGTAGATAGGATGTGGATTTCCGTTGATAGTATTGTTATTATGGTTAAACCTAAAACTTACTCTCTAGATGATATTAAGAGTATTGTTAAGAGTTTTGTATCTAAAGTCACAACTCTTCACGATACTTAATACATCTTGTACCTCTATCAACCCTACTTGCAAAATCGAAATACTTCCTAACACCTAGATCTTGAAGTAATACGTATAGTGCTGTGTATATAGCTCTTCTTGGACTATATCCTTCATCTATCTTCTCTATTAATGTCTGTACGATAAGTCCTAGATGTGAAACTATGTCAAATACATTATCCATATCTAGTAGATCTCCTACAGCATCTGCTATACAGTCTAGATCAATTTCAAATGTGTATCTTCTCTTTCTATCACTATATGCTAACACTATCACATTACTTGTCATGTATCTACTCTATCTTCAATTGACAACCCTTTACAACATATATCTCAACTTTCTTAGATAATGCTTTGAGAACTCCAAGTGCAAATTCTGCCTCTATGTAATCTGTATTTTCTTCAAGATTTTTAGGTCCTCTAGCTCTAACTCTTCTCAGAAATTCTTCAATCCTCATACCATACTTTCTCTCAATTTCTCTTATATAGTTTCTAAATGTTATTGTTGTAAAACCTTCATATTCTGATATGCATGGTGGTTCTCCAAGACCTAAAATTTTACATAATTTCACAAGATATATACATGCTTCTGGATCTCTCTCTGTTGGACATCTATCTTGACATAGTGTTAATGCATATCTAACAATCTTCTCAAGTATGTGTAGAGGAATTATTACATAATCTTCTTGAGGATCTAGAACAACTCTTGTCTTTGACATGGCTTGTATACGTATACTCTTGATCTAGTCTTGAAAATATAGGTCTTTCTCTCAATCTTCAACATATCTAACAAAAAGCTTTTTAATGAACGAGAAAGTAGGTCTCTAGGGTGGCTACAATTAGGGTATATGGTATAGCTGTGTTCGATCTTAGAAAAGATCAAGATGTTGCTATATTGGAATTGCAGATCTCTGGTATTAAAAATCTTGTTGAAGTTGCTTCACTACCTGAAGAATATTTAAAATATGTTGAAAACGCTGAGAGAGAATTTAAAAAATATATACAATCAAACCTTCAAACAGTAGACTACATAGGTGAAGTTAGTAAGAAAAGTATTGTAATTAGACTATACATAGATGAGGAAGGTAAAGTTGTGAAAGTGCTAATGCTATCATTTGGAAGCGGAGCACTTAGACATGTTGTTAAACGATTAGAAAAGTTTGGATGGCATAGAAAACTACTATTCGAGATTAGAAGAGTTGTACGTAAAGCATCTGCAGACTATTAAACAATATCTACAACACCTTCCCTACACATATCAAGCCTCAGTAGGAAATCAGGATCGATCTTAGATAACCAAGAGACAACACCAACTCTAGAACAATTTTTATTTAACATCTGTATAATCTCATCAACAATATTTTCAACATCTCTATTAGTTGTATCAATCTCTATAATTTTATCATTACCAAAATTTTCAACACACTCAATTAGGAAGTAGTCTAATATTTCAGCCATAACATTTTCACAAAGTTTTCTACCTCTCCAACCTCTAGATTTCAATCTCTCTAAAAGTATGTATGGGTCTAATCTCAATACAACAACCTTATCAACATATTCAGGATTTATTAATGATACAACTAGAGTATCTATAACAATATTATCTCTAGAAGTTACATCATCAATAATCTCGATAGCTTTATCAATATTAGATATTTCATGTGTTTCAAGTTCAGGATTATATACACAGACACCACTTCTAATAAGTATATCATTAAGATTTACATATTCATAACCAAGCTTTTCAGAAAGTCTCTTCGCTACACTTGTCTTCCCTGTTCCTGGAGTTCCTGTAATTATAATCTTCATCATGCATAAAATATGTCTAGATTTAAGAATGTTAGTGTGAGAGTATTTATACTAGTAACAACTAGTAGAGATTTAAACTATAGAAGAGGTATTCATGCTAGATTTATAGTATCTTCATTAATGATCTCTAGATCAATTAGAAGAGACTCTATATCATGTATATATGTTAGAGATATTAGGAGAGTATTAATATTCTATGGATCTACTATAAGACAATTGAGAGCTGATGAAGCATCTGCATATGGAATTATTAATAAAGCATTAAAATCTAGAAGTAGAAGACCACATTCAGGTGTTGTTGTTGAAGATGATGTAGATATTCAAGATATTGTTAAGAAATTTAGAACTGATAAATATCTCATTAAGTCTAGTATTGGTCATGATATTGAGAATGTTTTGAGAGGTGTTAAATCTATAACATATATAACATACATATCTCAAAACATTGAAGATTTCTATGATAGGTTTGAGCGTGTTAGATTTTTGAGAAATTTAAAACCTGAACAGGAAGTTGCTATAATTAACATATTGTTAGATAGGTACTGTTAGTAGTATTGTGATAGTTTAACTGCTTTTTCTACAATTTTCCTAATTTCACTATCATTTAAATAATTTGAATATCTTCTCTTCAACTCTTCTACTATCTCATTAATATCTTTACCTTCCTTTAAGAGATCTATAGAGTCTTGTAGTGCAAGTTCTTTATAGTATGTATGTACTGTCCAATGTACAGGTCCTGAAGGTGTGTTTACTGTAGCTATCTTCTGTTCAACATTCCAAACATATCCACATTTTCTACATTTAAATGAGAGTGTTTCTGAACTTAGAATTACTATATCATTTGAACCACATCTAGGACATGACATAGATATGTGTATGTTTAACTTAATTTTTAACATATAGATATGACTGTTATGTTATATGGCTAAGATTGAGCTAGTATCTTTAATGTATTATAGAGATAGAGATAGACAATATGTAGATACTATAGCTAAAATGTGTAAAGATGTTGGTATTGATGTTAAGATATGTGAAGTTGATCCAAAACCTGATCTTGTAATTGTTCTTGGTGGTGATGGTTCAATACTACAATATATTCATGATGAGATATTTCTCAAATATGATCTATTTGAAATTCCAATATACCACATAGGTACTGGAAAAGTAAACTTCTTCTCAGATATAACTATAGACGAACTTAGTAGAGATATATTCATAATGTTGAGAGAAGGTAAATTTAATATTGATGAGAGAAGATTGTTAATAGTTGATACAGGTAGTTATAAAGTATATACATTAAATGAAGTTGTTATGCGTTATGTAAATCCTGGTAAAGTTATAGAGTTCACAGTTCAGGAAACTAGTGGAGATGTAATACTTTCAGGTAGGATGGATGGTGTTATTGTTGCAACACCAACAGGATCTACAGCATACCTACTAGCACTTGGTGGTCCTGTTGTTGATTATAGAATTCAAGATGTTAAAGTCATCATTCCTGTTGCACCATTCTCACCAGCATTAGTACCTATAGTACATCCACTAGATGTGAGTATTGAAATATATTCTAAAGGTGATTGTATTGTTGTGTGTGATGGTATTCTATATGGTAAGTCTCAGAAAATTAAAGTTGAAGGTTCTGATAGAAATGTAAAATTTGCAAGAACAAGACCATACAACTTCTATAGTAGATTATGTAGAAGATTGTTAACACTTTAAGATTTTATATGCTCAACAGCGTATACATATATTCCATCTAGAACTCCAGGACCACCCTCTCTACCATGTGGACATGGTCTTTCATCTCCTCTCAATGTTGTTGCTTCTTCAATATTTGCAGCAAATTGACTAACAACATCTCTATCAATACCTTCAACAATTATGTCATCTTTAGTAACTTGAACTTTGACACCTTTAGGAATTTCAAGTACTATCTTATCTTTTCTACCAAGGAAATTCTCAATTACTAGTTGATTACCCTGAACTTTAACCATTATTGGGAAGTGTGAATATACAATCTTCAACTTATATCTCCAACCTTTAGTAACACCTTTAATCATATTTCTAATACGTGCAGCTATAGTACCAATTAAAGCCCTCTCAAACTTTCTTGCAAAGTATGTCTCCAAGATAAGTTTACCATCTTCCTTACTTACAAGTATTGGAACACTACCAAAATCTTTAACAATCTCACCCATAGGACCTCTAACCTTAACGACAAGTCTACCATCACAGCTAAATTCTACATCTACACCACTTGGAATTTCAATCTCTTCTCTAACATATGGTATCTTCATGCCTAGCTTTACTATGTGTAGGGGGTATTAAATCTTGAGTCTATATCATAACTTAAATTTCAGAATAAGAACTACCATATTAATGACATATCAGACAGATTATGCAAAATATGGCATAGTTCTAGGTAGTGTTAGTAGTATACTTATAGGTATAAGTACTATAGTTGTAGCATTATCATTAATAATATCTTCATCACTAACACTATACATACTTATAAAAAATAATGCAACACTAATAAATCCATACATAAGTTTAATAATTGCAATAGCTAGCTCAATATTCTTCATATATCTAGGAATTGTATTAATAAGAGTAGGTTTTCAATATAAGAATTTTAGAAGTGTTGAGTATGTATTAATAAACTCTGGAGTAAACTCATTCTCTATAGGTTTAATACTTCTTGGAATAGCTATGTTAGTATCATCACAAATATTTAAAATATTTATAATACCATTAAATACGTATGGTGTATATCTCATAGTTAGTGGTGTACTATTTTTAATAGGTTGTAAGATAACACTCATGAGAAATATTGTAGGTCCAATATTAATAATTGTTGCATCTATAGTACTTGGTTCAGGTGTTGGATTTAATACATTTATTGTAGGTATAGTTATTATTAGTGTTGCAATATTCTTAAGATTTATATCTAGAGCATATATAATAGATGTGTTGTCGCTAATATTGACATGTATTGGTGTTATACTAGTTGGTACATATTTTGCAACTATGGGTAGTAGATTATTATCTATTGTAAGATTTCTAAATGTTAAATATATTATTGCACTTGGTCAAGTTGTTGGTGTTTTAAATATTATTGGTGGTATAATGTTAATTATAGCTCCAATATTGATAACTGTTGATATTATTGTTAATAAATATTCTAAAGGATCATACATGTATGGTAGATGGTGAAAAAGGTATAATATGAACCATATAGTACTTCCTAGAGTATGAGTTTAGATATTATTGTTAAAGTTCCTAAAGGTTTAGAGAAGATTGCTGCATCACATATTGAAGATGTCTTATCTAGTAGAGGTATCTCATGTAGAGTTAGAATAGAACCTGAAAAATGGCTTGGTGTTGTATTTATCGAAGATGTTGGTGATAGAAAGTTTGAAGCATGTGAAATTATTAGAAATGAAGTTCCTGAAGCATCACACATACTTCCTGTATATTCTATAACTAATGCAAATCTTGAAGATATATGTAATGCTGTTAGAGAAGTTGCAAAAAATGTACTTTCAAGTAATGAGACATTTGCTATAAGAACTAATAGGAGAGGTAAACACAACTTCACATCTATAGATGTGAATGTTCTAGCTGGTAAAGCTGTACAGGAAGTTACAGGTTGTGATGTTGATTTAGAATATCCTGATAAGGCATTTTACATAGAGATTTTTGATAATATTGCAGCTATATGTGTAGTTTCTAGAGATGAAGAGTATAGAAAATTAAAACCTGGAAAACCACTACCATTAAACATACTTAGAAAGATAGTTATTGTACAGATGCCATATACAGGACCGTTAGAAGCATGTAGAAAGATGGGTGTACGTATTGGTCGTGCAGTACAGACATTTGAAATTGGTGAACTATGTATAGCACATTACAAACCGGTAAATGGTAGAGAATTGTTAACATTTCTAGAAGGTGTGTATGAAGGTATAGAATCTAGATATGAAATACAGAAGAGATGTTATGGTAGACCTGTACATAAAGTACCTGTAACAGTATACGAGATGTATCAATATGTTAGAGATCACAGAGATGAAGCAATAATAGTAACAGATCCAAAAGGTGAATATTTGATGCATGTTAAAGATAGACTAGCTGAAATATTCAAAAACTATGATAGAGTACACATATTTGTAGGTGCTAGAGAAGGAATACCTGTAGGAATATTCAGATTTGCAAAACTAGTAATCGACTTAATACCACAAGTAACAATAGCAACAGACTACGCAATAACATCAACAATAATAGGACTAGTAGCGGCATTAGAAGAAGCGGGAGCACTTGAAAAGTATGAAACAAAATATATGAAAAAGAAGAAGTCCACTAATTAATCCTATAATTTACTTCAGGTATTTCAAAGTAGAATATGTGTCTTGTAGTTTTTGGTGGTAATATTTTACCAATCTTCGCATACATTATAACGTGGTATTTAGATATGTGTGGTGTATATATTACAGGTATCTCACCTACATACTGATCTTCAGGTATCTTAACTAGAGGTAGATCTATAGTAGCATTATGTAGAAGCCAATATGCTTCATGTAGATTATCATGAAATATCTTTGTATGATATCTCAATGTTTTAATAACAATCTCAACATTTCCTGGTCTTAAATATCTTACAATTCTTCTAATAACCCTTGTAATTATTTCAGAACTATTTATATAGAATATATCTATAGGCTCATTCTTCCTCTTATATATGTAGAACCACCTCTTAATATCTACAAGATCACTACCATAGTCTACCAGTACTGCAGGTATTTTAGTAATTCCAAGTCTTTTAAATGCTTCAACTCTATGATGACCATCTATGATTATCCTACTCTCTCTATCTACAACTATGGGATATTTTAAACCTCTAACTTTAATATCTTCAACAATCTCTCTAACTCTACTCTCTAGAACATCTTCATGAGGTATTAATGATGCAATTCTAATATTCTTAAGTTCTATTCTAGCCATATCTTCTCAATGTGGTGATAATTTTACAGAATGTACATATATCACCTTTTGAAGGCATACCACAGATCTTACATGTACTATATTTCTCATATACATGCTTTTCTAATATTGGTATTATTCTACTGTTTAAATTTTCTAAAAATTTTCTAAAAAATCCTGGATTTCTATCTTCTATCTCTCTAATATACATCCTCAACATGTCTTGTATAGTCATCTTTCTATAATTATGACGCGTTGAGTATGGACATTGATCTTTTAAGTATTCTAAATTTGATGTTTCTGCATAAAGTTCTATCTCTTTCTCATCTATGAAGTATAGTGGTCTAATTCTAGTTACTATCTTTTCAGAACCTTCAACTTTTGGTTTTAGTTTAACTAGATATTCTAAATTTCCTGTTAGTATGTTCATTAATGCGTATTGTGATATATCTATCAGGTTATGTCCTGTAGCTACTACATCACACTTCTCTTCTAGAGCTACCTTATTCATTATGTATCTCTTAACTATTCCACATATGGAACATATTGGTCTCTTCAACAATCTTTCAATTCTATCAGGATTTTCTAGACATATGCCAAAATCTTCTAACTTGACAACAACATAGTCAACTCCAAGTTCTTTAAAATTCTTTACAGCATACTCTACCTGTCTCTTTGAGTAATCTCCAATACATACATCAATTACAAGTCCTAGAATTTTTATATCTCTATCACTACATATTTTGTGAAGTATTTTTAACATAACTACACTATCTTTACCACCACTTACACATGTTAAGACTTTTTTAACATTTTTCAACATTTCAAACCTACTTACAGTACTTTCAACTTCTGTCTCTATGTACTGTCTAAAGTGGTAATTGCATAAGTATATTCTCCTATCTCTAACCTTATATATAGCTTCTCTACTACAGAATGTACATTTCACAGCTATATCTTATACTCTTCTTCATAGTATTTGAATATTTTCTATGTAATGATTGTGCAATATTTCTTGTGATAGATATTTGATGTTTCTTAAAATTTCTCCATCTTCTACTCAAGATATTAATGTTTATATTTTAGTTAAGCAATATCTCTAGTCTGTAGATAATGACTATCTGTCAGAGAGTAGATGAGAGAGATTTGAAAGTTTTTTGGGGATTGGAAGGTCTATATGTCAATGAGTCAGAGATATGCTATATAGATAATGACAGTGGTAAGATATATTATAGAGGTTATGATCTTGAAGATCTTGTTAAATATGCAAGTTTTGAAGAAGTTGCATACCTATTACTATATGGTAAGTTACCTACAAGATCTGAACTTGAGAAGTTTAGTAGTGAGTTAAAGCGCAGGAGAGTTATTGAGAGTAATGTCATTGATTTATTGAGAACAGTACCTCCAGATGCATATCCCATAGATGTTATTAGACTTGCAATAGACTACTACTGTACCTGTAGGAAGTTTATAAATACTGGAAGTTTAGAATCTAACTATGAGCTTGCTATAGATCTAATAAGTAAACTACCTGTAGTACTTGCATATTTCTACCGTATTAGTAATGGTCTTGACGTTGTACTACCACGTGAAGAACTTGATCATCCAGCAAACTTCTACTACATGATGATGGGTAGATTTCCAGATTCTGAAGAGTATGAAGCTATAAAGACAATATTCATAATATATGCAGATCACAGTCTTGCAAATTCAACATTTACAGCAATAACAGTAGCATCAACATTGACAGACCTCGGATCTGCAATAATTGCAGCACTCTCAAGTCTCAAAGGACCACTACACGGTGGTGCTAATCGTGAAGTAGTTAATATGATTCTCGAAATTGGTGATGAAGAAAATGTTCCAAAATTTGTACGTGAGAGAGTTGAGAAGAAGGAGAGAATAATGGGTTTTGGACATAGAGTATATAAGAAGTCTACACGTGGAGATCCAAGAGTACCAATATTGAAGGAAGTTGCTAAAAAGTTAGCAGAGAAGAAGGGTGGAAAATACTTGAAGGTGTATAGAATAGCTGAAAGACTTGAGGAAGAAGTAGAGAAAGTACTTGGACATAAAGGAATTAAACCAAACGTAGACCTGTATGCAGGAGTCATACTATACCTACTAGATATACCTCAAGACTACAATCCAGCAATATTTGCAATATCTAGAATAGTTGGATGGGTAGCACACGTATTAGAATACTGGAAACATAATAGACTAATAAGACCATTAGAGAGATATGTAGGACCGATAGGATTAAAATACGTACCAATAGATAGTAGAGAATAGTCAGAACCCAGATTTATCATCAACAAGTCAGACTGGTCTAGGATACATCATTACCTATCTCCTCCTTCTAACAAATATTATCACTACCACACTTACAACAACTATCACAACTATACATACAATACCTACTACTAGTAGACTAGTAGTGAGATTTAACTTACCACGACCTACAACGACACTTGTAGTTAGAGCTGTCTTATTTTGAGTTTTAGTAATATTTGTAACACCTTTTCCATATGTGACATTTAGAATCTTATTATATATCTGTGTGAGATTTTTACCCTTATAAATATTTGATTTAGATGGTGGAGGTGGAATAGAAATATTTGATAAAGATAGTATAGATTGGGAAAGTATTGAGAGGATGAGAAATACGAGAATGAGAAAGATTGTGGAGATTTTATTCATGAGAAAGAAGTTTTTTGAAGTTAGTTTATATTTATGACCTAGCTTCCTGTTATGTCACTACTTTTCCTCCTTTCAACATTTGAATCATCTTAAACATCTGCCCTAGATACATCTTCATATTACCGTGAATTGCGTGATATGTTACTATACTCCAGAATATCCAATATCCCTTACCTGGAACTACGTAATCTCCAACTGTTACTGGTATTATTGTTGTCCATTTCTCAGACGTCTTTGACTCTGTGTAGTATAGTGTTACATTTTCTACAGGTGATGGTAGTAGCTTGATTGGTGTAAGTCCTATTGGTCCTGCAATCATCCAGCCTGCTGTTGTTCCTGGGAATGGTACATATGCTACTGCTAGTGAGTAGTGTATTAATGCCATAATCTCCTTTGGACTCATTTCTGTTACATTGATTGGCATTATTAGTACTACTGTGTCTGGATATGTTGAATATACTACAAATCCCATACCTGGTCTAACTGGTGCTGTTGGACTCCAAGGTATGTAGTATGGTGCTTTTGTAGCTATAGTATTGTAGTAGTATATCTGTACTAGGTTCCAAATTCCTGAAACTTTCTCACCTGTAACAGCATCAATAGCTAGTGAGTATACTTGCTCTAGTGTTGGTAGGTTAATTGGTGCTGAACCTGTTGGTGGTGGTGTTGGTATGCTTGGTATTGGTGACTTTGGTACTAGTGGTACTGATATTAGCTCGTATGTGTATGGCTTCAATATTACAGCAACTCCAGTAGTCATGAACTTTGTAGCATTTACAGGTGCACCATTTACACATACAACAAGTGCACCCTTAGTTGTGAATGTTGGTAATATTACTCTACTAGATATGTTATACACCTTGCCAGGTGTTGGTGATGGAATTACTCTACTAATCACAACCTTAGGCTTTAATGGTGGTTGCATCATCACTACAGTAACATTTAGCTCAGAGATTGGTACAAGTGTCTTAACGCTGACAGTAACCATTACTGGGTAGCCGGCCCAATACACGTACATCTTTGGTATTAGTTTGATAGATGCTAATACACTAATCTTAGATACAGTAACTGTTGCTGCCTTAGCAACAGTACCATTCAGTAACAACTTGACAGTATGTATACCTGGACTAGTAAACCTACATGTAAATACGTGAGACCAAACCATGCCAGGCTTAATATATGCAGTTGCTGAACCACACACAACACTATCAGCAACAACAGTCACATTCACAGTACCGGGAACTGTGCCGACATTCTTCAAAACTACATGAACAGGAAACGGAACATTAACATACGCCTTAGGTGGAACTGTGAAGTTAACAACAACAATTCTAGCACTAGGCTTAGTAACAACAACAGTAGTTGGAATAACATGCATAGGTAATGGTATTCCAGAATATGTGGTTATCGTTCCATTACCGTATATTCTTGTCTCTCCTGTATTAACAGCTTTAATAGTCATATACATTACACATTTGTAAACACCAAGAGGCTTAAAGAAGGATATAGCTACTATTTTGACAGTTCCGTTAACTATATGTTTCATAAACTTTGCAAAGCTACAATTGCCTCTCGTGACATTTAATACCTTCACTACTGACCTATTATACATAATATTTACACTAATACCGTAAACTTTTGTCATGTTGACAAGTATTAGTGGTATTGTTAATTCTTGGCCTACATAGAGCTTGTACTTTCTCTCAGCTCCAATCACCAATGTTACTGGAGGCACTACTAGTGTTATTGGAAACTCCTTCTCATATGGTGGTGTGCTGTTTGCAATAACCTTAACATATGCTGGTTTTCCGGGAGATTCAAAGGTCAATTCTACGCTTACTACCTTAGTTTCGCCTGGCATTAAGTATACTAGTGTACTATTTCTTCCAACTACTGTTAGTCCAGTTATTACCTTGACTAATGCTAATACTGTTATGTTTGCTGTAACAGGAACTGTACCAGTATTCTGGACAATGACCTTTACAGTTCCAGGAACTCCAACATAGAATTTCTCTGGTACAGAGACATTCACAACCTTGAATTGAGGCTTTGTTATCTTAATAACCTTCACATATGTTGGTGTTGGTGGTATTGCCTTTCCATTACCTGTAATAGTTATATTGTAAATACCAGTCTTGTTAAATACTACTGATAGATCTACAGTGACAGACTTCCCTGGAGCTACGTTAACCTTCCTAGACTTTACAAGTGTACTATTCAGATATAGTGCCACTATTGCCGTACCAGTAGCATTACCAACATTGGAAACCAACACCTCTACTGTATACTCCTTACCTACAACACATGTCTCTGGCAACATCTTAACTATAGAGAACTTAAACTTTGGAAATACAGGCATAATCTTCATCAAATCTGAATAACTGACAACTATATTTATCGGTCCTATAGGAACTCCAACAATAAATTGAGGTGGTATTTTATACGTCTTACTTAATATACCTAAATAGTAGAATAGTGCTTGTACAGCCTTTGAAGTATTCATTGCCTGTGCTATATATACTGACACAACAGCACCTTCAGGCAGATTTACTATATATGTAGAGTTACTATATATCTCAACGGGCTTAACAAATCCTGAATATACAAACTTCAAAACAAATAACTTAGGTGAGACAACATTACCAAGCTTTACAAGAGTTCCAGACTTATTTACATAGACAGTACCTGTAATTAACGTTGCATATGCAGTTAGTGTCGATAAAGCAATTAGACATGTAGCTAACAGCATAGCAACTACTAGGATACTTCTCATACCCATGCGTTATACTTCATAAAAGACTTTTTAAGAATTACCACTTCGATAAGACAATTAAACAATATATAAACAATGAAAAATATAAACATGAAAGGATAGAAGGAGAAAGACAAAAACAAGGATTTATTAAAGAAAATGTAAGTTTTATATAAAAAGAAAGATCTATTTACACTAAGATTATGTTGGCAATACTGTTACTGTTCCTGACTCTACTGTGAATAGTACTAGTGGTGTTCCTAGAGGCACAATTGGTAGTGTCATTGGTATTGTAGTGTACCATGTTCCGTACATGTATGTTGCTACTGGTACAAATCTATGAGCCTCAACATCCCAAGCATAAATCCATGCTTGCATCTCTCTAGGCATTGCAATTCTTGTAATATTTACTGCTTCAAGTTGTAGTGCTGCTGGTATTAGGTTATACATGTCAGCTTTAACATTCACTGTTATTCTATATGGTAGTCCAACCTCTGTATAGTATACTACAGGTATTACGAACACTGCATCTCTAGATGCATATACGATGAATGTGTATGGCTTAACTTCATAACCTATAACTTCTTCAGGTTTAGCTGTTGCTAGATTACATGGAGTTATCATTGTGAATGGTCCTGTCGGTATTCTAAATGCTTCGACTACATACTTGGCAACATCTTTCAATATGTTGTTCCATGCTCCTACTAATACTCCAGGTATTGAAAATGCATCCCAACCAGCAGGTAGGTATAGTATGTAGTAGGCGTCTGGTGTTACTCCATATGATATCTCTACTGTTGTAGCATTACTCTGTTCTCCAGCATAGTCTATGGCTCTTATAATCATCTTAACAGATTCTACTCTAGCGGGAGGTACAACTATAATCTCTCCATAACCAACAATTAGACTTCCATTCTTCTTTAACATCTCCTTCATACTGTATAATGTTGTATTTCCAGGAGTTAGTAATGATTCAAGCACGTAGCTACTACCATTACTTAGGTATAGCACATATTCGGATCTATCTATTACAGATTTCGGTATGAGTATTGTGTAGTTCGATCTTGGTAATATTATGGTGATGTTATACTCGTATATTCCGATCTCTGATTTTGCAGTTAGGTTAGCTACACCAACAACATATCCAACCTCCTTTACAGGTGTGTATGTTGGTGGTGTTGGTGGTGGTATATACTTCTTCTCTACAGTAATGTTAAACCATACATACCTACTACAGTTGTCTGAGAACTTTATAGATATGTTATTCAAGGCCTTAAGGTTAGAAACACTTATAACACACTTGAACTCTGTAATGTTTACGCCTGTCTCTCCAATAGTCATGTTTGGCTTCTCTATTGTACATGATATAGATGTGGTCTCTGTTCCATTTATGTACGCTACTGGTGGTAGTAGTATTGCAACAGGATAGGGTAGTGTTACGTTATCATGCTTAATATTTCTGTATGCTGACACGTTGATGTACATTATGAATTGCGTACTTGTGTTTGGAACTATGTATATGCCATTCTCCTTAAGTACGTTAAACACACGACCACTTGTAGTATTAAACTTCAATGCAAATCCGCTAATACGTGGTGGTAATATGTCAAGTACGCGATATTCAACAGTCTTACTACTATAACCTAGTGAGTCTGATACTACTACAGTAACGGTAACATTTGGCTGCTTTTCTAAAGCTTCTTTCTGTTCTGGAGTTAGTGTGCTAGCATTTATAATTGCCTTAAGTGTTGGTGTACTTGTCAACATGTTCATGTATGTTGTTGTTAAAGACTTATTAGCAAGCAAGACCTTACCAGCAAAAATAGTCATTGAAGCTTTCACTGTTGGATTCTCAAATTCTAGAACATTAATACTCTTTAACTGACCAGTCACAACACTACCATTATATAGGTATGGATATACTATAATCTCGTTAGCAGATGGTAAGACTCCAGATGGTACACCATTATCAAACTGTATAGTTGTCTCGATAGTATAGTTTTCGTGATTTGCTGTTGGAGTATACGTTGTCGAATATGTCAAAGTTATAGACTTATTGTAGAACACTATTGGTATGGTATAGTTATATTTGTATCCTGACGGTGTAGTAATTATTACAATTATACCATATACTCCAACATTAGTAGTATTTAGGAATAGTTTAGCTACAACCTTCTCATACTGGTCAACATCCGAAACTATTAGTGACTTTGTTGCAGGATTCCAATTAACAGTAACACCATCACCCTGACCAGGACCAACATACTTATAGCTATATCCATAGTATACTGCTTCAACACCTGATGGTATTGTTACATTAACAACATCGTTACCAACAGTACCATTACCATAGATAACAACGGTTACATAACCACCCTCTTTAACAGGTATGAAACGTGGAGAAACATCAACCCACAAACCAATCTCCACATCCTTCTCAACGACTGTACTACTTAGTTTTTCTCCAGATGTCTGGTTAAATAATATTACATTGAATAGATACTTACCCACTGGTAGGTTAGTGATATTACAGTATGCAATCACATATACCGTTGTAGTGTACGTTACTGTTGCAGTTGTACTATTTGATATTGTTGACGGACCTATAACTATTGTTGCTGTTCCAAATGTATATGTCGAGTTTTTGAAAACAACAGCACATCTTATTTGTGCGGGTAGCTTTGTTATTGGTATTATTGTTAAGTTCAGTTGTTGATTTATTAATGGTGTTGATGAAGTCAGTGTAATATTTGCTACTTTGGATATGCTTAATGTGTTTCCTCCTATGAGTATGATGCTGTTATATGCTGTTGCTGTTGTTGTTATTGTTGCTTTTGCTAAGGGTATTATGATGCATATTGTTGCTAGTAGTGTTAGTAGTGTTAGAATTGCGAGTTTTCTCATAGCGTGTTTTTTATAGTGTGTAGAGTTTTTAAGTGTAACTCTACTGTTTCAGGTATTATCTAGACTTTAAAATAGTGTTTTAAAAGAAGGATTGAGATATTGTTTTAGGAAAAGAAATATTTTTATTATGTTGGTAGAATTGCTATCTTCGCACTACCTGTTGAGTAGATTGCTAGTGGTGTTCCTAGTGGTATGTATGTTTGAAATGGTGTTGCATACCATGTTCCGTACATGTATGTTGCTACTGGTACAAATCTATGAGCCTCAACATCCCAAGCATAAATCCATAGTTCAACTGTGTTTGGTATTGTCATTATGTTCATTATATTTGTAGTTGTTCCTTTCTGAAGTACTATTGGTATTATATTGAATGTTCCTTTTTCAATTGAAATTATTTCTCTATATGGTAGTCCAACCTCTGTATAGTATACTACAGGTATTATTAGTACGGTGCTCCTCTTTATATATACTATGAATGTTGTTGGTATTAATGTAAAACCTTCAACTTTAATAGGCTTTACATCCTCTAGATTACATGGCTTTATCTCTTTTAGAGGACCTGGATTTATACAGTATGAGTATAGTACTACATCTCTCAGTGATGTCAATATGTTGTTCCATGCTCCTACTAATACTCCAGGTATTGAAAATGCATCCCAACCCTTAGGCAGATACAGTATATAGTACCAGTCTGGTACTATTCCATAGTTTACATGTATTAGTATTGGTGTACTACTCTTCAATGTGTATCCTATCGCTGTTATGTTGATTGTACAGTTTGAATATCTTGTTGGTGGTATTGCAATAATTTCTCCATAACCTACTATTAAAGCTCCTGCAGATATGTTTATTGGTAATGATCCTATGTTAAGTGTGTTATTTAGTTCGAATTCACCTCCAATACATGGGTATAGTCTGTATGATGAGTTTAGTGTTGATGGACTTAGTAATATTGATCTATTACATATGGGTGATATGTACGTTATGTTAAATCTATAAATTCCAAATCTTGCTTTTGCAATAATATTCTCAACACCGACGACATATCCAACCTCTTTAATGAGATCATACTTCTCTATTATTGGCGGTTCAACAACTACCTTCTCTATAGTTATGTTAAACCATGAGTATCTTCCAAGATTGTCTAACAACATTATGGATATTGTACTCATATTTTGTATCTGTGTGGTCTGTATTGTACAGTTTATCTCTGTCATATTTATACCCGATTCACCAACTTGTACAAATCTGATAGGTCTACATTCTGCAGATATGGATTTACCATTTACATATACTTCAGGTATTTTCAAATATGCAGGTGAGTAACTGCTAGTCTCTCTATATGATGTTACGTTTAGTACTATGTAGATGTAGCTGCTTGAGTTTGGTATTATGTATGTACCATTTTCAAAAAATGCTTTAAATACAACACCTGCAGGTACTCTAAACGTTATGTTATAATTCTCTACCTTTGGTGCAAACATGTCTAATAGTTGATATTTTGTAATATTCCAACATCCAAATGATGAACATTCAGTAAATACTATAGTAACGTTTGGATATTTCTCAATTTTTTCAAGTATTGTCTCATTTAGACTAGTCTTATTTATGTAGAATATTGCAGATATTGATGGTGTAGATGTTAATTTGTCTAGATGTGTAATATTTGTAAATTTCAATACAACATCTCTATTACTAATCACAACGACCGTCATGTTTATAGTATCGTTTTGTAATGTTACAATATTCGATATTGGCGTTATTGAGTATATGTGATCTACAGGCTTATATGGTGATGGTATGTAGCGTATTGGTAAGTATATTGCTTTCCATAATGCTAACATTAGTGGTAATGCATCTTCTGCAACTATTGTCGAATTTATCTTAAATAGTGTATGTTCAGTATTTGCTACTGATATTGATGATTCAAGTCTAGTACTTTCAGACTTGTTGTATAGTATTACATAGTTTAGATAGCTATATGTGTAGTTTCCTGATGTTGTTGGTATTGTTATGTTGCTAAGTATCATTATTAGAGTATTATTATGTACATTACTTGCATCTATATGAAATGTACATATCTCCTCTTCATATTCATCAACATCTGTAAATGTTATTGAACGTGTTATTGGATTCCAATTAATCTTAATACCATCACCAACACCAGGACCTGTATATACATACTTACATCCATAAAATGTTAAACCTACATTGCCTATTGGTGATACTATTGTTGATGGTATAAATGTAACATTGACAAATGCATTACCAACAACACCACTAGCATATACTACAAGTGTTATATTACCACCAGGTAGAGCTATGTAGTGTTTTGATACATTTACACCAACTAGAATATGTCCGGACAATGATCCAGGTGGGTAGAATTTGAATGTTGACGTCTTCCAAGCGATAGTTTCAGAGCCAATATAGTCCTGTATTGCTGATGAATATGTTAGATTGTATATTTTCAATGTTGTATTTGTAGTAACTTCAGTACCTGTATATATCAGGTAGTAAGTCTTACCACCATACTTAGCTACAAATCCCTGTATTCTATTTGCAAATTCGCTAATAGTAGTCAACCTCGTGTTAGGATTCATTGTAAATGTTACAGGCTGTACATATGTTGTTCTAGGACCAACATCAGGTACTGTAGTTATTAATGATGGTGTAGTTGTTGTAGTATTATACACAGCCATATTAAATACTAGGCTAGTACTAAACGAATTTGATAATTCTGTCTCAATCATATTCTTTAACCATGAAGATATGTTAGAAATATCTACAGCATTTTTAAGCCAATTAGCGAAATATCTAGCAATATCATTTGTCAATGTAGAACTCTCATTAATATACATAGTCTCATTAAGCACTACTGGAGCAGGTGCAATATCTATCAAAGTTATATTTGTAGCATAGAGCTTCATAGGTATAGTATCATTCAAAGTTGTAACAGTCTGATTTACAGTATTGACATAACCTACAACACTGTACACAGTCTCGTTATATAGTTCGTTTGATAAATATGGTATGTATCCTGAATATACACCACCAATATCCGTAGTATTAATTGTGAAATATCCTGACGGTGGTACATTATTCTTAACTTCTTCAACAGTTTCTAAAATGAAGTAGTTCCATGAAGTATTAACTGAGGGTACTCCTGTTATCACTACCGTACATACAAGCTGAAGTACACCTACACTAGTTAGATTATTTATTGTACATGATGCACCCTGAGTTAGAGATTCAAATTTTATAACTTTAGGAAATGTTACATAGGCTGTTGGAAATGTTATATTAATTGTTGCTGTAGCCGATACACCGGCTGCAGCTACAGCTGCACTTACAAATGCGGTTGCATTTATTGTCACATTTATGAACTGTTTTAATTTTGTTATTGAGTGTGTATTATTTATATATACTGCAGGCACATTTAGAGGTTCTATCTTTACTATGGCTGCTATTACAGTAGCATAGCATGTTGTTATTATGGTGAGTAGTAGTAGACATGCGGTTATTAGTAGTAGTTTGGAGTACATAATCCTGACTATAATGGTTTAATAATATGCTTAAATGCGTTTTGCGTTTACTATCTTAGAGTTGTAAGATTCAAATATTTTGGTGGGGCCGCCGGGATTTGAACCCGGGATCACTCGGGCCCGAGCCGAGCATCCTACCAGGCTAGACTACGGCCCCTTTTAGTGTGGTGTATGTTAGGTAGGATATTAAGATTGCTATTGTGAACATGTATATTGTTGTTATTATTGCTTTTCTAATACCTACCTCTTTTGCTATTGCTATTATTGTGGGTATGCAGGGCATGTATAGCATTGTGAATATTGTAAATGCTATCATCTGTATTTTACTTAATTTTAAATTTCCAAGTATTGACAAGATTGCTATTATGTTCTCCTTAGCTACTATACCTGCAATTGTTGCAAGTCCAAGTTTCCATGCACATGTTTGAGATATATTTAAAATTTTCTCAAATATATACCCTAAATATTTTCCAAATATTGCTGCATAACTTTGAGATATGTTCATTGTAAATCCTGTAGGTCCGTAGTGCAGCATTGTCCATATTATTAGACAGGATATGAATATTACAGTTCCTGCCTTCTCTAGAAAATGTTTTGTAGTACTCCAAGAAATCCACCAAACAACTCTAAGCTTTGGTCTGTGTAGTGGTGGTATTTCTAGTAGAAGTTCAGGTCCTGTTCTCAATCTATACAGTACTCTTCTAAACATTAATGACGATATTAATGTTAGCAATACTCCAATACAGATTGTTAATAGTATAAATGAGAATAATTCTACAGGTTTAAACATTATGAACATAGTAGCCATGTATAGTAGTATTATCATCCTAGCTTGACATGGTATAAATGGTACTGTCATAGCAATTTGAACTCTCTCAAAATGGTCTATAGCTGTTCTTGATGAGAGAACAGCAGGTACATTACATCCAAAACCTACAAGTATTGGATATATACTCCTACCTGAAAGTCCAAATCTAGATAGTAGACTATGCATTGAGATTGCCATTCTAGCACCAATACCTGAATCTTCAAGAATTGCAAGTACAGCACTCATAATAAATACTAGAGGTGCAAGTGATAATACAGCACCAACACTACTAACAATACCATAGATAGCTCTACTCAAAACAACATTACTTGTAAGTGATGATAAGTAACTTCCTAATAAATCAAAAGCTCTATCTAAAATTCCAGATATTGAATAGTTTTCTACAATATTTGCAATATTTGAAAAACCTAAAGCATAGAATAGGATGTTTAATGGAAAACCCATATTTATTATAAGTGCTGTAAATATCGAAGATGTTAAAATTAGAAGTGAAATTATTGGACCTAAAATTGAGTGTGTGAACAATCTATCAATCTTAGATAACTTACCAATCTCAACTCTAGTTCTAACAATATTACCTTCAAGAACATTTCTCAAATATCTACTACGAATTTCATATATATAATCTTCAGGATATTTACCAAACATTTTATAAAACTCTTCTCTAACATTCTTAACATCTTTAAAACATTCTAAATCACTCTCCTCTAATATTCTTAGAAGTTCATCATCACCCTCTAAAAGTTTTAAAATTATCCATCTCTTATCTACATCTATATTCAAGATCTTTAATATATGTTCACCACATCTATCTAATATTTTGAAATATTTTTCAAGTTCTTCATAATTTATCTTTAGAACTTGACCTCTAGAATATGTATATCTTGTAATTGTTCTTAATAGTTCTTCAATACCCTCACCTGTATATGCTGATATTGGTATTACAGGTACACCAAGCTTCTTACTTAAACCTTCATAATTTACATGTATTCCATATTTATGCGCTATATCACATTTAGTTAATGCAATTATGACATTAGGCTTCAATTCTAGTAGTTCTATTGCAAGCATTAGAGATCTCTCAATCGTTAATACATCTACAAGTACTACATAGATGTCTGCACTTTCCTTCAATATGTATTCTCTAGCTACACGTTCTTCAAGTGTTGTTGGTGTTAAACTGTAAGTTCCTGGAATATCTACAATCTCTATAACTAGACCATCCTTAACAATCTTACCACTCTTAATCTCTACTGTAGTTCCAGCCCAATTACTAACACGTACAGATTTTCCAGAAAGAATATTGAATAATGATGATTTTCCAACATTTGGTTGACCTACTAGTATAACTTTAATAATATTAGAGTACCTTCTTCTCATCATAAACACCTTTTTAAGATCCTCCACAACTCAAAATATAAGCTAGGATGGAGATCAATTTAAGATCTATCCTAGCAAGTAGTAAAAAGAGTTGTGAAGAAGTAGTTCTACAAGACTACCTATCTACAATATTTAGACTTGAAGATGTGTTTGGAGTTGCCAAGACTAGTAAGATAGCTGAAGAACTAAATGTAACACCTGCAACAGTAACTAAAATGTTGAAAAAACTTGAGAAAGGTGGATATATAAAGTACGATAAGTATAGAGGTACAATACTTACAGATTCAGGTAGGAAAATAGCACTTAAAGTAATATGGAAGCATAGAGTATGTGAATATTTTTTACAGAAATTTCTAAACATAGATACCTATAGAGTACACATATATGCACACATGATGGAACACCTACCTGATGAGCTTATACTTAAGATATATGAAATATGTGGAAAACCAATACAATGTCCTCATGGAAATCCAATAAATGCTGAAGTTAAGATTAGAGGAAAAACACTCATAGATTATGCACAAGATGTTAATTACACATTTAGAATTGTTAGAATACTTGGAGAATTTACAAAAGCATTACAACTATTTGAGAAGTATGGTATTAAGGTTGGTACTAAGATAAGAATTTTAGAATATAGAAAAGATATATCTAAACTAAAGATAGAAATTCAAGACTTTAATAATATTGTTGAAATACCTATAGACTACACAGCACTTATAGAGGTTGAAAGTTTGGAGAAGTAAAAGTTTTGAAGAAGCTAAAATTCTGAAAAATGGAAATTTCCTGTGTATACAGGTAGGAAAGTACTACCACTTTCATTACTACCTCCCGGATCTAGAGGTAGAATAGTTAGTGTAGATGCAGGACATGGATTGAGAAGAAGGCTTCTAAGTATGGGATTTATGCCAGGACAGGAAATTAGAGTATTACAGGTTGTTGGTGGTGTTGTACTTGTTCGTCTAGGTTCTTCATCAACAACAGTAGCATTATGTAGAGGTATGGCTCAAAAAATACTTGTAGAAGTATTCTAAATAACTTCCAGCCTAAATAGAGAGTCACTAGACGAGAAATATCTTAACTTAACCTTCTCACGAACCTTCTTATTTAATTCAAGTATAGTATTTAGATTCTTAACAATATCATTTGAGAAGTATATAATTGCATCATTAACATCTAATCTACTTGGTAATTTACCCATAACTAGATCTTGAATATTTTCAATAATATCAACAATATTTCTATAATTTTCAGTAACTACATTTATAGATGATGAGTATAGTAGATGTGGTGATGTTGTATTAATACTAATTGAAATATTTGCTAATGATGCAGCTTCAGAATCAACGATAGAATCACCAACATATATAACAACATTATTTAAATCTCTAAACTTCTTAACAATACTAGCCTTAAATTTAGAACCTGCAATACCTCTCTGCTGTACAAGTCTTTGATATAGATATTTTCTTAATCCTAAATCATCTATAGAATTTACATATTCATCTACTGAGTTTAGTGGTAAATTTTCTGATACAATATTTAGACATATTCTAGCTATACTTTCAACGACTTTCCTAATCTTATCTCTAGATGCTATACTTTCTAAGATTTGTAGTACATGCTCACTATTTACATCATCTATCTTTGTATCACATGTAGAATATACATTATCTAAATCTATACCTAATCTTCTACATACTTCATGTGAATATGGAAAATATGATGAAGTTGTTACAACTATATCATAATTCTTTCTTAATCTTCTAACAATATCTTTAAAATCTTCATAAACTACCTTCTCTGCATATTGTTTAGAAATTTCAATAATATCTTCCTCTCTAAGACCATGAGAATATGCCATTAAGAGTGTGTAGAATGGTGTAGTACCTGTCTGATATCTTCCTGTCTTTGTCATATATTCCTTAATCCATCTATAGTCATCATATGTGTCAAAGTACTTGAAAAATCTGTAATAGTCATCTCCAAGATATCTAGCTAAGTATTCTGCAAAGTCTGTTCCGGGTGGTGTTAATACACCTTCAAGATCTAGTATAACTATAAATCGCATAACTTGACTATCTAGCTATTACATATTTTATATCCTGTTCCTCCAATATTTGTTAGACAGTGTTTTGCACATATTATTCCAAGTTCAACACACCTCTTTATATCATAATTTCTCACTAATCCTACTAGAAAACCACCTGCAAATGCATCTCCAGCACCTGTACTATCTACAACATCTACCCTAGGTGCAGGAAACATCATAACACTATTATCTGTAATGACTTTAACACCTCTAGAACCCATTGTTACTATTAGAATTTTTATATTTGGAAATTTTGATAACATATTTTCAAAACTTTTAAACATAATATTTAACTCATCTTCTCTAACAAATACAATATCTACACTTCTAATTAGAGAATCTATTAGAGGTCTATACTCCTCTCTACTATACATATTACAGTATAGTGATCCAAGCATTATAGATCTATACTTAGCATCTACTAGTGAATAAGCTAGAATCTGTGCTCTAATTGGTTCACAACCTCTACTACATGCAAATGTTGATGTATGTAACACATCCTGTACTTGATAATCTTCTAATGGATATACTAGATCTCTACTATATAAATCATTAACACCTGGACATATCAATATCTTCCTACTTCCATAAATACTTGATATTACCAACGTCTTACCTGTAGAACCTTCACTACTTAGATATCCTATAAATTTTAAATTAAAACTCCTCAATTTATCTAAAATCCAAATACCATCACTATCAGTTCCAATAATTCCATGAATATGTATCATAGCTTTATTATCAAGTTGTCTAAATGCATATAATGTATTTACTACAGAACCGCCAACACTTTCATATACTCTACCTAAAGTCTCTATATGTATTTTAAATATATCCTCATTAACAGTCTCTTCTACATCTTCAACATGCCTATCTACTATACCTATATAATCTTTATTTATAGCTGCTATACCTAAGACTCTGCTAATCATAATACTCTACCACACAGCTAATATTAGATATTTCTAGTCTATATATTCCAGGAATTTTTCTAGATATAATATCATTCACTAGCTTATCAATATCAATATTTTTCAAATTTTTAAAATATGGATCTCTTGGAAATATCTCCTCTACAAATTTCCTAACTACATCCTTCACAACATCTACATTTTCTACATATTCTAAAATCCCTTCTATAAGTATGGATACAACTTTCCTATCTTCTTCAATATACACTAGGTAACAAGCGTTAGGATTTTTCTCAATAATTTTCATCTTTCTACCATATTTTAAAAATAGGAAATGTGGAACATCTCTATACAATATGTAGGCTACAGGAAATGCGTATGGTTTACCATTATCACATAGTGCTAAAATTCCTCTCCAAGATTTTTTAAGAAATTTTAAACATTCTTCAGATCTTAGAAACATATATTTAGACTAGCAACTACAGTTATTATCTATTGAGTGATGAGGAGTTGCCCTACGGATAGTGTATGAAGATACGCTCGGTTAACTGACTAATCTTGTAATGATAGTGTAGCATAGTTCTAACATATTTTCACAACATTTATCACATATAGGCTCAACTTCAAGTATTAATGGAACATCTCTACAATATCGTCTAAATACGTCTATTATACCTCTCCAATTTATTGTACCCATCATAGGTGGCATATGTCTATCCTGAATACCATCATTATCATGTACATGTGTCGCAATTATATATCTATGAAATCTTTTAACAATATCTTCAATATTAAGTTTATTAACATTTGCATGTCCTGTATCTATACATATTCCAAAATTTTCAACACCTTCCTCAGATATTATCTTAATAATATCATCAGGAATACAGCCAAAACATTGTTCAAGTCTATTCTCAAAAGCTATCTTAACAGAATAACTTCTTAACAAATTATCTAATCTACGCATTAAATATCTTGTTGAATTTTCTAAACATCTAATAAAGTCTATATAAGATTCATTACTCATAGGTCTTCTATATGGTACATGCATTACAAGTACAGGACATTCAACAATATTACAAAGTTCTACATACTTCAATATTCTAGATATTGCATGTTCTCTCTCACTTGGATATGTCAACAACTCATCAATATCACCATAAGGTGCATGTATCTGAGCAATATCTACACCATAATCTTTACGCAGTCTATTTAAAATATTTCCAATATCTCCTATCGTTAAACAACTTCTTTCAAGTCTTTTTATATGTGTTGCACATACTTCAACTATTTTGAAAAATTTAGATATTTTAGATATTGCATATTCAACATCATAATACTTGAATATCCTAGTATCTATACCAACCTTAACCATCTATACTCACTAGAGGTTAAGAAGACTAGTTTAAGATTTACATCTATAGATCAGCAATATGTTATAACGATCTCTTTTAGACACTTTTCACATATTAAATCATGGGAGAGATGTGTGAAAGTATTCTCTTAAATCATTTAAGTCGACTAAGTTTAAGATGATAACTCAAGTTATCGAGAATAGAGAGATCAGTAGGATGCTTAGAGAGAGTGGAAATTTCGATTACGTACTAAAATTATCGCAACATGTAGCATATGTCAAGATAGGTGTTGACAGAGTTTGGATAACATTTTCAGGAGATGATAAGATATTTATTGTCAGGACTAGCCTAGCTCCAAATCTACATAGTAAAATTTACACACTTGTTAAGAAGGTTTTTGAAGAATTTAAAAATAGAGGTGTAGATATTTTGGAGATAAGTTACTTAGCTGTTTGAGACTTCTTGATCTCTAAAACTTTCTCAATTTCAGCTACAATCTCAGGAATGGACTTACCTGTAGTATCTATACCTAGCTTCTTTGCAAGTTCTAAAATTTTCTCCTTATCGAGCTCATCAGTCTTCTCACTCTTTCTAGTCTCTGTCTTCTCTTCCTTCTTCTCCTCTTCCTCTACAAGACCTTTAGTACCTCTCTTAAATTCATGTATTGCTTGTCCAATAGCTCTTGCAAGACTTGGTAGTTTGCTTGGACCCCATATTAACAATATTGCTATTGCTATAACTATAAGTGCTAGTGTTGGTAAGTCTATCATCTTCGCTCAGATTCTACTACTTTATCTACTTTATAAGTTTATACTCTTTTTAGAACTGTCTTAAGTGTTTGTAATCCAATACTCTTAAGTTTTATAACATTACTACAATATTTCTCAAGTATTACATTTTCACCTCCTACAAGGATGATTATGAATTCTTTAAACATCTTTTGAGCTTTCTCTAACACTTGAATGTCTACATTTGAATCTTCACCATCTGTTATCAATATCAACTTATACTCTCTAAGGTTTGGATTTCTATAACAATCTTCTATAGCTGTCTTTAATGCATTTGTTATACTTGTACCTCCTAGTGGTGTTAATCTTAGAAGTATCTTTACTAAACTTAACTTATCTTGAAGTGGTTCATGTGCTTTTTTATCAAAAAATCTCACAATAACTTTACTACCTTTCAATAGTAGTGTTAATGCTAGTGCTGTAGCCCATGTAATTTTACTAAGATTTTCAAAATCTTCAATCTTCACATCTACTGAGTAGAACATTGATCCACTTTTATCTACAAGTATGTATAGTTTCGGTTTTCTAGTAATTCTCAATTCATGTACTAGCAAACTGCCTGTTGCTAATCTATATGCAAATAATTCTTTAGATATGTTAGCTCTAGCAATCTCACTTGGTGTTAAATCTCTAAGTTCTCTAATTCTTGAAAGTTTTTTAAGTCCTGAAATGAAGCCTCTAACATCAATCTCTCTTTCATATATATCAACCTCCTGTGCTGCCTGTCTTGCAAGTTCTATTAAGGAGTTTAACATCTCTACAAGTCTAAGTCTTGATGACTCATCTTCAGGATCCATCAATATTTCAGCAACTTCATCACCTGCAAAATGTCCTATAGTATTTTTAACCTTCTTCATAACTTCACTAACCTTCTTCAAACTTCCAATATTCATACTGATACTAGTCTTAATTTCATAGTCAAGTCTATGTATTATAGATCTAATATACTTACTAGGCTCCTTACCTTGACTTTTAGATTTAAATTCTGCAATTAGAGCATTTTTAAATTCACGATTACTCTCAACCTTACTCAACATGTCTAAATAAACTTTCAACAGTCTAATTGCAAGAATTTTAGAAATTTTTGAATTACCAAAACACATAGATTTAATATTCTTATATGTTTGAGATTGTATGTATATAGAAGCAACCTTATACCATAATAACAACTTCTCATCTTCAATATCTCTAGGCTTTCTAAATATAGGTTCACTATAGTGAATATAGTATGAATCTATTAGAATATATGGATCACACTGCTCAACTCTAGTGAAAAGTCTTCTACGTGCTTCAAGAACAACCTCTCTAGCTCTATACTTAACTAATGGATCATCGTAATTAATATTAGCCAATATACCTCTCACAGATATACACATCTCAACTACACAACTAGTTTAAATACATTCCCTCAATATCGACATATAGTATTTAGATAAAAAAGTCTAGAAGAAGATAAAAACTTTGTAAATATAGGAATCATTAGATGCTGAAACTCCCACCTTCTGAAGCGGTGAAGATGGCGATTGAGACTGAGATTATTTATAGTCTAAAGTTTTAATTCTCCTAATATGTCATATGTCTTCACATGAAATCAGACATTGTAGAAATTGATGGTTCTGTTCTTGAGGGTGGTGGTCAGATTTTGAGAACTAGCTTAGCTCTTTCTGCACTTACTGGTAAGCCTATTAGAATATTTAATATTCGTGCTAAACGTTCAAATCCTGGTCTTCAAGCTCAACATTTGACTGGTGTTAAGGCTATTGCTGAGTTGTGTAATGCTAAGGTGGAGGGTGCTTATAAAGGTTCTATGGAGCTACTGTTCATACCTGGTAAGATTAGGAGTGGTAAGTTTAGGTTTGATATTGGTACTGCTGGTAGTGTTAGTCTTGTTATTCAGGCAATACTTCCAGTGTTGATATTCGCACCTGATGTTGTTGAGGTAGATATTACAGGTGGTACTGATGTTCGTTGGTCACCACCTATAGACTATGTTAGACATGTTATGTTACCAATACTCTCAAAGATGGGTGTTAATGCTGAATTGAAAGTTTTTAGAAGAGGACATTACCCACGTGGTGGTGGTCATGTAAAACTTGTAGTATATCCAACAGAAAAGTTAAATCCCATAATCGACACAGACTTAGGCAATGTAGTTGAGATTAGAGGTAGATCACACTGTGTAAAACTTCCAAAACATGTAGCTGAAAGACAGGCAAAATCTGCAGAAGAATATCTTAAGAGAAGTGGAATAACATCAAAAATAGATATTGAATTAGAATTCTACCCACCTGAAAAAGATCCTCACCTAGGTCCTGGATCAGGAATAGTTCTATGGGCATTAACAGATAAAGGACAGATAATTGGTGCAGATGCACTTGGAGAGAAAGGAAAACCAGCAGAAGAGGTTGGTAGAGAAGCTGCAAGTAAACTTGTAGAAGAGTTGAAATCTGGAAAAGCATTTGATAGTCATATGGCAGACATGTTAATACCATACATAGCACTAGCAGATGGATATTCAAAAATTGGAATATCAAAATTAACACTTCACACAATAACAAACATATACATTGTTGAGAAGATATTAAATATAAAATTTAAAGTACAGGGAGAACAAGATAAACCAGCAATAGTCGAAGTTGATGGAATTAGATTTAGAAGAAGTTAAATTCTTTCAAGACTTATATAAGATATACCAAGCTTCTTCATAAACTCTATAAGAGATCTAGTATATATAGATAATCCAATAGCATCAATATTATATAAATATTTAACCTCTTCATCACATATAGATCTATAGATACCGTATATAGCTATTAGAAATGTATAACCATTAATGTATAGTAACTCTAGAGGAAGAGCACATGTCTGTATATTAGTACTAAATCTATATAACATATCTAGAATATTTTCAATATCTCTATTATCAAGTACGAGATCTTTAAAATCTTTAATATTAAGCTCTATCTCATACACATTCTTATCATAGTTATCTATAATAACAAGCTTTCTACCCTCTTTAATAACATCACTAAGTTCAAACATCTTCAACACCTCTCTTTCAACATCTCTAATCTTTACATGACATGTACATTTAATACTTCTAATTTCTTCAGGTATTTTAAATATACTATCAACATTCTTTATACACTCTCTAACCTTTAATTGAAATCTAGATGTTATATATATTATCTGTAGTAGATTTTCACATGTATACAACTCTTCACATAGTAACTTATTCAATCTAGATATTGTACTATACTTAAGATTCCAATCAATATAAACACTCCTAAATTTTGGATATAGAGTTAATACGACTGCCTTATCGGTATTTGGTGTTATATCTAGAAAATTTGGATCTATATTCAACACTTCCTGTAAGATATCTATAACATACTTACTATCTATTGTTGAAGCTTTAAATGTTGAATATCTACCAATACATCTATGATGTACACCTGGACAGTGTAGTACATCTACATATACTATTTTTAGATGTTTACTATATCCTATAAATAGTGGATAAAGTCTACAGTAGCATGGTCTATCTTCGTATATTAGACATATTCTCTCATTATTAATTCTTTTTAAGAATGCACATTCTAAAACTAGAGTATCTTTCTCTATTGGTTTTAACACTGGTCTTAATTTATCACCTCTCTTTCTAAATTCTATAGATGGTTTTATATTTAATTCTTCAGCTTTCTTTAAAATTCTCCTATAGTCTATATCTGTAAGCTCTACAGGTCCTTCACAACAGAGACCACATTTACAACATCTAAAGATGTGTTCATGTATTGATGTTGGTATTAGTGTTATTTCTCTCACATGTTATTAAGATTTTGAATAGTTTGTTTAAGCTTACCTATCTCAGTATTTTAGAATGTATTATCTATATTGTTAATACGTTTTATTTTCTTAAATATTATATAACCAGATACTGCTCTGCCAATTCTAGTATAGAGATTACCATTACTATCTGTACCAAATCTTGCACAGTAAGTTACAGTACATATTATAGGTTTCTTATCGTGAATTCTACATAGTCTACTTCTATAATTGTAGAATATGCACATACCATGTCTATAAACATCAAGTCTATATATTCTAACTTTAGAACCATCGTAAAGTTTTACGACTCTACTTGGAAGTTTATATTTTAGAGATTTATCTACAAGTTCTAACTCATTTTCAAACATAAATGCACCACAATTCTTTTCACAACACCATCCACATCTAACACATATCATCTTTATAGAATTTTTCAATATTTCAGAATTTATTTCTATAAATATTTCATCATTTAAACTATGTTCACTACATATTACAGGTCCGTAATATTTTAGACTAGGTATGTAGTATATTCCAACTATCTTATTTTTAATTTTTGAAAGTTTGTAAAGTATGTATAGATTCCAAGATTCTTCATCTGTAGGTTCTCTAGTTATGTAGTAGTATGTCACTATGTTTAAAATAGTGTTATTCGATATTTTGTATATTTGGTGAAGAGTTGGGGACGGATCTGACTATGTGATGATGGAACCCATGTCTGATATTAATGCTCTTTTAGAGGCTAGTGTGTATGATATTGCTGCTGTAAATGCAAGTATTGAAGACACTATAGGTATTAGTATTGTGTATAGGTCTAGTAGTGCTCCACCTATGAAAGATCCAATTATAAATCCTAGACATATTAGAAATGTTGTATCTCCATATATCTTATGTGCTTCTTCACCAAAGTTTAATACTATGACTTTTATACCTGTGTTTAAGTAGCTCCAAGTTATTCCAATTATTATCAATATTATACATGCATCTATGAAAAGTTCAATTCCACTTAGGTAGAATGCTGTTAATAGTAGAAGAAATCCTACACCTCTAACAATTAGGTAGTTAGATATTTTGTGAAGTACTGTTGAGACTTTTTCAAGCATTGCAGATATTGTATATATGTATGATAGAACTGCAACTACAGATCCTATAAATCTTGCAAAATATATTTCATAGTTTTTTAAACCAAGCTTTGCAAGTAGTGGTGGTAGTGATGTGAAGAATGTACTAGCTGCTAAGAATGTTAAGAATACTGATGCGTAGTATGGTATTAATATACTCCTCTTCAATCTTTCAATATTTAAATTCTTCTTAAATTCTCTAATCATCACATACTTCTTCAAGTTTTTTATTATAGGTATTGCAAATGGTATTGATATTATTGCTGAAGATGCTGAAAGTAGTATTGCAGTACTTAGATTTGTAAATAGACAAGAAAGTGCACCCATTAGAAAACCTAAACACCAACCTAAATTTTGTGGTATTGTTAAAATTTTTACAGAAACTTTCATATCTTCATTCTCCTCAGTTAAGAGGTATGTCAATGCAGGTCCTAGAGTTGAGTAGAAGAATCCTGTCATTATAAATCCTAAGATTATTGGTAATACATATCTAGATATGTATATTATGTAGCATGATATTGCTATCATCACTATAGATATTGCTGTTAGTATATTGTAGTACTTTGATAAGCATCTTGGTATTACTATACTTCCAATCATTGCTGCAAGATTGAATAGTAGATATGCTATTCCTATAACAATTCCTGATGCACTAATACTATACAACTTTAATGATACACCAATAAACTGTACAGCATATGCAATACTTATAGTTGCGTAGAATGTTGATGTTGACTTTCTATTATCTAATCTTACCATTTTTGTAATCTTCATAGTCTAGAAAGAGGTCTAATATATGTTGTCTGTCTAGTTTATAGTGTTGGTAAGTAAGATATTTAAATACTTACAATACATGTCTGTGAGCTAGTTATGGGTCTTAAGATTAATAGACCAAGAAGAGGCTCAATGGCTTTCTATCCTAGGAAGAGAGCATCATCTATAGTCGCAAAATTTAGAACTTGGGTTGATCCTAAACCTGGAAAGCCAATACTTCTTGGATTTGCAGCATATAAGGCAGGTATGGCTCATGTGGTCATGATTGATGATAGGCAGACAAGTCCATTCTATGGTAAGGAGATTGTGAGACCAGTAACAATACTAGATGCACCACCTCTCAGAGTTGTTGGTATTAGATTCTACACTTTCGATCCTGTTAAAGTTGCTGAGCTAAGTATTGGAGAAGTTTGGGCACAACTACCTGATGATATTATGGAGAAGATTAAGAGAAGAATACCAACACTTAAGGTAGATCCTGATAAGATGTGGAAGAAGATTGAAGATAAGATTGACATAGTTACGGAAGTTAGAGCAATATGTAGTACACAGCCATGGTTATCAGGTATTGGTAAGAAGACACCTGAAATATTTGAAATACCTATAGGTGGTGTAGATGATATTAATCAAATTATTGAATATGCCAAGAACATACTTGGAAAAGAGGTAAACATATGGGATGTATTTCAACCAGGACAGTATGTAGATGTTACAGCTGTAACTAAAGGAAAAGGATTTCAAGGACCAGTAAAGAGATTTGGAATTGTAATTAGACCAAGATGGCATAAGCATAGAAAAGGATGTAGAAAAGGTGGATCGGTAGGTCCACAAGCACCAGGACCAATGTTTACAATACCTAGAGCAGGACAGTGTGGATTTCATAAACGTACTGAGTATAATAAGAGAATATTGAAGATTGGTCAATCAGGAGAGGAAGTAACTCCTAAAGGTGGATTTAAACATTATGGAATTATAAGAGGACCATACATAGTTCTAGATGGTACAGTTCCTGGACCAGTAAAGAGACTTGTAATGATGAGATTTCCAGTAAGACCAAGACCACCAACATGGCCAACAACACCACCAGAGATAGTTTGGATTAGTACACAGCCACTACCAGCATCATAAAAATATTCAGGATGATGATCTCTGGCCTTGATGATAGATGATTACCCATTCATGAACTGATCATCTCTTACCAATATCAAGTGCTCTAAGATACATACATAGTACAAGGCTAACTATTGAAAATATGATATACATTATCGTTATATTGTTAATCGGAAGTTCATGAAAATAGAATATTCCTAACAGTAGTGCAAGTATAACTTCTAAATATTGAATAATTGAGAAATTAACAACAAGTGTTGGATCCATACTCAAGACTATACATATGATAATGTATGGAAGTACTGTGCATAGTAGTACTATACCTATAACCATTAGAAATATTGTATAGATATTAGATAGTGATCTTAAGATACTTCTAAATACATGTCCTAAACCTATGTGAAAGAATGCTATTAATGATATTAAACCTATAGCTAAGCTAATACTCATATCTATACATGTTGTGTAGAGTTTTGATATGAAATCTCTACCTGGTCTATTAATATTACCAACAAGCCATAGATATAGACCCCAAGTTATTGAAAATATTATAACATAGATCAAACCTGTATAAGAAATCTTTGATATGTATGTTGTTACTACTATGATAGTTAGTAGTAGTATTATATATCCAAGTTTATATTTTGTAAATATTTCAGAACCTGATAATACTTTCATAAGTGCCGTCACGATAACTGTCAATCCTATACCTACTATATATGTGAAGTATACTCCACATATTGATACTGCTATGAAGAATGCTGGTATTGATATTCCAAATCCAAATATTGATGCAAGTATTATAACTACAATATTTGAAAATGCTAATCTACCAATTCTAAGATATGATAAGTGCGTTATGTAGTATGTTCCAAGACCTTTAGCACCGTATATCCAAGATATTGTCATTATTATTATGAAAGATATTAGAGATAGTACATATCTGACAGTTACCTGATATGTAGGTTGTATTATTGGATCTAGAAGTTTTATAAAAAGACCAAGTATACCCCATAGAACTGCTACAAGTATACATAGACCAGTGTTGAGATTTTTACTACTCATATGTTAGCTTAATCGCAGGTTTGAGAAAATATTTATAAAACTTTCAGAGAAGGGTAATGTATAGTGAGACACTTCTACATAATTGGTAGAATTGTCGAGTACAGGAAGGATAAATTTGAACTAGTTTTAGAAACGTTAATAAGCCCCCTCCACAGACCGTCAGAGAGGGTACATGTCAGGATTAAAGAAGCTGAGAGAGATAGAATTAGGGAGGGTAGTATAGTTATAGCAAAAGTATCAGCTACTAGGAGAGTCATAGTATATGATGTTAAGAAGCTTGAAGCATATGAAATACATGTTGTTACAGGTCAAACACTTGAAGAATTTGCTGAAGAGATAACTCACCATATGAAGAGTAGTAGATATGAGATTCCTGTGAAGTAATTCTACACATGTCTCTCAACAGTCTTCCTAACTCTACCTCTAATATAGATCTCAGTTTTACAATTTGGACATAGGTATCTACCATCTCTCTCCTCTAAATCAACCTTAACTACATACATTCCATATCTTTTTATTACTATTTTTCCACAGTTTGGACAGTATGTATGTTCTAGTGGATGACCAGGAACATTACCAACATAAACATACTTCAAACCCTGTTTTTTAGCATATCTAGCTATCTTCTCTAGAAGATCTATAGGTGTTGCTGGTCTATCTATGAGTAGGTGATTTGGATGAAATCTAGTTATGTGTAGTGGAGTGTCAGGACCTAAATCTTTCAATATTTTATCAATAATAAATTCATAATCTTCATCATTAACTCCTGGAATTACTAGATACGTAAGTTCTATATGTACACCATTTTCATATAGATATTTAACAGAACTCCAATATTTATTAAAATCTGCACATAGCCATTTTCTATATGTTTCAGGACCACCTTTAATATCTACATTAGCACCATCTAGACCAGATTCTATCAACTTTTTTAATGCTTCAATAGTTATATACCCGTTTGTGTTGTATGATAAGTGTTTACATATACTTCTAGCTTTTTGAAATAGTTCAATACAATACTCTGTGAGCAGTGTTGGTTCATTAAAACTAACATTAATACCTTCATCACCTGTAGCTTCTAGATATCTTAATAATCTATCAATAGGGTAGTACTCACCTCTATCTATAAATGCATATTTTGAAAGATACCAATTTTGACACCACGCACATGGAAATGTGCATCCCCAAGTACTTATTGTTAATGCTGTAGATCCTGGATAGTAGTGGAAAAATGGTTTTATCTCCATTGGTCTAGATTCAACAGCTGTCAATAGTCCATAAGTTGTTGTGTATAATCTACCCTCAATATTTATCCTAACTCCACATGTACCTACCTGATAGTTATCTAATATACATCCTCTATGACATAGTGTACATTTAACTTTATAATTTCTAAGTTTTATGTAGAATATTGATTCTCTAACGTTTGGTAGTGATAGTATTGTCTTAATGTTATCTCTATCCATACTTCTCAATAATGTTCTAGTCCAAGACCAAGAAACCACAATAAATTATCCGTTTAGAGTATTAATATGTAACCTCAACAATTCTAGGTATTTTTTAAATTTGAATTAGTGATATTAAATAGTAATGACTAGATTTGTAGAATATGGACCTTTAAAGATATATCTTGTAAAACATGCATGTATTAGAGTCGAAGCACCTAACCTAGTACTATACTTCGATCCTTATGAATTTCCTAAAAAAGCTACATTACCTAAGGCTGATCTTGTATTAATTACACATGAACATTTTGATCATTGTGATCCTGAGAGTGTTAAATTGATAGCTAAATCTGACACTGTAGTTGCAGCTCCTGAAGTTGCTAGAGGTTGTGTATCTGAACTTTCAGGTAGGGTCGGTCAAATTGTTCTAGTTAAACCATATCAAGAGATTACTATTAGAGATGTAGTGATTAGGACAATACCATCATACAACATTAATAAGTTTAGAGCACCTGGAAAAGTATTTCACCCTAAGGAGGATGGTAGAGTTGGATATGTAGTAACTATATCAAACGTAGTCATCTACCATGCTGGTGATACTGACAATATACCAGAGATGAAGGAACTTGAAGGTAAGGTAGATATTGCACTACTACCTGTAAGTGGTACATATGTTATGACACCTGAAGAAGCTGTAGAAGCTGTGAAGATGATTAAGCCGAAAATTGCAATACCAATGCATTATGGTGTTATTGTTGGTGATAAAAGTCATGCTGAGAAATTTAAGAAACTTGCAGAACAGTATTGTAGAGTTGAAATTTTGGAACCAGAATTAAAGTAGTGATATTAACATACTTACTACAAGTAGTATACCTATAATAATAGCGAAACTCCAAACTTTCAATCTCATAAAAGCTCTATAGAATAGATAGCCAAACAGTAGACTTGTAATATATGACAACAATATAGCAATAGCAATATCTAACGTAGGTATGACACTTCTACACATATATAGACCAGCAAGACCAGCAAGTATGAGTGTTGGAGCACCAACAATAAGACTAATCTTAAATGCAACATCAGGTTTTACCTTTCTAAAACTCAAATATGCTAACAATAAACCACTTCTAGAAAGACCAGGAATTACAGCAATACCTTGAAGAAAACCTAGAATAAACCAGTCAAATCTAGATAAATCACTACTTAACACAACTTTAGCCTTAACCTTCTCATAGTAGTAGTCCAATAATCCAGTAATGATTAAAAATATACCAACAATACCAAGAGCTACCCTACCAGGAATTTCATAACTATAAAATTTTACAAGCAATATGTAGAGTAGACCACCAACAAGTAGTGATATGAAAATCAAGATTATGTACATACTGAAATTAATATTTAAACTATCACAGGCTTTACGATCTCTAATTTTTAAGATATTTAGAAAATCTCTCCAAAATAGTGTAAATGCAGCAAATCCTGAACCTAAATGAAGTGCTAAAGACCAATTAAAACTTTTTAAAAACTTAATACCTAGAAATGTGCAGAATATCGTAACAATACCACTACTACTAATAGGAATCCACTCAAATAAACCTTGAATTATTGAAGATATTAAAATTATGTAAACTATATCTATCATATATACGTCAAAGCATTTAGCAACTTTAAACTTCTTAAAAACATTATCATCAGCAACTCCAACCCATCATCACATATTCAGACCCGCTGAAGTTACATCACTCAAATCTCTAACAGCTAATATCTACATAATACTACTTAAAAAGTTAATATAGTCTCACATATTAATGTATGAGTATTGATAGACTTATTGAGGGATTACGCCTCTTAAAGAGGTATGCTTTAATTTGGATAGTAGTTGTAGCACTATGTATAGCATTCTTCTACACAGCTTCCTCAGCAATATATAGTGCATTAATAAGTTTTACATCAGTAACTTCATACACGTACAATCCTACTACTTCTACAGGATATGTAAAGTTCATTCAAGATATGTTATATAATGTTATTCGTAGTGTTTCACAATACGTCTTCCTAATTGTAGTGTTGATATTAATCATACTTATACTAATTATCATAGCAGTATTTAAGTATCTAATACCTTCATTCAATAGATTTAGACAATATGATCCTTTAAAATATTCAACACCATACTCACTATTGAAATATGGTATAATATTTGGAATAGTATTTTCAATACTGGCAGTAGTAATACCTATACTATCGATATATATTATATCAACATTACGCTTACCAACTATAGTAATGTTTGTAAGTTATGAAGTTGTGATAACAGAGATATTGTTAATTGTATTTGAAGTTGCATCATTTTTCATATCATGGATTGGCTATCTCATCGGTCTTGCAAAATTGAAAGATGATACTAGAGAGGTTCTATTTATAGTAGTTGTAGTATTGTCAATAGTAGAATTTATACTACTCTGGTTTATGCCATATATATGGGAGGTAGCACTTATAGAGTCTGTACTGTCGATAGTGGAGCCTATACTCCTATTTATAGCTTGTAGTTCTGCATTATCAAAATTTACATACCATACCTAATCAGCGACGCAGGCGTTCTTCATTTTTCAGTTCCGCGGATTTTCATCATGAAGAGATGTTTAAAATATGTTTAACACTTCCTCTATACTGAACATTATGCCATACTTAGTTAAGCATTATGAGTTTGGTAGAATTGTAGTTGATGGTCGTGAATATACTAGAGATATAATTATTACTCCTAGTAGGATTATTGAGAATTGGTGGAGAAAGGAAGGTCATAGAGTATATCTTGAAGATCTTGAGAAGTATGGTGTATTTAATGAAAATTTTGAAATTATAGTATTTGGAACAGGTTACCACGGTCTTGTTATTATTGAGCGTGAAGTTATTGATGAACTTAGAAGAAGAGGTATTGAATATATTGCAGAGCCAACTAGAAGAGCTGTAGAGATATATAATAAACTTGTTCAGGAAGGTAGAAAGGTTGTTGGTGCATTTCACCTAACCTGCTAACATATTTAAAGAATTTTTGAAAAATCCAATATCTAGATGATGAAGGATCAACCGTGCGATTAGTGAGCGAGACTTGCATGGACTGAAACTAATATTTATACGCTATCTAGACTCTATCTCTAGTATGAGTTTGAGAGTTTTGAAAACTGTGAAGGAGAGTTCTGATAAGTGCGAAATAATGATTATGGGTTTTGAAGGTTGGCCTGATGCTGGGAGAGCTGCATCTACAAGTCTTGGATATATAGTACATAAGTATGGTATTGATATAATATATAGAGTAGATCCAGATGAAGTATTCATATATGGACTATCTAGACCTTATGTAGATATTGTAGATGGTGAAATACGTACACTATCAATGCCCTATCTAGATGTTGGTATTACACAGATAGGAAATACAAAACTTCTAGTAGTTAGAGGTCATGAACCACATAGAATGTGGAATAGTCTTGTAGAAGATTTTTTAGAAATTGCAAAGAAGCATGATGTGAAGTTAGTAATAACTTTTGGAAGTATGCTTGATGAAAGTCCAAATATTAAGATATCAGTAGTTGCATCACATAGAGAATGTATTGAAATTGCTAGAAGTGTAGATACAGGAACTGTAACTTATCGTGGACCATGCAGTTTCTATACAGTAATGCTTAGAAGATTTGGAGAAAGTGGTATAAAGACGATAGGACTATGGGCACACATACCATACCTAGAGTACTATAATGTACTTGCAAGATACAATATAGCAGATTGGAGAGGTACAGTTATGCTTCTTGAAAAATTTGCAAATATTGTAGGAATTAGAATAGAGCTAGATGAGGCATATGATAGAGCTAGAAGTGTAGAATCTATACTAAGATCAACATCTAAAGAAGAAGTATCTAGATACTTCATGTAGATTTAATTTTATGAATATCTTCAAGAATTTTAGAATATAAACTATCTTTAATATCGTAAAATTCTACAATAAAATCTTCAGTATCTAAGATAAATCTTCTATAATTATTAAAAATACTACATTGAGATACCTCAGGTAGAGATGCTATAAATCTAGCAACTTTAACTATAGAAATTTCATCAGATACATAAATTTTAAAATGTCTATCTCTAGATATATGATTACCAAATTCAGAATCAACATAGACATCTCCATCTATCAACTTTAAACTATCTAAAATATCAATAACATAGTCATATGCTTTATTAATTATTAACAATCTACTAACTCTATACTCAGTACATAGCTTATTGATAATACCGTAAATATCTACATGAATTAGAATTTTTCTAACATCATTTAAATACTTTTCAAGTACTCTCCTAATTCCTCTAATAACGCATGTCCTCTTATATTTTGGAACTTTTACAAGATCTACATCATCTACATAGCAGTAATTTTTTACATATTCGATAGTTTCATTAAATATTTCTAAATTTCCTAAAACTAGACCGATAAATCCACTTGACCATGATGGCATTGCTATTCCTGTTGTCATGTTTTTTCTCAAAATTTCAAAATTTATAAATCTAGATATGTATGCTCATCTAGTCGTACATGTCAGAGACAGGTATTCAAGTTCAGAAGCTTACAAATGTGGTTGTATGTCCAGTGTTGAACTATGTTGGTGATGATGTAGTTAAGATTGTTGAAGCTTTGAGAAGTTTATCAACACCACCAAGAGTTGTTAAATGTCCTAAATGTGGTCAGGAAGTTTCTTCAGAGATATTTGCAATACACCTATCTAAGCATTGTAGAGTTACAGGTAAGAATGTTGTATGTGATATATGTAATGTCAAGTTGAAATCTATGGGAGAATTTTTGAGACATATACGTGAACATCTTGTAGTTGCAGTATTGAGAAATGGTATGTGGGTATGGTATTGCACTATATGTGGTAGAGAATTTACATCTAAAAAATCTGCACTAGTACACGTACTTAAGAGTCATGAAGTTGAAAAATGAACTATATATTGAGAGAATTTATAAAAACAATAATATTACTAATTCCTGAATATGTTGCTAATGGTTCACCACCTGTAATATCTAAATTATTAAATAGAGAATGTACACCTATAGATTTTGGTAAAAATTTTATTGATGGTAGAAGAATTCTTGGTGATGGTAAAACTATTGAAGGTTTTATTGGTGGTGTCTTATCAGGATATTCTATAAGTTTGATAATATATTCAATAATTCTAGCTATAGTTCCTGAGAATGTTATTAAAAATCTCAACATATTAATTCTAGATCCAGTTAATGTTCTCATACTATCTACCCTAGCATTGTTGGGTGATCTTGTTGGTGCATTTATTAAGAGAAGACTTGGTCTTGCTAGAGGTGCTCCTGCTCCAATATTAGATCAGTTAGATTTTCTAATATTTCCACTTCTCTACATGTACTACATACTGCATATATATGATCTATATGTGTATATTATTGCTCCAATATTTACAATATTTATGCACCTATTTACAAACTTTATAGCTTATTTAATGAGAGTGAAAGATGTACCTTGGTAGTGATAAACTTAAAATTGGAAATTTATAGACTTAGTTAGATAAGATATGCCTACTGGCCAAGTTAAGGTATTGATAGTTGGTGATAAGTATACTGTATACACATTTAGACTTCTAGGATTTGATGGTATAATTGTTGAGAAGGGTGAGGATGTTATTAAGATTTTGGAAGATGTTAAAGATCGCGAAGATGTTGGTGTTGTTTTAGTAACTTCAAATCTTGTAAATCAAATTCGTGATTACTTCAATAGACTTAGATTGAAGATGACTAAGAAGATAATTATGGAAATTCCAACACTTAAAGAAGTTAAGTATGAAGCTGTTGACTATCTATCTATTCTAAGAGCAGCACTTGGAATATGATCAGCAGCGTGGATTCTTAATCACCACTCATCACTTAGGACCCTCATCACATGTATACTCTTTGAGGAACTAGTTAAATATTTTTTCAAAATTTTTAAAGAATCGTGAATTTGAGAAGTAGAGAAGTAGTTGAAGGTTATCATAGAGCACCACATAGAGCATTATTAAGAGCTGTAGGTTTTTGTGATGATGATTTTAAAAAGCCTATAATAGGTATTGTAAACTCTTTTAATGAGATTGTACCAGGACATGTACATCTTAGAAAGATTGTTGAAGCAATTAAAGAAGGTGTTAGAGAAGCTGGTGGTGTACCGATAGAATTCAACACAATAGCTGTATGTGATGGTATTGCTATGGGTCATGTAGGGATGAAGTATAGTCTAGTTAGTAGAGAGGTAATTGCAGATAGTATTGAGATAATTGCAGAAGCACATAGACTAGACGGTCTAGTATTAGTAGGTAATTGTGATAAAGTTGTTCCAGGGATGTTGATGGCTGCTGCAAGATTGAACATACCTACAATATATGTTAATGGTGGTCCTATGATACCTGGATATTTTAAAGGTCGTAGAGTTGATATTAAAGATGTATTTGAAGCTGTAGGTTCATACTCTAGAGGTAAGATAACAATTGAAGAACTTGAAGAAATTGAGAGAAAAGCATGTCCTGGACCTGGATCATGTGCTGGACTCTACACTGCAAATACTATGAACATACTTTCAGAAGCTTTAGGAATGTCACTTCCATACTCATCAACAATACCTGCAATATCTAGTAGAAAGCTCTCTAAAGCTCGTGAAGCTGGTAGAATGATAGTGAAGTTAGTTTATGAAAATATTAAGCCTAGAGATATACTTGTTAAAGAAGCCTTTCTAAACGCTATTGCTGTCGATCTAGCTCTTGGAGGTTCAACAAATACAGTACTTCACCTTCTAGCAATTGCACATGAGGCAGGTGTTGAGTTGAAACTTGACGATTTTGATATGATGCAGGAAAAGGTACCATACATATCACCACTATCTCCAGGAGGTCCATACTACGTTGTTGATCTTGATGAAGCTGGTGGTGTACCAGCTTTAATGAAGGAGCTTTCAAAGATTGGTGTTATAAATCTCGATGTATTGACAGTTACAGGTAGGAAAATTGGTGATATCATTAGAGAAGCACCTGAACCTAAGAATAGAGAAGTTATTAGACCTGTAGAAGATCCAATACAGAAGAGTGGAGCATTAGTTATACTTAGAGGAACGTTAGCACCTGAAGGTGCTGTAGTTAAGACATCTGGAATAACTCAAAGAAAATTTAGAGGTTATGCAAAAGTCTTCAATTCTGAAGAAGAAGCTGTAAAGTCAGTACTTAGTGGAGAGATTGAACCTGGAACTGTAGTTGTGATAAGGTATGAAGGTCCTAGAGGTGGTCCAGGAATGAGAGAGATGTTGCAGATAACTGCAGCCATAGTTGGTCAAGGACTTGGAGATAAAGTAGCACTAGTAACTGATGGTAGATTTTCAGGAGCTACACGTGGAATAATGGTTGGTCATGTAAGTCCTGAAGCATATGTTGGTGGTCCTATAGCACTTGTCAAGGATGGAGATATCATAAGTATAGATATCAACTCTAAGAGAATAGATTTAGAAGTTGATAAGGATGAACTTGAGAAGAGAAGAAGAGAGTGGAAACCTCCTGAAAGAAAGTTGAGAGGTATCTTAAAGAAGTATTCTGAAAAAGCAACATCAGCATCTAAGGGTGCATATATGGAGTAGATGCATGTTAGAATAAGACATATAAGTAATTTGAAATCTCTAATAAAAGTGTTAAAGAATGATACCAAGTAATATATGTGTAGAAAGGTATAAAAATAATGATCAACAGGTAGAGATCAGACTGCTCATAACTAATCACCTATCATGAGCTCAGCCTTCATCATCAACGATACACAACTTGAGGAGATAATAAGACTTATCACATCAGGTAGTTTAGAAAATATTGAGAAAGCATACAAGATTGATAGTGAGATAGTAGACAAGATAGTAGATCCACTAACAATATTGAGAACTGTGTTAAATATGAGAGATGATCTTAAGAAGATAGTATGGTCATGGATATATACAGGAACAATATTTGGAATTGATGGTAAGGCATATCTAACACCATCAGGATCATTAATAATTAATAGATCAGCTATAAGAAAAAATAAGTCTATAGTTGATATTGATTTAATATTTGAAGAGTTAGAAAATAGAAAATTATGTTCAAAATTTGGAAAATACATATACATTCCTGGTATTATGAAACTTACAGAACATGCATCTATAAATTTAGAAGATGGTCTAGATATTTTAGATAAGATTGATGAATTATCTACATATGGTGTAGATATACCAATATTAGAAATGCATATCCTACTACCATTCATGCCAATGTTAGAAATGTATTCAACATTACAGGAACTTTATGCAAATATTGCTAAGAAACTTGAAAATTACTTCTTCTCAAAATATAGACAACATATTGAAAATTATAGACATATACCAAGTATTATACCTCTAGTACTTGACTTTCCTGTAGATCTAGTGATTATTACTGAGAGAGATATTATAGCACACAAGTTTGTAGATATTGATAAGACATTGCATAGAGGTATTAGTGCAGTTATGAAATATGTTGAATATGGTTTTGATAAAGTTGTACTAGTACACTACTCTAGAGATAGGAGAGAAGTATCATATTACAGGAAGATTATACAGACAATATTTTCTAAGAATGTTTTGAGAGATGTTGGATATGTTGTGATGTATGGATATGATATTGATAGACTTGTAGTATTTAAAGTACCAACATTTAACAGAGGTGTTGCACAATTTAGATATACAGGCACTATATATAGAAATCTAATAAGGAATCACTTGATGCGTCTAAGGTAAATACATTTAAATTAGCCATATCACTATATGAAAAGCGTCTTCAATGAGTAGGATATTTGAGAGAGGCTATAATCTAGTTCTTAACAGAGCTTATAGAACCATTCGAATCATATCAACATCAGCACTATTTACAATATATCCAGCACTATTATACATACTTACTCTAAACTTAATAATAACAACAATATTACCAATACTGTACATAATTAATAGTGTACTACTACTAGCATCATATAGATTATGTGGAGAAGGTTTTGGAAAATCTAGATTTGCAAAATCATTAACATTCTCAATATCATCAATAAGCTCTCTAGTAGATTTAGCAATAAGTTTTCTAATAAGGAAGATAGTGGCATTCATATCAATAGTAGCATTTTCAGGATTGCACACAAGTATAATAACTATATCAAATATTGAAGATAGTAGAAGTAGAAAACTTATTAGAGCAATAATACCATGCATAACTGTAATTCCATCACAAATAATAACGTCAATATTACTAAATATACCACTAAGATTCTACCTAGTACTTGATTGTGCAGTATATAGTTCATCACTATTAAGCACATATTTAATGTTGAGATTTTTAGAAGAGAAAAGTTCAAGATTTATGATTAGATTATTAAAAGCACTATTTGAAGCATTTGGAGATAATGTTCAAGAATTTGAAAATACATTAAGAGAAATTTCAACCCATATTGATACTAAAATACATATGTTTGGTATAGAGACAGAAGATGATAAGAGATGTATAATATTGATACCATATCTACACTTCGGACCTATAAGTGGTACGGTAGGTTCAAAACTACTATACGATCTTAATAATGTTTGTAGAAATGTTTCAAAGTGTGAAATATTGTATTTCCATGGTGTGGGTAGTCATGAATTAGATGTACTTGATGAAGATAGTTGTAAGATGATTTTAAGAAGTGTTGAGAAGGAGTGTAGAACACTATTTAATGATTGTAAAACATATGTAACATATTGTAGAGGAGTTCCTGTAATTATTGAAGGAAATTATGTTAGACTTCTAAAAGCTCCTTTAGGTGATATAAATCTAATATTTGTTAGTAGGAAACTAGGAGCTACAGATGACATACCATTAGAAGTGTATAACTCAGTTAAGAAATGTATACCACTAAACAATATTATACTTATAGATTCTCAGAATTCTTATGATGGTGATTCATCATGGACTAGTGAAGAGATTAGGGAGTTGAAAAATCTTCTAAAGAATGTCAACTACAATAGAAGGATATGTACACTATACGCAGCATGGAGAGTATTAAAATATATTGATGGAATTAGTAGAGATGAGATAGGTCCTGAAGGAGTGCAGATACTATATCTGAGATATTCATGTAGAGATTTTAATAAAGATCTAGTATTAATAACATTCGATAGTAATAATATGACTAGAAGATTTAGAGAGAAAATTGTTAATAAACTATCAAGTGAGAATAGAATTGTTGAAACATTAACAATGGATGATCATGAGCTTGTTAAATTCATATCAGGTAGAGGTTATGCAGTTCTAGGTGAGAAGAGTAATCCTGATATCGTTGTTGAGAAGTTGAAGAATATCATCAATGAGCTTGAGAGAGAATTGTCTAAAGTTAGATGTATAGTCTATAAGAATGTCAAAGTTAGACCTAAAGTTCTTGGAGTTGAAGGTTTTACATATCTTAAAGAGAAGTTGAGTACCTGTATTGAACATTACAAGAGATTTATAATGTATGTTATGGGCATACCTGCAGGAGTTACATTACTAATAATATTGCTAGGTATAGCTTTATCAATTATATGAAGATTAGAGTTAGAGAAATTATCGAGAAGTTAGTAACATTCTACAATTTCAATATTGAGGAATGTGAAGTATATAAACTATCTAGAGAATTGACATGTTATGAATTTATTATATTAACAATACTTTCACAAAATACTAGTGATAAATTAGCTAGAAAGGCATTTAACAATATTTTAAATGTATTTAAGAGACCTTTAAATCCTGTTGATATTATTAATAATGTTGAGAAGGTTTTAGAATGTATTAAAGTTTCAGGTATGTATAGAAGAAAGATTGAAGCTATAGTTAACATATCTAGACTAGTTCTTGAGAGAGGTGATAGATATCTAGAAGTTGAAGATCCTGAGAAGTTGAGATCCACGTTACTAAACTTGAAAGGTATTGGTAAGAAGTGCGTTGATGTATTTCTACTTTTCAAGAGAGATTATCCAACATTTCCTGTCGATACTCATATTAGTAGAATCTGTACTAGGATTCCTCTATCAAATTCCTGTAATTATGATAATATTTCATCAATTTTTATTAAAGAATTTCATAACGATGTTGAGAAGTTGAAGATATCTCATCTAGTATTAATACACCATGGTAGAGAGTTATGTAAATCTAGAAACCCTAGATGTCATATATGTCCTATATCGAATATATGTGAATATGTTAATATTCGTAAAGTTGTCTAAAACAAAAGGCTTTAATAATACGTATACGTATAGTCTATGCATGAGTATGAACTTTATGGAAGATCCTAAGGTTAGAATGATAAAGGAACATATTGATGGATTGATTAGAAGATTGGAGAGGTGGGTTTCTGATCAGAAGAGGTTTATTAATGAACTTGAGAAGTTTGGACAATACATAGCTTCAAATGAGGATAGACTATCACTACTATACTCCGCACAGGCAATGTTGATGTATATTGAGAGAACTTTGAAAGACTTTGAGACATGGCTTAACAATCCAATAATAACATCAATAATGCCTATAGATCTTCTTAGAGAACTTGAAGAACGTCTACGTAAGATTGTTATTGACTTTGTAAAGCTTGATATAGATCACACATCTAAGTATACAGAGCTTTTGAGAAAGATATCTAATGAACCTACAGTTCCTGAGATACTTAAGCTATACTTTGAACAGAAGGTTGCTCATATGGCTAGAGAGACTAGTGAGAGAAGAGAGATGCCAAGATTTCTCTAACTATTCTACATATATGTCAAGTCTAATCTTGTACATCCTAGGTGCATAATCTCTAACAATCTTCCTATTAACTATCTTAACTCTTCTATTAACTTTCTCAGAAACTTTCATTACAATATCCTCAGCTTCTTTAAATATGTCAGGTTCTTTACCAATATGGTAGAAATGTACATAACCACCTTCAGGTCTTACACATAGTAGTCCATGATGTAGATATTCATATGCTCCTAATGGTAGTGTCATCAATACTCTATCAGCTTTATAGTAGAATAGTGGTGCAATATTATCAACATCTCCTTCAATAGGCACAATCTTACCTTTCAACCTATTTATCCTAATATTCTCAATCATGTAATTTATAGCTATTGGATTAATTTCAACACAGTGTATAATTTTGACATTTGGATTAAATTTACATATAGCTATTGCGTAAGGTCCAACACCTGCAAATAGGTATAGTATTGATTCTCCATCTCTAACCTGTTTTGCAACATCTAACCTATCTGTGTGATCTCTAGGTGAGAAATATACTTTCAATGGGTCAACCTTTATGTAGTATCCAAGCTCTTTATGAAGTACTTCTGTAGGTCCTGGAATTAGTATTTCATAATCGTATAGTCTATATATTCCCCTTCTTGCACCAATCTTCCTCAATACCGTCTTAACATGCTTATTTACCTGTACTATAGCTTTAGCAATCTCATACTTATACTCTTCAAGTTCTTCAGGAATTTCAACTATTGCAACAGCACCACTTCTAGAACCTATAATATCAAAACTTGTAGGTATGTAATTCCAAAGTTCTTTAGGTATCTTCTCTTTCAATATCTCCTTTATCTTTACCATCTTTTGAATTTTCAGAGAAGTATCTCAATATTCCTATCTTAAAATCTTGACTATTTTGAATTTGAGAATTTGAAACTTCTCTAACAACTTCATCAATCTTTACCTGTCTTTCAACTGTTATACTTCTAGATTCTCTAAATGGTGTTGTTAATACTTTCCTAACTATGTATATAGTATTTTCAGGAACTCCAACTTTAGACCATAGTTTAACATTATTTAAAGCATTTAACGGTGTTTCAAATTCTTCTAAAATCTTCTCAGCACGTTTATATCCAATTCCGGGAAGTGAAGATAGTAGTTGTATTTGTAATTCTCTAACTGTTAAATTCTTCTTAGCTTGTTGAGTCTTTAAACCACGCTTTTCCTGTTCTTGCTCCATCTTAGCTATCTCATATATGTAGTATGCTGTTGTCTTCTTATCTTTACTAAATAGTGTAGATATGTTGAATTTTGATATTAATGATGTTAATGCTCCAAGTATGCAGTTTATATTGATGTTTAGATACTTAGTAACATTCCAAATATTTCCCTCAATTATTATTATCGGTTTTTCATAATTCTCTTTCAACTTCTTAGCTTGTTCAAAAAGTCTACCATCAATTATGGATTTTGCAAAATCTCTAGAAGTTTTTCTCTCAATAACTGTCCTGTCAGATACTACATAATCACCAATTTCAAGCATCTTCTCAACTACAGTAGCTCCTAACCTTCTCAATTCTTTAATAACTTCCTGAGCTTTTCTATATTCTCTAGAGTCTACATAAACTACTGGACACACTACAAATTATATATTCTTCAAAAAGTTATAAACCAGTGATGATCTTTAACATGATGATAATAGTTATATATTTTAAAGACTTGTTTTGAAGTTAGCAAATGTTGACATATGTAGACTCTGTCAAGATAGTTATACTGTCAGATAACTATGTAGTATCTCCAAATAGACTACTAGGTGAGTGGGGTTTAAGTATATATCTTGAAGTTGATGTAGGTGGTAGAAAATTTAGAATACTATACGATACAGGTCAGACAGGTATTCCAGTTCTAAATAATGCAGAGATTTTAGGTATAGATCTTTCAAAAATATCATACATAGTTATAAGTCATGGACATTATGACCATACTGGAGGCTTATTGAAAGTTCTTGAGAAAGTTGGAAAAGATGTACATGTTATTGCACATCCTGAAATATTTTCTAAAAAGTATGTTATTAGAGGAAACTTGAGATATATAGGAATTCCATATTCTAGAAAAGAGATTGAAGATATGTGTATACTTACACTAACTAGAGATCTCGTACAGATATGTCCTGGAGTGTATTTTACAGGTGAAGTATTGAGATATGGATATCCTGAATATACACCAGACATGTATGTACTACGTGATGATGGTAGACTTATTAGAGATTCCATGACTGATGATGCTGCACTTCTAGTAAATTTGAAAGATAGAGGATTAATAATTTTAACAGGATGTGGACATGCAGGTATCTTAAACATAATTGAATATTCAACATCTGTTACAGGTATTAGAAAGGTGTATGGTATTGTTGGTGGACTTCATCAAGAGAGAGAAAGTGATGGTAAGATAGTTGAACTATGTAGATTGCTGGATAAGAGAGATGTTAAGATGATACTACCACTACACTGTACAGGTATTAGAGCTTTAAACATATTTAGAAGAGAGCTTGGAGATAGAGTACTTATTGGAGGAGTAGGGACCGTAGTTGAGGTATAGTCAACATATAGAGTTAGCATAAGTCTAGAACATTATGATTAGTAGAAACGTAGTTGCAGGACTTTGTAGAACTCTCTTAACATTCACGTCAATAATGCTCATGACATGTGTAGTTTCTGCTATTACATGTGTATATTCTCACAAATTCTCTCAACTACCTATAATAGGTGAGACAGCAGCAATACTACTACCAATAGTTGCAATGTTGTACGTATTGTCTAGAGTTTTAGGTGAGTACTCTATAACTGGGTATGTAGATGCTGTATATGTTGTTGTACTTACATGGATAATATCTGCAATTATAGCAACAACGCCATTCCTACTTTCAGGTATACCATTCATAAATGCATTATTTGAATGTGTTAGTGGTCTTACAGGTACAGGACTTACAGTTATGAAAAATATTTCAAAACTTCCAATACTTCTAAAACTTTGGAGAGCTGTCTTACAGTGGGTTGGTGAAATTGGTATTGTAGTATTCTTCATAGTTTTTCTTGCAAAACCTGGATCACCAATAACATATCTATACCTTGCTGAAGGTAGAGAACGTATTGAGATTACTGTATGGAGAACTACTAAGGTAATGGTTAGAATATACCTTCTATACACTGCAATATGTACATTACTATACTTCATATCTGGAATAGACATATTCAACTCTATATGCATGGCCATGACAACTATAGCTACTGGAGGATTTACAAACTTCAATGTACCACTTCTAAAGATTATTTCTCATATAAGATTTCCAATACTCTTCTACATATCTTGTATATTAATGATGATTCTTGGTGCAATAAATTTTAGAGATCATGCAAGACTATTTACAGGTAGGTTTAGAGAAGCTCTATCTACAGAGTTGAAAGCTTTTCTAGTAGTTGCAGGTGTGATATCTATCTTGACAGTTCTATCATACATATATACAGACAAGACACCTATACTACAATCTATATATCTTGGAATTTTTCATGCAATATCAGCATTAACAACAACAGGATTTCAATTAACAAGTTTGAAAAATGTTTCAAATATAACAAAATTAATACTCATAATCGCCATGGTTATTGGTGGATGTACATGCTCAACAGCTGGTGGTATTAAGATTTTTAGACTTGTTGCATTGTTTAAAATTATTGGTTGGAATATTAGTGAGATAGTTAAACCTCCTGGAACTTTAATTAGAAGAACTATAGGTGGTTTAAAACTTGATGATAAGGATATTAATAGAATTCTAAGCTTTGTACTACTATACATATTTATACTATTTGTAAGTGCTCTAATAGTTACATCATGTGGCTACTCATTTATTAATGCACTCTTTGAATGTGCATCAGCACTTGGATGTGTTGGTCTTAGTGTAGGTATTACAAGTTGGTCTACACCTACAGTATGTAAGATTGTCCTTATTATAGACATGTTGTCTGGTAGACTTGAAATTATTCCATGGTTAACCATAATATCTATGGCAATATCTAGACTTAGATTAGAGAGAAAGAAACTTAAGACTACTCTAGCAGAGAAACTTGCAGAGTAGGGCGGTCAGATGAAGATACTCATCTTCGGTGCAAATAGAATAACGAGTGAGTTAGCTAAAAAACTATCACAGAAAGGTCATGAAGTAATTGTCGTTGGTAAAGATAAGACAATGTGTGACAAAATATTGACAGAGACTGATGTTGAAGTTATGGTTGGAGATTACACAGATTTAGAATTTCTTGAACAGAACGTTGATATAAAAGCATCAGACGTAATTGTCATAGCTACAGAGACAGATGAGACAAATATACTTCTATCAGTGTTAAGTAAGTGTCTTGGTGCTAGAAGAATATTAACAATGTTGTCAGATAGTAAAGTTGCTAAAGCACTTAGAAGTATGGGTATTGAAGTGTTAGAATTCTCAAACACGTTAGCATCATTACTAGAAAGTCTTGTTGAAGGTAAGAAGGATATGGTAGATATTGTAGAATCAACAGGAACAGAGTATAAGTTGATATCTTACGTAGTATCTGAAAATGATAAGTGTATTGGTAAGAAGGTTAATGAACTTGAACTACCAAAAGGTGCTAAGATCGTTGCACTATTCGAAAAAGGTGAACTTAAGACAGATCTAAATGGTGCAATACTAAAGCCAGGAACTGTACTAATAATATTAGCACGTAAAGACTTAGCAAAGCATTTGAAAGACTATTTAAAGAATGGTGTAAAGATAGAGGAAGTTAAAGAAGAATAGTCAGATAGGCCTGCGTTCCATCACTTTTAATCAGATTAGAAAGCGATCATCACTATATTGCCCCTTTAAGCCATCTCTTCCTCATATCTATCAAGTCTAAAGGACTTATACTTACCTGTAGGCTCACCCCACTCAACAGTCATCTCAACTTTAGCACCCTTCAAAACTGCTGGAATATCCTGTTCAAGAAACTGCTTAAGTGCAGGTTCAGGACCTTCAGCAACAATCTCAATAGCACTCTTATCAGGAGTTTCAGCACAAAAACCTTTCAAACCTCTCTTAACAGCATGAACACGTACCTGAGGCTTAAAACCTGCTGGTGTCTGACCCTTTATGAGTACTCTCAACCTCTTAGTACTCATACTAAACATAGAAACTAAATACAAAAACTTTAAACCTTTATCAATAATGAAACAAATACACAAAAATTAAATGATGAACCTGGCCTTCTATGACAGATGATTAGATTGGCTACAAGCTGAAACATATCTAACGCAACCTTCAAGACATGACAATAATTCGGACCTATACATTCTCACCATCAGTGCTGCGATATCACGATTTGAAAGCTTTCTAAGACCATAACGATAAATGAAGTATAGGGTCTCAACAAATACAGGCCACGTAGAGATGACTTGACATTTCAGAGATAGTATTATTCTCTCAAGCCGATTAGCCATGTCAACGTCTAGATCGCTCATCTCAAATCCTAGACGTCTAGACAATAATAGTGTCAAAGGTTTTGTATCTAAGATGATGTATTCAAGCTTGTTTCTGTAACATTTTCCATTTTCAGAATGCGACTCTCTTCAGGACCGTAGATTATGCGTTTCTTTCTGAAGGTAAGTCCACGCTCTGTGAGATCTGGTAACCATACTATAAGAACTATTTTACCGTCATCAGTCTCTGAAATTTCTGAAACTATCATAAACTCGGCAAGAGTCTCCATCATGAAGCCAGCACTTGCAAGCTGTTCTCTAACTTTCCTTAGAAGATTATCTAGACTCAACGTAGAGCTCAATGTAGCTCTCAACTATAATCCCATAAGTCAGCTTATTTTTCTAACTACATACTCACCTTAAAGCAAGTTCTACAAATGTCGTAATTAGCTACATGTAGAATATACAACCATATAGGTTAGATCGGTAACATATCGAAACAATACCGCAAGAATTCCTGTCAATGACATAGATCAGTTACTGAGATTAGACACGCCTATGTGTAGCATATGTGAGAAATATGAGATATTATGAGTGTAGTACTCACATTTGACAGAAGCAGTCATAGATGTGACGGTATTAGATAGAGATAACATCCTGAAATTGTAGACATGATGGAAGCACCATATATGCTACCGAGCACTTAGTTAGATTAATCATATTTCCTGATATGCATGCAAGAATAATGACATTGGAATGGTATGGAGAATAGAATGGTGTTAGAATTATCTTTTTGGTGAACAGAGAATTTTGGTGCGGCCGCCGGGATTTGAACCCGGGTTCAGCGGCTCGGGAGGCCGCCATCCTAGACCAGGCTAGACTACGGCCGCTGTATGGGTGTACATGTACATTCTGTGTCTTGGATTACTCATTCTACTATTCTAATACTCTCTTAATGACTGTACTTTATTTACATTTTCCAACTTCAACATATGCTTAGACCTAAGATTGTTGTAGTTACATTTGTATCAGGATCTAAAGGTGGTGTTGGTAAGTCTACTCTAGTTGCTAATCTTGCAATGCTTTTTGATGTTGATGTTGCTATTGTAGATCTTGGAATTGATGGTAATATGAGTAGTTCTATAATGCATGGAGTATCTAATGATGATGTAGGATTTCTAGACTATGTACTTCTAGGCTGTGAGTATAGAGTACTACGTTCAAAATTTTCAGGTAGAGTCTATATTATACCTCCAGGAAAGATTAGAGGATTTAGAGCAACAATCTTATCAATATCTAATAGAGATGTTATAGGTGGTAGAGTTGAAAGGTTTATAAGAGAACTTCAAGATCAAGGAATAGAAGTAGTATTGATAGATACACCAGCAAATGTAGAATTACTAAACATACTATACATAGCACTACTATACCATAGTGATATAATAAACATTGTTGTAGAACCATCACCACTATGTATAGAGACAGTACAATCATGGTGGGACTCATTTTCAAAGATAATATGTAGAAAAAGTCAGATAGTTAATATGATAGTTAATAAGTATTTAAAACATTATGATGAAATTACATCATATCTATCAAAATTCACAATTAACGGTGTTATACATAAAATTCCATTTGATGCATATACATTAGCAATATCTAATAAATGTGAACTAGCTGTAAGGTATAGAGAATCTGACAAATTTACAAAATCATTAAAAACACTATACAAAATATTGACAGCACAAATATCACATTGTTTAGGAATACCTAGAGGAGGTGTTAGATGATGAGTTATAGAGAAAGATCATTAGAAGAGATAATTAGGGAATTAAATTTAAATAGAGAAAATATAGATAGTGAAAACGTTGAAACTCCTCAAGAAATTGAAAGTGTCGAGAAAGAATCTACGATTAAGAGAATTGCAAAAGCATTAAGACTTCTAGATGGAATTGTAGATGTAAATAAGCTTGCAGATATAGTCATAAAGTATATAAAGATAGAAGAGCTAATTAGAGAAGTTGAAAGAGTTGATCCAGACATAGCATTTCTACTCAAGATAGTATTAGAGAAAAATAATGTGTGATATAGTATGAAGAATTTAGATAAAATAGATAGAGAGCTAGAAAATGCTAGTGAGAAAGTAATTTCAGGAAAATTAACAGAGAGAAATAAGATAACAATAATAGGATTATCAAAAAACTATAAAATATTAAGAAAAATAGCAAGATACTTATCAAAGTATTGTGAAAATTCTAAAGAATGTGAAAAATATATATATGCAACATTACTTAAGTACAGGACTGCAGATGTTATAAATCTACTTGAAGATCTAATATCTAATAAAAAACATATAATATATGAACTAAAGAAGATAATATCAGAGGAAGATCTGAAGAAAATTGACGATACTAATTTAAATATAGTTAAGCTAGTGTATAGAATATTGAGAAGATTTAAGAGATGAATAACGTTAAATTAATATTTGCAATATCTATAATAACTATATTACTAGTCTCGATACTTGTATGTAGAGCTTTAATATTCCTTATAATACCAATATCAGTACTATTTCGAGAGAATTTCATAGATCTTATATGCATTATTGAGAAACTTCCTCTAACGTATGTATGCGACGTTAAGGGAGGTTTAGCGTATTCGAGATGTGGTAGCATTATTGCAGTATATAGAGTCGAGCCTTTGATAAATTTAGAGAGATTGAAATCGAAGACTTATGTAAGTGTATGTAGAGATTTTATTAGAAGAATATTAGTTAGTGATAATGTTGCTATAGGTTTCTTAGTAAGTAATTCAGATAAGTATCTCATAGTTAACATCTATAGAGGTCAGGAGAGAGAAGTTGAAAATGTGTTATCAAATATTGAAAATGTACTTTCTGAATATTTTACATATGTCAAATTATGTGATGATAATCTTAGAGAATTTTTGAGATATAGAAGAGTTTTTCCAAAGAAATTTACAATATTTTCAATATCTACAACACTAGTACTTACAATACTTCTAGGCTATTATACTCTTATAATCTTTACAATATTTATAATATTAATATCATACGTCTACACTAGACTAGTTGTATATGATATCTTTAGAGATTTAATATATTACTCTTATAGTTGTAGAACATTATTTGTGAGTAGAGATTTTGATAATTTAAAGTCTGATGCATTACAGATATCTAGGTTTAGAGGTAAGTATTTGATAATTTTTAGAAGATTTAGAGATTTGGAATTGATTGCTAGAGATAGACTTCATAGATATCAGGAATCTCTTATCGTTAGAGAGAAGGGTAGATATTACTTTGAAGTTTTAGCATGGAGAAATGTAATTAATAGATTAAGTAGTGGTGAAGAACCACTACTAGTTTCATTACATGTTGAAGATTTTAGATATTTTTCAACATACTTCAATTTTAGTATAGGAAATCTTCTAGATATATTCAACTTAGATAAATTGAAGACTTATGCCTTAAGTGATGATGTCTCAATATTTATACCATTTACAGCAGCTTCAGGTATAGTTAGTAGAGACAATGAAACTAATACACATAGAAGAATATATTTAGGATTTGATAGAAGTGGTAAGGATGTTATTATAGATCTAGATTCATTACCAAACAATCATATGCTTATAGTAGGTCCAACAGGTATGGGAAAATCTTGGACTGCTAAATCATTAATATTAGAATTTGTTAAGAATGGCATATCTGTAATTATTATAGATCCTCATGGAGAATATTATGAATATTTGAAGAATAGTGGTATTGATGATATTTTAGAGATTAAGTTTCCACATAGATTTATTAATGTATTTGATAGAGGTAGGTTAGATATTTATGATAAGATCTATAGAATATGTATTGCTTTTAAAGAGGTTGTTAATGTAGATGTCTCATATAACTTAGTGAAGATGTTAGAGATATTGTATAGATACAGCATTGATAGAGATGTGTTAAAATTCTTACAAGTCTTAGAGAGATACTGTGATGATATAAACTTGAAAATTTTTATATGCAAGTTGTATAGATATTTTACTAATTGTGAATTTCTAGATCTTAGAAACGTATTGAGGAGTTTTAGAGTTGTTATTTTTAATTTTAGAGATATTTTACATGATCCTGATGTGTTGATATTCTTAATGATCTTACTTGTAGATAAGTTGTATATTTCATTAATGTCTTCTAGACCTATTTCAGGTATTAGAAATGTTGTTGTTATTGATGAAGCTTACTACATTATGAATAGTAGAGTTATCGAGTTATGTATAAAGGGTTTTAGAAAGTTTGGTACTGGATTTTTATTAATATCTCAAACTATATCTGATGTTAAGTATGATGTTTTACAAAATGTTGGTACTGTAATATTGTTAGGTGGTCCTGATCCGTATGTTGAGTCTATAGCTAGTGTATATTTGCTTAATGATGATGATTTGACATGGCTTTCAACTTCTCTACACCCAGGTGAGTATAGGAGAACTATTAAGGCATTGCTAATAATGGGGCCGTTAAAGAGGCATGTTTATGTGAAGTTGAGATAGGTCAGTATCCGCCAAGGATTTATCATCTATCAATGCAGCCATCGCTCATCATCCCAACTTCGTGTAGGATTAGTGATTTATTTCCCTTACTATCTTTCTATAACATGCTTACCTGTCCATATTGTGGTCTTCCTAATTGGAAGAAGACTGGTCAAATTATGAATGATGTTAGGAGATTTCTAATTGTAAATATGTGTCAATGTGAGAATTGTCAGAAGATGTTTTATCTATGTAGGACAAGGATGTACACATTTACTATAAAGCTCGATGATATAGATCCTGAAGAGCTTGCACAATTTTCAATTAGTGAGAACTCATCTAGACATTATGGTAGAAAGAGAAAGAGTAGAAGTTCTACAAGTCATAATATTTCTCATAGTAAGCGTAATAGTTCTTCGAGAGAAAATGAGAAAAAGAGTTAAATTTCTCTTAATACTCTACGTCTCAGAATGCCTGAGCATGATATTCCACTAGCTCCAATAGACAGGATTTTACATAAAGCTGGTGCTGAACGTGTTAGTGAGGAAGCTGTTATTGTTTTAAGAGATATTCTTGAAGCAATTGCCTATGAGATAGCTACTAGAAGTGTCGAACTTGCAAAACATGCAGGAAGAAAGACGGTCACTGCAGAAGATATTAAGACTGTTATTAGAATATTGAAATGTATCTACCTATCGACCTACGTCTAATATCTTCTACAGGATCTATCTATGTATGTTCTAGTGTAGTATGTTGGTTTTAGTACTTTAACGATGTAGTCAAATGCTTTATCTACATCACTCTTCTCACCACATGTATATATGTCAACTGTTGCATAGTTATAGCATGGCCATGTGTGTAGTGCTATGTGACTTTCAATTACCAATGCTATGACGCTCACACCTTCCTTATCATTTCCAAGAAACTTCCAAGATCTAACATCTACAATATGCATATTTGCAACATTTGCTGCCTCAATTACAAGTTTTCTCAGAAACTCTTCATCTTCTAGAAGTCTCCTATCTACACCATACAGATTACCAACTACGTGCTTACCATACACAACTATTCTACATTCTTCAACCCTCTCTCGAAGCATGGTCTCTCTAATGGTTCCCGCCCCCTCATGCACGTTAAGGTGAGCCTTTTTAAATCTTGCCCCCGTAAAACTACGTATTTATGAAGTTTGAAATACCCTACATCCCTACTCCCGTAGATGTTGTCGACGAGATGTTAAAACTTGCAAATGTAAAATCTGGAGATGTTGTTGTAGATCCAGGATGTGGTGATGGTAGAGTATTGTTTAGATGTGTTGAGAAGTTTAATGCTTATGGTATTGGTATTGAGAAGAATAGAGGACTTGTAGAGAAGTGTATTAGAGAGATATTTAAGAGAGGACTTGTAGGTAAGATATTGATAATCTATGGTGATCTATTCGAATTCAACTACTCTATAGCTAACGTAGTTACTCTATACCTTGGAACAGACATAAATGAGAGGTTGAGACCTAAGCTTGAGCGTGAACTTAGACCTGGAACTAGAGTTGTTAGTCATGATTTTGAAGTACCAGGATGGAAACCTGTGAAGATAGTTAAAGTACGTAGTTGGAAGAAGGAGCATATACTCTACCTCTACATCGTCTAGAGTGAGATATTGAGATTATAAATTTGCAATGTATAATATCTATAGAGTGTCTAAATTATGAAAATACTGATTGTAGCTGAGAAAGATTCTGTAGCTAGAGCAATATCTAGATATCTATCATCAGGAAGAGTCAAGGTGTATAAGTATGGTAAGGCTAGAATATACGTATTTAATTGGAGTGGTAAGTATTGCTACTGTATAGGTCTTAGAGGACATATATTTGATTTTGATTTTGAGGAGAAGTATAATAATTGGCTCAGGACAAATCCTGAAATATTATTTAAAATTGAGCCAATACTCATAGTTAGACCTGAATGTCTAACATATGTTAAACTTCTAAGAAAAATTGCACAAAATGTTGATGAGGTAATTCTAGCGTTAGATTCTGATAGTGAGGGAGAGGCAATATCTTATGAAGTAATACTTAACACATATATAGTAAATCCAAGGTTGAGATATAGAAGAGCACTATTTTCAGCAATAACTAGAAGAGATATATTAAATTCATTCAACAATTTAACATATCCAAGACAGGAAGTTGCTAAGAAAGTATTTACAAGAATGATATTAGATTTAACACTTGGTGCAGTATTTACAAGATTACTAACTTTAGCAGTTAGAAAATATCTTGGAGATAGAATTGGTTCAAGATTTCTAAGTTATGGACCATGTCAATCACCTGTACTTAACCTAGTTGTTCAAAGAGCTTTAGAGAGGGAGAATTTTAAACCTGAAAAATACTACACACTTCACATATATGCTAAATATGATAGTAATTTGATAAGATTTGATTGTTTAGAAAGATTTAAAGATAGAGAAGATGCATATAGATTAAAGAGAGAGATTGAAAGTTTGGAATATATAGATGTCTACAGGTCTAGATATGTTAAAGTTAGAGTATATCCACCAAAACCATTAGACACTATAGAACTTGAGAGAAGAGTTAGCAGATATTTCAATATTAGATCAAAAAAGACTCTAGATATTGCAGAAGAACTTTATAGACATGGATACATATCATATCCTAGAACTGAAACAACAATATATCCACCAACTCTAGACTTGAGAAGTATATTAGAAGAATTGACAAATTCAGAACATGGTGATTATGCATTAGAGTTGATTAGGAAAGGTGAGTTAAAACCAACTAAAGGAGATACTTACGACGGTGCACATCCACCAATATACCCTACTAAAGGTGCAACAAGGCAAGAGATACTGTCTAAATTTAAGAAGAGAGAGTTTTGGATAATATATGACTACGTTGTTAGACACTTCTTAGCAACATTGAGTGATCCAGCACTTGTAATTAGGAGAGAGGTAGAGCTTAAGTATGGAAAATATATATTTAAAACCGAAGGTATTGAAATAGTTTATGAAGGTTTTTGGAAAATATATCCATATGATAGATATGTAGAGAAGAAAATACCTGAATTAAAAATTGGTCAAAGATTGAAAATAGTTAGAGTTGAAGTAAGAGAAAATATGACTAAACCACCACCATACTTATCAGAGTCTGAATTATTGAAATTAATGAGAAAGTATGGAATTGGAACAGATGCAACAATGCAAGATCACATATTTACAAATATTATAAGAGGATATTTTAAAATATTCAAAAAGAAGTGTATACCTACAGAACTTGGAAAAACATTAATAAAAACATTATCAAAATATAGTAGAGAAATTATAGATCCAACATTTAGATCAAGAATGGAGAAGATGCTGAACGATATTGTTAAAGGAGTAGATCATGAATATATAATAAGAGAAATGAAAAAAGAAGCTGAAAAATACTATAAAATTCTTAAATTAAAAATTGATGAAATTGGTAAAGAACTTGCAGAAGCATTCTTAAAAACATTCCAAAAGAAATTAAGAAGATGAATAATATCATAGTTATTGGATTAGGAATTTCAGGATTATCATTTCTAAAATATTTAAAGAGAAATTCAATACATAACGTAGATGTTGTAGCATTAGAAGAAGATAGAGATGTTGGATATCCTGAACATTGTACAGGAGTTGTCTCAGAAAAGATATTGAAACTGCATTCAGAAGCATACAAGTGCATATTAGGTAAGTATAGAAGAATTGTAATTTTAAATGAAAAGTTTAGAGAATTATGTGAATTAAATTTTAGAGAAAATATATACATGATAGATAGAGCAAAGCTAGATAGAGAGATATTCTACAAAGTCTGTAATGATTTTAATATAGTTCTAAACAGCAAGGTCATAGATATCGAGAGGAATTTTAAAAAATCTATCAAGATAATTTTAAAAGATAGAACTATCTCACTAACTCAAAATGATCTAGTTGTTGTATGTGAAGGTTCTAGAAGATTTCTATATAGAAAACTTGTAGGTCATAGTGTTAGAGATAAGTATGTTATTGGTATACAATTTGATTGTAAGATTGGTGTTGACTTTAAAGATAGTGATACGATATTCATAATATATTCTCATAAATTAGCACCTGGATATTTTGTATGGATTGTACCTTGTGGAGATTTTTATAGAGTTGGTTTAGGTAGTGTTTCTGATATTAGAAGTAGGATGTTTAAAATTATGAAATTGCTTAATGTGTATAAAATTTATAAGATTTTTGGAGGTAAGATTTTACTTGGATGTAATGTAGAGTTGTATAGTATTGATAATATTGTCTTTCTTGGTGATGCTGCATGTCAAATAAAGCCTTTAACAGGTGGTGGAAATGTTCTTTCAAGTATCTCTGCAATGTTATTATCTTACTGTGTTAAGTATTTTGAAAGTTCATTAGACTGTTCTAGAGTTTATAATTATCTATGTAATATGTTTTATGGTTGTTTAATTCGTAGATCTTCAATTATTAGAGATTTTGTATATAATGAATATGTTCAGAAGATCTTTTCTAGATTTAGTACTGTATTTAAACTATGTCTTGAATGTCCTGATTTTGATATTCAGTATAGATATCTTGAGAGTCCTAGTGTTAGACTATCTAGTAATCTTCATAAGATCTTTCAATTCTTCAAGAAGTCTAGATCCCTCACCTTTACTAAACCATGATGTTATTGGTTCTAGTGTCTTTATAATCTCTTCAGCTACAGCATTTTTCAGATCTAGTGGATGTATCTTGCCTTGTGTATATGCTTGTACAAGCTCTTCAAATGTCCATAATTCAATTCTTCCACCACCATACTCTCTAGGTTTCTCGATTATGAATGGTTCTTTTCTCTCTTCTCTAAATACGAATAGATGTGCAAGTTCTATAATTGGGTTTAGATCAATCTGTCTTGGTGGACAGTATGCTTTCTGTATTTTCCTTCTAATATCATCAGGTGAGTCGTGTAGAAATATTGCTGAGTCAGGTATTGATTTACTCATCTTTAATTTACTAAGCTCTTCCTTATCTGTAGTCTGTATGTTAAGTGCAGGCATTAATCTGTGAAATAGTGCTACAGGTTTTACCTCTTCTTCACCAAGTTTCAATTTTCTAATTTTTGACTTATTTGCAAGCTCTCTAGCAAGTACATATGCTTTTCTTTGATCAATACCTCCATGTGCTATATGTGCACCAAGTATAAATACGTCAGATATCTGCATTAGTGGATATATTAGCCATGCCATTGGTATTGATGTACCTGCCTTTCTTCCAAGTATTGTCAAGCTATGCCTAACTTCTGAAAGTGTTGCAAATCTTGAATAGTCTAGAAGTAGATACCAATAATCATGTTCTCTCTCATATACTTCACTAGCCATCTTAAATTCAACATTCTCAGGATTTCCTCCAAGAACTTCAATACACTTCTTTAAAGTCTCTTTAAAATATGTAACAGCAACTTTCCTAATTGTTTCTAAATCACCACCAAGCTTATTATTAAGCCATGAGTGTAGATCTGCTAATAGTATCATAGTTTTAATACCTGCTTTTTGTAGATCTACAAGTTTGCTCATACATACAATACCTGTACCAATATGTACAAATCCTGATATTTCAAAACCAATGTAATGTCTAATCTCATACCCAGTCTCAAACATGTGCCTAAGCTCTTCAACTGTTAACACTTCCTCAGTAGGATATTTCAAAACTAGTCTTAACTTATCTTCAATATCCACATTTATGACACGTTGAGAAGAGCTAATTAAATCTTAAGCTAGGTCATAATATGTGAACACTAGATTGAAGATAGTAGATATATCTCAAAAAGATTATGTTTATAGAAAAGCAATATCTAGATCAACATTAGTTATTGATAAAGATGCTTTTAACATAATTGAAAAGTATCTAGATGATATATATGAAATTTCTAGAAAGTTTATAAGAATATCATGGCTATACATACCACTACTACATCCTGTACCTATAAATAATGTAGATATTAAAATAGAATTCAATAACAATATTCTAAACATCGAGGTTAGTGGAGATACAGTATATAAGACTGGTATTGAGATGGATGTACTATTTTCAAATATATGTGCTATATCATACATATACCACATATTGTGGAAGGAGAAGGTTAAGAAATATCCTCACATAGTTGAAATTAGAATTTTAGAGAAAGTTAAGAGAGGTCTAGAGAGAGGTATAGATACTCTACATAACTACTCTACTAATAATGTAAGTATTAACGTACCTTTAAGATTTGATACTTGTTTTAAAGTTGTTGAAAGTTCTTGTGTAGGTTTTTTAAGATTACGTAAATCTACTATTGAGAGAGTTCTTAAAGGTGATGTTGAGAAAGGTGATCCTATATCTATTTGTAAAGTTTCAAGTGTTGAATCTTGTAAGAGATTTATTGAAGTTGTTAATGATTATGTTCCTAGTGTACTTTCCTGTTTATGTAATCTAGATTTTAATGATTGTGATGTTGTTGTTAAGCTTTATGCTAAGTTTTGTAATGATTGTGATGTTGGTTGTCTTATTTTTGGTGTGTTGTGTGGTTTAGAATCTTTTCTTGATGTTGTTAAGATGTATGAGAAAGATTTTAGTGGTAATTATCCTGACTGTTATATTCACGATGTCTCTATCTTATGTTGATATGTTTTTAAATACTAAATCTACTTCTCTACTAGCTTCTTCAACATCTTTTATAGAGTCTATAGATCTCCAATACACATCTCTCATTATGACAGCCTTCAATTTCCTCTCTTTTGCAAGTTTTGGAAATGTTGTTGTTTCAATATCACCTTTATCAGGTAGGTGTTTAAATATTTCAGGTGTGAATGCATATATTCCAGCATTTATCAAGTAGTCTAGACTTGGCTTTTCTCTAAATTCTAAAATATATCCATTCTCATCAACATGTACAATACCGTATGGACTTCTCATAGGTGTTAATGCGATAACACCAACTAGATCACCCTTAAGCTCTTGTAGTAGGATATTTACGGGTATGTTTGTAAGTATGTCACCATTAACAACAATAAACTTCTCACAATCTTCTAAATATGGTTCTGCATGTTTAATAGCACCACCAGTACCTAAAGGCTCCTCTTCAACAGAGTAGTATATTCTAACACCAAGCCTAGAACCATCACCAATAACTTCGAAAATCTTCGAACGTAAATAACCAACAGCAAGAACTATATCACGAATACCAAAACTCTTCAACCACAAAATCTGCCACTCAAGTATAGACCTACCACCAACCTCAATAAGAGGCTTAGGCTTCTCAAGAGTCAAAGGCCTAAGCCTCTTACCATAACCACCAGCAAGAATCAAAGCCTTAACCGGACACATAGAAAAACAATCAAACACAGATACTTAAACAACAACCTAAAAACAAAAAACAACACCATAATACTGATCTTCGTATTACTTGTTTCTTGTGGAAATGTCTTTTTTCAGGAGAGTTGAATTGTTGCATTTTCCTAATGGTAAAACGTAAAAACACACATGCAGAAAAATAAAGACAGACAACAGGAAATAAAAAACCAAAATAAAAACCCACAGAAAAATCTACAAAAGAATCGAAAGATTTCTACATCTAGAGACACGTAGTGATAATACTAACTTTCGGAAAAATCTACAAAAGAATCGAAAGTTATTTGGACTTGAGTTTTGATCTGGATTTCACCTGTCATGAAAAATCTACAAAAGAATCGAAAGTTTTGACACCAATTTTTTGTGTCATGCGTTGTCTCATTTTTCCGCGAAAAATCTACAAAAGAATCGAAAGAAGCAGTATGTCCAAGACAAGAATGTCAATGTGTCTTGAAAAATCTAGAAAAGAATCGAAAGGTCTAGTGCTTCTTTGATCTCTACAACATTTTTATAATGAAAAATCTAGAAAAGAATCGAAAGTGACTTCTATCACAGATAGCACCTATGATAGCTAGTTCTGAAAAATCTAGAAAAGAATCGAAAGTCAAGGTAGCCATAGCCACAACATGCAACGCATCCAACATGAAAAATCTAGAAAAGAATCGAAAGGTCTGCTGTTAACTTCTGGGACATTGTTAACATGGTATGAGAAAAATCTAGAAAAGAATCGAAAGATACATAGAAACTTCATTTCACAGTACTTTACGCAAAGGTAAGAAAAATCTAGAAAAGAATCGAAAGTTCTTAATTGTATCAAATATAATAAACTCATATTTGTTTTGAAAAATCTAGAAAAGAATCGAAAGTCTTTTTCTGACTCACTATACTTACCAATGATTTCATCAGAAAAATCTAGAAAAGAATCGAAAGCATGTCTACCACGATCATGGCGGTGTAACCTGTAGTAGTTTTTCGAAAAATCTAGAAAAGAATCGAAAGACTATGTCAATCGTAGAGTGAAATATGACATATCTAGACTCTCATGATGAAACATTATAACATCTCGCCGGTATTCGATATATATGAAGATTCTTATAGCTGCGTGGGGATGTCCCTGGTCTATTTATGATGAGAATCTTACGGAAGATAAGTTAAGGTGGATTCCTGTTACATATATCATAAGGATAAATAATTCTAAACATGAGATGAAGACTATCGATACTATACCATTATTAGATGAAGTTTTTAATTTTGATAAAATTATAATCATTGTCCAAGATACTGTACTTGTGAAGAAAGTTTCTAATTATGATGAAGTTTGTAAAAATGTACATGATATGTATATGAATTTTATTAAAAGTTGGAATATAGCAGATGTTCATAAGGTTGACCTTATAGTATGTCCTGGTGTTGGTAATTTCGTAAATAAGGTATCTAATAGATCTGTTAGACTTTCTATAGATGGTGAAATGTATGATTTTTATGCTGTTTTATATTTAGAGCTATCAAGGAGATTATGTAATATTCATGATTATGATGTTGATGTTCATGTAGATCTTACACATGGTATTAATTATATGCCGACACTTCTATATAGAGCAGTTAAGGAAATTTTACAGATTATAGCATATACAAAAAATGTTAAATTACATGTATATAATTCAGAGCCATTTGCAGGTAGAGATACACCATTAAATATTCATATTGTGGAAGAATCTGAATTAAAACCTGATATACAACCTGAAGTATTTAAAATAGAGAAGGGAAAAGCTAGAATTAAACCTCTAAAAGCATTAGATAAATCTATCGGTAGAGAATTAAGTTATAAGCTTAATACTATACTGGAAGAGATTAATGATGAATCTATAAGCTTATTTATATCATCTATAGTAAATGGACTTCCAATGTTACTATACAATACTATACCAGAACCTTCTAAAATTGATAATGCATTAACTAGAATATACTCTATATACAGAGAGTATACAGTCGTAGAGGGAGATAAGAATAGTATAAAGATAGTACATAGAGCATCATTTAGAAAAGATATTGAAGTTCTATCGAGAATATTAGTATTATCTAAAAGTTTGAAAGATATGGGTATATGTAGACTAGATGAAGTAACTATGAAAGATATTGAAAAGTTGGAGACATCTATATTTAGTAAGAGAGAGAAGTATATGCATTTAATATCATGTGATAGATTTGAGATAGAGAATAGAATTAGAGAAACATTAAAAGGGGAAATATTGAGAGAGTATACTCCACTCGCAAAGATATTCAATACACAATGTGATGAAGAATATTTCAAAAGTATTAGATTTACTAGAAACTTCCTAGCTCACTCAGGTCTTGAAAAATGTGTCACAGAGATAAAAATGGAGAACGAAGTGATAAAAATGCGGTATAATGAAAAATATAGAGAATATATAACTAAGGCAGCATTAGAAGGATTAAAAATTGTGGAATAACGTGACAGTCATACAGTCCTCTTAATTCAAATAGAGTCCTTATCGTATTTTAATGCTAAGATTTTTCGGAGAATTGAAAAGTTGAAATGTTCTTCTTCACGAAGTAGGAATTCGTGAACCAGCCGGGATTTGAACCCGGAACCACCTGCGCGCCAAGCGATATTAATATGAATTCAGGATATAGCGATGATTGGAATGAACATGCCTAACATACATATAGCTATCACACTTTTAAAGCACGTCCGCTCTGCAATACCAGTCTAAGACATTTACTATAGGTAGACACATACAAACATATTTATTTATATAAACCTGGCTACGGCAAGTTTTTGCAGGAGAAATTAAGGACTTGTAAGGATCTATAGAATGCTCTACGCTAGTGGTATTATGTGTAGTAGGTATGCTACTATGAGTGTTATTATTGACATTGCAATTATCGTAATAGCACCAATGATTAGGTACCTCTCATCCATATGCGGATCAATAAACATATTGTAAATCTGCATTAATATATCCTTCGTCCTTCGTAGCTCTAAAAACATGCACATTATGTATAGTTTTCCAAACACAGACACTGCAGTAACAATTATTGTAATAGGAAAGCCACTGAGAAGGATAGTGCAGGTTCGACTATTTAATCATTACACCGGTAGGACACCAAGAATATCAGAAGAAGAATAAGTACAGAAAGAAACTAAGTACATGATGAAAGATATTTCAATTATGCAAGAGTTAGGCTAAGGTTGCACAAGTTTAAGAGCAAGACTTATCTCGATGAGCAAAGTCACTGGTGCTATGACATGATAAGAGTGCTAGCAGGATGAATGTAGCTATGTCTTAAGTTCACGATTACTAGCTATGCTTGTCCTATCGCTTCGATACAAACCTCTGTAAATCTCCTACGGACTCTATCGAACATCCCCCAAACGGCATCTAAATCACGATGATCTTCTCCACTTTCAACATCTTTGCACTCTAGTTCTATTCCTCTTCGATCGCTCTTCTTTGTACGTATGATACATTCAAGTCCGAGGGAATTAAATACAAATTTCGTCTTCCTTCTATCTTTTTTATAATGTGAGAACCAATCGTGAAATGCCCATAGCTCATTATGATACTCTTCACTACTCATTAGTTTGTTCATAGCATCTTCTCCGAAACAACCCTTTAGGACAGCCCTAAGTCCCTCAATGACCATCACTAGACTATTAACCGAAGCATAGATGTCATCCTGCCTAAGCGCATTTGTCAAATGTTCAAGCGCACTTACTAAGTGAATATATTGCTCTTCACCACAATGCTCGTGAATGTACCTGACACAATACGCAAGCTTGGTTAGAGGGTCTAGTTCTGGCCATACAACTGTTGTGACTGGAATCACAATCTGGGTAACAAGTCTTCCATTCTCAAATGCGGAATATGATACCTGTATTGAAGTCCGTAAGCTACCAAACACTGTATTCAGTACAGGCTCTATGTAACTATGAAATGTTCCAAGGACTTCATTCTCTGATTCCGCAATAGCTACAAACATGCACTCAGTATTGAATTCTCCCTTCTTAACCTGTCTACACTCAAAGAGGAGCCACGGTACATTAAGCTTCTTTATAACCCTTCTAACATAATATTCGATATCGTGGACTTTCGTAATACTCGCATACTGACTGTAACTTCGAATATTAACTTGCTCTGCATCGTAGCTATAGGCCGACAACATCAACATTTAACTTAAACCTTGCGTGCATTGACAGACGATATATACGTCTCTTCTTGATTTTGTACATGTAACTTGCTGAGTAACCAAGTACTCCAGAACTAATCTTCCTCTCATCGATAACATACAGCACAATCCTACGCTTTATCTCAAGGTCAAGTCTCGATACATCAATGAGTTCGGGATCGACCATAATGAAAAAGCAGCTGTTTCCTTCTCACAGTTCCACTCCGGGTATACCGTTAATATCGTATCCTTACTCCACAATGTCTTCCACAATTCATTATAATCCTTCGGAAGTTCAATATAGAACCTATCACCCATCTTGCAGATTTTTCTCTTTTTCAAGCACAATATTACTAGACTCAAGAAGTAATCGCAATACTCTCTTACTGGTTCTAGACTTATCTTGAACCCTTATCATGAGTATAAGTATCTGCTTTAAAGTACAGCAGGCATACATGTACGAATATTTCAACTTCATTACCTGATATGCATGCAGGGATAATGGAATTGGAATGGTAGGAAGGCTTTTCACAAAGCAGAAGTTTTTTTGGTGGACCGGCCGGGATTTGAACCCGGGACCACCCGCGCGCCAAGCGGGCATCCTTCCAGGCTAGACTACCGGCCCTTAGCTGTTTTTATGTGGTTTGTTCTTCCTTTTTAAAGGTTTCTTGTTGTGTTGCTTTTACTGTTTTTGTTATTTTTCGTTTATGTTTGTGTTTTTATGTTTATATTCTTGTTTTGGTGTCTTTGTGAGAATATATTTAATGTCATTTCTATAATTTTTGATTAATATGGTTACTAACCTTCCTGCTGAGGCTAAGGCTGCTTGGGCTAAGGTTATGGAGGCTAAGACTCCTGAAGAGAAGTTGAAAGCTTTACAAGAATTTCTTAGTAAAGTTCCTAAGCATAAAGGTACTGAAAATCTCGTTCGTTGGGTTCGTAGAAGAATTGCACAATTGAAGAGAGAGATTGAGATGAGGAAAATTAAGGAACGTTCAATACGTAGTGGTAGTGGTAGAAAGCTTCTAATCGAGAAGGAGGGTGATGTACAGCTTGTTGTTGCTGGTCCACCTATGAGTGGTAAGACTAGTCTTCTAAAATGTTTAACAAATGCTAAAGTAGAGCCAGATGACATACCTTACAGTAATACTGAGCCAATTCCTGGAATGTTCATATATGAAGAGATATACTACCAACTCATTAAAGCACCATCAATAAATCTTGAAGATTATGATTCAGATATGAATATTATAAATGCAGCACTTATGAGAAATGCTGATGGAATATTACTAATACTAGATGCATCAGATACAAGTATAGACCCAATATCACAATTTAATAGAATTTATGAAATATTAAAAACACAGGGAATATACCTAACAAAACCAAAAGCATTAGTAAAGATCGAGAAAAGAAACATACCTGGAATACAGATAATTGGAAAGATAGTAAATACAGACATTGAACAAGTTAAGAGACTTCTAATAGACTATGGTATACAGGGAGCTGTAGTACATATAGAAGGTGAAGCAACTTTAGAAGATATTGAAGATTCAATATTTAGAGAATATGTATATAGACCATGCATATTGATAATAAATAAGATAGATCTAGTAGATGAAGAATATGTAAAGTACATAGTAGACAACTTGAGAAGTAAAAATCTACCAATAATATTAACATCATTAAAATACTGTAAAATAGATAAGAAAGAACTATCTGAAAAAATATTAAAAACTTTAGAATTGATAAGAGTATATACAAAAGAGCCAGGTGAAGAAACATATTCAACAAAACCATTTATAGTCAAAAAAGGAACAACAGTTGGAGATTTAGCAAGGAGAATACATAGCTACCTGTATGAACACTTTAAATATGCAAAAATATGGAAAAAAGATCAATATCCACAAATGTTCAAGAGAGTAGGAATAAACTATGAACTACAGGATGGAGATATTGTAGAAATACATGCATAATCAATATATCACATTTAGAATATTTACCCCAAATAAAGTTAGTACTAGTGTAAACATTATAGATAGAAGCCCACCAACAAGTAATGAAGTAAATATTCTATATCTATCTAAACCAATTACATATCCTGCAACAGCACCACTCCACATTCCTGTAAATGGTAGTGGAATAGCTATGAATATTATAAGTCCAATAAATCCATATTTATCAACATAATTCTTAACTCTAATTCTAGAATTTTCAACATATTTCAAATATAGATTGTAAATTCTTACTAGTATTCTATATTTAGAATTTTTTAATGATCTCAAGAATCTATCTAAAGTATCTATTATGAATGTTAATATTGTTGCCAGTAGTAATGTTCCTGATATTGCTATCAATATTGCAATCTTAATATCAATATTCTGCAGTAATGCATATATAATAACATATCTAGGCTCAACTAGTGGTGATAATGATAGTAAGAGCAATTGTATATACTTTATATACATGGTTTACATATACATGCTAAATCAGTCAGCCATCGGTCGGTCATTTTAATCCCCCAGCTTACCCTAGTCATCATTCGAAAGGTATATAACTTTACGTATGTTAAATTTTTCTCGTGATGATACCCTTCTAGTCTAGATTTGATGAAGAACCCTAGACAGACTGATCTGGTAATCATCTACTTAATCTCATTCTCTATCTCTACTATCTTTTCATTAACTTTCTTTACTATATTCTTAAGATCTTCAATATTTAACATGCTTACAGTTTCAAGTTTTGAAAATATCATAACTATTAGACTTTCATATATTTTTCTTAAATCTTCTCTACCAAGTTTAGATAATATGTTTAATCTTTCTCCATGTCCTGTTGGTCTTATGCCAAGTTTATTCATTGCTAATGCATCTACAGCATATCCAAATGCGTATAGTGTATACATGAGTATCTGCTTGTAATACATTAGCTGTCCTGGCTGTACCTGTTCTAGATTTCTCAATACATCTTCCATTATTGTCTTTGCAAGTTTTAGAAGTCCTTTACTCATCTTGTAAATTATCCGTTTCCTAAATATTTTACTAAATCGCTCTCATCCTGAGTCCTGAATGTTGAGATCGTTAACATATATGGGATTTAGAAGATTTCCACTTACATATACGGGAGTACCTGGTATTGAAAAGGATGGTAGACCTGTAGGTTTTGAAAAAGAGATTTCACAACTTATAGATGTTGTTGAGAGATTGTTAAATTCTAGAATTAATGAAAATCTTCTAGTTGTAATTGTTGGAGAGTATGGTTGGGGTAAGACAGAGCTTCTAGACTATTTTATAAATATTGTATCTGAAAAGTATGATGGTAAAGTTGAGATTGCTAGAGTACCATTAACATTTAACTTATCTTCACAACACATATTTAACATATTGAGAAGAAGAAGTGAAAAACCACTCATATTAATTATTGATGAAGCTGATGAAATAGTTAGAATTTTATCATTAAAGAAGATTTCTGGAGATGGTAAAGATATTGAAAGAATAATTACAGAACTTAGCTCAACAATTAGAGCATTACTAGAACCTAGACAATATGCTGGTGTTATTGGTATAAACCCTGAGAAATTGAAAAATATGCTCATTATTGTAGCTGTAACACCACAAGTATATTATGGAATATTGAAAAGCTACGTTCCTGACATATTTGACATATCTGTAGGTAGAATATTTAGAGAGATTGTACTTAAAAGTGAAGTATCACTATGGCTATATGAAGCGATAGTAAGAGAGAAATTCAAAGCAGCATCTACAAACTCTAGAATCAGAGAAATTGAGAGAGGTAGACTAGACCCATTACATCCATTAAAATTTGAATATCTAACATCACTATACTACATATTAAAAATAGCAGAAAATAGAACACCATCACCAAGAACATTATTAAAATATACAGCAAAACTTCTAGATAATGTAATAAGGAGTGGAGAACTTAATTTAGAAACATACCTAAAGTTCTTAAGAGAAATATCAAATGAGATACCAATAGTTAAAAATATAATTGAGAAGATATCGGAAATAGAAACATTGTACGCAGACGACATACCTAGAAAGATTAGAATACTACTTGAACTATGTCCAATACCATTAACAGAAAGTTTCATAATTAGTCAATGTAGATGTAGTAGAGATATTATTAATAAACTTGTAGAAATTGGAGAGATATCTAGAGTATATTTGATTAGGGTAAAGCTTAGAGATAGAAACATTTTGAAGATATTGAATAAGATAAGGATAGAGAGAGGATTGGGAGTTATAGAGTATGTTGATGATAGAGAGGTGTCTATAGAGATAGATGATTACTATACAAGATATGAAGATGAACCAACACTATACATGATTATTGAAGATCAAAGATATCTACAGTATCTAAAGGATTGTAAGGTAGAGATTCAGGAAGCATACATACCTAAGAGTAGAATTATCTTAACAGAGGTAGAGTATTCAAAACCTGAAAATAGCATAGTTCAACTTATACGTAGACTATATATAGAATATTCAAAACCGGAGAAAATTCTTGAGAAATTTACAGAAGCATTCTATGGAAAGTGTAGAATTTTTCATAAGATTAATGATGGAGTATATGTATGCTATACAAATATTGAAGGCATTAATCTGAGAGTGTGTAATATAATGTTTAATATAGACATACTACAGAACTTAGATATAGTTAAGAGAGTTATTGATAATATAATCGAAGATTCGTACATAAAGATTGGAAGAGATGAGATACTGTACGATATCATACACGTACTACTATACTCATCAACTAGAGAGATAGATGAGAAAGTAGTTGATAATTTGATGAAAGGTGATTGGAAAATTCCAGGTATTGAGCGTAGCTTATTTATGAATATTAGTATATTAGATATTTCAAAGATTGAACAATTTAGAAGAGCTTTAATAGGTTATGAACTTAGAAAATTACTAAACTCAATACCTGAAAAATATAGACGATATGTGAAGTATTATGAAGATCTAAAAGCTAGAATTGATAGTTTTGTTAAGAATTGTGAAAATTACATATTGAAAAATCTAACATTAGGTATTAGAAGAGTTAGATATTCTAAATCTGAAGCTATTAGAGAGATTGTTGATGCATGGATTAGAAATGATAAGATACTTGATCAACCTGACGTGTGGAGAGATGAAGATGGAAAAGCAAAAATTAGTACTGTCGAGAAACTTCTATACACATATCTCAAAGCTAGATATTCCAACAATAAGCTTAATATTAGAGAAATTGAGAGAATTATAAGAAGACTATTTCCAACACATCTATGGAGAGATTTTAGAGAGAAAGATCTTGTTGAACTATGTAAACTTAGAGGTCTAATAATTGAAATTGAAGATGATAGATATGTACCATATTCACCATCTATAGCAAAGTTAGTAATTGCAAGACATGTAAATAGGGTGAAAGATCTAGAAGGTAAGTTTAGTAGAGATGTCAAATTAAAATTATGTGGTAGAGAGTTGAAAGTTCGTACACAGTTTGTGAATACTGAAACTATAGTAAACACGTCTAGAATTAAGAATTTGATATCAGAGGTTGCATCACTTAAAGACGATTTTGAGAGTATTAGAAGATTCTCTAAGATACTTTTAGAGCTGAGTAGTTTAGAGTCTAAACTTATTGAGGAAATTTCAAGAAGTGAAAATACGCTGTCGAAAATATGTAAGTTATGTGAAGATGTGAGTTCAGAGTATGAGAAATTGAGAGATTGTATTAATAAGATATCTAGCATATTCCCAAGATTGGCTTCAAGGATTGAAAAATATGTGAATGATGAACTAGACTCAACATTGAAGTTAGTAGAGACATGTGAGAATATAGAAATCTCAGAACTTTATGAAATTATTGAGAGAATGTGTGAAAAAATATCTATAATATATAGTGATGTTGAGAAAATATCAGAGAAGATTTTACATATAGAGAAGCTTCTTGAAAAGGCAAGTTATTTAAAAAATGCTAATCTTACTAGAGAATTTACAAAATATGTTAAAGATCTAGATTTGAAGATGTTGAAGTTGAAAGATCTTGATTTAGAGAAGGTGTATAGACTAGTGGTTGAGTTAGAGGAGAGAATTAGTGCTAAACTTAGCTCTATCATAGCTTCTCTTAGTAGAGATGTTGAATCTATTAGAAGAGTATGCAGAATTTTATGTAAGTTAGGTTATGAAGATGTTTGTAAAGTTGTTGATAATGTGGATGTTAATAATGTTGATAATACTAAGCAGAGTATTAAGAATATTTTAATGAAGATTTTAGGTAGTGAGAAATATGTTAATGCATTGTTAGAGCTTGCTAAGTTTGGAGATGAGTTTGATGTTAATACTGCTAAGTCTATTGTAGATGATGTTGATAACTTCCTAAATATTCTTGAGAAGTCTGGTCTTGTTAGAAGATTGTACAGATTTGTATTTTAGTGTATTCTTGATCTTGCTTTTAATGTTCTTCTTTTTCTACGTTTAGTTTTTCTAACTTTAATTTCATATTCAACTCTTTCAAAATCTAATTTTGATAATGATGCACCACAGTTTGGACATTTAGATCTACATCTCTCTAATGTCCTTCTTTCAATTTCTGCTAGCGTCATGAGAGTTCTATATCTTGCAATTATCTTTCCACAATGTGCACAGTAGACTTCAATAGGCACGATAATGGTATCGTGTTAGAGGTTATTAAAGTAATCTTACACTAATGGTTCAATATGGTAGAGAAATGTTAAAAAGCTATATCTACTGTATACTCTTCGGATGATTAAGATTGTCGCTACTGACTGATGAAGAAATGGACCCGGTATGACCTCTACTCCTCATATACATATTTAGAAGTTCTTCCACAGCCCAAGCAACACATTCATCAATTATGTCATAACCCTCCTCTTCACATATCTCTTTTAGGATTCTATACTCACTTTCTTTTAGATATATCTCTACTCTCTTCATCATTCTACTCCTGTAACAAGAAAACTTAAGTCATGTACTTAGAAACGTATACCTCTACTCAGGAATTACTATGAATTTCACGTAAGTATCCACGTATGTTGAGTATGCTTTAAATACTGTCATATACATATCGTGCACGTGGAAATAGCATTAGAAACTATCGATCTAGTGAAGCAGTTTGGAGGTTTGAGAGCTGTTGATAGAGTATCCATTAAGGTTCCTGTAAAGAAGATTGTGTTGATAATTGGTCCTAATGGTAGTGGTAAGACTACTCTAGTAAATGTGATATCTGGTGTATATAAGGCTGATGGAGGTAAGGTGAAGTTTATGGGTATGGATATAACTAACTGGCCACCACATAAGATATATAGAGTTGGTCTTGTAAGAACGTTCCAAATACCACAACCATTGAGAAAGTTGACAGTTCTTGAAAATGTTCTACTTGGAGAAGCTTATCATCCTGGTGAGAATTTCATTAAAGCACTCATAGAGTTATCATGGCTTAAGAAAGAGGAAGAACTTGTAGAACGTGCATTTAAGATTTTAGAATTTTTAAAACTAGACCACTTATGGGATCAGGAATCATATAAGCTTAGTGGTGGTCAATTAAAACTTCTTGAAATTGGTAGAGCATTAATGGCTAATGCAAAGATGATTCTTCTAGATGAGCCAATTGCAGGTGTTAATCCAACACTTGCACATGAGATATTTAGAAAGATACAGGAAATTAGAGATAAGCTTGGAGTAACATTTCTAATAATTGAACATAGACTTGACATAGCTTTAAAATATGTAGATTATGCATATGCAATGGCTAGAGGTAGAGTAATAGCAGAAGGTCATCCAGAGGAAGTTGTTAATAATCCTCAAGTCATTGAAGCATATATTGGGAAGTAGAGGAATGACGATAAAAGTTTATAAACAACTCAACACAATGCTTTAAGATGTTAACAACCTCACAGCTCAATGCTGGCTATGGAAAACTACATATTTTGTATGATGTAGATTTTGAAGCACCTCATAGAGAGATAACAGTTGTTGTAGGTCCTAATGGTAGTGGTAAATCTACACTATTAAAAGCACTTTTTGGACTTGCAACAATATTTTCAGGTAAGATTGAATTTGAAAAACAGGACATTACCAGACTACCACCACATAAACGTGCTAGACTTGGAATTGCATATGTACCACAGGTTGATAATGTATTCACAACATTGACTGTTGAGGAGAATTTGAAAATGGCAGGATATCTTCTAGAACCGTCAGAGTTGAAGGAGAGGATAGACCTTGTTTTAGACATATTTCCTGTATTGAAAGACTACATGAAGAAAAAGGCTGGAGCTTTAAGTGGCGGTGAACGTCAGATGGTTGCTATAGCTATGTGCCTTATAAGAAATGCAAAGATGCTTCTACTAGATGAGCCAACTGCACAATTAGCACCGAAGATAGCAACATACATACTTAACAAGATTGTTGAACTTCGTGATAGACTTGGAATAACTATAGTACTTGTAGAGCAAAATGCTAAAAAAGCCCTCGAAATTGGTGACAGAGCATACCTACTTGTTAGTGGTAGAGTAGTGTTTAGAGGTAAGGCTCAAGAACTTCTAGAACATAGAGAACTAGGTAAACTATATCTAGGACTCGTATAACACTATCTTCAAGTGATGAAGCTTCACCCCACTCAGATAAATGAAGAATCCTTTAAGTACTGATGAAGATTGAAAAACCTGGAACAAGAAGAGTAGTATACTATACTGAGGAGAGATGGAGAATATTTAAAGAGAAGAGAATTGAAGCTTACAAATTATTGAAAATTCTAAAAAACTATCAACCAATAATATATGGATCTATAGCTAGAGGAGATGTTAATAAGGATAGTGATATTGATATAGTACTTCTAAATACAACATCATACTCAATAGTAAGGTATGTGTTAGAGTCTGAAGGTTATAAGATATTTAACGTAGAGCTAGTTCAAGCAACACCAAAAACAACACCTAGATTATGCGTATATCTAGATATTGAAGAGAAGATATGTATATCAATACCACTATCGAAACTTCAAAAGAATGAAGAAGAATTTTATAAATATTCAGGAATGTTAACATATGATGATATTGTTAAGAATATGTATATTAGAGTTCCAGGTGTTAATAAAAGATTGATGTTAATAATACCTACAGACTTTGGACATATTGAGGAAAGTATTATTGGTAGAGAATATGAAGTTTCAAAAATATTAAATGTAGATCCATCAATAATTTTTGAAAGAGAGAAAATGTTAATTAAAAGATCTGAGAAAGGTAGAACAGGTCTCTATATAAGAATATCTATAAATCCTGAAGATTCTGTAGAAGAAGTTGTTAGGAGAATATTGGAGAGAAAATTGAGAAGAGTGTATCAATGATATACTTAGCAGTATAATACATATCTAATACCTATTTACCACATTAGTTCATGAATAATCTTCTAAGTAGAATGTTTTATAATTATCAATAGCGAAGAGTCTTAGGAGAGGTATGTGTAGGTTTACAGTTGTTCTCGATGGTGAAATTGTTGCAAAGGAGATTATTAGAGTTGTTAAGGAAGGTGATACATTGAAACTATTTGACACTTCAGGAAATGTTAAAACTGTGTCGGGCGTATACGTTAAGGAGATTGATACAGCAACTGAAAGGATAATTCTAGGTAGGTAGTTAAGTATTTTAAACTAAGAAACTTTTTCTAACATTTCAATACTTTCTAATTGTGAGTCTTCAAATTCTAGCTCCAAGAACTAGACAAGCTATTAAACGTAAGGCTATTGTTGTAAGTATTGCTGGTAAGGGTGGTGTTGGAAAGACAACAATTACTGCACTAATGTTGAAAGCTTTGATAGAGAATACTGATAAGTATATACTTGTAGTTGATGCTGATCCTGTAACAAATTTACCAAATGTCTTAGGAATTAGAGAATATACAACTGTTGGTGATGTTATTGAAGAATTGAGAGAGAGAATGGAGAGAGGTGAAGTTCAGTCATTACCTCCAGAGATATTTGACATGTATATACAGGACACGATAGTTGAATGTGATAAGTATGATCTACTAGTTATGGGTAGAACTGAAGGTAAGGGATGTTATTGTTATGTTAATGCCGTTCTTAGAGGTATAATACAGACTTTAGAATCTAACTATGATATAATATTGATAGACTGTGAAGCAGGTTTAGAACATATTCAAAGAAGGGTTGATGAAAATGTTGATATATTACTAATAGTTACAGATTCTTCTAAGATGGGTATTGAAGCATGTAGAAAAATATGTGAACTTGCAGATAAGTTAAAATTGAATATAAAGAAGAAGTATGTTATAGGTTGTAGAGTTAGTAGTGTAGAATTATTAGAAAAATATGTAAGTGATATTGGTCTTGATGTATGCGGTGTAGTACCTTATGATCCAATAATTGAGGAGTACAATCTATCAGGTAGGTCATTATTAGAAATACCTGAAACATCTATAGCATATAGAGCTGTTAAAGATATCTGTAGAAGAATTGGATTAATGTGATTATGGTGGTGTTGGTCTAACAAGATCTAGAGGTAGATTAAGCTTTCTCGAAATATTAGCTAGATGTTTAAGATATTTTACAAGTGTATAATCTCTACACCTCTTAATATAATCTACAACAGACTGCAATATTGTTAATACATCATCGTAAACCTTAGGATCAACCTTGTACGGACTACCATCTTTACCACCAAGCGCAAATGCATATCTTCTAGGATCGTGAGTTACAGGATCATTCCAATCAACATTGGAAGAATATATCAACTCTGCTATTAATGCAAGTGCAAGCATTGTATTTGGTCCTAACCCTTTAACTAGCAGTAGATCTTTAAAATTATCAACGTCTCTTGCCTTATCTAGAACTTTAAAATCAACTTTAAGCTTCAATATCTTATCAATATTCTTAACATCATTTATGTATGGGTTGTAGTATGTTAAATTGCAATTTAAGTATTCTAGAATGGTTTTATTTTTATTCTTTATAGATTTTAAGATTGATTTTAACTTGTTAAAATCTCTAATAATTTTAATAGATCCTTCATTTACTATGTCTATTATAGTCTTCTGTGCGTTTAAACTTCTATCACTTACAAGATTTAATGCATATTCATGCTTTATACCTGATATACCACTATGTGGATTTACTATGTATGTAGTATCCATATACCAGTGATATCTTCTAGCCATCTTCAAGTCAGGATTCATACCTTGTTGAATTATTGTCCATGTACCATCTTCACCAACAATAACTACGTGATGATATATTTGATAACCATCTTGAAGTGCTACATTATCAACCTTAGCTACCAGTCTTGAAGCAATTTTTAAACTATCTCTATCTACATTAAAATTCTTAGGAAGTTTATCTATCTCTTCAGGAACTTTAATTGCAAGTTTACCTTTTCCTCCAAGAACTCTTATAGGTATGTCTGTATTATTTATAGATTCTCTAATTACTGCACATGTCACTGTTGTACTTCCTGAACTATCCCAATCCATTCCAATTATGTTATTAAATGCTTGAAAGAATATTGGATTACTAAATCTTTCAATAGTTTTTCTAATACCAAACTCTTCAATCATCAATCTAATGATTAAATATGAAAGTCTTTTCATACGTTCAAACAACCATCTAGGAACATATCCATCATGTAGTGGTAGATCTGCAATACCTGAAATATTCACATACACTAAATCTCTCAGAGACTTATCAAACTATCCTCTACATAGTGTATACGTGTATCATACGTATACTTTAGAGAGAAAGTAGGATAAATTTTGCAGTTGAGATTTTTGATGTATGGTAAATATCTACATGGGTAGAGATTCATGCTATGCAAAGTATGAGAAGATGTATGTTGCTTCAGGACCTATGGATTTTACTAGAGCTGCAGCACATCTATATCTACATTTAAGAGATCTTGAGAGAGGTTGGACTTATGATCATGAATGTAGAAGGATTAGGATGGATGAAGAATTGTTTAAATCTAGAAGTAGGTATCTTGTTAAGATATGTTACGAACATACTAAAGATGAGAGAGAATGTGAGAGAATTAGAGAACTTGTTGAATATGTTATAAATAAGAAGAGACTTCCTGATTGGGCTATTAAGATTGCTGAATCTGCAATAATTAGAGTGTCTACATTAGAACAATTTTTCTAATTTTAAAAATGTTGATATTAAATTTTTATAGATATACATTATCTATCTCTCTTACCTTCAATAAATTCTTCAACCCATCTTCTAGCTACCTCAGGTGGTGCATGTATTGGTGGATTCTTAAATGCCCATGCACATAGACTATATACTGGTCCTCCAACATTTCTATCTAATGCAAGTTTCATAATTCTCACAACATCAACCATTATTCCAGCATTATTCCATGGGTCATATACTTCTAGATCAACTCTAATTCTGATTGGAACACCTGCCAATCCTGCAGCTTCTATTAGCATGTGTGCAATCTTCTTACTCTCTAGGAATGGTATGTATGCTACAGGTGCTATATATGCTGGAAATTCTTGACCTTCAGCCATCTTCAGTACAGCCTCAGTCTTAGTTTTCTCCTTCTGCTCTTTTCTATACATTAGGTTTAGGAAGTCTGGTGTACCTCCAATATTTATTTGATATGTCTGCTTTATCTTAACACCTCTAATATGGAGTAAGTGTATTATAGATTTATGTAGTACTGTTGCACCAACCTGATTTTGAATATCATCACCTGCAAGTGGTAATTTTCTCTCTTCAAACTTCCTAGGTATTTCAGGATGGTTAGCTATCATTGCAGGCATTGCATTTATAAATGCACAACCTGCACGTAGACAAGCTTCTGCATATGCTTCAGAAGCTTTTTGAGCGCCTGTTGGTAAGTAGCTAATTACTACGTGAGTATTTGTTGATTGTAACTCTTTAACAACTTCCTCAATACTTGACTCTGTTACAGGTATGAACGTACCTTTCAACTGCTCTGCAACACCGTCAAGAAGTACTCCAGGCTTTACTTTAACACCTAGTGGTGCTACATCTACAATCTTCAAAGCATTGTTTGGATATGTGAATATTGCTTCTGCAAGATCCTTACCAACCTTTCTCTGATCAACATCAAATGCAGCTACAAATCTTATATCTCTGATAGTGTATGGTCCAACCTTCTCAAACACTATACCACTAGGTGGTTCATCTTTGGCAACAGCTTGGTAGTAGTAGACTCCCTGTACAAGAGCACTTGCACAATTACCAACACCTACTATTGCTACATTAATTGTTGTCTTCACGAATGTTAATATGTTAGTACCACTTTTTTAAGAAGTATCTCAACATCTATAATGTTGAGAAGCTTATGTGGATAGTATTTGAAGGACCTGACTGTGTTGGAAAAAGCACAATAATACGTAGATTATCAGAAAAGCTTAGAGATGAAGGTTTTAAAGTTATAACAACATCAGAACCAACAAACTCAAAGATAGGACAATTGATAAGAGATTGGCTCCTTAAAAATATGATAAATCCACCACACATATATGCACTACTATTCACAGCAGATAGATATTACCACTACTACAATGAGATAAAGATGAAATTGAAAGAGGGGTACATAGTACTACAAGAAAGATATAAACTATCAACAATAGTATATCAAAGCATGATGGGACTAGAAATAGAATGGTTGGAAGAGTTAAATAAATACCTACCTGAACCTGACATAACAATAATACTAGATGCAAAACCAGAAACAATACTTCAAAGATTGAGAAGTAGATTAAATAGAGAAGTTTTTGAAAATTTAGAATTCATATCTAAGATTAGAGAAGCATATTTAAAAATATGTAAAAAGAAGAAATACATACTAATAAATACGGAAGATGATATTAATAACATAGTTGAAAATGTGTATAGAATAATTATTAAAAAACTAACAATCAATACTCAAGACCAACAACACTCCTCCTAATATTTTCATAATAATGCTTTACACATCTAAACTCTGTAACAAGATCAGCAATCTCTATAAACTTCATAGGCATATACCTACCTGTCAACAATACATTAACTCCTCTATTAAGAATCTTCTCAATTATATTCAAAATCTTCTCAATTGGATATCCATACCTCTCAACTAAAACACCAACTTCATCTAAAATTACTAAAAATACATCATCAAGATTAGCATTTTCTAAATATGTTAATCCAATATCTGCATGTTTGATAATTTCATCTCTTGAAGATCCTAATCCAGGACCTGTAACTATGTGTACGATATTTTTCATATTTTTCAATATTGCGTATTCTCCAACATTGAGATCTCTCTTAATGAATTGTATTAAAATAACTTTAAACCCATGACCAATAGCTCTAATAGCAAGTCCTATAGCTGCTGTAGTTTTACCCTTACCATCACCATAGTAGACTAGTAGAAGACCACGTCCTCTAGACATAGCATATCTCTATATTAAATCTTTTACAAAATTAACATATTTAACATATCTATCCAACTTTTCTATAAGTATTCTATATATGTATTCTACACCATTATTTGAATACATAAGATTCCTATCTATAATTTTTGATAAGAGTTTCAAATTAAGTAATGTCTCATGTATAGTTGTTCCATATATCTTATATTTCTCATTTAGAGAACCTTCTAGATAACTTACATCCTCTGTATTTTCTCTAACTACCATATATAGACTTTCCTCATTATTTTTGATGGGCATTCCTCTATGTATTTTAAATCCCTCAATCTCAATATTGTTTATGGATGATATAGCTTTAACTCTAGCTACAACCTTTCTTGAACTATATCTAAATTCGAGATTTAGGAGTGAAAGACCTTTAGCATGTGTTGGTGTACCTGTCTCAAGACCTGTAGGATCACTAATCTTTTTTGATAATATTTGATAACCTGCACATATTCCAATTATGGGTATAGATCCTACAATCTTCTTAATTTTCTTATCAAATTCTAATTTCTTCAAATATTCTAATGCTTTAAATGTATTTCTACATCCAGGAAGTACTAGTAGATCAGGTTCTCCAATTTCAGATGGTTTATATACAAATCTTATAGAGATCTCAGGATGATGTGCTAGTAGTGAAAATTCTCCAAAATTAGATATGTATGGGTAGTATATTATAGCAATATCTATCTTAGCATTTGGATTATATATTTTTGATAAGCTTACACTATCTTCAGGAAATATGTTTAAATCTTCTGATAGTGGTAATATAGATAGAACTTCTCTACCTGTCTTTCTCTTTAACCATTCTAATGCTGGTTCTAAAATTTTCGAATCTCCACAAAATTTATTTATTATAAATCCAACAACTTTCCTTCTAACATATTCGGGTAGGCATATGTATGTTCCATATAGTGATGTAAATGAGCCTCCATAGTAGATATCTGATACTAGTATTATTTTAACATCTTCAAACTTCTTGATAATTTCAAGATTTGCAATATCTACATCTTCAAGATTTGGCTCATATACACATCCTGCACCTTCCATCACAACTATGTCGAATTTTCTATTTAATATCTTGTATGATAGTGTGACTACATCTCTAAGTTTTTCAATAATTGTTTGATAATATTTTTCAGGTTTTGTGAAATATTTTGCTTCTCCAAGTACTATAACTTCACTTCTATTATATTCATATGGTTTTATTAATATTGGATTTATATAGCTTGTAGCTTTTATATTACATACCTTCGACTGTATGTACTGTATATATGCAATTTCTTCACCATACCATGTTGATGTGCTATTAAGACTCATATTTTGAGGTTTGAATGGTGTAACGTTTAGTCCAATATTTCTCAAATATCTACATAGTAGTGTTACTATTGTTGATTTTCCACAATTACTTGATGTTCCTAGTATTGCTATACAGGTCACGATTCTTCTCTCTGTGGTATATAGTAGTAGTATTCTCCAATTTCACGTTGCATTCTATCTAAGACAGATCCTCTCTTATTTATTCTAGGTCTACCAACTTTTGGTTCTCTTCTAAACGTTATATCTTGCTCTTTTAAAAACATGTTCATACCTTCTCTCAATCCTACAGGACCTACAGCTTTTCCATATTTTCCAGGTTCTCCTGAGAATACTATTATACAATTTGCTAAGTAGTCTATCATTGTTATATCATGCTCTACTATGAATGCTACAGCTTCTTTCTCTTCTACAATCCTCTTAATTACTGTTGCAACTCTAATTCTCTGTTCAATATCTAGATATGCCATTGGTTCATCAAGTACGTATAGTTCTGCATCTTTTAATAATGATGCTGCAACGACAACTCTCTGAACTTCACCACCACTTAATGTTCCTAATTCTCTATCAAGTATTGGTTCTAGATTAAGTCCTGAAGATATGTCAGGCCATGTTGGTTTTTCTATGAAATCTCTACCTGCAAATTCTGCTAGAAATCTCCTAACAGTATATTCTGAGTATTTTACTGCAATATCACGAACATACTGTGGTTTATAGCTAATTCTAACCTCTCCATACGGTATTACAGTACCTTCATCAGGTTCTAACTCACCAACTAGAAGTTTTGCAAATGTCGTCTTTCCAATACCATTAGGTCCAAGTACTCCAACAATCTCACCTCTACATATATGTCCACTCTCAACTTCAAGTTTAAAATCTCCAAGATTCTTCTTCAAACTTGTCCATTCAACAAGAATCTTCTCTTTACTTACACTTCTTTCAGGTGGTGTTGTTCTAAATGTTATTGCTCTATCTCTAATAACCATATTTTCAACTGTTAAATATCCCTGTAAATACTCGTTAATACCTTCACGTGCTCCTCTAGTTCTAGATACGATACCGTAAGCTCCAGGTTTTCCATATAGTATCACTACTAGATCTGCAAGATAGTCAAGTACTGCTAAATCATGATCGATAACTATCGTATATTTTCCTCTTTGAGTAATCTCTTTAATAGCTTCACAAACTCTCAATCTCTCAACAACGTCTAAGTGTGTTGTTGGTTCATCAAGAATATATACATCAGCATCTCTAAGTAATGCTGCTGCAATTGCAAGTTTTTGAAGTTCACCGCCACTAAGATGTTTAACATCTCTCTCAAGAATATTTTCAAGTTTTAATTTTTCGATAACAATCCTCAACTTATCTTCTCTATTACCTGCAATCTTCCTCAAAATATCTATAACCTTACCTTTAACATACATAGGTATGAGCTCTATATACTGTATCTTATGTACTATGCTCAACTTCTTTGAATATAGTTCTTGAAAGTATGGTTGAAGTTCTGTACCTCTAAACTTCTTAATAACATCTTCAGGTTTTACTTCAGAATCTGTACAGAAGTTTGGTAAAATCTCTCCAGAGAGTATTTTAGCTATTGTAGTTTTTCCAAGACCATTCTGTCCAATAATACCTATAACCTTTCCCTGTTTAACAATTGGTAATCTAAATAGTTTAAATCCACTAACACCATACTGATGTATACAGTCTCTTCCAAGCTCTGTTGGTAGATTAACTATTGTTATTGCTTTAAATGGACATTTTCTAACACATATACCACATCCTGTACATAGTGCAGTTATTACAGGTCTACCTAACTGCTCATCAAAGTATATAGCTCTCTTACCTGTTCTTGCAAGTGGACAAAATCTAATACACTCTCTATTACACTTCCTAGGTTGACATAGGTCTTTATCAATTACAGCAATTCTCAATCCTTCTCTAGATGACATAACTATATTCTCATTATTGAATTTGAGGTTAGTATAGATACTTTACGTATCATCACATTTAAAAGTCTTATAGAAATATCAATATTGCGTAGTGTCTCTTTTAGAGTTGTTAAGAAACAACTTCATAATAGGGATAGACATAGTTAAACCTGGCGTATATGCATATGCAGTATCTATAAATGGTCTAGTAGTTGATAGAGGTATTGTATCAGATACAGAATTGTTGAAGTTAGTGAAGAAGTATAGACCTCTAGTAATTGCTATAGATAATCTTAGAGAACTTCTAGATATTGGAAAACTATTCATTAAAAAACTTAGTAAATTACCATTTACAGTACATATAGTACAGGTAACTAGACTAAATAATGGTATTGAGATTAGTACAGAACAGCTAGCTAGAGAATATCTAGGTATAGATGTTCAAAAATTAGATCCACAAAGTACTGCAGAAATATTAACAAGACTAGTATTAAAGGGTATTGGATCAATAGTAAAAATATACGAACCTGAGACTAAGATTGTAATAAAGTCTAAATTAGGAACAAAAGAAGGTGGTATGAGTCGTGTTAGATATGAGAGAAATGTTAGACATAGAATTAAACAGCTTGTTGAAGAAATTTCTAAAAAACTAGATCAGGAAGGTCTTGACTATGATCTATTCTTTACAGATTCTGAAGGTATTAAATCTGCAACATTTATAGTATATGCAGATAAGAGTATAGTGAGAAGAATTGTAAGACCATTCAAAAGTATGGATGTCTCAGTAAGTATTGAACAAGTTATTAGTGATTCAATAAAATTCTCATCATTAACAGGAGAGGAGAAGTATGAAGTTAAGCCAAGTGATAGATATCTGATAGTTGGTGTAGATCCAGGAATAGTAACAGGAATAGCAATTCTAGATCTAAATGGTAGAGTACTAGCACTTCATAGTGGTAGAAATTTGAGTAGAAGAAAAGTTCTAGACATAGTATATAGATATGGAACACCAATCATAATAGCCACAGACGTATCTAAAGTTCCTGAATATGTTAAAAAGTTGTCATCTATGACAAATAGTATACTATACGTACCAGAAAGAGATCTTCAAGTTATTGAGAAGAGTGATATAGTATCTAAAATTTGTCAAGAACAGAAAATACAGGTTAAAGATCCACATCAAAGAGATGCGTTAGCAGCAGCATACAAAGCATATCAAGCATATAAGAACAAGCTTGACAAAGTTCAGGAAGAGTTGAAAAAGTTGAATATACCCATATCTGTAGAAGAAGTTAAAGCATTAGTCATACGTGGATATACTATACGTCAAGCAATTGAACATATATTAAATAGAATGAAGAAGAGTGGTGAGTATAAGGTAATTGTTGTAAAAGAACAAGATAGAGTACAATCACAAAAAGTTGAAGAACTTGAAAGAAGAGTGAAGATGCTAGAACAAGAAATTGAAAAACTTGAAGAAGAACGTAGAAGACTTGAAGAAAAATTGAATGAAGCTATAGATAGAGCATACATAGAGGCTAGGAGAGATATAATGGTAAGATCTCTAGAAGCTAGAATCATGCAACTAGAATCAGAAATTGAGAAGTATAAGAAGAAGATTTCAGATCTAGATTCAGAACTGTCAAAAGTTCAGAAAATGTTTGAAAAAGTTTTACTAGAAGATAACCTAATTATAATACCAAGATTAGACATATTTTATAAATCTAAAATTAGAGAAGATATAGCATACACATATTCTATAACTGATATATCGCAATTAGAAAATCTTAAAGATATAAATATCATAGTTGTAGAATGTGAAATATCTGAAAAAATTCAGAGAAAAGCATGGATAACATACTCAAAAGTCATAATACCAATAAAGATGTTAAATGTGAAGTATAGAATATCTGATAAATTTATAATAGTTGATAGAGATGAATTATATAGAGTTAAGGAAGATATAATTAACAAGTTAAGTCATGAGGTTACAGAGGAGAAATTAGAAAAATTATTACAAGAGTATAGATATTTAAGATCTAGAATATATACTTGAAAACTTAGATATTATATACAACCCAAGTATACATGTAGCTTAGCTGTGGTATGTACACTATACCATACAGGAACAGTAGTGTTAAGATTTTCATAATGGCCAATACTATAGCTAAGCTTAGAGATATCACAATTATAGATTTATCAACAATGCTTAATCTATCATTAATATTATAAACTTCACGAGCTTTTAAGTATCCTCTATATATTAACGCTAGCGTTAATGTATATGATCTTCTAATTATTTGTGCTGTTAATGGAATTATTATATGTTTTACAATTTTTATAGGATTTCTATACCTGTATGTTAGTCTGTAGTTTGTAATTATAAGCTTTAGTTCATTTAGAAATTCATCTAGAAATCTAACTGCAACACCTACAGCAACAGTTACTTTAATATTTTTGAAATATCTTCTCAATATTTTAAAAACTTCAGTATCTGTACTAGTCCATGCTACTGATAAGCCTACTAGAATCACGGCTACCATTCTTAGAGATTGTATAAGACCATATATCAATCCTTGATATGTTAGATAGAGTCCTCCTGTAATCTTTCCAAGTATTGGAAAGTTTTGAGGTATTAATACCAGTATTACTGTCTTTGGTTCTGAACTGTAGAATAATCCTTGTAGTAGTATGAAGCTCCACATTGTTGGAAATACTATCATAGATGTGAACTTCAATCTATCAACTCCAGGCTTTGATAATAGCCATATAAATAAGCTGAAAAGTGTTAAATATACTAAATTACTAACTTTATCAAATGTTAACGCTAAAATATTTACCGATAGTAATATTATAAGTCTAGTCAATATATGTAATCTATGAAGCATTTTCTCTCAAGTATCTATACAAAATATCTAGTAGTTGTCTAGGTCTTATATATACTCCACATCTAGATGCTACACATGCATATTCATTAACTACAAGTCCAACAGTGTCTAGTATATCTCTTCTCGATAGTATATCTATAGGATTTCCAAAACAAACTATCTTACCATTACTTATGAGTAGTAGCTTATCAACATAATCTATGAGAAAGTTTGTATCATGAGTAACTATAATCACAATTTTAGACTTATCTTTAACATAGTTTCTCAATACTTCACCTAAAACTTCTATACATTCCTCATCCTGACCTACAGTAGGTTCATCTAGTAGAAGTATATCAGGATCGTAGGCAAATATTGATGCTATAGCAACTCTAAATCTCTGACCTCTAGATAATGAATGTGGACATCTATGCAATAGGTTGTCTATATTAAATATCTTTGAAATTTCTAAAACCCTTCTCTTAGCATCATTAACACTTCTATACTTTATTAAAGCTCTTCTAAAAATTTCTTCATAAACTGTCTCATGCATTAATATCAAATCAGGATTTTGAGGTACAAATCCTACAATACCTCTAATATCATCTATACTTTTAACAATCCTACCATTAAATATAATCCTACCTTTAAGGTACGGTACCTGTCTTATAATAGCTTTAAGAAGAGTACTCTTACCAGCACCATTGGGTCCTGCAATACCATATACTAGACCACCTCTAAATTCAACATTAATATCTTCCAATATCCATAGTATAGATCTCTTAAATCTCTCAATTTTTGCTATATAACCTGCATATAGATTACATATTTTTAAAGTTGAACAATTATCTTCTAATTCATGATTACTACCCAACATATATCTATTTCTCACAATGTTTAACACCTTCTCTACAGGCTTGTAATCCGTGTATTTTTCAATATTTTCACCTAGTAATTTACTAACTTCTAGATTTATTGGTATTGAGATACCTAATTTTTTAAGATTTTCAATATTTTCATATATTTCATATGGATTTAATATATTTACTATCTTGTGATTATGGAGTATCACTATCCTATCTATCAGATTATCTTCTATAAATCTTACAACCTCTCTAAATCTATGTTCTATAAGTATTGTTGTTTTACCACTACTCTTCAATATTTGTAAAATATTTTTAAATTCTCTACAACTTCTTGAATCTAGATGTGCTAGTGGTTCGTCAAGTATGACTATTTTTGGATCTATTGCTAATATGCATGATATTGCTACTTTCTGAACTTCACCACCAGAGAGTTCACTAACTTTTTTATATTTTAAATTTTCTATATTCAATATCTTCAATAATTTATCAATATCTTCTTCATTTGCTACTCCTTTAATATTTTCTAAAACTGTCTTAATTTCATCTATAACTTTAGTAAATATTATTTGATCATATGGTGATTGTGCTAGATATGTTACTACGTGTATTATGCTGTTAATATCTTCTACTCTTGGATCAATATCACATACTTTTACTATACCTTTAACATAGGCTTTCTCGATATGTGGAATTACACCACTTATCACTTTTCCCAGTGTTGATTTTCCTGATCCTGATTTTCCAAGTATTAATACTGTCTCTCCTTCATATAGCTCAAGTTCATCTACTGTTAGTGCTGATTCGCTCGATGATGGATATCTTACTTCTAGATTCTTAATTTCTAAGATTGGCTTATTCATGAATAACACTTCTCAAGTAGATACTTAATCTTAACCCAAGTATGAATCCTATAATTGAGTATATTGTCATTCCCACAACGTACATAGATACATACCAATCTGCATAGAATAGTCTATATAGAGTCATGTATAGCATAAGATCAACATAGTTATCTATAAATGTTGCAGGTATGAAGCTTAGAATACTTCTAACAGTATTCAATTTACCTTCTCCATATGCTCTAAAAATTATGAAGAAAAGTTCGTAAAACATTGCTGTAGTAGATACCCAAAGTAATGATAGTATACTCATTCTACCAAAATAGAGCACGTTCAGGATCCATGTAACAAACATTATTATAGCAAACGTACCATATCTAGGTCTTAGCGATATTGCAATTCCATAATACATCATTCTAAGAATATCATAAAACAATCCCCATAACACCCAGTCAAAAGGACCTAATATTGATGCTATACCCCAAATCATATATCCTGGAATTACAGCCGTTACAAATATTAGACAGCTAATTAATGCACATGTAACTAACTCTTTAATATTAATATTTCTAAATGACTTTACTAGAAGTATTATGAATATTGGAATTGCTACAAGTCCTGAGAATAGTACAAGTATTAATGCAATTTTTTCAAGACATATAATCTTTATTGTATATACTTTCTTAAGTATTGGAGTATTACTTCCATATGGATATACATATATTACAACTCTATACTTACCAACTATTCTTAGAGGATCTTTATATGTCCAAAGTTGTATAATCTCTCTACTATTACCTTCAATACCTTCAAGAGTTATTATTCCAGCTTTTACACCAAATTGAGCACTTTCAGGACTAACTGAGAGTATTGGTGCAAGTTTTCCATTTGGAGTTTCTATAAGTATTACAACTGTGTAATATCCACTACCTATCAATCTTATACACATGAATCCTATAAAGTGTGGATGTACTTTTCCTGTAAATCCTGATACAATTTTTAATATTGGATTTATACTTCCAGGAACTATGACATAAGTATACTTTTCAAGTTTTGTATTAAATTTACATAATGAGTCTGATGGAGCAATCAATTCTACATCAATCTTCTCTGTACGATTTACTTCAATTATCCTATACGTGCTATATTCATAGTCTGTACATCTAACATGTAGATAAAGTATACAGTTATGTTTTGTTGTTATTACTTGAAATTGAACTACTTTCGATATGTGTAATATTGGTAATGTTAAAATCTTTTCAATATATGTCGTATTTCTATTATTGTAAATCAGTATACATCCTCTTGATCTTAAATATACTTTACATATTTCTGATTTTGTTGTATTTGATTCAAGTATTACATAACCATTAACTATCTGGTTTGGAGGTATGTATATTATCTTCTTGCTTATTCCCGGAGGTATTTGTAAATTAACTATTACTGGTATAGCTTTTAATGTAGTGTTTAATATTAAGAATGTTAGTACTAGTAGAGATATTATGTTTAATATTTTAATGCTCTTCACGGTCTTAGGATGTGACTATTTTGTATACTCTTAACCTATATTCACCAACTATATGCATTGGCTGTGTTGGTGATTTAGCAGTATTTACAAGTCCTGTAAGTATGAATATCTTAGAGTCGTATGCTGACACATCTACAGGTATTCCAAGACCTTTCAATACTGTCAATATTCTCAATACTCTACGTGGTTTACCACATACATCCCATACATATACACCACTTAGAGATGCATCTCTACTAACCCAATTTATACCAATACTACCAACTAGGTAACATCCTGTGAGTACGAATGGTCTAACTTTACCATATGTAGGTTCACCATAGAAGCAGTCTATGTATACTAGATCTCCATTATTCAGTGTAAATACGAACAGTTTTGTACTGTTTGGATGTAATTCTATTGGTCTTTTAAGATATCCTGGAGTCCAACCTACAGAATATGTACTGCCAGTATATACAATAACGTACTTATCTGTAACTGCTGCAAGACCTGCATATGTGTATATGTATGTCTTAACTATCTTCATCTTCAAACCTTTATGTAGTGGTATCATTATTGCTTCAGTCTGTAAGAACTGTACTATACTTCTCTTCCATACAATTACAGGTCTCTTCTCTTCAATACTCTTCAAATTATCTAGAACATATATCCTACCTTCACCTGTAACAACTATCAAATACTTACCATTATCAGCAAATGAAAGACCATTCCATATGGTTGTGTGATTTATGTATGGTATTGGTGGTGTTGGTGAAAATGTGTATAGTGTCTTTCCACTATAGGCATCTATAACCCATACTTTACCCATGTGATATTCAACAGGATTCTTAGCATATACTCCCCAAAATGATGCAGCTGCTAGATATCTACCGTTTCTAGATATTGCAAGTATAGGTATGTCAATATATGCAGGATGTTCTCTAGGCCATACCCAAACTACTCTATGATGTACTATGTCTATAGCAACTATCCTAGACCAATATTTGCTTGTCCAAGTTGTTACATAGTAGTGTCTATACTTCTTAGCAATTTCAGGATATATCTTCGCTAAATCGTACCTAACTAAGGTATATACAGCATATTGAGTTTTTGGATTAACATATCTCTCGACAACTGTTACATATATTATAGAGCCATTAGGACTTAAAACTATGTAATATGGAACAACTCCAAGCCATGGATTTTTAATAATTGTCTGAACTGTCGCATTTGATGGTCCTTTAACAAATTTGTCGAGTTCTAAACTCCATACAATTTTCCAAGTCTTAGTATCGTATATTTGTAGAATTCCTCTTCTACACCATACACCAACAATCATGTATTTTCCATCAGGTGTAAATCTTATAGTTCTAGGAATTTCACCTAGTGGAAATACAATCTTCTTAATAAGACTGCCTGTATCTGCATTAAAGATATATAACTCTCCTTTAACAGTACCAACAACAACATACTTACCATCTGGAGATACTGTAACATATCCTTCAAAAAATGTCCACCATGTCCAAACTCTGTAGTATATGCCATTTCTAATAAGCCAACTACGCGATATCAATATTGGTGATTGCCATATCAATTCTGCTCTAGGAGTAACAACTTTAACCTTTGTTATAACTTTCGGAACGCTAGTAATTGTCTTATTAATACTTACAACATGTCTAGGTTTTACATATCTAGTAGGTTTATAGACATATAATATTGTTAATACTATAGCTATGATAATTACTACGATACCTATAGCTATGCCAACTTTGGTCTTTGAAACCATGAATGATAGATTATTTAGTAATCTATTAAGTATTACGATAGGAGACATTAGTAGAGCTATAGTACGTATATTGCCATTAGTAGAGCTAGTACATTCGTGAATAGGCTAGTACATAGATCAAACATTATCCATCTAATAGCTAGTCTAAATCCGAATAATGATGCTCTATATGGAAGATAATGTCTAAAATGTACTATAGGTATTGCTATTAAATTTCCTGTAAATATTGTAATAAATACTTGCTTTAATGTTATAAATCCCTGATTAAAGAATGTTCCTGCTAAGTATAGTGCTGTTAAGAAGTGAAATATTTGAACCATAACAATACTAATCATATACGTATTAAAGCCGAAGTATTGGAGAAGTGGTTTTATAAAGTTTGTAATCATGTTAAATATGTTAAATATTATTAATATACATACAACTCCTGTAGCTATTGAAAATCTTATTGATATTCTTTTAAACATTGATAATGTCTTCTTAAAGCTAGAGTATAGAATTTCTTTTCTACTTCTTCTAACTCTTCTATTATTTACAAATCTGTCTATTGGGACTATCTTTCTTCTCTTTGATACATATATTGCATGTATTATAAGTCTTGTAATTGATCTAAATAGTCCAAATGCTAGATATATTAAACCTCCAACTACGCTAAGTACTGATATTGCTATTGGAAATCCAAATCTAAGTGTGTCACATAGCTGTGTTATTGGTGATGTTAAGATTAGTATTGGAAATATATCATCATCACTCAGACTCCTCTCCTCTTTCAATCTTATAAGCATTGTATAGCTTACTGTTGGACTTATAAATGCCATACTTAGACACATTAGGTATGGTTCAGGTATTTTGAATAGTCTTGCTAGTGGTTTTACAATATTTGAAAGTTTGTTAAATATATCAAGTTCATATAATATATTTACAATTAGTAAACTTGTAAATATTAGAGCTAGTACTTCTATAAAAAATCTTAATAATGTCTTAACTATGTATAGACTTTCCATTCTTACTAAGAGAATTTAAGTATCTTCTCAATATTTCCCACTTTCAACCATGTACCTACATCTTGAACTAAAGACTTAATTAGTCAGTGTAGTATTATTACAGTAACATGAGAGAAGCACAGCTATATAAGTCTATAGGTAATGGAAAGGTTATGTGTCTTGCATGTGCTAGAAGATGTAAGATACCTCCTGGTCTTCATGGTTTTTGTGGTGTTAGATGGAATATTGGTGGTAAACTATACTTAATGGTTTATGGTCTCATATCTGCAATTGCTGTTGATCCAATAGAGAAGAAGCCACTTTATCAATTCAACCCTGGCTCTATGGTATTGTCAATATCTACATTTGGCTGTAATTGGATGTGTAAATTCTGTCAGAATTTTGATATTAGTCAAAGAAGACTTCTAGAAGGATTTCATATAACTCCTGAAATGCTTGTAGAACTTGCACAATCATATGGTGCACAGGGAATAACATATACCTATAATGAGCCTACAATATTTATAGAATATGCATATGATACAGGAACAATAGCTCGAAAAAGTGGACTATTCAACACATTTGTAACTAATGGATATTTCACAGATGAGGCTATAGATCTTCTATCAAAGTTTTTAGATGCTGCTACAGTAGATATTAAGGGTAATGCAGATCCAAAATTCTTAAGAAGGTATTGTGGTGTTCCAGATTCTGAACCAATATTTCAATCATTAGAAGAGTTGAAGAGGAAGGGAGTGTTTATAGAAGTTACAGATCTAGTAGTACCACAGATTGGTGATGATCTTAATCAAGCTAGAAAATTGTGTAGATGGATTGTAGAACATCTAGGACCTGACACACCAATACACTTCTTAAGATTTCATCCAGATTATGAACTTCTAAATCTACCATGGACACCTATAGAGACACTTGAAGAACATGCAAGAATAGCTAAAGAGGAAGGTTTGAAGTATGTTTATGTTGGTAATGTTCCTGGTCATCCACTAGAACATACATACTGTCCAAACTGTGGAAAAATAGTAATAAAAAGATATGGCTTCGATATACTTGAAGTAAATTTGAAAGAAGATAATAGATGTGCATACTGTGGATATAGATTGAATATTGGTGGTAAAGTTTGGTCAACATGGAAGCTTGAGAACAGGTTTAGATATATACCAATATCATCATTAACAAGATATGTTAGAATAGATATATCAAGTATAGCTAAGAGAAGTTGAGAATGGTTGAAATATATGTAGGCACATCAGGATGGGTATACGATTGGAATCCTCAGGGAAAATTTGACTGGTATGTTAAAAATTCTGGACTTAACGCTGTTGAGCTAAACTCATCATTTTACAGATTTCCATTTCCAAATCAGGTAAAGTCATGGTTTAATAAAGGTAGAAGTCTTAGATGGTCTATAAAAGTTCACAACTCTATAACACACTTAAGAAAACTTTCTGAAAAAGCATTAGATACTTGGAATAAGTTTTATAATATTTTCAAACCAATGGATTCAATAGTTGATTTTTACCTATTTCAAATGCCTCCAAACTTCTCAGCAACTGAGAAGAATATTGAGAGAATTAGAAAGTTTTTTGAAAATACTGGCCTTGGAAGTAGATTTGCAATAGAGTTTAGACATAGATCATGGTTTAATGATAACACTGTGAAGTTTTGTGAAAAACTTGGATTAACTTTAGTATCTATAGATGCGCCTATTGGAACGTGGATAGTATCTAGTAATGGTATTGTATATTTGAGACTTCATGGTAGAGGTGAGTGGTATGCTTATGAGTATAGTTTTGATGAATTGAAATCTCTAGCTAAGATGATTCTAGATTTAAGTCCATCTAAGATATATGTATTTTTCAATAATGATCATTGGATGCTTGAAAATGCTAGAACTATGTTAAAGATTTTGAGAGAATTATGTTCTTAATCCTAGATATATCTGCTCTTTTGGTTGTTCTCCTCTTCTAAACAACTCTATACTCTTCTCTACAAGTTCTACAAAATCTTTAACATACATAACTCTCTGACCTACACCATGTACAGCGCTTATGCCTGGAACATCTATTTTAGATATTTTCAATGCTGTACATATGTCTGAGTATACTGGACCTACAGGCATTCCTGTTATTAGCGTCTTATCGATTACTATGAATCCCTTTCTATCTTTTAGAACATTTGCAATATCTTCAACAGGTAGTGGTCTTAGAAGTCTAATTCTCATACCACCAACACTGTACCCCTTCTCTCTAAGGATGTCTACTGCTTCTTCAATAAATCCCCATGTTGCTCCATATGCAATAACTATGTACTCGGCATCTTCAGCTTTGTAAAGTTCTACAGTATCATACTTTCTACCAAATATCTTCTCAAATTCTCTAGCAACTTCCTTAACTACTCTATACGCATTTTTCATAGCTGGTACTTGTTGATATCTAATCTCATAGTACCAGTCAGGTCCTGCTAATGGTCCCATTGTTACTGGTTTCTCAACATCTAATGTTAACCATGTTCTTCTCTTAGGTACAAATTCTCTAACAATACTTTCATCATCAGGAATTTCTACAGGCTCTATCGTGTGACTCATTAAGAATCCATCATATGCAACCATTACTGGAAGTAGTACATCTGGATGTTCACCAATTTTAAATGCCTGTACTATATTGTCAAATACTTCCTGTGCTGTTGATGATATTAGAATTATCCAGCCAGCATCTCTAGCAAGCATTAGGTCAATATAGTCACCATGTATTGATATTGGTGCTGAAAGTGCTCTACATGGAACAGCCATAACTATTGGAAGTCTAAGTCCTGAAGCTATTGGTAGTAGCTCATATGCAAGCATTAGACCTTGACTACATGTTGCAGTGAAGACTCTAGCACCAGCTGCAGAAGCACCTATACATGCACTTAATGCACTATGCTCACTTTCAACATGTATAATCTCAGCATCAAGTTCACCATCAGCAACAAACTCACTCAACTTCTCAGCAATTGTTGTCTGTGGTGTTATTGGATATACAGGAATAACATCAACATCACACATCTTAGCAGCATATGCAGCAGCGTAATTTGATGTTAATGCTAGCCTAGGCATTAGTATTTAACTATTGTAGAAATATATAATGTATTACTCTTAACTGCATCAACAGGTATATCATTTTAATGTTCTCTTACTAGTGCTATTGCTTTAACTGGACACTCCTCTGCACATATTCCACATCCTTTACAGTAGTAGTAGTCTATCTCGTATGTTATTGGATATTTAACACCTTTACTAGTGACATATTCCTTATCTAGCTCCATTATAGCACCTTCAGGACAGTATGCCCAACATATTCTACATCTAATACACTTATCCTGATCTATTATTGGTCTAAATGTCCTCCACTCACCTGTCTTAACTTTTCTGGTACTTCCAGGTTCTGTAAGTGCGCCACCTAGAGGTATCTCGTACCACTTTGGTAGACTCATTCTACCACCTTTGCTAATTTATATGCTTCTTCTACAGCCTTTTTATTAACTTCCAGTAGTCTACCTGAGAAGAACTTTTCAAGGCCTTTCAATACATCTTCAAGAGTTATCAAGTCTAGTACTCTCAATAATGCTCCTAGTATTGCAGTATTTACTATTGGTCTACCTATAGTCTTCATAGCTACATCAGTAGCATCTATATACACAACTTTTCTAAACTTCCTACTTTTCAAAACTTCTGGAATTTCTGGAGAATTTACAACAATTACAGTATCTTCTGTAGTACCTTCTAGAGTTATTGGTAATTCTAGAAGTGTTGGATCAAGTATTACTAGATAGTCTGGATTTGTTATAGGTTCTCTATGTCTTATAGGTCTAGTACTGAGTCTAGTATATGCTTTAACTGGTGCACCCCTCCTCTCAGGTCCAAATTCTGGAAATGCCTGTGCGTAAAGTCCTTTAACTATTGCACATGTAGCAACTACCTGAGCGGCAGTTACAGCTCCCTGACCACCTCTACCATGCCATCGTATTGAGATTTCTTTCTTCACTATCTACACCTATATAATTAGCATATTGTTATACTTTTTGTATTGAGATTTCTCTGCTAAATTCGACAATTATCTACACTAGATATTGTATATGTCGGAGATTATAACATTTAAAGAGTCTCTAAATACTAAGACACTTATAGTGAGTTCAAATTATGATATTGATATTTCAATAATAGTACCAACATATAACGAAGCTGATAATATTCCAATACTAGTTGAAGAGATATCTAAAAATTTAGACGGTAAGTATAGTTATGAGATTATTATTGTTGATGATAATAGTCCTGACGGTACTGCAAATATAGCATTATCACTATCAAATAGATATCCTATAAGAGTCATCGTTAGAGATAGAAAGATGGGTCTATCATCAGCAGTAATTACAGGTTTTAACTATGCTAGAGGTAGATATCTAGTTCTAATAGATGCAGATCTACAACACCCACCTGACAAGATTTTAGATATGGCTAAACTTCTAGATGAAGGTTATGATGTAGTTATTGGTTCAAGATATGTTAAAGGAGGTAGTGATGAAGGATTGAAAGGTTTTAGAAGACTAGTATCACTATCTGCTAGAATACTTGCATGGATACTAATACCTGAAAGTAGGAGAGTTAGAGATGTTATGAGTGGTTTCTTCTCAATAAAGAGAGAATATGCACCAAAATCAACAAAATTGAAAGGTTATAAAATAATTTTACAAATATTAAAACAATGTAGAATATGTAGAATATGTGAAATACCTATAAAATTTAGAAGGAGAATATATGGTGAAAGTAAGTTAAAGATTAGAGAAATATTAAACTATGTTAGAGATCTTCTAATATTATCAGAATACTTCACAATAAAGTATATAGCTATTGCATTAGCAATAGCACCAATATTAGAAATTTTAAATCCAATATTAGGAATCTTAACAATACTATTAGGAATAGTTATTAGATGGATAATATTGAGAAAGTATGTTGGTATAGGTGCTATATCTATATCAGAAATATTATCAACATATTGCAAAATTACTCTAAGAACTTTGATAGGTATGATACCTGCATGGTTTATAGCATCTGGATTAGAGCTAATTTTAGTACATGTACTTAGAGGTTGGAATAAGCTTTTTTAAGAACTTTTAAAAATCTTTCAGAAATTTCATAAGCATCATCTTCTGTAAGTCCTGGAGGTACTAGCATTGTTATAATATTTTTACAAACATATTCACAATTTTTCAAATCTCTAAAGATTAACTCTCTATATAGATCGTTAGAGTATTCAAAATATTTTCTAAATAGTGGTGCTTTATTTAAAGGTTCAGGATATGCTACTGTGAAAAGTTTTAAACCTTCATTATGTAGTTCATTTAAAAACCAATCTCTTGATTTTCTAATCTTTTCAAAGTTTATAATTATCTGTATAAGATTCCAACATGGTTTTGAATTTTTATCATATTTTTGAAATCTTAGTAGATTATCATCAACATATTTCTCAACTTCTTTTATGAATATTTCTGCAAATTTTCTTCTAGTCTCTACATAATATTCTATATTTTCTAACTGTGATATTCCTATAGCTGCATTTATTTCGCTCATTCTGTAGTTATATCCAAGCTCTACGTAGTGGTATTTCCTGTCCTCACCGTGGCTTATTATGAGTCTTGCAATTTTCTCAATATTGTCATCATTTGTAGCTATTGCACCTCCCTCACCTGTTGTTATTGTCTTTGTTGGATAGAAGCTAAATGCTGACACTATTCCAAATGTTCCAACTTTCTTACCATCATACTCTGCTCCTAATGCTTGTGCACAGTCTTCTACTAGTTTTATATTATGTTCTTCACATATTTTTAATAATTCTCTAATCTTTACAGGTATACCACCAATATGTACAGCTACTAGTGCTTTGATATTTAAATTTTTATACTTTCTTAATATATTCTCAACATCTTCAATATCTATTCCAAGAGTTTCTAATTCAATATCTGCAAATATTGGTATTGCATTATTGTGAAGTACTGTTGATGCTGTTGCTATAAATGTAAATCCTGGAACTATTACAAAACATCTCTCACATATTCCAATACTTCTTAAACATACTTGTAGTGCTGTTGTTCCACTTGAACATGCAACTACATGTTTAATGTTTAGGTATTTTGCTAGTAGTTGTTCAAAATTTTTAACATATCTATAGCATGTACCTGCAAGACATCCACTCTCTAAAACATCTTTAATATATTCAATAGCTTTTTCAGGTATGTATGGTCTATATGTGTAAATTCTCTTAGACATGTATAGACTTACCGTAGAGTACGCTATTTATAAGATCTACAAAAAACTTAACTATACAATAAGCATAATAGCACAATCTATAGAATATGTTGGATAGATATTTAAGAAATTCAGCAATCTGAGGATTACTCTTCTCAACATTAGAAATAAAAGATCTATACCAAGACTTAACACTAGGAAGAGAAGCTATAACATACATGAATGCTAACAACAAGATTATAAAAATTATAGAACCAACAACTTTTAGAAAAGTAGAAACTCCAGACATGACGTAGAAATCTAAATTAAGAAAAATAAATATCCAACACTTACAGATGATGAACCTTCCCCTCACAACAGACAAATGAAGAATGGACCGACCACTGATGATGTAACTGGGCGGGAAAGCTGAAAACTGATGAAATACGCCTACGCTGATACACCATCCAACAAATAATTATACCACATTAATTAGCACATTATCAATTCTATCAAGCGTGTATCCAGCTATGTTGAGCTTAATATGTGTATAAACGCTATTACAAGCTCATTAAGTTTTGAGAAATTGATATTCAAGATTTACAACAATTTGAGAACCTATAGACACACTTAATGCCTAGAATAGTTGTCAAGCGTGATATATTTGAAAAATACTACATCTAATAATGGCTCTACATGTGGAGTGAATCTTCAATAATGTACATACACTCCCATATATGTGAGTAAACGTATCTAATATGTGTATAATCCTTAAAGTTTACTGACGTAGCGTATCATAGATGGTAGAGGTGAGTATAGGTAAGATTAAAGAGAAGTTTGAGAAGGTGAGGTCGCTTGAGGAGAAGAGGCTTGTACTTGAGTGGGTTAAGGAGTATCTGCAGTATCTTAGGACTAGGTGGGTGCAGCTCAAAGATGATGTTAGGAGGTGTGTATGGTCCGCAATTATTACTGTGCCGCATCCTGTTTTATATTTACGGATATGTCTGTATATTCTTTCTCTGTTTGAGTTGTGCTAGTGCTCTTAGTGCTACTAGGTAGGCTGATGCAACGTGTCGGTTTACTCTCAGTTTTTTCATAACTTCTCTGTGTTCTTCTGAACTCGATGTACCTCTTGGTTCTACGGGAATTACATGTACACCATATTTGCATGCTATTTGCTCAATATCATCCATTATTCTAGGTCTAAAAATAGAGACCCAGTAATTGTAATGTACCCCCTTTCGTTCACCAGACTTTATCCATGCAAGCTTTAGAGCACAAAGCACTTCCCTCTTCTCAACACCGACGGCAAGTTCAAGTTCTTCATTAATTACGAATCTTGTGAAGAGAATATGAAGCTGTTCCATAACATAGGTTCGACAAACCTTACCTGATACACCCTGAGTCCTGAAGCGTCTAAAATCTATGATGTCCCACTCTATGACATTTCCATATTGATCAACGAGACACCAAGCAATGTTATCGCTATTTATGTCGAAACCGAGTACATACTTTACCTTGTTTAAGGGAATTACTTTGTCGACACGTTTCGCATATTTCATATACAACTCATATGGAACACTTACCTGAAGTTGAGCATATGCTGCATTTAGTGCTATGCCGAGGATGTAGAGCCTTGTATTGTAGCTTACCTTACCCTCATTTGCAAGTTCTATAAGCTCCTCTGCAATCGCTCTAAACCTAGAAGATCTTGGAGGTTTAACGTTAGTTATAGTTACTTTCTCTACCCTCTTCTTTCCTTCATCGAGAAGAAAGAGTGTACACTGTGTCAGCGAGTTAAGTGCATTCCTCCGTTTCCCCTATGTTTACAATCACCTTTCGACTCTATCATCAGCCAATTGCGTAGCTTAACATCCTGTAATTTCACTTTGAGAGCTTTACATGACTTAACTAGCTCATGTAGCTCTCTGCACACTGTTGTTGCATAGTAACTGCAGCCCGTAACTTCTTTGGCAATGTTATAGCACAGTTTGTTTATCTCCTTTTGAGATGGATAGTGGTTGAGCTGTTTTAACATGTCTAACCCTCTTTCAAATGCTTCTCTCCATCTCTCTGCAGTGTAAACGATCTTTCTCGCTAGCTCTCCATGTGCCTTAACGTAAAATATCAGCGTTCTGTAGTTACTCTCCATGACTACTCTCGGATCATTTGTTTTAGTAGTTCGCGCTCTGTCTCATTTTCAGGAATTTTCACTATGAGAAGTACAAGCTCTCCATTATGCTCAAGGAACTGCTTGTAGTATGGAGATTTGAGATATATCCTCACATCGTACTTTCCTTGCACAGAGATTTTACCGACCGCTATCTTCTCCTTCACCGAACTCCCCAGAAGCGATTTTCTGAAATCTTTATAAACCTCTCGGTGAGAAACACGACGAAGCCCGTGGGGTGGTAACCGACGGTGAGTCCCGCGGGTAGGGTCTCTGGGCTATTCCGCCCCGTTGGGAGATGACCCGTCGGGAATCCGCCCCACGAGACACGGTGATGTAGAAGGAGTTGCCCACTGAAAAATGATGCAAAACGTGCATATGCGAAAATACACAAGCATATGCACGCAGAAACCCACTGCAGTTCACAATGTTGCTAATAGCTGCACTATCTCAGATACATGAAATACGTCTACTACAGGTAACTACAAGGACTCTAGTACTGATTATTGTGTTGACGCTGGTCGAGATCCTACTATTACTACTTATCAGAACGAGAGAAATCGAGAGGTTAGAAAAGGAAATAGCTCAGATACATGACATAGTCCTTGATCCGAATATGCCAAGGATAAACTATAGGATATACATTGTCATTGGAATAGTAAGTCTAATACTGTCAATAATAGCGGCAGTACTTGCCTGGATCTTGTAAGACCATGCCAGGGACGAACTACAGGATTGACATTGTTATTGGACTCATACTGACAGCACTTACAGTACTTGCAGTAGTACTTGCATGGATATTGTAGAGTGTTGTCGTTGGTGGCTGTGGTGATGGTGACTTCATGAGTGTGTACACGTTGAAAAACTCTCCAACCCTTCCCCTACACCCTCTTACTGTCCCTGTTGTTGTCCCTGTTCGAATAGTTGCTCTAGTTCACGTAGTAGTTATCCAAATGCTTTGAGCATGTCGATAAGCTCCTCTCTCAGTGTAATATCCCACCAGAGTGGATGTGCAATGTTTAGTATCTTCTCAGCGAGTTTACGTAACGTATCGATGAATTCTTCAAGCGTTGAGACAGGTTTCACATATGCCCAGTACTTGAAGTCCCACGTAAAGCCAAGTTGACGAAGAGCCTTAAGTGCCGTCTTATCCAAATCCAATGAATATCCCGTAACTGCGATAATAGCCTTAACATCCCTACCAGTAACCTCCCTATACTTCTCCAATAATTCACGCCATTACAAGGTCAAGCCTTTCCAAACTCTCTCTCTCCACGTTATGACCCTGATCTTCCTCACCACAGCACCAGCTAAGGCATAGCCCACATTTAACCACGACCACAATCAACTACGACAACTGTCGAAGACTACTACAGGTATAACGGCTTCATTATACTTGCCGTAGTCGACGACGATCGTCGAAGAGCGTTAGACACGTGCACTATCTCGCCCCTAGCCATGTTACACATACGGCAAATGTCGAAATGTGGCACAGGTATGATGACTCCATTATACTCGCAACAATGTTCGACAGTTACCATAGATGTACCATGTGGAAAACGTGGCACTAGACTCGACTTGACCTATCGAGAATTTGTGCGTGTCAACTGTCTCTCTGTAGGGGAGAGGTGGTGAATCTACGTAGACTCGCTAGAGAGGTGGTGAAAGCAGTGGAGGGTGCACTACTAGACGTGTTGAGGACTAGGCTAGGTGTTAAGGAGGTGTATGTGGGGAGAAGGGTAATCTACGAAAGGTGTTATGAAGATGATAGAGACGTCTAGTGTGAACGTAGGGAATTACACACTAACGTCCTGAAGTTTAGCCCCATGCTAAAGCTTGTACTTGTCAAAGACATAGTTGACCATGACGTAGACATGTCCATGACAGTTAGAGCATACTTCACTGTTGGTGAACCACCAAGAATGTGCAACAAAGTTTTGGAGACACTGGAGAACTCAACAATATAATACAAAAAGCTATGTAACGTAATTTCTCATAGCATACCTCAACGAGATAGTGAATAATAGAGAAGGAAAGATATTTGAAAATTATTCTAAGTAGATGTGACTATACTATGTAGGGTTTTAAGTAACCTATTAACAATATGCAGCACTCTACTATTGCGAATATTAGTAGTGGTATATCTCTTCTTTTTGCAGCATATACTACAAGGCCTATATTACCTACAAAACATGCTGTTGCTAAGAACAATACACTAATCATTCCAACAATATCTGCATGTGCTATGTTTTGAAATATCCATTCGTAGCCATGTACTTTCAGACCTTTCACTATTTCCCAGAACTTAGTTGACGAGTACTTCCAGTATTGAGCCATCTGAGATAATGCTACGTATGATGGTAATACTCTTAATCCATATAGTATAAGAGACAAAACCATAATTGCAACGGCAATAGCCGTCATAATCTCTATTGTTCTCGCATACACTCTATACTCTTTCGGAACCTCTATACTGTTTCTCTTATCCTTATTATTTACCTGACTTCTACTCAGGGTCATGTTCTCACCCCTCTAAACGATATGTAGTCCGTGTAGTCCTTTGTATATGTCCATTATTGCCGCGAAGATTAATATTGCAAAGAACACATACTTTATGACCTTTGGTTTTGCTATGACAGCACTCCACGCACCAATTCTGGAACCTATATACATTCCCAACACTGCGGGTATCATGAGAAATGGAAGTATAGCTCCCTTTGCTAGATATATTGCGGCAGGTGCTGCGTCCGTCATGGTAATTATACATATACTTGTGGAGGTTGCAGCCTTGATCGGCATTCCCAATATTAAGTTCAGCACCGGTACATTGGCCCAGCCAGCACCTAGTCCAAACATGCCCGCTATAAATCCAACACCAACGAATGCCAACATGCCATAACCAACCCTCGTACACTGATACTCTACTACTTTTCCTAGTGATGGTTCGTACCAGGAGCCGTTCAGCTTAAGCCACCTTGAAAACCTATCTACCTGCTTTACTTCAGGAAACTCTACTCTCTTACTCACAATCATGACTGCGAGTATGAAAAATAGCAAAGCTCCAAGCGCTATCCTTATGTAGTACTTTCCTAATGGAAAAGCTTGTGTAATGTAAAGCCCAAGTACAGCACCTATTATAGAGGACGCTGTACCAACCACAACAAGGGGTAATGCTACCCTAATGTTTGCAAGTCCCGTTCTTAGGAACTTTGGGGATGCTGTTAGTGCGTTCGTAATTGCCATACATAATCCACATCCTCTCACAAAGTCCATGTGAAATGGCCAGAAAGCTGAGGTTATAGGAACAAACATTACTCCGCCACCAACTCCGGCCATTGGTGCCAACATACCTATTCCAAGAGTCAAGAGGAATAGACTTACAGGCCAGTACCATAGTGGTACAGATATTACATGCGATATAGCTGCTTGCGAAATACCTATCGTAGAGAATATCAGTGCCAGACCTACGACAATCACAACATACACCCATACATATCTCACTATTACTGGACTTGTCATGTGTTGCTGAGTGTCAAGAGTGACTAATAATATTAATCCTCTGCGCTACTGGTGTCACGAGCTCTTAAACTATTTTAAGTAAGGGTATACATTACATTCTTACTAACAAAATAAAATTAAGTATAAAGAGTAAGGGTATAAGAACAAGTGTTTATAAGCACTTAGCGAGAAGTTGTGTACATATTAAATGCGTGTATAGACCTGTTACTTAGACATGAGCTAACATCAGGGCTAGGGTAACTAAATCTAACCTTATCTAGCTCGTAGAGACTTGTAATATTCATGTTTTCATCTCCTATACATAGACCTTCAGGACGCCTCATCATTGTCGATACCCTCCCACTGAGAAGATCTAGCGGGATTCTATGTAGGTTAAGTATTGCACAGCGCCTTTACAGCCTAATCCTGTGCGCGTAAGTTTCACATCGGTTACATTGAATGTCGCAATCTCTAGGACTTATAAATACCAGATATGCGTCCATTTAAGACTTGCTACTCCTAGATCTGGCTCTAATATCAGTCCTCCATTCTTGCAGTGTTCTATACGGATCCCTAGTTTTTACTTTAATTTTCCCGTCTTCTGTGCGTTCGAGAAGCCCAGCTTAATAAGTGCACTAATGTAATTCTCTGCTATGCTTCTACTGATATTTCCTTCCTCACATAGCGTGCTAACGATTTTCTTTGCTAGTTCACTGTCTATGGCTTCCCAAGACCCAAATACGTTCACTATTTTCTTAATAGCAGAATCCGCATTACTAAGCAGGGAACGAAGAGACTTTCTAGTGATATCTTTCTCAAGCGCTCTTTCAATCATTTCCTGAACTCTTAACTTAGCTAACGACGGAGCATATGCTGTATCTAGTATAAGGTAAAGCAGTTTCGGACCGATTTCTTGAATTAACTGTTGTGCACTTTCGTAGCCTCTTAAGCATTGCTATCTGAACTATCTGTTCACCCCCCGGTGGTGTGAAAAGATGGTCTTGACCCTGTGTCCTATCTTTAAAATCTGCAACATGTCATGGACCCCACGGGGAGGAGCATAGACCTGGAAAAGATTAGGAAAAAGTTGGAAGAAGCGAAGACGCTTGAGGAGAGGAGGCTTGTACTTGAGTGTGTCTGGAAGTATGTTGAGGATTTGCGTGAGAGGAGGAGTCAACTCTACACAGAGCTCAGAGGATACCTATATGCACTATACGTCACTGTGCCTCTGAGCTTTGTCTCACTCCTCATAACACTGCTACATGATTATTCTCTGTCAATACCTCTGGTGAAGTTCATGGTAGCCACGTTCTATGTAATAACGTTAACATTGGCCATAGTGTTCACAGCTAAGACAAGAGAGCTCGCACTCCTCGAAGAGGAAATAAGCCAGATATATGACCTAGTTCTCGATCCGAATATGCCGAGGACAAATTACTGGATATATCTCGTAGTTGTGGGCATATTGACAGCGCTTGCAACAGTAGCACTAATACTCGCATGGACACTGTGAGACCATGCCAAGGATAAGCTACTGGCCCATTATCATGGTTGCTACAGCACTAACACTTGCAGTAATAATAATGGCAGTACTTGCCTGGATACTGTGAGACTATGCTAAGGATAAACTACGGTAAAACTGTACTTTCTTTTCCTGTCTTCACTTCCTGACTGTTATGACTGTCTTTTTCTCTGGTCTGCATAGTCCTACACATGTTGAGTATGTCTTGACCATGACATCTATGTTATGTCCAGGTAGTCTAGCGTAGTCTCTTACTTTCAGGACTATGCTGTTCCTGTCTTTGACAATGGTCACGTTCTTTAGAGCACCATCAGTGATCACGCTTATGGTCCAGTGATGTATTGGTAAGCTACTGCCTATCTTGACCGTTGTCTCTGATGGCTCTATCTTGAGGTAGTTGCTGTTGACAGTCCATGTCGTGACTATGCTTGTTGTTGGTAGATCCGTGACGTATAGCATGCACCTTCCCGTAAATAGGCGCTGATCGATCTGCAATGTCCTTGAGCCATTATTTGCTACTCCAGGTGGCAACACTATGCCTAGTACAGGTATCTTAATGCTGGTCAGAGTGTAGTTGTTGTAGACTATGCTGATGGTGTAGTTTCCGCATCTTAAGATGTAGCTGAACCATGTTCCTATGACTATCTGATTGTCATATACGTACCTTGGTATGATCCAGACCTTTGGCATGTCTGTACTCCACACCATTACTGGCACATGCTTGATTAGGCTCAGCACTATCGTACGCCTAAACCTGTAGTACTTGCCAAGTGTGACCTCGATACTGTACGTGATCCATGTTCTGTCAAGTAGTGCAGATTTGCTGATTAGGATGCTCGTTGCATTTCCAAGGTCTAGCCTTATGGCCTTGTCTTCAGGTAGTTCTAGCCTATATAGCCTACCTGCAGGTACTAGAAGTAGCCACGTGCCCTCGCTTAGACAGACCTCTCCGTTGAATAGGACTGGACTGCCATGTCTATAGTACATACGTCCATGCCTGATGTTTACATAGTACACATCTGCGGGATCGACATCGCTAATCCTGACCCTAACCGTTGGACATGCATGCACATAGGCTTTCAGAACTATGCCATACTGCAGGTATAGGTCTGGCGCATGTACACTGTCCCTCTGCTCCATCAGGTACTTGCTAACTACAGCATATGCCTTGTCACGGTCTAGGCGATAGTACGTGTATATTGGCTTGACGTCTAGGACAATGACTGCTGGGTAGATGTTCCAGCATCTATCTGTGATTGTTGTGAATACTCCCCAACCACGTGCACAGATCGTGATGTAGCCGTTTGGGAATCTCCACCTAAATGTGATCTCTGCCTTGCCTCTAGGTGCCTTCGATATCTCCCACGGTGTTGCTAGTCTCAGATCGTAGGTCTTTGTAACCCATGCATGTCTATCTGGATCCCAGACATGTTCAACAACCTTGTAGACCCACAGTCTGACTGGCTGCTTGTTGTCACTAACCCTGTACTTCACAGTGATTGTAGTTACCTGTCCTGGTAGTGGGTGTATAGGTGTCCAAGATATGGATAGTGTGCCACTGTGACTAAATGGGTCATGATTACCATACCACTCACATGCATAGTCATTACATCTTAAACGGTTATACCATGGGACTATCCATGTTCCATCATCTGCAATTCCTGCTCTTAGCTGTATGTGACCACCCTTGATGTTGGTGTTTGCTGACATGCCTGCTATTGCGGTAGAGCTTGCTGATATGCTTACAGTGCAGGTACATGATGCACCACAGTGATTGCAGTCACATGTGAAGCACCTTGGATCACTTACAATGCTTGCATATGCAGATGCTCTAGCATACAGATAGCTATCGGGCTTGTACTCACTCACGGACGTGATAATAGCCCACCTATAGTCTCCACCAGCTATGGTATAGGTCACATACCTATCCTCACCACCATACTCAGGAACTGTCGTACTCCAACTACCAGACCACGAATCGCTACTAGACGTCCTCTCTAGATTAGCCGTCACTCTCTTGTTGATGTAAAACCTGTGCTTTACCTCGCGGTTGAGCTTGCTTATGATAGGCACGTTTCCGCTACCATATATGTGGTAGTCTACGTGTAGGCTTGAGACCCTGGACATGGCATATGCATCTCTGCTGTCACTAGTCTCACAGCCACAACTCTCACTCCTGCTAACTTCACCACCAGCAGATGCCTTGACAAGTGCAGATGCAGACACTCTGATACTCGTCTCCTGCAGCCACAGTCCAGCACATATAGACCAGCCAGAACCCTCCAACGCGGGGATTCTCAAAGTACCGAAGAGTAGGATCCTCCTCCAAGTCTTGGAACTCCCCCTCAGACTACCTGAACCACTATCAAAGTCGGAGTCGCTTGACCTACCGCTGCAGCTTATTGATGAGCCAGTACACTCCCAGTGACCTTCCACACACTCACCAGTAGTCTCATTATACCTATCACAGACATAGACCCACGAACAGTCACACCTACACGTCCTATATGCAGATGCGGAAACAGACACAGACACTGTCCTGGATTCACTGTAGGACACTGACAGAACATTACCAAGCCAACCAGACAAAACAATAGGACAAACACCAGAAACATTACCAACAGTACCATTCCCATAGTATGCTACCTGCCTAGCAACACTCCTCGAAACGTTAAACACAATCACTGTGAACGTAGAGTTAACATACGTCCCAGTCCAGTTAACAAAAACATACCCCCTCCAACTGTCAGGTGCTGTCAATGTGAGAAGTGAATTACAGGGTACTGCAACTGTGAATGGTGTCTTTCCAATACCTGCAGAGTAGGTGGTGTTATTGAACCTGTCGACGTAGCTTATGGCTACATGCAGCTCATTGCCACGTACATCTCTAGCATACACCTTCACAAAGCATAGCCTAGTCATGAGCGTGCAGTTGTAGATTGCGAATACGCTCCATGCATGCGTATCGGTATTCCAGGTAATGCTGCTGTGAGTAGTCTCCTTGGCAAGAAGCCAATCATTGCTAATACACGTACTTGAGTCGTCTCTACACTTCCACAGTGTTAACTTAGCGAGTCTACACTCTGCATATAGCGTACCATTGAGATTAACCACGACTCTTCTAACAACAGCAATGTTGTACGTGTCGTTGACGCAGACCCAATTCTCGGCAGGGAACTTGCCACGATAAGTGATGCCCGTGGCTAAATGTGTCAGAGACCAATTGCCGATGTTGTTCAGGGTTAGGACTGCCGTATGGTTGAGATAGACTATGCCTATTGATCTCAGGTACAGCATAACCAAGCTACGGCTGCTATTTAACGTACAGATGTAGCGTATGGTCATGTTCCAGTCGCTAGGCAATGCAATCCTGAACATGTCTTGAGCAGCCCTGCAGAACAGGACCAAGCTACCACACCTCTTAGACTCGACAGGGCACCACGTGTCGTTTAGGCATCTAGATGTGCCTAGTGGCACAATGAAGCTCCTAGTTACGTTGATCTTGAAGACCCTGTCAGGAATGGCATAGTACACGTAGTAGCTGTAGCCCGTCCCGTAGGTAGGGACAGGCCACCTCGTGAAAGCACTAGACGGACCAAGCACGGTCAGTGACCAGTAGCTTGTGGGAACCCAACCATCAACAATACCAACACCCGGCAAATTCACTGGAGACCCATTAAGCCAGTAAGCCCTAGCAGAAACACCCAACACTAGAGTATAGAAGTAGTGTATCGATGTGTTAGCGCTAGACCATGCTGGACCATTAAAGCGGTATATATCTATCCATGATGCTCTCGTGACTAGTGGTCTAAAGCCGACGCCTCTACGCGTTTTTGTGATTGTTCCAGGCCTGTTATGTCCTTCAACTCTAAGTACGTGGTTTCCAGCTATCGCTGTACCAATAATGTTTTCCAGGTTTAGAATAGAGACGTATAGCCTATACCTACCCATCGACGTACTAGTATAGACATGATGCTCCTCAAAAGCCCAAACAAAAACATCAAACCAGACATAGACACTTGAACCAGCAACGTTCCTAAACACGTATGTAGTAGAAATTGTGCTATTGCAGAATGGCCATCCTGTTGTTGACGCTATACTACAGTTCTTGTCTGACAAAGTCAGACTTTGCTTGCTGACAGTTAGCACTATCTCAGGTGTGTAGAGACCAGCTGGTACATACTCATCGGTGACCTTGTTATGTGCCCACTTGTAGGCATCTATTATTGAGACATTCACAGCAAAATCACGACACTTTTTGCAAGGTCCTGGCGTTTTTGGTATGGTCCCGACAGGTCCAGCTGTCGAATAGTCTAGCTTACCTATAGGCGGTAATGTGCTTGCATGTATAGTGTGTAAAGTTGTCGGTAGTATGATAACTGCTAGGATCAGGGCTAGTGTAAGTGGAGTACGCATGCAAAAAGGTGAATTTTAAGAACCTGAAGACTTGTAAACGAAAAGAGGGTCGAGAAGAATGCTGAGAGTGATGTGTACTAGTCTAGGACCTTGAACTTGAATGTGACTGTGCCTGCCATTGATGGAGCTAGCACATTCTGCGCCATGGATTTACCAACGATCTGTATCTCGACTATTGTCTTTCCTGCATAGAGTATTTTCAAATCGCTAACATGCGTTTTACGTGGCTTATAGTACAAGTCACATCTCACTATGTTGATACTTCCTGATTCTGCAGTCAATGTACAGTTGTAGGTTTCGTTCACGAGAATGCTAAGGTAGTAAGTTGTTTCACTAAGTGGCTTGTATATAACAACGTAATTACCTGATGCATATACGATTAAGCCTAACCGTCCTAAAAGTGTAAGGAAAGGACTAGTCTTGTAACCACGTATAACGGGTATCCTCGTCACGTTTATCCACATTACAAGACCATGCTTAAGCACATTCACGTTACTCCATGTATAGACATACGCATGTGGCGAATCGACTTCATATACTACGCCTGGCTCTATATTGTAAGTATGTAGTCCAGCTGGTTTCAGCACGATGATCTTGGGTTTATGCACATTCCAAGGCAATGGAAGAGACCTAGCGATCCTAACAGGATTAAACAAGCCAAACTTCCACAACATTGCTAAGACAACGACCACTGCAAGTGTTGCAACTATTGCTATGACCTTTCTCGTGGTGTTCATGGTCTTTACCCAAGTTTTAACTTTGGGTTTTTCCTGAATTTAAGCTCATGGTCATGCAAGTCCATTCTTAAAGACATTAAGAATGGAGTTTCAGGATGGTGGGTGTACGCATGTTAATAAACGGGTTTTAAGAGGGAGATAAGTTGAATTGTTTTGTCACGTCACGTACTACAATCCTCACAGTGTACTTTACAGGCAGCCTCTTTGAAACAAAGCCAAAGCGTGGGGAATGTTCGACAATACCCATCTTTGTGACAAAGCCAGACTCAACATCAAGTGCAAGTGGAGTATCCATACACTTGTTAATGTCCGACACTATCCATCCATACTTCCTCTCATACCATCCTCCATGAGTTAATAACTCGTACACTGTCCTGAACTTCTCGGGTTGGAATGTTAGGCAGTGCATGAGTGTGTTGTTTATGTATACGCAGACACGTTCGTCCTCTTTTGACAGTTCGTAAACTATCACTCTTGCATTGGTGGTAACATTTGCGTAAAGACCAGCACCACCACACCTGAGGCTTATAGCTACCTCTACGCCTCGTGGTTTATATACATCGATTTCATATACGTGACCTATCTCTAGCCTAAGACTGCCTAGCCATACCTCTGAGTCATTTGCAAGACGTATAATATATAGCCTACCTAGCTGTAGTCCATGTACAGTACCAGAGCCGATGTAGTGATTTGCTATGTACACTGTCCCATTTAGTGCTATAGAACAGTCGAGTCCAATGCCACACTCTATGCCTATTAGCCTAAGAGGTACTCCCCATATAAGATTGATAAAGTATGGTAACAGTCCGACAATCCATAGTACCACAATAACAATAACGAAAATGCCGATAGCCACCACGAGTTTTTTCGAGCTCATGGTCTTCTCAAGGTTTTAAGAATGGGTTTTCTTGTTTTTGTTCTTGTCGCCCGGGTGGTATGTTTTTACGATGTTGTCAATGTCTATGCTGTATCTAAGTTTTAGGTCTATGCAAGATACTGTGCATTTGTCTGCAAATTTGTGATATATGAAGCATGTTTTGCATCCTCTCCTATCTATGTATATCCAGACTCTGCCTTTTCTACCACATTTTGGACAGGTCACCTCTATGTTAGTCTTGATGTAAGGCACCATACTACACGTGTGGTAAGGCTTATAAGCTAGATCAAAACATACCACCCGGGTGGTATGGTCAGGGTGTCAGAAATCGACGATATCGTGGGAGAGCTCATCCCCCTAATCATCAGATTCTCAGCTGATCTAGAGGCTAAGTTGAGGAGGCTTAACCTAAATGTGAATGTTGACAAGGTTAGAGAAGTTAGGAAGATAATGTTTGAACTGCTTGAAGAAATTGCAAGAGAGTTGAAACAACTTGACATCACGATAAACGGGTAGTCTAGAGGTGTTCCCATGGTTGAGGTTTATCGTGCTGCTAGTGTTAGGGTTAGGCTGTCAGATCTTCCACATGATGTTAGGGAGAGCATTGTCAAGACGTTCAGCATCTATGAGAGATGTTATACACACCTGTTCTGGTGTGCTAGACTTGGCATAGAGCCTGACCCTAACGTTGTTAAGCTTGCTCGTTCATTACCATGGAACTTCTACTGTTCGCTTCTAGATTCTAGAAGTCCACTGTACCAGTTTAGGCATGTTCCTAGCAACGTCAAGAAGAGTCTTGTCAGAAATGTCGTCAAGACTACTTGCCAAGTCATTTGGAACGTTACGCAACGTAGGAGGTATCGTGCTGTCACGGTTGACCTTGTCAACAATGTTGTTGAGGTACGTGGCTTCTCGAGGATCATAAGGATCCCACTGTCTAGAAGCTTCAGGAGGTGGATACTAGACGTGTTACGTAGCTCTAACTTCGAGGCATCTTTCCATGCTCAGCTTATCCTAGAGAGGAGGCTGAACGGTGATCCCCACTATCTGAGGATTACCGTTGTTGCGTCTAGGCGTGTTGACCTGTCTAAGCTGAGGATCGATCTTCCTCTCAGATCTGGTAGGTGGACTATCCTTGCCATGGACGTAAACTCTACACGTGGTGTAAAGTGTCTCTATGCTCTGCTAGATCTTGACCGTGGTGTATGTAAGCTACTTCAGGACCCTAGGTTTAGACCTCCTGGACATGCGTATAGGCGTGCATATGCGTCCAAGCTTAGGAGTCTCCTGAAGAGGCTTCAGAACACATGTACAATAACTGTCTCCAAGATGAAGCTGTACAGGTTCTTGTACAGGATGACTCTTAGACGAATATCTAGGCTGAATAGACAGTGGTGTCGAGACACTGTGCACATAGTTGTTAAACGTCTCCTGAGGTACTGTAGAAAGCATAGAGCTAGACCGCTAGTCCTACTTGACGTTCCTGACTATGAGACGTTGCATGGTGATCCTAGGCTACAGGGCACTCTACTACGCTTTGTTAAACATCTTGAGAATAGGCTACTATGGTATGAGGTGCCTACCATGAGGATAGTTGCATACTCTAGGAGATGTCCACTCTGTGGAGAACCTATGGAGAAGCTCTATGAGACACGTAACGTCAGGGCGTACATATGCAAGAGGTGTAGAATAGTCCTAGACAGAGACTACGTTGCTTGCCTAAACGCGGTTAGGCAAGTACTTCCTGAAGACATGGTCTTAAAAATCCTTCAGTCTCTCATACGTGTGAGGTGTCTGTCTCCCCAGACGATGAGGGTATTGCCCGAGTCTGGGGGTACCCCACACCCCGGGGACTGACAGGATGAGGCCAGAAAATGCGGGTCTTGAACAGGTGAGAGAACCCGCACAAAAGATGAAGGACAAGCCCCGGGCCTTCAGCCCGGGGAAGGGGGTCACGAGGTCAAGAACAGGTGAGCAAAAGGAGAAAGAGAAAGAACGTGTTATGAAAGTGGCTCATACCTGATGATTACTTGCGTAATCTCAATCCTATGTGTGCAGGTCTGTGTGTCTGGGTCACATATGATTGCCTTTGGATTATCAACACCGCCGGAAATACCGCCAGATAGGTATCTAGAACACTGTTCTGATACCAGTACTGCTGTTTCTATGCCGTGAAGTTTTATGCGTATGACCTTCTTCCCTAGTCCATTTGGTACTATTGTCGCTTCTACGCCATTAGGGACAGTATGCATAATCTTCCTCACTCCAGGTCCAACAATGTAACATCCTACGAATGTGCCATTCACGTATAGGCACAGCTTGTCTGCTATGACCTTACCATCCTTAACCACAGGCCACCTATCAATAATGTACCTACCCGAAACATTGAATGGAATAGCCACTCCAGAACAGACTAGATCGACTTTAGGATTTACACCTGGGTATGGTATCTCTACGATTACTTTGTATGGCTTAGATGAGTCTAGGTTGATTGTATACAGTACTGTCGTGCCTGGCATTATTGTGATGTTGTATGTCTTGCCTATACCCATCCTAAACGTGTAACTTTCCCCAGAAGCAACAATCGTGACATTACCACCCCAAGGCAGTGCCTTGGCAAATCTGTTAAACACACCGAACTTCCACAGTGTTGCTAGGACTGCAATTGCTGCAAGTGTTGCAATTGTTGCTATGACCTTTCTCGTGGAGGTCATGGTCTTCTCAAGGTTTTAAGAATGGGAGAAGTCCTAAATTTAAGCTCATGGCTCTGCAGGACCATTCTTAACGTCTTTAAGAATGGACTTCTCAAAACCTTAAGAATGGAGTTTCAGGATAGTGAAGCCCCGCCCCTACAGGACGGGGAGGGGGTCTCTTGGGCGTAATGCCTATTATGGTCTTGGTGTTATTATTGTTCTTGATGTCTCTGGATGTTGATGCGATTTACAGTATTGTGAATAGGATATTGAGGAATGCTGAGGAGATTATAGATCTCATTGATAGGCTGGAGGTTGAGTTGCTTAGGCCTGAGTTGGAGAGGAGGTTGCGGGAAGAGGAGGTGTCTATAGAAAGTGTGAGAGATCTCAAGAAGCTTGTGGAGGAGGACTACTAGCTATCTCAATCTCCTGTAGATGGATCTTCTATGACCAACCCACAGTAGCACAACTGTACGCCTCTCCTCATCTATGGTATAGATGATACGGTAATCACCAACTCTCCAACTGTAAAAATTGTCAAGCTTCTTTCCCACGTATGGATTTCTCACAATCTCATCAATAGCCTCAATTATCCTATCCCTAACATTTGGGTCAAGCCCTTTTAAATCTCTAATAAATGACCTCTTCACAACTAACCTCCAACTCACAGAAAAGGCAAGAAAAGGAGGAAAATATAAATAAAACACGAACCCCAGAAATTACAACTAACTCTTAAAGACGTTAAGAATGGACGTTCGGGGAATATCCAAGATGAGGAGGGTCATCGAGATGAGGAGAAGGGGGTCACGGGGGTCAGGCTTTTTAGGTGAATGGTATGTTTATTAGCTCGGTGTGTGGTGGAGGTTGTCTTGTTTGGGCGTGTTAGGGGTTTGCCTGAGGATGTTAAGGCTAGGCTGCGTAGGTTGTTTACTGAGCTTGCTATCCTGCTTCTGAAGACTGTCAATGAGACTTCCATACAGAAGCTTCTGTGTGCTGCCACGTTGACGAGAGATGGTTCAAAGCTTGAGATTAGTCCGATGGTTGAGCTATTCAACTTCAAGATATACAAGTATGGACCGTATGACCACGATATATCACGTCATCTTAGAGATATCACGGACGTGAAAGTACATGCATGTGATGAGGATGTTGTCACGCTAAGACTAGAACACGACCGGTTCTCTAGGTCGGACATTGTGAAGAAGATTGTTGCTCTATGTGATGAGTATGGCATCTCCGAGGTATGTGAAGACTACGTTCGTAGGCTACATAACCTAGCCAAGATCTACGGTCTAGAAATTAGGGACCTGGTATACGATCTGCTTAACCTAGATGATGATAAGAAGGTTCTTCTGCTCGACATGTCTCTGAGAGACGTCTTGAAACTTCTCGGTCTATACCCTGAGATGTCCTACGAAGATGCTCTTAGGGATGTACTTGGAGATGAGCTGTACAGCGAGGTCAGAAAGATCCAGGAAGATGTTCGTAGGCTAGGTATTAGAAGAGAGGAGCCACTGGGAAGGGGGAGGTGGAGTGTCTCGTAGAGTGGGGTGGCAAGGTTCAGGATACTGATAGATGTGCCATGTCTACCAGCCTAGGCACATATTAACATGTATGTGAAGATTTTTCACAGCCCCGCGGCGGGATCAGCCACAAAGTCCTTCATCACGGAGCAGTGAGTGGGTTCTCGTTGGGCCGCCCCGGGGGGTCCCGCCGCGGGGTTTTTTTCAAGATGTTTCGGGATGGGGAGGGGGTCACGTGTGTATGTGCGGGGATCGACATGTATTATTAGCTGTGTCACACGTGGAGTATGGGTGTGTCCTCCAGTGTGGAGACTCGTGGAGGGGCTAGTGTGCTTGTGTCTGATGCTAGGGTTGTTGCAGAGTTTCCAGGTGTTGTGCTTAGCGAGCTTCTCTGTCGTCAACTAGCCTTTCCACGTGTTATCTCAGCTGTCAGGCCAATCTACACGGCTCCTCCTGTGGAGCTTCGACGTAGAGGTGATGTTGAGCGTTCCTCACTACCCGCCGTGAGGTATGCAGAGAGGGCTTGCTCAACTATTGAAAAGGCGGTAAAGCTGTTGCAGGAGGGTATGCTCGACGAAGCTTGTGAAGAAGCTTGGAGAGCAGTGCTTGATAGTGTGAAAGCTCTCTCAACACTACTGTGGGGCATCGTACCGACTGGACATAGAGTGACAAGAATTGTCGTGGACAGAGTATTAGAACATCTGCGTAGTTTAAGGAAGAGGGGAATCTTGAAGAAGGATGAGAAGATTGGGTGGATCGGACTCATGTATAGAATTGGTGAAGAGCTACATGACTACTACTATGAACAGGATCGACCAAAGAGAGACATCGAGAAACGTATCAAGTGGGTCATAAAGCATGTACGGAGAGTGAGAAGGTTGGTGTATGAGCTAGCACTTTCAGCTAGCAGACCAAGAATAGCACTAGTATCTTACATTATTGAGGGAACAATCGACATAGTACACAAGATATTTTGTAAGTGCTGGAAAGTACTTGAGAGGGAGAGGCTAGGTTCGACACATGTGTAGTGTTGGAGAGACATAACATTCTACGAGCTTGTCCTTGTCTTAAGTTCTTCCCGTACTCTCTCTAATAGCTCGGCAACATCTTTTTTCAAGTTCTTAAGCTCCTCTTCACTAAGATCGCTTAGCCTCGTCATCTTCTGTACGATCATGTAGATCTGCATTATCATCCTGAGAAGCTTCCCCGCTGACGCATCGTCCAGTTTATTGACAAAGTTCCTAAACTCGTCGGGGCTTGTCAACACATCGATAACCTCACCATACTTTGACTGTATCTCCATCCACTTAGCAATTGTGTACTGTACAAGCTCAAGCACGTCCTTTATTAATTTGTAAATCTCCTCAAGCTTCTTACTAATGTCATCCTCTATCTTCCTAACACCGCTGCTTGACATATTATCCAAGAGTAGTATGCATAAACCTCTTTAGTAATTACTCCTACTGGAACCCCCATTATCGGCGGTCTATAGAGAGTTCTTGAAGCTATCTTTTAAGTCCTTTTCTTCGCTGCTGAGTGAGTGTAGCACATGTTGCTTAAATGTGTTGTAGAGCACGTGGAGTAGCTTGTCTCCACCTTGCCGACTAATGTATGCAATTAAGGTCTTTAGGTCAACCTCCCTATCATCTATCACGAACTTTCTAGTTGTCTCACGGAAGAATCTCTCTATTGAGTGTAGTACTGTGCTCCTGTGCTCGATGAGGACATCCTTGCCTAGATGTAACTCAAGTTCATGAATGAGATACATTATCACTAAGAAAAGTGTAGACGATATGATTGTATATCTGCGGGAGAGGCCGTATGTCGTCAAGAGGAAGTATCGACGAGACAGGCCTATCCTCAGTGCAAGTTCTGCAAGTTCCTTAACTCGTTCCTTCACCTTGGCGACCTCTTCTTCGGAAGCTCTTAGGAATCTAGCTATTGCTCTAGCATGTGCTACCTTTCCCCCAGATGTCAAGTTCATCAGCCTGTTCCAGTATATGCAGACCATGAGCATTAGAACCAGATACCTGTCCATCATGTTACGTGTCTCTGAGAGTCTCGGATTGAGCAGTGTCTGCATATTCTCATCCTGTAGAAGCTCCTTTACTGCACGCACTGCAGGTGTAGGTAGGCCACAGAAAATTACTTGTAAGGTGGTTAAGGGCTTGGCGCCGAGGTTCAACCTCCTGAATATTTCATAGACCACGAACATTGTGGTAGAGGGATCTGGAGGTTCTACATGGACTTCAACTACTGGAATAGCTGTACGATCTAGCCTATTGCGAAGATTCTCATCCAGCTCTGTGTAGACCTTATCCTCAAGCTCTCGCAGTACTATGCCCCTTAGTTTAAGCTCATTACTGTAGAATAGCCTCAAAGTTTCAAGTCTGTGAAAACCATCTACGACAAGCCCCCTATCATGTAGGTAGATGACAAATATTGGTGGTATTGGAAGTCCAAGTATTAGACTTTCGATGAAACGTGAAGCCTTGACAATGGACCAGGTATACTCACGCTTGAGATCAGGATCAACGTATAGTTCACCACTTTTGTACATGTGGACTAGTGTAGGTACATTGTACATCTTTGTTGAGTATATAACACGTACCTTAGCTTCCACAATCCTCCTAAATATATCATATAGTTCAGGTGAGGATTCAAGCTCGAGAGACAGAACTTCAACAGCCGATTTTATGCGCATTAAGTAAGCAGTGTCTACACACTATATATCCCTTGCAACCCGGAGATGCGTTTATATAAACACACGTATGCTACGCTTAGTAGTCCTAGCGCAGCTGTAGGTAGGACTAGACCGACTAGATTATGCATAGGGAGATGAAGAAAAAGGAGGCTGGATTTGCTTAGGATTACGCCAGGTCTAGTTTAACTGCCTTTGGGCACCATGGATAGTATGGGCATCTTGTTCTGGGGCAGTTTCTCTTTCTGTCCCATGTGACGTCTCCATCCTTATCGATGATGTATAGTACGAGAGAGATTAGCTGTAGGATGTCTCTCCAGGCGTAGTACTTGTCGACTTTCTCAAAGCCTCTGGGCGTTAGGAAGAGTGGTTTAGCAATCTTGTCCTCTACGTACATGTTCAACATGTGGACATAGGTCCACACCTGCACCATGTGTCTTAGAGATATCTTGCTGCCAGTCTTGACCTCTAGGACAACTATGCGTCCACTGCCTGGCATTAATGCGTCTACCCTACCGACAATCTTTACAGACCTACCATTGATCTGAGCCTCAGCCTCAAGCTCAACCTCGACAGGTATGTTAAGCTCCTCTTCGAGAAATGTCAGGTACTTCTCATGTATGAGGCGGCCATACAGTAGTGCGTGCGGGTTAACAGGCACGTATAGCGTATTCTCCTCCGCACCATACCTCTCTGCGAGTAGCCTAGCAACAACCGTTGTCCATGGACATTCAGCTACTGCTGACAGCACGGTAACGGGCACCCTATCCCTGATATGCACGATATGAAACACATGACCATCATGCTGCACAAAGTCATCACCAAGAATCTGCAGGACCTCTCTCCTAGACAGCCTATCTATGCTGCGCTTAGTCTCATCAAGATCAACAACCTCATGTAACAGTGGCAGTCTCCTCTCCGTGGGGGTCATGTTCCTTAGCCAGTTTTAAGACCCAAGATCCAGAACATCAACATCAGGACAATTCTCTAGCAGGTCCCTAGGCACAGCAGCAACATCGCCACGCCTATACACGCCACAGTCAGACCTGAAGAACACGATCACGAGATCGTCAGGGCCAATTAGCCTCGCTGTGCCTCGATTACTATTATTTTCATTACTACTATTATTTACTAGATTACTATTATCTAGGTTGTTGTGACGGTGTTGGTGATTGGGACTTTCGTCTACTTGACTCTCGAGGTCTTGTATGAGTTTCCTGAGTTCTTGCTCAAGGTCGCTCTGTCTCGACTTGTGTACTGCTATGAGGTAGTTCTCGACTTCATGTACTGTGCAGTAGAAGTACGTCTCGAGGATGTGTCTGACCTTTGCCCTAAGCTGTTGGTCAGGTATCTCAATGCTTGCTATGTCTCCCTTCTCGATCTTGTTCAGGACCTCCTGAATTATTCTGCGCGTCTCTGGTACGACATCTCTGACTATCCTTACCTTGCCCTCACGCTCGAGCTCTATCAGCAGCTCAAGTACAAATTTGTCGGGGCTGTATAGCCAGACCCAGTCGTCCTCACTCCTAAGTGCACGTCCAATTATCTGGAGCAGGTTGTGCTTTGTCAATTCTCTGTACAGGTGCTCAATGAGGTCTCTACTGTACCCAACCTTCTCAAGCTTCTTAGACGCGGCTACCCACCACGGATCCTCAAGGTCAGGCCATGGACACTTCGTTATTATAATGCTGCGACACTTGTCGCCTGGCAGGTCAATTGCCCTGTATGCTCTCGTAGTTGCAACTTCCGTAAGCTTGCCATCTATGAACTCCTGTAGCTTCCTCCCATTCCAATCGATGGGGATGCTGAGGTCAATGTACAGGTAGTCTAGGTGTAGTCTAGATGTTGCAACTATTAGCCTAGGCTCGTAGCCATCCATCCTCGCTAGCCTAATCGTGTCTCTCAGAGCCCTCCTGTAGGACTCAACGTGGTCACGTCTGCCAGCTCTGAGTAGCCTACCGTACACATATATCTCAAATGTGCCTCCTAGGTAGACTAGCCCCCTGAGTCCACGTCCAGCACGTATGTACGCGTAGTCTCTCAACCCATAGACATGTTCGAGAACTGGCTCAGGTGGTGGGGTTGCTGAGATGAGGATCTTCTTTCTCCCACACATTGACAGTATGTTCCTGACATGTTTCTCAGAGTCTACACATGTGAGGACTAGACATGTGCCTCTTCTGACAGGTATGTAACTGTCAACGCTGAGCTGTACTGCACGTAGCTTACGTGCAGTCTCTAGGCACTGCCTCAGCTCCTCATCATCGGCAAACTCGTCGGGGAAGAGTGTAGCTAGGTCAAGCACAACTCTCTGATATGCATATACGAGCTCGACAACGTCCTCAGTCCTGTAGCTGTGCAGTAGGGCCCTCCTGAGCCTTCTGAGCTCCTGCTCAAGCTCGCGTCTTGCCCTGTCTGGCAGTGCATCTATGAGACTTCTCAGCATTTTGAGATGGCTCTCACAGATGACTATCCTAGGCGTGACCTCCTGTAGAACAGCATCGAACTCGTCGATCACCTCCACGTCTGCACGCACCTTCCTCCCAAGCAGAGTCTCGCATAGCCACATGAAGCTGTTCATGACGACGACATCACTGTCCTGGTAGGCAGTGAACTGCCTGTAGTATGGACAGTCAGTCTCTGGTAGACACCAGGTAGAGCCATCTATGCCGACCCACTCTGCAATTATGTTACGTTCACCTACCCTAGATCTGCCACGGACGGGGGGTGCATAGCAGGGATACTCGTGTCTTCTAGATCTGTCTCTACACGGTGCCTCACTGCAGCACAGTCCAGTTCTTGGACATCTAAAGTTATCGCGACCCCAAACTATGCCAAAGGTCCAGAACTTCTCACCATCACCAACGAGGAACCTCTCGGTGAAGTCTCTAGCTACCTGTACCTGTCTTGCCCTGTAGGGCCCCGTGTTGTAGACTATCTTCCCATCTGGACAGTGCTCGAAGCATGCCGACAGCACTATCAGGGTCTTGCCACTTCCAGGCGATGCCTCTAGGATGACGACGTCGTAGCTGTCCAGCAGCTCAGCAAGCTCATGTGCAATATCTGCCTGTGACCTCCCATCCGCTGTCCTCGGCTTCACAGGCTCGAGCGTCTTTGCATCAAATATGTGCCAGGTCATGGCTTCACCATGTCGAGGATATCCCTCACCTCATGCCACAGGTCCTGAACATCCTTGATCGAGGATAGTGACAGGACCTGCCTGATGGCTGACTCGCAGAATGTTCTTGGATCAGGTACGGACCTTGCCTTGTGCTGTAGTAGTCGTAGAAATGCAGCACCAACCTCAACTATGGCTCTAAGAGCAAGATCTAGATCGACATAGGTCCCAAGCTCGATAACCATGTCCATGACATGGTCGGGAAGGTCTACCCTGGAGATGTCTCTGCCACGTGCAGCCTCTACGAGAATGCGGAGAGAATCACGTTCACGACCATGCTGAAATAGCCTAGCTGCCTGCTCAACAACGTCAGGATCAACGTGCTCTACGACCCTCTTCAAGAGCCAAGGCGACAGCTGTCTGAGCCATCTGATGAAATCTTCAGGTAGTCTCAGAAATAGCTCAGCCTTGGATTTGGGAACCTTGAGGTCGGCAAGGTACCTCCTCCTAGCCTCCTCAACAATAGCATCACGGTGTCTGTACCAGTACTCGAAGACTGTGCGTGTGCTCCTATTCAAGATCCTTCCAGCCTCCTCAGCTACCCTGGTAGGTAGCTCGCCTAGCGCAACCTTTCTAAGAAAGCCACTGCCAAGTCTCTCAGCTGCAGTACAGACAGCATCTACGACTCTACTAAGGTCCTCACCTTCCTGATGCTCACCCCTTCCTGATGGTCGCGTACCAATTGTACACCGACCATGTATTACACCACAGCCATGTTCACCAACGCGCAGACTCTGCACAGAGACATGACGAGGAATAGAATGTGTCTGCAGAGTTGAAACATCTTCAGGATGTGCTGTGGAACTTTCAACTCTGCAACTCTGACAAACCTGAGCAGTAGTACATGGTGACTTTACACCAAGCCTCCTCCTAGCAAGAGCCTTCTGAAGAAGCTCGTAGACATGTGTACGTGATAGACCTGTAAGCTTTGCAAGCTCTCTACGTACCCTCTCAGGTATTGTCCCTCTCCTAAGGTCCTGCCTCTCTACTGGCTTAGCTATCCTGAGTGCAAGCTTTAGCAGCAGATCCGCGATTAGGTCCGTGTTGAAGTGATCATCACGTCCACCCCTCCTGTACCTGTTAACTAAGAACGCACATAGCAGCGCCTCTTCTGGACTTGCCTCATAGTCAACATCGTTCAAGATTAGGACAGGTATTAGGGGAAGCTCGACCCCCTCCTGTAGCAGTTTCCTAATGGCGTTGAACCTCCTAACACCATCAATGATAACGTAATTCCTATCTACAATAATTGGAACCTTGACACCAACGTTCCTGATAGACTCGACAAGGTCCTCGTCAGGCGTAGGGTCGGAAACTGCCTCACGTGGAGGCTTGAGTTTCTCTAGGACCTCCCTGGGACTGAGGTGTGTTAAGAACATGACTTATAGGCCAATTAAAAGGGGGCTGTGTCAAGTCGCGACGTGGACTCTATGTCCATTGACACGTATCGTACACGTGCACGTCCTGGAGATGCGAGCCTTATAACTCCTAGACCGAGACATGGTGTTGAAAGTGAAGACGAGAGAGGCACCAAACAGGAAGTACATCGAGCTTGAGGAAGCGTACGTCTTCGAAAGATCTAGAGGACTAGTTGTTAGAGGACCAGCAGTGATGTGGCCAAGCTGCAAGACATATCTACGCGTGTCCAAGGGTGGGAGACAGAAAGCCAAGCTAATCATAGTCCAAGTACCGAAACACCTCGAGAACTATGACAGGTTTAGGGTAATCATAATACCAGCAGAGGAGTAGACCCCCCTCATCGGGAACCCCCACGGAGACACACCCCTCCGGGGACCAGCTATACACGAGTTAAAACGGCGTCTCGATCTTGAGAAGTTCACTATTAGGAGCATTGTCACATGGTCTTAAAAATCCTTCAGCCTGTGGTAAATGCGAGGTGTCTGTCTCCCCAGACGATGAGGGCATTGCCCGAGTCTGGGGGTACCCCACACCCCGGGGACTGACAGATGATGCCTGATCATGCGGGTCTCAAAAAGGTGAGAGAGCCCGCACAGAGGATGAAAGAAACCCCGGGCCTTCCAGCCCGGGGAGAGGTGACGGAGAGGTCCGAGAAAATCGAGTTCAAGACGGGGCTCGATGTTGCTGAGGAGAAGGGCATAGTTGTGGAAGAGGTCGAGGAGGAGGGTACCGAGAAGAAGACCAAGCGCAGGAAGGTCAAGAAGGGTAGGGAAGAGATAGGGGAGGGGAAGGTCAAGGTCACCAGAGTGAGCTTTGGGATAGAGAGGCTTGATGATGCTCTTGAGGGTGGTGTTCCTAAGGGTAGTTGGGTTGTTATTGGTGGTGAGCCGGGTACTGGTAAGAGTATCCTAGCGATTCACTTCGCAGCTGCTGGTCTCATAGCGGGGGATGACAAGGTCATCTACGTCACTACTGAGCAGGAGTTCTATGACATTGTTACACAGGCAAGACAGTTCGGGATAGACTTCATGCAGTTCAAGATCCTGAACCTTGCAGAGGTCGTACAGTGGGATCGTGCTGATCGTGAATGGACTTTTGAGAAGCCTAGTAAGACACCTGACATCGTTGTTATAGACCTCTTCGGTCTGAGTCGCGTAGCTAAGCTTGCCATGCAGGAGGAGAGGGAGGAAAAGGAGAGCAGGACAAAGAAGACGAGCAGGAAGATCTACGCTCCATGGAGTATTGACACGCTGATATATGCGCTAGACAAGGCTTATGAGGTTCTTGAGGTTGAGAGGGGTCAACATATACGCCTAATCATAGACTCAATGTCAACTTTCTGGGTTGATAAGCCAGCAATGGCACGCAAATACAGCTACCAGCTGAAGCTTACCTACCACAGGAATAACATCACGGCGTTACTGACCTGCCAATACGCAGCCACGACCAAGGGCCTCTTCGGCTTCGGAGCCGAGCACATTGCAGACGTCGTAATGGAGACGTGGATGAGCGACGTCAAGACAAGCAAAAAGCTAGAGCGCTACCTCGCAATAAAGAAGGCAAGGATGACAGCGATCAAGCACTACCTGTTCAGGATAGACTTCGCTAAGGAAGGCGACATGAGCAAGCTCATACTAGAGCCAGTACAGTGACCCCCTTCCCCGGGCCTAGGCTCAAAAACTGACAAGCGTGTAGGTGCTAACCTCGTACTACGCTACTACGGCGATGAGGTGATGCTGCTGGTAGAGGGTCAGAAGATACTTACCGCACCACTCAGCATGGTCAAGATACGCCTGGCAAAGGACGACAAGTACACAAGTGTAGGATCGATAATATCGAGGAGAAGCTACCTCGAAGTCAGCATATATGCGAGAGATATCGCAATGTGCGTCAAGGACAGGGGCAAAATAGTGCTCTTCGACACATGTAGACCCTGGGACTAGCCTACACAACTTAAAGATCTCCGCTCTTTCTTGTGTTCCTTTTTCTCACTCTATGATTATTTTGATGTGTTTGCGATATCTCCTCGCTTTTAGCAGCTCGACCAGCTGCACGATGTCTTGGTCAAAATTCTCAAGTTCGCATATCGTTACTACCCTATCATTCACTCTCTCCAACCTGATCCTCATCTTGTTGATAGGTCTAGACAGGTTAAATACCCCACCACTCTTAACGTCTTTAAGAATGGTCTTCTCAAAACTTTAAGAATGGTCTTATAGGATTGAAGGTCGTTATTAAGCTCTGTCCCTGTCCTTAAAACTTGCGGTTCAGCATGGCTCCCCACGGAGCTCGGGCTGTACCGATAGCAGCTGTTGATGGTGTCATGGTGTACCTCAGGAAGCGTATACACAAGGTTACGCAGCTGGACCTTGAGCTGCATAGTAGCGTACTGCCACGTGACTTGCATAGTGTAACTGAGCTGCACTACAGGTTTGTTAATGGCAACATTATTGGCGAGGCAAAGGTCTGGACGTACGGCTACCCACAACCTGAGACAGCGCTGATACTAGACTACTGGTGTGACATAGCTGAGCTATACGTTAAGCTACTCAAGTACGTTCTTGATGACCTCAAGATACACTACAACGTCAGGACAGTGTACCTACACACCGTACGCACAGACGAGACCGAGAAGAAGCTACTAGGCAAAACACTACGTGAACTAAACTTTGTGATGATTGACAACGAGTACGCAGTCCTAGCGCTGCCATGACTTTAAGACAGATAGACGATATACTACTCGATCCACCCAAGCTGCACTCGGCATAATACACCTATAAGCCGAGACAACTAAGAAAAGGACTTAAAAGATAGCTTCGAGAGCTCTCTGTAGACCGCCTCGGGGAGGTCTCCAATGAACCGAGGCGGCCCAGCCCCCCGGGACACAGATAGGTGAAGCCCGATAATGGGGCTCATCCCGACAGGACGGATGTAAAAATGAAGAGGATCATCGAGATGAGGAGAAGGGGGGCATTCTCCCCGCCTTTTCTTTTCTCCACTCCTATGCGTGGGCTGGCTCTGATATCTGTCCTAGCTGTCCTAGCTCTGCTAGTCATGTCGGGGATTGCCCATAGTAGCAATGTGACCAAGGTCGTGTGTGTATGTCACTGTAAGTGTGAGGTTAACGTTAAGCCAATACTGCAGCGTCTAGACAAGATTGTTAAGCTGTTAGAGGAGGAGAATAGGCTTCTAATGAACATATCGAAGAAGCTTGACAGAACGAACACGCTCATTGTGAAGAGCGTTAAGAGTATTGCATCTACCGCAGGCACAGTCTCAACATTCATAAACATTCTAAACACATCTATTACAGGTAATGCTACAAACGTCACGTTCCTACCCGTGCCCACGGGTACAGGAGTCTGTCCAGACATCATTCAGCAGATCTTTGTTGGAGTCCCAGAGTTGAGGTGCTTCGCGCCCAGCAGCTGGCTAGGGCCACGTGGAGCTGTGACCCTCGTAAATGCAAGCGTCATAGCGTTCCTAGCAGCAGTCTCCCTGTGGAGCATTGTTGGAGAGATCACGAGTGGGAGAGACCCAGCCGAGGCGTTTAGAAGATCGGGAGGACTCTTGATAAAGTGCTGTGTTGCGGGCATCCTCCTAGTCCTGCTGCCAAGCATAATATCCGTCTGGAACCAGCTTGTGTTCACAGTCACGAACTGGAATGTCTTCTATGCAGGATTTGTCGCGTGGGGAATCATGACCGTGCTGACAGTACTGCCACTCTTGGTGCCGCTTGCAGGCATCATCATCCCAGCCGTGAGCAAGATTCCAGGATCGATATTGCAGCTACACATCATAACTACAGGATTTGTAGCACTCATGCTCTATCTGAAACTGCTCATTGCACTGATAATGCAGATCTGCCTACCGATAGGCATCGCACTTCAGGAGGTACGTATACGCGCATTACGCAGTCTCGGCATTGCGATAGAAGGCACGTTCTGGGGACTGCTAGTTGGCACCCTCCTAGGTGCAGTGGTAACACAGCTGATAGGTGGAATGTATGTACATGCAGGTGAGGTTGCTGCATGGGGAGTCAAGACTCTCCTACATGCAGCAGCCGCCGCTGCAAGCCTAGCCGCAGAGTACGTCAAGTGCAACATCTTTGGATGGCTATTCCACTGCCACGTGAACTATAGTGCACTAGCACAGAAAATTGCACTAGATGCCATACAGGGACTGAATGCACTCCTAATACAGGCACCAACCCTCCTAATACTCGCAGCACTAGGATCAATAACACCACTAGTAACAGTGGCAGTAGTAATGTGGAAGAAATTCACACCACTCAACTTCCTGGACCTAGTAATAGCTGCTGAAGCAGGAATAAGATTCACAGCAGCAGAATATTACTCCAGGAAGAGAGAAATTGTGCAGCAGGTACAGCAGAGATTAGAGAGAAAGAGACTAGAGGAAGCACCAGAGAAGTAGAATAGCATGAGAAGATGGAGAGAGGAGATAGATTACGAAATAATGCTACAGATGATGGAAGAGGAAGAGGAGGAGCGTAGAAAGAGGAAGAAGCGCGAAGAGGAGGAAGATGGTGTTCCCTCAGCAGCCTACTGGAGGATAATTACGAGAAGCTCAGTGAATCGAGAAGAGGCTAAGGTGAGCAAGGGCAGGCTGATACTGCTAATACTGTTTATACTTAGCCTCCTCTGGCTCATGCTGGCCTTCTTCCTAACAGTGCCACACGTCTAGCCCCAGGTTCAAAACACGTCCCTCTTTCTCAAACCCCCATCCTGAACCTCCATTCTCAAAGCCTTAAGAATGGTCCTACACGGCCGTGGGCTTTCTCAAGCCCCATTCTTAAGACGTTAAGAATGGACGTTCTCAAAGCTTTAAGAATGGATGTTCAGGATGGGGGTTGTTCGTCCTCTTCCATGTCCTCAAGTTCTTGCAGGAGAGTCCACTTGTCTTGCAGCATCTTGATTAGGCTATGCTGCATGTCCAGGATCCTCAGTGTGGTATCAACATCCTTGTCGAGCAGCGTAAGTGCTGCTAAGCCATTTAGCAGGTCGATGAGCTTGGTCAAGATGCTCATCATTGCTCTGGCACGTGTCTCCTTGACAATCTTCTCGACTAGCCTCATGGCCTCACTGTAGGGTCTTCCTCACCTTCTCTAGGATCCTCCTCCTAGCCCTGTCAGACACTGTCTCCCTCACCACGTTCAGCACCTCTCTAAGCATCTCAACCTCAGTCCTGAGGTGGTGAGCCTCCTCGCACAGTCTAGCATTCTCCTCCAAGAGTCTAGATGCTGCACATGCGAGGCACATGCATAGGCTGAGGTAGGTCTCGTACAGTGTCCTGTACTTGGACATGAGCATCCTCGCCTGCTCAAGCTCGTGTAGAAGCCTCTCCCTCTCGTCTAGAAGCTCAACAACCTGCCTAACATACGTGTCCTCGAGCCTCCTGAGAAGCTCAACCTCACGCTCAAGCTCGACAACACGCCTCTTGAGCTCATCACGCTCTTTAGCGACCTCCTCATAGAGGCGGCGAGACACTACGGTTCTCCTACGCTCAACCTCGGTCAGATACTGCTCCACCCTGCGAATGTACTTCACCAACGCATATCCAGGGACTGGGACCTCAGTCTCGATTTCCTCCAGAAGCTCTTTCACGAATTTGAGACATCTGCTGAGCTCCTCAGGGCTAGGACAGACATCACATAGCTCACGGTAACGGCTCAGCGAGATTGTGATGTACGTGCTCTTGGCAGTCTCTTCCAGCAGCTTCCTAACTCTCTGAAGATCCTCACGCGTTACAAGATCCTTATCTCTCAGCTTTACGAGAATACTATACAACTCCCTTAGGACTTGAATACATGACTTGCCCATATTCCGTCCATGGATACTGTTAGTATACCCACTTATAAAGCCTTCCGCTCTTAATCGACTACAGGGTTGGCATTTAAAGAAGAGCTAGGCACAGCATATTGTGATGGTAACCACGGTGAAGATGCCGGATGAGTTACATGAAATTCTCAGCAAGATACGTCATGAGCTGAGCAAGTCTGCGAAGAAGGAACTCACGTATGCGGACATAATAAGACTTGGCCTAGTGCTGATACAGGGTGTGCGTAGTCTAGTTGGAGATGACGTAGTAGTTGACTTGCTAGAGGCTGATCCTAGGTCTACCCACACGCTCAAGCGAGTAGCTGAACTATTCCAGACCCTGCAGTTCGTACATGCTGCAAGGAGAATAGCAGCCATACTCTGTGAGAAAGCTCCACCACGCAACGTACCTCGCCTACTGGGGCATGATGTGTCTAACGTAGGCCACAAGTGTAGTGAAGTCATAGAGTGCTACCTCAGAGAGGCAAGAGATCTACAGGCATTTATCAGGAAGCTACAGATAGTTCTAGACGATGAGAACTACAGGCCGTCAGCACTGAACAGATACGCAGATGAAGTACAGACTGCCTTGAACGATGTGTTGGCACCATTTGGACTGTGTGTGGAAAAGCTGGAAAACGGGAAGTACAGCAGGTGGATTGTCAAGAAAATCTAGTCCAAGTTCGATTAATCTAACTTCAGATTAGGTAGATCATGTATGTGCGGAAGGTCAGCAAGTATGGCAAGGCTCTATACGCGTCTCTTCCTGCAACTTACAGGTTCTCAGAGGCATACGTTATTCCACGTAGTCTCTTCGAGGAGTTGAAGAGCCTAGGCAAGTACTGTAGCGAACTCACACTACGCATAAACTCGCCGATCGTAAATATGCTGATATCACTACAGTATAACCGCATTATAGGTCTCGTAAAGCTGTTCTTCAAAAAGAAGCACGTCTCCGGCTACTCTACGAAACGCATATCACTCAGTAGTGACGACGTCGATGAGAATGGCGAAGTCGTAATCCTGAGCTCCGACGAGTTTGAAGAACATGTTCGTCATATTGCTCAGGGAATTGTGTGCTACATATTCTGCACAGCGGAGGAAGTCACGAAGATCCTAGTAAAGACATTGGAGAGACTGAGAAGCAATCACTGCCTCAATATTCGTCACAAGATAATGACGACCTGTCAAGCAGAACAGAGGTCGAGAGACACGTTGAGTCCATCGTAGAGAAAGTCCACTCGAAACATCATGGATCATAAACAAACCTTGTTTATAAAGAAGGTTTGTTTACGGTAACGTGTGAGGGAGGTAGAGCTCAGAGAGTCGAAGACATGCTATGTTGTGTATGTGCCCAAGACCTGTAAAGAGAAGCTATTTCTCGTAAGTGTCTCAAGGCTTGAGAAGCTTGAGAGCTATGGTAGGTACTGCTCTGAGCTTCCAATATCTATGGACATCCTCTCAGCACTGTTCGACATTGACTATGGTCCACTCATGGAGCTTCTCAGGGAGGTTCTCGTAGTTGAGGCACAGGTCTACAATCATCCCACAGCTAAGGTAATACATGTACCTAAAAGGATTGTAGAGGAGAAGCTTGGCAGAAAGGTGCTTCTAGTAACTGAGAGTGAGCTCAACGAGCTTCTCAGAGGCGTTGCACGTAAAGTAATGTGCTACCTTGCTTTTCAGCTGTTGAGGAGGTCCAAGAGTCTACACCAGCTATTTCAGAGTCTACAAAGGATGCGTGAGACATTGGAGAAGAGTGGAATCAAGGTGAGGCTAGATCTCAAGGAGAGAATTGAAAGAGATAGGTGGTGAGAGTTGTCAGGAAGTGCATGAATCTCTGAATAGTTCGTGTAGAATGTGGGCGATTAAGCTGGTAAGTGTGTCCCAGCCTAATGTCTTTGGTTTTAGCTTCTCTTGAAGTATTTTTATGCCTTCACTATGTAGTCTTAGTAGCATATTCTTCAATATTGTCATCATCTTGCTTGTGAACTCTCTATGGGACTCTACTGGTGATGATGATGTTCGTGGTATAAGTAGGCAAGGTTTATCTTTCTCAAGTAACTTTCTAGCAAATAGTTTAGAGTCATCTATTTCTTCGTAACTACTGAATTTTGGATATATGGCGTAGATTTCGTAGTGTTGTAGTAGTGACTCTATAAATGACTCTAGATTACTACGTATTTTTCTGAGGCCAGCCACTACGGCCGATGATCTAGCTATGCGTAATGCATCTCTCAGCTCTTTAGCAACAGCTTCATCTTCAGCTTCTTCAATATCGATCTCGCGAAGATCTCTGTAGAAGTCCATTATTAGCTCCTTGACTAGATGTCTGCGGTATGTAGGTATAGCGCGCATGAGACTTCTATACGCTCCAGGGCCTATCGCAATATCAACATAGTCTAGAAGATTTATGAGTCTATAGGTTCTAGGTCCCACATTTGTACTAAGTTCTATTGAAGTGTTCAGTAGGTAGTCGAGTATGTATCTCATTATTAGGATCCTGATGCGCTGTACAAGCTCTTCATGTCCTACCTCTAATAAGTCGTAGAAGCTTTCTACCTTAACCTTCCCATCATGTGTTGGTACTACCGTATATACGTCAAGCACTATCTGTGGAGGTGCCACACGTATGCCTCGAGCTTTACATATATACCGAAATGCTAGTCTAGAAACCTCAGGTAGAGGATATGTTACTAATCTCAGATCAAGAACTATGTCATTAACCTCTACACATAGGTCAGCCAGAAACCCCGCTACTGTGCGAGCTGTTGCAGATCTGTAGTCTCTCCAGAGACTGTTCACTATAAGCTCATCGCAGCCCTTAAACATATCTTTAGTTAGTGCTCTTTCCACAATATGGCTAACCTGATCTGCATCGAGGCTACGAGCATACTTATCTGGTCTAAGATCAGCAGCATCTGGACTACCACGCCAAATTACCGCTTTCTCAATCTCTATCTTTCCAAAAGTATCGTAGAGAGATCTCAGTAATGCAAATGCACTATAAGTAGTAAGCCTAATCCAAGATCGTATTCTCAATCCTCGGCCTCTCGGACTTCTGAATCTAACCACTAGAGTCATGGCGTTTGACCTCCACTATGTATATGTCAACGATCCTGAATTCCTTATCGTCCACGATAATCCTTAAGGGGAAGTCTCTGACTTTCAGTTTAGCACGTCGTTCGGTATCGTATAAAATGACCTTATAGATGTAGGGAGGTTGAGATTCAAGCAATGTCAGTTCAGCTCGCAACTCCAGTGGTCGGTATTTATATCTTTCGCCTAATTCCTCAGCTAAAGTTTCTCGAATTAGAAAACTCCACCGACTCCAAAGTTCGTTAAGTACAAGTTCCTTAAAGCCCTCTGGTATTACAACATACAGAACTATCTTGCTGGGAACCTCTTGGTGCTCTAGTAATTTCCTTAAAGTCCCTATTACTTTTGCACTTATTTGACCAAGAGATGAAGCTTTGCCCCCTTTCTCAGGACAAAACTTTATTTCTATTAATGCAAGTTCTCCTGTTTCCTCTCTGATAGCTACCAAGTCAACTACCTTTAATTTCAACTTCTTTCTACTTCCAATTTCTCTAAGTTCTTCCCCACATAATGCCTTGTTATACTTTTGGCTTAACCAAGACTGACGTAATTGTGTGTATCCTGAGTGTCCTCTATGCCCGAGATCCATTGCTTCAGCTCGACTTAATGCAGCGTCAAATGATAGCCATGGTAGAGACACACATTATCCTTCCAACAAGCTTATTCAGTATTATCATTATCATCATTTATAAAAGAGGATTGAAAGATAGATCTAGTAATGCATGCTGTTAGAGCAACGTTTACGGACGGTTAATGTGTTAGGCAGTCTCAATCTCTATCCTGATCTTTTTCCTGTATGTTCTCCCCCTTCTTGTAAGTGCAATGTTTAGTCCTAGCCATGTGACAAATGTTGTTGCGATTGCTAAAACGATGTTCCCCGTAGCTGATAGTAGTGTGAAGAAGGTTGCCAAGACCGTTGGTATTCCAATTACTGCTGCTTTGACGTTCTTGAAGCCGAGCGTGTGTACGGGCAGTCTCCAGATGCTGTGCCTCTTCACGTACCTGAACTCTGGCATAGTCTCTTAAGTCTTCTAAGGGCTCTGTAGGCCGTCCATCCACGCCATGCAATGTATATTGCTATGGCGATGCCTGCGAGAGGTATTGCGTAGGTGTTTATTCCGTTGCTAAGCCCTTGGTAGACCACTGTTGGTAAGTACTTGGCCAACTGTGGCTGTACTGCTTTCCAGGTAGCGCATGCAATACCGTATGGTATTGCCTTGTATATAGCGTCACGTTTCAACTCTGCAAAGACCTCACTTTTATCTCGATATTTTTCCCATCTTGTTCCTGTCCTCAAGACTAGTCTCCTGATCATTTTCCTGAGACTCCTCATGCTAGTCTACAAGTTATAACGAGGCTAGCACCGTGCCAGTCCTGAGGATTGGCAAGTACTATGCTGCTGGTGTTAGGGTAAGTGCACTGCCACTACAGGTACAGGACAGTCTTTGCTAGGCTACACGAGCCCTTCCTGAGGCATGGTGCAAGGCTCCTCATTGCGTACCTACAGGCAGACGGTGAGCATAGGCTCTACCTCCTCGTTGCTTCTCGACCAGTCGAGAAGCTTCCTGAACTACAGCACTATCTTAAGAGCACGCTTAAGCAAGTTCCTGGAGTAGAGATAGCTGATGTCGATGTTATTGACCTTGAGATCATCCTAAACTTCTTAAAGTCCAACAACTTAAGGTACTGCATTGTTGGTCCAGCCGTTAGGCTACTCGACTACTGTAGTAGTGTACTAGCAGTGTTGAGGCCGATCGATAGGACTGACCTCCTGAATAGGATGGGACTGCTGGAGCATAGCCTCAAGACGACCATACGCTCTATGCCACATGTATCATCTACACGCAGCATTGAGCTTCTCAGAAAGAGCTATGGCATATCTGAGAACTTGCTTAGGCACATACTGCCAGAGACGGAGGTCGGAACGGGAATCTTATCAACACGTGGACACCTAGTCCCAATAAGGGTTAGACTATTTGAGGACGAGTATGCAATACTGCCAGACTAGGACCTCTCTCTAAGCTTTTTGAGAAGTGTTCTACACAGCATTCTGAGCTTGTTAATGCTCACCCTATCTATAGCCTCTAGGAGAAGCTTGTAGTCTCTATCATTCTTAACTGCCTGCTCTACAAGCCACTCAAAGAACCTCTCCTGTAGAGCATCATCAAGATCTGGAGTATATGCCTCAGCAATCTCAGCCTTCTCCTCAGCTTCCTGCCTAGCCTCCTGCTTGGCTTCTTGCGGAGCCTCCTGTTGTTGTCTACGCTTCTGTTCTACTATTGCTGAGAGGTCAACATCCTCAAGAATCTCCGCGTCTAGTCTATCCTTGCCCTTGCCCTTCCTACCGAGGAGCCTCATGTCTTTGCCTCGGATTTTAAGAGGGATAGGAGTGACTTGCAAAATCTTGTTACATCTTTCAGGAGTATGCTTGGCAGAGTCTTGAGGTCTAGACAGATCTTAAGAACAGGATCAAAATGTAAGTACAGCACCTTCCTATGTTTAAGCTTAGGCTCGATGCTTGGAACGACGCTGTTTATCACGATGATGTCTTCCTGCCTAGCAAGGTCGTAATATTCCGCGATGTCTGGCCTAACAACATGTACTATCTTGAATGTTCTCCTATCTGCTATAGATGCCAACTGAGGCTCAACGCTGTCCACAAGTACAAGATCGACCTCTAGGACACTGTACAGCTCCTGTAACAGGTCTAGAATGTCACTGTCCTGTCTACGCTGTCCTAATCTAACAGGAACATGGACATGGCGGTCAGATAAGACAACATGTGTAACATTGTTGCAAACATCCTCAACAACGTCATAGAGATCACATAGGACCTCCACACCTGGCGTAAGAATCCTTGTTAACTTAGCTGTCACACAGTCTAGATCGACTGTACACACCCTAAGCCTAGTCTCTTCTAGGAGGTACTTCAGGAAAGTTGCTAAGACAGTGGTCTTGCCACTCCCAGGAAGGCCAGTAAACAGTACAATCATGGAGGTTTAGAAAAAAGAAAAGGAGGGGGAAAGGACCGAATTTTCAGGATCTACACACTAGCCGAATATTATTATCAATGATGCAAGTGTCGCAGCTATTATTCCAAGTAGTAGCGCAAGTATCAACTTGTCCATGGTCTCACCCCAGTACTATCAGTAGGGTAACTATTATCCACGCGATTGCAGTTACAAGACAAGCCCAGAAGAGCTCACGCATGTGGTAACTACAGTCACAGTCATTATATTGGTTTCGATTTCTAGAACTGTCCTCCAGTGCTTGTAGCAGTGTTCTCAGGATGAGCTCTCTCTTAATCACTGCTTTACGTATCAGCACTAACACTATCACTATCGTCACTGCGAGTATCGTCACTGCAGCAGCCTTGGCTAGTAGGGGAAGTGCAAGAATCTTCATGACTACTGCAGCACCTGCAGAGCCAATAACATTACCAAGCAGCAGAACCTTCAGACTCCTAATCTCCTCAGCTATAGCAGCAAGCTCAGATAATGCAAACTCTACAGCAAGCTCAACATCACGCTCACTCAACCTCCTGATAATCTCAATCTCCGTGGGGGTCATGAATATGGGGGAAGTAAAAAGAGGGGGAGGGAGGCTACAGAGGTTTTGAGAGGACTATAGCAACATGCTCCTCATGGTATTATGCCCAGCTTCGCTAGTGCGATAATTATCGAGATTATGGTTACTGCTAGTGCTGTCCAGAATGCCAGGTCGTATGTCCTGTCTTCTGGGTCGTGCTTTCTGTCTGTCATATGTGTACTATTCCTAGCCCTGCTAAGCATGCTACTATGGTGACTACTGCAAATGCCATCCCTATTATGAATAACATGATTAGGAATCTCTCACCTATTGGCAACATGCTTCTCACGGTATTACTCCCAGTTTTATCAGTGCGATTATTATTGAAATGATCGTTATTACAAGCATTGTCCAAAATGCTAGATCACATGTCCTATCCTTCATCTCGTGTTTCTCGCTCATGGGTGGGTCAAGAGTAATGTCGTACAGCCCCCTTATTTTCTCTTCCAGGGTCTCACACATGTTCTTTAGATACCCAGCGTAGACTAGTGCAGCTGCATATATGAGGGGTAGTACCATTGTCACTACTTTAGGTGTAAGTGTCAGTGCTTGCAGTGGTACTGTAACTATTGTTGCGATGAGAAGACCGAGAATCGTACTCTCCCTCCTACCGAGCTTCTCTCTGAGGTACTGCCTGTAGTCACGCAACTCCTCTATGATCAGCCTCTTCTCTTCAAGCGTCTTCGCTTCTTCCAACTTTTTCCTAATCTTTTCCAGGTCTATGCTCCTCCCCGTGGGGGTCATGTGGACGGGTCGAGTTTTAAGTTGGGTCTCTACGTGGGTAGGGTTGTAGCTATCTACAGTGGTGAGAAGGGTGGTACGGGCAAGACAACTCTCAGCCTATTGACGACAATATTCGCTGATTTACATGGTTATCCCGTTGTCTATCTTGACCTATCCATAGACATGGATTATCTACACCTACTGTTTGAGACCATTGGTGAGTTTGTTAGGAGGCCAGGGAGGCACAGCTATGGTATACTTGACTACCTCCTGGGCAAATGCAAGCTACGTGACGTCTTGCATGGCATTGAGGGTAGGGACAACATCGTTCTCATACCTGCAGGTCAAGCTAGACCTGAAGAGGTTTCGAAAATTGACTGGAAGAGGCTGTGTATGTTGGTTCGCAGGATCGCTAAGGTACTTGGAGCATATGTGATCGTTGACATGCCTGCATGTCGCATAGTAGATCCTGTAAATACCGTGCTCACAGCTGCAGATGTTATTGCATTCGTGGCTGAGGAGACTAGCGAATGCTTAAGCTACTTCGCTAAACACGTTCAGTTACTTAAGGAGTATCGAGAAGTTGAGAACATTGTCCTGATAGTCAACAAGGCTAGGACAAGAGACGAGACAGCACTTGCAAAATATCTCAAACATGTGAATAGCCTCGTAAAGACATGGCAATATGTTAACCACGTAACAGCGCAACGCAGCTTGCCAGAGCTAATACTGAGAAGATACGTGTACTACCTAATGACTCAAGATGACTTGGTTATACGGGAGCTTGAGGCAAAGATGCCCCCAGGTAGAGCATATGCTACTAAACATACTATCCAAACTCTAACTCTTATAAAATATTCATAATACCCCAGCTTTAATCTATAGTAAACTATAGCCGACACAGCAATTCCATAGTGTGCTGCGCCTATCAGAAATATTGCTTGAGCACAACATATAGCGGCAATTAAGAATTAAGATAAGAGATTTAAGTTATTACTAGTGTTTATAATAGGGCGCCATAATGATAACTCAAGTGAGAGGAAATCAACATGAGTTAGCTCTCAGCAACTCTTCCTAGCTAATGACAACGTGATTGACAATTCCTTTATACACAACTCAAAGACTATTGCTTAAACTGACTTTGTGTTTACATCAATTACAGTATGCTATGTACATATCTGAGGATGCATGACGTAGTGAGCATTTAGGCGTTTAAGCTTGATGTATATGCTTATTGTGTAGTATATCTTTACTAACTTTTCTTATGAATCTCTGTATTAGTAGTGTGTTTGGTATGTTTATCACTTCTCCCTTCTCTGTTACTATTCTTACGAACATTAGTGTTATGTCTTCTACTTTTCCTGTTATGTTTTCAGGTATTATCTCTATGTAGTCTCCTATTTCGAATGGTTTCCATATCATTAGTACTATTCCTGCTGTTATGTTTCCTATAATGCTCCATCCTGCAAATGCTAGAAATATTAATGTTCCTATTACTAGCGTTATTATGTATATAACATTTTTCAATATTCCAAATATTCTTAATAGTATTAAAATTACTATCAGGACTATAGTCCATTTAGAGAATTTGTATATTACATCTATGGTAGATTTAGAAATTTTTGTTCTATATGAGAATGATCTTAATGACAGTCCTATAATTCTATAAATAACATATCCACAACATATAGTCCATGTAGAAAAGAATAGCATATCTATATGAGTTAGATATGCAGATAGCATAGGAAATTCTCTAATAATGAAGTAGATACCTACAAGTAGTATTGATATTAGTATAAACATCCTTATAGACCTCAAGTTCTTCTTAACAAAACTAGCATCAAGATCTTTAAAACTCTTCAAAAAGTAGCTTTCTAAAAATCTAAGTATAACAAGTGAAACTATTAATGAAACTACAACAATACCTAAAACATATAGTAAAAACATTAAACTCATTGAGGAATACCCTAAGTATAGACATCCTTTATACCTTAGCCATATAGAAGTAGAAACATTTTTAGAAGTTCATCAACTATCTATTGAACAGCCACGTTTATATTTGTGAAATCGTATTTTCGATAATGCCTTCTTGGAAAGTACATTGTCTGATTGGTGAAATTATCTGTTTTGGTTTTTGTAATCATGAGATTGACGCATTAATTGATGTTAAGGGTAGACATGATAGAGGTAGATATGATAAGTCGGTCTTTACTAATGAAGCGCTCACAATTCTTAGAAAGTATGGAGCTAATGGATTATGTTACTATATTCTACACCACATACTTGATAGACTTCAAGAATTACTTATAAGTGAGCTTGCGCATGGCTATAATCTCTATACTTCAGGACATGATATAAATAGCGTTTATGAGAAAGTTAGATCTAACATAATTAGCAGAATTAGAAATGATACAAGAACAATATTCTCAACATATTTAGAAGAACATTCAGACAGACCTGAAGACGAAATACTGAATGCAATGATACGTCTAGTACTTGCAGGTATTGAATCAGGAATAGACTGCATTCTCTTCTTCCTAATAAGTGACGTTAATAGTGAGGGAAAGCCAACAACCGGCACTAGAACATACATAGCAATTCTCAATAAACTATTTGGAGAAGGATATAGAATTTACAGAGACGCTGAAGCTGCATCAAGATATGTAGAAATACATCACAAATATATAATAGAATACCTAACAAACATAATTGAACCCGCACAGAACATGTGTAGAGAAATAGAAGGTAAAATATCAAGAAATGAGAAATTATTGGAAGAACTATCTAAAATATTTGAAATATTTGAGAAACATGGCATTCAACTATACATACTTAAAAGACTTAACAATACAAATACCTAAATACCTACATATGATGAGATGCACCTATCCTGATTTGTGAAGAATCAGCCTGTCGCTGACCTCTATAAATCCTGCGTTTTTGAGAGCTTGTACTGCTTTTTCAACTTTATTTGCAGGTACTAAGATTATATCTCTCTGATATGTACTATACGCCATTATTGGTATATCATTTTCAGCTAATACTTTCAATACTTTTAATAGAAATCCTACAATGTCTATTGGTGTCTCCTCAAATATCAATGCTTTATAAGGTCCTGAACATTTTTCAGAAATCTGCCTAGTAGATATACATGTTATACTATTTTCCGGATCTTTCAATATTGCAAATCTTTCAATGCATATATCTTCACTATCTACTACACATATCCAAAAACTTTCTATCGACTTACAAAATCTCACATATTTCTATATTTTAAATAATTGATAACTACTAAGGTAAATATCAATTCTATAAATGATATAGTACATAATAGTGTAAATGAGAGTACTCTACATATATCAAATAGTAGACCCCAAATATATGAGAGTACTAGTCCAAGTATTGATGATATTTGTATTGAAAATTCTAAAACTCCTGTTCTAACACTACTAGGAGAATACAAATTTCTCAAGTATATTAATATTGGAATTTTAAATCCAATACAAATCTCATTCAATATAAATATTAGTAAGATTAAGAATATAAATTTTACATATATTGAGAATATATACATTAAAAACGTTATAAACCAGAGAATTGAGAATGTTAAAAATATTGAAGTTTTAAATCTAACTCTACTACATGTTAATAAACTTAATGATACTGTAGTCATTAAGATTGCATAAAACTTGTATGTAGTAGATACATTTGAAAAACTTAGAGTAATTATAACCCACATATTTACAAATACATAAAATACTGAGTAAAATAGTATTGTAATAATTGTAAGTTCTAATAAAGGTCTTCTTGAGACATGTCTAATACCTTCCTTAAGAAGTTGAGTATATGATCTCTCTATATTTTCTAAACTTCCTCTAATTCCTCTACCAAACTTCGGAATTATATATACAACTAGTATAGAACCTATTAAGGAAAATATACTGGATATGAATAATCCAACACTTATGATATTGAGAAAATTCATCAATAACATGAAGTATGAAGCTAACATACCTACAATATATGCTAATGAACGACCTATAGATACATACTTACGAAACAACTCTTCATCACCTAGACAATCATAAAACCATGAATCTATATTAAATGAAGAAAAACTTAAACCTAGAAATACTACTGCTAAAACTATCATTAATATACTTCCTGAATATGCAAGTAACATTAAACATATTGATAATGATATGAAAGATATAAAATTAATAATATGTCTACCATACTTATCACCTAGAATACCCATAAAATAGCTTAATATCGATGGAATTATGAAAGGTATTGATGATATTAACATTATAATATCTGAACTAAGCTTAAAATTACTTAACGAATTTACAATATATGGACCAATAGAAAAGTCTGAAAAATACCATAAGCATAGTAGTAAATAGTAGACATTTCTAATATTGTAGAAGTACTTTCTCATAAATAATTAGTATTGTTTACTAGGTAGTTTCTATTTTAAGTCTTGCCTATACATCTTATTAAAATACTTCCCATGTTGTTTACAATTGATAATGTAACAGCAGTACCTATCTTACATAAATTCTTAATACTTCCCATATTATTTTCAACAATATTCATAGTAACTCCATCTGTTTCTAACTCTATGTACATACTTCCCATATTATTATGAATGTTTATCATTGCTCTACTATTTGGTTTAATATTCATGAATATGCTTCCCATATTATTCAATATATTTAATATTTTTGAAATACTCATACTTATCTTTGCGCTTCCTGAGTTTATAATTATACTAGCTTTAGATACATTTATATTATCTATAACTATTGATGATGAACTTACCCTTACTTTAAGTTCTTCTAAGTTTATTGGAATCCATAGCTCAATCTTAGAATTTTGACATATTAATGGTAGGAATGGATTTCTTCGAATATTATTACTTATAATTAACATATTTCCAATCTCCATAATATTAACATTGCAGTACTTTCTCACATATATATGTATTTTTGGTTTTCCTCTACTTACTTTAATATTTACATTATTTAGATCTATTATTATCTTCTTTATACTTGTCGTGTTATATGTTATATATTTTTCTACTATAGGTCCAGTAAATATGTATATTATTGAGTTCCATGTTATTGTTAATGTATATAGTATTGCTATTGTTATTAGTACTACTACTGTGCCTATTATTAAAGTTCTATAGAATTTCGACATAGTTAAGATTCTAAGCTTTTTCTTAATGCTTCTATAGATTCTCTAAGTTTTGAAATTTCTTCTAAAATACTTACTGTCCTATGCTCTAATTTTTCTCTAATTAATCTTACTCTTTCATCAATCCAAACTTTTAAAATTCTTGTCCATGTAGCTATTGTAACTATCCAACATATGAGCATGAATACAATACCTGCAGTTCCTATTAACACTATTGAATATATTGTTGTAATTGTTAAACATATAAATACTAGACTTGAAACTATTATCAATGTACTATCCATACGTTTAATACTTCTCTCAATATCCTCTAGATTAGACCTTACTTTCCCTGTCTCCACCATGATCATCACCACATGACTCTACTATAGATGATATGATTTCTGGTGAAATTATTAGAGTACTCTTCCACTTTAATCGATAATATCTTCTTGCAACTGCCTTCCCTTCCTCTAAAACAACCTTTGACTCCACAATACCTGAAGATTCTAACTTTTTCAAATGAACTTTCGCTAAAGCTCTCGAAATACCTAAGCGTTCTGCAATTTCTGCAAGATACATATCTCCAAACTTCCAGAGAAGAGCAACAATGCGAAGTCTTATAGGATGAGCAAGACCATCTAAAATCCCTGCAATCTCCTCCAACTTTCTGCAGGACATGCATATTCACCAAGACCCCCTGTGTAACATATGGCAGACAGGTAATTAAAAGATTACTAGTTATCTCCATAAGACACAGAGTTGAACGTTCGGACTTGTGTAGTTGATATATTTCAATCTCTCTACCCCTTTCTAAGAAATGTACATAGGTATTAGTATCTCTGCGATAGTTAGCAACTATGATCACTAGCTTCACTATATCGAGAACCCCTAGACCTAGTATACATGAATACTGGAGAATGTCTAAGCATAATTATTGCAGATATACTCATTCTTCACCGGAGAAATTATACGAAGCTTATCTTCTAACTAAGAGGGGGCTCTAGATGAAGTTACTGAAAAACTTGGGGTTCATTCACATGTGCACTAGAGCTGTAACAACAGCACTTTGATAAATAACACCAGGACCACATAGTGCTATACAGGAAGCTGTTGAAAAAATATTAGAAAATCTTAATCTCAATATCGCATCAAGAACTCACTAGGAATAGCTAGCAAACTACACGAACATTTCTATAGATTAAATCTAAGACAAGCTTTGTTAAAGCTTATATAGAAAATGCGAAGAAGTTGTTAAGAGAGGTGTAGAATTGCTGAAAGAAATAGAGAAGGTTAAATATATATCAATACCTATCTCTATTAACATTACCTGAGGAATTGAGTAATGACTTAATTAAAGCGTTGTCTACAATATTGGGGAATGTGTTTCTCAGAACTAGAGCTATCGAAGTTATTAGACGCCTATGCTATAGAGTTATTAGTAAGGCTTCTTATCTTCGTAAGATTATGAAATCTAAACATGACACTCATAAAGCCTAGCATCATCAAACATACTTATTATAAACCTAATATTAATAAATGATTCTATATCATACAGCATCCTAAGCTTGTCTACTATACCTATCGAGAAGTTGAATATGTGTATTCACAACTCTAATAAGAAAATTATAAAGCTTACGCAACATATTACGAAACCCTTCAGCAGATGTAACTGAGAAAGGACACATACTAGTAACATAGAGACATAAGACATATATAGAGACAAACTCCGACCACAGCAGAAACAACATTTGAGACAATTGTCATTTGTCTAAAAGAGACTGACCTCGCCTTCAAACTCGCTACAGTCTTTCCGAGCTTCCCATATTTCTTCTGAGGCAGCCCGAAAACATGGTCCAGATTTTGAGATTAAGCAGACGGCCAGAAGAACTAGAGTACAGAGTGTGTCTATGTCAAATATTGCAGTTTGTTGGTAAATATAAAGCATGTTCTTGACGCTAGACTGGTTAGTGAGGAGAAGTTGTGTGTAATGATGTCAAGTGATGTCATAATGTAGTTTGCCTTGTGTGAAGCGTATTAAAGTAGTTATCTTCCCTCCATTGAGTTTGACCTGATAGAGAGCATCGAGGATACTGTTTCTCTATCAAATTTTTAACCGCTTGATCAGATATTAATAAGGCTAGTATAAGTGCATTGAGCTAAGTCTAATCAGAACACAACAAGTTTTCTATTGTTGCAGTACGGAAATACATTCTGAGCCTTATTTCAATTATCTGTACATAATCATGCAATCCCGTAATAAATGCCGCCATAATCACTGCAGGCTTAATTTCAGTTTCGACCCAACCTCTGCGAATTCTTCTGCAATACTCACAACCTTTCCAAAATGTAAGCACGAGTCTCGCTAGTACTTCTCTGTTGTGTCCATCTCTAACCTCGATCACAATGCAATTTCCCGTTCTCGATATACTCTTTAGCACACTTTGGTCTCCCAATAGTGTTCTTAGCATCTCAACCGGGGTTCTCTTTACATGGAGTTCTATCCACTTAGGTAACCCGCTAGGACCTCTCGGAAGCTTTTCATACAACTTATTGATGTCCAAAATCTCGTTGTTATTCACTTTGATTCTAACATCATAACTGTTTGCGAGATCTGTAATGAATTTTCTAAATCCGTCTCCATTGAATATATACGCACTGAACTTTATGGTTGGAACTTCTACATCTAGCTTTGGCATGCAAGGTGCGATTACTAGTAACAACTTCATCAGCCATTTAACAATATTGTGCCTAATATTTTCATAAAAGTACCGCTTAAGCAAAAACATCCCTAACACTTCCTCGCCTTGCACGGCTTTCTCAGTTTCAATTTCTTTTGTTTCCTCCTTTACGAAGGGCATTAGGGCGAATGACAGGGTTATTACAAGTACAGAAAGCAGAGGTATGTTAGCAAGATGTTCAGAAGGCATTAAAAGAGCAAGTATGTCTAGGACTATCATTATTATCATGATCTCTAACATTAGCTGTACAATCCAGGGTATAATTATCTGTAGCACTATTCTCTTTTTCCTAGAAGATATGAGTATATTTGTAATGTCTGATAACGCGTCCTTCTTGCCTTGAACAATATCGTCTACAAGTCTCATAAAATTTTCAAGTTCGCTAAAGGGTCCTAAGATTAGTTGTTTTAAATATTCGTTCAACAAATAAGCTAATTTCTTGCTACTGATATAATGAAGCAAGAGAATAACTATAGACAAGATGATGAGGATAATTGGTAAGGCTAGGGTTGTTGAGATAATGTGATAGAGGAATAATGAAATACCAAGCATGAATAACATGTGGGGTATATATGATTTCACGGATCTTGCTCTGAGATATTCGAAAATTACTGCCTTTACGAAACTTTCGAGCATAAAGTATTATAAAGATCGTAGAACAGGGGTCTATATTTCATTTTCTTCTCAACGTTATTATATTTACAGTCGTTATGGCTTTACTTTACCGTATTCCTTGAGATCTAGGCGTTGGTCGATCCAAGTATTGAAAGTGTGTTAGGTGTTTATTTTGTGAATAGTGTTGTTGTGTATTCTCGATTTGATAGTCGTTAAGTAACTGTTATGAATGTATATCCTGAGTGTCAATATTAGGTCTAGATAGTTTAATAAGGATGTTATACTTATAGTTTCTTCTTACGAATGCAGGTGATAGTGCTAGGTGGTTTTATGTCTGTAGGTGGCTCTGCTTCTCTGTATATGTGATTACTATGTTGTATGGTCTTCTTGTTTTTGCAGAGATGTTAAGAAGATATGCTTATGGTGTGTATGGACTTTCTGAGTTTGAAACTCTCGTGTGGGTATGGGCGTGTCTTAGCTTGGTAGCGGGGTTTATATTGCTGATTGCATTTAGATATTTCTCAGATGTGTATGATGATAGAAGGATGTTTCACTATATGTTAGTAAGTTACATACTTGGCGTCGCGCTGATCATGTTGTTCTTCGTGGTATATTTCTACCCAATGCCAAAGACAGTCCTATTTGAGCTATTTGGAGTCGTAACAGGGAAGGAGTACTACATGCGGAATATTTTCAGCAATTGCACTACACAGACTAGCAAAAGCATCAGGCAATACTATACTCACTGTTGGTGCAATACTCACAGTAATTACATCATTGTTGGAGTTTGCAAGATTTGCACTAATAATAGACATGATAACGAGAGTGCTTCTCCTCATAGGATTCTTAGAACTAAAATATAGAACAAAGAACACAGGTAACCATAGTGCAGAATCTTGAAAAGAATTATTGAAGGTTATACATGGTTAAGATACAGCCAGCGAGAGAATGGACACGTCGCACGTGGAGTGCTCAACGCAATTATTCTTTAAGGTTTTAGAAATGTTCATTCTCGAAGCTTTAAGAATAGATTTTTCAGGGTTGTGAGAAGTATTTTAGAATTTGTGATCTGTTGTTGATATGTTATGAGTAGTGTTAGGGGTCTCTATCTCCTGGTTAAGGATAGTATTAGATCTACTCTGTACAATGTCGTTGCAACTATTCACAATGTGCTTCTCAGTGGCTCTATGGCTTAGGGACTTGCGTTGCTGAATAGTCAACTTGTGCTGACAAACATGCTTCTACTACACATAGCTGAGAGGATCGGATCCACCTCCACTAACCCTAATAGTGATCTTGAGAGGTTGAGAAAAATGCTTGAGAAGCTTAACGCTAAGGTCACCGACTTAGCTAGGAAAATCACAGAGCAGAGCGGAGTAACTAGACAACTCGTTGAGGACATCCTTAACAAGGTTACGGAAATCGCAGAGAGACACCGTTAAGAAGATGACCTAGTCTTCCCAACATGCGAATGCTATATCTAATTTTTATGTGCGAATATGTTTGCATACTCTTACATTGTTTGAGTTGTACTAACGCTCTTTGTGTCATTGGGCAGGTTAAAATAATGTGTCGTTCTACTCCTAGTTCTTCGTAACTTATAACTTCTGCGCATTCTTCAAAGAGAAAAACGAACTCTCTTGTTCTTGAATTCGTTCTCAACAATCTAGTTGAGAAGGCTTGTAGGAAGCTTAGTGGTGCAGGTGCAGTAATAAGGTGCCGCGAGTATTCTGAGTCTAGGTGCAGCATTAAGCTACTCAACGAGCATGGTCAGCTAGAGCACTACTACCCAGACATAGTTGCGGTAGTTGGAGATCGCGAATGGATCCTAGAATGCTACGCATTTAGCTACGACATACAGGGTATAGTGAAGAAGATCGTGGCATACATCCTGAATAAGATAAACCTCTGGATCATAGTTAACGACAGTGAGCTAGCAATAGAGCAGACGCTGCAGAGAATTGGAGTTGCGCTCTAAAGTATAGTTTCAAGATATCGAGGATAGAAGAGTTCCTGAATTATAGGGAGATAACGATCATTAATATACTGTAATGTATTTATCTAAGCTACCAGTAGAGTCATGTATGTCAAAGTCTGTGTATGAAGAGCTTACGTGTATCTATCTTCGACTAAATGGGTTCTTCCTAAATCCAAACTACGTACTCCATAGAGTAGGCGATGAAAGACATAGACGATCCTATGAAGTAGACATCCTAGCGTATAGACCAAGAGGATGTGTAGAACGCATACTTAGAACAGACAATACCCAAGTTCATGCTCTGTTTGAGCCAGATAATGAACTGTTTAGAGAGATTGCTAGAAGAGTCCCCAAAAGGGCTGAAAAAAGATATCGTTAAGGAAGAATATGATATAGCCGTCTTATGTTATGTAAAAAGTGGTAGAAGAGAGCTTGAGGAAATAGATCTAGAGAGAGAAAAACTGAAACAAGTATTAGATCTCACTTTAAGTCTCTTTGGTTTTCGTAAGAGTAGTGAGACTATTCTACGCGAGCTCGAGAAACACCTTGTATATGTTGAGGATAAACGAATATTTCTGATAATGAGCGTTGTAAGAAAGCTAGGAGGAAGTAATGATGCAGAAAGAGATTATGTAGGGTTTATAAAGACAGGATCGTCAATACCATATCTCTGCGTTACCATACGACATATTCTGAGGTTTCTAATACAGAGAATATCTAACTTTAGAAACCTCAAGAGTGAGGGCATAGGCAAGTACTATAGTAGACTATTTGAGCTATTGATACTACTTCATGAGCAAGGCTTCTTGTCTATAGGGTATGAGTCTAACAAGATCGAAAACACATAAATTTCAGACTCAGCCCTTAGTCATACTAAAAGGCTCTTGAGTGATTGTTGAGACTAGCACGAGCCACGTTAATGGGTCAGGTTTAGAAGGGTCTTTATGCGTGGATCAGATGTGAGAAAGATAATGATCTGTGAAAATGAAGCTGTCTGCAAGAAGAAGCTTGACCTGACTAGAAGGATAACAATCTTGATCTCCTAAGAACAAACTCATAATTGATGTCTATCTCCGAACATCATATATCTTCTCATGCGAACATATCCAATCATTACCCTATTCTTGTGCACAAGACGTAATTCAGGACCTTGTACTTTAGGTCAAGGATTTTTCTCAATGAACATGTTAACAAGACGTATGGACTCGAGAGACGATGTTGGTGATAAGTTCTCACTTTCCCTAGTCTAACCTTCTCGTATACTTCTCTCAAGCCCGTACAGATCTTCTTCTCGATAATCATCTTCATGAACTTCTCTATTACGCAGTGTCCCGTAAAGTCAATTATTAGATCCTCATCAATCTTGCTCATGTAGATATATCGGGAAGTTTCTAAGCATGGGAAGGTATGTGTAAAGACTCAGTTTGATAACCGTATGCCTATAGTATAGGACAAGCTTCTTGACTAAGTCATGATTGTTCTGGTGTCTTGTGCATGCGTCTTTCTAGTCAGTTCTCAACATTGTGACAATAGATCCTACTATAATCGCTGTTAGCAGGTTTGTTCAGCGTACCTAGCGTTCATCAGTTGTCAGCTACCGGACTGTTCATCATTTTTAATTTATGATGTATTTAGAATTTTATTTTTCAGCTCGTCGTGAATTCTTCATTTGTCTGTTTTGGTACCCTTCATCATTCGGGTAGTGTTCTTTCTTAAAGAAAATTTAAAAGCTAATTTATCTATTTCTTGTTTGTGTTGTCTCTTAGAGGTTTGTCTACCTTAACTTCATGTATTTTAATTATCTGTATTGTCTGTGTCTGTCTACTAGTCTTCTACTATTTTTCAACTTCATCTTCGTCAAATCTACCTTCTAATAATCCTATTGTTAAATTTTCACTTATTGGTTCCAGAGTTGGTCCTGGATATGCTGTTATGTATGTAGAACCAGATCGTGATTTTATCTTAAAATCTGTCCTCATATACTATCTTAATGGTTCTCTTGCATGTATTGAAACATTTCCTGGTGGTCTATATCTAAAATCTGGAGTTATTAATACTATTCCAATAATATCAACACTTATTAATTGTGTACGTAAGATGCCAGATGTTGGTTATGTTGTCTTAACTGGGTCTAGATCTTCCATACTTGCAGCTTATACTTTAAATTTAAAATTTTTAAATATTTCTACTCTAGATATTGCATATTTTATTGATGAAAGTTCTGGTTCTAAAACTTACGGTTCTATTGATGTAGATACAGGTACCGATACTTGGGATAGCTTAATCTTCTACATCTCAGGTAGTATATACTTCGTTAGGTGTATTGGATCTAGCAGTTGTGTTAGATGGAGTGGGAGATTGAAAGTTCTTCCAATAGGTACTTCAATACTAGATTTAAAAGATATGTCATGGAGTGAGAGATATAGTTTAGGTCCTGTAGTCGTAGTTATCAATCCTACATACGGTACTAAAGATTGGACATTTACAATAATCGATATTAATGGTGTTAAACATGTGTATACGTTAAGCAAGGTTGCAAATTCTAGATATGAAGTTGTTATTGATATGTTAATATTATTAGAAGATTTATGGCATCCAAATACTAAGGAATCACTAGATGATTATAGAGACTCTATTGTTAGAATTACAGTCTACATAAATAATACAGCTAGACTTCAAGTTCTTGAAGAGAAGGGAGATTATCTTCATGCATTCTTTCTAAATCCTAAAGTTAGTGGTGATGTGTATCAATTCTTGACTGTTGAAATACCTAGAGAGGTTGAATTAGCTTCAAAATATTTAAGTAATGGTCAAACATATTTTAGTCCACTTGGTTTAAAATACTTTAAACCATTCTACATATATAGTCAGATCTTGTGGATAAGTACTAATCAACTAATTAATCCATCAACATACTACTGGCTTTGTAATCTTGAGACAGGTAGGTGTATTGTTATGAGTAGTTGAATGTGGAAATATTTTATAGTTTATACATTTGCTATGGATTGATAGTTTATGAGTCCTCTAGTTAAGATTAAAGATCCAAAACTTGCTGAACGTGGTAGACTTCAAATTGAGTGGGCTGAACGTCATATGCCTGTTCTCATGAAGATTCGTGAGAGATTTAGACGTGAAAGACCTCTTGAAGGTTTGAAAATTGCTGCTAGTCTACATGTAACTAAGGAGACTGCAGTACTTGTGAGAACATTACTTGCTGGTGGTGCAACTATAGCATTAGCACCTTGCAACCCTCTCTCAACTCAGGATGATGTTGCTGCAGCTCTTGCTGAAGAGGGAGTTTATGTATATGCTTGGCGTGGTATGAATGAGAGAGAGTATTATAACGCTATTGGTAATGCAATATCTATAGAACCAGACATAACTATGGATGATGGTGCAGATATAATATCAACATTCCACAAACTTGCACTTGGAATAGAAGATGATACTACAAAATTTGCAAAAGAAATACTCGGTGATAGAGATTTCTCAAAAATGATTAGTAAAGTTATTGGTGGTACTGAAGAAACAACAACTGGTGTTATAAGGATAAAAGCTATGGAGAGAGAAGGAGTATTAAAATATCCTGTAATTGCTGTAAATGAATCATATACAAAATACCTATTCGACAACAGGTATGGTACAGGACAATCAACATGGGACGGCATTATAAGAGCAACAAACATACTAGTAGCAGGGAAGGTTGTAGTAGTTGCAGGATATGGATGGGTTGGTCGTGGAGTAGCTATGAGAGCAAAAGGACTTGGAGCTAGACGTGTAATAGTTACAGAAGTAAATCCTGTAAGAGCACTTGAAGCAGTTATGGATGGTTTTGAAGTTATGCCAATGATAAAAGCAGCAGAGATTGGAGACATTTTCATAACAGCTACAGGAAATATGAAAGTTATCAGAAAAGAACATATAGAGAGAATGAAAGATGGAGCAATACTAGCAAATACAGGACACTTCAATGTTGAGATATGGGTTCCAGATATCGAGGAACTTGCAGTAAGTAAGAGAGAGATAAGACCAGGAGTTACAGAGTACGTTTTAAAGAATGGAAAGAGGATATACCTCCTAGCTGAAGGTAGACTAGTAAACTTGGCATGTGCAGAAGGACATCCAAGCGAGGTAATGGATATGTCATTTTCAAATCAGGCACTTGCAGTTGAGTATTTAGCTAAGAATAGAGGAAAGCTTGAAAGAAAAGTATACAAACTACCTGATGAGCTTGATATAATGGTTGCAAAATTAAAACTTGAAGCTATGGGTATTGAGATTGATGAATTAACAGAAGAGCAGAAGAAATATCTAGAATCTTGGACAATAGGAACTTAAGAACTACCTCTTCTACTTTTAATAAGCATGATAGCCTCTGCAATATCACCTCCCGTCTCTTCAAGTGCTTTAATAGCCTCTTCACGAGAACAACCAGTCTCCTGAACTACAAGTTCAACATCCTCATCTGTAAAAGTTTTCTTACTCTCTTCTCTAACTATTAGAGACTCCTGTCTAGACTGAGTTTGAATACTAATCTCACTAGAAGATATCTGTCTAATAGATCCAGACTGAGCTTGAATTTGAAAAACTATTAAACCACCAATACTAACCTTAGCAACATTAGGAGAATCTATAACAATTCTAGAACCATCTTTAAGAATAAATTCAACTCTAGCAACATTTGGAACTTCCTCAAGTCTCAAATTTGACAAATCTAAACTTCTCAACATCTTTCTAAGTTTTCTAGGATTAAAAGCACACATACTACAAGATATGTGATAGATAGTTTATATACTTTAGCTTTTTCTCAAAGCAAGTATAAACAGCATAACTATAGTAAATACACTAATACCCATAATAGACATGGTAATAGGAACATAGATACCTTTAACGAAAGGCATAGTAAAGATACATATACACAACATAATAGACAAGACTATAAACACTAAAGAAAGTATTAGAAGACTAGAGATAGATCCGTAAGTTGGTATTCTCTTAACCTCTACAAGCTCAACATATACATCATAATTCTCTAAAACTCTAGACATCACAAGAAAACCAACATTTAAAATAGCAATTATTGAAAGTATTAAAATACTACTAGTACTAACATGAAAATCATATATAAACCTAGCAATGTTAATAACAAACTCATTACTAAAGTGATTTAGCATATAGTTAACTATGAGGTATATACCTGGAGAATTTAGTATAAGAACTAGAATTATAAGAACAACATTCACTAGAGGACCAAGTCTACAACTTCTAGATACTGACGTATATATTATAAATATTATTGAGAAAAATATAAATGATGAAAATATAGGACTTATATAGACTCCAAATATATGACTAGTAATTAAGATTGCAAAATAGTTTAGTAGAGGTACTAGGTATATTACATATGATAATGTTAATGAAGATGCTATAGATATTATAAACTTAAATATTAATCCTAAGAATATTCTTAAAGTACTTGACATATAATTTCACTAACAATCTTACCAATTCCTGAACCAGCACTATATTTTAAAACTCTAACGCCATGTCTACTTAAGTAACTTCTTAACATATCTTTAATAGACATGTACATGCTAGTGCAGATACCATATTTTAAATCTACTTTCTCAATTATCTTTTGAGAATCTATATCAACTATAATTATCTTATTTCTATATTTTCTCATCATCTTAATGATATTTAATAGTTTTCTAATGATTGTATTATCTATACATGTTATCATTATTATATAATCAACATCTTTACAATTTTTCAATATTGTCTCAACTATATAGCTATTATTTATCACATCATTACCAATTTTTACATATTCTCTAAATCTTGTGAAGTGTTCTATAACTTTATATAGTTTCAACTGTGCTCCATATATTTTAAATATTTTTGATGTATATGGATCAAATATCTTTATTTGACATCCATTTCTTAACAATATTCTAGATAGTGATAAAACTATTGATATTATTTCATCATGACTATTAATTTCATAACCTTCTAAGAGTGTTCTAAGAGATAGGTCAGGTATTATGAATATTCTAGATATACTTTCTCTCTCATACTCATTAACTAACGGATAGTCTAGACCAATTCTTGCAGTTGCTTTCCAATTAATATACTTTATAGGATCACCAGGTACATACTTTCTAATTTCTCTAAATTCTGTAGATGCTGGTCCAATTTTCAATCTAGATATCTGTACTGGTGGTAATCTATAGATTCTAGGTCTAACTCTAAGTCTACCTCTTCCTGTAAGCATTTTTGGAACAACATGAACTATCTTAAATATTTCAGGTTCTTCAATTTTCAAACCTCTAGTTGAAAATATGTTCCATAGTTCAACTCTAGATATCTTGACTTTATAAGTTCCTATCTTTGTTGGTCTTACCCTGATTCTATACTTAATATCAATATCCTGAAAACCTTTAAATATTGAAAATATTGTCCTACTATCAATAATATCAAATTCCTCAGGTACTTCAACCTTTATAGTTATAATTCCTAAACCTCTTCTCGATACGACTTTCACATATATGTCTAATATATTTCCAACTTCACACTTCTCACTACTCAACTCAACATCTATATTAACTTCAGGATATGGTATTAACATTGTTGTAAGTAATGTACATAGTGTAGAGCTTCCAATTATAACTATATACCCATTTAATGTTAATAATCCAATTATTGTTAATACTATGAATATTACTATACAGTATTTTGATATGTCTCTTGTTATTAATGATCTAATCTTTTCAATATACTTCTCATATTCTTCATATTTCAAAAATTCACTACTCATATTCAATATCTCGCAACTTTAGGTACAGGAACTTTCTGAATACATTCTCTAACTATGGTTTCAGGATTTACCTCTTCAACATATTCAGGTTTTATAACTAATCTATGAGATAGTACATCTACAGCTATGAATAGTACATCATCAGGAATTACATATGTTCTACCAGATAGAAATGCTATAGCTTTACTAAGCTTCATTAGAAATATTGTACCTCTAGGACTAGGTCCTGCAAGTACTCTTGAATCATTTCTAATTGTTCTAACTATTTGAGCAATATATTCAAGTATGCACTTATCAACATATATATACTCTTCAACTATCTTTTGAAGTTTTACAAGATCAACCTTAGTTATAACTTGTCTAACATCTTCAGTTGGGTCATCCTTCTTCCATTCAATCCTTCTCTTCAATATTTCAACTTCCTCATCAATAGATTGTGGATATCCCATACTTAACTTGATGGAAAATCTATCTAGAAGTGCTTCAGGAAGTGGATAAGTTCCTTCAAGTTCTATAGGATTTTGAGTTGCTAAAACTATGAAAGGCTGATCAAGTTTATACGTCCTTCCCTCAATTGTTACCTGTCTCTCCTCCATAGCTTCTAGAAGTGCAGCTTGAGTTTTTGGAGGTGCTCTATTAATTTCATCTGCAAGAAGGATATTCGTAAATATTGGACCTTTAACAAGTCTAAACTTACCTTTACCTGGAACCCACACCTTAGTACCTATAATATCTGCAGGTAGTAAGTCAGGTGTGAATTGTACTCTCTTAAAATCACAACCAAGAACTTTAGCAATTATCTTAGCTAATAATGTCTTACCAAGACCTGGATAATCTTCAAATAATATGTGAGAATTTGATAAGATTGCAGCAAGGATTTTAACAATAATTTCAGGTCTTGCAACAAAGAATCTACAAATCTCATATACAATCCTCTTAACAAGTTCTAAATATTGTGAAATACCTGGTGAAGACTGCATATTCTACTTAAGTATCTTCAAGCTCTTATACATATCTATAAAATCTCTAACAACACATCTTCTCAATAGTACAGGTAAATCTGAAAATAGTACCATTAGACCTGTGAGTAGTGGTATAAGATAGAGTACTATGCTAATCTTATAGAAAATTGCTAACAATACTAGACATGGTATTAACAACATAGACATGTAGGGTACTAATCCAGGAATAAATATACTTGGAATATCTCTAAATACTTTCTTAGAAATCTCCTCAATATGCTCAACATCAACTTCTCTACCTTTAACAATGTTAACTATAGCATATAGAAGTGCTATTCTTCTAGAAACATTTCTATAACCAATAGCAACAACATGCCACCTAGATGCTAATGTTGGAACTTTCAAATCTTCATACTTCATTATAATATCAACAACCTTCTCTAAAATCTCAACATTATAATTATCAAAACTAAAAAGCTCTACTAAACTACATATAAGATGCTTCTTATCACCACTACGTACAAAATCTAGAAATCTACTAACAACTTTCTCACCAACATAGTCTAAAGTGATACTCCTAATAACTTCATATGGATTAGCTATCTCTACAAGTAGAGGACTTTCAATCTTGCCAGATATAGCATATATAGAAGCTAAACTTATCAACACTATTAAAGATATTAGACCTGCATCTATGAAATTCATAACATTAACATTATGAGATCTAGAAATTACGATATTATATATGTATGGTCTAGCATATATGAAATATATCAACAATAGTAATAGCATAAACACTATAAAAACTATAGAATATATGACTCTTCTACGATCACCATACTTCTCTCCAAAATATGATAGACATGGAATTGATATAAAAGATGAAATAAACACAACATCTCTATAACTTAAATTTACAATCTTATCAACAAAATACACTATCAAAGGTATCGTAGATGCTAACAATATTGTAGCTATCAAATATTTTACACATTTAACATCTCTACTAGAAATAACACTTCTAGAATATACTATAGATGATATAGCAATACCACACACTAAGGGTATAATATACAACTTCAATGATTGTAATCCTAACTTTGAAAATAGCTTATCTGGTATTAAGAATATTGGAATTATGAACGATATTGAGTAAAGTATATCACATATGTATCCAAGCATTGAGACAAGCTTAGCCTTATCTAGGTATAGTATGCATATTTCTTCAATTATCGATGCAGTACATATACATAATACAATTGACAGTGATGGAATATATAGAAGTTCTAGTGTATTAACAACATTCTCAAGATATAGATAGCTTAAAATTACTGTAACAATTCTATAAGCTAGTATAAAGATTAATATCGTTGATACAACTATGAAGATTCTCCTAAACAATAAACTTCGAGATCTCTCTAAGCGGTACACCCGCAAGATCTATCCATAATCTAGAGACGTTATAAGTGTAACGAATTCTAAAAATAGTCTTCTATCAACAGGCTCATTACCGTAAGTTACAATTTCATGGATTTTAACAATATTCTCAACAATATCTTTAGGAAATCCTCTTTCAACAAGCTTATTAACTATAGATCTAGGTGTCATATATTCTGAATAATATCCCAAGGTTTTAATTACAAAATCTCTAAACATTCTACCAATCTCTAACCTATAGTCAACAATCTTAATAGATGTTTCACAAATCTTCAAATTATTAAAGTATAGACATACCTTATAAATACCCTCATTTCTAAATACGACAGTATGTCTTCTACCAAATCCCTCATATACTCCTGAAATCTCTAACTTAATCTCACTATCAGGTACAGGTTCACCATCTTTCAAAACATTCACAACTATATCTAATGGCTCATTAACACTCCATATCAACGGTTCACCCCTACCAATGCTGACAAATTCAATACTACCAACAACATTACCAACCCTACCTTTAACAATATTTGAAGTTCTTCTATATTTCTTCAAAACTTTCTTAACTACTAAATATGTAGAAAATAGACATATAATAGCTATAATACCTATAACAATATAAATCAAATACATGTATATTAACGATATATGAATAACTAGTCTAGCACTATCGTAAAATGGAGATCTTGATCTAGCTATAATAACAATGTTTGGAGATAGGTGTAGAGATATTGAAAATATTCCTGACTTATTAGTTAATACACATTTAGAATTTGAACAAACATATACATCAGGCATAGGCTCTCTACTAAATTTATCTAAAACTTTACCAACAATAGTAACAATACCGTGAGAATAATCTACAACTTTCTCTAGAATTCTTATGTACAGTACAGATCTAACCTCTACAGGTTTTGAGAATAAGTAACTACTAACTAGATTTATATTTGGATAAGATAGTAAATATGATTCAACTATAACATCCCTATACTTATTTAGAGGAGATGTATACCTCGATAGTGAAGTTATTCTAAATATTAACTGTCCTAATATTCTTATAGTTAGACGATATAGACCAGGTTTAACATTATTTAAAGTTATGTTGAAAATATTACTTCTACCATTTACATATGTTAAATATCCTGTCTTTATTAGCGTACCATTCCTATAGCTATATATGTAGTATTTTAATATAAGTGAGATAGGTATATTTAAATTTATATGTAATCTCAATGTAGAATTTCTATACACTATAATTGTATTGTTAGATATTTTATTTAAAACGTCTACACTTATATTAGTTCTCAACAATAGTATAGTAAGATCAAAATATGCACAATCTACACTACCAGCATATATCAGTCTAAATATAGAATTATTAGTCAAAATTCCTGAAATTACTATACTATTACTACCTTTCATGATTGATATCATGTTACTAGATTTTATGGTATTGATCTCTATATTATTTGAAACCTCTGAAACTATTCTAACATTTACAAAACTTGAATTATATAGACACACTACTAGACCTGGAAAGTTTTTAAAACAAAATCCGTTTGATATTATATTTAGAGTACACCTCCTAGTTATGTATATGTATGGATCTATTCTTGACTCAGCAAGAGTCTCATTTCCAGGAAAGTACAGCTCTACGTAGTATGACCTACCTATCTTAACATTTTCAGGAATTGTACATATAATTCTAAATATTCCACTAGAATTTGTCTTACCTACACATGTTGTAACTATATTACCATTCTTACTAGTCAGTATGTATGCATAGACTATGAGGTTAGGTATCTTAATTAACTTACCTTCATCATTTAGTAACTCTCCAATAATTTCAAATTCAGATCCAGGAGATACATATTTTGGAAATATTTTAATTATCTTAATGTATGTTCTAGATTTAACATGTATATATACACTAACTCTATTGTGATTATAGGTTACTATATCTACAGTTGATAAGTATGTTCCAAGTTTAGCATATTTAGAAGCTTTATAGCAAATTGATATGTTATAAATTCCATAACCTACACTACGTATATCATATCTATATATTAAACCTTCAGGAACTGTAACATGTATATATCTAATAGGTTCAAAAATCGATTTAAACATTATATATGTACAATTCCAAGATCCACCTCTAATTAAAGATAACTCTCTACGATAATGTATAATATAGCTTTTTCTAAACTTTCCAGGTGTTGCATCAATTCTAATCCATAAACCTCCATATGCTGGAATATATATTTCAGACCATGCATATATATTAGAACTGTTTAGAATATGTACACTCTTTGAAATATCTTTAACATAGAATCCTAATACAAGTCTTGAAGGTATACCTATACTTCTCAACATTAGTATAAATAGTGTATTTGCCTCTAAACTATCAATATTCTTAATATTATTCTCGAAAATATACTTTACAAAATCTTTAACATTTAACAGTCTAGTATGTCCATATTTAGATCTTGAATTTATATAATATAGTAATCTATTTATGATACATTTAATATCTAAACATCCTCTTGTAACTTCTAATGCTATCTTTTTTAAAAGTTCTAGATCACTAGATGGAACTTCAAGATAGTTTTTCGGTATATTAATATTCTTATAGATTTTTATTGGAATGTTTCCAAGTATATCTAGTAGATATATGTCTGATATATATATTGAACATATTTTAAAATCTTTAAAACCTTCACTATATATAAGATCACTCTGCTTAATAATTTCTCCATGATTTACATATGATACATACTTTACATGTGGTACATATCTAATATTCTTTAGTAATGATACTCTATAACATACATATCTACTCAATATGTTTGGTAGTTGTGCTATATATTTAGCATTTATATCCATACTACCCCAATTTCTAACTATACTAGTCATATACCATGTACCATTTCTAAGATATGTATCATATATTACAAGTCTCAGGTAGTGTGTTGGTAATGTTCCATATACAACACCTATATTACCAGTAATGTTCAATCTCTCTCCAATGTATAGTCTAGATATTGTGTATCTTCTAGTCTTTATATGTCTTGAAACTTTTTGTGTATAGTTTATCAATCTTAAATACATGTCAACAATTCCAGGTGTTGAATCTATAGTTACCCACCCTACACCTGGAACGTATATTTGAGTCCATGCATGAGCATTTTGTAGAGTTATCTTCTGATAAGTTGAGTATGGACTACCAATAAATCCTGCTGCAAGTCTTGCTGGGATACCAAAACTTCTAAGTATAAGTACTAGTAGTGTATTAGCACCAAGACAATTTATATATTTCCTATTCAATAGATTTAGAACTAGGTTACTTGATATAGATATGTATGGTGTATATTTATAATGATGTTTAAAGAATGTTAAAATGTTATATATTAAGCATTTCAATGTTCTACAATTTTCAACATACTTCTTAAAATATCTCAATATTATAACTCTATAATCATTATCAACATATAGATATGTTTTCGATATATTTATATGCCTATACATTGACAGTGGGATATCTAATACTTTTGAGAGATCTATCTTAGGTATATATACACAAATTCTATACATCCACACATCTCCATTATATGGTTTTAACATATACGTATCAGGATTGTATAATATTGAATTTGCACTACCTTCTATAATAAATATGTATTTTGGAATACCTGTATGTGGTAGATAGTTAAATTTTTTCAATAATTTAATAGTATAGCAATACATATCACATCTAGATGTTGGACATGTAGTTTCAATTTTTCTTAAAAACCTTCCTGATCTATCTAAAATCCAGCTATATCCAACAAGTTTTGAATATGTTGATACTAAGAAGTATGATATTTCTCCATATTGAGATCCTGGTCTTGAATATACTATGAATAGTGTTATATTTCTATTACTATTATTAAACTCATTTAGGTTCAACCTATTAAAACTTAAATGTAGTATTGGTGTTATTGATATTGACTTAATATTGATATTCCTATTTGAGGTACCTGAACTATTTATTAGTAGTGTTGGAGTTTTTATGTGAAGAAGTCCTGATGATAGTATTAGTAGGATTGTAAATGCTAATGCTGCAATTACTACTCCTAGAAGTATGTTAACAATTTCTCTCATAAGACGTTAATGTATAAATTATTTATCGTTTAAATCTTCCGAATAATAAAGCATGGTTAGTAGAATTAGAATAAGAGCACCATCTCACGTACATCTAGGAAATTTTGATTTAAATGGTGAATATGGTAGACTTTTTGGAACTATAGGTTTTGCATTAGAAAATCCATATGTTGAAGTTGAGGTAAGTATATCAGATTCTACAGATATATCAGGCAGTTACGTAGATATTTCAAAAGATGTTTTAAACAAGTTTTTACAAATGTTTAATGTTAATAAGAATTTTAGTATAAAAGTATTGAATAGCTATAAGAGAGGTGTTGGACTTGGATTAACAACAAGTTTAACATTGTCAATAGTCTATGGATTAGCTAGACTATGTAGTATAGATATTGATATTGTTGAAGTAGCACCAAAATTTGGTAGAGGTGTTGTTAGTGGTCTTGGAGTATACTCATTTAAGTATGGTGGAGCTATAGTAGATGCTGGTTATAGAGTTGATAAATTTGGAAAAGTACCACCACTAGTATATAGAGGTGAAATACCTAAATCATGGTATTTCATAGTTGCATTACCTAGAAACATTCCTGAGAGAGTACTTGAGGTTAAGTCTAGAGAAGTTGAAATATTGAGAAAACTACCAAAGATGAGTGAGGAAATGGTAGGTAAATTATGTAGAATAGTTCTTGTAAAACTTATACCAGCAATAGAAGAGCAAGATATTGAACAATTTGGAAAAGCTATAACGGAGTTTAATAAAATTACAGGAACATACTGGAGCTATATTCAGGAAGGAATATACTGCTCAAGTGAGGTTGAGAGAGGTATTGAAATTATGCTACAGGAAGGATGTGTGGGTGCTGCACAGTCATGTTGGGGTCCAACATTCTATGGTGTATGTGATTCATATAAGACATGTGAAAGAGTTAAAAAGAGACTTATGGAAGAGATAGACTTAGAATGTATATACATAACTAATGTAGATAATAGAGGTGCTAAAATACTAACATTAGAGTAGTAGTGATGAAATTTGCACGTTCTGAAATATTGATGAAGCCTCGCTACGCTGATAAACTGTGTATATATAGTCTAACTTGATGATGAACTGCTGTCCCCGATATGAGAGATGAATTAACTCCCCCTTAACTGATATCAGATTTTAGGTGTTCATCATTTAGGGGGGAAAATAATCAGCTGACCGTTTAGTCATCACTAATCTTTTCTTCCAGATACTGTAATTGTTTTGAGATTTAAGTTTTCAGTATGGTAATTGTTCTAACCATGGGTACAACTCTTTCAACTTCTTAATAGATTCCTCAATCTTCTCTTTCGGATATTCGTATGGTGGTAATTTTCCTCTTAAGTAGTCGTCATATGCTTTTAAGTCTAGTAATCCATGTCCACATAGTAGGAATAGTATTGTTTTTTGTTCATTCTTTCTCTTACATTCTAGTGCTATATCTATAACAGCCTTTATAGCATGTGCTGGCTCTGGTGCTGGTACTAGTCCTTCAGTTTTTGCAAATATTGCTGCTGCTTCAAAAACCTCTGTCTGTGTATATGCTCTAGCTTTTACAATACCTTCTTTAACTAGTAGACATAGTGTTGGTGCATCTCCATGATATCTAAGACCTCCAGCATGTATTGGTGGTGGTGTAAAATCATGACCTAGAGTATACATCTTTAACAGTGGTGTAAGTCTTGCAGTATCTCCATGATCATAAGTGTATATACCCTTTGTAAGTGTTGGACATGCTGTAGGCTCTACAGCTATCAACTCAGGAATTTTTGGAGCTTTCTTCTGTACATATGCCTCATAGTAGAATGGCCAGAATAGACCTGAAAAACTTGAACCACCACCAACACAGCCAACTATGAAGTCAGGATAGTCATCTATAAGTTTAAATTGTTCTAATGCTTCTTGACCAATAACTGTCTGATGTAGAAGTACATGATTTAGAACACTTCCAAGTGCATACTTAGTATTTTCATGAGTTACAGCATCTTCAATAGCTTCACTAATTGCTATTCCAAGACTACCAGGATGGTTAGGATCTTTCTCTAAAATTTTCCTACCTGCCTCAGTTCTATTACTTGGACTTGGAATTACTTCAGCACCCCAAAGCTCCATAAGTACTCTACGATAAGGCTTTTGTTCATAACTACACCTCACCATGTATATTGTAGCTTTAATACCAAAAAACATACATCCAAAGGCTAATGCACTACCCCACTGTCCAGCACCTGTCTCTGTTGTAAGTCTTTCAACACCTTCCTTAGATGCGTAGTATGCTTGAGCTACAGCTGTATTTGGCTTATGACTACCTGGTGGACTAACTCCCTCATACTTAAAGTATATTTTTGCTGGAGTTTTCAAATATTGTTCAAGTCTTACAGCTCTATATAGTGGTGTTGGTCTCCAAATTCTATACACCTCTCTAACCTCTTCAGGAATTGGAATCCACCTATCTTGACTAAATTCCTGTCTAACACACTCCTTTGGAAATAGTCTTTCCATCTCTTCAGGTTTTACAGGTTCTCTAGTGAATGGATTTATGTATGGTGGTAGTGGTTTTGGAAGGTCTGGAAGTATGTTGTACCAGTATTTCGGTATTTTATCTTCATCTAGAAGAACTTTACGAATTTTTGTCACGAACTGTAGTATATTGAATGGTTATAAAGTATTACTCATATGATTGTAACAATGTACATATATGTCTCATCGTTTTAAAGCATCACAGTACTTATATATGGAACATGCACATTTCTCAACCTACCCTTTATAAACACTCCCTTACCTCTCTCAACACCAATCTCATAAATTCCTGGTTCTACAGGTCTCCACCTAATCTTTCTAATGAATAGAAATCTCTTAAAATCTCCACTACTCGTTCTAGCAATACCAAGTACAAATACTCCAGATGCTAGAAACTCTTCAACACCATATCTAGATAGAGAACTACTACCTGAAGGTATCTCTGTTGTTATTATTGTTGTTGTACCAATCTTCTTCTCAATTTCTAAAACTAGAGTTCTAATATACTCTCTAAGTACTTGAACATCTTTCTCAAGTGTTACTAATGGTGCTATTGGATCAATGACTAGTCTAGTAGCTCTCAAAGTTTTTACATATTCAGCAATAGACATAACTATTGAACGTGCAACAGCTGTAGGATCTTTCTCTCTAATCTTCTCAATAAGCTCAGTCTCAGGTATCAATACTTCAAGTAGACCTTCACTTCTAAGATATTCAATATCCCAACCAAATGCATAGGCACCTTTAACAAATTGTGAATAATCTTCATCAACAGATACATATATTCCAGGTTCACCATGCTTAACAGCACCACCTATGAGAAAAGTTAGTGAGAATAGAGTTTTACATGTACCAGTCTCACCTGTTACTAAGTACGTTCTACCTCTAGGAAGACCACCACCAAGTATCTCATCTAGACCATCTATTCCTGTTGGTGCAAGATCAACACTTTCACTCATGATTATGATAGTATCTACATACGATAGTTTAAAAACTATGCTGATATATACTAATATTAGGTTTAGGGATCTGCATTGAGACGTGGTGCAAAAGGATACGATATATCAACTCTACCATATAGAGTGAGGGTATATGTAAATAACCAAGTTTTGATACCTGCAAAACTCGTAAGAACATTAGGAATATCAAGTTGGAGATATGCAGACATAGTAATCAAATATAATGACCAGATAATAACTATAAAAAATGCTAGACTATTAAGAACAAGACATACAGACTCTAGACAATTTACAATACCAAAAGAAATACGTGAAAAATATGGAATAAGACCAGGAGATGAGATTGAAGTACTTGAAATTAGAAGACCAACACAACAATCAGAAACATGATAATACACGGAATATACAAACTACAGGAAATATTAAATAGAAGTGGAGTAGAGTGGACATTAGGACCACTAACCCTAGCCTATACACTAGACATAGTGTATGAACCTATTCTAGATATAGCAATATACTTTGAAGATATTGAAAGACTAGACATAGAATTATTGAGAAATTGGGGAATAGTAAACATATTTAAATGTAGAAATACAGGATTTTCAAATAGAGCAATATATGTACTAGGAGTACCATGCATATCGCCAAGAGATATAGTAGAATCATACGAGTTAAATAGAAACTACCCATTAATAGATAGGATATTGAGAAGATTATTCTCTAAAACTTAATAATCCAGTCAGGAACTGTGTAAAATTCACCACTTCTACACAATAATCCACGATCTACAAGTTCATCAATATCCCATTCATCAATTTCAGATTTAGTAACTTCTCTACTTCCAATCCTTCTTATAAGATCTACAAATTTACTATCAATATTTATCGGTATTAATGGTAATTCTACAATTTCTCTAAAACTTTCATGAATGTACACAACCTTATCAGCACCAAATAATAGTCCTACAATTGTTGCATATGTACATTCAGGTTTATATCCACCTACAGGCATTATGATTACCCTATAGCCACTACCTTTCAATTCTTTTATAACTCTAGCATACTTGTTTAGAAGATCATCTATACCTTCTTTGAAGAAGAATTCTACACTAACTCCAAAACCCTTCAATTCCTCAATCACGCACTCCACACCACATTCAGGCTTTAAACCATACTTAACCAAGATCTCCCTATTATTAACTATGAAATCTCTAATTATGTTAGCACAGAATTTACAATTATCAGTATCTGTTGGATAGAGATAAATTTTCAATTCGTCTAAATAGGCTGATATTGGTGACCATGTTCTTAAGAATTTTAAAATTGTATTTAACTCTGCACTGAATTCTTCAGGTTTCTGACACACAATTTTATATATTGACCTATAGAGAGGATTTTCCTTATTAATATATGCCTCTCTAAACTTCCTCTGTTTAGGATCTGTTGGTGATAGTTTAGAAGAACCTCTCAGATCAGTTTTAATTTGAGGATCTATATCTAGTAATTCTAAATTTCTCTCAACATTATTCAATATTGAAGTTCTACAGTAACTAAAAATGCTGCCTTTTTCACATTATTCATGTTAGCACACCTCTCATAAGTATTACTTATCCGACATGTATTGTCTTTGCAGAATCCAACTTCACAAGTAGTGGTGTTCTAAATATGAATGTCTTAATATATGCAAGACCGGGAGGTGCAAGTGTTATAATTCTTCTCTCTTTTGCAGGTACTCCCAACTTCTCTAAGATCTTCTCATCACTTCTCAATAAGATCTTAGTGTTTGTAAGTTGAATAACTAGATCGTTAAGATCATCAGGACTATGTGTAGCAAATATTAGACCAATACCTCTAGCACGTCCAAGTCTAGCAAGCATTGTTAAGTAACTCTCTATAAGTTCTTTCTCAGATTCTTCACGAGTTTGTGGAAAGAATATATGTGCTTCATCAATAGCAATAATAACACTACTTCTCTCCTCTAAATTTTGCCACACATTTTCAACATACCTATACAATCTAGCTAGAACTCTATAAACTATCAATTTCTCTTGAGATGTCGTAGTATTTCTCAAATCAACTATAACATACCTTCTACTAAATAACTTATCGTAATCTGGCTCTCTAATACTAATTTTAACTCTATATTTAGACTCTTCAAACTCTATATCTAGAACAGTATGTACATCAAAAAGATCGGTCTCTAGTAATGATAAAAATCCTCTCATAATATTTTCTAAAGTACCTTTATGAACTCCAATCTTATTAGCAATATATTGATAAACAACCTCACTTCTACCTCTACCACTAGAGATAGATTTAAACATAAAATTATATAACTTTTCCAGATTTATACAATACTTCCTAACTATACTTTTCAAATTCTGAGATTTAACATCCTTACTCTTCTCCTCACCTAGCCTATGCTTAACATATTCTCTGATAAGTTCTAATAATATTCTTCTATAAAATAGGCGAGCCTGTGCTGTAAAGACAGCTGAAAGTTTTGGTAGTATCATTAAGACATTTTGAGTCTCTAATGCCCATGGATATAATTCTAGTATAGTATCTATACCTTCGATATTTGCTTTAACATCTATTCTTCTCAATGTTATACTAACTCTATTTCTCTCTCTATCTACATACTTTGTATATTTAATTCTAATCTTATCTACATGATATTTAATTCCAAAACTTAGAAATACTTCATTTAGATACTTCTCTACAATTCTTCTACAGATAATACTTAATACTCTTCTTATAATATCCTCGACATCTTTAATATCTTTATCTTTTATTAATTTTTCACAATCTCTAGCTATATTTTGAAGATATCTTGAAGTTATTGGTAATATTACTGCAATCTTATCTACTTCTCTAGTAATAACATGATGATAATGTCCTACAACATCTAGTACAATTACCTTACCTACATTGTTTTTTAAAACTTCATATATAATATTTTTTATAAGTACTGTCTTTCCACTTCCTGTAGTGCCTACTATAAGTATGTGATGTCTTAATGCTTGTTGTGTAAGTCTGACCCTCTCACCTTTCAATTCTTCACCAGTTGGTAGTGATATATTGCCAATCTCAATACCCTCTTTAGGTAATCCAAGCATTTCTGAAATCTCACCACTTCTAGGCTTTCTAATTCTAGAATGTATCTTCACTGGAGTTACAGGTGCAGAACATCTATTATCTACACATTCAACAACTAGTTCGAGAGTTATTAGTCTAGGTAGTGGTGTTAGATCTACAGATAGTTCCTGTTCAAGTGAGATAATTGGAGATTTTACTAACGAGTACACATCTTGGTTAGTTATTTCAACAACACGTGCAAGATATTTACGATTATCAGACTCAATAACTAGATATGAACCTACAGTAATGTTTGTAGAGTCTAGAGGACAGTCAGTTATTGCATATACTAGACTTTCCTCAAGTGAAACACGTGTTGGTAATTGTCTACTGACAATAGCAACATACTCATTACAGTCAATACATCTCTCCTCAACTTCTAAATTCATCACCATGTATATATGCTACATAGTATTCTTTGAACATTTCTCTACTCCTGAAGATCTTTAAGTGAGAGTAGTAGACTTTCAAATCCCTCATATGTAGGACTTAGCGGAGCTATATTCCATAAAATTGTAAAGATACTTGAACTAACCTTCTTACATAACTTATCTGCAAGTTCTATAGTTTTTGGAACTCCTGATGGAGTTAATATCTGTGCTATATAGTCTTTAATATCATATAGGAATTCTAAATCTAGAGTCTCAATTCTAATAACATTAAATACATCACCAGCTCTAGATACTATATAACCCATATACTTCTCAAATTCATAATCCTGTACAGATATTGATAATCTTAATGTTCCAATAAATACTGAAGAAACTTCTCTTCTCTTAAGAATCTTATTCGCCTTAATAATAGCAACATAGTCATCTGTAGCTCCAACACATTCAAGCCTAGCTAAATATCTACACTGTGAAAGTCTCTTAACAATACATACAACCTTATCTTCAAAACCTTTAAGAAGATTTAATCTCTCCTTTGTTAATTCAATATAGACCTTTGCATATATATTATCAATACTTGATATAATCCTAGGTGCATGAAATAGTGGCCCATCAATAATCAATATACCTGTCCTATCCCACAGCTTAATCATACTATTCTCCATGCTGACTCTAAGCTCATCCTGTAGTACTTCTTCACTATATGTTCCATCAAATACTCTATCTACAAGTCTAGACTTAGTATAGAACTTATAACTTAAATTTTCAAGAAGTTGTTTTAAATCTTCTGAAGCTTTACATCTAGGTCTTATACATATCCACCTAGTATCTATAATCTTAGGTTCAATATATAGTCTCGAACCTACTAATGCTCCTGATACAATTATAATATCAATACCTGTAAGTTTTAAAGTTCTTATAGATGCATCAAGACCCCAAAATTTCTTTAAATCTCTAGGCTTCTCAATCTTATCAACAATATTATCGACATACTCAACATTTATACAACCCTCTTTAACATCTTCACTTGTATCAACTTTATCTTCTTCAACAACATCTCCAAGCATTTTTGAAATTTTTAATATTGTATTAACGATCTCGTTTAGAGTAGTCATGATCTCTTACTAAAGCATACTCTAACTTCACCTAAACCTATATTTGTTGATCTACCAATACCAGAGTAGTTTGCAAATTTTAGAAGTTTAATATATTCTCTAAATCTCTTACTACTTTTAGAATCAATACCATATTTAATCCATCCAACAAATCCTCTCTCTCTAACTTTTCTAAACTGTATTGTTACAGGTCTTATACTGTGATTAATCTCTATAATCTCATATGGAGCATAGAGAGCTGAAGATATACTTGCAGATGAATCTGCAAGATTATTCCACTTATATACAAGTGAGAGAAGTACAAGCATTGGTTGAGGATATAGTGCATGTCTTGTAGGGTAGTTCCTAAGCTTTGGATGATGTGGATATTGTAAAAATGTTGGTGTTAAGAAATTTATAGTCACTGTATCGTAATCTACATCATCTTCAAAAATATCTTCACTAACAATCTCAATATCTGAAGTATATACTTCAACAGTGTTAAATTTGAAGACTTTAAACTCACCTGAAAATCTATCAAGAAGATCTATAACCACATCTAGACTTGGAGAACTTTCTAATCTACTTCTAACATTGTCAGATTCGAATATAGTTACTGTAAATGTGTAAACATTACCACTCTTCATTATAGGTCTTTTATCATATTCTTCCCACAACATTCTCCCTCTCTTCTCATCATATATGAAGCTAACTCTAACAGGTTTTACGGGTAGTCTATTTAGTGGTGATTTAGATTTAAAAAGTTCAGCTATCTTTCTAGCCTTCTCATTTTCTATACTCTCTAAAGCTTTTATTAAGATAAGTTTTGAAATTCTAGAAGATACTGAAGGTAGTGGTATATCTTCCCTAGATCTAATTTTTATAAATATTCTACCTATAATCATCATGTTAATACTATACCCTCCTCCTCTTCCTCACTTAAGTCACCTATAACAATTCTACTATTAAAACTAAATTTTGTAAGTAGGAAGAGTTGAACATTAACACCACTATACCCTCTAACAAGTCTTCTAATACCAGCCTCAATCTCTCTAACTAATGATGGTGTTACAGGTCCTAGAAATGCACTTCTCTGAATTCTTTTCAAACCTCTAGTCTTTAGAAATGTTGCTATTTGATTTCTCAAATTATCATCAGATATGTCGTATATAACTAGGAGGTATAGTTCCACCTTCTCACCTCAATCAACTTCTTAACCCAATTCTCAAGCTTAATCTTACCATTCTTACTAGATACAAGACCTAGCTTTACAAATTTGTCTAATGTTAAACTATCAGCTTCTAAACCTTTCTCAACTCTATCATATAGATCTACAATATCCTTACCAAGATCTACAGGTAGTGGAGGTAGAATTATGACATCTGACCTATAATCAGGACAGTAGACAACTTTCGACCTTAACATAAATGCTAGAACTGTAATATATGCAATCTCAATCTTAAAACCACCTGTAATTATAGTATACATCTCATATCCTTCAGAAATATGTCTATATGCTTCACGAACAAACTTATCTGACAACTTCTGTAATACTTCATCAAAATTTGCGGGAGACAGCTCAGGAATGGTTACGATACTCTTAACTTCGCATGATATTTTTCTATTTTTAATAAATTCTTGAATGTTTTCAACTATGAACTTAGATATTAATTGAGTACAAAATTTACAGGATGGTGAATCACTTGAGAATAGAAGTATGCGACAAATATCAACATCATTACATTCACAACTTCTCAATAATTTAATTAATGAATTCAACTCAGCAGACATCTTCAGAGGATCTTCACGTAACTTTGATAAAACAAACTTACTAACTTCACCACTCACTAACGAGTCTCTATAAAGCTTTTGCATTAATTCTCTATCATTTACAATATCTCTAACATTTCTAAATTCAGCATTTGTAAATTTTCTAATATAATTTACAAACTCTTGATCTAGTAGGAGATTATAAAGTAGCGATAATCCACATGTAATTGCTACAAATATCTTTCTCACTACAATACCATATATATACCAGCTTATAAATCTTGTAAAATACTATACTAATTTAAATGGAGTGTAGGGTTCTTCTCTCAATATGTAGTTTAGTAGTCTTCTAGCTTGAGTATTTATACAAGCCTGTATGTTACTTTTACTGAATCCTTCATATACTAACTTAACTACATTAACAACACCTTCACCTTCCTTATCAGGATCTGACAGTATCTTAATCTTACTTGGAGTTTTTCTACAAGCCATAACTATCAACCTATCTATAAATGGTCTAAACTCCTCCATGAGATCAAATACGAGACTTAACTTGCTTGGTCTAGGTTTATGTAGAAATCCTATGTATGGATTTAAACCTACTAGAAATATAGATCTCCAAACTTCTTTCTTAAGAATTCCATAAGCAATATTTAAAGCCTTATTTACAGGATCTACATTCACTCCAGGAACAATATCATACTTTTTCAATCTCTTTTTAAAACCTAGATTTTGAGGTACTACTAGCTTTATAACTTTCCAATAATGTCTAGCAGCACTTGCTTCAACATTTCTAACCTCATCAACACTATTACATTCATACAATTTTTGTAATATCTTATACATGTTGTCTATGTGTCTTCTAATTTCATAATACATCTTTTTATTATGTATGAATAATTTTGAGAAATATCTAAGATTTGACATCTGATTTTCAATTTTTCCATATACAAACATCTTCGCAATTTTCAATCTCTTATCCTTTCTCAAATATGTTAGTAGTTGTCTAGTCCATATTCTATATATTGAACCATATTTAGACGGTACTACTCTTGCCGCAGGTTTACCATTATCGAATATTACAATATCAACACCATACTTCAAAGCTTCTAATATAGCTGCGATAGATATCGAACTCCCCCTAACCCAAAATATTATAGAATCTAACTCTACAGGAGATACTTCAAGCTTTTTAACAATCTTACCTTCCTGTCTTATAAATAGTGTTAACATACCTCTTCTCAATCTAAGTCTAGAACCCCACTCATCTACTAGAAGTATCTTCTTACCTGTCATATATGTTAAATATCGATACATTTATTAAAGCTTAAAATTACAATATTGAAAGTATGGACAAGTTCTACATCTATCTCTTCTAGGAATATGTTTTGGAGGTTCTGAATATGTTAATATTTTCTTAACATCTTCAATAAATTTAACTGTTAAATTTCTAAGACTTTGACTAATATATACTCTATGTAGCCTACCTCCACTTCTACTAACGTAATATAATATTCCAAATTTACATAAAGTATTGAAATTTTCCTCTATCATAAATGCATAAGCACATATCTGAACTTTATGATCTATTCTTGGTTTATCATCTTCACACCATTTAATATCAACAGGAATGTATTGCCTATACTTATCAATTATTATACAGTCAACACATCCAGTAATACTAAACCTCTTACTTACCAACATTATTGATCTCAATATCTTAACACCTTTAACATATCTATATATTGATAGTAATATTCTATCTTTCTCAATTTCTTTACCATACAACATGTATTCTGTTACAATATCTCCAATATTTAGTACTTTTTTAATAAAAATTATGTATGGACAATATGCATAATTCTTTAAATCTGAAACACTTATATACATCTAATCTCTATCTAATACTCTTATCTTCAACTTCTTACTTGGTCTCTCTTGAGCTTTCTTTTCAATTTTAACTTTCTTACCATGACAATATTCGTAAAATGGGCATGATGATATACATCTACTGCTGATTCCTGGATCTATCTTATTTTCTAAAATTTCTAATCTTCTATCTCTCTCATTTATAAATTCAAGTCTTAAATTATCATCAATATGTACTATTCTATATTTCCAAGATATTGTTAAGTCATTTTTAATATCGACATTAACAACAATTCCAAAATTTATAGGTTTTCTAAAGATACTCTCCATTACGAGGGCATATCCTGCAAGTGCAAGTTCTGGTTTTATACCTTCACCAACCTTAATCTCAATTGGAATATCTGGGTAGAGTATTGCATCAACTCTAACATTTGTAAGCCCTATCTTAGATCCATCTAACATAACTTCAACATCTATAGGTACTACCATCCTAACTATCGAATCCAGATACTTAAACTCTCTATCTTTAAAATACTTATCTAGACAACCTGAATATATTGTAGAACCTTGCTTCCAAACTTCCCAAAACAAACATTCAACTTCATCAGAATCTATGTTAGATAAGTCAAATTCATCAAATATTTTAAAGAATATCTTCTTACCTTCAGATTTTAAATATTCCAACAATTCAAAACCAGACTTAACAGCATGATTATAGATAGAACGCTTGATAGAGTATACAAGTTCTCTAAATGCAAAATGAATAATAAAACCTCTAACAATAGATCTACCAACCTTACCACGAACATTAAGAATATATTTCAAAAATATATCACGACCAGAATCACAAATAGAAACAACATCACTAACAGAAATACGAAATGAACTAACACAAAGAATAGGAGGATCAGACCAATTCCAACCTCTCAACTCATCAGAAACACAACAAGACTTCTCCAACAAAGCAAACTCACCAACAAACCTAACAACATCATCCCAAGTAAAAAACACAAAATATCTAGCAAAACACAAAAAATAAACATAACCCTTGTATTACTCTTTTTTGTATTACTTGTTTCTTGTGGAAATGTTTCTCTTCAGGAGAGTTGAATTGTTGCATTTTCCTAATGGTAAAACGTAAAAACACACATGCAGAAAATAAAGACAGACAACAGGAAATAAAAAACCAAAA
>Ga0256914_1000013_pt1 | contig 200823 bp, 183 predicted proteins | sample HulkmetaG_FD_191571 | JGI IMG/M metagenome (GOLD analysis project Ga0256914, IMG submission 191571) | Hydrothermal chimney microbial communities from Main Endeavour vent field at the Juan de Fuca Ridge, Pacific Ocean - Hulk | ecosystem: Environmental > Aquatic > Marine > Hydrothermal vents ...
GCCTTGACATAGTGTCTTGAGAAACAGGGGATTCTGGAACTCGGGCGCCAGAAGTGGCGTTGAGGGGAGCTCTAAGCCGTAGTAGGTAAAGAAAGTCTTGGTCGCGTCGTATTCGCGCTCTGCGAATCCATCGTGCGTTACAGTGGCAGCTCGACGGCGCACTTCTTCGGGAATCACGATCTCCTCGTAAGTGGAACGGGTAGAGAGTACGACGCCGATCCAAGGTGAACGCTCCAAGTGGGCAAGAAAAGCAGCCAGATGGCTCGGCCAGATGGTTCGTCCGGTGCCTTCATTGAGTGCATCGATAATCAACAGCGCGCGTGAGTCCGCTGCTTGGGCTGCGGCTTCGAGCGCGCCTACAAACTCCCCAGCCGACATACCAGCCAAGTCCAACTGTTGAAGAGCCTGGACCCACGGCTCATCGTTACTTACGAACCGCTGACCCATCAGGAGCAGCGTTGGGAGCCCCGCAGCAATACACCGCCGTGCAATGTCACATAGTAGGTGAGTCTTGCCAGTTCCCGCGTTGCCACGCAGGAGTATCAGGGAATTGCCAGCGACGCTATCCACATGTTCGAACGACTCACGTGCTTCCTGGAGTTCGGAAAGCAAACGCAAGAGGCGAAACCGAAGATCTCGAAATGGGTTCCTATGGTAGGAAGGTCGCGCTGTCTCCTCGCCTGCTGGCTCGGTTTTTGCCTCGAATTCTCGCTCGCGCTTGTCTAAAAGTTGTGAAAGGTCCTCAGCCATTTGTTCCGCGGTGCGGATCCGTCCCGTGACGGCTTTGAACGGTAACGGCCCCGTTGGCTGCCTCTCAATTTCGCCCAAGCTAGTGAGCACCGCTTCCACCTTCTCGAACAAGGCAGCCAATTTCGCCCGGACTATCTCATCGGCTTCATCCTTGGAGTGTTCAAGTAGTCTCAGCTCCTTTCGAATCGTACGAGCACGAGCCTTCTGGTGCTCAAAGAACCTGTCAGTGCGCCCAAAGGCCTCAAATTCCAATGCAATGGGCAGGTCAACGTGGACCTCGGGAGTATAGCGGGGCCCTGCGGTGCGTAGCGCCTCATCAAGCCGTGCATTGAACCATGCAGCGTCGAATCCTGGGGCGTTGAACCAGAAGCGTACTCGCCCAATGTGCTCAGGACGCGTTAAACGCTCGAGTAGTTCGTGGTTGCCCCAGAAGACGAACTCAACGCTCATGCCCTTCTCTGCAGCTAGCTCTGTCCACTTCCGGACATGCTCGTCCCACTTCTCCTGCGCGGATTTCCTTCCATCAATGCGAGCATCGGGAAGATCCAGTGGCACACAGATGAAATACCGGGCAAGGCGCGGATGCTTTTCGATAGCCGTTTTTACAGACTTGTCAATCTGTGACCACTGCGAGTTCCCCAACGTGTTGAAATACTTCGCTTGCCAGCCCCACTCCGAGCCATCACTCAAGACCGCATAGCACTCGACTCCGGCGTCCGGCGTACCCTTGCGCACGAAGCGAGCATCTGCTGGAATCTCGTCACGAGCAAGCTGAGCACAGAACTCTTCGAAGCCCTTATCTCGCCCACCGTTCAGGGGCCTAATACTGTTCCAATCAAGGGACATGTCGTACATTCCTCAGCGGTCTAGTAGATTAGAGCATCCGTGCGGAGACTGGAACAGGTGTGTGTTAACCGTCGCAAGCGGCGGGTTCCCTGCCGGTCCCTTTCCTTTTGCCCCCTCGTCGAACCGGACGTCGGGTTTTCCCCGGTACGGCTCTCCGACGATCTTCCCCATGTGTTTATCAGTTACGAAGCACATATTTATCCGAACTGGTACAGGCCCAGCTCAACAAGTACATTGTTGCGGAGTCTTCGACTACCCCTCGTAGAAATATTATGCTTCCGCTTCAGAAATATTCGGAGCCTTTCGCGGACAAAACCATTCAGTTTGCGTAACCGCTTACGCCCTGATGACGGTATCCTCGTATGAGGGCAATTGATATGATATCCTGCTTCCATGTTATTAGATTACGAGCTCGAAACCTCGTACGATACGGGTCAGTTGCCGCCAAGGAGCCAAGCGAAGCGCTGGCGGATTGGCGGTCAGCTTGAGCGGGTCGTTAACCTCTTTTTTCTCTGCTTTCTCTTATAATTTCAACAAGTTCAGATGTAGAGATACCCAAGTCAACGCCAGTTACATCTAAAGGAGAGCTTTTTTCCAAGACAGGCTTTATGACAAACATTTGTCCGTCTTTTCTCCGGACCAATACTTCACCTTCGACTGCGGCTTGCTCCAAAAGTTTGGCAAATTTTGCCTAGCCTCAGAATATGTATATAGCATAGCCATGTCATTCTACCGTTATTATTTCTATTGATAATGCTTTTGCTGTATTTAATAATTTCTTGTCCAAGGTTATAAGAGGAGCATTGTACCTTTGAGAACATCTTAGTAAGTAACATGGTGCCCACGTTCAAAAGTCCGGTCAGTCTTACCTCACTACCCCTGGAAGGTCTTGATTGGAAAGGGATAGAAAGGTGTTTTCGGCCCATGCATGTTTACCTCTCCAACAATTTGCAAGATAATAGCATTAAATGGCCATTTTTTCAATAAAATCAACATTCGGCCCGCGTTTTTTGAAAAATATAGCCAATATATTGTTATTGTTAAAAATCTTAAAACATGCCCAACAAGGACAAATGCTGTCAAAATACAGTCGAATTGACTGAAATCATTATTATTTTCAAAAATCGCTCACTAAAGGTCTTCCTGGTTTATTTTAGCTATCGCAGACTAAATTATTCATCTTGGGTTCCAAGAACGATCATTTTGTAAAGAAACGATTTTGGCTAATGTGAAAGAAAATTGCAATTTTTGGACACAATGGCTTTGTTGGGCACATGCCTATTTCTTCCATCATCCTTGAACAAAATTTTGATAGGTGCCCTTAAACCCTTATTTTCAAAGCCATCAAAATCTTTACGGTTTTTTTTGTAAGAACCCCCGGTGTAACGATATTTCAGGAAATCCATTTTGAACAAATCCGCTTCAAATCCGCTTTGCCAGGAGGGCTTGGGAGGGTTTTGGAAACGATTGGAAGTAGCCCGTTACAGATTCTTAGGCGAAGCGGAGCGCCCGAAACCTCCATTTAGCGAGCATAAGCGAGCGACTTTGGAGCGTTTCAGCAAAGCAAGCCTTAGAAGCTGTTAGGGCGGATTCCTGTTTCCAAGGCCCTCCCAAGCCCTCCTCCTTAAAACCACCTCTAACAAAAAGAATCGTTTTTTTACGAAATGACCAAACGGCAAGATGGCTTGGCTTTTTTGCATTCAAGAAATAATACTTGAAATATCAGGAAAATGTCGGCGGTTATTTTATTTCTTTCATGCGCCTTGCCCGTGAACAAAATTTCTATTTTTTGAGGCACTCTTTAATCCCTGAAAGATCCTTTCTGTTCAAAGGTAAATAAATGCCATAGGCCGTGAAATTACCAATGGCAAAACTGACAAAAATAGCACTATTGACAAAACAGGCAAAGCTGACAAAACCCTCAAAGATTGCAATAGATGCCAAAATAAGTGCCAATATCAAAAGAATTTATTCCTGGGCTGTGTTATTATTCCCTTCGCCATGAAACACTACAATTGGGATATATTTCATATACCTCAAAAGGCCATACCGCGCCTCAGGCAACTGGTACAGGCCACCTATTTGATATTTTGCCTGTGGACTGGCTGGAGATTTTTCCTCTTTTTCAAGTGGGCCACAGGCCAGAGCAGCCAATTTATACCTAGGCCACCTGCCGTTGAGGCGTTCCTGCCCATAAGCGCCCTGGTGGGCCTGAAGCAGTTTGTACTTACTGGCAGATACGATGCCATTCATCCGGCAGGCCTAACGGTATTCATGGCGGCTGTCGCCACTTCATTCCTATGGCGCAAGGGTTTTTGTGGCTGGATATGCCCAGTCGGCACCATCTCCAACCTCATTGAAAAGGCAGGCCGGAAAATTGGTGTAACCATAAGATTGCCAGCCTGGATAGACCTGCCACTTCTGGGCCTAAAATACCTCCTTTTGGGCTTTTTCCTCTATTTTGTCTTGTGGAAGATGGACATGAGCAGCATAGAAGCCTTTATAAGGTCGCCCTACAATATGGCAGCCGATGCGAAGATGCTCCAATTCTTTTTGTCTCCTTCCGAAACGGTTCTTGGAACTATTGCTGGCCTGATGTTGGTATCCCTTTTCATAAAAAATTTCTGGTGCCGGTATCTTTGCCCTTATGGAGCGCTTCTTGGAATTTTGGCCATTTTAGGGCCGACCCAGATAAGAAGGGACACCGACTTGTGCACAGGGTGTAAAAGATGCGAAAATGCATGCCCTTCTTCCATCAGGATCATGAAAAAGAGCACTATCCGCACAGCAGAATGCATAGGTTGCATGGAGTGTGTTTCCACTTGTCCAGTAAATGGTTGCTTGGAGCCTTCAACCTCTTTTTGGAAAAGGACGCCCCTTCTTGTCATACCCCTTGGGACCATATGTACATTACTCATTTTCTGGCTTACGGCTAAAGGAACTGGCCATTGGAACACCACGATTTCCCCTTATCTTTTCAAGAAAATCTACCAGATTCAACAAATCATGCACTAAAGAGCCTCAAACTAGGCCGGATCAATCTCAGCTGCCAAAAGGCAAATATGGTTTTTTATTTCGGGCTGCAATGCTAACCTATGGATGCCTGGAATTAACAGCCATATCCCTACCATGATACGTGCCAGTTGGGCGTTATACATGAAGTTTGCAATGCGTGGTATGGTATGGTGTAAAGGAGAATATGATGGCCTACAAAAGTCTCATGGAATGCATCCGGGACCTTGAAAAGCACGGACATGTCATCAGGGTAAAAGAAGAGGTCTCCCCCCATCTCGAAATGGCAGAAATCCAACGACGTGCCTATGCAGCCAAGGCCCCAGCCATCTTCTTTGAAAGGGTGAAGGGCTGTTCCTTTCCTGCTGTCTCCAATCTTTTTGGCACCAAGCATCGGTGCGACTTTATATTCAGGCACACACTGAAAAGGGTAAAAAGACTCATGCGCCTAAAGGCAGACCCCTTTTCTGCAATAAAGGGCTCAAAAGGCATACTTGGTCTATGCACTTTGCCTGGAATTGGCCTTAGCGCCTTTCCCCAAAGAGTGAAAAAAGGGCCGGTACTGGAACACAACACCACACTTTCTAAACTGCCCCAGATAAAGAGTTGGCCCCAAGACGGGGGTGCGTTTATAACACTTCCGCAAGTATATTCCGAAGATCCTGAAAGACCTGGCGTCATGCATTCAAATCTTGGCATGTACAGGATACAAATTTCTGGCAACGAATACATCAAAGACTTGGAGGCAGGCCTCCACTATCAGCTACACAGGGGCATTGGCGTTCATCACGCCAAGGCCATTGAAAAAGGTGTTGCGTTAAAGGTTAGCATCTTTGTGGGCGGGCCTCCAGCCCATACAGTGGCAGCAGTCATGCCGCTTCCTGAAGGCATTTCAGAGCTGATGTTTGCTGGAATGCTCTCAGGGAGAAGATTCAGATACACATACAAAGACGGCTTTTGTATTTCCACTGATGCAGACTTTTGTATAACAGGCACAATAGAGCCTAAAGAGACAAAACCTGAAGGCCCTTTTGGAGATCATCTGGGATATTACAGTCTGGTACACGAGTTTCCTTATCTGAAAATCGACAAGGTATATCACAGAAAAGACGCTGTATGGCCATTCACAGTAGTGGGACGTCCCCCTCAAGAAGACACCACCTTTGGTAAACTGATCCATGAAATTACAGCTCCTGTGGTTCCCAGCGCAATCCCAGGTCTTCATGCCTTGCATGCTGTGGATGAAGCAGGGGTTCATCCACTACTCCTTGCCATTGGCAGTGAAAGATACGTGCCTTACAGGAGCCGGGAGCCAATGGAACTACTCACCATAGCCAGCGCGCTTCTCGGTTTTGGCCAGTGCTCCCTGGCAAAATACCTCCTCATCGCAGCAAAGGAAGACAACTCGAGCCTCGATATAAACAAAGTGGATGAATTTTTCTGTCATATACTAGAAAGGGTGGACTGGTCAAGGGATCTACACTTTCATACAAGGACCACCATCGACACCCTGGACTATACAGGCACAAGCTTGAACCATGGATCAAAGGTGGTAATAGCTGCTGCAGGCCAGATACGCAGGGCACTTGCCACAACACTACCACGCGGCCTCAGTTTACCCGACGGCTTCGTGGAGCCTGAAATGGCACTTCGTGGAATCATGGTGGTATCTGGGCCTGCCTTCACCTCTTATCAAGAAGAAAAAGAGAAGATGAAAGCCCTTACAGATCACCTTGAAAACACCATCTCAGATGATTCCGTGCCCCTTGTGGTCCTTGTGGATGACTCAAAATTTACAGCTCGAAACCTCTCCAATTTCTTGTGGGTGACCTTTACCAGGTCAAACCCTTCTCACGACATATATGGAACGGGAAGTTTCATGGATTTCAAGCATTGGGGCTGCACCAAGACCCTTGTAATCGATGCAAGGCTGAAGCCCCATCATGCTCCAGCCCTTGTAGAAGATCCGCAAATCACAAAGCGTGTTAACGAGCTTGCTTCAAGGGGAAAATCCCTATATGGAATAATCTGATCTGCCTGCGTTGTCCTTTGGACCAAGAAATGCTGGATTTTTCATCTGCGGGTTGATCCGGCCCGCCAAAGAAACAGCTCAAGGCCTCTGGGCTTTGATGCCCTAAACAATTTCAACACCTTCTTCTGCCTCACCACCTTGGCCAACTATCCATTCGAGTTCCACTTCGAGGCTCCTCTTGGTCTTACCCTTTTTGTCCTCTTCCTCCACCTTGACTTCCAGGACAAGGCTAGAGGGAAGTGCAAGATCGACCTCTTTGGCCCCTGATTTGAGGATGATCTTTCCCGATTCTATCTTGTCTGCCAGCTGCCTCAAAAAGGCTGCAATGTCACTTGCGCTTTTTCTTTCCTCTGTTTCAAAAAGAATGACCTCGCGTCCCATAATGTACACCTCCTTCTTAAAGGATTTTGTCTTGTCCTTGTGCTTTAAATACGATTTTCTCCTGGCCTTAAAGGCACTTTTACATCTCAAAAGGCAAAAAAGGGCCACCTGGCAGATACCAGGAATACGCCTGTTGCCAAGCTCCCAATCCTGGTAAGTCCTGTAAGGTGTATCAAGAAGCTGGCTCATCTCCTTGACACTGAGTCCAAGGCTTTTCCTTATGCTCCTAAGCTCCCTTGCCTTCATAACTAATTATACGCATTGCGTATAAAATGTCAAGCTGTGAGTTTTGTGAAAAGATTTTCAGATGGAATAAAATATTGTGATTTGCGGCAGTCAGATACGATAATCAATCATTCGCAGCTTTAAAAATTGGTTGAATGAACAGGGCTGTCTGAAACCTGTCTCATCTTATGCCCTCTGCCTTCTTTGGGGTTTCTACCATGTCGAACATGGTCAGCATGCGGCTTATCATGGCCCTCAATTTCTTTATGGTGCCCATGTAATCGAATTCTTTCTCCTGTCTCGCATTAAGTTCCATTTCAAATGCCAGTCTGGAAAGATCTGGTAGATCGAGATTTGCCAAGACCCCCTTTAGGGCATGAGTTGCAGTCAACAGTACCTCATAATCAGAGTCCCTGGCTGCCTGTTCTGCGCGGCTCAGATTTGTGTCGAGGGATTGGATGGCTGCAACCAATATCTCACCAATCTTCTCCTGTGGTAGATTATAAATATTCAAAAGGTGCCTTTTTACCCTTTCGATATCTATCGTCTCCATAGAGCTTGCCTCACCATTTCCAGATGGAAACTCTTTGTTAGGACCCCTTTCATCCACTGATATCAGGGTATTGTCACTATTTGCAGAGGCCGTCTTGAAAGATCCTGCCACCTTTGCATCCCCTTGTGACAAATGGATGTCCAATACCTCCATTATTTCATCTATCTTAAAAGGCTTTGATATATATCCATCCATGCCAGCCTGAAAACACCTGTCCCTGTCTTCTGAAAAGGCATGGGCTGTCATGGCCACGACCGGGATGTGTCTTCCTGTAAGCCTTTCGCGAAGGGCTATAACGAGGCTTGCATCAAGGGCCACGTGAAGCCCCTTGCCCTTTTCAATGGCACGTATGACTCGAGTTGCAGTGAGCCCGTCCATACCTGGCATCTGGATATCCATAAGAACCAAGTCAAATTCCTCTGTTGCCAAGAGATTCAAGGCCTCCAAACCGTCTGCTGCAATGGACATCTTGTGGCCTATCCTGTCTATTATGCCCTGGACCAATACCTGATTCATTACCGTATCCTCTACCAGGAGAATCTTCGCAGGGGCCATCTTTATGGGCATTTTGGGATGAGCCTTGCTGACAGGAACGTGAGAAAATTCTGGCTCTTTGCCTTTGAGTACATAAAGCAGCTTTTCGTAAAGGCCCTTTCTGAGAACTGGCAGGCTCATGGAAAAGGTCCTGGATGTTTCTCTGTGTTTAGAGTCGTTCTTATCCACTGGAGACCGGCTAAGTAATATGACCTTCACATTCCCAGGACGGTCTCCTTGCGAAAACTTTTCCAAAATCTCCTCAATCTGACTATCCATCATGGCCTCATGGATAATAAGAAGGAGTTGTCCATCCTCTTTGTGCATGTTCAACAGGATAGAAAGCTTTCTTTGTGTCTGGGCCTCCAGGACTTTAAAACCCAGGGGCTTTAACAGATTCGCTATCACCCTTCTGCCCCATTGATTAGGGTCTGCCGAAATCACTAAGGTGTCTTTTGAAATGGCCATAAGCTGCTCCTGGACCGCCTCCTTGGGACATTCTTTTGACGTGGAGCCAAAGGTAAGCTCGAACGAGAAGCTGCTTCCCTGGCCAGGTAAGCTCTCCACGTGTATCTTTCCGCCCATGAACTCCACGAGCCTGCTGGATATACTGAGGCCCAGGCCTGTGCCTCCATATTTTCTCGTCATGGAACTGTCTGCCTGTGAAAATGCATCAAAGATGCTGGCCACTTGTTCCTCGCTCATACCGATACCCGTATCTATGACGCGAAAACGCAAGGTAACATCATCCTGGCCAGTCTCTGCCCCTTGAGGCCGATCTTGTACAGGGCAACAGTCAAGCACCACCCAACCAGATTCTGTAAATTTTGCAGCGTTTCCAAGAAGGTTCAGGAGTACCTGTCGCAATTTGTGGGAATCCCCATCTACCAACTCAGGAACCGAAAAATCCACGTGGCAGATGATATCGATATTCTTGTCTGGCACTGTCTGGGCGACAATCGCCGCAACCTCCTCACAAAGGCTCTTTATATTAAACGTATGAATATCTAGTTTGAGCTCCCCTGACTCTATCTTTGAAAAATCGAGAATGTCATTAATCAGTGCAAGGAGTGTATTTCCAGCCTCGTGGACTCCTCTGATATACCTGGCTTGTTCTGGCGTAAGGACAGAATCAAGGGCCAGCTGGGCCATGCCTATCACTGCATTGAGGGGGGTTCTTAATTCATGGCTCATATTGGCAAGGAACTGGCTCTTGGCAACGTTTGCCTTTTCTGCCTCACGAGCCAGTGAATAGGCCTTTTCCACAGCCTCCGAAAGTGCCTTTGTCCGCTGGTTGACCAGTTCCTCCAGATGGGTGTCCCTAGCCTCCACCTCCTTTAGCATGGTGTTAAAACTTTCGGCCAGCATGCCTACTTCATCATCGCTGTATTTTTCAACCCTCTGGGTATAATCCCTGTCCTTGGAAACCCTTCTCATGACGGCTGCCATATTCTTTATGGGTACAGAAATGATCTTCTGCATGAATTCCGACAACACCAGGGCAAGGATGAAAGCAAAGGTCACAGCGATCCCCACTGCCACCAGAACATGATTGAGGGTCCTTCTCAATTTTGCCAGGCTGATTGCCAACTGAATGGTACCAATGGGCTTTTGTTCCATTAATATAGGCTGAAGTACTGACAAATTGTCCTCACCAAATTCATACCCTTGTTCCTTCAGCGACTTTGACGGCTTGATACCCCACTTCTTTTCCGGACTATTTACAACCCCATTGGAAAAGAAGGCAAAGATCTGCCCTTTGTTATCGTAGACGGCTGCCCGCATGATTTCAGGATTTGTTCTAAGGGAAGCGAGCACCTCGTCCATGCCTTTTCGGTCCTTGAATATCAATGCCGCCTTGCAGTTGTATGCCACCATGCCTGCCAAGGCCCTGGCGTCATCAAGCATCTGGCGCTTGACTATCTGGTTTGTGACTAGCCAAGTGGCAACGGCAAGTGAGACAATGGTTACAATATTGACTGTGATTATGATGAGGTTCAATTTCGCCCTGATCGATCTGATTCCCTTGGGTAAGAATTTCATTTCCCTATCACCTTGTCTGCGAGCTTGAGGAGCTGAAAATTCATTTCAAGTCCTGCTTTTCTGACCGCCTCGAGATTGATTATGAAATGTATGGAGCCATCATGTTCTGTGAACTCGATCATCCCTCCATGAAGTGCAAATCCCTTGATATCACTCACAGTAAGGACAGGGCTCCTCTTGAGGGATTTCAATATCTTCCTTATATGCCCTTTCATCGATCTACTGATGAACAACACATGCAGGTCTCCATCCTTCCCTTTCCAGTTTGCCAAGTATTTGACCACCGCCTTGTGGCCTTTGAAACTCTGCTCTCTCACCGGCTCCAATGCAGTATCGAATGGATTTTCTCCCACAACCTCAAACACCAAGGGAGTGGCCTTGTTGTCCCATGGCCAAGTCACAAAACGGGCAAAATTGGGAAGGAATGCCGCTTTGACCTGATATTCTTCAGACACATCTCCAGTGGCAGTAGAGATAAAAAGCCAAGAGATCAGGACCAAGGACATGAAAAACAACACAACAGTTCTCCTGATTGAGTCGATGGTGCATCTCCTCTGGGACATCCGGACAATACCGAGCAGGAAATTGATATTCACAAGAGCCACCCGCCCACTTGCTAAAATTTGAAGGTGATCTTGGCATAGAAACTTCTGGGTACTTCTGTTGGGACTATGCCTTCAAAATATCCGCCAAATTCTGGATGCTGGTCGTCCAAAAGGTTTTCCAGCATAAGGCTTGCTTCAACCCCTCTGTAAGGCCTCCATCCAAAACGGAGGTCGAGCCTGGTGTAAGAAGGTACGGCATAGCCATCGAGGCCGTCTGAATAGTACAAAAAGGAATCGAATTCCAGACCAAATGGCATATCGAGGTAACTTCTGACAGAAAACTGCTGCCTAGGACTCAACTCGGATGGACTTATCCATACATTTTCCACGCCCGAGTCGTAATCCAGGTCGTAGTTCATCCAGGAATAGGTTGAGGTGATCTTCCAAAACTTCCTGACCTTCCATGTTGCCACAACCTCTATGCCATAAGTGGTTCCAAATTGATGGTTTTGGATCTTGTAATCCTGCAAGACCTGCATGGTTGCCGGATCGAACCTGGGAGCACCATAGGGCTCAACGGTACGCAATCTGTTGTAGTCGTTGAAAAAGGTGGCTATATCCACCGAGATGGTAGGAGTGACCAAAGATCTATAGCCTAGTTCATACGCGGTAACCGTTTCAGAATCATAATCTTCATCTCCCAAAAAATGCGCCCTTATGCCAAAATTGCCTGGCAGATCAAATTCATCTCCTCGTCCTGCTGGCACGTCCCATGCAGTAACATCCACACTCGTGTCAGCTCTGGACGGCGTACGCACTGCCCTGGAAACGGCAGCCCAAATCGCCTGATTTGAAGTGGGCTTCCAGATGATTCTTGCGCTAGGTTGAAACTCAAAACCCGTATATTCGTTGTTCTCGAATTTGGAGCCAAAGATGAAACGCAGTTTGTTTGGCACAAGGGCTATCTCATCCTGAATGAAACCGCTTATCCAGTGAAGTGCCTTGTCGCGTGGATCGAGCCTGAATGGGGAGGTTGTCTCTATGCGGTCGGTACTATACCTGTAGGCAAAGCCGGAGATGACCTTCTGTCTCCAGGGTAAGGGGAAGGTCTGTTGGATATCGAAATCAAAGGTGTCCCTCTCTACGTCATAACCATACTGGTCATGCCCTATCCTGTCATAATAAAGCTGCAAGGAGAGTTCTGAACCTGGATCAAAGCTGTGCTTCCATCTGGCAATGATATTGCCTCCAAAAAAGTCTGCCTTGTGATCCAATATCCCGACATACTGATTGAACCTGTAATCCACAGTCGTGTTATCGTATCCGGTATAAATATCTCCTTGAAATGTAAGATGATTTCTTTCATCCATATCCCAATCTGTTCGAAATCCGGCCCTGCCGGAAGCCCACTGGTCAGATGCGTCTTCACCCTTTCTCAAAAGGCCGAGGGAATCTTCCTGCGCAAGTTGCCCATAGGGATAGCTGGCCCTGTAGAATCCCTTGCTGTAAATCCTGTAGGAAAGATTCCCCAAACGCCCACCATAGCGTACCTGGCCAAAACCGCGTTCCTGATTTCCAGCCCCGCCAGCAATCAGCAGCCCCTGACTCGATTTGGCACTCTTGGTAATCACGTTGATGACACCATTGACTGCATTGGCCCCCCACAGTGTGGCACCTGGCCCCCGGATCACCTCTATCCTGTCGATATCTTCGAGCATGGTATCCTGCACATCCCAATAAACACCTGAATAGAGGGGGGTATACACGGTCCTGCCATCGATCAGGACCAGAAGTTTGTTGGCGTACATGCCATTAAAACCCCGTGAAGTGATCGCCCATTTGTTGGCATCAATTTGAGCCACCTGGATTCCAGGAGCCAGGCGAAGGACTTCAGGAATGGAAGTTGCGCCAGAATGTCTTATATCTTCTTGAGTGATCACATAAACCGCAGCAGCAGCATCTGAAAGTGATTCCTCCTTCTTGGAAACAGAGGTAATCTTGATATTCATGAGTTCACGAATACTCATGGACATATACTTGTTAAGGACAGATGCCACAGCCTTACTATCAGCTAAAAGACAAGTCCCGCATAACAATGCAAGACACAACGAAACATACCGCTTCATCATCTTTGTCTCCCTATCCCCAACCATGAATTGACCAGCAGCAAAGAACGCATCCAAAGCTATTGTAGCCCATGGCCTGAACAAACAGGTGCCCAAAATCAACAGAGCGTCGTTTAGGCGCAAAGAGGCATTGCAGTCCTACTTTCCTTCATGGGAAGGTTATATGTATGACTTACCTGTTAATGGAGTTGGAAACCCATCTAGACACCTCCACATCTGTAATTAATTATATCTTATATGTCTTATAAATGCCAACAACATTTCCACCTTTTGTGAAAAAAAACCTATTGAATTATCCTACCCTTTTAACTAGGAAACGAGACGAAAAAGCTCACCTTGAGTCCATTACCCATAAATACTCATCGGCTTGTTTAAAAAAATCCTGAAGCCAAAGAAATAGACATGACGGCCCATAAACCTTCAAGGCCTGAGCGCGCTATCAATAGGTATGTGGCCTCAACTCAACAAAGCCTTTTTGCTTTAGTTCCTGAATCAAATCTTGCGCGCCTGGCTGATCCATCCGGACACCCACCCATACCTGGGAAAGGCGGTCATAGAGATATTTGTCAGCCCCTGTGGGAACATCTATTTCCTCACCTGTGTCAGGCTCGTCATACCTGTCCTCACCACCCAAGGCGTAAAAGGCATCCCAGAATATTTCCATGTTCTGATTCTCCTGGCTTTCCCACTCCTTCATCCCAGATTCCATGCGTCTTTCTGCGTTTTCATGGATCATCCTTGACATTTTCCTGAAATGTCTCAGGCTCTGTTGAGCATCTCTCATAGCCATCTGATTATGTCGAGCAAGCCAGGCATCACTTGGTTGCCAGCTTTCGGCCATCTGTAGAAAGATAGGGTGCCAGCGGTTCAAAAGGCCCTGCCTGGCTGTCTCTACAAACAAGGGACCCGGCCCCCACGAATAGCTGTATCCTGCTCCCATTAGAGGCATCTTGGTGTATTGAAGCACGCCCGTGATAGCCACGTCAAAGAGCTGACCATTTTGCGTGCAGCTGCCACTTCCCTTTACGGCTTCATATCTCACACTGGCAGAAACAGCAACCCTCCTTGCAAGGCGTTCTGCCTCACTGGTGAGCCTTTGTGAAAGCTCTCTATCTTCGTCGAGCTTACTAAGCTTCAAATTATCAAAGACGATCCCATATCTCTGGGCAAGCTGTCCAAAAAACATATCCTTCACGTATGAAACTCCATCAACAGGTGGCATACCGGCAGTGCCATAAACAGTTTGGGAAAATTGATAGAATGGACAATAACAACCAAGAAACGATGCCTCGCCGTCTGGAGAATCTGCCTTGACCATACGAACGTATCCGTTTCGCCCCAAATCTGCCGTACCCCCCTGAACCTTCCAGCCCTCAGGCACCAATATTGAATAACTGCTGTCGGCAGGAGACCACCTCCTGAGAGCTACGTGCAATCCAGGTTTAGGCGCTTGGGATGGTCCAGTCCTCCTGAGTGACGAAATTGCTATGGAAAGGGCCTTGAATGTAGACATATCATCTGCTTGTACACACGTGAGCAACCTTGATGGAGTGCCCTTAGTGACGATTTCCATGAACTTGTGCCTGGCACCAGGCCCACAGAGGAAAAACCAGGTCTGCCTCTGCTGCAATATGGTTCTTGGCCTGCATTCTTCTTCCAGATAAGTAAAAAGATCCCGGCCTTGCTCAAGTGCCACCATCTGGGCCTTTGCGTCCCGAAACGAAATGGTCACACCGTTATTTTCCTGCTGAACCTGTGCCTTTTCAGGGACATAGAGTTCCAGCCCTCCCTTTCTCACTATACGCCACTTCTGTGGGAAATCGCTCCGATCATGCTGTGCAACTCGTGTTGGTGCCGCCCTAACAATCTGGCCGTTCTCCAAACCATTTTGGCAATCATCCAACAAAAAAACACCCTTTTTCCCCCACCTGATACGGCAATTATCCACAATGACCGCCCTCGACGGGCTCATGTCGCCTACATCGCTTGACTGGGGCTTGAATTGGATGAAGTTCCCACGGACCTCATATGAACCAAACTGCAATTCAACGATATCATCGCCCTTTTCTATCCAATGGTCATAATCCCCTTCAGCCAAATCCAACTTCATGTCTGGATTTGAAAGGCTATGGTATAAACCATTGGAAAGGCCGAAACATATTGATGCATCCATGAATAAAGAAATCGACAAGAAATGAAGCAGGAGAAAAAAGCAGGTGCCAAATATGACCCTATACATGGCGATACCTCCTTTCATTAATTATTTAAATTCATTACAGTGCAAAATCAAGATATCGGGCGCTGCCATGCATAGATGACAAGACGCCGTCTGGCATCTTGTGTTTTATCTTTAATTTCCAGAGAAAGGGATGATTGAGGCTCAAGGCTGCCAACAAAGCCTCGACATAGGTCTGCTTTTATAACAACCTGGGAAAAACAGTGGGATGAAAAATGGGTAGAATCTCATTTGTGCCAAGGGGCGCGCCACCACTTCACGTACAGATTGTCCTGTCCTTAGTAACTGCAGTCTTCTGCGGCCTTTTCCTTGGCTCAGACGTCAAGATTGCAGGAATTGCCCTGACATCCATCTACCACTTTATTGGCACTGCCTTTCTCAATGCCCTCAAGATGCTCATAGTCCCCTTAATACTTTCTTCAATCATCACAGGTGTAACCGGGATGAAAAGTGGCCGGGAACTTGGCCGATTAGGCACTCTGACCATTGTCTACTACATCCTGACAAGCCTCCTGGCCATCCTTACAGGGCTTGTCCTGGTTCACATATTGGAACCAGGCCTCAAAGGTGGCCTGCCAGTAGGGCCAAGCCTGGGCCTTGAAAAACTGCCGCAGGAGGTTGCAAACAAGATAAGTGCACATGGAGCAGGAGACATAGCTGAGGTCTTCCTGCGGATGATCCCCCCAAATATAGTAAAGGCAGCCTCTGAAGGACAAATGCTCGGTATCATCTTCTTTGGTATAGTTGCCGGACTTTCCATGACGCAGTTGAGGACGGAACCTGCGGTACGCACACTAATCCATTTCTGGGAGGGGCTTTTCAAGGTCATGATGTTGATGACCGAATGGGTACTGGCCTTGGCCCCCATAGGGATCTTTGGACTTGTTGCTGGGGTGACGGCTTCTACTGGTCTTTCTGCCTTTTACCCCCTTATGTGGTTCTTTGTTTCTGTGTTTTCAGCCCTGTTGATACATGGCTCCATCACCCTTCCTCTTCTTCTGAGAATAGCTGGTATCAAACCATTGAGGCATATAAGGGCGGTGCTTCCAGCCCTCCTGACAGCCTTTTCCACGGCCTCGTCATCCGCAACCCTTCCAGTCACTCTGGAGTGCCTAGAAAAAAGGGCCAAGATCCCAAACCGCATTACTTCATTTGTGCTTCCCCTTGGAGCAACCGTCAATATGGACGGAACAGCCCTCTATGAATGTGTTGCAGCAATGTTTCTTGCTCAGGCATACGGACTAAAGCTTTCATTTGTCCAGCAATTTACAGTGGTGTTGATAGCCCTTCTCACATCAATAGGTGTGGCAGGGATACCAGCTGCAAGCCTTGTTGCCATTACCGTGATTCTGGCTGCAATTGGCCTGCCCCCGAACGCCATTGCTCCCTTGCTACTGGTGGACAGGATTTTGGACATGTGCAGGACCAGTGTCAACGTATTTAGTGACTCCTGTGGAGCCGCCTTGATCCATAGCCTGGAAAAACGTACTGAAAACCCAGGAATGGGATAGGATCAAACCACCAGATCCAACTGCTGAACAGTTCCCACCGAACCATCTTCCCCTATGAAAAGGCCTGTCGATCTAATCTGGCCTTCCAGATTGTTGGCTTGATCCCGCAAATCAAATGAAGACGTCGCATTCCCGAGAAATATGGCACCTATGCCAAGCTTGCCAAGTGCCAGGAGGCGGTCTGTACCATCTTCGCCTCTTTCCCATACGAGCAGGTGCTTGAACACAGGGTCGTTTCCATCAATGAACTTATTGCCATCGGCATCGAACTGGCCTAGTTCTGCAAAACCGTCACCCGTACGTGCTCCAAACAGTTCACTGCCATCATTTATCTTTCCATCTCCATTTCTGTCCAGTGCCAGAAGACCTGAGCCAGGCCTCAGGAAGGATATCTGTTCGGAAGTGCCGTCCAGATCGATATCAAAAGAAAACTTGGAATTGGTAAGCTGGGCTGCAGTGCCGGAAAAATTTATTGAAAGTGGATCCTTTAGCGCTTGCCCAGCCCTCAGTTCCAAATGGTGTTCGGTGTAAAATTCCCTGGTCATGGTAAGATCCACCTCAAACTCCATTTCCCTGCCATCTGAGGTAGATATGGTGCCCTTGGCCCAAAATCTCATTTCCTGACGCTCATAATGGCTCTCCTGTAACTCATAAATCAGCCCAAAACCCTCTACTTGAGAATCTGCCTCTTGAGGGCCTACAATCTCATCTAGTGATGCGATCTTTATCTTTTTCCCTGTAAGCTTTTCGATCATGAGTTTAAGGATATTGAGCTTCAGGTCATCGGTACTAGCTGGCTTTTCTGATTTAACGTCCTGGGCCTGTAAGGCAGAACTCATCCTTGCAGCCTCCCTGGAAATAGAAACCATCACTGATGGAGTCTGGATCGAGGGTTTACGCTCTCCCTGTGGCATCAGTATTGGCCGGACCTTGCCTCGATTCGGGAGGTGTTGGCCTTCTTTATTCCAAAGGACTAAGGATTCACGCCTTTCATTATGCTCTGTGGATGTCGTTTGGGCATTTAACTGGATGGATGAGCTGTCTATCTTCATATCTGGCCTTCCTTGGCATTTTAAAGATACTTCGACCGAAATGGCCTTCCTGGCCCTGGTCTGATTGAGTGCAGTGTATTTACACTACATTTTTCTTTTGAAATCGGCTCATAGACATGCCCAACTTGAATCTTGAACATCACTGCATCTCGCCAAGACGGCTTGATATTTTTTGAGGACAAACCTAAGCCCAATGTCATATGGCAAACAGGCAGGCCTGCTGGTAGGATGCATAAATAAACGAGGCATGTTGAGGAACATGAACACAAAATATCAAGCCATGGTATCCACTGACTGGAATGAATGTCTTTCCCCGATGGGGCCTTTTGACCCCATCATCTTTGCATATCCAGAGATTAAATCTGAGCTTGCGGAAATTTTCAGGAGCTATACCTCCAATAAGATCACCCTTGCGCATGCTGTGGAGCGGCTCCAGGAACTTATGCCAGCACCGCTTACAATGGAACAGATGGACAAATACCTCGATCATCATTTCTCAACGTATAGAGGAGTTCCAGAATTCATCAGATGGTGCAACGAAAACAACGTCTTTTTCATGATCAACACCACTGCTTCCATAGGCTTTTTTCAAAGGGTGCTCAATAGAGGACTTCTGCCTGGATTGCCAGCTTTGTCTGCCCATCCAGGAATCCGTTTCCCGCCTCTACAAAAAGACCCTGGGGAAATCTACGAACTCATGGAGATCACAGACAAATCCCTCAATACCGATCTTGCTGCAAGCCTCCATGGCATCCCTTACAAACGTATAATAATCATAGGAGACAGTGGCGGTGACGGTCCTCACTTTGAATGGGGTGCAAGAAAAGGGGCATTTCTCATAGGGAGCATGACCAAAAAATCCCTAGACAACTTCTGCAGCCAGAAGGGGATAACCATAGATCTATATCTTGGCCCTAGATACGAGAAAGGGGAGAAAAGGGACGAAGCAAGAGAGATGGCTGTTGATTTCATGGACCTGACTCAAATCGTGAAGAAGGTCCTTGCCCAGTAAAGGGCTTCTGCCTATCTCCCTTTTACGCCTTTTCTAAACCTCCTGAGCGAGACCAGCACTTTTTGACCCATAGTACATGTCACAGGAAAGAGCCGCCAAACATTCAAAAAAGAAGGGCAAGCCAAGCCATTTCATGCCGCAAGAGCCCAGGAAACCTGAACTCCTTGCGCCAGCTGGCGACCAAGAGGCCTTTTATGCTGCCATGGACAGCGGGGCTGACGCAGTTTACGTAAGCCCTCGCATCCTGAACGCCAGGGCCTATGGAAAAAATTTCACCTTGCCTGAAATAGGCAACCTGCTGGAAACTGCCCACAAAAAGAGAAGAAAGCTTTTTGTGGCCATAAATGCACTCATGAAAGAGAAGGAGATGGCCCAGGCCATTAGGCTGATGGCAGCTTTGGATGAAATGGGTGTAGACGCGGTGATCATCCAGGACCTCGGTATCTGGCGCATCGCCAGGAGATACTTTCCTGGCCTTAGGCTCCATGCCAGCACCCTTATGGCCATACACAACAGTCTGGGAGTTGAAATGGCCAAAGAGATGGGTTTCTCTAGGGTGGTGCTTGCCAGGGAGCTCACCCTTAAAGAGATATCCGCCATATCCAAAACATCACGGATCCAGTTGGAGATATTTGTCCACGGCGCCATGTGTTTCACAATCTCAGGGCTATGTCTATTCAGTAGCTATTTCGGAGGCCGTTCCAGCACCAGAGGCAAGTGTGTTCAGCCTTGCAGGCGTAGATATACATGGAAAGGGGGGCCTGGTACCTATTTTTCAATGGACGACCTTTGCGGACTTGAAATGGTGCCTGAGCTTTACAGGCTGGGCATATCTTCCTTGAAGATAGAAGGGCGCCTCAAGCCGGCCCGCTACGTGGCTTCTGTGACAAAGGCTTACCGATTGGTGCTCGATGAAGGGCCAAGGTGCAGCAAAGAAGTCCTGGAACGCGCAAGGACAATATTGAACGGTGCCCTCGGAAGACCGGTCTCATCTGGTTTTTTCCTTTCTTCCAATCCCAAAGGCGCCGTTTCTCCTACACGGACAGCCAATACAGGGCTTTATCTTGGCAAGGTAAAAGCCATCATTGATGGCTGGCTCCATCTATCTGGCCCCCACGCCCCAAAACCTGGAGACAGGTTGAGGCTTGTCGTCCCAAGGAATGAACTGCAATTTTCTGTAAGGTGTGTCGAGGCCAAAAAGACTTCAAAGACCAGCATTGTCAAACTCGACAAGTTGCCACAAAAACTTCCTGAAAACCTTTCTGGTACCTTGCTTTTTAAGATAGATGCAGGAGGGAAGACCCAGGCAGAGCCTGCAATTAAGATAACAGGCGAAAAAGACCCACTCCACTGCAAGGCAATGCTCGACCTTGCAGCAAAGAGGGCAAAGGATATACTGAAAAAAATCGAAAATTCCTCAAAGGTATCCAAGATTGCTTCCAAGAAAAAGCACGGTAAGGCTTCACTCTACCTGAAACTAGCTCGGCCCTCAGATATAAAAATTGCGGGAAGGCTTGACATAAAGGGCGTCCTTCTTGAAATCAATTCGCATAATATTCAGGCAATCACCAAAGGACTGCCCAAAGGCCTTTCCAAAGACAAGATCATATGGTCCTTGCCTCCTGTAATCTTTCAAGATAAGCTCGCCACCTTGAAGAAACAAACGGAATTACTTGCAAGGCTTGGCTTCAAGAATTTCCAGGTATCAAATCTTTCTCATCTTGCCCTCTTAAAAGGGCGAAAACATATCAAGAGACTCAATATATGCTCTTCTTATCAGTTGAATATCTTGAACTCCCAAGCCATCAAGGCGGCTTCGGATCTGGGAATTTTTTGCTGCCACTTTAGCATAGAGACCGATCTGAAAAACATGACCCAGGCGCTTTCCAAGATCAATGAAGAGGTCATGTTCACTGTCTTTTGTTTCGTTCCCTTATTCACTTCGAGATTGAGGCATAGGCTTTACCATACCAAAAAGCCTGTTGTTAGCACCAGGGGTGAACAATACCATTGGCAAAGGGCAGGAGATGTTGGAAGGCTCTTTCCCAAAACACCTTTTAGTGCACTTGATTGCCAGAAATTGCTGTTAGGGGCAGGTATAAGAAACTGGATCATTGATCTTGAAGCAATACCCAGAACGTGGCATCTGCCAAGGAGACTGCCACAGAATGTGCAGGCCCTGGCCTCGAAATTGAGAGGCAGGAGTTTTAATCTCCTAAAGAATCTGGAATAAAAAAAGCCGCATCATATCGAATGAAGCGGCTTTCAAATTCGTGACAAAGGCCCCGGCCTATTGTGACCGAGACCTTTTCCCATCTGTTTTTATTCGGCCTTTTTCTTTGACTTAGAGGCCTTTCCTCCAGATGCGCCCTTGGCACCCCTGGGGCCTCTTGGGCCTCTTTCACCCTTTGGTCCCGGTGGGCCTTGTGGGCCTTCCGGACCTGGTGGGCCTTGCGGACCTGGCTCACCCTGGTCACCCTTGTCTCCCTTGGGTCCTGGAGGTCCTTCTGGGCCTGGAGGTCCCTGTGGTCCTGGTTCGCCCTGCTCTCCCTTTTCTCCCTTGGGTCCTGGAGGTCCCGGTGGTCCCTGTGGGCCTGGAGGTCCTTCTGGACCTGGAGGTCCCTGTGGTCCTGGTTCGCCCTTTTCACCCTTTGGTCCCGGTGGGCCTTGTGGGCCTTCCGGACCCGGTGGGCCTTGCGGACCTGGCTCACCCTGGTCACCCTTGTCTCCCTTGGGTCCTGGAGGTCCTTCTGGGCCTGGAGGTCCCTGTGGTCCTGGTTCGCCCTGCTCTCCCTTTTCTCCCCTAGGACCAGGAGGCCCCTGCCTTCCTGGAGGCCCTGGCTCCCCTCTCGGACCTTTGAGTTTTCCAGATGCAATAGCATCCTTGATCTCACGTACTTCTTTACGAAGAGATACAATCTGTTGATAAGCCAATACGCCAAACAGACTGAGCCCTATCGCCACAAGTGCAATAATGATCGCCATTTTCCCTCCTTCAGTTCAATAATCGAAATGGATGATAAAATTGCCCTATCTTCATCAAAGGAGATGAGAAATTCCACCCTCTTCTCCCCTTTTCAGCCAAAAATTGAAGTTAGACCAGCATATTATCTGTGTCAATAACAAAAATTTAAGATGGCCTAATAACATGTCCCACTAAATTGCCTGTTGAGGCCATTCCATCTCTATCAATGGAGCGGATGAAATCCCTTATATGCCCTTTCTGCCATGTTTTTTCTTTTCATTTGGCGCACCTGTTCCCAAAAAGACCGCTTTACATCGGCTGGTGCCCTGGATAAAAAACGTTCCACATCTGTTGGTATCCACCAATCAGAATAGTAGTTCTTGCTGAGAAGTTCTATCACGCCGTCATCCCAGTGGTCTGGTGCCGGATTCAAAAAACTCATATATCTGGGGCCCCATTGGAAGACCTCGTCTGAACCAGGGGCAGGGATGTAATAAAAGTAGGCCATCACCAATCCCTTGCCCCAGGAATCGAATGAACCTGACTGATAATTTATCACAGGAACGTAGGTGCCTTTCCTCACAACAGGTTTGGCCCTGTAGAATTCCAGGTCCAGGTGAGAGACATAGGAATCCAAGGAAAAATAGCCATTTGGAGAGATATGACCTGTCCACGGTGCGTAGACTCCGTCTGGCTCTATCACATAGAGATCCAAGTCGGCTCCAGATGGCCCCAAGGTCAAGCCATTCCAGAACACGCCAAAGACAAACCCTCCTTCTGCTGCCTGGGCGTCTGGAATGAGACCTGTTGCTTCTGCGAATTTCTTCATGAAACCGTACCATTCTGGAGCTTCTGTAGCTGCCAAGGTATTCCCATACTGTTCCAGCTCACCAGGCAGTAACTCTTCTCCCGTGGGGAGAAAGATGCTTATGCCTTTTGAGCCAGAAAGGTCGGCAGAACCAGCTAGGACAGACGTGAACCTGGCATTATGGAATCCGCTCTTGACTACCACCCCCTCAAGTATGAGGTTTTTGAGATAATCAGCCTCCGAAGCTATATCTTCATCTGGTGAGCCTTGAAGCTTCTCCAGGAAATCCACCAGGTCTATGCTGCCTGGAAGCTCCATATAGGCCTGGCTCCCCTGTCTTGCTGCAACCAAGAAGTCTTTTGTCTGGGTAAAGGAGGAATCAAGAAGGGCTGCCAAATGGTCTATTCCAGCAGACAGCTCTGGCACCCGGGACGCGTCCACAGCCGACTTGGTGACACTTACATCCATTATGAATCCCTTCTGGTAATATGCCAGATAGTCGTCGACTATAACTTCTGAAAGTTGCCTCCCATCCATCTGGGGATTGGCACTCAAATCAGAAAAGATATCGTCATAGGGATTTCCCGTTGCAGGCTCTGTGGCCTGGGAGAAACTCAAATAAGAAGCCCAGTCCCTCACGGCTGCCGCAACTTCCCACATGCCCATGAGGCACGCATCGAATTCGATGAGATCAAACCTGGTTCCTGCTGAGGAAAGAGCCTGGTTCAACTCAGACAAGGACATGAAGGAATTGGAACCAGCATCCTCAAGAATGCCCCGTACAGAAGCAGCTTCACTGCCCCCCAATGCACTGTTTTCCTCTCCCCCTATCCATCCAAGTCCATGATCCCAGAGTATGAGGCAATAACGCTTGGCTGGAAAATTGGAAACAGTCCAGGAAATAAATGAAGAAAGTTCGTCAGGTGATGCCATATCGGCGTTGTATCCCATTGGAAAATCTTGCAGCGAGCCTTTGTTCACCTTGAACCTATGGGTATAACCATCACCTGAAGAAAAGGAGCCTGCTGAACCTGTATCTGCCTGCACTATGATGTTCAATGCATCAGACGAGCCCACACTCTTCATCTCTTGGAGATCGCTGAAAAGGCTTTCAGACAGATTGTTCTCACCTGCCATGTAGACCATGACCGTCCATTCTGCCTCTTGGGCACTACAGAGGGAAGAAACCATAGGCATGAAGAGAACCAGGAGGCATGAAAAGAATATGGAATTCCAGTTAAACTTTTTCATTTTTTTTATTCCTTTATCGGCACTGTTTCACCAAAACTCCTGGAAACAACAACAAAAATCTGAATAGGGCCCCAGAAACAGCCATAAAAGTACCTGCCCTGAAAGGGGTTGAGTCGTACTTGACATAAAGCCTTGCAGCGCTCTTATGAAAATGAAAATGGGACAAGAGCCTGGCCTTCTTACTGGAACCTCCCGCCATGTGTTTGACTGGCCCAAGCCCAGGATGGTAGACCACTTTCCACCCGTTGTTCCTGAACCTCGTGCACCAATCGCAATCTTCCCAGTACATGAAAAAACCTTCATCCAGAGGGCCTGTATCGGCTATAGCCTTGGCCCTGACCATGAGGCAGGCCCCTGATACCCAATCCACCTCTACAGGGCTGTCTTGAATGGCAGAGGCCAACAGATTTCTCTGTGTTACCGAATTTGAAGGAAAGAGCCTGGACAGGAGGGACGATCTGCCAAAAAAGGCTGTGCTCAGGGTAGGAAAGCCTCTGGCAGACGCTTGAACCTTGCCATCATGATCAAGTATCCTCGGACCTAGAACTGCCACATCTTCGTGTTCCTGTAGCCACTTCATGCCCTTTGCCAAAAAACACTCCATCATTATGGTGTCTGGATTGAGAAGCAGGATGAAATCGGCCCTCGATTTGGAGATTATACGGTTACACGCCTTTGCAAAACCTAAATTTTCCTTACTCTTTTCCCACTGTACCTGGGGAAATCTTTCTTTGAGGGCCCTGGGAATGGCCTTCTTGCTATTTTCTATGACAAATATCCCCCCCATTGCATCCTTTTCTTTGAGTAAGATGCTCTCGATACACTTTTCCAGTTCAGGAAAGCAGTCAAAACTTACGATACCAATATCGCAGTTCAATCTATCCCCCATCTTTTGAGCTTGTGCCTAAGGGTCTTTCTGTCAATGCCAAGAATTCTCGATGCCTCGCTCCTGTTCCAGTTGGTCTTTTCAAGCACTTGGAGTATGTGTCTCTTTTCCACCTCGCTAAGGCTCAAATCCTCTGCCAAGGTATTTGCAGAGACAGCTGTTGGAGGATTCTGCCTTTTGAGCCTCTCGCCTATTCTCACTCCTGCAAGGGGAAGATCGTCCACGTCAATGATGCTGCTTCCTGCGAAAATAACCAACCGTTCCATTATATTTTCGAGTTCCCTCACATTGCCTGGCCACCTGTATTCCTCAAAAAGGGCGAGTACCGCCGGTGTTACCGTAAGCCTCGGCCTGTTGTACTTCTTGCCAAATACCTCCAGAAAATAGCGCACCAGTTCAGGGATGTCCCCCTTTCTCTCCCTGAGAGGAGGGGTCCGTAGGGCCACCACATTCAACCTGAAGAAGAGATCCTGCCTGAAACTTCCCTTTTCCACTGCCCTCCTCAGATTCCTATTGGTGGCGGCGATTATCCTCACATCCACCTTTGTTATCCTATGGCTGCCTACCCTGCATATCTCCTTTTCCTCAACAGCCTTCAACAACTTAGCCTGGAGTTCAAGGTTGACATTGCCAATCTCATCCAAAAAAAGGGTCCCGCCGCTTGCAAGCTCAAACTTGCCTATCTTGTTGCTTTCAGCTCCTGTAAATGCACCCTTTACATGCCCAAAGAGCTCGCTTTCAAAAAGTGTGGAAACCAGTGTGGAACAGTCAACAGATACAAAGGGATAATCACGCCTCCTGCTGTGCTCATGAATATATTTTGCCAATAGGCCCTTGCCTGTACCGCTTTCACCTGTAATGAGAATGGTGCTATCTGTGGGAGCAACCCTTTTGATTTGCTCAAACAGGGCCTCCATGACCTGACTTCTCCCTATTATCCGATTTTCGCCCTCCTTTCTCCTGAGTTCCTCCTTCAGATAGAGGTTTTCAAGGGCCAAGCGATGTGTTGCGAGATTTCTTCCCACGATGAGTCTCAATTCGTCTGGTTCAAAGGGCTTAGGCAGAAAATCATTGGCCCCAAGCCTCATGGCCTCGACTGCATTTTGTATAGTTCCATAACCTGTTATCACAACTATGGGCACGTTCTGGTCCCTGTCCCTGATCTTCTTGATGAGGTCCAAACCATGAAAATCCGGCAGTTTCAAATCCAAGAGCACCAGGTCGAATTCATATTTGTCCATCTTCTCCAGGCCATCGGCACCTGTAGGGCTTTCTGTAACCTCGCTGCCGCTCCTAGAAAGCACCTGGGCACAGCCATCCCTGATGGCAACATCGTCGTCTATTATGAGAATCCTGTCTTTCATCAATCCTTATCCAATAGCTGTGTCCAGGGGTAGATTCACCGTAAATATAGCTCCTCCGAGCCGGCTCGTGGCCACAAAGATCCTGCCACCATGCCTCTGGACGATTCCATGAGTGATGGAAAGTCCCAGTCCAGTGCCCCTGCCTGAACGTTTGGTAGTATAAAAGGGCTCGAAAATCTTCACCCGAGCGTTTTCGGCAATGCCTGGCCCAGAATCCTCCACGGTAAGTTGAATGCTATCCGGATTCCTCATGCTCCTTGTGGTAATCACCAACCTCCCCTTTCCATCCATTGCCTCTGCTGCATTTATCATCAGGTTCAACACCGCTTGTTCCAGCTGCCCCCGGTCACCCACGAGATGAGGAAGGCCTTCTTCGAGCTCAAGCTTTGTATCCACTTCCGAAAAGAGCTTATGGTCCTCTATTAGCGAGAACATCTCCTTTATCACATGATTGAGATCCACGGGATCATAACCTCTAGAGGAAGAACGGCCAAAATTCAATAGACCTTTGGCTATGATCCTGCACTTTGTGGCAAGTTTTATGATCTTTTGCAGATTCTTTTCGGCCTCATGCCCTGGAGAGAGATCCTCCTTGATCAGGTTGGCATAGAGAAGAATGCCCCCAAGGGGATTGTTTATCTCATGGGCTATCTCCCCAGAAAGCTTTCCCATTGCCGTAAGCCTTTCTGATTGGAGCATCTTGTCTTCCCATGACTTCATCCTTGAAATATCCTTTATGATCGTCTGGTATACAAGCTCTTGATCTACAGTGCACAGAGGGCAGGAAATTACCTCTGCATCAAAGCTCGAACCATCAAATCTCCTTCCAAGGGCCTGTCTCACACCAAGCCGGAGATGATAGGAAGACCAGGGCGAAATAAACTCCGCCATGAAACGATCCTCCACGCGGCTTTGCCTCAAAAGGCCAAAAAGCTCCAGAAAAGGGTCGTTAACCATAAGACATCTGTCAACCGTGTGGATGACAGACGGCTGTTGTATCTCCTTCCAACTTTCGAGAAGTGTATCTGATATCTTCGGTTCTGCCACTGGTGCCATGCTTACAGTCTAACAGATTTTGTTCGATAATTATAACAAAGTGATATGGAAATAATGACCTGAACCTGGCCACAGACTCAGCATCTTATGAGATAACATGAAAAATAATCTTACCCTGAACAGCTCAAAAATTTGAAAAAAGCACTCCTTAACAAGAATAGTAAAATCCTCGACGGCATTCCCCTGCTTTCCAGTTCCCTGAACCGGCTCATTGACATAGATGAGGACAATGGCCTTTCAGTGCATGAACTTTCAGCAATTATTTTAGATGATTATGGCCTCATAAACAAGGTACTCCAAACTGTGAATGCCTTTTATTACAACAGGCTTGGGAAGGAAATAAATACCGTGACCCAGGCAGTGGTCCTTCTGGGGTTCAACACCATCAAGAAGATCGCCATGTCCATGGCAGTGCTGGAACTAATAACAGACAACAGTAGTGAAATAGTCATAAGAGAGATAGGCAAGGCATTTGTCGCCGCCCATCTCGCAAAGGAAATCGGTTCTCAACAAAAAGGCATTGAACCAGAGGAGATATTCATCTCCACGCTCTTCCGCCACCTGGCAAGAATCGCCCTGGCCATCGGAAACCCTGAGCTGTTGAACGATGTCAAAAGACTTGAGGCAAGCCCTGACAGGGCTGAAAGGCTAAAGGCCAAAAGGATTCTGAGAACAGTGGGATATAAGCTTTCAGAATACTGGAAGCTGCCAAAATCCTTGGCCGGTTATATAGAAGGATGCAATTCAGCGCCCGGTGGCCAAGGATCGACCCACGCAACTCTTGCCAGAGACGTATCCATCTTCATCAACATGTGGGAGGAGGGAGGAACACACCCTGATTTTCTTGAGACAAGATCAAGGTTGTTGAAAAACAACATGGATTCCGAGTCCCTTGAGGTGAAACTTCAAAGGGCAATGGAACACACAAGTAACACCCTTCCCATCTTCAAGTTCCCCGTGGACAAGCAGAGTATAAGTATAGTAACCGGGCCTGTAGCCGGCCAGGACCAAGACTTCCCAAACAGAGGGGAATTACAGCAGATCCAATCCCACCTGGAAAAAGAGATGCTTTTTACCGGACTGATCCAAAACCTCATGGCCACTGTCAACGATATGGATGCCGGCCTCGAACAGATATATCTTCTTGCCATAGAGATCCTTAGGAGGGTAATAAAAATTGCCAACATCATCTTCTGTAAGATCTGTCCTGAAAAAAACATCTTTTCAGCTAGTTTTGGCATGGGGGATCAGGCTGGACTCATAAAAAGGGAACTTTTATTTGAGCTGGAAAAGGCCCCTAAGGAATTGCAAAATGGTTTTCTCATGGAAATGGAAACCATGCTGTACTGGAAGGATCTTTTGGAGCAGCATGGCCACATCCCAGAAAAACTACTTTCACGGCCTATTCTTATCGCCCCTCTCGCCGTGGACAGAAAAAACATCGGCTGTCTCATACTTGACAAACACACTGGAAACAAGTTTGAGCCTGACGAAATTCAAAAAACCTCCATAGTACGCCAACTTGTTGTCACAGCCACTACTTTGAGGGCAAGGAGGGCCTGAAAGAATCCGCCCTGACAGCTTAAGGCTCGATTTTGCTGAAACGACCCAAAGCCGCTCACTTGTGCCCGCAAAAAAGTTGAAAAATAGAGGTCTTATTTCAGGCGTAAGGCTACCCTTAAAAATCAGAACTCTTGCCCAAGGACGAAACACATGAAAGAAACAACCGTGTTCCTGATATTCGAGGATTCATCATTAAATGCAAAGCTCCGAAAACCATTCCTTGACCCTTACTTTTGGCTGCCTCAAAAACCATTGAAACAAGATACTTACGGTTATTGTCCTCTTGGGCCTCGTGACGGAAGACCCATAACTTTTTGAGCAGCTCTTCCACACTAATCAGCCAGGAAAGAGATTGCTTATGATCCTGTAACCTCCAAGCCATGTGCCAACCATGCTGCCGACACCTGGGAGCAAAAAGGCCAAAAAGACCTTGAGCAGATTGTTTCTCCACCAGCCCTTGATACTTCCTATGTCTTTGGAAGCATTCTGAATCTCTCTCACTAAAGGAGGCTGCATCACCGCCTGGACAAAAGCGGTAACGTAACCTGCGCCTATAACAGGGGTAAGGCTCGTTATTGGTGCTGCTGCAAAGGCTGTGGCAATGGTGGCAGGATGGGCAAGGGCTGCCATGGCGCCTATGGCACAAGCAATGCCATTTGCAAGTATCCAATAGACTATGTTGTCCCCAGCCACCTGCGCGCCTCTATTCCATCCAATAATAATGATTGAGCCAATAATCAGAGCCGGGATTATCCAGCCTGCGGCCTTCCATGCTGGCGACAGGGGAGGGATAGACGATATGTCCTTAATTTGCCTTTTTCTGTCTTCAGAAAGCGCCTTTTTTATCCCTTTTAGATGCCCCTTTCCTATCACTGCCACTATCTTCCTTCCAGGGGCCTGTTTGATCTTTTCGGACAAGAAGGTATCCCTTTCGTCTATGAGAACCTTCTTGAGTTCTGGCATTGCACTGCCTAGTTCTGCCATCAGCTCTGATATCACATCTGATTTTTTGAGTTGTTGGAGCTTTTCTTCCGTGATATCAGTATCATCGAAAAGACTCATGACTAGGCTTGCCATGAGCTTTCCCTTTTTCCAAAGTGGAGTCATCCTCCAGGCCCGTAGCAGTGTTACCCTCACATCCCTGTCGCAAAGCTCCAAGGCAATCCCTTCTTCCTCTGCAACCTTTGCGGCTTCTATCAATTCTGTTCCAGGTAACACGCCCATCTTCTCACCCAACTTTTTTTGGTATGATGAGAGGATAAGGTTTGCCATGAGGGTGGTAAGCTGTTTTTTCCTTATGACATTTTTGATGTCAAGCTGCTCAAAACGGTCCTTTTGCGAAATTGCCTTGTAACGCCTTTCATCGAGCTCCACACATACACAATCTGGTTTTTCTTCTCTTATGGTCCTGGTCACAAGCTCGACGGACTCTTTCGAGATATGCGCGGTGCCCACCAGGATTATCTCTCTGCCATCCAGGAAGACCCTGGCTATATCTTCATGCCTATCTTTCATGAGATTTCAATCTTTGGTCGATTTGCCTACGATGGTGACGGCAATCTTTCTCTGTCTGGCCTTGTTGTCATGGTTTATCACAACCACCTGCTGCCAAGTGCCCAACTGTAGCCTGCCATCGTGTACACATAGACTCAGGCTTGGCCCCATTAGGGCTGCCTGAACGTGACTATGGCCATTCCCATCGTGCCAGGCAAGTTCGTGTTTGTACTCTATCCCCTTTGGAGCCATCCTTTCGATTGCATCTTTTAGGTCCTGCACCACTCCTGGTTCGTATTCTATAGTTGTTAGTGAACCAGTCGAACCAATCACGTTCAGATGGATCACACCCTCAATAATCTTGCTCTTTTGGACTACTTCTGAAATCTGGCCTGAAATATCCTGGATGTCAGGCCCTATTTTCATCTCCTTTTCCACTGTAAACGTCACAACTGTAAAGCCCATTTTTCTCCTCTAAAAAAACAGATAAAATTTATCTTTTTTATTGACAATACTTTTTCTATCAGTTAAAAATAATAATCATTATCAAATAGGAAACCAATTCAATATGAGAATGACTAGCCAAAGAGAGATCATACTCGAAGAACTCAAAAAACTCAAAACCCATCCCACGGCAGATGAACTGTACGTGGTTGTGAGAAAGAGGCTTCCGAGGATAAGCATTGCCACCGTCTACAGGAATTTGGAGCAGATGTCAGAGGCGGGCATAATCAAGAAGCTCGAGTATAGCGGCAGGCAAAAGAGATTTGACGGTGCCACCCATCCCCACAACCACATCCACTGCATAAAATGTGGGAAGGTGGCTGACGTAAAAACCCGTTTCGACACCGATATCCACGAGATGTTGACGGATACCGCTGGATTTCAGGTGATAGATGATCAAGTTGAATTTACAGGGATCTGTCCCGACTGCCAAGTATCTGAAAAGAATTGAATAGAGAGAAAATTTTGCAATAAGACAGGAGGATAAAGAAATGGCTTGTAAGACTAAGAGCAAAGGCGACAATGGTGCGATTAAGCTTACTCAAGAGCAGGAAACTATCCTGAAAGCCATTGCAGCCAAAGATGAACCAATTACCACCAAAGAGATTTCCGAAGTCACAGGGCTGGCGCCAAAGTCCGTGAGCTGCAGAATCCAAAGCCTTAAGAAAAAAGGGCTGATAGAAAGCCCGGTTCGCTGCAAATATGAAGTCACCGACGACGGCCGCAAGATAGCAACTCAGTGACAGCACAAGTAAAAAGACATACTCAACACAGATAACAGATCAAGGAGAAAAAACATGGCTTCACTCAAAGGAACCAAGACAGAAAAGAATCTACTCACTGCCTTTGCAGGAGAATCTCAGGCAAGAAACAGATATACCTATTTTGCAAGCCAAGCAAAAAAAGAGGGTTATGTTCAAATAGCAGCGGTCTTTGAAGAGACAGCAAACCAGGAAAAGGAACATGCCAAGCGTCTGTTCAAGTTTCTTGAAGGTGGAGAAGTAGAAATTACTGGCGCTTTTCCGGCTGGAACCATTGGCAACACCCTGGAAAACCTGAAGGCCTCGGCTGCAGGTGAAAACTATGAGCATACCCAGATGTATCCAGAGTTTGCAAAGACTGCCAGGGAAGAAGGATTCAATGAGATAGCCTGTGTACTCGAGGCCATAGCAGTAGCTGAGAAATACCATGAAGATCGATACAACGCTTTGGCCAAAAACATAGAAGAGGGCAAGGTGTTCAAAAAGGAAGCCCCTGTCAAGTGGAGATGCAGAAACTGTGGGTATACCCATGAAGGCGCTGAACCACCAGAAAAATGCCCAGCATGCGCCCATCCCAAGGGATATTTCGAGGTGCTAGTTGAAACCTATTAAATCAGTTCATATATATTTGATGATAAGCATATAATACGACCAAAAAAAATTATAAAGGAGGAAAAGACTATGTGCACAATGGTTACAAAAGAAGCCCCGGACTTCACAGCTCAGGCGGTCATGCCTGACGACTCCATCCAGGACGTAACACTTTCATCCTACAGGGGAAAGTATGTACTCCTATTCTTCTATCCCTTGGATTTCACCTTTGTTTGACCAACAGAGATAATTGCCTTGGACAAGGCAATCGACAGATTCAAGGAAAAGAATTGCGAGGTACTGGGCATATCCGTGGACTCCCCATACAGCCATTATGCGTGGAGGCAGACACCGGTAGAAAAAGGTGGAATCGGCCGCATAAAGTATCCTTTGGTTTCCGACCTCAACAAGAAGATTTCCCTTTCCTACGGGGTGCTGCTTGAAGATGCTGGTATAGCCTTGAGAGGACTCTTCCTCATAGACAAGGAGGGCATCATAAGGCACAACCTGGTCAATGATCTACCCCTTGGAAGGAACTTTGACGAGGCCCTCAGGATCCTAGAGGCCCTCCAGTACCATGAATCTGTAGGAGAAGTATGTCCAGCCAACTGGAAGCCAGGCGAAGAGGCCATGAAGCCAACAGCTGAAGGCGTTGCCGAATACCTTTCCAAGCATGCAAAATAAAAGAATGAAGTAGTTATACCAAAACCATGGGTTATCGGATGAACTACCCACAACAAAATCAGGACACGGAGGAAGGAAAATGAGAGGAATACTCACCATTGTGCTCGGGCTCTTTCTGGCCCTACCGGCTATTGCCTTTGGTGCCAAAATGGGCACTTACAAATATAACGACTTCAAAAAGCCCAATAACTGCGGCATGTGTCATAGGGACATATACAAGCAGTGGAAGGATACGCTCATGTCCAAGAGCTACACTCATGAATGGGATCAGGTGGAATACTTCAAGCTGGCCCTGCCCCATTCCAAGAAGCTTGAAAAAGTGGCTGGAGTAAAGGCGGGCTGTATAGCATGTCATAGCCCTCTGGCGTTCCTTTCAGGTGACATACCCCCAAAAACGGCAGACCAGAATACAAGGGCAAACGAAGGTGTTTCCTGTGAAGTATGCCATAATATCACTGGCACATCAGAAAAGGTCCCATTCAACTTCAGCTTCGACATAGAACCTGGCAAGGTGAAGCGTGGGCCAAGAAAGGACGCTGTCTCCCCATTTCACAAGACGGCATACAGTGAGTTTCACAAGAGCGCAGAGATGTGTGCTACCTGCCATGACGAGCAGAGCCCCTATGGCGCATGGGTCAAGGCTACCTACAGGGAATGGAAAGAAGGCCCCTATGCCAAAGAAGGCAAGGTGTGCCAAGACTGCCATATGCCTAAGGCTCCTGGAAAATCCGCAAGCGGTGGTAAGGAGAGAAAGGATATCGCACAGCACATATTCCAAGGTTCCCATTCTGTCGCACAGCTGACAGGTGCAGTTGACGTAACACTCAAAACTGCTCAGAAGGCGGTCAAACCGGGCAGCGCACTCAAGTTCCAGGCAAAGCTCTTTAATGGCAAGGTGGGGCACCCAATTCCTTCTGGTTCCACAGAAGAACGCATGTTGTGGCTCGAAGTCTGGGCCACCGATGCTAATGGCAAGAAATACCCTATTCCCGTAAGCAAGAAGGGGTTCAAGGGCGAAGAATACACCATAGCAGATTCCAGCGCCATGACTTATCAGGCCATTGGAGAGATCATGGAGATCAAGGATTTCAAGGGCCTCAAAAGGGATGGCGATGTGCCAGATGGTGCCAGGATATTCAGGCATCCATTCTTCGATCCCAAGGGGCGCATGACAATATGCCAGTGGTATACCAAGGACAATACCCTTGTTGACTATAGGATCAAACCCAGGGAGACCAAAGTGGAAGACTATGCCTGGAACATCCCAACAGATCTACCCAAGGGGAAACTTACCATAAAGGCAAGCCTCTATTACAGCCAGATCCCTAGCTCTGTGGGCAAATTCTTCAAGCTTCCAGAGTCCGAATACAAACCTCTGCTAGTAGACAGTGCCGAAATGGCAGTAGAGATAAAATAAAAAAGAGGTATCAACCATGAACAGGCGGGAATTCATAAAGAATACAGCTATCGCAGGTGCTGCCTTGTCGTCGGCATCATTCTTGACAACGGATGTCGTTCATGCAGATGAGCCAGTACACAGGCTGGAGAATCCGGCGAATCCATCGACCCTGGAAAAAAAGCACGTGCCCCTGGTGGAAGTTCCAGGATCAGTGAAAAAGGGGCAATGGTTCGATGTCAAGGTCAAGGTGGGCTTTATGCTCCCTCACCCCTCCACCCCAGGGCACTGGATCGAGGAAATAAAACTCCTTGTTAACGGCAAGGAGGTGAGCAAGATCGAAAACGAGGCCGGAGGCACTACCTCTTCAGATGGATGTTTCAGGATTAGACTGGATTCCCCTGCTGTTCTTGAATCAGTTGCCCATTGCAACCTGCATGGCACCTGGATTAGCAAGCCCGTCAAAGTAGCTGTTAAGTAATTGCCAGAATGCCTGTGGGGTGGCCCAGCCACCCTGCAGGTGGTCTCAATAACTGTATTGCAGGTAATGGCAACGATCCTCAAAACCTGCAACGGTTGTCAATTAAACCAAAAAGCACAAGGAGAAGCAACATGACACAAAAGATGGAAGTCTATAAGTGCGAGGTCTGCGGCAATATGGTGGAGATGGTTCACGAAGGTGGTGGAACCCTCGTCTGCTGCGGTCAAAACATGACCTTGATCACAGAAAATACCACAGATGCATCCCAGGAAAAACATGTCCCGGTCATAGAAAAGACAAACGATGGCTATAAGGTCAAGGTTGGCAGTGCAGCCCATCCCATGGAGGAAAAACATTATATAGAATGGATAGAGCTTGTAGCCGGGGATGTTTCCCAGCGTGTATTCCTCAAACCAGGAGATGCGCCTGAAGCAACCTTCTGTACAGATGCAACAGATGTAGCTGCAAGGGCCTATTGCAACCTCCACGGATTATGGAAGGGTTAAAAAGCCATGTTGAGTAAAAACATAGAAAAGGCCTTGAACCAGCAGATCAATGCAGAGATGTATTCAGCATATCTGTATCTGTCCATGGCATCTTATTTTGAGAGTGTGGACCTGGAAGGCTGTGCCAAATGGATGAAGGCACAAACCCAGGAAGAGATGATCCATGCCATGAAGATCTACGATTTTGTGATAGAGCGGGGCGGCAGGGTGCTGCTGGACGCCATCAAGGCACCGCAACAGGAATGGGATTCCGCCCTGGCCGTATTCGAGCATGCCTATGAGCATGAAAAGTATGTCACCAGCCTTATAAATGACCTCATGAACCTCGCCATAGAGGAAAAGGATCATGCCACCCAGATCTTCCTCCAGTGGTTTGTGAGCGAACAGGTGGAAGAAGAGGCATCTGCGAATGGCGTTGTACAAAAACTGAAGCTTGCAGGGGCCTCAAAGGGTGGTGGACTCTTCATGGTCGATAGGGAGCTGGGCCAAAGGCCCCTTCCAATACCCGTGCCGACAGCAGGCTAGAGAGCGAACTGGCTGAAACGGCCTGCGTCCCCTAAAGAACCGTTCATTGCCGCCTCACTGTCCAAGGCTCCTGGGGAACCTGCGATGGGTGGGGGCTTTGGATCAAAATAAGGAGCAAAAAGATGGCAAAGCCTGAAGAAATGTACCAGTGTCAGACCATGAACTGTGGCTATATATATGACCCCGACAAGGGTGACAGAAAGGGGAAAATCCCCAAGGGCACCAAGTTCGAGGATCTTCCTGACGATTGGACCTGTCCTGTTTGCGGTGCCTCAAAGGCCATGTTCAAGCCCCTGGCAGGCCCAGGCTCAGTGGCAGAAGAAAACGCTGAAAAAAAGGCCACGGCCTGAAACATTTTTCGATGAAGGAGGCTAGGCCCAGTATCTAGCCTCATCCAAGCTTCCATGAAGCATCAACAACCGAAAGCGAGGACTTAAGACAATGAAGAAATATAGATGCTCTGTATGTGGGTATGTTTATGATCCTGAAAATGGAGACCCAGACAATGGCGTTGAGCCAGGAACAGACTTTGATAAGGTCCCAGAGGATTGGACATGCCCCATCTGTGGTGCCTCGAAGGACGAGTTCGAACCTGCGGATTGATCTGCAGTTTAATCAGGATCGGAAACATAGATCTTGAATTGGCTGAAGGAGAAACGAACATGCAAGTTTATGAGATAAAAAAGGATGTATTTTGGGTTGGCGCCGTGGACTGGCTTGTCCGCGACTTCCACGGCTATTCCACCTACAAGGGGTCCACCTATAATGCCTATCTTATGTTAGACGAGAAGAATGTCCTTTTCGACACCGTAAAGCACAACCTGTGCTCGGATCTCGTGCACAGGATTAGGACTGTGATGGACCCTGAGAAGATCGACTACATCGTTGTCAACCATGTTGAGATGGACCACACAGGTTCCCTGCCGAAAATCGTTGAGATGGTAAAGCCTGAAAAGATCATATGCTCTAAAATGGGCCACAAGAATCTTCTGTCACATTTTCACAGGCCAGACTGGCCCTACCATATAATCGAAAATAATGAGTCGATCTCTGTTGGCAAACGCACCATCCAGTTCATGGAAACCAGGATGCTACACTGGCCTGACAGCATGTTTTCCTATATCCCAGAAGAGAAATTACTCATTTCCCAAGATGCCTTTGGACAACATCTTGGCACAAGTGAGCGCTTCGACGATGAAGTGGACCTGTCAGAACTCATGTACCAGGCCAAAAAATACTATGCCAATATCATCTACCTCTACGCCCCCCAGGTGAGAAAACTCCTGGAGCATGTGGCTGAGATAAATCTGGATGTGGACATGATAGCGCCAGATCACGGTGTCATCTGGAGAACCCATATCGACAAGATCCTGAAGGCATACCAGGATTGGTCAAATCACAAGGCAACCAACAAGGCCATTGTGGTTTACGATACCATGTGGCATTCCACAGAGATGATGGCCAAGGCCATTGCCGACGGCATAGAATCCACTGGCACCAGTATGCAGTTACTGGATTTGAGCGTAAACCACAGAAGTGACGTCATCGCCGAACTTCTTGACGCAAAGGGGATATGCCTGGGATGCCCAACCCTTAACAATGGGCTTCTGCCGCGCATGGCAGGTTATCTCATGTACATGAAAGGCTTGAGACCAGCCAAGAAATTCGGGGCTGCCTTTGGATCATTCGGTTGGAGTGGAGAGTCAGTCAAGCACATGAACAAGGCAATGGAAGAGATGAAGTTCGAACTCATACACGATGGTCTCAAGGTCAAGTATGTGCCTACTCACGATGATCTTAAAAAGTGCTGGGAACTAGGCAGGCTCATGGGCGAAAAGGTCCAGGAGGCGGTTGACAAACAGTAAACGAAGGAGCCAGAAGGATATATGAAGATAGAAGTTGACAGAAACGTTGTGGAATTTACACCAGAATCTACCCAGGAAGCCGCTTCCCTCGAAGTGCTCTGGAAGGTGGTTGTGGACTGTTATGGCGACAACAAAAAGATCGTTCCCATGGGGAATTACATTCCAGGCCACGACACCGTTGCAAGATTCCACATCGAAGGGATAAAGGGTGGCACGACCACCTATTCCCCTGACAAGACCGTTGAATCAGAATGCACATATTATTGTGCAGTATGCAACAAATATATGAACTGTGAGGCTGGCCAGCCGGTCCCCTTCTGCTGTGGCAAGGAAATGGAACCCCTGGATTAGCTCACCTTTGACTTATCATTTCTTATGAGTAGAAAAATCAGGCAGGAGGTCAAGGCCATCCTCAGGGAAGGCGACCTCCTGGCCCTTCAAAAATTTATTGCATCAGTACCTCCGAAAAAGGTAATAAAGCCTCTCATTCAGGCATTCTACAACACCGACTCCCTTGAACGATGGCATGCGATTACAGCCTTTGGACAGGCGGTTGCGGAAATAGCCCAGAATGAAATGGAGGATGCCAGAATCATCATGAGACGTCTCATGTGGAGCCTCAATGACGAATCTGGCGGAATAGGCTGGGGCGCTCCAGAAGCAATGGCAGAGGCCATGGCCAGAAATCAGACCCTTTCTGAGGAATACAGCCGGATACTTCTTTCATACATTTGGGAAGAAGGCAACTATCTCGAATACCTGCCCTTGAGGCGTGGTGCCCTCTGGGGTCTTATGCGCCTTGCCCAAAGCCATCCTGAGGTTTTTATTGAGATAGAAGCCGCCCGCCTGGTAAAAAATTACCTCCACGACCAAGATGCAGAGTCAGCAGCACTTGCTGCCTTGGCTCTAGGCTTTGCCGGCAAAAGGAAATTTTGCAATCAAATCAAAAAGATGCTTTCTGACAAGCGACAATTCAAACTATATCTGAATAGCGAGCTGAAAGAGACCTCGGTTTCAGACGCAGCCACCCTGGCCATTAAAGCGCTCAAATGTTAAACTGTTTGTAGCATTTGCTGAAGCTTGCAAGGGCGTCTATCTAAAAAAATTTTTCTTCACCCTTTTTATTATACTGTTTCTTACAGCCATCTTCATATTGATCTGTAGTAGTTGCATGAATGGCAGGGGTCTTGTCACAACCCTAACCCTCCCCTTTCTGACAGCCCTGACCACAGCCTCTGGTGTTACTTCATCGACATCCACCAGGGAATAGGTGGTGTTGAACTGAATCTTCTGATGGGCATCAGACGTCCCCACCACAGGCAGCCCAGCCGCCTTTGCAAGCCGTTCCATCCTGATGTTGAAATTTATCTTCCTGCAAAAAAAATGTGACCACTCTGCTGCATCGAAAAGTTCCATGTACTTGGTAAATTTTCCCCTAAGCGCCACCATACTGGGATAAAAGGGATGGGGCGCGATGATCAAGGCATCATCCGTCCTGATCTTGTAAAGATCCTTGAAAGTGGAGGCCGATACCCTTTCGAAGTCAAAATTTATGAGAAGCACATGGCGCCCTTCGATGGTAGCTTCCATGCCAGGAAGCAGGCATATTCCCCGTTCCTTTGCATAGTCTCTGAGATATTCCGACCAGGTGCATAGATCGTGGTTGGTAATAGCTAGGCAGGAAAACCCCCTATCTCGTGCCATATCGATGAGTTCAGTGGCACTGTAATGCACCAGATCCTTCCTGTCTTCAGAGGTGTGAATATGAAAGTCTGCTTTGACAAGGGCCATGACAATCTCGTTCCATCAATAAGGGTGCCTCCTGAAACCCAGACGGTAAAATATTGGGGAAAGTATTATCTCCAGAATTGTAAATACTATGGTCATGCCGAAACATTCTGTCCAGGTGAGCCCCAACCGATCTTTCAGGATAGCCAGCGGAAGAAAGGCCTCGATAGACTGGTCAAGGCCTGTTGCCTTGGCTCCGCTTTTGAGCTTTCGCCTTCTCTTTATGAAACTGGACAACAGATCCCCTGCCATGGAATAAAACGCCAACCACATGCCAAGGATAGTGCCTATGCCAAAAAGCCAGGCCAAAAGGGCCGTACCCGAAAGGCTTGCAACTATGCCACGCCATGTCTTGTGAGGGCCAAATATGGGATGGCCGTCAAAAAAAGGCCTATTAAAATCCACAGGCGTTTCAAACCGGTGTTTAAACACCACCCTGGCCACTATAGGCATGGTGTTTGCCACCCCTAAGAGGATAAGAAGTTGAAGGTCCCTTGTTATGAATGCGGGTTCTGGGGCCATTTCCTAAACCTCAACCACCTTGATGGCTCCTATACAGATCCTGATAAAGACTTGATCTTTCCATCAGTTCTTGATGGGTGCCAGATTCCTTTATCCTGCCCTGATCCATCACAACGATGATATCGGCATTCTGGATCGTGGAAAGCCTATGGGCAACGACTATGGTTGTCCTCTCTTTTACCACATTTTTCAATGCGCTTTGGACCGCCTTCTCTGAAACCGTATCGAGAGAACTGGTCGCTTCATCTAGTATCAAGACCGGGGCGTCTTTGAGTATCGCCCTGGCAAAGGCTATCCTCTGCCTCTGGCCACCTGACAAGTTCAGCCCCCTCTCATCCAAGACCGTATCGTAGCCATCTGGAAGCTCTTTTATGAATTCATGGGCGTGTGCCAGCCTGGCTGCCTCCACGATCTGTTCAAACGTGGCATCAGGCTTCCCCGCTGCAATATTTTCCCGTATGGTATCTGAAAAAAGCACTATGTCCTGGCTCACTACTGCTATCTGTTTCCTGAGAGACTTTAGCTCCAATTCCTGCAGATCTATTCCGTCCCACAGAATGTGGCCAGAAGTAGGCGAAATAAAACGGGGAATCAAATCCACCATCGTGGACTTACCAGCACCGCTCGGCCCAACAAGAGCCACCACAGACCCACAAGGAATGGACAGGTCTATCTCCTTCAATATCTCATTTCTCCCATCGTATGAAAAGGAACATCTTTCAAACAGGATTTCCCTCTTTAGCAGTGGCGCTTCTACATCGCCACCTTTTTCAGGCTCTAGCTCCAAGAACCTGTCCACTCTCTCCAAGACCCCGACAGATTCCTGGAGGGTGCTATAGGCGCCACCGAGCTTCTTGAGAGGAGTAAAGGCCATGACAATGGCTGTGAGCACAGAGAAGAAATCACCAGAAGTCATCTCACCCTTGACCACAAGGGTTGCTCCATATCCAAGGATAATCGCCACTGAAAGGCCAGAGCACAGGTCTATGAGGAACTTCGTGCCTTCCTTGAGTTTCACCACCCTTGAAAACTGCCTGTAAGCATTATGATTTTCCTTGATGAACTGTGCTATTTTCCTGTCTTCCATCCCAAAAACCTTGACGACCTTTATCCCAGAAGCAGTCTCGCTCATCCTATGGGTCAGCTTTGCCAGATATCTCTGAACCTTTTTCCTTCTCTTTCTCACATACTTGCTCAGGACCCTGGTCCCATACGTGATAAAGGGCAAGAGGACAAAACTCAAAACGGCCAGATCCCATTTCCTGTAGAGAGCCACACCAATAAGGACTATTATGGAGGGAATCTGGACAAGAAAGGTGCGGAAGCTGTCTGATAAGATAGCACTCAATATGCCTATATCGTTCATGAGCCTGGAGACCATATCTCCACTGGTCTGTCTCGTGATAGCGGTTACAGGCAAATAGACCATTTTGGAAAAAAAACTATTCCTGAGATCCCGTACCAACCTGAACCCAGCGGTTCTCATGAGATAAGACTGTATGAAGCTTGCTCCCCCTCTGCAAATATAGAGCAAAAGGAGTCCCACTGGCAGATAGATTATATATTCATAGCGTTTTTCTACGAAGATATAATCCATTGCTGGTTTCACGAGCCAAGCAATGGCCCCATTCAGGCCGGAAACCATGAGGCTGAATACAACAGCCACCATTACCCTGGGGGCATAGGGGCGGATCAATTCCATTATCCGGTTCTTCAGGTGGTAATCCTTTTTGCTCAAATCTGTTTCCTTATCTTAAGAGTCTTTTGAACGATGCCGGGCACTTTAGGCTGAGCCTCAGTCTTTGTCAAAGTTTATGAAATCTCAATAAAAATACGGTCTCCCTAAAGGTTTAACTTTGCCTTGACGATTAAAATGATGAGGCAAGACCATTTCACTGCACCAACAATGCAAGGGCAACCTCTTGTGCAAAAAAATCTATGTGGGAGCAAATGTCATGACAAAAACATTCGTCAAAGGATTTACAATCATGCTTTCGGCATTTCTGATCTACTCCATTTCTGCCTGGCCTGCATTCAGCGCCCCCATCCAGAAAAAGGATGCCGAACAGATCGGCGAATACACAGCGGCCATGATAGTTGCTGGACGAGGTGTAGTCGCCAAAAGCCAGGACATCATAAATGACCCCTCCAAGGGTGATAAGGGCTTTACCCCTGAATTTGTAGAAACGCAAATGTTGAAGGATTTCAAGAAGCTCACAGGCAAAGACGTCTCCGAGCTGCCTCCTTCAGTCCAGAGCGTTTTAAAACAGGTTATAGACGCCGCACGGATGAGTGTCCAGATGAATCAGCAGAGGATAAACAAGAAGGGAGTGGGATTCAAGATGTATATACCCGCAGTCTTTGGCAGAGAGACCGGACAAATCCTGAAGGCGCGAACCGATATCAACATTAAGCAGACCACCTTCAAATACAGAAATGCCTATAACCAGCCAGACCCATTTGAGAAGGGGGTCTTGAAAAGATTTGAATCCCCTGAATACCCAAAAGGAAAAGGCTATGGAGAGTTCGTAAACGACCATTACAGGTATATGAAACCAATATATATAAAGAAGGCCTGCCTCAAGTGCCACGGCTCCCCAAAAGGTGAAAAGGACATATCAGGCCATGTCAAAGAGGGATATAAGGTGGGAGATCTCAGGGGCGCCATAAGTGTCTCTTTTCCTGTGCATTAAATTGGGGTGAGGCACTTTCTCATGTCGAAAATAATGACCATCAAAGACGCTCCTGTCAGGATGAAGATCCTTCTTCCCGTACTCACGTTGCTCACGATCTTTGCCGCATCGATGGCCTTCATTCTGAACCGGACCCTTTCCCAGGCTGAGGAACAGAGACTCGTACAGGAACTCTCCGTGGTGAGCAACAGGCTACCTGTAGAATTTTCCGATGCCGAATCCTCATGCCAGCTGCTTGCTGACAGTCTCACAGGCATGAACGATGTGCAATTTGCAGTAGCTCTCAAGGACGCTGGAATATTGAAAAAATTCGTCCAGCCTCTCCTCTTGACAGTATCGAAATCAAGGTCCCTATCTGGATTCTTCACCTTTTACGATACCAATGGAGCCATTATCTTCAGCACCAATCCCAAGATGACCAAGGGTACAAAGTTAGCATCACTCAGGCCCATGCTCAGGGACGTAATCCAAATGAAGAAAAAAGAGTCTGGGCTTGAAGAAGGCCCCGATGGATTGTTTATACGGAGCATCTCACCGGTGATCTACAATGGCATGTTCTCTGGCATGATCGAATTCAACATTTCAATAATGAATGTGTTCAATAAGCTGAAAGGAACGGCTGACACACTAGACTTGGCATGGTTCTTACCAGAGGCAAGTCACAGTAGGTTTGTGCTAGGGGATGCCACAAAAGACTCTATATTCAAAGGTAAGGCCCTTGAAAGGCTGTTGCTCAAGGGAATTAAAGACAAGGAATTTTCCATCTACAAAAACAGGGCCTTTGCAGCTTTGCCTCTTCCCCTCTATTCAGGAGACAAAGAGGGTGTCATAGCCCTTTCCATAGACAATACCCAGGGCTGGCATGCCCTCTATTCGGCCATTTATAAACTTCTCGGAGGCTTTGTATGCATGGCCCTTCTCTTTGCACTCGTCATTGTCTATGTCTCCGGGCGCATCACAAGTCCCATCAAAGGTCTGCTCAAGTTCATGGAGCAGCTATCCAAAGGGGAGTTTACGTCAGCCTCCAAATACGATGCCAGGGATGAAATCGGCTTGCTCCACCGCATGGCAAATGCACTGATGAACAGTACCGGAAATCTTTGCAGGCTCATTCAAAATGATGCCAGAAAGTTGGCTAACGAGGCCCAAAACCTGGAAAAGGCTGGCCAATCCCTCACTGATGAATCTGGCACCCTGGATCACTATGCCAAGGAAGTATCTGAAAACGTCAGCCAGGCCCATGAAGCCCTTTCTTCCATAGAGAAGGCTGCAGGCCTGCTCGAGGCTGCTTCACAAGAGATAGCAGAAAACATTTCAGAGACTGCAAACATATCGAATCTCGCCCATGAAAAGGCTGCCTCAACGGTGGAGGTCATTCACAGGCTGGCAGAAAGTTCTGAGAAGATCAACAATATCATCATGGTGATAAAGGGCATTTCGGAACAAACCAACCTTTTGGCGCTAAATGCCACAATTGAAGCGGCAAGGGCGGGAGAGGCCGGAAAGGGTTTTGCCGTAGTGGCCAATGAGGTGAAGGAGCTTGCCAAACAGACAGGAAAGGCCTCTGATGAAATAACCACCATGATAGAAGACATCCAGGCCGACACCCGTACTTCAGTGGAGGCAGTGGAGCAAATCGCCCAGATAATTGCAAAGGGTAATGAACTTTCTGGGAATGTATCTGACGCCACTGAACAACAAAACATCACATTCAATGAAATGACCAGCAACATGGAAACAGCCAGTAACACCATGTCTGGCCTTAAGGCGAGGGCAGACCAACTCTACGAGCACGCAAAGATGCTGTCAGACGTCGCCTCTGAAATCATAAATGCACAAGATGCCATAGTCACATCGGCCAATGAGCTTCACCGGTTCATGAAAAGATACAAGGTGGATGAAAAGGCCCTGCAAGAGGCGGCCGAACACAGCTGATTCTATCTTCCTAAAAAGGGCCTTCGGGCCCTTTTTTTTGCCCTCACCCCAAAAGCAGAAAAAAGGTTGTTCGGGCATATGAGTACCTCAAGGCTACCTCTAAAAATTGTTGTACTTTCACTCTGAAAGGCACTGGTGTGCCTGAAGAACAAAAAAATTTCCCATTCCAGCACGCCAGCCCTTGACGCCTGCTCTCTTATACGATATATAGTGGTACATGGTCGATCGATATCCAAGATGATGTACAAAGAGATTTTTTGAGGTTTTTGGACTTTTTCCCCAAAAAGATGAGAAGGAGGGCATAGATGACTACCACTCCGGAGATGGCTGGTACTGGCAATTCTCCCCTGTTTTTTGACAAGATCATAAAGAGGGATGGCCGCATAGTCCCCTTTGCGAGCTCAAAGATCACGAATGCCATCCTCAAGGCAGGTAGAGCCACAGGCGAATTTGGAGAAGTCGAGGCAAGAAGACTTACTATAAGGGTGCTGACCTTGGCCCAAACCGTCTTTGAGCAGTCGCTTCCAAGCGTTGAGGAGATACAAGACCTTGTAGAGGAAGTCCTCTTGGCTTCCCCCTTCAAACGTACAGCCAAGGCATACATCCTTTACAGAGACCAACATGCCAGGATCAGGGAGATGATCCAGAAGGCTGACGTTGATCTTATTGAAAAATACCTTGAGAGGCTGGACTGGAAGGTCAAGGAAAATAGCAACATGGCTTATTCCCTCCAGGGGCTTAACAACTATGTATCAAGCGAGATAACAAAGACTTACTGGCTCAACAAGATTTACACCCCAGAGGTAAGGCAAGCACACCTTGCCGGTGACCTTCATATCCACGACTTGGGGCTCCTTTCTGTTTATTGCGTGGGCTGGGACCTTCAGGACCTCCTTCTTTCAGGCTTTCGGGGGGCTCCAGGCAAGGCGGAAAGCAGCCCGGCCAGACATTTCAGAAGCGCCCTTGGACAGATAGTAAACTTCTTTTACACACTTCAGGGAGAGGCAGCAGGCGCCCAGGCATTTGCCAATTTTGACACCCTCCTCGCCCCATTCATCCGTTATGACAACCTATCTTACAAAGAGGTGAAACAGGCCCTCCAGGAATTCGTGTTCAATATCAATGTGCCTACAAGGGTGGGTTTCCAGACGCCTTTCACCAACCTTACAATGGATCTTGAGCCTCCAGCCACCCTGAAGGATCAGAATGTGGTGATTGGTGGAGAGCACCAGAAAGAGACTTATGGAGAATTCCAAGAGGAAATGAATGTATTCAATCAGGCATTCCTGGAGGTGATGTCAGAGGGGGACGCCAGGGGACGGGTTTTCACATTTCCCATTCCCACCTACAATATTACGGCGGATTTTGACTGGAGCAACCCTGGCGTATCCAGGCTTTGGGAAGTCACTGCCAAATATGGCATTCCCTACTTTGCCAACTTTGTAAATTCAGACATGTCACCTGATGACGCCCGCTCCATGTGTTGCCGCCTCAGACTCGATGTCCGCAGCCTGGAGAGGCGTGGTGGAGGCCTGTTCGGTGCAAACCCCCTCACTGGATCCATTGGTGTGGTAACACTTAATATGGCCGCAATAGGCTACAGGGCTGAGAGTGAAACAGAATTTCTGGAACAGGTTGAGCGGCTCATGGAAATTGCCAGGACAAGCCTTGAAAGCAAAAGAAAGGTGTTGGAACAATTTGCTAGCCAGGGCTTGTATCCATACACAAAATTCTACTTGAGAAACGTCAAAAGGCGCTTTGACAAATATTGGAGCAACCATTTTTCAACCATAGGCCTCATTGGCATGAATGAAGGATGTCTGAACCTCCTTGGCAAGGACCTTTCTGATCCTGAATCAGTCCAGTTCACCCAGAGGGTACTGGATTTTATCAGAAATCGCCTGGTGGTTTTCCAAGAAGAGACAGGCAATCTCTACAATCTCGAAGCAACCCCAGGAGAGGGAACGGCGTACAGGCTGGCACGGCTTGACCAAAAAAGGTTCCCGGACATAAAGGTAAGAAACATGGAAGAGACGGGTACGGCCTTTTACACCAATTCCACACAGCTGCCTGTCAATTTTTCAGACGATATCATAAAGGTATTGGATCTTCAGGAACCCCTGCAATCAAAATACACAGGAGGTACTGTGCTCCATGTATTCCTCGGAGAAGCAGCTCCTGACCCAGAAAGCGTCCGCGAATTCGTAAAGATGGTGTGCCACAACTATTCCCTGCCCTACTTTACAATCACCCCCTCTTTCTCCATCTGTCCGCAGCACGGATATCTCAAGGGAGAAGTCCAGATCTGCCCTGACTGCGGACAGAACACCGAGGTCTATTCGAGGGTCGTTGGTTATCTGAGACCAGTGAACCAATGGAACGATGGAAAACAGGCAGAATTTTCCATCAGAAAGAGATTCATGGTCTAGGGCAGGTTAAAATTGCGTCTAGGTGGTTTCACACCTTTCACCCTGACGGATTTCCCAGGAGAGATTGCGGCCATCTGCTTTACACAGGGCTGCAATTTCTCCTGTCCATTTTGTCACAACAAATTGCTGATCCCAGCATGCCCCGGTGATAACAACTTGCCAAACCAGAAAGAGGCGCAAAAGGTCATTGATTTTTTGGCCCTGAGAAAAGGCAGGCTGCACGGCCTGGTAGTCAGTGGTGGGGAGCCAACACTTCAGGAAAACCTGACGGAATTTTTATCTGAAGTAAGGGCATTGGGCTACAAAATAAAGCTCGACACCAATGGCAGCAGGCCTCAAGTCCTTGAACTTCTATTACAAAAGGGCCTTTTGGACATGGTGGCAATGGATATAAAGGCACCTTGGGACAAATATGCCCTTTTGGCAGGCAAAAGATTGGATACGGACAAGCTCAAGAGTTCCTTGAGGCTGATTCTGGAATCAAAAGTAGACCATATATTCAGGACCACCTTTGTTCCACATCTTCTCACCAAGGAAGACATAGAGGCCATACGCCAATCCCTGCCCCCAGATGTCAAATATGTGGTCCAGCCGTATGTGGAACAAGGCTTGGCTGCCTGATGCGCCAGAAAATTCATATATTCTCAAAGGGCTGGATGAAGGCCCATCTGGTAATAGATCTCCTTTCGGATATCTGCCATAGGCCCAGTTGACAGATCCCTGGGATGAGGAAAGTCGAGTTTGAGGTCTGCCTTTATCTTTGAGGGCCTGTCGCTCAACACGATCACCTGATCGCCAAGCTGTAGTGCCTCATCTATGTCATGGGTAATAAAGAGAATGGTCATGTCGAACATGGTATGGACATTGACCATTTCCTCCCTCATCTGAAGCCTTGTCACAAAATCAAGGGCCCCGAAGGGCTCGTCCATAAATAGGATGTCTGGCTCCACAATGAGTGCCCGTGCCACTTCTGCCCGCCTCTTCATTCCGCCTGATAACTCGTGGGGATAATGCTCTTCAAAACCAGCAAGGCCAACAAGATCCAGATGCTCCTCTATTTCGTGCCTCCTCCTTTCAGGATCCTCGATATGCCTCGCCCCTATTGCCACGTTTTGCCTGGCGGTCAACCAGGGGAAGAGGCCGTCTTCCTGAAATATGAATACATGGCGCTCGCTGGGGGCGCTAAGTTCCTTGCCATCGATGAGCACCTTCCCCTTGGTTGCAGGCTCAAAACCAGCAATTATCTTTAAGAGGGTGGATTTCCCACACCCTGAAGGGCCCACGAAGCATGTAAAACATCCCTGTTGTATGGAAAAATTCAGGTCGTTGAGCACAAGGCAATCCTCCCTGTGCTTGCACTGGCCTGGAAATCTCTTCCTGGTGCGTCTTTCCAGAAATTTCTTCTTGAGTCCTATCACCTGGATCTTATTCATCGTCTCATTCGGCTCCATTCCAACCAGGGCAGGCGCTCAAGAAGCCTTATGAGATAGTCGAGAATAAGGCCAATAGCGCCTATCACCACCATTCCGGCCACCACCTTGTCCATCCTGAGGGAATTTCTGGCATCGATTATCAGGTAACCCAGTCCTGATTTCACTGCTATCATTTCGGCAGCAACGATAACGAGCCATGCAGTGCCCAGGGTTATGCGCAAACCCACGATGATTTCAGGAAGCGCTGCAGGAAGTATGACCTTCATGTAAAGGTGCCTGCCTCTGAGGCCAAAGTTTTCGGCAACCCGCAAAAATGTCTCCTTGATCCCTGCCACTCCGCTGACAGTAAAGACCACCATAGGAAAAAAGGCGGACAGGTATATGAGAAAAATCGCCGGCTTGTCTCCGATACCAAACCACATCAAGGCCATTGGTATCCACGCCAGTGGAGAAATTGGCCGAAGAAACTGTATGATGGGATTCAAGACCTGCCTGAATCTTGCGACACGGCCCATAAATAGCCCTATAGGCACAGCTGTGACTACAGCCAGATAAAAGCCCCACGTCACCCTGAAGAGGCTTGCCACGGCACTCTTGAAAAGCTGCCCGGTCTTGGTCAGCTCTAAAAGGGCTTGCACCACCTCTAGGGGGCTTGGCAGCATATAAGAGGGCACGTCAAAGGCCTTCTTGGCGCCATACCAGATGGCCAATATCATCACAAAGCCCCAGATGGATTTCAGTCTGCACTTTGCCATTTCGAATATATCCTGCATGGAGGTTTTCGAGGCACCAAGCCGTATTTGACCATGAGATCACCCACTTTCTCGAGTGCCTTGCGCTCTGGAAGGAGCTTTTCGTAGCTGACCCGAACCACCTTATCTGTCAGGACGCGGAGCAACAGGGCATTTGGAAGGCCAAAAAACTTGGCGCCCATCCTTGCGGCCTCTGCCCTGTGGCCCTCTATCCATCTGCCCTGTGCATAAAGTGTCCTAATGATTCTATCTGCGTCCGCCTCCTGGTTGTTGAGCAAGTCGTCTCTCACTATGAGTAGACTTGATATGAAATCTGGCCATAACTCTTGTATGCGATGGAGAATTCTGCCAGAGTCAGCCATCTCGGCCTGTGCTGCATAGGGCTCGCCTACTATGTATGCATCGATTCCACCTGAAGCCAGGGCCGATGGCATATCTGGTGGCGGCAGCTCCACAAGATTCACTTCCGAAGATGTCACACCGTTTTCAGACAAGAATTCCTGAAGCGCTAGATTCTGGGTGCTGAACCTGATGGGAATGGCGATGGTCCTGCCCCTTAGGTCCAGGGCATCGCTTATTGCTTCCCTTTTCGACACCACCAGCCCAGTACCGTTCCTGTGGCCCAAAATGGCTATCTTTACTGGAACTCCCTGATCCATAAGGGAAAGGGCAATGGGTGCCAGGATGAAAGCTGCATCCAGCTCTCCTCCCTTGATGGATTCTATCATATCTGGCCACGAGGAGTATTTCACAGCCTCCACCTTCCCCCTGAACCACTTGTCCCTGTCTATAGCCACAGGCAGCAAGAGGTGGCAGGTTATGGGCAAGAAGCCTATCTTGATCCTTTTTCCAGGAGCATCTCTGGATATCACCACAAGATGAAGGCACGTTATGAACAGTAGCCAGGCTAAGGCAGCGGCGACAGCTCTGACTTCCATCGGCATCTTATGTAGTTTCAGAATAGGATTCACATAATACTTATCGGCTTCCCTAGCCTGAGAGCTAAGCCAATACCCTGAGAATTCACGCCATTTTGACACAGATGGAGATCAGCCGCTGCCAGACTTAAACACTACGGTAATTGATATGTTTGCAATTAATCGTCTAAAAAACGTTAACACTCAAAGGGTTGCCTGCATGTTTTTAAATGTTTAGAGTATCATGATTCTGGGATAATGCGCATGGAGCCATTGGCCTGCACAACCGGCCTTACTTCAAGATCATAAATTGCAATCCATGAAATCTATAATCCGGGGCAGATCCGGTCACTGGAGTCTGGAATGAAAAAGACACTAAACGTTGGTCTTCTTGGTTTTGGAACAGTCGGAAGCGGCACAGCAAAAATATTGCTCAGTCAGAAAGATCTCTTAGAGGAACGGGCAGGCTGCCCGGTGAATCTCAAATGGATCTGTGACAAGGATCTCACTACAGACAGGGGCATAACAGTGCCACATGATATTCTCGTAGACGATGTGGACAAATTGTTTCAAGACCCCGACCTCGACATCTTCATAGAACTTATCGGGGGGCTCGAGCCGGCCAGGACCTTTGTCTTAAAGGCCATAGAAAATGGCAAACATGTAGTGACAGCCAACAAGGCCCTACTTGCCACCCACGGCTTTGAAATCTTCGAGGCAGCGTCAAAGGCAAAGGTGGAGATAGGCTTTGAGGCAAGTGTTGGAGGAGGCATCCCTTGTATAAAGGCCTTGAAAGAAGGACTGGTGGCCAACAAAGTCACAACGGTTCTCGGCATCATGAATGGAACTGCCAACTATATCCTCACAAGCATGACTGACCAGGGGCTCGCCTTTGACCATGCACTCAATGAAGCTCAAAGGCTCGGATATGCCGAGGCAGACCCTACTTATGATATCGAAGGGGTAGATACTGCTCACAAACTTGCAATCATGGCAACCTTGGCCTTTGGCCAAAGGGTCGAGCTTTCGGATATTTACACAGAGGGTATCTCCAGGCTGACACCTCTCGACATCAGCTTTGCCGGCGAACTCGGTTATAGTATCAAACTACTGGCAATAGGCCGCCAGGAAAACGGCATAGTGGATTTGAGGATTCATCCAACCATGATCCCTAATGAACATCTCCTATCCCAGGTAAGAGGGGCATACAACGCCTTTTATTTTATTGGCGACAGTGTCGGCAAGGTGATGCTCTACGGTATGGGAGCTGGACAGATGCCCACTGGAAGCGCCATTGTCGCAGATGTCATCGACATAGCAAGAAATCTGGGCAAGGGCTGCCCTGGCAGAGTGCCCTCGCTATCCATCCCCTTTGACAATATATCACCTGCCAGAATTCGGCCCATTGAGGAAGTAAAAGGCAAATACTATTTCAGGTTCACGGTAAAGGACCAGCCAGGCGTGCTGTCAAAGATTTCGGGGATACTTGGGGATCAACAGATAAGCATTGCATCTGTGGTTCAAAAAGGCCGGGGCCGGGAATCATCCGTGCCCATCGTGATGGTCACACACGAAGCTGTCGAAGGCCGGGTAAAGGCTGCCCTGGAACAGATTGACGGCCTGGAATTTGTATTGGACAAGACCATGATAATAAGGATTGAAGATCTCAAGGCTCTGGAGGACTCGCAGGATGGATGAAGAAAGAGAAAACCTTCTTAGGCAGGAAACAGATCCAGAAGATGCCATGGAAAGAATACCTCACCCTGTAGAAAAATATATCATACTTCTTGGAGATGGCATGGGGGATCTGCCAGTTGAAGAACTCGGCGGGAAAACCGCCCTCGAGGCTGCACGGACCCCATTTATGGACCTCATAACCAGGATGGGAGAGTTTGGCCTTGTAAAGACCATACCAGATGATCTCGAGCCAGGAAGCGACGTAGCCAACATGTCTCTTCTTGGTTACGACCCGAAACAGTACTACACAGGCAGGGGCCCCCTTGAAGCTGCTGCCATGGGCGTGAAGATGAACCCAGAAGACGTGGCCTTCAGGTGCAATCTTGTCACCCTGAGATTCAGGGAGGGCCGTGTATTCATGGAGGACTACAGTGCCGGCCATATCTCCACGGATGAAGCAAGGGCCCTTATTTGCGATCTGGCAGAACTGGTCAAGAGCCGCTCCTTTGAACTATTTCCTGGGGTCAGTTACCGCCACCTGCTTTTGTGGAGAGGAGGGCCTGAAGGCATTGCCACTGTTCCACCCCATGACTACACAGGCCACGACGTCACTGAGGCATGGCGGGTTTACGAAGACGAACCTCTCCTGTATGAAGTCTTGAAAAAGGCCATAAACTTCTTTCACAGACATCCTATCAATGAAAAACGCCAGAAGGAGGGAAAGTTGCCTGCCAACGCCCTTTGGCCCTGGGGACAGGGCAGAAGGCCAGTGGTTGCCACTATTCCGCAACAATACGACCTTGAAGGAACAGTGATTGCGGCAGTGGATCTCATAAAGGGTCTTGGCATCTGGGCTGGCCTGGATGCACCTATGGTCAAGGGCGCAACAGGTTTCCTCGACACAGACTATGGCGCCAAGGCAAGGGCAGCACTCAAGGCGTTGACAGAAAAGGATTTTGTCTTCCTGCATGTGGAGGCCCCAGACGAGGCTGGCCATCTTGGGGATATTCAGGAAAAGATCAAGGCAATAGAACGTTTTGACAAAGAGGTGGTGGGGCCAGTTTTTGACGGGCTGAAAAACATGGGATGTTCCTTCAGGATGATGATCGTAACGGACCACTACACTCCAGTAAGCATCAAAACACATGCCAGGGGGCCGGTGCCATTTGTGATCTACGACAGCCTGGAACTGAAAAACAACCCTGATGCCTCATTTACAGAAGCGTCGGCCAAGGAGACTGGAATCATCTACGAGGAAGGCTTCAGGCTGCTTCCCCATTTCATAGGTGCAGAACCAAGATATGTGGAACTAGATCCTAAGAAAAAGAAATGATTCCAAACAGTAGCCGCAATGGTGGCAAAAAGGACCACGGACGGCCATTTTCCATATCCTACAGGGTGATCTATGGAGATACAGACAGGGCGGGAGTCGTATATTATGCCACCTACCTGCGGCTCTTCGAAATGGGCCGGACAGAATATATGAGACATGTATTGGACAGGCCTTACAGAAGCCTTGAAGAGCAGGGCCACCTGTTTCCCGTGGTGGAGGCATATTTACGCTACAAGTCACCTGCGACTTATGACGACCTTCTGGACATCGAAACCGAACTAAAGGGCTTTTCTCCGTACTCCATAACTTTTTCCTATAGAATCAGTTGCTTACAGAAGACAATAGTACAAGGATATACTAAACACGCATCCACGGACAGGACGGGAAAATTGACAAAACTCCCACAAGGGCTTATAGAAGCCTTTGGCTGAACCAAGTTATAATGACCTTTACCGGCCTTTAGGCCGCCAGAGCCTGGAGGGAAACTGGGTTCCCATGGGTTATATACCTGAGGATATCATTCAGCAGATCAGAGATGCTGCTGACATCAGACAGGTGGTCCAGGAATATGTTCCTCTAAAAAAGAGGGGCAAGAACTGGGTAGGCCGCTGCCCTTTCCATCCGGATAAGGATCCGTCTTTTTCGGTAAACGAAGAAAAACAGATCTTTTATTGTTTTGGCTGTGGTGAAGGTGGCAACGTCTTCAAATTCCTCATGAAGATCCAGGGGCTTTCCTTTGTGGAAGCCGTTCAGAATCTTGCTGGAAGACTCAGTATTGAGATACCCAAAAGACCTGTTTCGAAAACCCAGCAAAAGGCCTTCAAAGAAAGAGATGCTATCCTTGAGATAAACCAGCTTGCTTCAGACTTCTTCTCAGATCTGCTGCTCAGTTCTGCCTCTGGCCTTCAGGCCAGAAACTATCTAGAGGAAAGGGGGCTTTCTGAACAGGCGATCAAGATCTTTTCTTTGGGCTGGGCAGAGGATTCATGGGACAGCCTGGCCAAGTTTCTCGAAGGGCAAGGCAAAGAACTTCCCTTGGCAGAAAAGTGCGGCCTTGTAATAAAGCGCACCAGCGCACCAGGATATTACGACCGATTCAGGGGCCGGATAATCTTTCCCATAAGGGATCATAGAGGCCAAATAGTGGCCTTTGGCGGCCGGACAATAACATCCGACACCAAAAGGGAGCAGCCCAAATACATCAACTCTCCTGAATCCCCGGTATATCACAAGGGCAAAACCCTCTATGGGCTGTTCCAGAACAAATCTGCCATCAGGAAGGCAGGCATGGGGATAATAGTCGAAGGCTACATGGATGTGGTCAGTCTCTGGCAATTCGGCGTCAATGAGGCAGTTGGAACCCTTGGAACCGCGCTCACAGAAGATCATGCCAGAAGGCTTAAGGGAATCACAAAGGACTGGGTTCTTCTGTTCGATGCTGACGAGGCCGGATTAAAGGCCGCTTCAAGGGCACTGCCCATATGTTACAGGCTCAACCTGCGTCCAAAGGTGCTTTGCCTTCCAGATGGAGAAGATCCTGACAGCTTTGTGAGAAAGGAAGGACCAGCGAGCTTGCGAAGCCTCATGGAAAAGGCACCTACTGGCATCGACTTTTTGCTGGATCTTGGAAGAAAGCGGTTTGGAACCAGCACCGAAGCCAAAACACAATTAATAGACAATGTGCTCGAATCGGTCTCCCAGGTCTCAGATCCGGTGCGCAAGTCCCTGCTCATTGGCCACATAGCACAGAAAGTGGGTGTCAGGGAGGAGAGCCTTTGGCAACGGCTCCAAATGGAAGAGAAGAGCAGGCATCGTCTTCCAAGCGACCATACCGGCAAGAATGAAGATTCCCGAGGACAAAGGGCTATCAAGAAGGTTTTTAAGATTTCCAACAAGGCCGAGGAGAAGCTACTAGGGTTTCTCTTAAGTTACCCCCAATTCATTGGGAACTTCCTGGATGAAGGCCTGGATATTTGGCTTTCAGACAAGGGCTTACTGGAACTATGGGAATCAATGGTTAATCTTTATAGTATAGAGGGTAAATGTGATCTTTCGTCTCTTTGCGACAGGCTGGAGGCAACCCCGGGTTTAAAGGGCCTGGCCATGCGCCTGTCTGCAGAATGTCCTCCCTGTGAAGACAGAGGAGAAATGGCGGCAAGCCTAAAGGCTTATTGCGTTGCCAGAAAAAAGAAGGCACTTAGGACACACCTTCTCGAAGAAATGAGGACGGAAGAGGTGGCTGAACAGGAAAGGGATATCCTCCAGAAACTTCAGGGTCTCAGGTAGGAATCAAGGAGAGGGCCCTTTCTGTCAGCCCTCAATTGGGAGCGGGGAGAATAGAGATGGCGAAGAAAGTTACCACTGGTTCACAGGATGCCAGATTGGAGGTCATGGGCACTGCAACAACCAACCCATTGACAGGGGTTGATGAAGATGAAAAGACCTTGGAGGTATCGGTATTAAATGACCTTGTCACAGATGAGGAACGAGACGGCATTGTTCCCATTGAAGGGGACCCTCTGAAGCCTAGGCCAGAAACCACCGGCTCAAAGTCGGCAAGGCTCGATCCTGTACGGCTATATCTCAAAGAGATGAGCTGTGACGATATACTCGGCAGGGAAGAAGAGGCAGCAATCGCCAAGAGTCTTGAAGAGAGCGAAAAGAATTATGTATTCTGCGCCCTCCATATCCCACAGGTTGTCAAACTCATCCTGGAAAATCTTAGCTCATCTCCTTCCTCCATATCCAAAGACAGGCAGCAAGAGACCCAGGGGGCCTTCTTGGCTCCTTTGAGCCCTATATTCAAGACTGTAAAAAAGATCTCCCTTATTGAAAAAAGACGCCAGAAACTCATTGAGGCCATAAATCACGCCCAAGACAAGGAAGAAGAAGCCAGATTAAAGAAGGAACTGCTACTCATTCCCCAAAAGATGCTCTCACTCCTTGGAACAGGGCGACTTGAAAAAAATTTCCTCCACACCGTAAGGCTCGCATTTGACCAGTTTATGCACGAATCCGGCACTGCCAGCATGGAGGAGCTCTTTGAAACCACTGGTCTGACGGAACAATCCCTGCACGAAATAGTAAGGGGTTATTACAATGGACTTCAACAGGCCAGACAGGCAAAGGAACAGCTCATAAAGGCCAATCTTCGCCTGGTAGTAAGCATTGCAAAAAGGCATGTCAACAAGGGGCTGCACCTTTCAGACCTGATCCAAGAGGGCAATATCGGCCTCATAAAGGCAGTGGAAAAATTCGAGTACAGAAAAGGCTACAAGTTCAGCACGTATGCCACCTGGTGGATCAGGCAGGCCATAACCAGAGCGATTGCTGACCAGTCCAGAACCATCCGGATACCGGTTCACATGGTCGAGACCCTCAACAGACTATGCAAGGCTGCCAAGGAATTCGTGCAGGAAAACGGCAAGGAACCAACGCCTGAACAACTTGCAGAACTCCTGGATATTCCAGTGAAAAAGGTACTAAACATCCTGAAATTGCTTAGCCAGCCGCTTTCCCTCGAAACTCCCATTGGAGACGACGAAGGGTGTGAGCTTGTGGACTTTATCGAAGACAAAAAGACCCCGCAGCCCGATGAGCAGGCGATACTCACAAGCCTGACCCACCAAGTCCGCCTGGCCCTGTCAAGCCTGACTCCAAGGGAGGAGAAGATACTCAGGCTCAGATTTGGCATAGGAGAGGAATCGAACAAGACCTTGGAGGAGGTTGGCCGGGACTTCGATGTCACCAGGGAAAGGATACGACAGATAGAGGCCAAAGCCCTCAAAAAGTTGAGGCATCCAAGCAAAAGCAAGCTCTTGAAGAGCTTCATAAAGAACTGAACTTCTTTGGGACAAGAACATTGCCCATCAGTATGTGACCCTGACGATCTCCTCCATGGTTGTGATGCCAGACAGCATCTTCATGCAAGCGTCGTACTTGAGGCTTTTCATGCCCTCTTTGACGGCCTGATCCCGGACGGCGCTCTCAGACTCGCCAGCGTGTATCATCTTCTTGATCTTTGGAGAGACCGATAGCACCTCATAAATACCAATTCTTCCCCGGTATCCTGTGCTTCTGCACATACTGCATCCCTTCCCTTCCCAACTCCTTGCCTGTTCACCCTTGATCCTGCAACCAAATGCCCTGAGTTCCTCGGCTGAAATGGTCTTTTCCTGTTTGCAATTCTTGCAGATAACGCGGACAAGGCGCTGGGCCACCACTCCTATCAGGGTAGAGGCTATGAGATAGGATTCAAGGCCCAGATCCATAAGCCTTGTGACCGCTCCTGCGGCATCGTTGGTATGAAGAGTGGAGAAAACCAGATGACCTGTGAGGGATGCCTGAACTGCGTATCGGGCCGTTTCTGGGTCCCTTATCTCACCGATCATCACGATATCTGGATCTTGTCTCAAGATGTTTCTCAATATGCTTGAAAATGTGACATCTATCCCTGGCTGTACCGCAATCTGGTTGAATTCCTCATAAACCATCTCTATGGGATCTTCCACGGTCACTATGTTCACATCTGGGGAACTTAGATATCTCAGTGTGGAATAGAGTGTTGTGGATTTGCCGCTTCCAGTAGGGCCTGTCATGAGGATCATGCCATAGGTATTTTGCAGGAAAGACTTGTAGACCTGAAAATCCCTGTCTGAAAAACCCAATTCGTCGAGATCGCTCATGAGAATCTCTGCACTCTGAAGCCTAAGCACCACCTTTTCCCCAAAGGCCACAGGAACAGTCGAGACCCTGACCTCTGCGTCCTCACCCTTCCACGAAACCTTTATCCTGCCATCCTGTGGGCGTCTCTTTTCGGCTATATCAAGCCTTGAAAGGGCCTTTATCCTGGTGCACAGTGCTTCATGCACCACCCTGGGCAGCCTGTGGATAGTATGGAGCACCCCATCTATCCTGAATCTGACCACCGACTCATTTCGTTTTGGTTCGATGTGTATATCACTTGCCCGCTCGTTCAGTGCATATTGAAAAAGATAATCCACCGCCTTGTTAATATGCCTGTCACTGGCAGCTCCTCCTTCCTTGGAGGAAAGCTTCACATATTGCTCCAGATTGCTTATGTCCACCTCTGGGGCGCTCAGCACATCCTGAGCTGCTGCAATGGATCTTCTGAAATCGAAAAATTCGGAGATAACTCGCTCTATGTCCCCCTTTGGGGCTATGGAAAATTCGATTTGAGCCTGGCAAGCCCTTTGGATGTCCTCCTTTAACTCTCCATCATCTGGATAGTAACAGCAGACTTCCAAGATATTTCCATGCCACTCCAAGGGCAATACCAGCCTGGTCTTTGCAAAAGATGAAGGTAAAGTCCTTGTAACCACGTTGATATCGAGCTTCAAGGGATCGAGGCGCCTGAACCTCCAACCCTTTTCCTTGCATATTGCCCTAAGGATCTGAGCTTCTGACAGGGGTTCGTCCCTTGAACCATTTCTTGATATCTCCTGGGATACTATCCACTGGACAAGATCCATACCCTTGCGTTTGGCAATATGCGCCTTTTGGCGCAATTGTTGAATCTTTTCACCCGATAATAGGTTATGCCTTGCGAGAAGCGGGAAGATGAAATCAGGCTGGTCATAAATCGTATTCATATCTTGTAGGCCCATGTCAATCTGTTATCATGCATGCATATTAAAATCTTCAATGGGTGGCCTTGCCATCCTGCATACTGACTACTGAGATTATCGGCACTTAAAGGCCCAATGATAAGACAACCAAGCCCCAAGGGGCATAGAAAATATTGGATTGAACTCCAGGTGGAGACGACAGAGGAGTTGTCCGAACCAGTAATAGATTTTCTGGTATCTGAGCTGCACCGCGGGGTGATCGTGGAAGAGCTGAAGACGGAAGACGGGCCCTTGCACAGAAACCTCCTCATAAAGGCCTATCTGAACGAGGAAGATATAGAATCCGGCGCCCTCAAAGGCATTGAGACATATTTTATGGAGCTTTTGGAGCTCCATTCGGATTATCCCCAGATAAGATGGAACATGCAGAATATCGTTGAGGAGGAGTGGGCCCAGGGGTGGAAAAGGTATTTCAAGCCTGTAAAGGTCGGGCAAAACCTGGTGGTAAAGCCCAGTTGGGAAACTTATATCCCTGAAGAAAACGAAACTGTAATAGAAATAGATCCAGGCCAAGCCTTTGGCGTAGGCACCCACGCCTCAACGAGAATCATGTTGGAGACATTGGAGCAGATGCACCAAAGGGGGCTGGTAAAAGGATCAACCGTCTTGGATATAGGCACCGGCACTGGCATACTTGCTATCACTGCTGCCAAACTGGGGGCCAAAGAGGTATCTGCCATAGACATAGATCAGGATGCCGTTGAAGCTGCAAGACGAAACGTGCATCTCAACAATGTCCATGATGCAGTCTCGGTAAGCAATACCCCTGTTTGGGAAGTGGAAGGTCCATTTGACATTGTGCTTGCAAACCTTGACAGGGACACGCTCCTTTTTTTATCAAGAGAGATCTGTCGGCTCGTAGGCCCAGAGGGTGTGCTTCTCGCCTCTGGCATAGTCCAGGGTCAGGAGCACGACATAATAAGGTCCTTTTCTGAAAAGGGCATGTCATTTTTGTCCAAAGGGGCAGACAAGATAGAACCTGAATGGCTGGTTATCCAGTTTCAAAAAAAGAAGTGAAGGCGCCAGCATTCATCGTTTCACCTCAAAGCCTCAAGGATGACAAGATCATCCGAATCAAATCCAGTGAACACTATCACATGACCAGGGTCAGAAGGCTTGGGCCAGGAAGCCCTGTAAGGCTCGTGGATGGCCTTGGCAACCTGGCACATGCCTTGATAAGAGAGGTGAGAGAGCAGGAAGTAATCCTTGAAAAGAACGGTCCGGTGGAATCCCGGGATGACCTTTTACCACTTGAAGTTTTCCTTTCGATAATCAAGGGAGAAAGGATGGATCTTGCCATATCGAAGTTGTCGGAGATAGGTATTAGCCAGATCCAGCCAGTAATCGCAAGCCGGACGGTTACCCGCCTTTCTGGGACAAAGTTGGAAAAGAAATGGCAAAGATGGCAGTCCCTGAGCCTTCACAGCCTGAAACAATGCCGTGGCATAAAGGCTACGAAGATACTAAGGCCCCTGGACCTAAAAGAGGTGCTTTCAGGCTCCATAGAATGCGCGTCCAAGGTGGTGCTTCTTGAAGATTCCAGCCAGGACAACCTCCTCAAGGTGTTGAAACGTAAAAAAAGGCCCTTCCCCCTGGCAATCGCCATAGGGCCAGAGGGGGGATTCAGCCCTGAAGAAAAACGACTTTTCATAAAAAGTGGATTCCAGAGCGCAGGCCTGGGATGCCGCATACTCAGAAGTGAGACCGCTGCAATATTCAGCGCCTCGGTCGCTGCTGAACTTTTTAGATCTGGAGAATACATATGAAAGAAAACCTCCATGCCCTCATCCTTGCAGGTGGAATAGGCACCAGGCTCTGGCCAAAGAGCCGAAGGCACCGGCCCAAGCAGTTCTTAAAGATCCAAAGCGAGGTGACACTCCTTGTCCGCACAGTGGAGCGGGCGGAAGCCATCTTTGACACAAAAAACATCTGGATACTGTGCAAGTCTTACCACCTTCAGGAAGTCGCAAGCCAGCTTCCTGACATACCCAGGGAGAACATCATAGTGGAGCCTTCCCCGAAAGGCACTGCTGCAGCTGTGATTTATGGATGCCTTCTCATAGAGGAGAAATCTCCAGGATCCACTGTCACGGTCTTCCCTTCAGACCACATCATAAGGCCACTGGATGAATTCAAGAAAACTATCGAGGCCGGCATGAGCTGGGCCTCGAAAAACCCGGCAGTGGTCATCTACGGCATAAAGCCCAAAAGGCCAGAGACCTCTTATGGCTACATAGAGGCAGGAAGCACCATTGACCAGTGCCGCGGGCACCAGTGCATGGACGTTACGGCATTCCATGAAAAACCCGACAGGAAAACGGCACTTGCCTATACCGCCTCCAAACGCTTCCTGTGGAATAGCGGCATGCTCTCCTTTTCCACCTGGATATTCAAGAAGGCACTTGAGATGGATGCCTTTTCCATATGGCAGCCACTCCTGGACCTGGCAGGCAAAAAAGACTTCATGGCCAAAGAGGAGCTCACCACAGAGATCTATTCACATCTTCCAGAAGACCCGTTTGACACAGCCGTTCTGGAAAAGATGGCCCGCTGCCAGCCTCCCCAGGGCATGGAGGCGCCACTTAAACTTGTTGTCTTTCCATGTTCCTTCGATTGGCACGACATGGGTGTATGGGAGAGTTATTACGAGCTGTCCCAAAAGGATCAGCATGGAAATGCCCTTGTGGGAACCACGTTTGAGATGGATTGCACAGGGATGCTCATGATGTCGGAGGGGCCAAATCTCGTGGCAGCTGTTGGTCTATCCGATATAGTAATAGTATTAGAAGGGGATGCGGTGCTTGTCTGCCCCAGAGACCAGCTCGACCGGGTTCGGGACCTGGTGGAACAGCTCAAGGCCAAAGGTTATGAAAAATATACTTGATATCCCTGCACAAATCCCTTTCCACCATGTTTGGACCACAAGGATCGACAAATGATAGTAGGTTTTGACACGACTGTTTTCCCAAAACTCGATTACAAACAGCCCAACAAGTTCTGGAAAACTATCGGGTTTCTTCAGGACTTCTTTTCTGTGCACCGGCACAGGCTGGATCTTGTCTTCGAAAAGGCGCAAGCCATGAAGCAATGCTATGACGACTTCGATCCATTTATCCAACACTATACTTCAAAGGTATGCCCTTACTGCGGCACAGTTTGCTGTGCCAACAAATTCGGATTCCCAGAATTCGCAGACATAGTTTCCTTTCTTTCTTTGGACCTTTCCATCCCAGAATATGACCTCGATGTTGACGAAGAGGCGATTTGCCAGTTTATTGGGGAAAAAGGCTGCATTCTTCCCAGAATTCAGAGGCCTTACAGGTGCACCTGGTATTTTTGTGACCCTCTAATGCTGCAAATAGACATTGGCCCTGCTAAACAGTACAGAAAATTCATTCAGGATGTTCAGGACTTGAGCCGGACAAGGGGCGACCTTATGAGGGCTTTCTTCCCCATCTGGGAAGAGCTTGGCGGAGTAATTGAATGAAAATCAATGCGAACCAGATCACTGCCCTTAGAATAGTGCTGCTTCCGCTTCCTCTATTCCTTATATACGGGGGAACCACTTCGCGGTTTACCGCCCTTGTCATCCTGATATTTCTCGGTCTCACAGACTATCTCGACGGCCTCATGGCCAGAAAATACGGTGTCACCACCCTTGGAAAGCTCCTTGATCCCATAGCTGACAAGATATTCGTGGCTGTTACCCTAGTCCCTCTGGCCGATCTCAACATACTGCCCATGTGGATAGTGTGGCCCATATTCCTCAGGGAATTTCTCGTTACTGAGATGAGGCGTTTCATGACACCTGGCACCAAGGAACTCAAGGTCACAGAGCTTGCAAAGATCAAAACCACCTTGCAAATGGTTGGTGTTGGGTTGATCCTGCTCACAGCAACCTTTCCAGACAAGCTCATTACCATCTCCTTTCTCTCTGGTCTCTTTGTGGCCACCCTGTTCCTGGGTGTGGCCATATATTTCAAGACAGGCCAGCTCAGCAGCAGATTGAAGACCGCCCTGTTTTTTGAAACCATCGGATTGACAATCGCCATAACATTCTCATCTTCAACCATAAATCTTCTCTATGGCATAATAGTCTTGGGGATCACACTGGCCTCTGGCCTACAATACATCAGGGCATGCCTTCCATCCGCCCTTAAAGCCGGCTGGAAGGCATTCTTTCACTTGGTCTCTTCCCTGGTTCTCCCCCTCTTTGTTCTTGGTCTCCTGCCCGTAGCCCCCAAGAACACGCATCTTCTCGTAGTGCTCATCTTGGCAGTGGAATTTGCGGTACAGGGGATAGATATGTGGGCTGCTCAAGAAAAAAGACGCGATATATCAGGTATCAAGAAGAGGTACCTGTTTCCAGTATTGGCCTTGGTATCGATTATCCTTCTGCTTTCCGGCGTGGAAACGGTAAGGGTTGTCCTATGTTTTCTCGCCCTTGCCTCTGTGGCGTCCTTGTTTTATCTCGCTGCAGACATATGGCTCCACAGGGAACTGTTCTCCAATGGACAATTTTTTTAAAATGGCCTGGGCCTTCGCTTGCTTAGCGCATTTGTACCAGTTATAACAAGATAACCATGTATATTGACTCAGGGCTAAAGAAAAAAGTAGAGGCGCTTACAGTCAGGGAGGAGATCGAACTTAGAGAAAGGGAGATGTTGAGCCCCCACGCCTGCCTGAGTAGTGAAACCAAAGGAAGACGCTTCAAATCCACCTCTTGCAACATCCGGACGGCTTTTCAACGGGACCGTGACCGGATAGTCTATTGCAAGGCGTTCAGGCGGCTCAAACACAAGACACAAGTATTCCTTTCTCCCATGGGGGACCACTACCGCACAAGACTCACCCATACCCTGGAAGTCGCTGAAATCGCAAGGACTATAGCCCGCGCCCTAAAACTCAATGAGGATCTCACAGAGGCCATAGCATTGGGCCACGACCTGGGGCATACCCCCTTTGGCCATGCGGGTGAGACCATCTTGAACGAGATCGTTCCAGGTGGCTTCAGCCATTGCAGGCACAGCTTGAGAGTGGTGGATGTGCTTGAAAACGGAGGCAGGGGCCTAAATCTCACCTATGAGGTCAGGGACGGCATCCTCAAACATTCCAAGGGATTTGGTAACATAATCCCCAAGATGCCTGGAGAATGCGCCCAAACCGTGGAAGGGCGCGTCGTGAGGATAGCTGATGTAATAGCGTATCTGAGCCACGATCTCGACGACGCCATAAGAAGTGGCGTCATCAAGGCGTCCCTCGTGCCAGAGGATGTGACCAAAGTTCTGGGAGATACCCATGGCAACAGGATCTCAGCCATGATAAAAGACGTCATAGCCAGCACTGTGGTGACGGATCAGGCCATGGAACTCAAAATAAGCCCCCTCATGCTAGACACAATGCTTGAACTCAGGGCCTTTCTCTACGATAATGTCTACCGGGCACCCCAGGTGCACAACGAGTTTGAGAAGGCCAGAAAGATACTCCTTGAACTTTACGAATATTTTCTCAAGAACAAGGATGCATTTATCAGGGAGCGTTCCAGACTTTTTGAGGAAGAAAGGTGTATCAAAGAGAGTAATACTCCTTACGAAAGGGATGTGTGTGACTTTATCGCCGGCATGACAGACCGATATGCCCAAAACCTCTACAACAAGATCTTTATGCCATCTTCCGTAGTGTGACAATGTCTCTGTACAGGCCTGCACCAAATCCCTGCCCTGCCTTCGTCCTCCTGCTCACGCTCCTTCTTTTCTTACTCGCTAATGCCCTGCCCTGCCTTGCCACCAACAATGCAAAGCAGCCCTGGGACATAAAGGCGGACCGGATAATATTCTTCCATCAGTCCAAGGTATTCATGGCCCAAGGCCGGGTACAAATCATAAAGGACAGGCTCCGGGTCTATGCCGACCATGTGCTCTATGACAGCGTAGGCGAAAAGATAGAGGCATGGGGTAACGTGGTCATCCACATGGACCAGGATATGCTGAAAGGATCGAAGGGGGAGATAGACCTCAAGACATCCACTGGCAGGATGGACAGCGCTTTTCTCTACCTCAAGAGAAACAATATCCATCTCATGGCAAAAAGGCTCGAAAAGGTGGGGCCAGAGGAATACCATGCCACAGACGCCACCATCAGCACCTGTCCTTTGCCGAAACAGGCCTGGAAATTCAAATGCAAAGACCTTTCCCTCACGGTAAACGGAGAGGCCAAGGCCAGAAACAGCACCTTTGAAATCAGGGACGTACCTGTCTTTTTCACCCCTTGGCTCTATGTGCCCATCAACCGCTACAGGAAGACAGGCTTTCTCATTCCTGAATACACATCCTCCAAGAGAAATGGCGTGGGAATAAACATCCCATTTTTCCTTGCACTGAACGACAGCATGGACCTGACTTTCTACCAACATCCCATGTTCAGTAGGGGCTGGATGGAAGGGATAGAATACAGACATGTCTTTTCCCCCACGGACAAGGCGGTGATCCGCTACAATTTCCTTAACGACAAAAAGGACGACTCCGATTTCAATGGAGATGGCCAGACCAGGGGAAACGATTTCAGATGGTGGATAAGGGGCAAGCTCAACCAGCAACTTCCCATGGATTTCACGGCAAAACTTGACGTGGATCTTATGAGTGATATGGACTATCTCCAGGAATTTGACAGTGGATTCATGGGCTTTGATGCCAGTAACGACGTCTTTAAAAAGTATTTCCACCGATCCTTGGCAGACGACGCAGATGAAATAAGACCTTCCACCGCCCAAATCACCAGGGAGTCGGAAGACACCTTTTTGGCCCTCCACGGCAGATACAACGACAACCATTACTTTGGAGAAAGGGCCTACACGGTCCAGACACTGCCAAGCGTATTCTTGCACGCCTTCAAGACCAGATTATTGCACACCCCAGTGTATTACGAGATGAACTTTGATTACACAGACTATTGGCGGGAACAGGGCACAAAGGAACACAGGATAAAATTGGCTCCTGGACTGAGCATGCCTGCCAACTTGTTCAACTGGGCAGATCTAGTCTTTACTGGCAACATAGAAGATACCATTTACGTTGCTTATGGAGAGGAGACCACAGGCGACAGGCCAAAGGATACCGCCAGTAAGTTTCGCTACCGGCTGCAGGCAGACCTGAGTAAGACATTTGGTCGGGAGTACAAGTTCTCAGGCCATAGCCTTTGGCGCCACTCTCTTATACCACGTATCCAATATCTATATACTCCCCATAAAAAAGACGATGATATTCCACAGATTGATCGGGAAGACTATTATGACAAGATCAATAGGCTGAGATTCTCTCTCTTGACCTTTCTTAGCAACAAGGGAGACCTGGGCCATGGACATTTTTCCTACTCCGACCTTATCCGGCTCAAGTTGCAACAAGACTACAATTTCAAGGAAGTCCCCACCTTAAGTATCACACATGATTTGCCTAAAAGGCACCTTTCAGACCTTTACGGCGAAATAGAGATACGCCCCTTTGTAGATTTTTATATGAGATACGATACCACCTACAACTTCTATGGTGACGGCTTCAGGACCCATAACGTCAGATGGCATTACAAGGGGTATCGCGGAAGCACCCTCGACCTCGATTACAGATATCACAAGGTGACAGCAGTCAACGAACTCAATTTTGACCTAAAAGCTGTTCTTACAAGGGCCTGGTCCTTCATGTTTCATATCAAGCAAAACTTCAAGGAAAACCGCCAGATTGAATCCCGTTACGCACTTAGATATCAGTCCAGCTGTTGGGCCATTGAAGGCAAGATCAAGACAGACTCTGATGATACGGCGTTCCTGGTGAACGTAGAGCTTCTGGGCATTGGAGGCTGGGGAACAGGCGGCTTCAAATAGCCATCCCCCCCTTAAACCGGCATACAATCAATTTGTTATCCTGACACCTACTGAAGCGTGGAAAAACCTCTTTCCCAGGGCACAGTAAAGACGGGAACCATTTTCCAGCCCTGTGCAATGGGAGGCGCCAAGACGCTTGATCTCAAATTCGTCCAACGCCTTCAAGGTCTTCTCAAATTGCTCCTCTTGCGCAAAACCCAGATGTGTACCCCCAATAACTGTGTGAAAAGGCCTTCCTGGCAAATTTTGGGCACACCATTTCAGGATGTTTATGAGCCCTGCATGAGCACAACCTAGAATCACAACCAGGCCAGACGGAGCATCTATGACCATCGACAGATCATCCCTGAGAGGATCTTGAACCATGTCACCAGTGGCACCACCAGGAATCGCCATATTTGGGTCTGGGGGTTCGAAATCGGTCACCCTTGGGACTTCACCAGTAACGTAAATTCCAGGAAATATCTCTGTAAACCCAGGGGTGAATTTGAATCTACAGCCCAGGGATTCCAAATAGGCCCTTGTGAAACGGATCCCTATGTGCCTCTTTACCTCTCCCCTCTGCCAATATCTTTCAAGAAACATATCGGGATGGCCAAAGACAGGCACCTCGCCCCTCAATTGCAAAACCTGGGGAAGGCCAGATGTGTGATCGTAGTGGCCGTGGCTCAACACGATCGAATCGATTTGTCTCAGATCTGTTCCGAGGATAAGGCTATTGCTCACTATGCCCTGACCCTGGCCTGTATCAAAGAGGATCTTCAAATCATCGGCTTCCACATAGGCGGCCCATCCGTGCTCTCCTGTCAAGCCAAAAGGCCCGGCCACACTGTTCTCACAAAGTACTGTAATCTTTAAATTCTCAACCATCTTTCCCACTTTCTGCTGTTATTTCAGGTTGTTCTTGAACCTTTACCTTTCTACTCCTCTTCTGTTCCTGTTCCAGAAAATGGATCAAACATGCCTGCCTGTGCTGACAAAAATCATTGGGATGCCTACACCCTTTACTTATATCAGTCTGGCGGTTATCTTTTTCGCAGTAATATTCCATTTCTTCGTGATAACACCCTCATACGCACATCGAATTATGAAAGCATATAGACATTAGTCAATAACCTTGTCAAGGAGAATCAAGTGAAACCAAAGGAACGAATGGCCATAAAGCGCCATAAACCAAAAGAACTGCCACCAGAAGTACGTATTCACAATTTTGATGAAATTGTCTCGGGTTATGATGCAGAAACCGCCAAAATGGAGGCTGAGCGATGTCTACAGTGCAAAAAACCTGGATGCCGCAAAGGCTGCCCCCTTCACAACGACATCCCTTCTTTCATAAGACTCCTCCGGGAAGGCGATATTGAAAAGGCATATTGGACCATCAGAGAAACAAGCTCCATGCCTGCCATATGTTCGAGGGTATGCCCCCATGAATTTCAGTGTGAAGGCCACTGTGTAAGGGCCAAAAAGGGTGAGGCCGTAGCCATTGGCATGCTGGAACGCTATATCGTAGATTGGATGGTGGAACATGGCAAGGATCTGATGGAGCCATGCGCGCTGCCCATTGGGAAAAAGGTGGCAATAGTGGGCTCAGGGCCTGCCGGAATGACTGTTGCCTATAACCTGGCTCACTATGGCGTAAAATGCACCATCTTCGATTCACTTCCAGTGCTTGGAGGTATGCTTACAGTTGGCATCCCGCCGTTCAGGCTGCCTAGGGCAATTATAAAATCAGAATTCGACGCTCTAAAAAGCTGCGGAGTGGAGATCCTCAGCAATGTCACCATCGGCAAAGACAAGGGAATCGAGGAGCTGAAGGAAGAGGGTTTTGAAGCTGTTTTTGTGGGTATTGGCGCACACCAGAGCAGGAAACTTGGTATTCCTGGTGAAGATCTCAAAGGTGTGATGCATGGCGTGGATTACCTCAGAGATGTAAATCTTGGTAAAAAGGTCGATCTAGGCCAGCGGGTGGTTGTGGTCGGCGGAGGGAATGTGGCAATCGACGTTGCCCGCACAGCCCTTCGCATGGGCTCAGAGGATGTCTTCATCCTTTACAGGCGCACCAAACAAGAAATGCCTGCCTCTCAGACGGAGATCCACCATATGGAAGAAGAGGGAGTCAGGATGGAGTTTCTGGCAGCACCAGTTGCCATACATGGCAATGATGGCAGGCTCGACAGCATAGAATGCATCCGCATGGAACTGGGAGAGCCTGATGAATCTGGAAGGCGCAGGCCTATTCCAATAGAGGGTTCAAACTTCACAATAGAGGCCGATAGTATCATTGCAGCCATAAGCCAGAACGTGGATCCAACGGCAGTCAAAGGGCTTGATATAAAAATGGCTCCTTGGGGGACATTTGAGGTGGATCAAGAAACTCTCCAGACCTCTGTTCCCTGGATATTTGCAGGAGGTGATGACGTCCTTGGCCCTCAAACCGTTGCCAAAGCAGCCTATCAGGGCAGAATCGCCTCTAAGTCCATAATGAGTTTCCTTGAGGGCAGGCTTTGATGCTCGACAAATAGGGCTTGTGTACATGGCTTACTATCAGCCTTCATGGGAACTCAACCATTTTTTTCCGGCAATTTTCGGATTATGGGAATAGCCAGAAGGCCTGTGGCAGCGCTTATAAAATAGGCAGTTTCAAGGCCAAGGTAATCTCCTATGAAGCCGATTATCACTACGACTGAAGAGCGCACTAGAAAGGCTATCATCATGTAGATCCCATTGGCAGCAGCAGGGCTTTTCTCCGCATGTTCCTGTACCATGGCGAGCATTACCGGGGTAGTGGAAAGAAGCGTAAACCCGGTGATGAGAAGTGCTGCTGCAGCCTGAATATGGGCAAAAATTCCAGCTCCCCCTGAAGATGCACTCAAAACAAATGCGAGCACTCCAGGTGGCGCAGCGGTCAAGCAGATCAAAAGCATCTTTCGCCTGCCAATCCTGTCGCTCAGCCAGCCTGATGTAAGGACACCTGCAACCCCTGCAGCTTCAAACATGGCAAGCCCTATTCCTCCGAGCCAAATGCTACCGCTCTTGTCGTTGATGAAAGTGGGCAAAAATGCCGTCATGGAAGCCTGCATAAAGCTTCTGGCAATAAGTATCAGGCCAAGGGGCAGCAAAACATGCCGCATGCGCCTAGCGGTCTTTCCAAGAGAAGTGCCTCCTTCATCCTGGTGAAAATCGATATCCGCACTCCTGAAGCGGAAATAAAGCATACAGGATGCGGCAATACCGGCTGCCATTACGGGCCAAAAGCCTTCAATGCCCATGACAGACACGGCGCCTACCGCAATAACCGGCCCCACAGTGCGGGCTAGCTCACCACCTGTCATAAAAAGACTCATGCCAGTACCAGTGCTCCCGCCTGAAAGACGCGCAATTATCACTGGAGAGGGCACATGAAACAGCGCAACACTGATACCAGTCGTAAGTAACAGCAAGACCAGCACACCATAGGAAGGGGCTAACCCAATAAGACTCATGGGCACTGCGGTGAGGGTGGGTGCAAGTATCACAAAGAGACGCAGGCTCATTCTGTCAGCCACCATGCCTATAAGGGGATTCAGCAGTGCCGGCAATTGCATCACAGCGGCAAGGCTTCCGGCCTGGGCGAGAGAAAGGGACAGCTTTTCTATCAGAAGAGGCAGGAGTGGGGATAGAAAGGACGAGTATATGTCGTGAACGAAATGGGCGAAGGACAAGGTGAGCACCTGGGCAGTCTTGAATGAAGAATCAGGCTTAATCATCTTTGCTGAAATGAGTTATCCCTCGCGGTTTGAATGGCTGCCATCTACATGGTATCTCCAAGATTCGAATCTTTTTAAGGTATCTGAATTTCTGTTCTAGGGCGAGGCACATGAAAAAAAATAAACGCAAATATCTATATTACGCAATTACGAGGATCATAGAAGGCAAAAAGATCTCCTGGATTTTCCAGATCAAAAATGCCGTTACAAGTCTCCCTCTGGGCTGGGGCTCGGATTGAAACAAGGGTATTCTCCCACAACGAAACCATCAAAAGAGAAAAATCCGTTTCTAACTTCGGTGTATTTTATGCTAACTTTATATTAAAGATCGGTGGCTTTTGAGATGTTGGTTGTTCTTTGATGGCGAGGAAAAGGGGGAAAGCGGGGGAAATCATGTTTACATTTCAATTTAGTATAACGCTCCATGTGGTGGTTGTAGGAAAGGATCATAAATCTTTATATCCCCAGAATTGTAATCATAACACGATTGTTGCGCTCATAAATCGACTAAATAAGGTCATGTCTCATACTGTTTTCCATTTTGTTTTTGATCCTAAAAAAGACCTGGAAGAAATTTGTGATGTAGAGCTCAATACAGACAAGAAAACACATATGGAGCGAGAACGTCTATCCAGGAAGAATCCAGACAAGATAACGTTGATCTTTCGTGATGGTAACAACAGTTATTCAGGTGCAGGAAGCTATTATGTGGTCCTTTCCAAGAACATTATGAGGCATCCCACAAAACTTGCTCACGAACTTGGTCATTATTTTCACCTTTCTCACACCTTTCCCATAGAAGTTGTGGATGTTCAAGCACTAAGGGATAAGGGCCTATACAAGAAGGCAAAAAAGGCAAAAGAGGATATCAAAAAAGGCAAGCTATTAGATATTAAGCACTTACTAGAGCTGATACGTCATTATGTTGAAGTCGAGAAGCATCCTGTAGATGAGGGCCTAAAGGCCCTGGAAATTTTCATGGATGGAGATAAGGAAAAGGTACACGACACACCTTATGATTTGGGGGCAAAGATCTTTGATACATATCCAGGAGGCCCTTGTGCAAAGAAGCCCAGAGCTGAACTGAAAGTCAATTTTAGCAATGGCTCTCAAAAGACGTATTATTATGAGCCGAGGACGCGCTCAAATATAATGTCTTATTTCGATAGCTGTTTTGGTATTAAAAAATACCATTTCTCCGAAGATCAAAAGAAGGTCATGTACAGGGCATCGGATCATGGCAACCGTATTCGACTGTTCCGGGGCAAAGATTGGGACAGCTCAAACATGCAAGACTTCGTCTCCCCGGCAGCAGTTTCGCGAAAAAGCGATACAGTTGCTGTATTTGCCAATAACGAAGAAGGCGTCATGATGATGAAGTCATGGGACCCGTATACCCATTCATATAAGCCTTCTGAATCTGGAGGCTGGTTAAGCCTTGGGGGTGAGGGCCTCATATCGCCTGTTGCCATATCCCGGAATCCAGATGTCATTGATCTTTTTGCTAAAGACATAACAGGCTTGATCGCCAACAAGATCTTAAATGAAGCCTCGTCAACATACTGGCCAGGGCCACAGGCGTGGTCGAAAAAGCATTTTTCAGTCGGTGTGGAAAACAAACCCGCAGTAGTTTCGCCCAACCCATCGGCTCTCCAAATATTTTGCCGCATGCCTGACGGCACAATCGAAACAAAAAAATGGGACAAGGAATGGGGACAGTGGCAAAAACTTGGAGGAAAAGGGGTCGGTGCGCCAGCAGCTGTGTGCCCAAACTATGACACCATCAACCTTTTTGCGCGCTGGTCAGACGGAAGTATCCGTACCAAGACATGGGACGAACAGAAAAACCAATGGTCACCAATAAACGGTGAATGGACAAACCTTGGAGGCAAGGGCTATGACGCGCCGGCAGTAGTGGCAATGGGTTGCACCATTGGGGTTTTTATCAGGTGGGACGATGGAACCATCCGTTACAAGGTGGGTGGTTGCACAGATGGCCTATGGCTGCCAGGGAAAAAGGCATGGGCAAATCTAGGCGGAAAGGCTGTCAGCGAACCTGTTATAGTTTGCCGAAGTTCAAAAAGCGTGGATATTTTTACAAGGTGGACCGATGGCACAGTGAGGCTCAGGGTATGGCATATTCCTGAAAGTACCTGGTGGCCTGGAGACCATTGGTACAACCTCGGCGGAGACACAGTTGGCAGGCCTGCTGCCCTTGCCAGAAATGAGAACAGGGTAATAATTTATGCGCGCTGGCTTGATAACTCCATCCGCACCAAGGTATGGAATGGAGAATTTGGCCAGTGGTGGCCAGGAACTCTCACATGGCATCATCTGGGGACCCCGTAGGCTGCCATTTTTGATTCTCCCAGCAGAAATTGGCAGGGCAGAACCATATCATGATTCCTAGACTAACGGCCTGTACAGATCCTTTTTCTATTGGGAAATGAATTCCACGACTTCTTTCCACCAATGCAGTTTCGCATCAATTGGGAATTCATTATGTCTTGCATCCTTGAACACCCAGATGTTCTTCCTTGACGTTATAGAATCATACAGTCTTCTACCATGTCGGACAGGAATGACTTCGTCATTTTCCGCTAGTATTACCGCAACATTTCCTTCAAATCCCCGAAGGTTTTCCACATTGTCGTATTTGTCCAGAACCATCCAGCGTGCTGGCAGATACCAGTAGTGAGTCTGGGCCAGATCAGGCAATGAATCCCAGGGTAGGAGTAAAACCACCCCTTTTATAGGAACCTCGGCCTTACTGACAGCCCCGCACGCCACCCCTGCCCCCAGTGACTCGCCCCAAATGAACAAGGGCTGTCCATATTCCTTATAGGCAAGCCTTATGGTTTCAATGGCATCCTTTACCAACGCGTCTTCGCTAAGTTTTCCGGCTCTCCCTCCATAGCCAGGGTACTCAGCTAAAATTACACGCATCTTTTGACGAGTAAGCGCCTTGACATAGAAAATGCGGTGATAGGCAGCTCCTGCATTGCCGTGAAATACTATGACTGTACCCAGTGCCCCGGTAGGCTCCATATGACTGACAAAGCCTCTAAAATTTTCAAAAGAAGGCCAGTAAACCAGGCCCTCAGCCATTGCCTGCTCTTCAGGCAATCGAAATTTTTCCGGAAGATAGAGCAACTTCCGCTGGAAGATGAAAAGGGTGGCTAAAAAAATGAGATATCCGGCCAGGGCATACAACAATATTTTCGAGATCATCTGAATGCCATCTCCTTGTTTCGACAAACAGTACTTTTATCGGTTATTCCCGCATATGAGTACTAAGACCAAACACAAGTACCCGATTCAAAAAAGTTAGATCAGTCCTGCATCTGCCACCGCCTGACATGGCAATGTAATTTTTGTATGTATTATTACGCTAAATTGGCCTATTGTGTAATATAGATGTCGCAGCCGAAAAAGTAATCCTTGGAATAATAAGCAACATCTCTTCGGTTATTTTTTCTTGTACGCCTTGTTTTTCAATCAAAATTCCTAACTTCCAGAGACAGCCCACAAAGGAACAAGCTTGATATCCAAAGATGGTTTATTGCCACCAGATACCAAAGGTCTTGACTTTCCCCTCTTGCTATCGGGAGAAATACAAAGAGTTGGCCCTGATGAAGTGATCATGTACGAGCCCAGGTGGGATGACTTCTTTGAAAGCCCCCTTGAAAAGTCTTTGCGCAATCTGCAAATTAACACATTGGTCATAGCCGGATGCAATTTCCCAAACTGTCCAAGAGCCACCATTTATGAGGCCAGTGAAAGGGACTTCAAGGTCGTTGCTGCAAAGGGTTGCGTCTCTGGTCTCTACGATTTGGGCATGAAGGAACGGGGAAAAATTGGGGGTGAACTTTTGGGATATAGACTCCATTATCGAAAGGCTCTGACTTTCATTTCTCCTTGGGCAGACACCAAATGGATGCCTATATCTCTGAATCCATAGGCTGCCTTTAGTCAGATATGAACAAAGGAACAAAAAAGAATGAAAACTATCTTTGTTCAACGAGACAACAGGACTCCTGCCTCATACACCATGACCATTGGGAAAAAGAGAAGTACCTGGGAGAAGAGATCAGACGGCACCAAGACAGCCGAAAGGATAAATACTGCTATATAGGCTATCTTTCTGTGCCTTCTGAAATAATCCCTTGGAATGAGCCCTGCCCTCGAAATACCCGCCATCACAAATGGCACCTCAAAAATCATACCAAATACGAATATGCTTTTTAGGGTGAATACTAGATAATTCTGAAGCCTTGGAAGGGCCTCGAGGCTGTCGCTGGCATAACCTAGGCTTACGGAAAGGATCAAGGGGATAACCACCCAGTATCCAAATACACCACCGGCAATAAACAGCCCCCCTCCAAAAAAGATCACCTTTTTTAGCACCTTTTTCTCATTCTCGTAGAGGGCGGGCAATAAAAATTTCCAGGCCTGGTATATGACCACAGGAGCCGTCAACACGACTGCGGCCCAGAAAGCCACCTTGAGGTACGCCATGAAACCCTCCATGAGGGCCGTGAAAACCATTGTGCTACCAGAGGGAAGCGCCTGTTTGACAGGATAAAACAGAAAGGACACCATAGGGGCAGAAAAGGCGTAACAGACGGCAAAAGCCACCACAAAAAAGATCCCACAGCTTATGAGCCTCTTTCTGAGCTCCTCAAGGTGATCCTTGAGCGTGTATTTTTCCCCTTGCATTTGCAGACCCTGGGCTTACTGGGACTTTTCAGTAGCTTCTTCTTTTTGGCCATCGGGTTCAAGCGGGCCGTTGGCAGAATCCTCGGCCTTCTTGCCCCGCCCTTTTGCCTCGCGCCATTCAGGCCCAAGACCACCAGGGCCGGTATTTTCAATATCGCTTTTCAGAAAGTCAGGTTCAATTAGGTTCTTTTTCTGGACCAGGTCGGACAGATCTTCACCCAGTACCTTATCAAGCTTTATTGGCTTTCTGATGTCATCCAATTTGTCAAGTTCCAATTCTTTTTTGAACTCATCAGATGCCCGCTTTAGCTCATTGATAAATCGTGCAGCCTGGCGTGCGACCTGCGGAAGCTTTTCTGGACCCAGTACAATGAGGGCCAGAGCCAGTATGACTATCAGTTCGGGAAGTCCTATTCCAAACATTTCTTTTAAATGATCCTCTAAATTTGTAGCCAATAAATGCGTCTGATATACCAGACGGTAAGATCCAGCACGAAACTTCTCATCTCTGCCTTATCCCAATATAACCCTCTTGTTCAGCTTGCCAAGAAGACAAAGAAGCTCATAACTGATTGTACCAGCTTCCTGTGCCAACTCGCATGCACGTATCTCCTCTTGGCCGCTGCTGCCGAGGAGCACTACCTCCTGGCCTTCCCTTACATGCTCCAGATCAGTCACATCCACCAAAGAGGCCCTCATGCATATGTTTCCGACTATTCGACACCTTTTCCCGCCTATGAGCACAGATGCCTTGTTGGAAAGGGCTCTTGGATAACCATTGTCATACCCAACAGGTATAATGCCAATCCGGCTTTGCCTGCTACACGTAAAGGTATGACCATAGCTGAAGCTAGTGCCAGCAGCAAAGGTCTTCACTTGGCAGAGTCTGCTGTAAAAACCCATTACTGGCCTGAGTTGTGAGACATCAAGCCCTCTTGTGCATAAAGCACCGTATATGGCAATTCCCGGCCTTGCAAGATTGAACCTGGTTTCAGGCAGGTGAATAAGTGCTGCCGAGTTGGCCATGTGGATAAATTCAGGCCTCCATCCTTTATCCTGGACAGCGCTCAAAACACTATTGAACTCCGTTATTTGCCTCTTGTTGTGAGGATCGTGGGGCGTATCCGAAGACGACAAGTGTGTATAAAGGCCTTCGAAAAGGAGATTTGGCCATTTATGCCTCTTCCTTACAATCTCTATGAGTTCTTTTGGCTCCAGGCCAAAGCGAGCCATGCCAGTGTCCACCTTGAGATGAATTGGTAAACGTTTGCCATTTTCCCCGGCTATCTTATCGAGGAGTGAAAGTTCACCCTTTTTGACAACACCAACAGTGATAGAAAGCTCCAGGGCCTCATCTGGTGAGTCTTGCAAGAGCCCTGAAAGTAAAAATATCCTGTTTCTTATCCCTGCACGCCGCAAGGCCCTGGCTTCTGAGCATTCATAAACTCCAAAGCCCCACAGGGGCTTGTTTTCTAGCGCCTTCGCCACCCACTCCATTCCATGGCCATACGCGTCTGACTTTATCACAGGCATGAGGCTGCCCTTGCCTTGTTCCATAAAAGATGCGAGCGTGGAGAAATTACTGGATAAGACGGCAAGATCTATCTTTATTACACCTTTGTCACTTGGTAAAAAGGACACTTCTTGATCCAAACTCCTTCAAATCCGAAAGGATATAGGTTAGTTTGCTCTCCGGATGATATCATAAAGTGGAATAAAAAAGACCTTACAATAAAAAAAGACATGAGAACAGAAATAGTTTCCCGGCAGGCCCACGAACAGGTCCAAGGTTTTATGCAAGGCATCAAACTCCTCTTTTGTACGAATCTTCTACCCCTACTACTTGCAGCCTTGGTTTTGTCTTCTTGTGCAACAGTTCCTGTGACTGGAAGGAAACAACTCACCCTTGTACCAGAAAGTGAACTGCTTGCCATGAGTTCCCAGGAGTACAAGCAGTTTCTAAAGAAACACAAATTGTGCACCAATCCTGCCCAGGTAAACATGGTGCGACGTGTGGGCAACCGGATCAAGGCGGCTGTTGAACGCTTTATGTTTGAAACTGGCCAGGCTTCCCGCCTCAGGGGCTACCACTGGGAGTTCAACCTTATATGCGACAAACAGATCAACGCCTGGTGCATGCCAGGTGGCAAGGTTGTGGTGTATTCCGGCCTTCTTCCTGTTGCCAAGGATGACACTGGCCTTGCCGTGGTGCTTGGCCATGAGATTGCCCACGCAGTTGCAAATCATGGGGCAGAACGATTGAGCCAACAACTTCTCCTTCAAATGGGGGGAGAGGCCCTATCGGCATTTACTGGCAGCTACAGCCCCGCCACCAGAAGGCTCCTCTTTGAGCTCTACGGGCTTGGCGCAAATGTCGGCCTGCTCTTACCATATAGCAGGACACAAGAATACGAAGCAGACCACCTTGGCTTAATTTTCATGGCAATGGCTGGTTACGATCCCAGGGCTGCCCTGAACTTCTGGCAAAGGATGATGAAGGCTGCCCGTGGGAAGGCCAAGCCGCCGGAATTTCTGAGCACCCATCCTTCTGACCAGGCCAGACTCAGGCGGCTAGAGGCGCTTATGCCAGAAGCAATGAGATACTATCAGCGATACCTTTACGAACATTCACACCATCAGAACCAAAAGAAAGGAGCAGTTGAGCAATGGCATTATCCAGCAAGAAGTTATCGATAGTAGGGGCAGGAGCAGTGGGAACGGCTGCGGCCCAATGGGCTGTCAGCAGGAACGCAGCCGATGAAATCGTGCTCATCGATGTGATAGAAGGAATCCCCCAGGGTAAGGCCCTTGATCTCTCACAGGCAGCTCCCCTTTGCGGTTTCACTGGTACAGTCGTGGGCACCAATGAATATTCCGACACAAAGGATTCGGATGTAGTGATAATCACTGCTGGCCTTGCGAGAAAACCGGGAATGAGCAGGGACGATCTTTTGGCAAAAAACGTGGAAATAGTCAAGTCAGTCACGGAAAACGTGTGTAAACATTCCCCTAACGCAGTCATAGTGGTTGTGACCAACCCCATTGACGCCATGGTCTACACGGTATTCAAGGTCTCTGGCTTTCCCAAGAACCAGGTTGTGGGCATGGCAGGTGTACTGGATTCTGCAAGATACCGCACCTTCCTGGCCCAGGCCATAGGGGTGGCTCCCAAAGATGTGACAGCCTTGGTGATGGGCATTCATGGAGACAACATGCTTCCCCTTACTAGGCTTGCCAGTGTCGCAGGGGTGCCAGTGGAAGACCTCCTTTCCAAGGAGGAACTAGAAAGCATCGTAACACGCACCCAGCAAGGAGGCGGTGAGATAGTAAAACATTTGAAAACCGGAAGCGCCTTTTCAACCCCTGGTCTTGCGGCCATGGAGATGGCCCAGTCCGTCCTGGAAGACCAGAAACGCATTCTCCCCTGCGCAGCTTATCTGGAGGGTGAATTTGGTATAAGCGGTGTATTTCTCGGCGTGCCAGTAGTATTAGGCAGGCGAGGAGTTGAAAAGATCTTGGAGTTCCCCCTCACAAGCGAGGAAAAGGAGGCTCTTCTTTTGTCTGTAGAGGCAGTAAAGAAGCAGGTTGTCGCAACTGGTCTCTGATATAGACCGTGAAAATCAATTTGAGGCATCACCCCAAGACACTTTTGGCCTTGGTCTTCATTTTGGCAGGAGTGACGGCCACATGGTTTCTTTTTCGTGTATCCAAAAAGCCCAAGGCTCCTGTGTTAGTAAGGCTTTCATGGGATACAATAGACACTCCCATCACCCTTCAACGCAGAGACCTGGTCATCTCGGGACTGTCAAAGAGCATCCTATTACTGAAAGACTCCATAAAGGGGGATAAACTTACTGTCTCAGGCCTGCCTGTCTCGAGGCAGGCACTTTTATCGAGCCTGATGAGGCTAAAGGCCTTGATTGAAAACGCTTCTTCCCCTGACGCCTTGCTGCAAAGCCTCAAGAAGGAATTCATCCCTTATGAAATCCGAAACGGGCTGGAGGCTAACGACAAGCCCATACTTGTCACTGGCTATTTCCAACCCCGGTTTAAAGGCTCCTACAAAGCAACCAAAGATTATGCCTTCCCAGTCTATGGCTGGCCACCTGATCTCATAAAGGTAAATCTCAAGCGCTTCAGCCCATCGCTACCGCCCAAAAACCTGTGGGGCAGGATCTCCGGCCGCCAGCTCGTCCCGTACTATTCCAGGAAAGACATAGAGACAAAGAGGCCTTTACCCGAGAAGCTTGCCATCTGCTGGCTTTCGTCTCCAGTTGATGTGCTCGAACTTCAAATCCAAGGCTCAGCCATAATAGACATAGAAGGCGGCCCTTCACGCTACATACACTATGCGGCCAGCAATGGCCTGTGTTACAAAAGTATCGGAAAGGTGCTAATTCAACGGGGTCTTCTGCGTCCAGAAGGGCTCGACTGGCCTGTCATAAGGAAATGGGCAGAAAAGCATCCTGAAAGATTTCAGCAGGTGCTTTTTGAAAATCCTCGTTACATATTTTTCAAATGGGAGAAGAGAGGGCCTGTGGGTTGTTATGGCCAAGTGCTGGTGCCAGGGACCTCGGCAGCGCTTGATCCTTCTGTTTATCCGCCAGGTATTGCCGCCTTCCTGACGATCAAATGGCCTCGTATAGCCGATGGTCCAGAATGGTTCAAAAACCGTCCCAAAACACTTCTTGTCGTCAATCACGACAAGGGAAGCGCCATAAAAGGACCCTTCAGGCTTGACCTCTATTGCGGAAGCGGAGAAGCGGCTGGTTTTTTGGCTGGCCGACTCAAAAACAGGGCTAGGCTTATAATACTGCTCGAAAGGTCCATGAAACTGGAGAATTAGCCCTATTCGCCTAAGATATTCTCCAAGTGGATGTACGCAGCATGGCTCCAATAATGTACATTTGGAGCCCTGGAAAACTTGGTACAACTGTAGTAGTATCCACGCTGTCTCAGACATCAAGGCTATCTTGAAGACATTGCCCTTGGTGCCATAGACGCTTTTGCATGAAGGCGATAACGAATGAACCTTATGGGATCGTTTCTTTATTGTGCCTTACCCTTTGCCAAGATCGCACATTTTTTTAATCTTCATTAATAGAGACCTCCTAAGGAGACACGCAGACCTATGGGACTAAATGTTACTGAGAAGATAATCTCTGCACACCTTGTTGAAGGAGAAATGACAACCGGGCTACCAATTGCCCTTAGAATTGACCAGACTCTCACCCAGGATGCCACAGGCACCATGGCCTATCTCGAATTTGAAGCCATTGGCATAGACCGGGTGAAGACCGAACTGTCTGTCAGCTATGTGGATCACAATCTGCTGCAATCCGATTTCAGGAATGCAGACGATCACAGGTTTCTCCAGTCCATTGCCGCAAAATATGGGATATTTTTTTCCAGGCCAGGAAATGGCATATGCCACCAAGTCCACTTGGAACGGTTTGCCGTGCCTGGCAAAACCCTCCTTGGCTCAGACAGCCATACTCCTACTGCTGGAGGATGCGCCATGCTGGCAATGGGCGCTGGAGGGTTGGACGTGGCCATGGCGATGGCTGGCGAGCCCTTTCATCTGAACATGCCAGAGATAGTGGGCATTAAGCTCACTGGCAAGTTACAGCCGTGGGTCTCGGCAAAAGATGTCATTCTTGAGCTTTTAAGAAGGCTTTCAGTCAAGGGTGGCGTAGGCAAGGTAATGGAATATTTTGGCCCGGGGGTTTTGACCCTCTCTGTTACCGACAGGGGAGCCATAGCCAATCTTGGTACAGAACTTGGTGCCACAGGCACGGTTTTCCCATCGGATGAAGTTACGAAAAGGTTCCTTGATAGCCAGGAACGTGGCCAGATGTGGCAGCCCCTTGTGGCTGATGAAGACGCTTCCTATGCCCAAATAATAGAACTTGACCTTTCCACCCTGGAGCCAATGACAGCCTGCCCATCCTCACCAGACAATGTGGTCAAGGTGAGAGAAGTTGCTGGCAAACCAGTTGCCCAGGTCATAATCGGCTCCTGTGCCAACTCATCCTACCGCGACATAGTCCAGGCAGCCAAGGTGCTCGAAAACAGAAAGATAAGTAAAGATGTCAGCTTTGAGATAAACCCAGGAAGCAGACAGGTGCTTGAAAATGCAGATATCAATGGGGCCTTGAAAAACCTGATACACGCGGGTGCTCGGATACATCAGTGTGGCTGCCTGGGTTGCATTGGCATGGGCCAAGCTCCTGCCACCGACACCATTTCCATGAGGACCTTCACAAGGAATTTTCCAGGCAGAAGCGGGACGAAGAACGACCAAGTCTATCTCTGCAGTCCAGAAACAGCTGTGGCCTCAGCCATCACAGGGGTGATTACAGACCCAAGGGACCTTGGAGATGCACCTGAAATTCATCTTCCAGAAAAATACGTCATTAACGACAATGGGATCATTCCACCTCCTGAGGATTCCTCAAACATCGAGATCATAAGAGGTCCTAACATAAAGCCCTTGCCAGAGTTTGAGCCCCTGCCCGACGACTTGGAAGTCACCGTGGCCCTCAAGGTGGAAGACAACATCACCACAGATCACATAATGCCAGCAGGAAGCAAGATTTTACCCCTGAGAAGCAATGTGCCTGCCATAAGCCGGTATGTATTTTCAGCCATAGATCCTAACTTTCCTGAACGCGCCAAAAACCTTGCGCCAGTGATCATCGTGGGTGGCGAGAACTACGGACAAGGCTCCTCCCGCGAACATGCGGCCTTGGCGCCAAGATATCTTGGTGTCAGGGCGAAACTGGTGAAGAGCTTTGCCCGCATCCACAAGGCAAACCTAATAAACTTTGGCATCCTGCCCCTGACCTTTGAAAATCCGGATGATTACCACAAGATCTCCCAAGATGACAAGTTGACGATCCCTGGAATCAGGATGGCTCTTTTGTCCATGGCCGATTCAGTGACCATAAGAAACAGCTCTGGAGAAACCTTTCAGGCCCGTCTTGACTTGTCTCAACGAGACAGGTTTATCCTGGCTGCAGGAAGCCTCCTGAACTGGGTAAAGGCCAAGATCGCCGGAAAGGAGAGTTGAGCCTTGCGGATCAATGCGTCCACAAGCCTCTTTGGTATAATCGGAAGACCTGTAAACCATAGCCTGAGCCCGGCCATGCATAACGCAGCCTTTGAACACCAGGGGATCAATGCAGTATATCTTGCCTTTGAAACCGATCGTCCCGGCCCTGCCCTGGACGCAGTTAAGACCCTTGGAATAAAGGGCCTTTCTGTAACTGTCCCAAACAAGGAAGCAGTGATGGACTATTTGGACGAGACAGATGACACCGCATTGAGGATAGGAGCCGTAAACACAGTCAAGAATGTCGATGGGTATCTAATAGGCACCAATACAGACTGGATTGGCGCCATTAAGGCACTGAAAGAGGTAGTGGACATAAAAGGCCGAAAGGTTGTGGTGTTAGGTGCAGGAGGTTCTGCCAGGGCGGTGATATTCGGTCTCCTGAAACATGGCGCAAGGGTCCATATAGCGAACCGGACAAAGGACAAGGCCAGAAGGCTGGCTGAAGAATTCCATTGCTCCTTTTCTGGTCTTGAAGAGGTTTCCAAAATGGATGGACAGACACTTATAAACACCACTTCAGTGGGTATGGGAAAGCTTAAGGGGCTTTCTCCCATACCAGAGGAACAACTGGAAAGATTTTCCGTTGTCATGGATATTGTTTATGGCAAGGACAAGACCAAGCTCCTGCGCGATGCCGAAAGTAGGGGCTGTACTATCATCGCTGGCATTGAGATGCTTCTCCATCAGGCTGCGGCCCAATTTGAATTCTGGACTGGCCGCAAGGCTCCATTTAAAGTGATGAAAAAGGCACTCCTTGACGCACAGGCAAGCGGGTAAGATCATGACCATAGAAATCACGGTTCCTGGTTCAAAGAGCATTACACAACGCGCCCTAGTAACCGCAGCACTTGCCAAGGGAGAATCTTGCCTTTCTTCTGCCCTGGACAGCGAGGATACTAGGCTTCTGAGGAACGGCTTGAGACAGTTTGGAGTAGCCATCGATGACTCCTCTGATCCTTGGACGATACACGGGACAGCTGGTAGGCTCAAAGAACCCTCAAATGAAATTTTCATGGGCAACAATGGAACAGGGATCAGGTTTCTCATCTCAGTGGCTGCCCTAGTAAGGGGCACATCTATCCTTTCAGGAAGCAAACGAATGGAGGAAAGGCCTGCAGGCCCCCTCCTTGAGGCCTTGTCCCAGCTGGGAGTCGAGGCGGTGAGCATCAAAGGGACAGGATGTCCACCAGTAAAGATTACGTCAAATGGTCTTTCAGGTGGAAAGGTGCGTCTATCTGCCTCTATCAGCAGCCAGTTTCTTTCTTCGATACTTTTGGTTGCTCCCTGCGCTGCGGAACCACTATCTATAGTCCTCGATGGAAAGCTGGTGTCGAGGCCTTACGTGGACATCACCAAAAAGGTGATGAAGGACTTTGGCATTGAGGTAAGGGAATCTGGCGACACCTTCGTGGTGCCTAAATCCTTCTATCAGGGCCGTCCGTATCAGATAGAAGCGGACGCTTCAAGCGCCTCATACTTCCTTGCGGCTGCAGCTGTCACTGGCAGAGCAGTCAGAATCAAGAATCTACCACCTGATCCCATCCAAGGCGACGCGTACTTTGCAAACATCTTGGCCCAGATGGGTTGCAGGGTCCAACGAAACGAGAAGGGCACTTTGGTTCAGGGTCCTGAAAAGGGGCAACTGAAGGCCATCGAGATCGACATGGGCAAGTGGCCAGACGTTGTGCCAACACTTGCTGTAACAGCAGCCTTCGCCCAGGGCGAGACAAAAATAACAAATGTGGCTCATCTCAGGATAAAGGAAACAGACAGGATAAAGGCAGTAGTGACAGAACTAAACAGGATCGGTGTCGAGGCACGAGAGCTTGAAGATGGCCTCACAGTGAAGGGCCCATGCCGAGACATGAAAGCCGGACTGATCCACACATACGACGATCACAGGATTGCGATGTCTTTCGCGGTTCTAGGGCTTAGGGTCGAGAATCTGAAATTTGACGACAAAGCTGTAGTGGCAAAGTCTTTCCCTGATTTCTGGCAGCGTTGGGACAGGCTAACAAGTGCACTGAAACGGAATGGAAGCTGATGACGAAGAAACGAGGCAAGATATTTCTCATAGGTTATAGGGCCACGGGGAAAAGTTCAGTGGGACGAGAGCTTGCGAGAATGCTGGGTTGTGCGTTTGTAGACCTGGATGATCAGATAGAAGCGGCGGCTGGTGCCACCATATCCCAAATAGTTGAACAAAAAGGATGGGACGAGTTTAGAAAGATGGAACGCAAGGCCTTGGCAGAGGTGCTCAGCAGCCCCAAAAAAAACGTCATAGCCTGTGGAGGGGGCATAGTCCTCCACCCTGATTTGATGGAGCAGGCGACGGAGAGTTCGATAGTCATCTGGCTTACGGCCCCACTTGATGTCATGAAAAAGAGGATTGCCTCAGACAGCAGGAGCGCCACAAGAAGGCCCTCCCTTTCGGGAGACGACATAGAACAGGAAATCTCAAAGATCCTGAAGGAAAGAGAACCCTTGTACAGGAAATTTTCACATTTCGAAATCGATACCTTTGAGAAAGGGCCTTTTCAATTGGCCCAGGAAATAAGCGAGGCAATAAAATATGCCAGGTAACACCTTTGGCCAAATATTCAGGGTCACCACCTGGGGCGAATCACATGGGCCTGCCCTGGGAGCCGTGATAGACGGCTGCCCTCCCCGGCTTCCCCTATCGGAAGAAATAATCCAGGAAGCATTGGACAAAAGGAGGCCTGGAAAGGGAGGGGTCGCAGAGACCACCAGAAAAGAGCCTGATAAGGTCGAAATACTTTCTGGTGTATTCGAAGGCCTCACCACAGGCACGCCCATAAGCCTCATGATATGGAACAAGGATGCAAGGAGCAAATCCTATGACCACATCAAGGATCTGTTCAGGCCTGGACACGGCGATTACACGTATCTAAAGCGTTATGGAATAAGAGATTACAGAGGAGGAGGCAGATCTTCCGGCCGAGAGACTGCGGCAAGGGTCGCAGCCGGTGCAGTGGCACAGCTGGTCCTGGACCTTGCTGGCATTAATATTTACGCATATACCATCAGCTTGGGCGGTGTCGATGCTGAGACCAAAAACCTCAAAGACATCTTCAACAACAGGCTCTTCTGTGCAGACATGGCTGCGGCCGAAAAGATGGAAAAAGAGGTGCTTGCTGCCAAAAAGTCGGGGGATTCATTGGGTGGAATAGTGGAGGTAATGGCGACAGGTGTTCCAGCCGGCCTGGGAGACCCTGTGTTCGACAAGCTGGACGCTGAAATAGCAAAGGCGTTCATGTCTGTAGGGGCTGTAAAGGGTGTTGAGATAGGTTCTGGTTTCAAGGCTGCAAAAAGCACCGGCTCAAAAAACAACGATCCAATATCACCCGAGCGCTTCCTGACCAACAATGCTGGTGGCATACTGGCAGGCATATCAAATGGAGAGGAGATCGTTACAAGGGCAGCAATAAAACCCATTCCTTCCATCAGTATAGAACAAGACACCATTGACACCACAGGCAAACCAGTGAAACTTTCCGTAAAGGGAAGACACGACGTATCTGCCATCCCTAGGATCGTTCCTGTCATGAAGGCCATGATGCAACTGGTGCTGGCAGACCATCTCCTCAGGAGATTCAGCCTTGAAATCACAGACAACTTCGAAATCATAAGAGACAGGCAGAATGGACGCCTCATTTAGACCAAGGATTGGTATAGTCGGCGGCATGGGCAGAATGGGCCGCTGGTTTCAAAAATTCTTTAAAGATGCGGGCTTTGAGGTCCTTATATCCGACATAGACACAGAGCTGACGTCAAAAGATCTCGTGGCGAAATGTCCCATGATCATGCTTGCCGTGCCCATGGACTGCTTCAACGATGTGGTTCAAGAGGTTGCGCCATTGATCCCAGAGGAAAATTTCCTCACAGACATGTGCTCCCTCAAGGAACGCCAAGTGGAAACCATGCTAAAACACAGCAAATGCCAGGTGTGTGGAACTCATCCGCTTTTTGGCCCAGGAGAGAAGGACATCATTGGTAAAAGGGTGGCCCTTTGCCCTGCCAGGGGCAGAGAATGGTTCGACTGGTGGAAGGCGTTTCTCGATTCCACCGGCGCCCTTACTGCCATATTCACTCCCCAGGAACATGACAGAACAATGGCCTGGGTCCAGGCATTGAACCATTTTATCATACTGTGTCTAGGCAAATCTCTCGAAGAAGACGGTATAGACTTTAAACATGTGCTGGAACTTGCCACTCCGAGCTTTGAAAGGCAACTCAACATCGTCGCAAGACTCTGCCTCCAGGACCCAGAGCTATATGCCACTATCCAGTTGGGAAATCCATATACGAATTCCGCATTGGACACGTTTGGAAAATACAGCAAGCACCTCAGGAAAATCATCAAGGAAGGTGATAGAAAGGGATTCATAAAGATGTTTAAGGAGGTTCAGGAGCTCGGCCCCTCACTCCTGCAACACTGCAGAAAGACAAAACATTGAAATTGCCGTCATGTCTTCCAGTGCGCCATTTCTAAAAAGGACCAAGGATGGCACCCTCATCATGCTCCATGTGCAGCCCAGGGCCTCAAGAGATAAAATTTCTGGTATCCATGGCGACAGGCTCAAAATCCTCGTCCAGGCCCCGCCAGTGGACAGCAAGGCCAACAAAGCGTGCCAAGGGCTTCTTTCAAAACGCCTGAAGATTCCAAAATCAAGGCTCGTTCTCAAAACTGGGGCTTCATCCAGACAGAAGTCCTTTCTAGTCTTGGGCCTAAGGCCTGAAGAAATCCTGTCCAAATTGAAATATTAGCTTCTTCTTCAAGATTTTCTCCCCATTTCCGATAAACAAAGAGAGCAGTGGCTCGTTTTTTGCTGGCCACCTTGGTGTAACAGCAAAGATGTTGCTGTTTTTTCGAAAAGAGAGCGAAAAAAGCCATGTAAGGCGCGGTGTCATGCCAGAAGGCCAGCTTTAACTTTCCAGATAAACATTTGGTTATAAAGAATTTTATTCATAAAATAAAAAAATTCTAACGGGACAAAACGAGGAGTTAAAAAAAGATGCCTGTTTATGTCTGGGTTGGTACAGATGCTTCGGGGAAGAGTACAAAGGGAGAGATAGAGGCTCAGGACGAGCGTACAGCCCGCCTACTTCTTTCCAGAAAAAAGGTACGTCTTACCAAACTCAAACCGAAGCCCAAGGACCTACTCGAAAATATCAGTTTCCTTCAGCCCAAGGTAAAGACCAAGGATATCGTCATATTCACCCGGCAGCTTAGCACCATGATCGATGCTGGTCTGCCTCTGGTACAGGGCCTTGATATCCTGGGCAACCAGCAAGAGAATCCAACTTTCAAGAAGATGCTTCTCGACATCAAAAACGAGGTTGAAAGTGGTTCGACATTCGCCGATGCCTTGAAAAAATATCCAAAACATTTTGACAGGTTGTACCGGAACATGGTGGCAGCAGGAGAGATCGGCGGCATCCTGGACGAGGTGCTGAGGCGCCTTTCAGATTACATGGAAAAGGCCCAAGCCCTCAAGGCAAAGGTCAAAAGCGCAATGACCTATCCTGCCATTGTGCTTGCTATTTCAGGCGTGGTTCTCGGCATCATCCTCATCTTTGTCATTCCTGTATTTGCAAAGATGTTCGCCGAGTTTGGAGCAGCACTTCCGGCTCCTACTCAAATAGTCATCAATATCAGTAACTTTATCAAATCATACATACTCGCCATCCTGGGAGGAATGGCATTTGCCGTAGTATTGTTTAAAAAGTTTTACAGCACTCCCAAAGGACGATTGATAGTGGACAGGGCTGTGCTTCGTGCTCCTGTATTTGGCCCCCTCATTAAAAAGGTTGCTGTTGCAAAATTCACCAGGACCTTAGGAACCCTGATAAACAGTGGCGTTCCCATTATCGAAGCCTTGAATGTAGCTGCCGGAACTGCTGGCAACAAGATAGTTGAAAATGCCATACGGGCAGTGAAGGCCAGCATCAGCGAAGGCCGCTCAATAGCCCAGCCGCTTATGGAAAGCGGGGTTTTCCCCAGCATGGTTGTCCAGATGATCTCTGTGGGTGAAACCACAGGTGCACTGGATGCTATGCTCAACAAGATTGCAGACTTTTATGATCAGGAGGTCGATACAGCCGTGGACGGGCTTACGAGCATGATTGAGCCATTCATGATAGTATTCCTCGGCGGCACCATTGGCTCCATCATAATTGCCATGTACTTGCCTATTTTCAAGATGGCAAGCGTGGTGGGACAATAACAAAATTTTCAATGTTCAAAAAAGGTCCCTGATTTCAAGTAGAAACCAGGGACCAAACCTAGATTGTGCACCCTAACCCTTTCCCTATATAAAGCGCGTAATCCAGGTCAAAACATGAAAGGCACCCTCATGGCTTACATATTAACTATCTTTTCATAGGGCCAGGCCACTATACCACCGTCTAAGAGCCTGATCTTGTCTGGATCAAATCCTGCACCTTCAAGCATCCTTGCGGCCTCATACCCCCTCAGGGAAATCTTGCACATACATACTATCTCCTTGTCCTTGGGAAGTTCCGCAGCCTTTTTCCTCACCATGCCAAGGGGAATGTGCACTACATTGTCATAGGGCAGCTTCATCTGCTCGAGTTCCTTCGGGGTCCTCACATCCAGGATGATAAAATCCTCACCTTTGTCCAGCTTTTCCTTAACCTCCTTGGGACTGTAACTGTTTATAATGCCATCCATCTTGTTCTGGATGACATTTGCAGCGACAATAAGGTTGTCGATGGCTGGTGAAAATGGGGGGGCGTATGCCATATCTGTTTCAAATACATCATCTACCGTTCCCCTGGCCTTCAAGATGGCTGCTGCAGTATCAACTCTGCTCAACACTTCCCCTGGCCCAAGGACCTGGAGGCCCAGTAGCCTTCCTGTGTAGTTTTCAGCGATCATCTTCATGTGTATGAGCTTGCTTCCCTTCATGTAGTGGGGTTTATCCGGTGCTGGACACAAACTCGTAACTGTCTCGATGCCCTGGGCCTTTGCATCCCTTTCTGTGAGTCCAGTCCGCGCCACGTTGAAGCCCAAGATATTACAAACGCCTGTTCCACAAACGCCAGAGAAGGTGCTGTTCCAGCCAGCAAGATTGTTTCCTATTATACGGCCATGCTTGTTTGCGGTAGAGCCCATTGGGGCGTACATATAGCTACCTGAAACTATGTTGAAGGAGGCGACACAATCCCCTCCAGCGTAGATATCTGGATCAGAGGTCCTCATATGGGCATCTGTCACTATCCCCATACGCCCCACTTCCAGGCCGGCCTCTTGGGCGAGTTGGGTGTTGGGCCTAAATCCAATGGCGAGAAGCACCAAATCCGCCTCTATTTCTGTCTGTTCAGTAACAACCTTGGCCACCCTGCCCTGTCCATTATCTTTAAAGCTCGAAACCCCGTCTCCGCAATGGAGAACCACACCCTTGGAAGTGATATGCTTCATAAGAGGTACTGCCATTTCTTCATCCAGGAGGGCTGGGAGCACAAAGGGCAATTTTTCCACTACATGACAAGTAAAACCTGCTTTCAAAAGGGGCTCAAGGCACTCCATGCCAATAAGCCCGGCCCCCACTATCACAGCATTCTTTCCAGAAGCAGTCTCCATGGCCTGCTTCAGTCTTGAACCGTCCTCCATGGTCTTGAGGCAGTAAATGCCCTCGAGGTCTATTCCAGGAATAGGAGGCCTTACCGGGCTGCTGCCAGTTGCGATCACCAGATTATCATAGGCCAGCTCTTCCTCGGCTCCATCCTTGACGTTTTTGACCTTGACCTTTTTGTTCTTTCTGTCTATGGCCACTGCTTCCGTGTTCAGCAGAACATCCACACCCTTTACAGCCTTGAAAAAATTCACGTCTCTTGGAACCCCCACTGGGGTTGTGGTCAATTCCGTGAGGTCTTCCACCTGGCCCTCCAAGTAAAAAGGAAGGCCACAGGCACCGTAGGAGATCTCTTCCCCTTTTTCCACTATTGTCACTTCAACCGATGGATCAAGCCTTTTAACCCTGCAGGCTGCCTTGGGCCCGCAGGCCACTCCGCCGATTACAAGAATCTTTTTACCCATTTTCAGAACCTCCTAATTGGATTTTGCCCTGCTACTGTTCTTTTGTAGCACAATATGGGGAAAAAATGAATGGGTTGGACAAAAAATTTTAATCGTGTGCTCAAAAAAATTGTTGACATTAGCCTGGTTGCTACCTAACTTGTTTTGCGTAATTCCCAAAAGGCACGGCCTTTCCTCTTTTGAGGGGTGAAGGACCCTAATTTCCTGGACCTTTTTCAGTCATGGCCCGGGGTACAGCAACAGAAACCAAGCTGTACTAAGATCATTAAAAGATTGCAGGAGAAAAAGTATGAAGATTGCAGTCAGTTCCAGCGGAACAAACCTGAATTCCCAGGTTGACCCACGATTTGGCAGGGCCAGCTATTTTGTAATAGTCGATTCGGACTCCAAACAGGTGGTAAATGTGATAGACAACCGGCCTGCCCAGGAAGCAGCTCACGGCGCAGGGATAAATGCCGCAACCATGGTAGCAGGCTCTGGCGCACAGGTCGTCCTTACAGGCCGTGTAGGCCCCAAGGCCTTTGCCGTATTGCAGGCTGGCGGCGTGGAGGTGGTTTCTGGAGCTGATGGCACTGTCGAAAGTGTACTTGATGCCTTCCTGTCTGGCAGAATGAAATCGGCATCCGGGCCTGATGGATATGCCCACAGTGGCCAGCAGATGTTTCCAGGCGGCAGGAGCGGTGGTGGAGCAGGTGGCGGAAGAGGCCAGGGATGTGGTGGCCGCGGCATGGGCGGAAGAGGCCAAGGCCGCGGAGGATGCGGATGCAAGGCTTGAGCTTCGGCACATTGAATCGGCTGCCTAGCGTCAGACAAAGTGAATTACTAAAACGCCAGGGTTGACTAGAGAAGAAAAGATGAAAATCGCCATAGCAAGTGGCAAAGGCGGTACAGGCAAGACAACCATTTCCGTGAGTCTTGCCCTTGCATCCAGTAAGCCAGTCACCTTTGTGGACTGCGATGTGGAAGAGCCCAATGCCCATATATTTTTGAAGCCTGAAATCTCAGGCTCTGAAAGGTTCTACCTCACCGTGCCTGAGGTAGACGAAGAAAAGTGCAACTACTGCGGCAAGTGCAGAGACATTTGCCAGTTCAATGCCATAACAGTATTTGGCCACACAATAATGGCCTTCCCCGATATGTGCCATTCTTGTGGTGGTTGCTTTCTTGTCTGTGAAGAAAAGGCCTTAAAAGAGGCAAAAAGAGAGATAGGCAAGGTGGAATGGGGCATGAGCGGCCCCATAAAGGTATTTCAGGCAGCACTGAGGGTTGGAGAGGCCATGGCTTCCCCTCTTATAAAGGTTGTCAAGAAAAAGGCGGCAGACAGCGACCTCGTTATATTCGATGCCCCTCCAGGAACGTCTTGCCCTGTCATCAATACCGTCAGGGATGCGGACTATGTGCTTCTTGTAACAGAACCTACGCCATTTGGCCTCCACGACCTAAAGCTTGCAGCTGCGGTGATGAAAGAACTCAAATTGCCATATGGTGTCATACTCAACAAGGCGGGCATAGGCTTTGACAAGGTAAATGAGTGGTGCGAAGATAATAACATCCCCTTGCACATGGAGATCCCCTTTGACAGGAATCTAGCCAGTGCCTATTCCCGCGGAATCCCAATTTTGGAAGCAATGGATGGGCTGAAAGAGCAGTTTTCCGATCTGCTGAAGGAGCTTGAAAAGTGAAAGAACTTCTGGTCCTGAGCGGCAAGGGGGGAACAGGCAAGACCAGCATCACTGGCTCCTTTGCCACCCTATGTAAAAACGTGATGCTGGTAGATTGCGATGTGGATGCAAGTGATCTTCATCTGCTCCTTAGTCCAGAGATAAAAGAAAGGCATGACTTTGTGTCAGGCGTGACTGCTGAAATAGTGGCTGATGAATGTACTGGGTGCGGCACCTGTGTTGAACTTTGTCAGTACGATGCAATCAGCCTGGCTCAAGAAGGTCATGCCATGGTGGACCCTCTTGGCTGTGAAGGATGTGCTGTATGCGCCCACTTTTGCCCGGAGGATGCCATTGGCCTTGAGCCCAACCATTGTGGTTTCTGGTACTTCTCCCAGACCCAATATGGCCCCATGGTCCATGCAGAGTTAATGCCAGGTGAAGAAAACTCAGGTAAGCTGGTTTCCCTTGTGAAACAAAAGGCACGGGAGCGGGCCGAGAAATTGGGATGTGATTTCATGCTCGTGGATGGCCCTCCTGGCATAGGATGTCCAGTTATCGCATCTGTTTCCGGAGCCAATCTCATTCTAGTGGTAACTGAACCCACACAGTCTGGACTCCATGATCTAAAAAGGGTCCTTGGCCTTGCTGCACATTTCAAGGTAAGTGCCTGTGTCTGCATAAACAAATGGGAACTCAATGAAGAGATGAGTGAAGAAATCGAAAAATTTTGCTCCACACAATCGGTTCCAGTGGTTGGCAGGGTACCCTTTGACGAAACTGTTGTGGAAAGTCTGGTGCAAGGCGTGCCAGTAATTAAATATAAAGATTGCAACGCATCAAAAAGTATAGCAAATATCTGGAGCGCAGTTTCAAAAATGTTGAATCAGGAGGAATAAAAGTGGCAAAAGAGGCAAAAAAGCCGTCAAATCCGGTACTTGATGAACAAGACAAGAAGATAAAGGATAAACTGTCCCAGATTGAGCATAAAATCATGGTCATGAGCGGCAAGGGAGGTGTTGGAAAGAGCACTGTTTCCATCAATCTGGCAATAGGCCTTTCCCTTCAGAACTTTTATGTGGGCCTACTGGATGTGGATCTTCACGGCCCCAATGTGCCGAAGATGCTTGGCCTTGAAGGTGGTGAGTTGCAAAAGAGACCAGACGGTACGGTGGGTCCGGTATATTATTCGCCCAATCTCAAATTCATGTCTGTAGAGCCTCTGCTCCCGGACAAAGATTCGGCTGTCATGTGGCGAGGCCCAATGAAGATGTCTGCCATAAGACAGTTCATCTATGACATCGAGTGGGGGAAACTGGATTACCTGGTCATTGATGCCCCTCCAGGCACAGGTGATGAGCAAATGACTGTGGCACAAATCATTCCAGATGCCTATGCGGTGGTTGTTACGACTCCCCAGGAAGTAGCGCTTTTGGACGTGAGAAAATCCATCAGCTTTTGCAAGCACGTGGGCATGCCCATAATTGGAATCATAGAAAACATGAGCGGCATGATATGCCCCCATTGTGGCAAGGCAATTGATGTTTTCAAGAGGGGAGGAGGAGAAAAGCTTTCTGAAGAAACAGGCATCCCCTTTCTTGGAAAGATCCCTGTGGATCCACGAATAGTCACCACTGGTGACGCTGGTAAGCCAATTATGGCCATGTACCCAAATAGCCTTACCGCCGAGGCCTTTGAAAAGGTGGTTCAAAATGTCATCAACGTGACCCAAACCATGGTTCTTCGAAAAAAAGAAGAGAACCAGAAAAAGGAGGCTGAAAACAAATGATGAGAATAGCCATTCCTATAGAAAATGGAGTGCTTTGCAGCCATTTTGGCCATGCACCACAGTTTGGCCTAGTAGATGTACAGGATGGAAAGATCCTTGGAAGCAGGCTCGACAGCCCGCCTCCCCATGAACCTGGCTCCTTGCCTGCGTGGCTGAAGCAGCAGCAGGTCACCCATGTAATCTGCGGAGGTATTGGAGCACGTGCAGTTGAGCTTCTAAACCAGGCTGGTATAGAAGTGACCGCGGGGGTGCCTTCAGGGGATCCATCCCGAATCGTGGAGGAATTCCTGGCTGGAAACCTGAAGGGAGCTACTGGCCCAACCTGTTCAGGCCATGAACATGGCCAGGGTCATGGCGGCCAACACCACCATTGCGCCCATTAAGGCATATAATCTTCATGCCCTGCAGAGTGCTTCTTTCTGCAGGGCTCGGCTCATGATTCTCGAAAAACTCGGACAAAGGTGAAAAAGAGCAATGCCCATATATGAATACAGGTGCGAAGATTGTGGCAAGGTTAATGAGCTGTTGATATTTTCAACGACCTCTGAACCCGATTGCCCCAATTGTGGCAGTAAAAACCTGACAAAACTCATGTCGGCCACTTCAAGCCTTACAGGCCAGAACCCAAGGCGAATGCCAGGACCTTCTGACACTGCCTGTTGCGGTTCCAGGCCTGGCCAGGCCCCAGGATGTGCAGGCCCTGGTTCATGTTGTGGAAAGGGCTAAGCCCTCATAACTCCTCGAATAAAAAGGCCACATGCCTGATGGCAGACCACAAGACCCCAAAAGCCTGCTAAAGGGCCTGGAAAATCTATACCAAAGGTTCAATAGACGGAAGTTTATCCATCCCGACCCCCTTGAATTCCTTTTTCATTTTCCTGATCCCAGGGACAGGGAGATTGTAGGCCTCATTGCTGCAAGTCTCGCCTATGGCCGGGTCTGGCAGATTCTCGACAGCATCAACAAGTGTCTCGAAAAGATTGGTCCACACCCAAGAAGTTTTCTTGAACACACTACAGAACACGCCCTTATGAAGGCCTTTGAAAACTTTCAATACAGGTTCACCAAGGGAGCTGAGATGTCAAGATTCATGGTTGGCATCAAAAGGGCGTTGGAACGGCATGGAAGCATAGAAGCGCTTTTTTCAATAGGCGCCTCCTCTACGACAGGGCCAGAGGCCACTATCAAAAGGCTGAAAGCTGCCACAGACGAGCTCCTTTGCCTTTCAGAACTGCCAAGATCCCATCTTCTCCCTGATCCAGCCAAAAAGAGCGCTTGCAAGAGGCCGTTTCTCTTTCTCCGGTGGATGGTGCGCCAAGACCAAGTGGATCCAGGCGGATGGAAAACAATAAAAGCTCCAGACCTTGTCATCCCCCTTGATACCCACATGCATCACATAGCATTTGCATTGGGGTTTACTACGAAAAAGCGGCCTTCTCTGTCCGCGGCCCTTGAAATCACCAAGGCATTTTCAAGGCTCGCTCCTGAGGACCCTGTAAGATATGATTTCGTGCTCACTAGATTTGGAATAAGGGACGAGCTTTCCCGTGATGATGTGCAACGCCTACTTCTATAGTTCAATGGTTTTAACCCTTATGAATCTATTATAAAAAATCTGCCTGGCATTTCTCTCCCACTCTTTTCCTTATCATTTCTCTCCAGGATGCCGATATCCCTTAATAAGAAAAACGGTTCATTGACCATTAAACCCGGATTATGCAGCTGCCAGTTTGCCAAAGATGCAAGGCATCAAGGGCGCAGACATACTTGGGTATTTCAAGTCCTTGATGACCCAGCGGATTCGGTAAAATTGCCAGCCCCCTGAGGCTTCAAGTTCCTGAAATATGAAGCTGAAATAGACTTCACCTTTTGATGAATGAATTGTCTGCATGAATTGGAGCCAACCCATTTGGTTATTCAAACAAAATCCTTTTTTCAGGCATTTTAAGTGCATAATCCAGGTTAAAAAACTATCGGAGTAGAATAGATGTTAAAAAGATTATCCATCCGCTCAAAGATCTCCCTTGGCTTTGGCCTTCTGATCGCCACCTTCCTCGTTGCCTCGATTATCGCCATCTTCCAGGTAAGGACACTCAAAAGGAGTGATCTCGGGGTGCAGGAACGGTACAATCAAATGCTTGACATAAAGGATCTGGACTTTCACAGCATGATGATCACCCTGACAGGCATGGACATCATCATAGACAAGGACAGCGGATTATTGCCTGAATATAAGGAAAAGATAAAGAACTTACGATCTTGGACAAATGCCCATAGGGAAGAGATCATGGCCATTGCTGATACACCCTTTGAAAGGAATGCCATAGGACAAATCTTATCCAACCTGCAAAAGGCCATCACCATCATAGAGAGCCAACTGATGCCTGCAGTGAATAAAAAGATTGGGGATGAGGATTTTTACGCCAAGATAGATGACAGACTGGATAAACTTGGAGATACAAACTCCCAGCTCATAAATGGCGTCATAAACAGCATCAAAAGTGAGGTGGATGAAAGCACCCAGGAAATGGCCGCTGCCGCCCAGCATGCCAACGTTTCACTTATAGCCATGCTCATAGCGGGGATTTTCATCTGCATTTCCATAACCTGGTGGATTACAAGGGATCTTATGAATTCACTCGGGGCAGAACCCGCCTATCTTGCCGATATAGCCCAGAAGATATCAAAGGGAGACTTCTCTGTGGATCTCAACGGACATAAGAATGACGCTGGCATTTATGGCGCAGTAAAGCTGATGGTCGCTTCCTTAAGAAAGCTTATCTCAGGGATAAAAACTGCTGGAGATGGTCTCGCCCTTGAATCGGAACGGCTGAACAATGAGTCAGAAGAACTTGCTTCTGCTGCGGCTCAAACAGACACCCACGCAAGGAACATGAATGAATATACGAAGGACGTTTCTGCAAATGTGGAAAATGTCGCAACGGCCATGGAAGAAATGACCAGTGCAGTAGCTGAGATCAGCCAGCACACCAATGACACCAAATATTCTGCCCAGGAGGCAAGTGGGGAAGCGGAACGTGCAAGAGAGGTCTTAAGACGCCTTCTCAATGCCTCGTCCAAGATAGGCGATGTGAGCAAGCTCATAGGTTCTATTGCAGAACAGACAAACCTTTTGGCCTTAAATGCCACCATTGAAGCGGCACGAGCAGGGGAAGCCGGAAAGGGTTTCGCAGTGGTGGCCAATGAGGTTAAGGAGCTTGCAAAGCAAACTTCTGACTCAGTGAACGAGATAGATGAAATCGTCAGGAACATACAAAACGGGGCCGATGAGGCCAATGAAGCAGTTGAAAAAATAGTAGAGACCATACAAAAGGTGGCTGATTTTTCCGATAGCGTTGCAGCAGCAGTTGAAGAACAGACTGCCACCACCAGTGAGGTGAGCAGTAGTCTACAGGAAGCAAGCCAGGAAGTCGGGGAACTGAAGGAAATGAGCAACAACTTGGTTGAGGCAGGTGATAAGACGGCCCTAAGCGCAGAAAAGGTGGAACGCTCTGCCGCAAACCTGCGCAAGCTCTCCCAGGACCTTCATCAGGAGATATCTGGATTCAAGCTTTGATATAACCAGTAGAGACAAAATTTTCCCATTTCTGACCCTTGTCTTCAAGGTCTGCACCCTAACTCCCACTTCTCGAAGCCGGTTGCTTGTCTGACATGAGTTCCTTATGTCAGACATGTTGGCCCAAATCCGAGGCAAATACTGACAACTCAAAAAATACCATTTATAATTTTCTATTTCCCTTGAATAATAAAAAAAGATGCATAAGTTTCATTTGAAAGGGTTTTGACATCAGACCGCAAGGGGAACCTCGGCTTAAATTCTTCTCCTCTCACAAGTAAAAAGCCCTCCCAAAAGGTTCCCCTTTTTTAGTCGTTCTTTGCAATCCTCTTTCTTACTTTGCCCCAAGAGGCTAGCACCAACAGGTGTTCCCGGTAGGTGCCAAACCTGGGACTAAGCCCTATGGATTCTATGTGCCTTAGATTTTTCTTGAAAAGGGTTTCTGCCTTTTCCGGGGTTAAGGGGCCTTTTGTATCGAAGACAAGAAGTCTGCTTTTGAAGGGCTGCACTTCAAGCCGTCTAACCTTTGTAATGCCAAATGACTCCGGATGGCAGGCAATTTCTGAGCCCTCCATCAACCTGAAAAGCCCCTTTGATAATGCATGAATGGAGGAGCTGTTCTTTTGGAGAAAAAATAGGGTTTTCAAAAACTCCTCCTCGCCTTCACCTGGAAACCCAAACATGATAAAGACCAGATTCTTTATTCCCTCCTCTGCTGAAGTCTTAATGACCTCTTCTACGTCTTTCACCATCGTGCCCTTGTTCATAAGATCAAGAACCCTCTGGCTGGCAGACTCCACTCCCCAAAGCATGAGGCCGCAACCTGAATCGTGAATGAGTCTCAAGGTGTCTCTGTCAAAGGCCTTAACAGGCTTGCCATAGGCAGAATAGCAAATCCCCAGGTCGTCTTTTATGATACGAGCCGCCATCTTTCTGAATCTTTTTGGTGGGATCATTTCGTCGTAGATATTGAAAAGGCGCACGTTGTGGGTTTCCATCAGATGTTTAAAATCCTCTATCACCATCTCCAGCGAACGCTGCCTGTATCTTTTATAAGAGTGATGATGTGTGCAAAATACACATTTGCCCCACGGACACCCCCTTGCTGTGAGAACAGGAAGTACCCTTTCAGGGCACATGTACCGTTCGAGTGGAAAATCTGAAAAATCCGGACATGGCAACTTATCCAGATCCTCCAAGACGGCCGGCTCATTTCGTATTATATGGCCATCCTTCTTGAAGGTTAGATTTGGGCTAGCTTCAAACTGGGAGCGTGTCTTTGACCTCAATATATGAAGTAACGCCACTTCCCCCTCGCCAGAAATGATTCCATCTATAAAATCACCTGCCAGCTCCTTGTATTCCTCACCCTTCACCCTTTGAACCACAGGCTCGGAAAAAAGCCTGCCATGGCTTGGCTCCACACCAAATTTTGCTCCCCCAAGTATTACTTTTGAGCCACGATGAGCCTTTACCTTTTTCGCCAGGAGAAGGGCTAGAGGCATTTGGAGATCGAACATGACAGATATACCAACAACATCGGCATGGCTGTCGACTACTCGGGCACAAAGGCTTTCCAAAAAGGCTTGCATGCCAGAAGGCACAGGTGCCTGAACCAGGCTCCTCAAGGCCATCTCGGCAATGAATGCATTGAATATGTTTTCAAAACTCAGAAAGACGGTAGACTGCTTGTGAAACTCTCCAATGTTTTCCGTGTGTGGTGGAACCGAACCAAGAAAATCAAAGGCCCGTTTAACCATTTCTGCGGTCTTTGCTTCATCCCACTGGTAAAGCTTCAGTTTGATGGCGCCTTTTTCAAGCCATTCCAGGGCCAAATAAAAATATTCGAGATTGAGATCAATACATCTAATGGTTACCTGGGGCATTTCCTGCTTCAGGAATGCCTTCAGAGACGCTGGCCCAAGGGGAGGACATGTGGGCCTCATGAATGGGGGACTGACTAAAAGAAGGCTTTGATTTGCCTTTTCAGGCCCTCTGTTCTGGCTCATCTTTTGATTCACCTTGTGGCCTTATCTGGCTATTTTTTGGAAGAGAACTTGAAGGTCTCCCCACTGGCTGTCTTTTTGGAAACATTCCATGAGCACCTTAAGCTGTTCCGGTTTCCTCGGGCCAGGAATCACGATATCTACCTCATCATGAGCCAATATCCAGTTGATGACTGCCATTACAGGGCTTATGCCCATTTGTGTGCATTGGTCAAAAAAATGCGTGAGGTATTCTTTTGTTTTCCTGTCGTGAAATAAGGGATTCCTCCTTCTTAAATCCTTCTTTCCAAGCCGCTTTTTGACAAGTATAGCAGATGCTAGCAGGCCTTGCTCAAGGGGTGAAATGACGCAGTTTATGCACCTTGATGACTCCCTGCCTGCCTTTAAGACCTGGATTCCAGATTGGTAAATGGGGTTGAAATGGACCTGATGAGGCACCAGGCGTCCTGCCTTCAAATACTTGATGACCTGGTTGGAAGAAAGATTCCCTACTCCCCAATACCTTATGAGCCCTTCTTGCCTAAATTCCCTCAAGGCCCCTATGGACTCATCCAAGGGGACCTTTGGATCTGGCCAATGGAGTTGAAAAAGATCGAGATAATCTGTTCGAAGACGCTTCAGGCTTGCAACAAGTGCCCTTCTGAGCGCATCAGGCCTTGCATTGTGCCAGACCTTGCGCCCCTGCCTTTCCAGCCCTCCTTTACTCGATATGAAAACCTTGGATCTCGCGCCAGAGAAGGCCTTTGCCAAAAGGGATTCTGATCTACCTTGGGCATAAAGGCCAGCCGTGTCGAAGTGTCTTATCCCATGATAAAAGGCGGCCTTGAGGGTCTTGAGTGAAAGGGCCATATCGTGTGGACCAAAACCCTCCCCTCCCATGCTCCAGGTCCCAATCCAGAGCCTTGGCAAACTGCTTCCTTCTGGATCAACGGGAAGCGGTAACGGCCGCTCACAACAAGTATCAGCGCCTTGTACTATTGCTATCTTTTTTAATGATGTCATAGATCTCTGGAGAGGTAAGACCTGCAGAGGATGCTATCTCCTTCATTGTCTGGTTGGCACTTGCCTCTATACCTGCCTTTTTCAGCCTTTGAAGGAGCACCTCCTGGCTAACATGATAGGTGCGCGCAACATCGGCCAATGTCATCCTCCCTGTTCCAGGAGGCGGCATCTCGGGCAAATGCGGGGTTCCTTCCCTCCCAGCCTCACGAAGGCCCTGCATGACCATGTCAAACAGCCTGGCTGGACTCATGCCCGTAGCCTTTCCTATATCTTTAAGGCTTTGTTTTCCAGATTCCACCTTGATTCCAGCCTTTCTCAATGCATTGATAAAATCATGGCTGTCTATTCCGAGAAATCGTGCAAGCTTGGAAATTGGGACTAGCTCTGCATGACCAAAGGGTGGATTACCATATCTTTTGGTATGAGCCTCCTTTATGGCCTGATTCAATTGAAGGAACTGCTTCATGGGTGGGATATTGAAATATGTCCCAATGGTGATAAAGGATACGAGCAAGATAGATCCCCAAACCACTGGTGCCTTGGAGGCACCCTGGACCTTTCTTGTGAGGTAGGCGGTAATGAGTGGCCAATTGAGATAAATATGGATCAAGGAGGCCACCAGAAACAGTGTGCCAGAACAGATGTGGAGATCGTCCCAGTTGGTCTTTGTGAGACCGAGAAAGCGCCAATCAGCCCAGTAGGCAACTCTTCCGTGGGGCTCGATAAATAGGACGATACTCGACATGAAAAGTATTATGGCAGACCAGAACAAGGTGAGAGACACAAAACGCTTAAACATGAAAAATCCCCTTTTTTAAAAAATTATTGGTCCTGCCCCTCACAACGAAAAAAGACTTTTGAAAAAATGGACACGTTTAACAAGGCATCAATTCCGTTTTTCATAGAGAGGCTCTGCTGCCTTGAGATATGCCTCAAGTGAGGGCTTGGGAAAGTCGAGCTTGGGAAATCGTCTATACATACTATGGGCAAACATAAAATCCAATTCTCCTATGCTCTTTGGCGGTTGGTTGAAAAGGGCCTTCCATACATTTGGCCTCTCCATGCAAAGATATAAAAGGCACCCGTCAGCTCCAACTTCAGTAAGACAATTCAGTAAATGCCTATACATCCTTACGCGCACATGCCTCACATAGCGAAACTTGTTGTCATCTCCAAGCACCATCTCCTGCGAAGTGATCCTGGACCTTGGATAGTTTGTCTCGATCTTTTTCTTCATTTCCGGATTGAAACGAAGACTTCCTATGGAAATCCAACAGACCTCTGATGGCTTCAAGGCTGCAAATATCTGGTGTACCAAGTCCTTGTAACCGTTTTCCCATCCCTCAAAAAGCAGCATGGGATCAAAATGGAGGCCTATTAGAAAACCTGCCTGTGCAGCCTTTTTCATAGCCGATATTCGTTTCTGGACACTTGCCGTACCTATCTCCTCCCTAACCACAACCTCTTGAGGATTTACACTCCAGGAGATCACGGTCCTTCCCTTATGTTCCACATTAAGGAGAGGTTCCACCAAGGCCCCCTTGGTCCTAAGCTTGAGAAGGGCATTTGGAAAATTGGAAAACCCCTCTATCAGCTCGATGGCGCTTTTGCATATAAGCGCATTTCCAAGGCTGTCTCCAAGTTCCCACGTGCCAATACGAAACAGGCGCCACGGCTCCTTGGCAATCTGGCTACGAATCTCTCGAAGTATTGCATCCGTATCAGCTACAAGGGTAAGAGTGGTGTCTGTGAGATAATTTTGGAGAAAGCAATAGGTGCATTCGAAGGGGCAGTTGCTAACATGAGCTGTAACATGGGTACTGCAGCAGATGTATTTAGGGTCAAGGGATGCGCATAAATGGAAAAGGTTTCCCCTTTTGATATCCAAATGGAGATGACGCTTACCCTTACGGTAATCCTTCAGCTTGGGAGAAGGAGCCTCTTCCAATTTCTTGGCCCACAAGGAGGCATCCTTGAGCCTTTGAACTAGGCCAGGCTCTATGGTTATGCACCTTAAAGCCTGCAAGTTATTCACACCCTTGTTCTTACTCCTAGCCACGCCCCTATGCCCTCAACCTCTCCAACATTGTCTCTATGGCCTCAAGGCTGGCACTTTCTTCAAGCTTTTCCAAGGTTTCCTGAAGCTGTGACAGGCTAGTTACAGTGAGATTCAAGTTTATATGGTCATGTTCCAGGCTGTGATCCCATGATATGCCTAAGCCCTGGCACCTGCGCTCAAGCTTTCGCCTCCAATCTTCAAGCTCCTCATTTATTCCAGTAAGGGTGGGCTGCCTTATGTGTCTCAGTGCCGCCCGAAGCCTCGTGGTCTTTTGGTTTGGAGACAGGGTATGATCGGAGAGGACTTCCAGGAGCTCCTCTTTCTCGAGAACCTCTTCGAACGACAACTTTTCCCGTTTCATTATGTCGTTCATCGCATCGAGGATCTCTTCACAGACAGATGCAGTAAGATGTAAATACTCCTTCATGCCCATGAGCCAGGCAAGGAGATGGGGATCGTAGTATGAAAGGTTGATGCACCTTTTAATAGAAAAGGCCTTCTGGTGACAGAAAGCAAGGACATCATCTGCAAGCCTTGAAACCAAGAGATATTTATCGAGGATGGACTTATGCGGTGCAAGACCTACTGCTGGCAGTATGGTTTCTACCATATCCGACAATTCAAGACTCAAGCCCTGTGCGAAAGAGATAAAAAGTGCCTTGGCCGCCACAGTTTCACCAATCACATGAAAATGCTCTTGGGCAAGAAAGAGTCCCACCTGGACATCTGGAAAATCTGCTGGGAGCACCTCTATTGCCACCTCTGACAGACCTTTTTTTCTGGCCCATTCATAACGTTTGAAACCGTCTATCAATTGAACCTCTTCACCTTGGCGGGGCTGGGCTTTGGCAAGAAGCGGATTCAGTATGCCACTTTGATCCAAGCTCTCAAAAAGGCCAGGAGACATATGCCCTTGTATAGAGCAAAGCCTCTTTGAAAATGCGTAACTCGAATCTTTTGCACAAATCAGTTCGATGGGAATCCTTTTTGTCATGTCATAATGAAGGTTTTGAACGAATTGGATGCCATTATGGCCTGGATCTTCCACAACGGCACTGGCACCCACAGATAATACCATGTAAGAGATATGGTGTAATCAATGAGTTTATGTCTATTGCCACGTCTTGAAAAAATAAGTCGTGGACAGACAGATGAGAATCAAGGGTGATGGCCTGAGAGGCCTTTAAAAAATAAAAAGGCAGGCCTTAAAACCAAGGCCTGCCGCTAACTACATTTTCGTCCAAATTATGCGCTTTAAAAGCTGCCCAACTTGGGTCTAATGTCTAATATAGCCGTTTCCTTATCCCTTGTTGAAAACAATGTGGTTGTTTTCATCAAGGTCGACAACGATCTTGTCACCCTCCATGAAGACGCCTTCAAGGATCTGGAGTGCAAGTGGGTCTTCCACATAGCGCTGAATGGCCCTTTTCAAGGGTCTGGCCCCATAGTTCGGATCGTAGCCAACCTCAGCCAGCCATGCCTTTGCCTTATCCGTCACTTCGAGTTCAAAGTGGTTATCTTTGAGCCTTTCAGCAAGGTATCCAAGCTGGATATCCACGATCTTGGTCAGCTGCTCCTTGGTAAGGGAGTGGAATATGATTATATCGTCCACCCTGTTCAGGAACTCTGGCTTAAAGCTGGCCCTTAGGCTATCCATGACCCTTCGCTCCATCTCCTCTGGATCGGAGGCCTCTTGAATTAGAGAGCTACCGACATTAGAGGTCATTATTATGATGGTGTTCCTGAAATCCACGGTTCGGCCCTTACCATCTGTAAGGCGTCCATCATCCAGGATCTGTAGCAAGATGTTGAACACATCTGGATGGGCCTTTTCGATCTCGTCGAAAAGCACTACCGAATAGGGCTTTCTCCTCACAGCCTCTGTGAGATAACCCCCTTCTTCATAGCCCACATATCCAGGAGGGGCACCTATGAGCCTTGCAACCGCATGTTTTTCCATGAACTCGCTCATGTCTATGCGGATCATGGCATGTTCGGTATCAAACAGAAATTCTGCCAAGGCCTTGGCAAGCTCGGTCTTTCCCACACCAGTGGGCCCCAGGAATATGAAGGAACCTATGGGCCTGTTTGGTGCCTGAAGACCTGCCCTTGCCCTCCTGACTGCATTAGATACGGCAATAATGGCCTTTTCCTGACCAATGACACGCTTTCCAAGCTCTTCTTCGAGGTGTATCAGTTTTTCCTTTTCACCCTGCATGAGCTTGCTGACTGGAATCCCTGTCCACTTGGAGATGATGGCAGCAATATCTTCTGCATCCACCTCCTCTTTCAGCATGCTTTTTCCATCCTTCTGGAACTCATCCAGTCTCTTTTGCTGCTCTTCAAGCTCCTTTTCAAGCTTGGGGATCTCGCCGTATAATATTTCGGCCACCTTGTTGAGGTCCCCAAGGCGCTGCTTTTGCTCTGCCTCCACCTTGAGTTTGTCTATCTGCTCCTTTATGTCCCTGATTCGCTGGATCATGCCCTTTTCTTCTTTCCAGCGGGCCTTAAGAGCGTCACTTTCCTCACGGAGATTTGCAAGCTCTTCCTCGATCTTTGCAAGACGCTCCTGAGAAGCAGGATCACTTTCCTTCTTGAGGGCCTCTTTTTCGATTTCGAGCTGCATGATTTTGCGCTCGATCTCATCTATCTCAGTGGGCAAGGAGTCGATTTCTATACGTAGTTTTGCCGCCGCCTCGTCAATGAGGTCAATGGCCTTGTCAGGCAAGAAACGGTCTGTAATGTAGCGGTGCGAAAGAGTTGCAGCCGCCACCAGTGCCGAATCCTTTATCCGCACACCGTGATGCACCTCGTATTTCTCCTTGAGGCCTCGGAGAATTGCTATGGTGTCCTCCACTGTTGGCTCTTCCACCAGTACAGGCTGAAAACGCCTTTCAAGGGCGGCATCCTTTTCAATATATTTCCTGTATTCATCAATGGTTGTTGCCCCAATACAGTGTAACTCACCCCTTGCGAGGGCGGGCTTTAACATATTGGAGGCATCCATTGCCCCTTCACTGGCACCGGCTCCAACCAGGGTATGAATTTCATCTATAAACAAGATCACTTCGCCCTGCTTTTCCGCCACTTCCTTGAGCACTGCCTTGAGTCTTTCCTCGAATTCGCCCCTGTATTTGGCTCCAGCTATAAGGGCGCCCATGTCAAGAGCTGCTATTCTCCTATTTTTCAATGTCTCTGGCACATCACCTGAAACTATCCGTTGTGCAAGCCCTTCAACAATGGCAGTCTTTCCAACGCCTGGCTCACCAATGAGGACCGGATTATTCTTGGTGCGCCTTGAAAGCACCTGCATTACACGCCTGATCTCCTCATCCCTTCCAATGACAGGGTCAAGCTTTCCAGAACGGGCAAGATCTGTAAGGTCTCGTGCATACTTTTCAAGGGCCTGGTACTTTTCCTCAGGGTTCTGGTCGGTTATTCGCTCAGTACCCCTTATGGTAACAAGGGCCTTCAAGAAGGCATCCTTCGTAACGCCATGAGCCACAAGGGACTGGGCTGCCTTTGAGCCCCCAACCTCTATCATTGCCAGAACCAGATGTTCCTGGCTCACATACTCATCTTTCATGTCAGAGGCCACGCTAAAGGCCTTTTGAAGCACTTCGTTCAGGGCAGGAGAAAGATATATCTGCCCTCCTGCTCCGGTAACCTTGGGCAAACCCTTTATGGCCTCGTCCATCTCGGCTTCAACGGCCTTTACAGCCACGCCCATCTTTTTCAAGACAGCGGGAATGATGCCGTCTTCCTGGGTCAGAAGCACCTTCAAGAGGTGTTCAACCTCTATCTGCTGATGATTTTGGCTCTGAGCAAGCCTCTGTGCCTCCTGCAGGGCCTCCTGTGATTTCATTGTAAATTTATCGTATTGCATGGGATTATCTCCTCTCTGATGTTCATCGTTTTTTATTGAAACACGTCATCCCTTGAAGAATTCAATCCTCCTCTTTGTCAAGGATGATCTCAAGGCGACCTCTATTTGCCTTGAAATCAGCGTATTAACTCTGGCTTAACGTCAAAGAAATCTCTTTCCAGGGAATATTGTTAACGTGTTGATTTTCTTTATGGAAGCTAAGAACAGCCCAGAAGGGTGTCAAGGCTGGTGGAAAAATTTTAGGTTATTCCAGCACATGAAGTACCTGAGGCCAATCCCAAATACCTGGCCAAATAAATAGGGCGGAGAATTATCTGTCGTCCAGCACCCTCCTCACAGCTTCGGCCAATGTCTCTATGGAAAATGGCTTGGATATAAAATTTTTCTCCCTTTCGATATGGATCAAGTCTGGTGCATAGCCTGACATGTAAAGGACCTTGAGACCTGAAAAGTGATCTTTCAATTTGTCATAGATCTCTTTGCCATTCATCTCAGGCATGATCACATCTGTCAAGAGAAGATCCACATGCCCACCTATATCCTTTTCCAAGGCCTCTCGGGGGCTAGAAGCCTTGACCACCTTGTAGCCACACTCCTTGAGCATATGAAAGACAAATTCCCGCACGTTTTCATCATCCTCTATCAGCAATACGGTCTCGTCTCCTTTAAGGATTTTGGGCCTTGAGGAAGACATCTGCCGTGACACAGACCTGCCATTTCCCACTGGAAGATATATCTTGAAGGTGGTTCCCACCCCTGGCTCGCTGCATACCCAAATATTTCCCCCGTGCTGCTTTACTATTCCGTAAACAGTAGCAAGGCCAAGGCCTGTACCCTTGTCCTTGGATTTGGTGGTGAAGAATGGTTCAAATATCTGTTTCAAGGTGTCTTTGTCCATTCCTTCACCGTTATCAGTAAGGCTCAGCATTACGTATTGACCTGGCCTGATTGGCTCATGGGTGCCTTTAAAATCTTCATCCAATTCTACCTGAGAGGTCCTTATAGTGATCTTTCCACCCCTTGGCATGGCATCCTGGGCATTTACCGCCAGATTCAATATCACCTGATCTATCTGGCTGTTGTCCGCTTCTATGACCGGGATGTCCGGTTCCAGCTCGAGCACGATCTCTATGTCCTCTCTAAGGGTACGCCGCAGAAACCTTTCAAAGCCCCTGATCTCATCATTCAAATCAATGGGATTCTTTTCGATGATCTGCTTGCGGCTGAATGCCAAAAGCTGCCTTACTATGTCCTTGGCCCGCTCTCCAGCCTCTATAATAGGCTCAACATAGCCCCTGACCTTATCCTTTGGTTCAGTGATATTTAACAACAATTCGCTGTAACCAAGGATAGGGACAAGAATGTTGTTGAAATCGTGGGCAATGCCTCCTGCAAGCCGTCCGATGGATTCTATCCTCTGGGCCTGCTGAAGCTGGGCCTGAAGCCTCTGCTTTTCCTCCTCGCCCTTCTTCCTGTCGGAGATATCCAACACAGAACCCTCGACATTAATAACCATGCCGTTTTCGTCTCGTATTGCCCTGGCAGAAATTGAGGCCCAAAAGACATGTCCATCCCGTCTCATGAGCTGGACTTCCCTGTCTCTTACAATTCCCCCCTTCTGTAGTTCTTCTGCGCAGCACTTTCTGTTCCGAGCATTGAAACAAAACCTTGCCACATCTTGTCCTACGAGATCACTGCTCGATTCGTAGCCCAACATCCTGGCAAGGGCCTTGTTGACCATGATGAATTTGCCCTGGGGGCCAGGGGTCCTTCGATAAAGTCCCACTGGCAGGCCTTCAACAAGCTCTTTATATCTCTTTTCACTAGCCTGAAGGCGCCTTACCATCTCCTTTCTCTTCAAGACATTGGAATATATCTCAGAGATCATCCTGATTAGTGAGATGTGGTCTTCGCTCCATCTGGTTTCCGATCTCACTGAATCAAAGCCCACAAAACCAAGGCAAAGCCCTTCATACATCAGAGGGACTGTGATGAGTGATTTTATAGCCTGCATCTCAAGGGCATCCTTCAATGGGCCCTCTGGAAGCTGTCTGACAGAAGGGATCTGTATCACCTCTCCTTTCAAATGGGTGTTTGTCCAGTCTGGAAAGAGATCCATTGGGATGTTTTTAAGATCCGCTATGTGTGGTCTTATTCCATGGGCACACCATTCGTGGGTGTTGCTCATTGTCCGAGCCTCGTGGTCGTATTCAAACAAATAGGCCCTGTCCATGGAGAGGAATGAGCCAGCAAGGCCCAAGGTCTTTTCTATGTGCTCGTCAAGGTTGTCTTCGGGTATGTTTATAAAGCCAGTGGCGAGCTCAAGGACCAGATCCTTCAATCTGGAAATCCTTTCGAGGGTTTCCTGGTTTTGCTTTTCTTCAGTAATGTCCCTGCCCACAACCACCAGGCCTTCTCTGTCACCGTCATTGTCGTAAACAGGCACCTTTATCATGTCAAAGATCCTGACACGGCCATCGGGCAAGGCAATAACCGCCTCTTCCCGCACTGCTTTCCTGCTGGCCCAGGCCATTTCATCTGTCCTGTCACAATTTTTAAAGACCTCCTTGTGGGATGGCACGTATTTGACCAGATCCATCCCTGTCTTTCCTTTAAAATCCACATGTTGAAGGCCAAAGGCCTCCAGTAAGGCCCTATTAGCTGCAAGCCACTTGCCTTCCTCATCCTTGAAACATACCAAATCTGGAAGGGCTTCCATCAAAATGTGCCGTTTTCTTATATCCTTCAGCCACTTCAAACGATTACGCCTCGATATCTCAGCTCCTACAAACAGGGTGAGCAAGCCTACGAGCAAAATCAGCCCATGAATTATGGAAAAAGTCTTGATCTGCTGATTGATGATGGATTCAAAACTAGCAAATGGGATTGAGATACTTATGCCACCCCTCACATCCCCCACCCTATAGCCTTGTGATGCGTGGCACTTGAGACACAATGGACTGATTTTCAAGGCCTTTATGGCCCTCAAATATTTCTCACCGTTTATCGTCTCTATCGAGATCAGTTGGCTCTTGCCCTGCTCAAAGCTCTCAAGGGCCTTCCTCTCCCATTCATCTGGCGCATTGTCGGGATTTAAAGGTTTGAGGCTTGTTATATGGCCCACTGTTCCATAGAGCTTCCTGTTCACTTCGTAGGCCATTCTTGTCAGGTACGCGGGATTTATGAGGACAAGACGTTTGCCAGTTGTGGTCAAAACCTCGGCCCCCTTCTGGCCAGAAAGATATTTACTAGACGGGGCCTTGGAGGCGTCAATATAGACGCCTCCCACGTTATTAACCCAGTAGCGATAACAGGAATCCTTGTTGAGCCTGGCCATTACCTCTCGCTCAGCCAGCCCCCTGATGTCTCGAGTTATCCCCTTGATATGCCACAAAAAGGACCCTACAATCAACAAAAACCACACTACCGCCAGCATGATTACAAGATTGCGCTCAAAGGGTGGACCAAACTCATGTGGTACCTGTTGCTGAATGTTGGAATCTACGTTCATCTTCTATCTTACTTTCTGATATAGATATAAATCGTCTATAAGGACTACTTTGATTAATATATTAATACCGTCAATATAATGGCTTTTCTGCCGATATAGAAATAGGACTGGAAAGGTATAAAATATCTTTGAGGAGTTTATGGTTGGAATTGCTTCTTACTGGCACTATCACAAAAGCATATAAGATTGTTTATTTTGGAAGTGAAATGATAGTTCTATATCATTTCTGAGTCAAGATTATTTGAAATAGATTAAGTCGATAGATTGGTATTTTATCCCGCAAATAGATAGCCAAATTATTTTATAATATTTATACTATAAATATCCTATGAAAAAGTGATAAAAATTAACTATTCATTTTTAAAAAGATAGAAACATAGTATCTTTGTACTTTTTTTAACGATTATTCTTTTTAAATCTCACTGAATCGTCATCCCATATGAGATCTGTATGATTCCTTGTTACTTTCCATTGAGTGTAACTTTAGTTACACGATATAAATAAACAATAAGTTTCATTATTTCACAATAAATTTTTTATTACACTTAAATTGTTACTAAAATGGAACAGTTATGGTCGTCCTTTTGGTTAATGGTTCGATTGGACTGTTGGTTAAAAGGAACGAAACAAAGGTGTCATATTCATAATTAGTTGTATTTTCAGCAAAAAATAGCAACAACCTTATTTCCAGTCGGCTTCATCTAAGAATCAGAACAAAATTTAAGTTTTGAAAAGCAAGCTGCCGAATAGGAGACTTTAACCGACCAGTCAAAGAGACTGGTTCGAACATGAAAAAATCTTGGGTCTTACCCATCGTTGAGCCATGACTGCTTGAACAAAACACTTTTGCGAAAGGAAACCCTTATTGTGAAACCACCTGAAGAACTCGCTGCCTCTCCCCATAGTGCTTACTACGAGACGCCTAAAACTGTTCTATTTCCTTTGAAAGAGGTGTGAAATGGCTGGTACTAACGAATTGCTGGAACAGTTCATCTCTGACGCAGAAGACCTGATAGATTCCTCAGATGAAGCCCTTATCCATTTGGAACTAAGGGAGGGAAATCCCGAAGATATCATGGCAAGCCTCATGAGAGCGCTTCATACCCTAAAAGGCACAGCCGCCTTCTTTGAACTCCCACTGCTTAGTTCCTTTGCCCATTACCTTGAAGACATGATCCAGCCCTTCAGGGGACAAGACGAATTCCCAGATGCAGATACTGTGGTGAACATGTTTTCTGGAATAACTATCTTACGGCAAATTTTCGAGGGTTTGAAAGAAGGCAGGAACGAAAAGGAGTTCCAAAAAGAAATGGAGGAACTTAAGAGGCAGTGCCAAGGGAAAAGTGGACATGAAGAAATGGCTACGAGGCCTGTGGGCACCAAGGAAACCAAGCCTTCGAATCTGGGAGATGCCCATTCCATAACCTGTGAAAAGGAATCAGTAAGGGGGCAAGACCCCCTAACAAGCAAACCCGATAATTCAAACAACAAAGAACACCCCCCTCTGTGCAGGAATGCTCCTAAAGAGCCTAAAAGACCTAACGTAAAACGAACCAGCGATCCCTTCTTGAAGGTCAGATCCCAAAAGGTGGACGAACTCATGGACCTCGTGGCTGAATTCGGCGTAGCTGTGGCAGAAGTACTGAATCATCATGAATTGAAGGGCCGCGAGATCGAGGGTCTCGAAGAAAAGCAGCACCATGTGGAAGTTCTTCTGAGACAGCTTCAGGACATTGCCGCAAGCATGAGACTCGTACCCGTTTCTACTCTATTCAGGCCCATGCTGCGGCTTGTGAGGGATCTTTCACGGACGACTGGTAAAAAATTGCGTCTCAGGACCCAAGGAGATGAAACCGAACTCGACAAGGTGGTTGTAGAATCCCTTCATGACCCCTTGGTCCATATGATCAGAAATGCGGGTGATCACGGCATAGGAACTCCTGAAGAAAGGAGACGGTCGGGCAAATCGGAAGAAGGCACGATACTGCTCAAGGCCTCCCAACGAGGCGGAGAGGTGGTAATAGAGGTGATCGACGATGGAAAAGGGCTCAATAGGGAGGCAATCCTGAAAAAGGCCAAGCAGCAAAACCTCATTCATCACGATGAAATCCCTCCAGACAATGAACTTTGGCAATATATCTTCCATCCAGGCTTTTCCACTGCGGAAAAGGTTACCAGCGTTTCAGGCAGGGGAGTAGGCATGGATGTGGTGAATGCCGCAGTGAAAGAAGTACGGGGAAGAATTGAAATAGAGAGCACGCCAGGCCAGGGCACACGTGTGGCCATATGCATACCACTTACCTTGGCCTTCCTAGACAGCATGGTGGTTGAACGGCAAGACATCCGATATGCGATCCCTACGGAAAATGTGCTTGAAATCCTCAGTCCACAGCCAGACTGGATAGTCAAGACTTCAGCAGACAACAGTGAAATCGTTAAGGTGAGGGAAGAATTGATACCAATACTCAGGCTAGAGCAATTTTACCAACAAGAAGACCAACATGACCCCAGAGAAGAGCAACTGCTCGTGATCGTACGCAGTGAGCGACGCCCAGTCGCCATACCAGTGGACGAAGTCCTTGGTCAGCAACAAGTAACCATAAAGCCACTCCAGGGCCATGCGACAGACATAAAGGCAGGAGCAGGTTGGGCACTTCTTGGTTCTGGAGAAACAGCCCTTGTCCTGGATTGTATCAGGCTCGACCAATCAGCGGCGTAGAGCTTATGCTTCCTGTTTCAAGTGGTGAAGAGTATACGGTCCTGCGCTCTATTGCCCAGTGGTTGCAAGAAAGGACAGGCATATATTACCCGGACAATAAACTCGAAACCTTGAAGCATAAGCTCTTCAAGGTGTGTCTCGACCACAGGCTCACGCTTTCCCAGCTCAGCATTGAGTTGCAAAATGCCAACGGCAAGACAGGGCCCCTGTGTCTTCAGGTAGTTGCAGCAGCAAGCACTAATCACACTGCCTTTTTCCGGGAAGATATATGGGACTGGTTTAGAGACGACATACTTTCAGATGTAGTAATGAAAAATGGCCAGATTCGGCTTTGGAGTGCTGCTGCATCTTCAGGGGAAGAGGCCTATACGGCAGCAATGGTAAGTGCTGAAACCCTGGGTATTCATGAATTCAAGAAGAGGTTTGCCATTCTTGGAACCGATATAAGCTTCCAGATACTCCGCCAGGCAGAGGACGGGATATATCCTGTTGAACGTCTTTCCAATATTCCTGACAATTACAGGAATAGATACTTTGTCAACCATGAAGACGGTTCCTGTACCAGGATCCATGAAGATCTGAAATCTGTCTGTCTTTTCAGAAGGATGAACTTAAAAAAGCGTCCTTACCCGTTCAAAAGGCGTTTTCATATCATCTTTTGCAGAAATGTCCTCTATTACTTCACTCCATCTGAGCGCGAGAACATCGTTAATGCCATTTATGATTCTGCAGAACCTGGAGGCTGGTTAATCGTTAGTGTGACCGAATCCCTGAACAATATGAAAACACCATGGAAAAGGATAGCTGGGAAAACAGGAATTTATAGAAAGGAGTGAAAACAAGAAGCAGTCATGAAAAAGGTTAAGGTATTAATAGTAGATGATTCAGCCCTTGTCAGAAAGATCCTCAAGGACGGCCTTTCAACCGATCCCGAAATAGAGGTTATTGGCGCTGCTAGAGACCCTTATCAGGCAAGGGATGTTCTGGTGCTCAAAAGGCCCGATGTGATCACCCTGGATGTGGAGATGCCCAAAATGGATGGGGTGAGTTTTCTCAGAAAATTTATGCCAGTTTATCCCACCCCCACTATCATGGTCAGTTCTCTTACCGAAAGGGGGAAAAAGATTACCATAGAGGCCCTGGAAGCAGGTGCCGTTGATATTGTCACCAAGCCGAGAACAGGTATAAGCGACGATCTGCCCCGGATGCTCGAGGAGATTCGCCAAAAGGTAAAGGCAGCCGCCAAGGTCAATGTCTCTGCCTTTGCAAGGCAGAGAAAGGCGGCTCCAGTCAGGGCCATCAGGGCGCCTGGTGCCCTGGACGAATCCACAGACAAGGTCATAGCCATTGGTGCCTCCACAGGTGGAACAGAAGCACTTGCCAGGATTCTTCCAGCTTTTCCCCGTACTTCTCCAGGAATAGTCATGGTCCAACATATGCCTGAGGGCTTCACGAGGTCCTTTGCTGAACGTCTTGATGGACTTTGTGAGATGAAGGTTAAAGAGGCCCAGGACAATGACAGGGTGCTTCCTGGCCTTTGCCTTCTCGCACCTGGTGGAAGCAGACACATGAGACTCCAGCGCTCCGGAGGGCAGTACAGGATTAGATTGACAGAAGGAGAAAAGGTATCAGGCCACAGGCCCTCTGTCGATGCACTTTTTACTTCTGTGGCCCTCAATGCAGGCAAAAATTCCGCAGCAGCCCTTCTAACAGGCATGGGCAAGGATGGTGCCCAAGGATTACTCGAGATAAGGCGTGCAGGAGGCCGAACAGTTGCGCAGGATGAGGAAAGCTGCATTGTATTTGGCATGCCCAAGGCTGGATGGGAAAACGGTGGTGCCGAAGAGCTAGTGCCACTACACCAGGTCCCAGGCATCTTATTGGGATTTATCTCAAAAAATTAGGCCAAGCTTTTAGGGCATCCCTGAAGATATCGCAAAACATAAATCTGCCCCTTGTGGCAAAAACCATCGAAAGCATGGGAGGTTTCGAATATGTCTGAAAAGGAAATGGATTTGACATCAGAGGCCATGCCTGAAGAAAACATAGAAAATATGTTTCTCACCTTCAAGGTGGCCAATGAAGACTATGCCGTTGGCATAAAATATGTGACAGAGATCGTTGGCATACAGGACTTCAAAAAGGTTCCGGATGTGCCAGAGTTCATAAAGGGCGTTATCAATCTCAGGGGCAAGGTCATCCCTATCATGGATGTGAGGACGAGATTCGGCCTCAAGCCCCAAGAATATACTGATCGCACATGCATTATCGTACTTGAGGTGGAAGGTGTACCCACAGGCGTCGTAGTGGATGAGGTGAGTGATGTACGTGAAATGGTTCCAGAAGATATCTCTCCTCCGCCTAGCTGGAAAAAGGATGAAGGCAAGAGCGTGATCTCGGGCCTTGGCAAGCTAGGAGACATGGTATGCACCATTCTCGACGTGGAAAAATTTCTGTTTTCAAAAGACGTTGATTTGCCTGAAGGCGATAACTCACAACCCGACAGTGCCGACCTCGAAAAGGCTGCATAAAAGAGGCAAGCGACATGACTCCAAAAGGAAAACAAAAGACTAGGAAAAAAGATGTACCAAACTGGATGGACACATCTCTTAGCACAGAAGATCAAGAAGATTTGACAGATAAAAAGGAGATTACGATGACCCAGAAGAGACAGTCAAAAACAACGAATTCTTTTGATTCTCATCAAGTACTCAGTGGAGTACCAACGCCTGTCATGGCAGTTGACAAAGAAATGACCATTACCCTGATAAATAGGGCAGGAGCCTCTATCGTTGACAAGACACCAGAAGAATGCATTGGGAAAAAGTGTTACGAACTCTTCAGAACACCCCATTGCAACAGCCCCGAATGCTGCACCAAGAGGGCAATGATGGAAAAAAGGGAATACACGGCGGAAAGTACTGTTGATCCGTCAGGCAGAAACATCCCCATACGCTATACAGGTTCACCCCTCATGGACCATCAGGGGAACATCATAGGGGGTGTGGAATATTTCCTCAACATCCAGAGTGAAAAGGACGCACTGTCGGAAATCGACCGGCTCATACAGGCCAGCCATCAGGGAGATCTCGGTGTCAGGGCAGATACTGACCAATTTTCTGGACATTGGAAGGCAATAGTTGGCGGCATAAACACTATCCTCGACGAGGCTGTAGGACCTGTGAATGCAACAGTTAATTGCCTTGCCAAGATGGCCGACGGTGATCTATCTGCAAGAATCACCGAAGAGTTCAAGGGTGATCATAACAAGGCCAAAGAGGCACTGCACAAATTTGCAGACATTACCCAGTCTACTGTGGATGAACTGGTTTATGCCCTTGAAACCATGGCAGAAGGAGACCTCACAGCGAAGATCGATAGGGAGTTTCTAGGAGACTTTTCAAAGGCCAAGGAGGCCTTCAACAGTTCCATGGATTCATTGAACGAACGCCTCCACAATATCAAGGATGCCATGGACCAATCGGCAGTTGCCAGTAGCCAGGTGGAATCATCGAGCCAAAGCCTTTCATCAGTGGCACAACAGCAGGCAGCGGCCGTACAACAGATATCAAGCAGTGTGGAACAGACAGACAGCCAGGTAAAACTTAATGCAGAAAACGCACAGGTTGCGAACAACCTTGCCAGCGAAGCGGCAAAGACCAGTCAGCAAGGCAAGGAACAGATGGATCAGATGGTTGAGGCCATGGACGGGATATCCGAAGCTGCACAAAACGTGGCCAAAATAATCAAGGTGATAGACGAAATCGCATTTCAGACCAACCTCCTGGCACTCAATGCCGCAGTGGAGGCAGCAAGAGCAGGACAACACGGCAAGGGCTTCGCCGTGGTAGCCCAGGAAGTGAGAAATCTTGCTGGCAGAAGCGCCAAGGCGGCAAAAGAGACGGCAGATCTTATAGAAAATGCCATAAAACAAGTCAATACAGGTGTCGACCTCACCAGGGATACTGCAAAGATCCTGGATGACATACAACAAAATGCCATAAAGACTAAGGACCTGGTCGCAGAGATCGACACCAGCACCCAGGAACAAGCGACTGGCATGGAACAGATCACAAAGGCCGTTGGTGAGATCAGCTCAGGTGTGCAAGCTGCAGCCCAGCAAAGCCAGGAACTGGCATCAGCTGCAGAGGAGTTGCAGGCACAGGTAAAATCCGTCATCGAAGATGTGGAAAGATTTACACTCAACCAAAAGGAGTCGATGGCTCAAGACAACGTGGCTGGCATGCCCCCAGGTATCACACCTGAAATACTTCAGCAGATTGCATCCATGCTCAGGACAACAAACGACGCATCGGCCCTCGTAAGAGGAGACAAAAAGCAGGTTGGTGCGAGTGGAGGCAATGGAGGCAATGACAAGGCTGATTCTTTGCCCAACGAAAGATCTGCTGGGCTAGACCCCAAGAGCGCCCTTCCCCTCGATGAGGACGAAAGGGGATATGGAGACTTTTAATTGCGTACCGGAGGTCGAAATTGGTGCTGAGACATGTTGAGGGGGAGATATCCAGGCTCTCCCCAGTCAATCGGTTCTCAAATTCCAAATGGCTTCTTAACTAAAAGGGAACTTTTCAGTAACACCTTCGCATAAAAGGAGACCTTATGGGCAATAATAATCTGGGTAACAATGGGGCCAAACGGATCATGCTTGTTGAAGACTCAACTCTAATGCGTACTGTCATAAAGAGGATTGTGGAAAGTGTGGACAATTTCAAGGTGGTGGCAGAGGCTCCCAATGGAAAAATCGCACTCGATCTTTTGCACGAGGCCCGGCCGGATTTGATTATTCTGGATCTGGAAATGCCTGTAATGAATGGACTGGACTTTTTGAGAAATGCAAGGCTCAGGACACGGGCTAAGGTGATGGTGCTATCTTCGGTTGCCCAGGCAGGCTCAGGCAATGCCCTTGAAGCAAGAAAGCTTGGTGCGTCAGCAGTTCTGGGAAAGCCCTCTGGTGCGGTCTCCATGGATCTTGAAGAAAAAAGGAGCCACCATATCATCCAAATCATGAAGAGTCTTTTGAGGTTTTAAGTTGTTTTTTTGACAGAATAAGAGGACGGAAATGGCCACGGACAAGCGGATAAGCATAGATCAGGAAATGCTTGAGATGTTCAGAAGCGAATGTAGAGACAACTTTGATCAGGCGGAGGATAGCCTTCTTGCCCTTGAAGACGACATAGAAAACCAGGAACATTTAAACGCCCTTTTCAGGGCCTTACACACCTTGAAGGGTGTCTCCAACATGATGGGCCTTGAAGAAATGGGTATGCTTGCCCACGGCGCCGAAGAGCTTACTGGAATCTTCCGGGACGAAGGGGTGCCAGTAGCACAGAAGGGCATAGACATAATCCTTAAGGCCGTTGATTTGCTGAAGGAAATGGCAGAATTGGTATGGGAAAAAGGCTTGCAGACAGATATCCCCGACCGAAAAATACTGGGAGAGATAAAGGAGTTATGTCAAACCCTGAGGTCTGAAAACAAGGCTCCTCAAGAAGAAGATACCGACACGTCCGTGGCCAAAGAAGAAAAGGCCAACAGTGATGCAACCACCTATGCCACTACCAATAAGGATGATCCTCACCCAAGAGGACCCATAACGGCAGACAATCTCAATGCCTTTTTGTTTTTCATCGAGGAAGAACTTCCTGCCCTAAAAAGGTTGGTAGACGAAGAGATACAAGATAACGGCTCCTGGGAGCAGACACTGACAAAGGCGGAAGTCCTTGAATATGCCGCTCGCGATCTTGGCTTTCATGATGTCCAAGGCCTCTTGGCAGATTTCAGAAAACTTATTGAAGATGAAACAGTGGATGCCCAAGAGGTTGCCAACGCCTTGGCGGAAATAGAAAAGGCTTGCTCGGATATTAAAGAAATCTCGCCAGAAGATGAACCATCACGGGATAAGGTGGAAATTAATCCGGATACTTCAGACCCTGTCTGTCAGAGGGATCTATGTACGGCAGATGTGCATTCCCATGGCAACATTGAAAAAAGCAAGGGACTGGAAGATGAGTTCTTTGGGAAGGCTTCCTTCCATGGCCTCGATGATGAGGACCTTTTGGCATTTTTGCATTTTTTAGAGGAGGAATACCCCAAACTAAAAAAAGCTATTTCCAAGTCGTCTCAGGAAGACAACTGGGAAGATGTGGCAAAATGCGCCGACATGATAGAGTATGCAGCAGAGCAACTCGGCCTCACTAATCTTGCAGACACCCTCAGGACCATCAAAGCACTCAGCCTCGATACTGGCGAAGACGTCAAACGCAATATATTTGAGCTTGAAAAGGCCCTGGTTGAAGAACTGCTGGCCCTCAAACAACTTGGTGAAAAAAGAAATATATTTGCCGGGCCGTCTGAAAAGGAGCTTTCCTCCATCTTTGTAAACCGGGTCATAACAGACGCCGAGGCCATGAATGGCAGGCTTAAGGAATGTGCAGATGCCATAGAAGAAGGGCTGGATCTTTTGAGGCAAAACGAAGATGTTGAGATCCATCAAGACCTTTTCATGCAAGAAGTCGAATCTCTCAGAGTACTTTATCACTTTTGCACCTTTTACGAGATGGATATGGCTTCTGAAGCTGTCCTGATACTTGAAGACATATACAATCGAATGTCACACGGAGAAATTCCTCCTGATTCCGAGGTTACCAGCATGACTAGCGAAATCGCTAGATTGATGCAGGATCTGTTCGAAGATATCAGACAGAAAAGGGAACCTAGCGATGAACCATTCAAGGAGGTCCTCTTTCAGGCAAAGGCCTTTGTATCTGGGCTTGCGGAGAATCAGGTCGCTGGAATCTCAAAACAGTTCCTTAAGCTATTGGATGTCTCCCCTGGCTTCAACGAAGTGGCTACTCCTGCCAGTAATTCCAAGATTGCCGAGGCATTTAAAAAAGGGCTCTTTTTCTATGAAATCAAGGCAGACCTCGATTCAGACCCTGAAGTGGCTGGTCCATTCATGGAGCTTGGTGACAGGATGGAATTCATAACCAATGAAACCATATATGAAGGAGACAGGACCGAATACAATTTCCTTGTTGCCTCTCACCTTGATGAGGATGAAATTCAACAAGCCCTTGCCAAGATCTTTCCTGACCAAGATGCGTTCTCCTTGCGCAGATGCAAACTTCGGGACGAAATCGAGGTATTGAAATCAGAGGCCCACGTGGATGAAGTGGTCTTGGGAAGAAAAAAAACCAGCAAAAGGGCTCATGCAAACGATGCCATCTTCTCACGGCTTGGAAAAAGCGTGGAAGATGTAGCAGCGATCTCTTCCACAGTTCATCATGTGGTAAACATTCTTGAACAGATGGATTATGAAGAACTCCTGAGTGCCCTGAATACAAAGGGGATACGGCAAATCGATGAACTCATCCAGCAGTTGAGAAACCTGGTTAAGGCAGACAGGCATCTGGCCTCAACCATTGAGGAACTTCAAATCAATGTATCTGAAGTAGTAACGGTGTCTGCCACAGAACTTCTTGAGTGGCTTAGCCTTGCAATAAAAAATATCAGTGGTGCAAAGGGCATCAACATATCCGTAGACATCAGAAAGGGCGGTACCAGGATTCCCAGATCCTTGAATAAGAATCTCAAAAAACCCCTGAAGGAGCTCATTAAGGCATGTCTTGAAATCGATGAAGCAGCCACCCAGACGAAGACAATTACTCTCCAGGCCAGAAACGCAGGAGATAGCATTTTCCTCGACCTGATAGGCAGCTACGAGATGGATAAATCTGCTGCCCAAACCGCCGTAAAGAGGGCTCGAGGGCTTTTGACAGATCCATCCATTCATATGACATTCCTGGGAAATGGTTTTTCTGTGAAGATAACCAACTGCAATACCCTAGTACATGGCATAATAATGCAAAAAGGGGGCATGAATTATGTGGTCCCGGTTAAAGCCATAAAAAGGATAGTAGAACCTTCGAGAGATGACATATCTCGCTCATCCTGTGACCAAGGCCGCAAGATATTGAAACTGGAGGACGAGCTAGTGTCTGTCAAGCCAATTGTAGGCCATCCTTCAAATGATGATAAAGATCCTGAGATAATAGTAGTGGTGGAAAGTCAGTCAGGTCTCGTTGCCTATGAGGTGGATGAAATCATTGGGCAGGAACAACTGAAGGTGATGCCACTGTCTGGACATCTCAGCTCCATCTCAGGCGCCACTGGTTGCACCATTCTTGGAAATGGTGATGTAGGAATAGTGCTGGATATTTAATATAACAGGAATTACAGGACCATATCTTCATGCAAACCATAGCCTTTTGCAACAGAAAAGGGGGCAGTGGCAAGACCACAACATCGGTGCATGTTGCAGCGGGACTGGCCTTAATGGGCCATAGGGTGCTTCTCGTAGATACTGATCCACAGGCCCATGCAACCCTCTGGCTCACTCTGGAAACTGGCCAAAATCAAGGGCTTTACGAAGTTTTGACTGGCCAAGTCGGAGCCTGCGAAGCGGCAGCTGCAACAGCCATCAAAGGCCTTTATCTCCTTTCTGGCAATAAGAAACTGGCGGACTTTGAAGCAGACAACTTGAAGAAAGCCGGTGCTGCCCATATATTGAGAAAGGCAATTTCCCCATGCCACAGGGATTTTGAATATGTAATATTCGACACCCCGCCCTATCTCAGTCTCCTCATGCTCTCTGTAATCATGACCTTCCCTGCGTTATTTGTCACAGTTCCACTTCAATTTCTGGCACTGGAAGGTCTTACCCAAATGGCAAGGCTTACCGATGAGATAGGCTCTAGGACAGGAAATATGCTGAAAATCAATGGAATCATACCTGTTATGTTCAACAGGCAGCTAAAAAGCAGCCACGTTATACTAAAAAAGATCAAGGAACAATTTGGGACAGATCTCTTGTGCCCTTATATCCGGCAGAATATCCGATTGGCGGAAGCCCCTGGCAATGGAAGTCCCGTTTACATCTGTTCACCCGACAGCCCTGGTAGCCAAGACTATTCGAGCCTCACAAAGGCAATTAGAAAAAGGGTCCCTCTCAATCAAAGTTCCTCCTGCGTGTGAGCGCCAAAGCCTAATCCCAAGTACCGGTTTTCTAAAAATCGAGTCCGTCACACTTCTTTAAATCTTTAAAAGGGAATCGAGGAATACCAGAGAAGAGCACGCGGACTTTTCAGACAAGGAAAACCTAGGGCTTCCAAGGACTTGGCTGTGCCGAAATACGAAAACCCCTCGCTTTGCTAGGCCTGGATTGTATTTCTATTGGCTCCGCTCAAGCCCCAAGAATCTCCAGGGCCTATTTCCGACGTCTGCCTCATAGCTATCCCTTGCCCTGGTGCAGCCCTGATTCCTGCTCATTGAGGAAGGGTATTTTCTGAAAATTCTTTAAACGATGGCTTTGTAGCGTTCAAGAAAAAGTCCCCGAAATATCAAAAAAAACGGTTGTTTCTTTTATGCGCTTCATTCTTGAACAAAATTTTTAAGAGCTACCCTTTTGCCCTAAATTAAAACGTGCCCTCTAGATGCACTGGATCACGAGACAGCAACCAACCTGAAAAGACGATTGGAATCTGGGTGACTTACCGATTCGTCAACACGAAAGCCCATCTTCTCGTGCAGCCTCACTGAGGCCATATTTTTCTTGTTTACATAGGAAACAAGGCGCATGCCCAACTCATTGTTGACAAATCTCTTTGCCTCTGCAAGTAAAGCACTGCCAATACCTTTGCGCCTGTAATACTTGGCCACCCCAATCCCCTTGACCACCCATTCGTCTCTTCTACGAAAATGCCTTATTTGAATGAACCCTGAAAGCGAATTTTCAGAAAATGCAACGAAAAGTGCCGCCCTGTCAACTTGCAAAACTACATCCTCGAGCTCTTTGAGCCTATTATGCCTATGGCAAGAAAAGACCTCGTCCTGGAGCCTGGAAAGTCCCTTTAAAAGTAGCGGGTCCTTGGCCAATACCCTTGCAACGGTGACGTCAGCCAGAAGCTGCCTGGATATACCGTGCCTTTTCAAAAGTGGCCACTTCATCAGTGCCCAGAAGAACGCCAGTGATCGTGTTTGTGGCTATGAAAATAGCCATTGTGGAGATGGCGGTGTTTGTGAATCAGGTTTGCCTTTATGAGAAGATCCTGATCCTCGAGGATTTCCTGTGGGCTACCAGTCGCAAGGAGCCGATGGTCCTGGCCCAGGACATAGCATCGGTCTGCAGCTACAAATGGAATTTCAAGGTCATGGGTAGCGATGACCAGGGTTCTTCCCTTTTCCTTTAGAGCTATTATGAAATCTATGATCCAGCTTTGGGTCTGGGGATCAAGACTTGCAGTGGGCTCATCCATGAGCCATACTTCGGGATCAAGGGTCACGACTGAGGCGATAGCCACCTTCTTCTTCTCCCCGCTGCTCAATCTGTAAGGGGGCCTATCAAGCAAGTTCTTCAGCCCCAGCCGCTCTGCTGTCTCATCAACAAGTTTCAGGACTTCTTTATCTGACATCCCGCTCTGGAGCGGGGCGAAGGCGACCTCGTCCCTGACAGTTGGGAGAAAGAGTTGCACGTCTGGATCTTGGAACACGAATCCCACACGTTTCCTGAAATTGGCATTGAATCGATTACCTTCCATCGAGCGGCTATCGACCTCTGAACCAAAGGCCTTGAACAGACCTACGGAAGGTAAATAGAGGCAATCGAGTATCTTTAACAGGGTGGACTTACCTGAGCCATTGGCCCCCAGAATGCAGACACACTGCCCCTTGTTCACTGTGACATCCAGGCCCTGCAGGGCTGGTTGGGCCTCCTGGCCGGGGTATGAAAAGCTTACTCCTTTGAGCTCGAAAACAGGATTCACTTTGACCATGTCCACCTTTTGGGGGTAATACTTTTTAGGCAGTGTATGAAACTCAGAGGAGTTTATCAAATAAAATTCCAGCAGAGCATATCACAAAACTCAATGCCATCACGAACTTGTCTGTGATATCGAACTGGAATTTGCCAAGGGAACGGGGTGTGCCAGACCAGCCCCTGGAAATCATGGCAAGATGCACCTCAGTGCTCAGGTGGTATGACTTGCCAACGAGCACCCCGAGCCTGGAAGAGATCCAGCCGTGCTCATCCACGGTTGCACAGGGAGCAAATAGGCGGCTTTTTCTCGCCAGGAGCATATTCTCCAGGCTTCTCAGAAACAAGTGGATGTAGCGATAAGTCATGGCGACCACCAGAATGATCACCTGAGGAACCTTCAAGACAGACAAGGCATCCAACAAATCCATCCATCTCGTTGTCAATACCAGGAGTATGGTAAGCGATACCGACACGGCTACCCTCGTTATGAGTATTGTAGCGCCCACCAGGCCTTGCCTGGTTATGGTTATAGAGGCTGGGAGGGTGAAAGGCCCGAGGGAGACAGGGTGGCCAAAACAGATCAAAGTGAAAACGTCGTCGCCAGGGGTCACCACATTGAATATGGCTGGCAGTGCAATAAAACCTGTAAAAAGGGGGACGAATATCCATACCCTTTTAAAAAACAGGCTCATGGGAATAGATGAAGCAACTGCCAAGGACAAGGACAACAGATAGATCATTGACAGGATGAAAAGGCCCTTTGAAAATGCAGCAAGAAGCAAGAACATGAAAAAGCTTGCCACCTTTGTTCTGGGATCAAGGGCCTGGAGAAAACCATTGTTTGAGGCAAGATCCATCTGAAAGACAGATTGTTCTATGGCCCTTGTGGTATCAAGGAGGGTCTTGGCTGCAAAATCTAAAGGCATGATCTCTTGAAATGGCCCACCTGAGGCCATCTATTGAATATCTCGAAGGAATCAAAAATTATCACGTAGGTTCAAGCAAACTCAACTGCTGGATCTATGACCGCTTGAAAGGGTCTTTCCAAGGAGCCAGACAATAACCATGACCAGGCCTATTCCCGCGACTGCAGACAAAATATAACCCAAAACCCCGCCAAGGCCTGGGATGCTGTAATCCCTCAGCGGTGCATTCCAGGCATTCGAGTATCTGACAAGACCCTCAGGGATAAACCCAAAGACCTTTACAAAGAAATCCCTGCCCCATTCGCCCCAGGCTTCACCCGATGCCAGCAAGCCAAGAGGCGTTACAAGACACAATATAAAGATACATACCCAAAGGATCTTAATCCTTTTCATGCCGGAGCCTCCACCTTGAGATCTACCATAATTTCAGGCATGGATCTTTTGAGAAACATTAAAACCCCTCCTGTCACCAGGGCTTCTGCTATGCCTCCTATTGTCATGTGGGTAAACAGCATAGCCGGAACGGTTTGAAAAAAACCATACGGACAATACAGGGGGGTACCGTTGGCTGAGTGGAAAAGCATGGGCTGGATACCCAACTCCAGGGCAGTGAGCAGTGCTGCCACGTTTATCCCCACATATCCTGCAACAGCAGCATTCAGGGCCTGGCGTCCAGGGCTTCCCTGATTGATGGCATTTAAGAATCTGTATGTGTAATAACCTGCAAAAGGCATTGCTATAGCCATATTAAAGGCATTTGCGCCAAAACTTAAGATACCTCCATCCCCGAAAAACAGGGCCTGAATCAAAACTGCCACAGAAACCCCGATTACAGCGGCCCACGGACCGAGAAGAACTGCCACAAGCACAGAGCCAATGGCGTGAGTCGTAGTACCCCCAGGCACTGGGATGTTGAACATCATTATAACAAATGAAAAGGCAGAAAATATACTTAGAAGCGGAACCAACTTACTGTTGAGCCTCTTTTTGAGCCTTTTCCCAGCCAAAACCCAAAAAGGGATACAAGCTCCATACATCACTGCGCAAGTCTGGGGGCTCAAATAACCGTCAGGAACATGCATTGTCACAGCCTCTCTTGTTACTTTTCAAAAAAAAGTAACACACAAACATCCTTCTGACAAGAAGGATTTTCTCAAATTTGGCACCTCGTGTATACCCACTCCTCCACGAATTCTTCCTGTTCTCCTGTCTCTATGCTGCCATACCTAAGATGTCTTATGAAAAATATGGCGTCAAGGGGCTTCATGCCCAACTCCCTCGCGGCAATACAGGCCAAAACCATACCAGTACGGCCCCTGCCTGCAAGACAGTGCACTGCCATTGCCTTTTCAGGCTCCATGGATTTGTACTTTTCATAGATGGAATCCATCTGTTCCAATGAGATTACCCCAAAATCTGGTACTGGGTAATCAAGGAATTCTATCTGGGAATCAACTTCCTGACTGTAACTGTATTCAGTAAGATTTACGAGGGCATGGACTTGATTTTTCAAGAGGAAATCAATCCAGATTGAATCTGGTCTTATTGACCGAGGATGAGCAAGGCCTGCCAGCTTCCCCGGTATCACAAAGGAAAAATTGAGACTGCTTCTCACATTATCTTCAGATATTGTCTCCATATGAGGCTTCATAGTTTCATCTCGCACCATAAGAAGGTATTGTATGAGGCATTCCATTACCACCTGGGAAAGACTGGTAATCGGAAAATTCAAACTATGAAAACACGAGTACAAATCGAAAGATACCACCTAATCTTGTTTGTGGCACTGGTTCTCCTTTCAGCATGCACGGGATATCATCCTGCGCCTGAAAGCACCCCTTATGAGTTGCCAAGGGGATTTTCCTTGGCTGGAGGCCAAAGACAACCTTCGTGCTGGTGGCAAACCTTCAAGGATAAAGAGCTCGAGAGGCTCGAACAACAGGCCCTTTCTGAAAATCTTGATCTAAAGGCGGCCTTGGCTAGGCTCCGCAAGGCACAGGCAGAGGCAAAACAGGCAGGTGCAGAACTGTATCCCTGGCTGGACATCAACATGGGAGCCACCCACAACACCAGCCGTAACCTCGGACAATATTCAAATGAAGACGTGATCTCCCTTGGTGCAATTGCCAGTTATGAGGTAGATCTGTGGGGCCGCTTACGAAAAATGAAGAAGGCGGCGACATTGGAAGTCTCTGCTTCAAAATCAGATCTGGACGCAGCAAGGATTACAGTGGCATCCGAGCTGGCACTTACCTACTTCGACTTGCAGGCACTCGACCTACAGCTGGACATAATTGACAGACAGATTAAAGACAACAAGGTATCACTGGATATAGTCACATCCATGTATGAATATGGCCAGACAGACATCCTTGACACCCTACAGCAAGAACAGGCAGTAGAGGCCACCATTGCCCAGCAAATCGAGAAGCAGATGAATTTGAAGATCCTTGAAAACCAGCTTGCCATCCTCATGGGCAAGCCACCACAAACAGTAGAAATAAAAATGCTCAAAGGCCTCCCTACCCTGCCACCATTACCTAAATCGGGCCTGCCCATCGAACTTGTGAACAGACGCCCTGATTGCAAGAGCGCTTTTTTCAAGCTGAGGGCAGCAAATGCCAGGCTGGCCCAGGCAGTAGCGGAACAATATCCGAGGCTCTCACTTACGGCCTCTGCCAACTCCGATGCATCCAGGGTCAATGATCTTTTCGAAAACTGGATCGCCTCTCTTGCAGCCAGTATGCTAACCCCAGTCTTTGAAGGCAGGCGCCTCGAAGCCCAAGTCGAGAAGAAAGAAGCGGAGGCATGGCAGGCCCTTTATGACTACAGCAAGATTGTTCTTGGCGCCTTGAAAGAGGTTGAAGATGCCCTGGCTCAGGAGATTCACCAAAGACAGCTTGTCAAAAACATGGAGAAGAGGTTTGAACTATCCAGAAAATCCCTTGAACAGGTCAAAGAGCAATACAAGGCTGGAACCGTGGAGTTTCTCCGCTTTTTAGCAACCGAGCTCAATACTGACTCTCTCGAGATTCAGTTGGTTACTGAAAGACTAAAACTCATCAAATATCGGATTGCCCTATACAGGGCCTTGGCAGGCCCTATTCCAACCACTGGATACCCTTATGAAAACAGGAATCAACAGGGTTCATGGCGATGAAATCAAAACGTTATCTCTCATTTCTGGCAGGATTCATAATCGTAGGCGCTGTCATCTTCTTTCTTCTTTTCCACAAGGGCAACGGCACATCAAAAGACTCATCCATGCAGGCCTTTACTGTCAAAAGGGGTACTATCCACGAATCCATTGAGGCCACAGGAGAGATAAAGCCTTGCACAGGAGCTGAAATAAGCCTTGGAGCCAGGGTCACTGGTATGGTGATCCAGGAACCCATCCAGATCGGAGATCGGGTGAAAAAGGGCGACCTCATAGCCGTAATAGACAACAGGGATTTGGCTGAAAAGGTAAAGAAGGCCAAGGCTGAGCTTGAAAAGGTAAGGGCCAACTATGAAAACTCCATTGAAAAACAAAAAAGGGAACTGAAGAGGCAAAAGCTCCTGAAACTCAATGCAAAATTGGAAGTTGAAGCTGCAAAACAGGAATTATCCTTTGCCGCATGGGATTTCAAGAGCCAGAAGGCCTTGTTTTCACGATCCACCCACGCCACATCGGAAAAAGCCTTAAGAAAATCCGAGGCAGCACTTGCCAGGAGCAAGGCCAATTTTCAAAAGGCAGAAAACAGCTTGAAGGCAGCGTCATTAGCTGTGGAAAAGGCCTCTTATGAACTCAAGAAACTTGAACAGGAGTATCAACAGGCCCTTGATGTTGCCAGGGCCAATCTCCGGGAGGCTGAGATAAAATTTTCCTATTCCACTCTGAGGGCCCCCTTTTCAGGGGTGATATCCTATGTATCCACCCAGGAGGGTGAAACTGTGGTTGCTGGCCTGAATGCCCCTCAATTTGTAAAGATCCTCGATGACAACCGGATAGAAAACCGTGTGTACGTAGATGAAACGGAAATAGGAAGAATAAAGGTTGGGCAAAGGGTAACCTTCAAGGTGGATGCCTATGTAGACCATTCATACAGTGGGGTCATAAGCCAGATCTATCCTGCCCCAGTACTACAAAATAATGTGGTTTATTATATTGCTGTTGTCACGGGTTTTGAAAACAAGCCCATTTTGAGGGTTCAGATGACCACACACAATGAGATATTTACAAGCACCAGGGAGGACGTGCTTTTGGTCCCAAATAGCGCCGTCAGATTCAAAGATGGTCAATATGTGGTAATCGTCAGGGAGAATGGGAAAAACAAGACTGTCCCAGTGGAAATAGGTGCCAGTGACAGCCGTTTCACAGAAATAAAAGCTGGCGTCGAGGAAGGTCAAGAGGTTCTCTTCAGGAAATAGATCATTGGCACTGATTCAGCTTAGAGGGATAAACAGGGTCTTCACCCAAGGTGAGCTCAAGGTACATGTCCTCAAGGATATAGACCTCGACATTGAAAAGGGCGATTTCGTGGCCATCATGGGGGCAAGCGGAAGCGGCAAATCCACTCTCATGTACATTATTGGATGTCTCGACAGTCCCACTTCTGGGAGCTACCTTCTGAAAGGCAGGGATGTTGCCATGTTGGATGACGACGCCCTTTCCCTCATAAGAAATGAAAGCCTTGGCTTCATTTTCCAATCCTTTTACCTGATTCCCTATCTCAACGTTCTTGAAAATGTGCTGGTCCCCAGCCTCTATAGCGCAAAGGCCATGAATTTCACCAGCCGGGCGCAGAAGCTCTTAAAGGATGTGGGCATGGAGGAAAGGGTCAAATTTCTTCCTTCCGAACTGTCTGGAGGCCAGAAACAAAGAGTCGCCATTGTGAGAAGCTTGATAAATGACCCTGAAATCGTGCTGGCAGATGAACCCACAGGCCAGCTGGACTCAAAAAGCTCTGCCCAGGTAATGAAGATCCTGTCAAGGCTCAACGAACAGGGAAAGACCATCATCCTCGTCACTCACGACCCGGAAACTGCCCGGTATGCAGAAAAGAGGATACTTTTGAAGGATGGACGCATCGCTACTCAGTAAGGACCTCTTCTTTGTAACCATCCTCAAGGTCCTTAGACAGAATCCTGCACGCACCCTCTTCGCTCTGAGTGGCATATGCCTTGGGATAGCGTCCCTGGTGTTCATCGTGGCAGCCATTGAAGGAAGTAACCAGAATGCCAGGAATATCATACAGCTCCTTGGCCCCAACAGTATATTTGTGCGCTCTGGGTTTGGAGACAAAAATAGCGTAAGAAGGCTGACGTACCGCCTGGATATTCAGGACTTCAACAATCTCAAACGGGTTTATGGCGTGAGATCAGCAGCATATTTACTGCTGAAACAAAGGCGCGTTTCCGTTGGTTCAGAGGCGCGCCATGCTTATGCAGTATCTGCTATGAAGGATTTCCTCAACGTCTTTGACTACAGGTTGCAAAGCGGCCGTTTTTTCAGGCCGGATGAATATCGCTCGTTCCCAAAGATCTGTATAATAGGCACTGAGCTTTCCAGATTCTTTTTTGGAGATGCCAATCCTGTGGGGAAAACAGTAAAGATCTCACAAACCAGCTTCACAATAGTAGGCGTGTTTGCACCCAAGGGCAAGCTCCCCAGTGGAAAGAGCCTTGATGACAGGCTCATTATCCCCATAGGCACCTACAGAAAATTCATTGAACCAGAATACAAAAGGCTCTTTGCAGTAAAACTTAAGCTTGTAAAAGCAGTAGATTACGACCATGTGGTTGGTGAAGTTAAAAGCGTCATGGCCAAAAGACACAAAAAGGACGACTACGTAGTAGTCACTCCTGAGACAGTGCGAAAGTTCCTGAATATCTTCAACTGGACACTCTCCCTATATCTTGGTCTGGCCAGTCTGATTGCCCTTTTCATCAGTGGTTTTGTCATGTCGAACATATTTGCCATAAACGTTAGGGTAAGGGCCTGGGAGATAGGTATAAGGAGGGCCTTAGGGGCCACAAGACAGGCTATTATATTGCAATTTATGGCTGAGGCCGTTGCGATCTCACTGCTTGGTGCCATCCTTGGCAGCATGTTGGGCTTTGTTGCCATATGGTGGATCACTCCACTTTTGAAGATACCCACGGTCTTTCCCATGAAATCCTTGCTTCTTGCCGTATGTTTTTCAACATTCACAGGGCTCGTCTCTGTGTGGATGCCTGCAAGATCAGCCGCCCATTTGAATACCATACATGCCCTGCGTTCACGGCTATGATGGTGCTACCATCATGTGAAACTGCTCATCGTGGGTTGTTACCACGTTCAACAAAGAATGTCATGGGCATTTCTCCAATGCCTTTATCTCTGCATAAAATGATAATAAAATCCGACCATCACTCAAACAGGGTTGCATCATGAAGGTCTTAATTATCAAGGAACTCCTTGCCTATTTCAGGCACGAAAAAAAGAGGATCGTTATTGCCATGCTTGGCATAGCAATAGGAGTCCTTTCTCTTGTCCTCATGGACAGTATAAGTGGTGCAATGGCCAAGCGAATAGAGGCAGAACTTGGAAGAATGGGAGGCAGCCTGATAATGATCCTTCCTGGGGAGATAAGATCCATAGGACACCGGAGGATACGCCTTTCCAAATATCCCACCTTGAAACCGTCGGATATACGCGCCATAACAAAGATCATGCTGGTAAAATCTGTGAGTGCCTTTAAACAAAAGGGGGTTTCAGTCCAAACAGTCGTTAATTCTTCAACCCTTGTGGTAAAGGGTGTGGAACCGAGTTATAGCCAGCTTCTCGACTATAAAATCAGAGAAGGGAGGATCTTGCTGCATAACGACCTCAAGACATTTTCAAAGGTGGCACTCATAGGTTCAAAGATAGCAGACGAATTTTTCCGCTCTGATCCCATTGGCAAGACCATCTATCTTTCTGGCATGCCATTCAAGGTGGCAGGTGTCATGGCCAAAAGAGGCAGTTTTAGCAATGAAGACTTCGATGAAGCCATCCTGATCCCCTTAACTACCCACATGAAGGTACTGGAAAATGTCGATTATTTGGATGGTGCCGTGGTACTTGCCAAAGACAGAGGAGTAATAAAGGAGACAATTGTCCAGATTCAAAAACTCCTCTTTGAAAGGCACGGGAAAAGAGACTTTACTGTCAGCACATATCAGGAACTCCAAAGCACCACGTCCAAGACCCTCCACCTGTTTTCAGTGTTGAGCAGGGTTGTGGCATCCATAGCCTTTAGCGTGGGGACCTTGGGCATCTTGGCTATCATGGCCCTTTCCATTTACGAAAGGATTCTGGAAATCGCCATAAAAAGGGTGGCAGGCGCAAAAAAAAGGGCAATATTCCTTCAGTTCCTTACTGAATCCCTGGTCCTAAGTATGGTTGGCTCAGTTGCTGGTATTCTTATCTCCACAGCCCTGGCAGTGGTGGTCCAGAGCCTTGCCCGCTGGCCCCTTTTTCTGCCTTGGAAGACTGCTGGCATTTCTATCCTACTTTCCATGTCCATAGGCATTGTATCCGGGCTCTATCCAGCCCTACAGGCCCTGGAATTTGAGCCAAAGGCAATATTGCGCATATTTGAAGAAGGTTGAACCGCCCAATGGCGCATCACATCCAAAATATTGGCAGCCCAGAACCGGATGAAACCTGCACCGGATGCTACCCACTGATTCTATGTTCCCTTTGTCTGATACTTTGTGCAAGCGTCTATCTGGCTTCCACAAGGGGGCTTACAGAAACCCTCGAGGCGGAATCTGCGGAAATAGCCCGGGAATTCGTGGAGGGCGCCTCTTTCTTGATCAATCACCTGAATGGTCAGGAAGACCTGGACAAACCACCACTTTTCTATTGGACCATAGCACTGTCCTCAACCATCACCCCAAACTGGGAGCTTGCCGCAAGGCTTCCCTCTCTTTTTTCCACATGCCTCATCCTCCTCCTATTCGTGAGAATAGGCGAACTTCTTGATTCCAGAACCCTGGCAGCAATAAGCAGCCTTGTATTTTTAAGCAATATCAAGGTGTTCTGGATGTCTCAGATCGCCAGGATCGACATGAGTTTTTCTGCTACATGTTTCTTTGCCATATATGCGCTTTTTCAATTTGCCAAAGAGCAAGAAAAAACAGCAGGAGGTGCAGTCGCCCAGACGATAAAAGTGCCTTGGAAATTTTTCTTGGCAGCCGCCGTTTCGGTAATGCTCAAAGGGCCAGTTGGAGCCATCCTGATCTTTTGTCCAGCCCTTTTATTTCTAGCCTTAGAAGGGAGGTGGCATCTTATCAAAGAGGTCTTTTTCGGACGCGGCATGATACTTTTCCTGACCCTTACAGTCCCTTGGTTCGTGGCAGCAAGCATTGAAACGAACGGCCGCTTTTTCCACAGGTTTTTCCTCGAGGAGAACCTGTCCCGTTTCACAGACCTGATACCAGGCGGCACATACAAGGAATTCAATTATTCCCCTCTTTATACCTATCCTGTCTATTTTCTTACAGGCTTTTTCCCTTGGAGCATTATTGCGCCCCTTTGGCTCCTCGAGGCGTTCCAAAAACGCAGTAGCCTGGATGCCCTGTCCAAGCTGCTTCTTTTGTATGTCTGTTTCATATTTGTCTTTTTCTCCATAGCCATAGCCAAGAGGAGCGACTACATACTCCCTGCTTATCCGGCTGCCGCCCTGCTGACAGCAAGGTATCTCATGGGCAAAAAGGGTAAAAAGATCATGAGAGCCGTGTCTGTACTGACCTTTGGGCTTTTAATATCCATCGGAGCCTTGGCCTTGCTCGGGGCCTCTTGTGTAAAATATCTTGGCCCTGAGGCCGTAGCTTCCCTCTTTAAAGGAGCAGGCAGGCCAGAAATCGTGATGTTGTCTATAAATCTATTGGGAAAGAATCTCTTCCCATGCCTCATACTCTTTTCGGTAAGCTTGTCGGGCCTTGTCTCTTTGCTCAAAAAAAAGGATCAAGACACCCTTTTGAAAATGTTTGCCATCTACGGTCTTCACATGGGCCTAGTCTTTTTACTTGCAGGTTTTGTCTTTCTTCCAGAGGTTTACAAACAAAAGGAAGCAAAGACATTCTGTAAAAATCTGGACTCCATAGTGGATGGCGAACCTCTTTTTTACTTTGATTTCTGGGATGAAGAATGCACCTTTTATCTCCACCGTCGAATAATGCGGATTTCCCTCGAGGATATCGAAAAAAGGGTCAAAGAGGGCAAAATATTTTATCTTATAGTTGAAAAAAGGGGCCTCGAGCAGCTTAATAGACACGGCATTAGATTCAAATTTGTATTCCGGAAGAACTCCCCTGCCTTAAGACCCCTTTTTCTTGTCTCAAACTCCCTTCCGGCCCCATAGGTAATGCCCCCTACCTTCTATACAAAAAATAAATTAAAGCATTTGTCTTTTGTTCGCCGATAAAGAAACAAGGGACAAAACAAAAATGGCGAATCAAATGGAAAATACTCTGCAAATATCAGAAGTTGAGAGCAGGATTGCCGAGCTGGAATACCTCCCGGCTCCAAGCCCTATTGTAGCCAAGCTCCTTGCTTCTGTTACTGAAAAACACACGACATTCAGTGACATCAGTTCGACCATCGAGTCTGATGCAGCCATCACTTCCCAGCTCCTTAAAATTGCCAACAGTGCCTATTATGGCTTCAGGAGAACAATAGAAGACCTTGAGCGGGCGGTCATGGTTATTGGCATAAGAGAGGTAAGAAATCTTTGCCTAGCCATTTGCCTTGTCAACCAGTTCAATCCGCGTCTCTTGCCCAAGGGTTTTGCCATCCATTCTTTTTGGACCCACAACCTCATGACCTCCTTCTGTTGCAAGGAACTGGCACAGGATCAGATATGGGTTCAAGGAGAAGAGATTTACCTATTGGGCCTTCTCCATGACCTCGGACGCCTGGCCACGGCGGCCACTATGCCGGACAGATTCAACAGTGTCGCCCTTATCAGTAAAAAAAAGGATATCCCCATCAGCGTGGCAGAGGACATGTCAGGCCTTTCGCATACCCAGATTGGAGGCTGGCTTGCCATAAAATGGGGATTTTCTGAAAAACTCAAGGCAGCATTGCAATATCACCACAATCCATTCGCGTCAGCCAGGTATTCCCGTGAATGTGCCTTGGTTCAAACAGCTGCCTACATAGCCAAGGTCCTCGAGTCTGATAAAAAGGAAAAGATAGAGCTACCCAGTTCCCGCGTCCTTGCCGTTGCTGGCGTAAATTTTGACAAGCTTAATGCACTCATGGAAAAGGCTGAAGAATTCAAGGAAGAAGTACATCAAATCGCATCTGTGCTCGTGGGGCAAAACAAATAATAGAGAAGTGGCATCCCATTCATGAATGCGAATTCGGAACATATGGACCTGGCTGGAATAAAAAAGACAGTATTTGAGATAGAACAGGATCGTTTAGGCCACATGGAGGCCTTGGGAATCGTCCTGCGCCTTATAGAACTCAACCCCCGTGAATATTCCCGTGAGGAATTGTGCAAGATTGTTGTGGATATACTGGCTGAGGAAACCTTTTTTGAAAATATCTCCCTCCTACTCTATGAGCCTGAGAAGGAGGTTCTGAAACTTGTTGCGGCCAAGGGGCTTCACCAGGTTTTTACAGATACCCCGGAACACAAGGATTACAACAAGGATCTTTATTTCAGGCGGGGAGAAAGTGTTGCATGGTCTGTATTTGACTCACAGCAACCGCTTTTCATTGAAGACAGCTCTGTCGATAAGATCCCCCAGGTGGAAAATGCCAAATTCGTCCCCGCATCCCTTGCATGCCTTCCTATTTCCTCAAAGGGCGTATTGAACTTAAGCTCCTCAAAAAAATACGCCTTCTCCAACCATCTTAAAAGAAACCTTATCATCATCACCCAGGTAATGGGCCATATTCTTCAGGAAAAGGAGTTTCATGAACTCCTGAACAACAGCCATTACCATATCCAGAATATAGTGGAGGCCAATACCAGGGCCCTTACCCAATGTGGTGAAAAGGTAGGGCAAAACATAGAATACCTGGAAGCTGCTATAGACAGTGCACCCCAAGGCATCTGCCTGACAAATGCCTCTGGGGAAATCGTCAAGGTCAACCGGGGATTCAAAAAACTTTTGCAATGCAGTGAAGAAGACATCCTAAGGGAGGGCCTTGGGAGATTCTTTTTCGACGCCACAGCCTTTCTGTCCCTTTCAAAGGCCATAAAGACCAAACATCTTGCCAAGCTCCAGGGCATAAGACTGCTGAAACAAGATGGCAACACCTTTCTCGCAGACATCTTCTTTCATCCAATAATAGACAAAAACGGCAATAAACACGGTGGCATAATAGTCATACACGATATCTCCGACCAGCATGAAGACTCTGAACGCAAAATCAGGGAGGAAAAACTCAGGGCACTGGGCTCCATGGCCGCAGGCATTGCCCACGATTTCAACAATCTGCTCATGGCCATACTCGGCAACGTAGAGCTCCTTCAGCTTGAGTTAGAAGATACCCCCTATGCCAAACGGCTGAAAAACATAGAACTCGCTGTTCAAGATGGTGCCAAGACAATAAAAAGGCTTCAGAGTTTTGTGCGTAGAAGCTCCTCTCCTAAAACCGAGGACAGACACACCACCTGTATAGCAGATATCGTAATGGAGGCGGTAGAACTGACAAAGCCCATGTGGAAGGACAACTGTCAGAAAAAGGGCTGCCTCATTCGCGTAGAAACCTCTGTGGACACCTCCATCGTAGTGGAAATGCCTGGCTATGAACTCAGGGAGATCCTGACAAATCTCATCCTGAATGCAGTGGATGCCATGCCCAAGGGTGGAAAGATAACCATTAAGACGTATATGCAGGATTCCAAGGCTGTCATAGAAGTATCAGACACAGGTATCGGCATGGATCCAGATACCAAAAAACACATATTTGATCCATACTTTACCACTAAAGACGTAGGAAGTTCTGGACTGGGCTTAAGCATTGTTTATGGACTAGTCACCAATGCCGGTGGGAAAATAGAGGTAGAATCCGAACCTGGCTATGGCACAACCTTTATAATCACACTGCCATGCCAGAGTGAAGATGAAGAAAAACCTCAGCCCTATGAGGACGAGCAACAAAATTCAGAGAGCAGGCACCTCAAGATACTGGTCATAGATGATGAAACCCAGATCGTTGACCTGATCCAACTCATGCTCAGGGAGGTTGGCCATGAGGTTATAGCCTGCAGCAACTCTGAACAGGCGCTCGACGTAATCAAGAATGAGGATTTTGATTTAGTACTGACAGATCTTGGGATGCCTGGAATAAGTGGGTGGGACATTGCCAAGGCCGTCAAGGACAAAGACCATGGTATACCTGTGGTGCTCATGACTGGCTGGGGTGCCGGTTACGAAGGCAAAGATCTTTCAGACAAGTGCGTTGACGAAGTGATCTCCAAGCCCTTCCGGTTACAAAACATCCTTAATGTGATCAGCAAACTTTTCCCAGGGCACTAACACGCATTGCAAGACCGGGATCAAAACTCACTAATCCCTAAATTGGCAAAGAATTTGTTAGGGTTTTTATGCTTTCCACAGAGACTCTTGGGTTCAACACCCGTATCCGTTTATTTCATAGCCGAACAATTCAAAGGCCCTAATCACGGACTGCCTCTCCTTCAGGCTCAGGTTGGAAAAAAATTCCTTGAATCTTTCTGGACTTGATGAGGAACTGCATATCAGACGGTGTATCTCTTTTCTTTTTTCAAGATCTATCCCAGCTAGCTCCAGTATGTGGGCAATATCCCTGGTACATAATTTCTGGATGAGAAGGTTGCCTGGGCCATCTTGGCTGCTTCCAAGCATTACAAATGAACCATCACAACCCTTTATTATGTTGGGATCAGCAGTAACTATTACCGCCTTTTTGGAGCAAGACTGCAGGGCCAGCAGGAAAAACAATATGATAAAAAGTAGGCCAGTGGCCTTTAAAACAATCATGTAGTTTCTTAATTGGCCAATTCTTCTGCACCTTCTTCCAGATTATGCCAAAGAAGAAATAACATGTCTTTAAGATTTTGAACCTGGTCCTGTGTCATGCCCTTGATGGCAATTTCATGTACTTCACGCCCCTTTTCCATGAGAAGATCCCTCATACCCCTTCCCTTTTCTGTCAGAAATATATGAAAGGCCCTTCTGTCTTCTGGCACGCGGCGCCTTTCGATGAGATTTGCTTCCTCAAGCCTGTCAAGGGTCCTGACAAGTGTGGGGCTTTCAATGTACAACCTTTGGGCCAGCTGTGTCTGTGTCAGCCCTTCTTCCTCAAAAAGTTTGGTCAACACACAAAACTGGGCGCCAGTAAGATTAAAGTCTGACAACTTGTGATCCAACACCTTCAAAAACGATTTCACCAACCGGTTTGCAATAAAACCAAGACAATTGTCTACGCTAAACGTAAATTCTTCCTTACTGGGTTTCATCTTTGCCACTTTCTTACCCCTTTTCTTTTATTATATTCAAGATCTTATTTAGCACTTCATCAAAGGTCAAATTAGTCGAATCTATGATTATAGCATCATTCGCTGGTCTCAGAGGTGCAATTTCCCTCATTGTGTCAGCTTTATCACGATTTTTAATTTGGTGCAATATAATTTCATGCTTTATAATATTTTTATTTTTTCTTTCAAGCTGGGCCATTCTCCTCCTGGCCCTTTCCTCAGGAGAAGCTGTGAGAAAAAACTTGAAGTCCGCCTCAGGAAAGACCACAGTACCCATGTCTCTACCTTCGGCAACTACACCGCCCTTTTCGCCTATTTTCTTCTGCAGCTCTGTCAGCCTTTGCCGAACAGCCTTGAACCTTGATACCGCAGATGATGCTGCATCTATTTCAGGTGTTCTGATCAGATGAGACACATCTGTGGAGTCGAGCCGGACAGAACCGTTATCGAAATCTATCTTCACCTCTTTGAGGTGTTTATTTACCTGGGCTTCATCGTTTATATCGACACCTTTCTCCAACATGTAAAGTGCCAAGGCTCGATACATTGCACCGCTGTCAAGATATGTCAAGCCCAGTTTCTCTGCCAGCGCCTTACTTATTGAACTTTTGCCTGCGCCTGCAGGGCCATCGATTGTAATTATCACCTGTGCAGCCAGTCCTCTTTTTCCTGAATACTATCTTGTTGACAAGTCTTTTTCTTACAATTCAAGTGAATTACAAAACAGACAAAGTGAAAAAATACACTTTAAAAGGTTATCAAAACTACAACGCGCCCAACTATACTCTTTTTTTCAATTAGCTCAAGAATACTTATTCATGTTATTTTTGTTTTCTTCTTGATATCTTTTTCACTATTTCATACAGTCATCTATTGAAAAATATTTCTTGAAGAAGTAAGTGGTTTATGTACCATAAAGGAAAACAAAGGGATAATAATGCCTATACATCCGTCTTAATCAATATTGTATCTTCTTCCACCAAATAAAAAGATTTAAAGGACTCAATACATCGAATATATCGGCTGAATATGTGCGGAATTGCTGGAATAGCATCTAACAGAAACCATATAAATAAACGCGAAGCCAACCTTGAACAAATGGTTGGATCCCTTCATCACAGGGGACCTGATGAATGTGGACTCTTCCACGACGACAAATGTGCCATGGGCATGGCCCGACTGAGCATCATCGACCTTTCAGGGGGGAGCCAGCCCATTTCCAATGAAGACCAGAACCTTTGGATAGTATTCAATGGGGAAATCTTCAATTATCCTGAACTTCGAAATGACTTGAAGCAACGTGGGCACAAGTTTGCCACAAATTCGGATACCGAGGTCATAATCCACTGCTTTGAAGAATATGGCACGGATTTCGTCCACCATCTCAACGGCCAATTTGCAATTGCAATATGGAACCGCAAGGAACAACGACTCACTTTGGCCCGCGACCGAATAGGTATAAGACCACTATTCTATACATTAAAGAACCATCGCCTTTTGTTTGCTTCCGAGATGAAATCCCTTTTTGCCAACGGCTCCATCAGACCTGAAATACTTCCCAGTGGATTGGCAGATATATTTACCTTCTGGGTCAATATCCCACCAGAGACCATTTTCAAAGATATCAAAGAGTTGCCTCCTGGCCACATATTGCTGTTTGATCGTAACGGTCTCAAGATCCGCAAATATTGGGATTACACATTTCCAGAGGATAGTGACGGCTTCGTTAGGTCTGAAAAACAGGCCAAGGACAGATTAAAATCCCTGTTGTTCGACTCGGTGACCTTGCGTCTCAGGGCCGATGTGCCTGTTGCAGCCTATTTGAGTGGAGGTATTGACTCTTCCATCATCTCGGCCTTGGTAAAAAGATACCATAATAACGATCTCATAACATTTTCTGTCGCCTTCAAGGACCAGGCGTTTGATGAACGAGCCTTTCAGGAACAGATGGTCAAGGAGATCGGGACCAGCCACCATATGTTGGAGGTTGGCCCAAAGGAGATTGCCCAAGATTTCATCCAGGTAATATGGTTTTCAGAAAGGCCCTTGATGAGAACAGCACCTGCACCACTCTTTTCACTGTCTAGAATGGTGAGACAGACTGGCATCAAAGTCGTACTGACAGGAGAAGGGGCAGATGAATTCTTTGGAGGATACAACATCTTCAAGGAAGAAAAACTCAGAAGATTTCTTGCCAAAAGGCCCGACTCAAAATGCAGACCTTTGCTTTTTGCACGCCTGTATCCCTATATCCTCAAGTCTCCAGGGGCATTAAATCCATTCTGGCAGGCATTTTTCACCAAACACTTGACAGACCTGGCCAATCCCTACTACTCACATCTCCTTCGCTGGGAAAATACAGCTCACATCAAGAACCTGTTCTCTCCATCCATAAGGGAAGAATTCGACCTCAAAAGGCAATTCCAGAAATTGGATGCCTACTGCTCTCCTTCACTCATGAAATGGCACCCTTTAAATAGGGCACAGTATATCGAAGCGCATCTGTTCTTGAATGGTTATCTCCTTTCCTCTCAGGGTGATAGAATGATGATGGGAAATGCTGTGGAAGGGAGGTTCCCCTTTTTGGACCACAGGCTTGTGGAATTCACAGCCAGGCTCCATCCTGAACTGAAGATAAGGGGGCTCAAAGAAAAATATATCCTCAAAAAATCCTTTGAAGCACTCATTCCAAAATCAATAGTAAACAGGCCCAAACAGCCATACAGAGCGCCAATTGTCGAAGTATTCCTTGGAAAAGAGACCAATGATTTGATCAACGAGATGCTTTCGCCAGAATGCATCAAGGGATATGGATATTTGAATCCAAGGTCAGTGGATAATCTCAAGAAAAAGATTGGCAGGATGGGAACCAAAACGGCAGCTCGAGACGAGATGGCCCTTGCTGCAGCTGTTTCGACCCAGCTGCTTCATTACCACTTTGTAGAAAATTTTAAAAATTACAGATTTAAACTCCCTGCAAAGAAAAAGGTCATCGACCTATCTTCTCACCCATGAATCTCACGAAACGTTCTCATAAAGTAGAGACAAGAAAAAAACCTTCTGGCATCAGGGCCAAAAGAACGGTTACTAGATATCCATTAAGGACAGTTGTCTAAAAGGTTTTCGTCAAAAAGGAGGCCTTGAATATTCAAGGCCCCCTAGACAAACTATAAAGGCGGCTACCCCTAAAAATTGTCTCTTATTGACAACGGCATGTTGTCTGAAAATAATCCTCAAAATATCAGCAACATGTCTGCGGTTATTTTTCTCATGCGTCTTGTTCTTAAACCAAGGCTCCGATTTCTAGAGGCTGCCAAGTGTCTGTCGGTACCAGTTACCAGGGTAGATCCAAACTGTCCAGAAGCTTCAACATCTCTCTGATGTCCTCGTCATTTGGATGCCCCTTCGCCTTCTCTGCATCCTTGACCCACTCTGGTTGAGGTGTTTGCTGTCTGGCCTCATTGAGTTTATCTTCAGGCACCTCTCCAAGACAGTCGAACTCACCTACTATTCTCGCTCTCTTTGCGAGATCCCTGGCCTTTTTCATTGCGTTTTTAACAACCTCGGAACCACGTTCAGAAGCATGAGTTGCAAACAAAAAGACCTGACAATCATCTAAGATCCTTTTTAGATATTCCTGGATTGCAGGGTCGGGTTCACCATTTTCAATCCTAAATCCTGCGGCAATAAAGGTATAGCCCTCAGGATCTGGGGCTTCAGAAACGGGTTTAATCTCTTTCTCTCCTGGGATGTGTCCGTAAATGGCCTCAGCCAGTTTCTTTGTGTTTCCGGTCTTTGATGAATAAACCACTAAATTTTTCATCTTCTTTCCCCCCTTTTGGAAAATAGGTTGAACTTAATGACAAATGCCTCTCTCGAAGACCGCTCCAGACCTTTCTTTTACTTGAAACAAATAATCATGAAACAACATGAATGATAGTGATAAAAATCATTAATAATATAACCTGTAAGTCTTTTCAATTTCTATTTCTCAAAAACAAGATGCTCTTTATCGAAAAGAACCAAGAGTTACTTGGCAAAAAGTTGAAAAGAAGCAAGGGATTATTAAATCAGTGGAGATCCCATTGAGAAAGATATGGCCACTCTTCTTGCCAAAGCGCCCTATCAGCTTCGAGGCTTCTCATGGAGATTTCACTACAGCTGGCATAGACGGAAAAAGCCAGGGTTCCGAACAAGTTCCTCATTCAGTTGAAAATCAAAGACGTCCTGCTTATTGTCTGGTATATGTAGATGCAAATTCCTTTATATGGAGAATTGGAGGAAATCGTGCCTCTAGGTCATCTGTTAAACAACCTGACGACAGACCAGCTATATCTCATAGTAATCACCACTGCGCTGGCACTCTTTATCTTCTTTTTTGTAAAACTTGTTAGGGGCATTCTAAAGACACTCTCCAAGGTGGATTCCACTGTGGATTCGGTTCACGAACTGGTACATGAGATAAGGCCAGCCATAGCAGGACTGAATGACCTGGAAGAAATGCTAAAGAAAAACCTTTCAGAAACAAATGAACATGTTGCAAGACTCCAACAGGATGCCTCCAAATTGATGGATGTGCTTTCGGACACGGCCGTGTCTTATCAAGATCTGGAAAAGGTCCTAGAGGCCAGGCTTGAACAAGAGGTGCCGCCAATACTTGTGGAAACCAAAGAGCTTGTCACTGGCGCAAAGGAGATCACAGAAGATATTCAGGAAAAGATAAGGGCAACAGACAACCTCTTTGAGGCGGTAAACGAAGCAGGACAAACAGTAAGAATGGCAACCGGTATAGTGCGCGGAGGCCTTACTGGCCTTGCTGTCCAGCTTGCCAGTATGGCCGTAGGAGCCCGCAAGTCTTTGGAATATTTGACTCAAAATATAACTACGAAGAACTCCAATATCAAAGGAGGTGACTCAAATGAATGATGGTCGTTTTTCTGCAGGCAGTGTAGCCTTGGCATTTTTGCTGGGTGGAGCGGTCGGTGCTGGCCTTGCATTGCTTGTAACGCCAAAATCCGGCCCTGAGGCCAGAGAGCTAATCAAGGACCAGGCCTCTGCTGCAAGAGACGAAGCCCTTAAGGTGGCTGATGAAGTAAAGGAAAAGGCAGTCGAGCTGCTGGAAAAGAGCAAAGAGGTGGTTGAAACCAAAAAGGAGGTGCTTGAAACAGCTCTTGAGGCAGGTAAAGAAGCCATGGAGCGCGAAAAAGAACGCCTAATGGCAAAAATCAAGAAGGAAGAAGGCGAAGAGGCCTGAAAAGGCCTTCTTCCCTTTCTTTATCAAGAACATAGCCAAGTAGGAAGCCCCTGTCTCTTGGGATAGGGGCTTATTTGTTTTTTCCTCTTTCTGGATAACTCACTCCCCTGGTCCATCCAAGCTTTTCCCTGAGAATGGTAAAATAATCCCTGTGAGGGGACTTAATTAATTTGAGGTAACCTGGCATCTTGCATATCTCGATCTCATCGGCCTTTTCCAGATGAAGTCCTGCCTGACCATCAACATCGAGACAAACCTCTTCTGCAGTCTCTTCCACCTGGATCTTTATCAAGGACTGCCCTGGAAGTATCAGGGGCCTGGAACTCAGGGCAAAGGGACAGATGGGCGTAAGGACTATTGCCTCCAAGCTAGGATACATAATTGGGCCCCCAGCAGACAGATTATAACCCGTGGAGCCTGTGGCCGTAGAGATTATAAGCCCATCACCCCGGTATGCAGTAAGAAATGTCTCGTTAACCCAGGAATTGATCTGAATTATCCTTGAAAGGGCACCCTTGGTGATGACTGCCTCGTTGAGGGCCAAATATTCCTTTCTGACCTGAGACGACGCATTTTTGACCTTCACTCCCAGAACCATCCTCTGATCAAGCAAGAATGTCCCTTCCAAGAGGGCATCCAAGGCCTCTTCCATCTCGTCAAGATGCACTTCTGTCAGAAAGCCAAGCCCTCCTGCATTGATACCCAGGACTGGAAGATCCGCCCTAAAGGCCTGGCCTGCCACGTGGAGGAGGGTTCCATCTCCCCCAAGGACCACTATGGCCTCGTCTTCAGGCTCTACTGGCCCGAGATGCACCATGGCACCTCTATCCTTGAGGTGTTCGAGTATCTTTCTCGCTGCAGCTGCTGGTCTGTCGTCCTTGTGTTTGACGACAAGACATATCCTCTTGATCATTTATGGTCCCACTGTCACCAGCACATAGGCCTGGGAGCTGAAATATTTCCTGGCGATCTCCTGTATCTGCCTTTCTGTCACCTTTCTGATCTTTTCTGGATATTTTGTGGAAAAATCAAACCCTAGACCGTAGAGCTCATTCATTGCCATGTCCATGGCTTTTGCACCTGGGGTTTGAAGGGAGATCTGATATCTTCCTATGAGCCAATTTTGGGCCCTTTCAACTTCATCATGACCTGGCAGGTCTTTCTGTGCCCTGTATATCTCACTCCACAGCCCCTTTTCCGCCTGATTCTTCTTTTCCGGTGCGCAGGCTATGTAGCAAGCAATGGAGCCATAATCAATACCAAAACCAGTGAAAGAGGTAACAGAATACGCTAGGCTCTTCTTGTCCCGAAGGTCGGTAAAAAGACGTCCACCCTGGCCTGCCAGGATCGCATTTAAGACCTCGAGGGGGAATCGATCAGGGCTTGCAAGACCAGGCCCCATGAAACCAAGGACAATGTGTTCCTGTTGTTTCTCCCTGTGAATACCGACTATCTTGGGAGATGTGAGAGGCTCTGGGTCTGGAGGTGTAGGAAGAAACAGGCTCGATTCGTTCTGCCAAGATTTTAAAAGCGTATCTAACTCCTGTCTCAGATTCTCTGCATCGATGTCTCCTACCACAGAGATTATGGCCCTGTCTGGCACAGCAAACGACTTGTATGTCTCTTTTAGGTCATCTGAATCAAATCCAATTACAGTCTCTGGCCGACCCAATACATTCATGCCATAGGGATGGGGTGAGAAGAGAAGCTTTCTAAACTCCCTCACAGCCACGCCTGGCAGATAGTCATCCTGCTGCCTGATCTGTGCCAGGATCAATGGCTTCAATTTCTCCACTTCCTTTTGGGGAAAGGTTGGAGACAGAAGCACTTCAACCATGAGCCGCAGCCCCTTTCTAAAGGTATCACTGGTAAATCTACCTTGAAGACCGAAGGAATTCTGTCCCGAAAACCCAGAAACAGTGGCGCCCATACTGTCTGTTATTTCAGCTATGGCATCCCCGCTATGGAGGCTTGTCCCTTTGTTCCAGGCCTTTGCGAGGAGATTGAATATGCCATTGTTTTCCGGGGTCTCATATCTCAGCCCACCTGGAAAGACAATCCTTACGGCTACAGTGGGAAGGTCGTGAGCCTCCATGGCGAGTATAGTTACTCCATTTGCCAATATAAAGCGCCTTGTCTTGGCCAAAGAAGACGCCTCCCGGCCCGACGTTTCCCCCGCAGCCTCAGCCATGGCCTCCTGGATAAGGCCTGAGAGGATGGAGCCGTTCATGTCAATCTTTGCATTTTCTGGCATCACCATTGCCACGTTGATGGCGTCGGGATTAAAATATTTTTTGCAAACCTTCTTTATGTCTGAGGCTGTAACCTCTTTGACTCTTGCGATATATTCCAGCTCCTTCGAAGCATCACCCATCAGGGTCTGAAATACTCCAAGTTTTCTCGCCTCGCCTTCCATGGTCTCCTGGCTATAGATGAAATCAGTGAGCACCTGCGTCCTGGCCTTTTTGAGGGCCTTTGATGATATTTCTGTATCCTTCAATCTGAAAAGCAGTGCAAGGGTCTGGACCAATGCCTTGTGGACCTTTCCTGGGTCTACATTGGCCGTAATCTCAAAAAGCCCTGGCCCCTCAGGAGTGAATGCAGAAGCATGGATTGAGTGGACGAGCTGCAGCCTGTTCTTCAAGGTGGACACGAGCAAGGAACTTTCCCCATCTGAGAGATAAGCTGATAAAAGATCCAAGGCAGGCACATCGCTACCTGCAAAACCAGGTATGCCAGAAAAGGAAAGGGCCAGGTATCCTTCCTGACAGTCCATGGCCCTGACATCATACCTGGGTTCAGTCTGTTTGGGCTCCCTTGGAAATTCTGGCGGTACGCACCGGGCCTTTTCCTCCCTTCCAAAATATTTATCAATCAGTGCTGCTGCCTCTTTGGAGTTCACGTCTCCTGCAACGACAACCGATATGTTGCATGGCCGGTATCTATCCTTCATGTATTGAAGGATGTCCTCCCTCGTAAGGGCCATCACGCTATTTTCATATCCAATTATAGGCCGTTTGTAAGGGTAGAGCACATAAGAGGTCTTCATCAGGTCTTCGTAAAGCATTACCCTGGGTCTGTCTTCTCTCATGCGCATCTCTTCCAGCACCACCTTTTTCTCCCGTTCCAACTCCTTTGGGTCAAAGAGGGAATGAAAGACTGCGTCTTCTAAGATATCGATGGCAGTCTCGAGATGGCTGCTTGGCACGACACAATGATAAACTGTATAATCGTAAGAAGTATACGCATTTATTGTGCCCCCTAGGGATTCGATGGTCCTGGCGAGGACACCAGGCCCTCTCTTTTCCGTTCCCTTGAAGATCATATGTTCTATCAAGTGGGTAATTCCTGCCTGGGAATCTTTTTCATAAGCACTTCCGGCCTTAACCCAAACCTGCACAGCCACCACTGGCGCCCTGTGGCTTTCTTTGATGACAGCATTGAGACCATTTGGCAGGACTTCTCTCACTATATTTGTTTGCTGCACCTGGGCGATGCCGTCTCTTGAAATTATTGACATACACAAAATAAGAACACTCAAAAAAAGTATCTTTATAATCACTGACTTGAAACTCCTTCCTGACATCAGCCAGGCCGAAACTGCATAACCGGCCTGGATCAATAATGAATAGCCGTTCAACTAAACCTTGACACAGTGCGTGAATTTTGGTACACACGAATCAATTTGCATATTAGTAATAACTTTATCACCAGGTTCATGCAATGAACAATCCTTAGGTTATGCGGGAACTTTAAAGTCATAACCGGACTGAGGGGAGGAACCACCTTATGAGCGAAAGCATAATGAGTGAAAAGGTCAAAAACTTTTTCAAGATTCTATGCCAGACTGAATGGAATGCAACAGTTTCAGGCATTATAGTTGCCCTATTCAGTATTCTTATCATGGCATGGTGGAGGCCTTGGGGCGCAGTGGGAGCTGTCAGGAACTGGGGTGAATGGATCCTTTATGGGGTCGGCATCTTTAGCCATAAACCCGGGGCCGTTCTCTTCAGTTCAGGCTCTGTAATTGGTATAGGCTTCTTGGCAGGGGCGTTTATTTCAGCTTGTCTCGGCAATGACTTCTCATTCAAATTCCCGCCGCCATGGGAGCTCGTTAAGGCGGTCATCGCAGGAATTCTCATGGGTGTTGGCGCTGCATTCGCTGGTGGCTGTAATGTGGGCGGCATGTACAATGCCATTGGGAATTTGGCGGCAAATGGATTCACCATGTGGCTAGGCCTGGTTATAGGAGTGATTCTGGGTCTCAAATACATCTATTGGGAGATGGAACACATCACCTGGGGAACTAGTGGCGGAAAAAACATCGATTTTCCATATGCCCTCAAGATTATCATTGGCATAGCCGCATTTGTGGCCGTGATCTGGGGAGCATATCATTACGCTGATATGAGCGATGAATACAAGGCATCCTTGAGTGGAATCTTGCTCATCTCTGCAGGTCTCGGATACACCATGCAAAGAGGCCGCTGGTGTATGGTGCAGGCCTTCAGAGAACCCCATATGACAGGAGATTGTACACTGGCAAAGTCGGTTGCCCTAAGCATCTTGGTGCTGGCCGTGGGTTGCGCAGTGCTCAAATATGCAGTGCCTCAAAGGGGCTCGGCTGTGGCAGTTCAGTCCGTACTCATGGACGCTGTGGACGAGCTCGATCCAGATGAAATCAAGGACGAAGATCTCGCAGATGCAGTGGAAGACGTTGTTGACGCCTCTGAACAGGCGGTAGTTGCTGCAAGACGCGTGCTCGACCCGGTAAACTATGTCAGAGGCACCTTTGGCTGGGGCGGTATCCTTGGCGGTTTCATCTTCGGTCTCGGGGCCATGTTCGCTGGAGGCTGCGGTACCGGTACACTTTGGCGCGTGGGAGAAGGCCAGATAAAACTCTGGTTGGTGGTCCCATTCTTTGGCATATCCAATGCCATCATGGTCCATTGGTTCAAGGCGATCCACATGGAAGGCGTTGGCCCAATGCATGAAGGCAGTAAACTGGGCAAACACATTTACCTGCCTGACGCCCTTGGATATGGAGGAACAATCGCACTCATCATTTTCGCCATGGTGGTATGGTACATAATTGTCGATTGGAACGAAGATTCCAATAAACTTATAGTTGAGATGTAACTTCAGTTAATAACTGAACAAATCAAAAATAAAAAAAGGAGGAATTATGAGCGAGTACAAAAAGGCCCCTGAAGGCTTAGACGTAGCAAGGACACTAGATGCAAAAGGTCTGAGCTGCCCCATGCCCCTTCTCAGAACCAAGAAGGAAATAGGCAAGATCAACTCTGGAGAGATCTTAGAGGTACTTGGAACAGACCCTGGCTCAAGAAACGATATCCCTGGATGGTGTGCCAGGGCAGGACATGAGTATCTTGGCGAAATCGAAGACGAAGGTTTTATCAGATTTTACATCAAGAAAAAATAACCAACAAATCTTATTCTTCATACTTGAAGAAAGGGGGGTATACTATCAATGTCTGCTGATCCTAACAAACTCGGTATCTTTGTTACCTCGCCCCAGCATATGAGACATATTTTGGGTGTCACGGCAGCTGCCGTCAGGGCTGGGAAAAAAGTACAAGTGTTTTTTACATTCAAATCAATACACCTTACAAAACATCCAGATTTCGTTAAGCTCGCCAATCTATGCGATGTGGAAGAACTTGCTATCTGTGCAGACAGCTACACATGCGAAGGTTATGATGTTGAAAAGGATGTACCGAAAGGTCTTACTGCACGCCAGATGAGGACACAGGCCTTTCATGGCGCCATCATAGATGAGTGTGGCAAATATCTGGTGTTGTAATAAAGGAGGCTTGCAATCATGGAATCCAAAAAGTGTTATTTTCTGTTGCCGAACCGGATGTACTCCGGGGACGCCGTCCGTTCAGCATTGGGACTCGCTGTAGAAAACCACTATGCCTATCCCGTTTTCATGTACAATGAATATCCCCGTTTCTCTGATTACGTCAAAGAGAATATCGAGTGGATCATGGACATGGAAGGCGAGGCATTTACCGTTGACGGTGAAGCTGTAGAGGGTGTGCAAATGACCAAAATCACCCTGGAAGAACTTGGTGAAAAGCTCAGGGAAGCAGATCTCATCATTCCCTATGGCTTGCCCAAACAGACCAAGACTCCACCGCCAGCATGTTCTGAAGATTAATGGGAGGATGGTATGAGTGACGAAAAAAAGATGAAAATTTTGCATGTATACAGGTCAGAACCCAATGAGGACGTTAAAAAATTGGTTGAAATACTCAACCGTGACAGGGAAGCCAAGGAATTCAATCTGTACGTTGGTGATCCCAATTATGACGTCCTGGTAGAGCAGATCTTTGAGGCAGATAAGACTGTGAGTTGGTGGTAAACACCACTGAGAAAAAATAAAACCAAAAATTAGGGCCTCAGCCGATTGCATATTGGCTGAGGCCTTTTATATTTAAGCCCCATGAACAGATATCTGATACCCATATTAATCGTCTTTGTTGCAAGTATTCTGGTCTCTCTTAGACCGCTTAGTGCCAAAATCTATATAGACATTTCTTCTCCATTCATGGAAAAGATCCCCATAGGCCTTTCTGTGCCACAACTATCCACCAATACATATGAAAATAGAACAGCGGCCAAGAAGCTCACGTCGACTTTGAAATCAGATCTCATATTCCATGGGTTCTTTGCTGTGTTTGATTTTCCTGCCCAAACAGGAGACGAAAAACTGGATTACAAGGTGGATATCTCCATGGACAGGCAGGGAAGTTCCCTTACCGTTGTGCTAAAACTCATGGATCTGTCAAGTAATTCCATGCTCGTGGGCAGAAAATATCTTGGCACGATAAATGATCTTAGAAAAATGGCCCATAGGTTCAGCAATGAGATAGTAAAGGCCATAACAGGAAAACCTGGAGTGAGTCTATCCAGAATCCTTTTCGTATCCAGACAAGGAACCAGCAGTGAGGTCTATTCGGCGGATTTCGACGGCATGAATATAAGGCAGGAAACAAACCATAAAAGCATCGTGATGTCACCACGTTATTCTCCGGATGGGCACTTCATCACATTTACTTCCTTCAGATCTGGCAGGCCTTGTCTTTATCTAAAAAATCTCAGGACAGGAAGGATCAAGAGGCTCAGCAGTTACAAAGGCCTCAATATGTCGCCAGCATGGGCCCCTTCCGGAGACAGGCTTGCAGTGACTCTCAGCAGGGGAGGCTCTCCTGATATCTATCTCATTGGACTCGATGGTAGGATTCAGAAGAGGCTTACCAGGGGACCGAGCATCAACTGTTCACCCTCCTTTTCTCCAGATGGCAGAAGACTCGTTTTCGTATCTGACAGAAATGGAAGCCCACAACTGTTTATTTTAAATTTGAGTTCCGGGAAGATAAAAAGACTCACCTTTTCCGGCAAATACAACACCGACCCCCAATGGTCGCCTACAGGCGACAGAATAGCCTATGTAAGCAGGCTTGGAGGACGCTTTCAGATATTCACGATTTCTCCTGATGGGGGTGAGCCAGCTCAACTCACCTATGAGGCAAATAACGAAAATCCATCATGGTCTCCCGATGGCAGACAGATCCTTTTCAGCTCCACTAGAAACAGAGGAAAAAAGAGTATCTTTGTCATGTACGCCAATGGCCAGAACCAAAGACTCCTGATAGACTATGGACAATGTGACTACTTTCCGTTCTGGGGACCAAATGTCTTCAAATAATCCCTATCTTGGCAGGTGAAAATATGCAGCAAAGACAACCAAAGATATCATTCCATTTTAACAACTGGAAATTTCTGTCATTTTTGGCGTGTGTCCTGATCCTTTCTGCTTGCGCCCCTCAAGCCCAAATCAATATGCTTGAGCGTAATGTTTCTGGGCTTCAGGTAGAAAATCAACGCATCAACAGGGAGATCGAAACAATAAAAAAACAGATGTCCCAGACATTGCAACAGGAACAAGGCAATGGCCCAGAATCCCTCAGAAAGGCATATGCAAGGCTCAACTCCAGGCTCGATGCACTGGAGAGTGAACTCATGAGGATCAATGGGCTGCTGGAACAGACAAATTACAAACAGGAACAAGAAGAACAGGAGATTGCCAGGTTGAAGGAGGAACTCCAGACAGAATTGGATAGTTTCAAGGCCGACCTCAAAGTAATCCGTGCATCTTCTTCTGCAGCCAAAGAGGCTGAAGAGACAAGGAAAGAAGTGGAAGAGGGCAAGATCGATCTCTACCAGAAAGGCCTAGAACTTTACAGGCAAGGCAAATACCAAGAGGCCAAAAAGGTCCTCAGGACCTTTATCAAACAAAACCCTGCCGCCCCCACTGTGGCAAATGCCCATTTCTGGATAGGAGACTGTGAATACAAACTTTCCAGATTTGAAGAGGCCATCCTTGAATACCAAAAGGTAATAAGCAAATTTCCCAAGAGTAACAAGGTTCCTGATGCGCTATTGAAACAAGGCTTTGCATTTGCCAGGCTGGGAGACAAGGAAAGCGCAAAGATCGTGTTGAAAAAGCTCATCAAGAAATATCCAGCTACTCCCCAGGCAAAAGCTGCCAAAAAACAGCTCAAGCGGTTGAGATAATACCACAGGAGCCTTTACCCTATAGTTTTGAAACCTATCCATCCCCCCAAAAGGGCCTTTGCCCTATTGATTTGTCTCGTTGCCTTCTGCCTCCTTGGCCCCACTCATCCTTTAAAGGCAAACGGACAGGACCAGGCCACAGTCACCGTTGGCGCACTACTGGATTTGAGTGGTCCAGACAGCTCGATTGGAGTGTCGGCATACAAGGCTATCAGACTTGCAGCAGAAGAGATCAACCGACAAGGCGGTATCAAGGGACGCAAGTTGAATATCGCTGTCTTCGATACCAAGGGTCAAAAGGACCTGCTGCTTTTGGGGGCGGGCAAATTACAGCATGAATATGGGGCATTGGCCCTCCTTGGCCCAACGGCTGAAGCAAATGTAACACTCTTCAGAAGATATGGAGAAACCAACAAGATCCCCGTGGTCTTGATCCAGGGCTTGGAGCCTATCCTCAAATTTGCAGGAGTCAAGACTGCATGGACTTTTTCCACCACCTTGAATTTTGATGCAGAACTAAAGGCCCTCTTTAAATATTTCAGAATGAAGAGATACGAGACCCTGGGAGGCCTGTTGGACAATACGGCATCCGTGAGAAAAGTTGGACTTTGGATTAGGGGTTATGCCCCTGAATATGGCATGAAGATCACGTGCCTGGGCAGCTTCAATCCTAACCAGGACGATTTTGCCATGAAACTCCGCTATCTTTCGAGATGTGCACCAGACATAGCCATAATATGGACGGGCTGGCCTGCCTCTTCTCTGGTACAGACAAACCTGAGAGGAATAGATGTCCCAATAGCCCTGAGCCATCAAATATTTTTCAAGGACCCCCAAACCCTGGCCTTGCCTGTGGGAAGCCTCATTTATATAGTCGTGCCGCCTATACTATTCTCTCACGCAGTCCCAAGCACATGTCTTTCCTATTTTGTCACCAAGCGGTTCGTGGATTTGTGGGGACATGATTTTCAAACTATGCCCCCTGTCCAACAGCTCGCTGCAGGCCAGGCGTGGGATGGCATCTGTCTATTAAGGCGTGCCATGTCGGCAACCCAGAGATTGAGCCCCAAGGAGATAAGATACAGCCTGGAAAGGAACATAGCGCCATTTGTTGGAGTCACAGGGGTGTTTTCCCCCAACAAGAGGGATCATTCAGGACTTTCTCCAAACTCTCTGCTATTGTTACGGTGCATGGGCTCTCGCTGGTCCCTGGTGAAAAGACATTGAACAGACCCTTGAATCAGGTTCGTCGGGCAAAAGAGTGCCTGAAGGTTATTTATTTGAAACCAGTCAAACCTCAGGAGTGCGTGCCAGCGTAAGAACGAATACCCTTCTTGCTCCTGCCTCTTTTACAACCCTGGCTGCAGCCGCTGCTGTAGCACCTGTGGTAAATACATCATCAAAGATGATGACGTCTTTACCGGGTTTCACTTCGTGACACGAAAACACGCCAGATACATTTCTCTTTCTTTCCTTCAAGGAAAGCCCAGTCTGACTTGGAGTAGACCTTGTCTTAAAAAGCATATCAGGCCTCACCTTTTCTCTTTTGAAGATCTTCCTGGCGAGTACCAGCGACTGGTTGAATCCCCTCTTCCTGAGACGCTTTTTGTGTAATGGGACCGGCAATACCCAAACGTCGAGGTCACAGCCTAATTTTCGCCTGCATTCAATAAGCTGTTTTCTCGAGAGCACGACAAGAGCCCTCATGGCATAGGTGTCCCCATGGTATTTATACCTGTGGATGAGCTCCCTTATGGTCTTTTCATACAGGAACATGGAGCAGGCCCTTGAAAAAGGAGGCTTTTTGAGGCTACATGCACTGCATAGATGATCCATCCCACTTTGAGACACAAAAGGCCTTCCACAACAACTACATTCAGGCCCATTTAGTGGTGTGATCAGGCTTTGGCAGTTACTGCACAAAAGGCCTTTGGCGGGGATAGAAAGGTACTGCCTGCAACAGGCGCAGCGGGGAGGAAAGATCAAGGAGAAGAGCCGGTCCAGAATTACCATGGTCATGGAACCGGCTCCTGTGAAGTTATGTCCTACTCCATGCACTCGACTATGCTTTTTGCAAATTCAGAGCACTTTATTTTTATGGCGTCTGGAATCTGGCGTGCCAGATCATAAGTAACCCTCTTTCTTGCAATCGCCGCCTCCAGAGCCTTATGTATGGTCTCTGTTGCCTGCTTCCAGCCAAGGTATTCCAACATCATGGCCCCGGAAAGGATTAAAGAGCCTGGATTCACCTTGTCGAGACCAGTATATTTGGGAGCTGTGCCGTGGGTAGCCTCAAACACCGCGACCCCGTCGCCTATATTGGCGCCTGGTGCCATACCCAAACCGCCTACCTGGGCTGCCAGGGCGTCTGACATATAATCTCCGTTCAGATTTGGGAGTGCCAAGACACTGTATTCAGAAGGCCTAAGAAGTATCTGCTGAAACATGGCGTCTGCAATCCGGTCCTTGATGAGTATCTTGTTTTCAGGCATCTGCCCATTGAACTCATCCCAGAGTTCCTGTTCAGTTATGGTTTCCTGTGGAAACTCGAGCTTCGCCAGCTCATAGCCCCAGTTCCTAAAGGCTCCTTCTGTATATTTCATGATATTGCCTTTGTGCACAAGGGTTACTGAATCCTTGCCATTATCAATGGCATGGCGGATGGCCTTCCTTACGAGCCTGTGAGTCCCGGTACGGCTAATGGGTTTTATCCCTATTCCTGAATCAGGCCGTAAATTGGCTCCCATATCATTTTTCAGGAAATCTATCACCTTTTTGGCCTCATCACTCCCTTCAGGCCATTCGATCCCGGCATAGACATCCTCGGTATTTTCTCTGAAGATGACCATGTCTACCAATTCGGGGCGCTTAACAGGGCTTGGTACGCCCTTGAAATATTTCACTGGCCTCACACATGCATATAGATCTAAAACCTGCCTCAAGGTCACGTTAAGGCTTCTCATCCCCTCGCCTACTGGTGTGGTAAGTGGACCCTTGATTGCCACCACATACTCTGATATGGCATCAAGGGTTTCCTGAGGAAGCCATTGGCCAGTCTTTTCCTTGGCCTTTTCGCCTGCGTATACCTCCATCCACTGAATGGCTTTGGCGCCTCCAAAGGCCTTTTCTACAGCTGCATCCAATACCATCCTGGTGGCCCTCCAAATATCAGGGCCGATTCCATCCCCTTCTATGAAAGGAATTATTGGCTCATCTGGCACATTTATAGTCCCGTCTTGGTTTATTGTGATCTTCTGACCTGGCATATTGTGTTCTTGCCTCCTGAGATTTAATATTTTGTAGCTGTATAAGTAAAAAGAAATTAGGATTATATAGCCTTGTAAACAGAATACGTTTGGGTAACTTATTCCATTTTTTCCCTATTTTGTAGATAAATTTTAATTCTGAAAGGACAGACATGCCTACACTTGTGGTCAACCAGGGAGCCATTGGAGATCTGCTGCTATCCCTTCCCGCATTGAGACTGTTGAGAAGAGAAAGGGGTGAATTCACATTGGCAGCCATGCCCTATCAGGGCCTTTTCCTGAAAAATGCAGGAGAGGTGTCATCAGTGATTCCCGCCAATGCCAGTGCCTTTAGCGAACTATACGTTGGCAAGATTCCTCCCCTACTCAAATATTTCGATGATATCTGGTGGTTTACCAGACGACGAGGCCTTGTCCCAGATATCTTTCTCAGGCCAAGCCAAGATTGGTCATCCCAAATAGTCTTCACTGTGGATGAAGGCCCGGATCGAACCAACTGTGCCTTGTTTCAATTCAATCAGATCCAGAGATTGCTTCAATTGGAAAACCAGACAATAGAAGACTTCTTATATCCTATGTCATTCAGCAGAAACAGGCAGGACAGAAAATTGTTTGACTTGGCAGTACACCCGGGAAGCGGGAGCCAAAAAAAATGCTGGCCAGTAGACAATTTTATTCAGACTGTTGAAACCCTTTTGAGTGAACACCGCATAGAAAGGGCGCTTTTTATACTTGGCCCAGCTGAAAAACCCATAGAAGAAAAGATAAAAAGATTCGTATTGGGACAAAATGGCCATGCCCTTTACATGCAACAGCAGGATCTGTTGATGGTCGCAGACACCCTTGGACAGACCAGATGCTTCCTTGGTAATGATTCAGGCATTTCCCACCTTGCAGCTTGGTGCGGCGCAAACTCTTTCCTTCTATTTGGCCCCACTGAGCCATCCATTTGGAAACCACCGCTCCAAAACGCAACCATCATAAAAAGCCCGGCCAAATGCAGCCCCTGTGGTGACGCCTATAGAAGATGCCAAGATACCCACTGCATGGATGAGCTTCCTGCTTCTGAAGTCTGTAATGCACTGGTCAAAGTGCCTTGAGGTTACCGCTAAAAACCTTCATGGCCGGTCCTTATATCCCGCACCCGAGAATGAAAGTGCAATTTTTGCATGTACTTTCACGGTGAAATTAGCTCGACCACTATGAAACTCGCTTCCCCCCTGTAGCATTTATGATCATTTTCATGCCCAGGGGTGACCACACCACAGGTCATGAATGTTTAATTTATTTTGCTTCTTCCGGCAAAAGAGTACCTGTGGCCTGAGGAAGAGAGCATGATGGGGCACAGGGCCTGAGATGTCAAATCCTTGCCAATTTTTCTAACTTTTCCTTGCATTCTAGACAATACAAGGCCCAGGGCCGCACCTTGAGCCTTTCGATACAGATCCAGCGTCCGCATTCCAAACATTTTCCAAATTCCCCGTGCTCAATACGCCAAAGGGCTTGGCTTATGGCTTCGAGTTCCTTCTTTCTTGCCTCGACAACACCAAGAATGGTCTCTTCGTGCAAATCTATCTGCGCCAACTCCTCTTCATCCTTGACTGTATTGATAAGTTCTTGATATTCTTCTCCAACCTTTTCTATAAGATCCTTTTTGATCTCATTCCAAAGCTGCTCTTTCTTATTAAGGAGCTCTTTCCTGAACTCCTCTATTTCTTCAGGCGTTAACGGCCGGCGGGTCTTTGCCATTTTTTCCTCCTTATATACAAGGTTCCCTTAAAAGCTAAGTCCGTGAAAAGAGTAGTCAACCACGAAAAACAAGGACCCACCTTATAGGTTCCTTCTACCATTTATTCCGTTTTTTGATATAATAAACTCATGGATTATCATCATACTAATAAAATCCGTTGGCCTATATCATTGTTCCTTGTCCTTTTTATGCTCTCATCTCTTTTCATTACGGAGGCATCCATGTCTTTTGAACTCAAATCCAGCGCATTTGAAAATGGCGGATCTATTCCCACTGTTTATACGTGTGAAGGAGAAGACATCTCTCCGCCCCTCAATTGGTCTCAAGTTCCACCAGGTACCAAAAGCCTTGTACTCATAGTAGATGACCCTGATGCCCCTGATCCTGACCATCCCAGGATGACGTGGGTGCACTGGGTGCTTTACGATATTCCTCCAGATGCCACAGGCCTCAAAGAGGGCATAGAACCGTCTGAGCTTCCTGGCACCACGAGACAAGGCGTGAATGACTGGCAGCGTCCAGGCTATGGAGGTCCCTGCCCTCCCATTGGCCGTCACCGTTATTTCTTCAAACTATACGCCCTGGATACAACATTAGGAGACCTCGGTACTGCAACGAAGCAGGATGTAGAAGAGGCAATGACAGGCCACGTACTTGCTAAGGCCGTGCTCATGGGCACATACAAAAAGTCCAGATAAAAAAACATGGCCAACTTGTCTTAATCCTCTGCCATGCATATTTTTAATTAAAACACTTTGTTAAGAGACAAGGGCAGGAGGAAAACCAATGGATAAAGGCAAATATGGACGCAGAGACCGACTCGTACAAGAAAGACGTCATGATCCATATGAACCAAGAGAAAAATTCCCAGAGCCAACCGTATGCACCAAATGTGGGGCTGTTTTCGTTGACGGGAGGTGGAAGTGGGTAGAAACTCCGCCTGAAAAGGCCAACAAGGCCCTATGTCCTGCCTGCAGAAGAATAAAAGACCACTTGCCAGCAGGCACCATCAACCTGTCGGGCAAATTCCTGGAGACTCATGGCAACGAAATACTGAACCTAGTGCGAAATGAAGAAAAGGCCGAGAAATCGGTGCGTCCATTGGAGCGTATAATGGAAATAAAGGATGGACCTCGACAAATCACTATACTCACCACGGGTATCCACGTTGCCAGGAGGATTGGCGAAGCCATCTACAACTCTTACCATGGTGAATTCGATCTCCAGTATGGGGATGCAGAAAAAACCATCACGATCTCCTGGCATAGGGATTAAAAAGGTTCAGCAATACTCGACTATTTGATCTTTTAGCGCCTTGGGCTTCGGGGATCGGTCAATTCCAAAATGACGCTAACGACACCGTCCACCACCTGGGCAGATCGATCATAATCGAGAGTGGATGGCAGATCTGTGGGGCGGTGATAGTGGGGATTTCTATAGAAGGCGGTATCCGTAACCATAACAGCCTTGTAACCCATTTTGTAAAAGGACCAGTGGTCAGAAAAATCTATTCCCACAACGAGGCATGGGGCATTTAGTGTTTCGCATGGCAGATTCGTCCCTTTTGTAAAGGCATTTTTGACGTCCATTGTAAACGGCTTCGACTTGGTATTCCCCACTATGGCGATAAAGTTGCCTGTGGAAGGATAGAGCCTGTCCATGAACGGCAGAGGAAACTTCTGGCTGCCTGGCCTGTCTGAAAAAAAGCCAATCATCTCAAGACAAATCATGCCTGTAAGAGTCTGCTTGATATTCTTGAGAAATTTTGCATAATAGTAGCTACCCATGTTGCTTGTCCTGTATGTGGGAGGCTCTTCAAGACAGAACCAAACCATTCTCAGGGCTGCAGGGGGGTGGGCTGCGAGGATTCTGGCGATTTCAAGAAGGCCGGCTACGGCACTTGCGTTATCATCGGCACCAGGTGTGTGAGAAACCGAGTCGTAATGTGCGCCAACTATCAGGATTGGGAAAGGGGCCTGGCCAAGAGGGTCCTGGCCTTTGGCGCAGGCAACTATGTTAAAATATTCATTTTGTTTATAAAAAAATTGCTGAAATTCTGCCGCATAACCCAAGTCAAGGAGGTGCTGCCTGATTTTAGATGCCAGGTGCTTCAGTTTTTGCGGCTTGCTCCAAGGACGTGGGCCTATGTCTTCGGCAATAAACTTTACCCAATTTCTTAACTGGCCTGGATCACATGTAATCATGTTATTTTGGTGTCTGTTTTGCATAAAAACATAAAGACTTTTAAGTGGATGGTCAAATATGTCCTCAAAAAAGATTCTCCTAGTAGATGACGATGAAGATATCCTGACTGTACTAAAGATGCGGTTGGAAATCATGGGATTCCAGGTCACTGCCTGTAACAATCCCATTGAGGCTCTTGAGTTATTCAAAAAGGAACGGTTCAACTTGGTACTTACAGATCAGAGGATGGAGGGGCTTGAAGGCATAGAACTGCTGTCCAAACTCAAACAGATCGACCCCTTCCTTCCTGTCATAATCATGACCGCGTTTGGAAAAGTGGATGATGCTGTTATTTCCATGAAGAGGGGCGCCTTTTCTTACCTTGAGAAGCCTGTCAACCCAGAAGAACTGGAAGAAATCATCAAAAAAGCGGTTGAAATCAGGGAACTCGAAGAACGTATCACTCTCGAAAGGGAACTTTGGGGCAAGGTCATATCACAGATAGGCGCTGGCCTGCTCATATGCGATACCGATGGCAAGATAGTATGGGCAAATAATGCAGCATCTAGTCTTCTTGGCTCAGACACAGACGTCATTGGCGCCAAGCTGCCATTTGACACAGAAGTTCTTGAAAAGGTGGCGCTCAATGGTACAAGCCATACCTTCGAATATTTTGAACCAGAATCGAAAAAATGGTTTCTCGTTTCAGCCACAAAACGTATCGATGAGTCCAATCCTCAACATCAGATAGCTATTCTTTTATTGGAGATAAGCAAGCTTAAAGAGGCGCAAACAGCAATAATAGAAAGGGAAAGGCTGGCCGGAGTACTGGAAATGGCTGGGGCGGTGGCACATGAATTCAGTCAACCCATGCAAGCCATACTCTTAAGCAGTGAACTATTGAAGACCTTGGAACCAGGTACGGAAACATCAATCACGGTCTTGAACAGGCTTGAAAAACAGGTAGAAGCCCTTGGCGATCTGGTACACAGGCTTTCTGACATCACCAAATATGCCCATAAGAAATATCCGGGTACATCTGGCATAGTAGACATCAAAAAGGCTGCAGCCAGTTCTTAAATGTTTTAATAACCCTCGCCTCTTTGTAGTCACTGCATTTGGCCAATAAATTCCACATCATCGCCACTAGCAGGCAAACAAATCATATATAAAAAAATATTTGTTTGTTTTTTCATTCAACAGCCAATTTGTGGTGTATGGAAATAAACAAATACCACATATTGTGCTTTCTTTCTCAAGCGTCTCTTAACTGTCTATTTTTCGGTGCCCAAAAAACCCGAAAGTAAAAAAAACAACAGGGAAAGTCACCATAAGACAAAAGACTTACCGGGAAAATACATGCAAAAATTGCACTTTCATGCCTAGCGTGGCCGGTACAGGACTGCTGTGACGGTTTTTAAGGTAGCTTCAAGGATAAGGGCAAGAGGAAACTGAAAGGGGCTTGGAAACAGGAATCTAGGCTTGGCTTCGCTGAAACTCTCCAAAGCCGCCCGTTATGCTCGCTGAATGCAGGTTTTGGCACATGAGTGCCCAAACAAAAAATTCGCTCAGCATCCTGCTTGGCAGGGAAACTAAGAATGTGGAATAATCTGTCTCTGCCCATCTTGGACATCGATTTTCAAGGCCATATCTTATTCAGGCACTCTTTTGGCCGAAGAACCCAAAAAGATCTTCATCAAAAACTTGCAACCTTTTTTGATGAACGGCCTTTAGAATATCCTGAAACTCCAGGATAGATATTGTTGACACCAAGAAGAATCTGTTACAACATACGTTCCGAATAGAGATCAGATTTCAGGAGGGCAGCATGAAAAAGATAGAAAGGGCCATTCTCAGTGTTACAGACAAGACTGGTATTGTGGAATTTGCCAAGGAGCTGAAAGAGATGGGCGTGGAAATCGTTTCCACGGGAGGTACGGCAAAAGTAATAAGGGATTCGGGTGTGGAGGTAAAGGATGTCTCTGAGCTGACTGGCTTTCCGGAGATGATGAATGGGCGCGTAAAGACACTCCATCCAATGGTGCATGGAGGCATTTTGGCCATCAGGGATAACCAGGAACATATCGCCCAGATGACCAAGCATGGAATTCCCTCTATTGATATGGTGGTAGTTAACCTGTATGCCTTTGAGAAGACAGTGGCAAAAGAAGGGGTTACCCTCGCAGAAGCAATTGAAAATATAGATATTGGCGGCCCTACTATGCTCAGGTCTTCGGCAAAAAATTTTAGATATGTTACAGTTGTGGTAGATCCTTCTGATTATGGCAAAATTGTTGAGGAAATGAAGGCCAACCAAGGAGCCACTACCCTTAAAACCCGCTTTGAACTCGCAAGAAAGGTTTTTGCCACCACCAGTAGTTATGACACCGCAATCACCAAATATTTGGAAACCATAGACCCTGACAGTGACCCCTATTTCAAGGGTTAGTCAGCCTAAGAGCGCATGCCGCTTCCAGTTTGGTATAGGGAGGCGGCTTGTATTTTTTGATCCATGATCTGTCTTTCTCTTTCTCACAGTGCCATTGGTGAACTCAAGAGGCTTGTCCAGCGCTACGCCAAAGAGGCTGACATCCTTGAAATACGTTTGGATCTTCTCGCAAACCCTATGGAGATGGATTTTGACCAGTTAGTAACTCCAGAAAGTCCTCCCCTCATCTTCACCAACAGAAAGGCTGAAGAAGGTGGAAGATTCAAGGGTGATGAAAAGCAGCGAATCAGACTGTTGATGCGTGCAATCCAGGCAGGGGCAAACTATATAGACATAGAACTTGCCACGAGACAGGATCTTAGAGATGGCCTCATTGAAAAGGCCCACAACAATGAGACAAAGGTGATTGTTTCGTATCACAATTTTGAATCCACACCAGAAAGTGATGAGATTTTAAAGATCTTCAACCGCATGGCCAAATCTGGCGCCGACATAATAAAAATAGTTACAATGGCCACTGATCCCCTCGATTTTATCAAACTGGCTCCTGTTTTCCAGATGTCCCAAAAGTCCTCATTGCCAGTCATTGCCTTTTGCATGGGTGAAAAGGGAAGATTCAGCCGCATCTTCTCCCTTAACCTTGGCAGCTTTCTCACCTTTGCTGCCCCTGATTCCTCCACCCAAACAGCTCCTGGCCAAATCCCCATTGGGTTGATGAAAAAGATCTTCTCATTATTGCAGGCTACCTCTGAAAATAAGGAAGTACCATTTTGAGAATTCTCCTCACCAATGACGACGGGATATATTCTCTGGGCCTGTGTGCCTTGTACGAAGCCTTTTTTCATGATGGGCATGATATAACCGTGGTAGCTCCACAGAGTGAAAGAAGCGCTGTGGGGCACGCCATTACATTGAGTGACCCTATTAAAGTAAAACAGATTCTTCGTTCAGGTGAAGAATATGGATGGGCAATAAATGGAACACCTGCAGACTGTGTAAAACTTGGAATCGAAGCCCTGCTTAAGCACAGACCAGATATGGTTATTTCGGGCATAAACCTTGGCGCTAATGTTGGGATAAATGTACTCTATTCAGGAACTGTCTCAGCAGCTACAGAAGCTGCCATAAAGGGTATAAAATCTATAGCAGTATCAGTAGATACGTTCAAAGACCCTGACTATTGTGCTGCTGCATTCTATGTTAAAGATTTAGCAAATTGGTTTCACAAACAAAACAGCAAATGCATGGCTTTAAATGTCAATATCCCTTCTATTCCGTTAAATAAAATAGCTGGAGTTAAGGTTACTAAACAAAATATTCATAGTTTTACGGAAAAATTTGAGAAACGAAAAGACCCTCGAGGTAATACATATTTCTGGCAATGTGCATCGATTATACAAGACTCTGGAGATGAAGACAATGATCTGGCATGGCTGCATAAAGGTTATATCACTATCACTCCATTAAAATTTGACTTAACTCAAAAAAATTGTCTTAAAGAAATTAAGCCTCCTTCTCTCACTTAGAAATAAGCTGATTTAATAATTTTCTTTTATAGTCTACTTGACATAGAGACTTATATATTTTATAGCCTTTTTATAAAGAATATAAGGAGGATAAATTATGGCAAGAAAAAGAAGCAGACCTTATAACAGTGACGATGTAGAATTTATACATAAAAATTATGCAGCAATGACAGCAGCTGAAATAGCCGAAAAGCTCGGCATCAGTAAATTTCAGGTTTCTAAAATCGTAAGCGAATTAAGAAAACATATCGATCTTCCCAAAAAGACAGCAAAACGCCCAAATCCCATCTTAGAATATCTGAAAAAGGCTGGGCTTCCAATAAAAGAAGAAACGAACAAGCCTGCAAAAAGCACAAGAGGAAGAAAAAAGAAATCCTGAAAGTCTACAATCGCTTTTCAAAAGACAAACATCCTGATAATCATTTCCAGGTTTGTTTGTCTTTTTTTATTCCTTAGAACAGACAAATTGATTTCTCCAAAGACTCTATGAGGTTATATTATGAAAATAACATCTTACGGTTTTGGCAATATCGAAATCGACAATCGTAGATATACGAGTGACCTCAAGATCATAAATGGCAAAATAAAACCAAATTGGTGGCGTAAAGACGGCCATAAACTACATATCGAGGATATAACCGACATAATAGAGGCCAAACCAAAAAAACTCATCGTAGGTACTGGTTATTCAGGCCTTATGCGCTTGGCTGGAGGATTGGAAGAGAAGCTGAGAAAACTAGGTATCGAAATAGAGGCCTTGCCTTCTAAAAAGGCTGTTAACAGATTCAACAATGCTGTTGAGGAATATGGAGTGGATCAAGTCGCCTTTGCTATTCATCTTACCTGCTGAGTCGCCATACAATCGAACAATAAAGCCATAACGCATATGGTAAATTAAGAATCACTGTAGCATCAATGTATAGCGGTATAATTTTGATTTATTTCATGGCCACTTAATTCTCATCTACTGCGGAACAATAGCAAAATTTGACTTTGTCTGATGGTAAATCCCAAGTGATCTCAAGCCTAAAGACATATATCACAGGAATAATAATAGCATGGGTGAAACTTGTCACCAGGCGTCCTGTCTTTGTCCTTTCCATGTGCCTTTTACTGGTTCTGCTTGCTGCCTTTTACTCAGCAAGTCACCTGGGTGTGATTACAGATACATCAGAAATGCTTTCAAAGGACCTTCGCTATCTCAAAATATATCGCCACTATAAGGCCGAATTCCCTCACACATACAACCAGATTGTCGTTGTCATAGATGCCATTACTCCTGACCTTGCTGTTGACGCCAGGGACAGGCTTGCAAGGATGTTGAGAGCCAAAAGATCAATCTTCCACTGGGTGTATCTGCCAGGTGATGACACCTATTTCAAACGGGAAGGGCTTCTTTTTCTACCACCTGCCAAGTTGGAAGACTTGGCAGACAACATGGCACAGGCTGAACCCCTAATGGCATATCTGGTGAGGCATCCAGACCTTAAAGGACTCTTTTCCATATTCTCCTTGGCCCTGGATGAGGACAGTAAGGGGGAAGGGATTGATCTGACTAGCGTCTTTTCTGAGCTTGCCACAACTATTGAGCATGTAAATAACAGTCAATTTTACCAATTCTCGTGGATGCGGCTCATGTCCGGTCCAGATGCACACATAGGCAAAAGGCAGATAATCCTGGTGCAGCCTTCTGTAAATTATGAAAGCATACTACCGGGAAAGGCATCTATCGCGGCAATAAAAGAGATCTCGAAGCAGCTCGATCTCACCCCAGACCATGGCGTACAGGTAATGCTGACTGGCGACATACCCATGCAATACGATGAACTAAAAAGCGTCACCAGAGGGGCAAAGACTGCTGGAATCCTCTCTTTCATTATGGTGAGCATCGTATTGATAACTGGGCTTGGGTCTTTTAGGCTCGTACTTGCCACACTGGCTCCCTTGATAGCAGGTCTTATCTGGACAGCTTGCTTTGCGGCAATGGCTGTAGGACATCTCAACATGATATCTGTGGCCTTTGCAGTCCTGTTCATAGGCCTTTCGGTGGACTATGCCATCCATTTATGCCTGCGGTACAGGGAATTGCTCAAATCGGGTATCTCCTCTGAAGATGCTATAATTTCTTCGGTCCAGGATGTTGGCCCTTCCTTGATACTTTGCGCATTGACAACGAGCATTGGTTTTTACAGTTTCATGCCAACAGACTTTTCAGGTGTTGCAGAACTTGGCCTCATTGCGGGAACAGGCATGTTTATAGGCCTATTCTCAAACCTGACCATTCTTCCGGCAGTACTGTCTTTGCTTCCCATTTCTGCCTCCACTAAAAGGCCTTACTATTTCACCGTGGCAGATGACTCGATCTTTTTTAAATTCATGGCCATTCCTTACAAGCATGGCAGAACAGTTAGGATCGTTTCCATTGCCCTTACACTCGCTGCCTTCTGGTACATTCCCAGGGTGAAATTCGACAGTAATCCCATAAACCTCCGAGACCCTCATGCAGAATCAATAGTTGCATTCAAGAAACTGCTTAAAGACCCAAACACCTCACCCTGGAGCCTTGAATCCCTGGCAAATTCAAAAGATGGGGCAATAGAAAGATCAAAGAGATTTCAAAGACTCGCTATGGTCAAACACGCCATAACTCTCGATAGCTTTATCCCTAAAGATCAAGAAGACAAACTCGACATCATCTCTGACATGGCCATGATAATGGAGCCTGTGATCTCAGCCCCAATGGAGCTTTCAACCAAGCCTGATCCCCGAGAGGAATTAAAAAGCCTTGAGGACTTTGCCTCCAAGTTGCAAGACTACCGGCCCCAGAAAAACCCACCAGGCAAAAACAGCCTATACATGCGCCTCCAAAGGCAATTGCAATTATTTTTACGTCAAGTGAGCAGCCTCTCACCTACAGAGCAGGAAGCTAGAATCAAATCCTTGAGACAGGCAATTCTTGGCTCTTTTCCTGGCAGGGTGAACGATCTGAGATTGGCACTTTCAGCCGTTCCAGTTGATGAAAAGGATTTACCTTCCAGCATAAGATCTGAATGGGTGGGCAAATCCGGAACGTGGAGAATCGATGTGGTCCCCCAAAAAAACCCTGCCAATGACCAGGAAATACAGAGATGGATACAGGAAACCAGGAGGGTGGACCCTGATATAACAGGTTATGCAGTGCTCATCATGGAAGGAGGCAAGGCAGTAATAGGTGCATTCAAAGAGGCTTTTGCTGCAAGCCTTGCAGCTATTGGGCTCTTGTTACTGGTCCTGATGCCCAGCAGGAGAGATGCAGTCGTGGTTTTTTGCTCATTGGTACTTGCCGGCCTTTTCACCGGAGGCCTTATGGCCTTGTCAGGGACAGACCTTAATTTTGCCAATATAATCGCCCTTCCATTGATTCTAGGGATCGGTGTCGACAATGGCATACACATAGTCCACCGTTACAGAAAGGCCTTAACCCAACCTGTAAGCATACTTGAGACAAGCACTGCCAGGGCCATCTTTTTCAGCACACTGACTACCATCTGCAGTTTTGGAAATCTTGCGGTTTCACCCCATGTAGGCATGGCCAGCATGGGAAAACTCTTGACCATGGGCATATCTATGGCACTCCTTACGGCCATACTGGTCATTCCTGCTTTCCTTACTGCTTACTGTACGGAAAAATAGCCCCTTTCTCATACAAATGATAAACAAATCAGCGGTGCCTTATGTATTTATCCACTGCCCTGTTGTGTTCCTTGAGGGTCTTTGAGAAATAGTGTTTGCCATTTCCCTTGGAAACGAAATAGAGATAGTCGGTCTTTTTGGGGTAAAGGACAGCCCTCAGGGAATCGATTCCAGGGTTGGCTATAGGTCCTTTGGGAAGCCCCTTCAGTGTATACGTATTATAAGGGGTGCTCTTCCGGAGATCTCTCCAAGTAAGCTTTCTCTTTTTTATCTTCTTTTCAATCAGAACTCCATACTTTACAGTTGGGTCGGCCTGTAGTGGAATACCCCTTCTAAGCCTGTTCCAGAACACACTCGCTATTATTGGTTTCTCTTCAGAAACCGCTGCCTCGAGCTCAACGATGGATGCCAGTGTCACCACCTCGTGCACGCTGCTATTTAGCTCCTTGACCCTCTTGTCGAAACCATTATCCTTCCAAACCTTCCAGAATTGCCCAATAAAGGTCTGCGCTATCTCTTTGGGGGTGCTGCTCTTTGATAAATAATAACTCTCGGGAAAGAGATAACCTTCGGCACTGTCCTCTTGAATGCCAGATTTTCTCAAAAAATCCCAGTCAGTACATACCTTGATGAAGGCCTTCTTTTTCAAAAGCCCTCCCCTCTCCAATAGCCTGGCGATCTGAAACATGTTATAACCTTCTGGTATGGTCACCAGATGCCTGACCACCTTTCCAGAAACGAGAATCTCCAGGATCTCATCTGGGGTCATGGCAGGGCTGAGCTTGTATTCACCTGCCTTTATGGAAGCAAGCTCCTCCTTATACCAGGCCAATATGTAAAAGGCATCTTTTGACCTGATGAGACCATGCCTTTCAAGATCCTGGGCAATGGTCTTAAACGAAGAACCTTTGGAGATTTCAAAAAGTACAGAAGGGCCGCTTTTGGCTACAGGCTTCATAACCTCTTGCCACTTGTTGTATCCGGCCCAAGCCAACATGAACAGGAGATAAACTAGTATTATCCACTTGAATTCGAAGAGAAATTTCATATGAATAGAGACAAATTATTCTGGATTATCATAATCTTTTTGTTAGCTGCCTGGCTATTTCTCACATGGAGAAACCCGTCCAGAGCGCCGTGAATCTTCCGGCCCTCAAGTCTTGTAGGGCAAAATATTGGCCACAACCAAAAGAGTGCCAGGAGCGGCCAGGTGCATCCATCCTGCCAAACAGCTGTAAAGAGCCAAAGATGAATATTGAGAAAATATAAGAGCTGTACCCAGGATTTACCACTGTTTAACAAAATAAAAAGATTTTGGATAACACCTGGCAGGCAGCTCTCATCCAGGAGGCCTGCCCCTGAATTCAGTAGCACTGTATGGCATACCTCATTAAGGAAATCAATAAGTTAATTGGAAAGGCCATCCATAGATACCGTCTTCTCGAAGACGGTGACCGGATTTTGACAGCAGTGTCGGGTGGTGCCGACAGCTTGATCATGCTCCATTTTCTAAATGAATGGACAAAAAAGGCCCCTATATCCTTTCGGATTTTTCCAGTATACCTTGATATGGGTTTTGGCAACAAGGAGGCCTGGCATACTATGGAGAAACATTTCTCCAACATGGGTTTGTCTTATCATATGGAGGAAACAGGCTTTGGCCCCTTGGCCCATGGCCCTTTGAACAGGGGCAAAAGCCCCTGTTTCATATGTTCACTGAACAGACGCAAGAGGCTCTTTGAGCTGACTAGGGCCCTAGATTGCAACAAAATCGCCTTGGGGCACAACCTCGACGACATGATAGAGACCCTTTTCATAAACATGTGCTACAGCGGAGAGATGAGCACCATGCTTCCAAGACAAGAGATGTTCAATGGCCTCATCACCATTATCAGGCCCCTTGCCCTGACTGAAAAGGAGAAGATAAAAAGGGCATCCACCATCCTAAGGCTTCCGGTTTGTGAAAACATATGTCCATCGTCGAATACCACCAGGCGTCAAGAGATACGCAACCTGCTGGACTCACTCTACTCAACAAACAGAAAGATAAAGGGAAATATCAAGCGGGCCCTTTTCCACATACGGCCAGAATATCTGCCCCACTGATTGCCCCCTGCCTCACTATTTTTGGGGGGATTACTGTCACGTCTAATATTGTCGAGGCTGGCCCTGGTGCAATGGTGCCTGCGTCGAGAAAATAGTCTGGCGCCTCCTTGAGCTGCTCTTTTACCTCCTTGATGCTCTTTGGAAGAGGTCTGCCAGAGATATTGGCGCTTGTGGCGGTAATTGGAGTACCCACAGCCCTTACGAGGGCAGATGCTACTGGATGGCTCGATACCCTCACGCCAATCCTGCCTGTATCTCCTGTAAGGGGAAAAGGCAGGCCTTTAGCAGCTGGAAGAAGCAAGGTCAGGGGGCCTGGCCAGAATCGCTCCATCAAGAGGCTGGCGCATGCAGAGATCTGTCCGCTTTCAACTGGTGCCTTGCCAATAGCCTCTACAAGGATAAGCAGAGGCTTGTCTAGAGGGCGCTGCTTGATCTTGTAGATCCTTTCAAGGGCCTTGGGCCTTTCAATGGAGGCGGCAAGACCATAACCCGTTTCTGTTGGGATAACACACACTCCGCCCCTTCTCAACAACCGAGCCGCCTCCTGAATCTTATCCATGATCGAACTCGCCTATTTGGCATCCATATCCACTATCTTTGCAGCCTGCTCATGTCTGAACCTGTCCAGTTTTTCCCTCAACTTAGGAGACGAAAGCGCCAGGATCTCTATGGCAAAAAAGGCAGCATTTTTGGCCCCAGCCTTTCCAATGCCCATTGTGGCCACAGGCACCCCTGGTGGCATCTGTACAGTGGACAAAAGGGCATCCATCCCATTTAGGGGAGAGCTGTCGATGGGCACCCCAATGACTGGAAGAGTGGTGTGTGCGGCAATGGCGCCTGCCAGATGAGCAGCCATCCCTGCGCCGGCTATTATCACCTTTACACCCCTATGGATAGCCTCCTTTGCAAAGGCAACTGTGTGATCTGGACATCTGTGGGCTGAAAGGACCTTTGTCTGAAAGGGTATGCCAAAGTCAGACAGGACTCCTTCTGCCTTTTTCATGACCTTGGCATCACTCTTACTGCCCATGATGATCGCCACATCACAGCTTCCAGGCTCATGCTTCAAAGCCTTTTGCCCTATGTCCCTTCGATAGTGCATGCCATCCCACTTTATCTCTGAAACGGCCTCATAAGCCCTCTCTATTGCAGATGCAATGGTGTCCCCAAGGGCCGTGACTCCAAGCACCCTGCCTCCTGCAGTCACGAACTGGTCGCCTTCGAGCCTGGTACCGGCATGAAAGACCATAACATCCTTCATCTCCTGAACCTTTTCTAGCCCCTCTATGACCTTTCCAGTCTCATATTTTCCAGGGTATCCATCTGAGGCTAAGACTACACAAACAGCCGCCCTGGGATCCCATTCCAGTTCCACCTGGTCCAGCCGGCCCTCTATGGCTGCCTCTACCACATCTAATAGATCTGTCTTCATGCGCATCAGTATGGGCTGGGCCTCAGGATCGCCAAACCTGCAATTGAACTCGAGCACCTTAGGCTTCCCGTCTTTTATGATGAGCCCTCCATACAAAACGCCGCGGTAGGTTCGGCCTTCATTCGACATCGCCTCGACTGTTGGCCTCATAATCTCATCCATCACCTTTTCGAAAAGCCGTGGCGTAACCACCGGGGCTGGGGAATATGCTCCCATTCCACCTGTATTTGGCCCCTTGTCACCGTCAAAAACCGCCTTATGATCCTGGGATGTGGCCAAAGGCAGCACTGTCTTACCATCTGTTATAGCCATAAAAGAGGCCTCTTCACCTTCCAGGAATTCCTCCACAATCAACTTGTTTCCAGCCTCTCCAAAGGCCTTTTCATTGAGTACGAGGTCAATGGCTTTATTTGCTTCCTTTAAGGAAAAACACAACAAAACACCCTTCCCGGCTGCAAGGCCATCTGCCTTTATGACTACAGGAACACCCGTCTCATTCTTCACATAAGACTTGGCCTCTTCTGCATCGGTGAACACCTTGTATTTACCTGTAGGGATCTTGTATTTTGTGAGTAAATCCTTTGTAAAGACTTTGCTGGCCTCGATCTCGGCTGCCTTCTGATCAGGGCCAAAGACAGTCAGTCCTTCTTTTTTGAAAAGGTCCACTATCCCGTCCGCAAGGGGGGCCTCAGGCCCTACTATAGTGATGTCTATCTGATTCTGCTTAGCAAAATCTGCAAGCCCCTTGAGATCATCTGCCTTGATGGGTACGCATTTGGCATGGCGCGATATACCAGCATTTCCTGGTGCGCAATAAATGGTGCCTGCCCTGGGACTCTGGGCAAACTTCCAACACAGTGCATGTTCCCTGCCTCCTGAACCCACGACTAAAATATTTCTTTTTTTCATATCAAACTCTCCTGCTCATGGTATATTCTGTCTGAATGCACAACTACTAATAAGTAGAAACATGCTGGTCAAGATCGCCATTTGGCCATGTAACAACTTGATATGGTCTTAGAGAACAAAAACAGGCCGGGCCCGGGCTTTGGCATCCTTCAGAACAAATATCTTCTCACTGTAGTGCTGCTTCTTGGACTTTTCAGTGTGATTACAATAATAAGTGCCATTGGCACATACAGAATCTCTATCGAAGGCTCACGCCACCTCCTCGAGACAAGGGCCACTGATATTGCCGTCAACCTTGGATTCACCCTCGAACGTCTGGGCTTGAACCCCGATCTCTTTTCAGACTTGGTGGAATCTGACCGTTGGGAATACCTCGCCTTTCTGGCATTGATAGACAAAGACAGAACCATCATCCTCCATTCCAACGAAAAACTCATTGGAAGAAAGGTGGATGACCCTACCATAAACCAGGTCTTCAAAAGAGAGCGTATTTTCAATCACTTTGAAAAATTGGCCACAGGAGAGGAGGTATTCATACTGGATTTCCCCCTGAAGCTTCATATCAGTGATGTAAACAGGATGGACACACAGACAGATCAGATGCATTACGTGCTGCCGGGATACAGACAAAAGGCCCTGGAGCCAGTACCTGCCCTGAGGATCTTTTGTTTGAGGATTGCACTACATCCCTATCCTGCAAGATCCATTGAACGGCGCGCAAAATTCCAGCTAATCATGATACTCGCATCCCTCTGTCTGCTATGGATACTGGCGCTTTTCTTTATCCGGGCCTGGCAGAAAAACTACAGACTTGAGGCCAGCTTGGCTGAAAAAGAGCGGATGGCTGCTTTAGGTCAGATGGCAGCCGTCTTGGCCCATGAAATCAGAAATCCCCTTAGCAGCATCAAAGGCTTTGCTCAGCTTTACATGGAAGAGGCATCAGATGCCCATCTCAGGGAGGATATGGCTGTCATAGTGGAACAGGCTGACAGGCTCGAAAGACTTACTGCCAATCTTCTGGTCTATGCAAGGCCCACGGAACTGAATCTTGAAGACTTTTCCCTGGAAAACCTTTGTAGAGAACTCGATAGGCTCGTTGCTGCCGAAAAAAAGGGCATCAACCTCGAGCTCAAATGCAGCAGCAAGATGGTCAAATCAGACCGTGAAAAGCTGATCCAGATCGTTCTGAACCTTGTTCAAAATTCCATAGAAGCCATGGAAAAACATGGAGGGGAAAAGAGGGTGATGGTCACCTTGGACGCACTTGATGATGGCCTTGAAATTAAGGTTGAAGACACTGGCCCTGGTTTCCCCGAAGAGTTGAAGGACTCTATCTTTGACCCCTTTGTGACCACCAAAACCAAAGGTACAGGCCTTGGCCTTGCCATCGTAAAGAGGCTAGTCGTCGCCATGGATGGAACCATCAAGACCAGCAGTAAGCCTGAAGGTGGATCCATTGTAGAAATATACCTGCCCTGGCAGGAAGAGGAATGAGAATAAGTCATGGCAAAACAGGTCTTTGTGTGTGAAAGCTGCGGCTATTCTTCCCTGAAATGGCTTGGGAAATGCCCTGAGTGCGGATCATGGGACAGCATGATTGCCAAAGGGATGCCAAGCACTTCAGAAACAAAACGCGTCATGTCCAAGCGTAGAGAACACATTGAACCGGTCCCCCTTTCTGAAATCCTGCCAGGGGAACATATCTCCAGGATAGAGACTGGCATTGGAGAGCTTGACAGGGTTCTCGGCGGCGGGATAGTGCCTGGTTCTCTCATACTGTTGGGCGGAGAGCCAGGAATCGGCAAATCCACACTCTTACTCCAGGCACTTTCTGCTCTTTCAGCAAGGGCCTTTAAGGTGCTTTATACAAGTGGGGAGGAATCTCCCGCTCAGATAAGGCTTAGGGCCGAAAGGATACACTCAGGGCAGGAGGGCCTTCTTATACTTTCAGAATCAAATATGGACCTGGTGATGGAATCGATTCTCCAGACGACGCCAGACATACTCGCCATTGACTCTATCCAGACCCTTTTTTCCCAGGAAGTTGGTGCCCTGCCAGGAAGCATTAGCCAGGTCAGGAATGTCACATCCACATTGATGCAACTGGCCAAAGGCATGCGGCTACCTGTCTTCATAGTAGGACATGTAACAAAGGATGGCTCTATTGCAGGCCCCCGTGCCCTCGAACATCTGGTGGATACGGTGCTTTATTTTGAAGGCGACAGAACGCATTCGTTTCGGATTTTGCGCACTGTGAAAAACAGATTCGGCCCCACCCATGAGATCGGAGTATTCGAAATGACTGACTTGGGTCTCAAAGAGGTGAAAAACCCTTCCAATATCTTCATGGAACAAAGGGAGAAGGATGCGGCCGGTTCTGTGATAGTGCCATGCATGGAAGGCAGCAGACCGATACTTGTTGAAGTACAGGCCCTCGTAAACCAATCATACCTGGCCATGCCCAGGAGGACCACGGCAGGAGTGGACTCAAACCGGCTCGCACTCCTGACTGCTGTCACAGAAAAACATCTGGGCGTCAGCCTTTATGACAAGGACATCTTTGTCAATGTGGCTGGCGGTTTCAGGCTTTCGGAACCTGCTACTGATCTTCCCCTCATATGTGCCATACTCTCAAGCCTGACAGAAAGACCATTGGGTCTTGAAACAGCCGTCTTGGGAGAAGTAGGGCTAACTGGAGAGGTAAGGCCAGTAGGCCAGACCCAGATGAGAATCAACGAAGTGGCAAGGCTCGGGATAACCAAATGCATAATACCCACTGCAGGCAGTGATAGACTCAGTTATCCCCATGAAATGGAACTCATTAAGGCCTCATCCCTTCAAGACATTGCCAGGATCATGGATTTGTGAAAAAGATAAACTTTCATGGGGTTTAATTCCTTGACACCCAACTTAAGCTATCCTACACTTTTTAGATTTGAAGCAAGAAAGGTCTTTCATTTCAGAAACTGAAATTATTTCAGTCATCAAAAAATATTCATTAACTAACTATCTTTATCAAAAGGAGACACAAAGTATGTCAAATGACAAAATTTTTCATGTAACAGATGCAGATTTTGAGGCCAAAGTGCTTCAGTCCGACTTGCCGGTACTGGTGGATTTTTGGGCTGCCTGGTGCGGTCCGTGCAGAGCCATAGCCCCGGTCATAGACGAAATGGCTGACAAATATGAGGGCAAAGTCAAGATAGCCAAGATGAACGTTGACGAAAACCCTGGCACACCAGGCAGGTACGGCATAAGGGCCATCCCCACCCTGATACTTTTCAAGGATGGAGGCGTGGTGGACCAGATTACTGGAGCTGTAGGAAAAGCAATAATCGAAGGTGCTATAAGCAAAGTGATCTAACATGAAAAAAAGACAGCTGGTGATAATCGGCAGCGGTCCGGCAGGGCTTGCCGCTGCCATATATGCAGGGCGTTCCGAGTTGGATGGATTGCTGTTAGAAAAACTCAGCCCAGGCGGGCAAGTCCTCATTACAGACCGGGTTGATAATTATCCAGGTTTCCCAGATGGAGTGACGGGATTTGACCTGGTGGACAAAATGGCAGCCCATGCCAAGAAATTTGGCATAGAACAAAAAAACGGCGAGGTTATCTCCATAGATCCCACGGAGGACTGTCTGAAAATCGCCCTTGCAGGTGATGAAGATATCTATACTGAAACTGTGATCATAGCCACAGGTGCCACCCACAGAAGCCTTGGAGTAAAGGGTGAAAAGGAACTGTCTGGCAGGGGGGTTTCATATTGCGCCACGTGCGATGGGCCCTTTTTTAGGGACCAGGTTGTTGCGGTAGTCGGTGGTGGAGACAGTGCGGTTCAGGAGGCCCTCTTCCTCACTAAGTTTGCCAGCAAGGTCTATCTGATACACAGAAGGGATGAACTAAGGGCCACTAAGGTCTTGCAGAAGAAGGCTTTCGACAATCCATCCATCGAAATCGTATGGGACAGTGTAGTAGATGAAATTACTGGCACAGATGGTGTGGAGGGCATAAGTTTACGAAACACAAAGACAGACAAACCGTCTAGGATCGACGTTCAGGGCGTATTCATCTTTGTTGGCATCCAGCCCAACACAGGTTTTGTAAAAGGCCTTGTGGACATGGATGAACAGGGTTTTATAAAAACCGATGAATGGATGAGAACGTCTCAAAAAGGCGTCTACGCCGCTGGTGATTGCAGACAAAAGCCTTTGCTGCAGATTGTAACAGCAGTCTCTGATGGAGCAACTGCTGCATTTGCAATAGAACACGACCTGTCATGATACTCAAACAATTTTGTAGAGCATTCAGCCTCCTCTTGGTATTCATCATATTTTTCTCCACTAGTTGCCCTGCCAAGGAAGGAGATTCCTGGCTGAAACACATCTTTTCCCCATCGGAAGACGTTGAAGAAGACGAGGGCCCCGTTGCCCCCCAAGCGCAACTTACTGCTAAGGCCATGCACTATTTCGATATAGGACGCTATCAGCTTGCCGAAGAGGAGTTTAAAAAGATCAGAGACAGATATCCATTCAGTCCATATGCGACTGTTGCAGAGTTGCGGCTGGCAGACTGTAAATTTTATCAGGATCTTTACGAAGAGGCCATTCCCCTCTATGAGGAATTTGAAAACCTCCATCCAACAAATGAGGCCATACCCTATGTGATCTTTCAGATTGGCTCGTGCTATTACAATTTGATGGATACACCCGACAGGGACCAAACAAGTACCCACAAGATGATTGAAACATACTATCGTCTCATCAAGAGATACCCTGGGTGTGCCTTCAGGGTTGAGGCCGAAAAGAGAATAACCGAAGGCAGAGAGCTTCTGGCAGAACACGAATGGGTCGTGGCCCATTGGTATCTACGCACAGATCATGTACCCCAGGCCCTTAAAAGGCTGGAAGGCATCGTCACCCTTTACCCAGATACACCCATTTACTACAAAGCTGCTCGCACCCTTGCGGAACACCGCGATGAACTAGCGAAGCTTGAACAACTGGAAAAGGAGGGCAGCGAGCCTGTAACCCTTGAGGAAAGACACTGGTGGAATAAGATCTGGCCATTCTGAGCCATTTTCTAACAGTGCTATTAGGCTTTATTTCAATTAGTTGTGCTATTCTTTGGCTCATGGTGCTGCTACTGCCCTGGAAGCCTTGGGCCACAGATGAATCCCTTGAACCGCCGACAATAACTTCTCCCACAATCAAAGATGGCCTCACAATCCTTATCCCTGCAAGAAATGAAGAGGCCACCATCAAAGAGGTCGTTACCGCGGCCAAAGGACAGGGAAAAGATATTTACATCATAGTGGTGGATGACTGCTCCAATGACAATACCGCAGATATCGCCCAAGAGGCCCTTGGAGATTCAGGCCATGTGGTAAGCGGCACACCTCCTCCATCTGGCTGGAGTGGAAAGCTTTGGGCTTTGGAACAAGGCCTTTGGCATGTGAAGACTCCTATGGTGCTGCTCCTCGATGCAGACATACTACTAAAGGAAGGCATCGTTGCCACTGCCAGGGAGTTCATGGAGAAAAATCAGCTGGATTTCCTCTCCCTGATGGCAGAACTCAGGATGACAAACGCCTGGGAACGGCTTTTCATGCCAGCATTTGTCTATTTCTTCAAGCTCCTCTATCCATTTGCGCTTTCCAACAGGCATGGACACTTTATAGCAGCTGCCGCTGGTGGCTTCATACTCACCAAAACCAAGGTACTCAAACATGTAGGGGCCTTTGAAGCTATCAGGCAGGCGCTGATCGACGACTGCGCCCTGGCCTCCAGGGTAAAAAGGGCTGGGTTCAGAACCTGGATAGGGCTTACAAGGTCTGTTGTGAGCTTGAGAAGGTATCAAGGCCTTGGAAAAATCTGGCACATGGTGGAACGAACTGCCTTCACCCAGCTTCGCCACTCCTGGCTTCTTCTCTTTCTCACAACCATTGTCATGTCGGTCATGTTTATATGGCCAGTGGCTGGTATCTTATCGAGCAACTGGAAAATGGTCGTTCCATGCCTTGCGGCTTTGTCATTTATGTGTATTACTTATCTTCCGACTTTAAGATATTATAATCAGCCAGCAATCCTTGCACCGACTCTGCCCCTGGTTGCCACACTCTATATGGCCATGACCTGGTCCTCGGCCATGAGATTTGCAACAGGCAAGGGTGCTTGCTGGAAAGAAAGGAAATACTGACAGGGACTCCCCATGAAAAGGCTTGAAATCAAACTTGCGCAGCCCCGGGGTTTTTGTGCTGGGGTCAAAAGGGCAATAAAGATTGTGGAAACGGCACTTTCCCTATATGACAATTCGGTCTGGGTAATCCACGAAATAGTACACAATACCCATGTGATAAAGAATCTTTCCGAGGCAGGGGCCAATTTTGTAGAAGACATCAGTGAAATACCTCCAGGATCTGTCACCATCTTCAGTGCGCACGGTGTTTCCACCGCTGTGGAAAAAAAGGCGGCAGAGATGGGCCTGAAGACCATAGATGCTACTTGCCCCCTGGTCAAGAAGGTGCATCACCAGGCACAAAGATATGCGAAAAATGGACATGCGATAGTCATCATTGGTCATCATGGCCATCCAGAGGTTGAAGGCACCCTGGGGCGAGTAAACGGAGAGGTTCATGTCGTTTCCACCATAAGCGATATCAACAACCTGAATGTGAGCAACCCGGACAAATTGGCCTATGTCACCCAAACCACACTTAGCACCGATGACACCAGGGATCTCATAAACGCACTAAAGGAAAAATTCCCCAGAGTTCATGGCCCGGACCTGAAGGACATCTGTTATGCCACCCAGAGCCGACAGGATGCAGTGAGAAAACTTTCAGAATCCATTGACGTACTTCTTGTGGTTGGCTCTCCCAACAGCTCAAATTCCAACCGTCTCAGGGAAACAGGGGCTGCAAGAGGGCTTCCTGCCTATCTTGTGGACAATGCCGAGGCCATTGATCTAAAATGGATAGAAAAGGCCGACAGGGTAGGCATCACCGCCGGGGCTTCTGCTCCTGAGATCCTGGTTCAGAAGGTGATAGAACGCCTTGGCAGACATTATGATATTTCTGTAGAGACTATGGAGGGACGGGAAGAATCTATGAAATTCAAGCAACCCGTCTTTCCCACACTTTGAAAACGAATTTATTGGCAACTTACTGAGCATACTACTGAATCCTCGTTTTCGACATGGCGGAAAACACACGAAACACCAAAAGGGACAACAGCCTTGATGAGATTTCAGGCAAAGGACTTTTCCTCACCCTTGTTGCAATAACAAGCCTGGTCTTATGCCTCTTTCTTTTGTCCCTTTGGGTGATTCCCTATTTTGGTTTCAACGCCATCCACCCCCTTGCCAAGTGGATTGCTGGAGGATTTGTGGGCCTTGCACTCATGGTGGTCCTGTGGGCAAGCCTAGGCCTTCTCATCAAATCCACCACAGGAAGGAATCTGCCCTTCTTCAACAAGATGCGTGGCGTGACCATAAGGCTCTTTCTTCCCCTCATGACCCTTATTGGCAAACTCTTTGGCATTTCGAAAAACAAGATCCGTTCATCATTTATACGGGTAAACAACGATCTTGTCCTATCTGAGGCAAGAACCTTCAAACCCGAGGAAATGCTAATGCTCATGCCTCATTGTCTTCAAAACAGCCGCTGTAAGCTCAGGCTTACCTACAACGTGAGAAATTGCAAAAGATGCGGGAAATGTTCCATTGCTGGACTCCTGGAGCTGAGCGACAAATACCACATTCATCTGGCCGTTGCTACAGGTGGCACCATAGCAAGGAGGATTGTGGTTGAAAGAAGACCAAAAATAATACTTGCTGTAGCCTGCCAGAGAGACTTGGCAAGCGGCATACAGGATACCTATCCCCTTCCAGTCTATGGAATATTGAATCTGAGGCCCCACGGCCCCTGCCTCGACACCCTCGTCCCCTTGGACCACCTGGAGGCAGCTATTAGAAGATTTCTAGATCCCCGTTACTATCCAGAACCGGTAGGGCCTGAACCAGTTTCCATCAATCCAGGAAACTGAAAACCCCATTGACCAAAACAGGAGCAAACATTGTCTATACCAGCTATTCAAAAGATTAGATTAGGCAGATATGTCACCAAGAATATCTTCTTAAAAAGAAAAAAGTTCCCTCTGGTGCTTATGTTGGAGCCACTTTTCATGTGTAACCTGAAATGTAAAGGTTGTGGCAAGACGGCACATCCACCAGAAATACTCAAGAAGCGGCTGTCAATAGAGGAATGTATCGGTGCTGCTGAAGAATGTGGGGCACCTGTGGTCTCGATTCCAGGCGGCGAGCCTCTCTTGCATCCTGACATCCACATCATAGTCAGGGAGCTTATAAAGAGGAAGAGGTTCATCTATCTGTGCACCAATTCCTTACTGGTGGAAAAGAGAATCGACGATTTTTCCCCATCACCCTATCTCACCTTCAATATCCATCTCGACGGCCTTGGAGAAAAACACGACGATATGGTATGTGCACCTGGCACCTTTGAAAAGGCCGTAAGGGCCATAAGGTTACTTGTGGCACGTGGATTCCGGGTGACAACCAACACCACGTTTTTCCTGGGAGAAACGCCTGAATCAGCAGAAAAATTCCTGGATTTTCTTTCGAGCCTTAACGTGGAAGCCATGACCATCTCGGCAGGATTCAACTATGAAAACGCCAAGGATCAGGAAAACTTCCTCAATAGGCAGACCACTATTCAACTATTCCGGGGCATATTGGAAAAGGCCAAGAAAAAAAATTGGCAGTTCAACCACAGCATCCTCTATCTTGACTTCCTTGCTGGTAATCAAGACTATAAATGCACCCCATGGGGTAACCCCACCAGGAATATATTCGGCTGGCAAAGGCCTTGTTATCTCCTGGATGACGAATATGTTCCCACTTATAGGCAACTCATAGAGGAGACTGACTGGAGCAAATATGGACGCGGCAATGACCCGAGATGCACTGACTGTATGGTGCATTGTGGCTATGAACCCTCTGCTGTGATCGATACAGTCAAACACCCTCTAAAGGCCCTGAAGGTGACGATTACAGGCATAAAGACTAGTTGAGGCAAGCCGCAGACATTGATCAGACCTTGACTGGGTGGGGCCGAGGCCTGCCCTTTTTCGTTATTGGCTCAGCCGCTCGAGGTAGCCATTAATCCTCACCAAACCAGGTGGTAAGCACCTCGGCGATCTTTTGAGCCTGTTTCTTATTCGATATGTTAAACTTGCTCTGGGGACGGAACTGGCCTGACTGCTTCCTGTATCTGCGGATTGTCACCTTTGGTGGACCAAACTGTCCTGTTTTCCTGTCGAGTTCCTGATACAAAAACATGATGGTAGTCCAGCTTCCCCTGGTAAGGACCTCCTTTTTCAATTCCTTAACGATGAGCTTGCCATTTTCATCTTCATAATTTATGGAAATATCATCTATATTCTCTGCCATTTCTTTTCTCCTGTATTTTTCTAAGGTTCCTTAACTAACACAGGCCGGAGCTGACTTTCAATCTTTTTCAAAACGTTAATGGCCTGTCTATCTCCATTGACTTGCCTCTTTCAAATGGTTATCGGTTTGATAAGTAATTAAATAACAAACAAAATCTCAAATAGGACTTAGAGGAGGAACAAAACATGGCTGAAAAATGCATAATTCCCGCAGAGTGGGAGGAATATTTTGATAATTTTTCCAAAAAGCTCAAAAAGATGGAGGAAAAGACAGTAATAGACCTGGTTGCCCCCAGTGTGTCGGAATTTGAAGAAGGCAAGAGCCTCACCTTGGCAGGCATAAGCTATGATCCAAAGGACAAGGTGCTATCTGTCTTTTGCGAAGACCTGGATCATCTAATCAACAAACCCCAGGAGGTCTGTGTGGAAGAAGAAAATGGGGGAGTAAAGGCCATAAGGGTTACAGATGGCACAGGGCTGGAACATTTCATCAAGTTGTCAAATCCTGTTACATTGTAACCCCAATCTTCTCGCGCGCCAGATGGCCTTTTCAATCTCTGCGGCGCGCGAGTAATATCCAATTCCTAGGGGGCGGCTTCATATTTGAGTCAAAGTTTCCTGCCTTAAGTAGCAGGATTTCAAAAAATGGCTCCACTGCCTCTACGATTTCTCTGGCACTCCTCTGAGGCGGCCCAGGACCTTCGCGCACTTCGTCGGCATTTCCAATAAGGCTAAGCCAATAGCCTCCAGGCGACAGATGCATGCAAACGGCTTTTGCGAACTGTCTCCTCTTCTCAGGTGAATCAAAGGAATGGAAGCAGCCTCTGTCAAAGGCAAACACAAAAGATGCCTTATCGATATCCTTTTCGAGGATGTCCTCAAGTATGAACCTGCAACTAACCCCATGGTCTTTTGCCTTTCTTCTTGCTGCCTCAATGGCCATGGCGACAATTTCTGTTGCTGTCACCTCAAAGCCCTCTTTTGCAAGAAAAATGGCATTGTCGCCTGTTCCACAGCCAATTTCCAGGGCCTTACCCCGTGGGATATCATATGTGTGGAGGATTTGCCTCAGATTGAAATCTGGCCGTCCTATATCCCACGGCATATTGCCTGTTTCATATCTATGTTCAAAACGTTTCCTTCTATCATCCATGATCCAATTTCCCAAACTTATTAAGGTATCGAAGCTGCCTTTTAGCCTCACTATGTGCTGTTGTCATCATATCAGGAATCCTGAAATCCCCAGCCATCCTGGTAACGGCCTCTGCAGCCCTCCAATCTTCCACGCCAGCAGCAGTGATATAAAGAGGACGTTTGCTCATGCCTCTTATTATCTTTTTATGTGAAGAGTGCCCTCTGTACGGACTTTTTGCAATACCTATGACAGGAATCTCTTCATGGAGATGAAAAAATAGATGTGCCCCAAGACCTGGCCTTTTCCCTGGAAGCCAAACATAACCGTCGATGAAAATCAGACTCGGCCTCCACCTTACCTTGTCCAACGCACCAATGATCAGGGGCATTTCACGTAGATAGAAACTGCCTGGAATATAGGGGGCAGGACGAGTCATGAAATACAAATACGTGGAGTCACGGACAGACGAATCGATAGATGAAAAGGCTATGCCACAGGCTACTGCCTTGTTTTCGCTATAGGCTGCATCAAAGCAGATATACACTATCGGCTCCTTGGTGATTGTGACAAAGAGTGAAGATGGACAATTGCCATCAACGGACTGTAATCTAAGGAGAATATAACCCAAAAATTCATTGACACAATCCATCCTCAGAAGGTAGTCTGATAGGTCTAATCTTTTCCTGGAGAAACGGCTAGCGCCTGACCATCACCAACGACCAATAAAAAAATGGCTGATTTCGACCTTAAAGAATATATAAAAAACAAAAGGGCCCTTGTGGACAAAACCCTTGATACCTTGCTTCCCGAGGCAGACGGACCTTCTGGCAAGGTGGTAGAGGCGATGCGCTACAGCCTTTCTGCTGGAGGAAAGAGGGTCCGCCCAATCCTGCTCATGGCAGGATGTGAAGCAGTAGGAGGAGATCCGATCAAGGTCCTTCCTGCAGCCTGTGCATTGGAATGTGTTCACACCTATTCCCTCATCCATGACGATCTGCCAGCCATGGACAACGATGACCTCAGAAGGGGGAAACCCACGTGTCACAAGGTCTTTGGTGAAGCCATAGCCATACTTGCCGGTGATGGGCTTCTTACCTATGCCTTCCAATTGATGGCTCACCCTGAGCTCAGATCAGCGGTCGATGCCGGAACCATCATGGAGGTGGTATCTGTCTTTGCTGATGCGGCTGGCATAGGAGGCATGGTTGGTGGTCAGACTGCAGACATTCTATTCGAGGGCAAACCAATAGATCCTGAAACCCTCTCATTTATCCATGCGCACAAGACAGGCGCTTTGATAAGGGCCTCTGTGGAAATGGGAGCCATGCTGGGCAGAGGCGACAACCAACAAATCCAGAGCCTCAAGCAGTATGGCACCGCCCTTGGCCTGGCCTTTCAGGTGGTGGATGACATCTTGGACGTCGTGGGAGACCAGGAAAAAATAGGTAAACCCGTTGGCTCTGACCTCAAAAACCAGAAGGCTACCTATCCGGCACTCTTTGGCCTGGAGAAGGCCAGGGAAAAGGCACAAAAACTTAAGGACGAGGCCCTTTCCTCCTTAGAAGATTTTGGCCCAGAGGCAGAACCCTTGAGGGCCATTGCAACATATGTTGTTGAAAGAGACAGATAATCAAGGAGTATTCCAAAATATGAGCAGATTACTGGACAATATCAATTCCCCTGATGATATCAAGGGGCTCAGTCAGAAGGAGCTGGTTCAGCTAGCCTCGGAAATAAGAAAGACCATAGTGAATACCGTGGCTGAAAAAGGCGGCCATCTAGCACCAAGCCTGGGAGTAGTGGAACTCACCCTTGCTATTCACTACTGTTTCAATTCCCCCAAGGACAAGATCATCTGGGATGTTGGGCATCAGTCCTATGCCCATAAACTCATTACAGGCAGACGCGACAAATTTTCCACTTTGAGGCAACAGGACGGTATCAGTGGTTTTCCCAAAAGGAGTGAAAGCGAACACGATGCCCTTGACACAGGCCATAGCAGCACATCCATCTCTGCCGCCCTTGGCATGGCCACTGCGGCCTCTCTTCAGGAAAAGGATTCCAAGGTGGTTGCTGTCATCGGGGATGGTTCCATGACTGCTGGATTGGCATTTGAGGCACTGAACAATGCCGGCCATCTCAGAAAGGATCTCATAGTAATCCTCAATGACAACGAGATGTCCATTTCCCCAAATGTTGGAGCCCTTTCTTCTTTCCTCAGCAGAAAACTTACTGGCAGGGTCGCCACCAGGCTGAAAAAGGAGATGGAAGGCTTTCTAAAACGTTCTGGCGTAGGAGAAAACATTTGGCAGATGCTCAAAAAGAGCGAAGACTCCTTGAAGAGCCTCCTTACTCCAGGCATGCTATTTGAAGCCCTTCAATTTGAATATGTCGGGCCAATTCCTGGACACCATATAGAAACCCTCATAGAAACCCTTCAAAATGTTAAAAACGTTCCAGGACCCGTGCTGGTGCATGTGCTCACCAAGAAAGGCAAGGGATATCCACCTGCTGAAAAGCATCCAGACCTCTTTCACGGGGTGGGGCCCTTCGATATAGCCACAGGAAAGCCAAAAAAATCCGAGGTCCCCAAACCTCCTGCCTATACCCAGATTTTTGGACAAACTATAGTCAGACTGGCCAAGGAGGATCCCAAAATCGTAGGGATAACAGCAGCCATGCCTGCAGGCACTGGGCTGAAACAGTTACAGGAAGCCCTGCCAGACAGATTCTTTGATGTGGGAATTGCTGAACAGCATGCAGTGACATTTGCAGCTGGACTTGCACTGGAAGGCATGATCCCAGTGGTAGCCATTTACTCCACGTTCCTCCAGCGTGCCTTTGATCAGATAATCCATGATGTATGCCTTTCCAATTTACATGTCGTCTTTGCCCTGGACAGGGGCGGCCTCGTGGGAGACGATGGCCCTACACATCATGGAGTATTTGATTTGTCTTTCCTCAGAATGATACCCAACATGGTTGTAATGTCTCCCAGGGATGAAAACGAATTGCAGCACATGCTGTATACGGCCATAAAGCACGATGGCCCCATCGCGGTCCGCTATCCCAGAGGAACAGGAGTGGGTGTAAGCCTCGACTGGCAGTTGAGCACATTGCCAATAGGAAAGGCATCTGTTGAGAGGGAAGGTGAGGATCTCGCGATACTTGCCATTGGACATCATGTTCACACGGCATTGCAGGCCGCAGACGAACTACAGAAACAGGGGATTAAAACAACAGTCGTGAACATGAGATTTGTAAAACCCATAGACTCAGAGATCGTCAAAGAGGTGGCCAAGCGCACAGGCAAGATAATCACCATTGAAGAAAACGCATTAATGGGAGGTTTTGGGTCTGCCGTATTGGAAGAACTGGCAGATGGGCATTTAAGTGATGTCCATATAAGACGATTGGGCCTTCCAGATAGATTCATCGAGCATGGCAGCCAGGAGAATCTCAGAAAGGAGGCAGGCATAGATGTGGCATCTCTACTTGATGCAGCTTGTCAACTTCTGCAGGCTTCTGGTACAGAGCAGGGAACACAGGCAAAGGTGCATTCCCTGCGAGTGTAAAAAAGCCTTGTCTATCACGGGCGCAGGGTGGCTTAGGGGTTTTGGGCATCTTCCGGCATAGGTACCCATGTGCCGGAAAGAACCGTTTTTGCTGCCCTGCCCTATTCTTTTCGTCCCTGCCAGTTCAAAGATCCAGGGCTCACTCCTTTAAAACCTGTTTCAATACCTCTTCCAAATCATCGAGTCGAAACGGCTTCACAAGCCTGCCTTTAAAACCATATTTGGTGAAATTGGCCATTATTGGATCTGTGGAATACCCACTCGAAACGATGATCCTTGCCTTTGGGTCCATCTCAAGAAGCTTTGCAGAAGCCTCACGCCCTCCCATGCCACCAGGGATGGTCAAATCCATTATCACCACATCAAAGGGCCTTCCGTCTTCAATGGATGAACGGTACTTTTCCAATGCCTCCTGCCCGTCTGCAGCAAAATCGAAACCGTATCCCAATCTTTCAAGCATTGCTGCCGACACATCTCTGACCATCTGCTCATCATCCATAATCAGGATGCGCGCAGCAGTATACACGGAAGATCCCGGCTCGAAAAACTCACCGGATTCACCAGGAAGATCCTCGGAAGTTCTTTCTGCGGGCAAAAAGACGGTAAAGGTCGTACCTTGGCCCAAGACCGATTCCACAGTGATGTGGCCCTTGTGTTTTCTCACTATGCTGTGAACCGTGGCGAGCCCCAACCCTGCTCCAGTTTGCTTTGTACTGAAATAGGGATCAAAAATCCTGCTGATATGATCTTCATCGATCCCAACTCCTTCGTCTCTAACAGTAATTTTGACAAAATCTCCCTTGAGGTGAGGGGCCGTATCTTCTTGGATATCTTCAATATTTTCTGCTTCTATATACAGATTGCCTCCCTTTGGCATTGCGTCCTTAGCATTGATGATGAGATTGGCAATCACCTGATCTATCTGACCCTTATCTGCCTTGATGTGCCAAAGCCCGGGTGGAAGCCTGAAATTGGCCCTTACGTTGCTGCCACTAAGATTGAATGCCACACAACTCTGGAGGAGTTCCTTCAGATCCACAGTATCCAGCACAGGATCACCGCCCCTTGCAAATGTAAGAAGCTGTTTGGTCAAGTTGGTGGCCCTTTCCAAGGCGTTTCCCGCCTTTAAGATATATGGATATGCCTCGTGTCCAGGAGACATTTTGAACCTGGCCACCTCTATATTTCCAAAAACCCCTGTCAATATGTTATTGAAATCGTGCGCTATCCCTCCTGCCAAGGTCCCGACGCTCTTCAATCTTTGCATCTTTTGGAGGTCTTCTTCAGCCTTCTTGCGCCGCGTTATATCTCTATCCACCCCGCGGTATCCTTCAAGGTTGCCATCTTTGTCAAAAAAGGGATTTCCACTGGTCTCCACTATCACATGATGACCATCTTTGTGAATCAAGATATGCTCAAGCGAGGAAATGGGAGCAGCACTTTCCATCAACTCATTAATGATCTCATGAAGACGTTCCGCCTCTTCGGGAGGCATAAAGTTTTTGATTGACTTTCCTATCACCTCTTCAGGACTATATCCCAGGATATCTTTGACTTGTGGGCTCACATACGTCAGGATCTGCCCATCGAGTTTGAATTCCCAGATGAGATCACTGGATGCCTCTACTAAGTCCCTAAATTTTGACTCGCTCTGCCGCAACGCCTCTTCGATCTTCTTTCGATCTTCTATCATCTCGTTGGCACACTTAGCTATTTGGTCTAGCTCCTGAAACTGTACCTTGCTACGGTCAATGGGCTCATTGGAGCTTGCAGCCTGATCAAAGAACCTCATGAACAGGACGATATCGTTCCGGAGTTTTTTATTAAGTCTGTTCAACAGGAGGAGAAAGACTGCTGAAATCCCGAATGCGATAAGTGAAAATATCGCTATCTTAACAAGGATCTGTCTGGTCAATTTTTCTTGAAGTAAATTGACGTCCGCTTCTATGTCATCGAGATACACACCAGCGCCCACGAGCCACTTCAGATCTGGCAACCCGAATATGTAGGATATCTTGGGTGCTTTCTTATGGGCATCTGTGAGCTTGACGTGGGCATAATGGATATAGTCACCTTCTGGTTTCATAGCTGCGTCGTATTCAATCTGAAAAAGACGCTTGACCCTTTCCGGATCTTTGTTGAAAACTTCCCACAGCTTCTTGTGCCCCTCTATTACCTTGCCATTTGATACAAGGGCGTCGCCATTGAACCTGTTAATGAAGATATAACCTTCTTTGCCAAACCTGATCTTACTGATCATGGAAAGCAGCTCGGACCTGATCTGTCTGTCGATATCGTCAACATAAAGACCAGATCCAATGATCCAGTGAAAGGGCTCGAATCTTTTGAAAAAGGATATCTTCTTGTATTTTTTGTGGGTTTCTCCTGGCTTAAACCAGTAATATTCATAAAAGCCCTGTTTAGAACCCTTTGAAATCTCAAGTATCCTTTTACAGATCGCCCGAATAGCAGGATCCGCCAACTGTGAATAATGCAACCCCTCTAGTTCTGGCCTACCTGCATTGAGCACTGCATTGCCATCTGTATCTGTAATGTAGTAATACCCTGTGCCGCCTGCAAACCGGATTGGTCTCAGGGCATCTATGATCATCTGTTGAATTTCAGCACTGGTCTTATTAAGTTTGTTTCTGTCGTATATGTATTGGGCTATGTTATAGGCCTCTAAAACCCTTTTTTTGATCATTTCCCGGGTTATTCTTTCCCTTTGGGCCCTTTGGCACGATATGAGGTCTACAACGCGCTCGACTTCTTCTTTGATGAGTCTTTTCTGACGGTCCATATAGCCTTGGCGCATCATTTTGGATCGCTGTTTGAGATCGTGCCACGACCGCGAAATGTCCACAAACGTGATACTTACGGCAACACCGAGGATAAGAATGATTCCCCAGACTTGAATGAGCCTGGTAAAACTGGGCCTTTTTTTCATGGATACTTCAGCCAAGTTCCCCTATTCCATGCCCCCGTACACCCTTACGCATCCTCTCGCTCTGCTCAATGAGCATATCCATTGGGGCCACACTCACATCGAACATCTGAATCTGTCCTTTATGTAACAACTCATCCATGGCATCGGAAATATCGCCGCCTATACCCGCATCCTTGATCTCTTGCACAAGAAGAGCCGTATCCAATTCACCGTTGCCACTCACAGGTAGTTCCTTCAAAAAATCTGTACCTTTTTCCAGGAGCAACTTGCATAGACCTGCTATGACCAGTGTACTGCTTGAAAGCACTGCCCAGCGCGCAGCCCTTATGGCATATCTATTGCCGTTAAAAGAAACTGCCACTCCCCCACCTGAATCCACAAGCTCTAAGGCCTGGACGTCGGTTATACTATCCCCTGCATATAAAACATCCTTGAGCCCAAGGCCTGTGCGAAGAAGACTTTCCTGGACAGCCCTTGCCTTTTCCGCTCCGCCAACGGGATTGACATCCTGAAACATCTTCCCGGCCTTCATGGCTGAGATCTCCTCCCAAAAGATCTTGTCCAGCCTTTCTATGGCCTTTCTGTGTTCCAGGGGTACATCTGCTATATCCGAGGCAGTATCAGGCCATTGGATCATATCCATTCCGGCTATCTCCCCTGCTGTTTGTCTGAGATAGGTCTCCTCATCTGTGTCAAGCACATATATGTCAAGGTTCACATCTGTACAGAAGACGTTATCCATTGGAAAACCTGTGGCATCACAAAGTGCCTTGAGATAAGGCCTGTAACTTGTGCTGATAATAAAGCTTGGAAGCATCCTGTTTACTTCTGGCAACATGAGTTCCGTACCGGGAAGCATCATAAGGGTCTGACGAGAAAACTCTTCCATTATCTTGTTGTCGACCCCGAAGGCCTTCAGAAACGGCAACACAAGCTTTAATGTGTCTCCAGCTTTGTAACCAGGCCTCTTCTCAACATCTGCCAAGAAATCGTCATATTTGCTCACAATGGCAAAAAATTTCCCTCCATTGGGAATGAACTTTTCACACAGTTCAAATGCATTGTCATTTTGGGTTATAGGCCCTTCACAATCTATATTGAGTTGAAGCATTGTCCAATCCTTTCAGGCCCCAATTTCCGTCTCCTTCACCAGCCTGTCTGCAAAATTCAAGATGAATCCACGCTGTTGTTCAGATGCATAGGAGATACAACTGCACCTGAGCTTCTGTCTGCTCCTGACCAGCATTTCAAAAACAACTGAATCGTCGGTAATCTCGATACCAATACAAAATGGGGCGCAATCCTTGTGCTCTGCTTGAATATCAGACAAGAGTTCGTCTGGGATCTTGAGCCAGTAAAGCCTGTTGACCCCAGCAGCCTCACAATGATTTTTGAGATACTGTTCTACCCGCTCGAGTTCATTTTTTCGCAATTCATCCACTACGTACTGCCTCATGGCGCTGTCTCCTGCTATTGAGCACTAAGGCTCTTTTGCACCTCCATCTTCAACGACTCCCCCAGTGGTTAGATTTGTCATTTTCCATCTTAAAAAAAATACAAAAATAGGTATATTAATCCATATAGATTTTTCAACAATATTTGTGAAATATCAGGTGCAAATTGTTGGCCACGATTATGGAACCACAAGATAGACCGGTAAAAATTTCGATCGATGGAACCCTGGATCTCCACACCTTTAGACCACGTGAGATCAAGTCGTTGATACCTGAGTATCTTGAAGCTTGCAAAAGATCAGGCATCATGGAGGTGAGGATAATCCATGGAAAAGGCAAGGGAATTCTCAGAAAATCGGTCCACGCCATACTCAAACGTTGTGACCTGGTAGATGGATTCAAGATTGCAACTCACGATGCTGGACACTGGGGAGCAACCCTGGTTACATTGAAATGAAAAGATATTGATAATAAACATCTTACTGGAGAGAAATGAGATCATGAAAAAAAGTATTTCTGTTTCATTAACAATTTTTCTTTGTCTGCTTTTCACTATCCTCTGCCTTCAGGGTTGTCAGAACAAAACGAAGAGGGAAGAAGCGCCTTCTTCAAAGGCCAAGACAGTTCACCAGGCCCCTGAAAAGCCCACTGACACTGGCTACATATACGGCAAGGTTAAGGAAACCATGAACAGTGGCGGTTATACATACATGCTTCTGGAGTTTGAAGGAAAGGACTTCTGGGTCGCTGTGCCTGAAATGAAGGTTGCTGTAGGAGAAGAAGTCATGCTGCTGCCAGGTGACACAATGAGAAATTTCCACAGCAACAGCCTCAACCGCACCTTTGATACCATAATATTCTCTCAGGGCCCTGCATCGGGACAGGAAATGGGCAGTAACAGTCCTGCTGGCCAGACCATGGAAAAGGCCCATAGCGGCTCTCCGAGGCTTGCCAAGAGGGATATCCATGTAACTCCGGCTCATGGCCGAAATGCCATAACAGTTGAAAAGGCCTATAAAATGGCCAAGGAACTCGACGGTAAGGAAGTGATTATCAAGGCTCAGGTTGTGAAGGTTTCAAAGAACATCCTAGGCAAGAACTGGATTCATGTGCAGGATGGCACGGGCTCGGTCAAGGGCAAGGATTTCGACCTCACTGTAACAACCCATTCTGCGCCACAGGTGGGGGCAATTGTCTTGATTAAGGGCACACTCCATACAAACAAGGATATAGGCGCAGGTTATTTCTATCCAGTTATTATAGAGGATGCCAATATCACTGCAGCCAAATAAGATTCTGTAGGCAATTAACTACACCTCCAAAGAATAGACCTGGGACAAGGGCTTCATTGATATTGCAAATGCCATCTTACTGCCTTGTCCAACTTGGGAATCTTGCGCGTGAACAATGGCATGGATGACCTGTATTTTTCATGAGCACTTTGGCTGTTTGGTTGCTAAAATTCAAAGTTTTGCTTGAAATTCCTCTTGTTTCTGGTATTTTTTTCATGTTGATAAGTTTATTGATGAAGACTGCCTGTTTTTGCATGGCGGTCTTTTTTAATGAACAAAAACTTCGATCTTTAAGGAACTTAGGATGGAGCGTACACCTTTTACACCAGAAGGATATGAACGGCTGAAAAATGAACTGGAGCACCTGGAACGTGTGGAGCGTTACCAGGTAATCAAAGCAATAGAAGAGGCGAGAGCACATGGTGACCTTTCTGAAAACGCCGAATACCACGCGGCAAAGGAAAGGCAGGGGCAGCTTGAGGCCAGAATCCAGTACCTTAACAGCAAGCTTGCCTCAGCTGAGGTCATAGACTGCACGACACAATCTTGTGACAGGGTCGTTTTCGGCGTCAAGGTACGGTTAGAAAACGTGGATACAGGTGAAGAAGTGGTATATCAGTTGGTGGGTCCAGACGAATCGGATATAAAACAGGGTAAGATATCCATAATGTCCCCTCTTGGGCGGGCCCTTTTGGGCAAGGAGGAAGGAGACGAAGTGGAATTCCAATCACCGTCAGGCACCAAGACTTACGAGGTCTTGGAAATCTTCACCGCATAGCTCATACACCCTTATCCTGACGAGTCGACACGGGTTTTTTCCGCCTCTTCCCCAGTGGTGACTATCTGGACTCCAGCTTCCTTCAACAGGGCCTCGGCGGTGCCCCCATGTGATTTGGCAAGGATTACCTGGTCTGGTTTAAAGGACAGGAGCCATTTACCCACGAGGAAACCCCTCTTTCTCTCTACATCCTTGTAGGGGTTTTCAATAAGCTTGCGTTCCTTGATCCTCCGAGTGGCAGGGTCCAAGTGCTCCACAAGGAACCATGGCGCCCTGGCGAAGTGTTCAGCCACTTCGCCATTGGGCGTTGCCACTGGAGTGATCCTGACAAATTGCTCCGATTGTTCAAAATGGGGTCTGATTCTCGCCATCACAACCCTGGGAAATTTCTTTACTATTTCTGTTTCGAGCCTGTCTGCCACCTTGTCGGCAGCGAGATCCGACTTTGTTTTCACCACTATGTCCATATCTACGATGTAACGTCCCCCTGCAGTCCTGCTGAGGGTCTTTTTAACCCTTATGACAGCAGGATCTGATTCCACAAGCTCGATAATCTGTCTTTCTGTCTCCCTATCCATGGATGCGTCGAGCAGTTCCCGAATAGCATCAACCAATAGTGCCCCGCCTGCGCGGAAGACAAAGACAGCCACTAGGGCAGCAGCCCATCTATCCACGTTCAGTCCAAAGTAGTTTGCCGCAAGCCCAAGAATGACAATGCCTGTAGATAAACTGTCTGCAAGATAATCCCTTCCATCAGCCACAAGGGCAGGAGAGCCAAGCCTTTTGCCAGCCTTGACCTGCAAAAGGCCAAAACCCAGCGATATGACCAGGCAGAATACGGTGACGGGAAGTGCCAGAGCCACATCCGGCCTTACTGGTGGCCCAAGGAGTGCGCGCCTGGCTATCTCATAACCAGCCAACAAGATGGCTATGGAGCTAATCAGGGTAGCTAATGTTTCTGCCTTATACAGACCGTATGGAAAGGAAGGATGCTTCTTGCCAGCAACCCAGATCCCTATCAATGCAGCAAGGGAACTTATTACGTCTGTGGCCGAATGGATGGCATCGCTCAAAAGCGCCTGGCTGCTGGAGATTATACCGTAATAACCCTTTACCAGGGATAAAAAGAGATTGATCGCCACTGATAAAGCAGCCCGTATCCTGGCCCTCTTAAGTTCCGAAGAGACTGTGTCCCGACTTTCACCCACTTATCAGATTCTCCATTTTGGCAAAATGAGCTTTCTGTGCATACATGACAAATGATACCATGTTTTGGTCATTTTGATATAAATTTATGCTTGCTCCCTTAGTCCGTCACAAGGTGCGATGTCCCCAGATCAAAAATGCTTTTCAACCTCGATGGGTAGCATTAATATGTGTTGCTGTACTGTGCTGTTTGTTAAGACAGGCTCCGCCTAGTTCATCCATAGATGATCACTGGCTTATTACTGCCTGGGGCTGCTACCATCATAAAACTTTACGCAGTCAAAAATGCTAATGGATCTTAAATAATGAAAATTCTTGCTGCCACAAAGATTGAACGGTGCATAGGATGTCATATATGTTCCCTTGCCTGTGCACGATTGGTTTACAAACATATATCCTGGGACACTTCAGGCATCAGAATCCACAGTTCTGGAGGGCTTTCCACTGGCTTTGAAGCGACCGTGTGCCTTGCTTGCGATCCAGCTCCTTGCGTCCTCGTTTGCCCCACAGGAGCATTTATGCCGCGCAAGGGCGGCGGGGTGAAATTTCACAAAGAGGCCTGTATAAGATGTGGGAAGTGTGCGGCAGTATGCCCTGTAAATGCAATCTTCTTGGATGATACAGGCATGCCCTTTGTCTGCCTGCACTGTGGCAGGTGCGTGAAATTCTGCCCCCATAGTTGCCTTGAACTCATAGAAAAAGAAACAGATCAAGGCCAAGAGAATTCTTTTGCAGGGAGACCAGAATCATGAGAGACCATTTCAAGGTAATGAAGGTCGACCTGTCCAACCGCAAGGCGGAAATAGTCAGGCTTGAAGGCAGGGATGAGCTGGCAGGTGGAAGCGGGCTAGCTGCACTCGTCTTCAATAAGTTTGGGCATATTGACAGGCCCTGGAACCACCCAGAACAGCCCTTGACCCTCGCAGTAGGCCCCCTTACCGGTTTTTTCCCTTTGATGAGCAAAACGGTTTGTTCATTCAAGTCTCCATACCATGACCAATATACCGAAAGCCATGCAGGAGGTCGTTCGGCCCTTGCGCTCGCCTTTGCTGGCTTGGACGCCCTTGTGGTAACTGGCAGGGCAAGTGAACCTTGTTGTCTCGCAGTAGGCTCCAGAAGCCTTGAGATAAGGCCAGTGGGTTTTTTGTGGGGCAAAGACGTGCTTCGATCAGGCAAGATCCTTCGTAACATGTTCAAAACAGCCTCTGGCCACAGAAGCATTCTCAGGATCGGCCAGGCAGGAGAAAACCTGCTGGCCATGGCTGGCATAAATGCAGATACATACCGCCATTTTGGGCGTTTGGGTGGAGGCGCTGTCATGGGGTCCAAGAACCTCAAAGCCATTGTCATAAACGGCGATGCAATCTTTGATCGGCCTGAATCAAAGCAATATGCTCCACTCTATAAGACGGTGTTCGAGCAGGTGACTGGCAAGGGTATGATGAAAAAATACCACGATCTTGGTACGCCTGCCAACATAATGAGCCTGAATAAACTCGAGTCCCTGCCTTGGCGAAACCTCCAGGCAACCAGTGATCCCGCTGCCCAGAATATCTCAGGAGAGCGTTTTGCAAAGGATGCCCTTTTGCGAAACATAGCATGTGCCGGATGTCCTGTGGGGTGTATACATGTGGGTTTCATAAGAGAGAAATTCATGGAAGACAACCGTTATCTCTATCGCCAGGTTGCCTATGATTACGAACCCATCTTTGCCACAGGCAGCATGCTGGGGGTCACCAGTTGCTTTTCTGTACTGTCCATTATGGATGTGATAGAACGGGTTGGTCTTGATGTGATGTCTGGAGGTGTAGCGCTTGCTTGGGCTACTGAGGCTACCCAAAGGGGCCTAATTGGGCCTGAGCAAACCATAGTGAAGTTGAATTTTGGCGACACAGAGGCCTATAAAAAGGCTGCCTTTTATCTAGGCACGGCTGCCAATGAATTCTATCAGCTGCTTGGTCAAGGCACCATCAAGGCTGCAGAAAGATACGGAGGACAAGAATTTGCCTGTGTATTAGGGCAAGAAATGGCAGGATATGCAACAGGAGAGCTCTTTTTCACTGCACAGTCCCTTGGATTCAGACATTCCCATTTGGATACAGGAGCCTATTCCTACGAACAGAAACATGCCGAACGGGATATAGACAAGATGGTAGAGTTCCTCATAAATGACGAAGCGCCAAGGACATTTCTCACGTCCATGGTTGCTTGTCTCTTTGCAAGAGGTGTTTACACACCCCCTGTGCTTGCGGAATGCCTCCATGTCTTGGGATATAAGAAACTAGCCGCAAATGTAAATGCAGTAGCTCTCAATATCAGAAAGCTTCGCTGGAAAACCCGTTTCGACACTGGTTTCGACCCAGATTCCATCACCATACCCAAACGTTTTTTCAAGATAAAGTCGTGGAAAGGGCCTGTTGATCCAGAATACCTCAAGCACCTCAAGAAACGATATGGTGAAAGGCTAAGAAGTATTGCAAATGAACCTTAACGGGGAATTTCCATGCCCAACTCAAAAGCGCTAGGCATGGAATCATGTTCCCCTGCTTCTTTTTTATTTCGCAACCTCGCCTTGCACGTCTTCCGGCGTTGCGGGAATCTTGTCATTCACCGTGATGGAAACAGAAGCCGTGTCACTTCCGCCTTTTCCGTCACGGACCGTCAAGACGGCCTGATAATTTCCTTTTAGCACATAGAAATGTTCTACTGGCAGGACGGTGGCCTTGGTCCCGTCTCCAAAATCAAGCAGGTAGGACAGACTGTCACCATCTGGGTCTGAAACAGACCCGGAAAATCGTATGAGACTCCTTGGATTATCCACTACGTTTTTATCCACCTGAAAGGACAAGATCACTGGTGCATGATTGGAAGATGAGCCGAGACCATATTCAAAGGCCCCTATGTCGATGTTGTTATTTGCATCCCTTGCCCTTTTGCCCTGGTGCTTCACATACTCCTCCAAGACTCTTAATTCCATAGGGATAAAACTTGGAAGTTCCTCACCCTTGTCAATACAGATGGAACCAGCATTGAGACGATAGTCTTCTGAAGAAAAATCCTTGAATCCAGGTTCGTCCCCCTGCAGATTTCCACCCTGATCAAGAATGGTTCCCCTAAACGCTGTACCCTCGTGTGAAGCGGTCCAGCCAGCCTTGATCCAATTATTCTGTAGCGTCAGGCTACCATCCCGGTTAAGGAGGGCCAACTTATATCCAGGTGCTGTGACATACAGGATGTTGTTGGCAGCCCAGCATCTTTCATCCTGGCTTGAAAGCCTCATAAGTGTGGTATTACCATTTCTCCGGGAAATTACCGTATTGTTATAGAAATAAAGGGTTCCCTTTCTGTATCGCCATGTTTCTCCACTATCACCACCATAATGTACGATCTGGCTATTTCCTTCATCGCTCCTCTCGATGAGGATGTTTCCGTATACGTATGTCTTCCTGTAGGAAGGAAGGCTTACAAGCTCACTATAACCAGAGTCCACAAGGTCCAGCTGCCTATTCCCGCCTTCTATCCAGTTATACCTGATGATGGTGCCTGCAGACCTATCTTTGAGATTGTTGCCACCACAGCCTGAACGCAAAGGGCCAAAGTGGTTAAATTGGAACGTGATGCCTTTGGCCTCTGTATAATTGTTGTGCTGATAATAACTTCCCTCTATGCCATTGTCGTATATATAGCAGCCTTCTACCAAGATGGCCCCAGACGCATGGCAGGCGAAAAAACCGTTGCCACAATCATGGAGAATACAATTCCTTATGGTGATATGTTCGCCTTCTATCACATAGATAGAGGTGGCATTTTTTGAATAATATTTCAGCTTACCATGATCGTCCCTGAACCAATAAGGCGGACGGCCATTTCTGATATCAAGCCCTTCAATGATTATATATGCTGGTATCTGATTAGGTGTATTGGAACCGCCAATATTTATTATCCCGCGTTCCTCAGACCAGAAATCGAGCTTCTGCCTCGTGACAGCACCACTTCCATCAATGATGGGAAGCTGGCCCTGGGGCCCTGGTATGCCTTTAACTATTATGGGATTGGATGCCGTGCCCGACCTGTCTATGACCCACTTTTCATGGTAGGGCTGACTCCTGTAATGAATAAATACGCTGTCACCTGGAGACAGGCTTTCCCAAGGAACATCCCCAATATTTGCCAAAGGCTGTCCTGGTCCAACTTCGTAGACAAAAGCCTCTGAAACATGAGGCGAAACAAACAGGCATAAGACCACCACTACCCTCAAGAAAGAACCATGTCTGAAAAAAGTCTTCCCCATATTCGTCTCCTTTTTGCAGCAATCCTAATAAAATATTGTCGACAATCTTCAAACCTTATGGATGTACTGGGTTGACTGCATTGGTCATGCCATAAAAAGGACAAAAGGGGCAAAGGATAATAGAATGGTTTGAAAAGGCCGTAGAAGATGAAGGAAAATCAGGGGAGAAAGGGATACCTGACTATCACATCCTACAAATAAGCACAGGTACTCCTGGACTCCTTGCCTCAAGGCGTGAAGGCAGGTTCCATGAAGTGATTTTCTTGATACCAGACAATACCTTTCCGCCAGTGATGAGCATGTCGTAGCTGCCTTTTTCCATCTCCTTGAGTATCTCTCCTTCTGGTTCGCCGTAAACCTTTATGAAGGAAAAGGCAGACACCTCGCATTCAAATAAGTTTTTTAAATCCTTTTCTATCTTGGCTGCTTCTGTCTCAAGACATTCATCCACATGCAGTAGATATTCGCGTCTTCCCTGGGCGTAAATTTCGTTATAAAACTGTTTGAGATAAGGATCTATGACGTGGATGGCCGTAACAGAGGAATGAAACCTCTTGGCCATTTGGAGACAGGCCTGGATCGCTCTTGATGTGTGGTCTTGTCCATCGGTGGCAAGGAGTAAACTTTTAAACATGGGTACAATTGAGGGCGCAAGTTTTTGGACGAAACATGCGCCCATTTGGCTTAAAAAGGCATTAGTGGCCGCCAGTCACCTTAAGGAGCTCCGTTCCTATCAACAAGACCGCAATAAGGCCCAAAATCATCTTGGCGGTTGCAGCACCCGAACCTATCAAGAAGGCAAGGCCGCCGCTTTTTTTCATATCGTCTATACTTATGGATAAACCAATTCCTGCAAAACCCAGGGCGAAAAACCACTTGTAAACTGCATTCATGGCCCAAAAGGGTGTTCCAGCTTCCTTAGGGCCTCCAAGAGCTGGTATATCCAGGCTATTCAAAAGCACCAGGGCAAAAAAGCCTAAGATAAACACAGGAAATTTATTTTTTATCGTATTCCACACACCAGTGGATTCTTTGTTCACGTCCTTGAGACCATAGAACCAAACGGTGTACATGACGATAAAAGGAATCAGCATGATCCTGGCCGCATTTATGAGTACTGCCGTATTTCTTGCTTCGTCACCATACCATTCTGCAGCAGCTATGAGTTGAGCCGTATTCAGAATGGCAATGGCTGCCCAGGCACCAAACTGAGGCTGTGATACATGCATCCACTGGCCAAGATAGGGCATTACAAACAGCATCAATGTGCCAAAAAGAAGTATCGTGCCAATAGCATAAGCCATTTCCAAAGGCTTTGCCTTCACTACCGGTGCAGTAGCTATTATGGCACTTACGCCGCATACTCCGGTACCAGCCCCCATGATTCCTCCAAGGCCATCTGAAACACCCTTTTTCCTGCAGATGTACATGACGGTAAGTGCTGTTCCAAAAATGAAAAATGCCGTCAGCACAAGGCCTGTACCTCCAACCTTAACCACGTCGGACCACACATAATGAACCCCAAGGATTATGATACCTGGCTTTATCAGGGGCCTGGCTATACCTATTCCTGGCAGAAAGAGCTTTGGAATACCTATGGTGTTTCTAATGATGATCCCTCCTATCAGAAGCATGGCCACATACTTGAACTGACAGGTTTCATAGAGAAACGTCGCCCACTTCCACCTTTGCCCTACCCTTCCATTGACCTTCCCAAGGGCCTTTTGATATTGACGCAGCTTTTGTTCCAACACATGAATCTTTTGAGCAGGCGCACCTTGCCCCTGCAAGATGGCGATCTTTTGCTCAATCTTTGGGATCTTGACTGAAGCTGCGTCGGCCTTGTGATATGTGGCCAGCATATGGTGAACGTTCATGACCACGAAGGCAAAGACTGCGCATAGAAGAAGTCCAGGAATGAATTTCTGCCAATCGGGCGTAACCATAGAACGAATTAACGACATCTGGATTCCTCCCAAGGTATTAAATTATGAAAAGATATTTTTTGAAGATATCGTGCACCAGATCAGGGGCAATGATTGAAAATAACAGGACAATCAAGGCGAGTATGATGGCCCAAACATCCTCTCTTTTCTCAGATGAAAGGCAGCTTGAATCTTTTTCTGGCATGGGCACCTCCTGAAATTTGTGAACATCTTTTCAAATAGTTTCCGCTAGTTTTGTTTCAAAACGAAACATACTTAACAAAAAAAACGCCTTTTTAAAAGGTCTTCTCTATGATTTTGTTTCAAAATAAAAAGGCCCCGAAAAGGGGCCTTTATCTGAAGGAAGCTATTTGTTTTTTACGGCTTTTTAATTGAACTTAAATCTCTGGAGGTGAAATTGGGTGCCAGACCAATCAAGGAGTGCTGTACCATCGGCATTCAAAGTAAAAGTTGCTGAACCTACTGCAGTGGCGTGGGGCTTATGGTACTCGTCAGCACCAATACTTGACCCCCCTTGCCATTCCATCAAATCGCAGGAGAACTGGTTGTCTGACGGGCCCATTGCACCTGCACACGTCCACCACCAAGGCAAGCCATCGGAACGGTAATGATACCATGTCATGAAAACAGTCCCTCCCCGGGCTTCCATAAAGAAACCCATGCCATTGTAACTTGGGTCATACCACCAGCCATTTATATCCCTTGAGTCAAGGCTTCCAGGCGAAACGTCTTCCATGAATTTGGAAAGATGCTCTTTAAATACCTGTTGGGTTTTCTCCTTTTTCTTTTTATCACCTTGAACAGAGGTAAACCCCTCGATTGTATAGGTGAGCTCTGCATCGTCCGAAGAATTGAAGACAATGGTCATGTTCCCCATCCTGTAACTCGTAGGTGCATAATAGGGGGAGCCAAGAGGCCAGCCGGTCCAATAATCCAATGTGCCTGAAAAGACATCTGCCTGGCCCTGACGATCCTGAATGCTCGTATCTATAGGCCCATAAGCCGTCAGCCATACAGGAAGCCTGGAGTCATCATAATATGTAAACATGGCAACAAATGCCATATTGCCTTGGATTTCCACAGACACACCCGTACCATCCTTACTCGGGTTATACCACCAGCCTGATTTGCTATCAAACCCATAGGCACTGGTACAACATGCTAAGGCACAAGCCAAGAACCCCAAAAGGGGGATTAGGTATTTTCTGCTATTTTTTGCCATTGCGCGGTCCTCTCCTTCTTTCGTGTCAAGATAAGCGATCTTCTTCAGTAAAGGATGTAATTGCAATCTCCGCCTTCATAATTGAACTGGGGACAATCCAGATTGATATTGTATGTTCCAGAGTCACACCATCCATCACTCATTATTCCCATGACATCGCCCACACTCACACAATTGTTGTTGCAATCATAGACCCCATCGACTCCGCAAGAATTTCCCGGATAGATCGACATACTTCCACCATAGCTGCAGTCGCCATAGTCATAGTTGTACTGGGGACAGTTCAATACGAGACCATAGGTGCCATCGTCACAATAACCGTCTCCCAGCCATGCCTGGATCTGAGCCATTGACGTGATGTTACCCACACAGTCCATGACAGCCGTGTTAGAGCCGGCACCACCTGTAGCGACACCGCAGTCGCCATAGTCATAGTTATACTCGGCACAGTTCAATACGAGGCCATAGGTGCCGTCGTCACAGTAGCCGTCTCCCAGCCATGCCTGGATCTGGGACAAGGACGTGATGTTACCCACACAGTCCATGGCGGTCGCCTGAACTCCACCGCTGGTTGAACCTGCACAATCGCCATAGTCATAGTTATACTCGGCACAGTTCAATACGAGGCCATAGGTGCCGTCGTCACAGTAACCGTCTCCCAGCCATGCCTGGATCTGGGACAAG